>Ga0209417_1000007_pt1 | contig 649641 bp, 524 predicted proteins | sample RifGroF2_FD_184002 | JGI IMG/M metagenome (GOLD analysis project Ga0209417, IMG submission 184002) | Groundwater microbial communities from Rifle, Colorado, USA - Groundwater F2 (SPAdes) (version 2) | ecosystem: Environmental > Aquatic > Deep subsurface > Groundwater | place: Rifle, Colorado...
GGTTACTCAAAACGTTCAAAAACGCTGGTCAAGACCTAAATCTTGGACTGAGGTTTTAAACATACTGATGATTAATTATCCTGAAAGAATGGGTATTTATAAATGACACACTTAACTAAACACAACCGGAAATATTGATAAATTGACTATATATTGCAACAAACTATTAAACTATTATAACATGAAGAAACCATTTTTTCACTTAGTAATTCTCTCTATTATGACCTTAACTTTTTTTGCATGTGAATCGGATAGTGATAAACCGGTTAAAAAGGAAATCAAAAAAGAAGTCCATGGCTGTCAAGCGCCCGAGGGCGAGTTTGAATATCTGGTTGAGCAGTTTGCAGATCTGAAAATCCTGAGATATCAGGTTCCCGGATTTGAAGATCTGACTCTTAAAGAAAAAGAACTGGTTTATTATTTAAGTCAGGCCGCTCTATGCGGAAGAGACATCAATTTTGACCAGAACTACAAGCACAACCTGTGTATCCGCAGGACTCTGGAAGCCATCATGCAGGGATATCAGGGCGACAGGGAAACTGAGGAATTCGGGAAATTTTATCTGTATCTGAAAAGAGTTTGGTTTAGCAATGGTATCCACCACCATTACTCATCGGACAAGTTTTTGCCTGAGTTTTCAAAGGAATATTTTGCTGAACTGATAAAAAACTCTAAAGACGTTGAATTTCCTTTGGCTGATGGCGAAACCATTGATGACCTGATCGCCAAACTCACTCCCATCATGTTTGATCCCAAAATTGATGCAAAAAGGGTTTGTCAGGATGCAGGAAAAGACATCATCAAAAATTCGGCATGTAATTTCTATGAAGGTGTTACGCAGAAAGAGGTTGAGAAATATTACGCTGCTGTGAAAGGAAAATCTGATCCTAAACTTAGCATCGGGTTAAACTCAAAGCTGGTGAAGGAAAACGGAATAGTGGTTGAAAAAACCTACAAGCTGGGCGGAATGTATTCGAAAGCCATAGAGAAAATCATTTACTGGCTGGAAAAAGCGATCACTGTAGCCGAAAACGATCATCAGAAAAAGGCATTGCAGAAATTGGTTGAGTTTTACAAAACCGGTGATCTGAAAGCATTCAACGAATTTAATGTTTTGTGGGTAACCGATCTTGAATCGAAAGTGGATTACGTTTGCTGTTTCACCGAAGTTTACGGCGATCCCATGGGCATGAAAGCGACCTGGGAAGCCTTGATCAATTTCAGGAATGAAGAAGCCACAAAGCGTACCAAAATCATTTCGGCAAACGCACAGTATTTCGAGGATAACTCGCCCATTGACGACAAATACAAGAAAAAAGAAGTAAAAGGCGTGAGTGCAAAAGTCATTACCGCAGCACAGCTTGGCGGCGACTGCTATCCTGCCACTCCGATCGGAATCAATCTTCCCAATGCCAACTGGATCAGGGCTGAACACGGGTCGAAATCTGTAACCATTGACAATATTACCTATTCATACGATCAGGTTGGTGCAAAAAGCGGAACACTGGAAGAATTTGTACTGGATGAAAAAACACGCGAAAACGCCAGAAAATTTGGTCCGCTTGCCGGAAATCTGCATACCGATTTGCATGAGTGTTTAGGTCATGGCTCGGGACAGCTTATGCCCGGAGTTACAGGCGAGTCACTGAAAAACTACCATTCGGCTGTTGAAGAATCGCGCGCCGATTTGTTTGCACTGTATTTCTTATATGACCAGAAAATGGTTGATCTCAAGTTAATCGAATCCCTTGATGTGGCCAGAGCTGAGTATGATGCTTATCTGAGAGGCGGACTGCTTCTGCAACTGAAACGCGTTGAGCCGGGAAAGAACATTGAGCAGGCACACATGCGTTGCAGGGCCATCATTTCCAACTGGGTTTTGGAAAAAGGTCAGAAAGACTCCATTATTAATAAGGTGGTGACCGATGGAAAAACCTATATTGTTATCAATGACTATGACAAGCTGAGAGGTTTGTTCGGTGACTTGCTTAAAGAAGTTCAGCGTATTACCTCAGAAGGTGATTACAAAGCTGCCCAGAAACTGGTTGAAGGATACGGTGTAAAAGTTGATCCAACACTTCATAAGGAAGTGATCGAAAGGTACGACAAACTGAATATTGCTCCGTACAGCGGATTCCTGAATCCTGTTTACACTCCGGTTTACGAAGGAAAGAAAATCGTTGACATCAAGGTTGAGTATCCGTTCTGTTTTAAGGAGCAGAATCTGGGGTATTCTAGGGATTATTCGTTTTTGCCGACGTATAATTAGTTCACAGTACAAAGTTTCGAAATATAAAGAAAAGAGAGGCGAAGGCTTCTCTTTTTTTATTGGAAAGGGTTTGGTTACAGAGGGCGCAATGAAAAGGCAGAGTTCCGATGGTTATCATGAACGCAAATTTTAAACGCAGAGGCGTGCAAAGAATACGCAGAGAACCGCAAAGTGTATTCACAACGAATTCTCCCTCTGCGATCCTCTGCGATTATGGCATATTTAAGACTCTGCGACTCTCTGCGGTAAAAAAAGTATTCGAATGCAAATAGATAATTTCAGAAAACAGTTTCTTTAAGGGTTAAAAAGTAATATAATTAAAACATAAAATAGAGACCTTTGGATTTTAAGAACTATCGGACGCGAAGTGCCAATATTGACATGTGGGCAAAGCGCGCAAAGTCTCATTCTGCAGTATTTTCGTTCTTACCCGGTTCTTCCCTTATAGTGATTTTCCTCTTTCTCCCCCCAAGATCAACAATCACACGTGCACTTTTATATTTCACAAAAAACGAATGGTCCTCAACCTGATATTTTACCATCAGTTTGTCAATCCGGGTTTTCAGTAAAATGTCAATCTCATCAATAAGAGTTTTTATTCCTGAGGTTGCTGCCATTTGGGTTATCAGTTGCTCTCTGGTTTTTGGTATTGATGCTTCATATCCCGCCAGCAAATCCCTTAATTCATTGATATCATCCAAATCCACACCGTAATCAGTCAAGGCCCCCACATTCTCCAACGCCGCTTCTATGATCTGGGTACAATTGCCAACCATAACGGTGTCCCTGACTTTGCTTAACATCCATTTTCCAAATTTCATCATGTCTGCCAGTTCCTGATTCTCTATTGTTTTTGCATACACAAAAACTGCTGAAGAAACATTAAGCGCCTTTTGTAACAACAGCTCCTTTGCCCGCATTTTTCCCATGGCTGCACCTGTTATATTCAAAATCTGTACTCTGATGCATTCCCTTAAACGTTCAATTTTATTCCTGAACTCATTAAAAGCATAAACAAATGCCGGAACACTGTTCCATGTTTCCTCATTGTCTTCACAAACCAGTTTAACTGCCAGATACATGCTTAATTTATTTTCCTGCCTGTCTGTCATATCATTAACACTAATAATTGCTTAATATTTTTTTACTGTTAAATATATATCACGAAAATGAATCCCCCATATTTTTTCAGAAAACAGTTTTACATATTTACTATTCGTAATATTTGTCTCGTAACAGACTAGTTTTTAGCTACTATCATTACATAATTAAAAGACAAAAAAATATAATTCACCCCTTCCATCATATATTTCTTCTCATCCCCTCTATATTTCCTTGTAAAATGTCTTCCCGTTACTGCAAGATGTGTTTCCGTTACTGCAAAAAGCTATTCCGATTATGTAAGACGCGATTCCGTTTGTATACTTTCTTTTTCCGTCATTGTAATATATAAGTCCGCTTCTGTAAATTATGATTCCGCTCTTGTAATTTGTGATTCCGTTATTGTAATAATACACTCCGCTAATGTAATATGCTATTCCGTATTTGTAATATATGATTCCGTTAGTTTAATGAGTGATTCCGGTTAATGATTATGGTTCTTTATCTAATACTACAGTATATTTGGACATTATGATTTGTGTGTTTGTTTTGTTTGGTCTAAAAATCGCTTAGCGGCAGGTTATTTTTCCAAAAGTTGCTTTACTATGATTGGAATAATTGGGGCAAATGCCTGCTTTGTCCACCTTTGGTTATAATTTGCTGTTACACAGTATTATAAATTATATTTAGAATCCCAATAATCCATATTTTCAATATGCCAACAAAGATGTTTTCCTAGCCCATCTAAATCAGGGAATATTGAAGAGTAACTAATGTTGTATTGGTTGAGTTTAAATAGAATATCTTTTTTTATATGTAATGGAATAATTATTTGTTCAATTGTTTCAAAAGTTGATTCTATTATTTGAGGTGAATTATTTGGATGGATTGTAAAAACGCCACCTTGGTTAGTTATTCTTTTTGTAATGGAATTTGGAATTACTATTGATATTCCTTTTAAGTCAAATGGTTTTGAAGAATTTATTTTGATCCTCTCACAATAATGAACAGCATAAATAGCTCCATCATTATCTTGGTTTGAAATTGAGGCGAAGAAACATGCAATTAAAGGATTAATAGTCCAATCTAATAATCTAGTAGGCACACCATGGTGTTGTGCTAAAAATAACCATTCCCAATCATTTTTTAATCCATTCGATAAATATTCTACAGCCCTATTTTTCCATGAATTTAACAGTTTTTCATCATTGTATTTTGAATATGGTAACCTAAATGCTTTAGGTATTAATTCCCAATCTAAATTAGCCTGTCCTCTAAAAATCCAGATGTTAGATTTCAAATATTTATCTAAAACTTGATTTAAATCATTAAAATTTTTTATTTCTATCGATCGCATGTTTCTTTCATTATTGTGCACATCGTTGGCTTGTCTACTAATTTATTCAAATATAAGAAAACATTAAGATACAGGTATTAATTATTTTCAAATATTTTATTCTCTATGGGCTATTTTTCCAAAAGTTGCTTTACTATGATTGGAATAATTGGGGCAAATGCCTGCTTTGTCCACCTTTGGCTATAATTTGCTGCTATAATAGTTTCTATTTTGGGGATATATATAACTTGTGTTCCCCAAAATCCTGTGTGTGTATAGGCTTTCAATCCTTCTATTTCTGTCTCCCAAATTCCCATTCTATAATCAAGTGCCTGCATGGTGGAATAATTAATGGGTTTAAGCATTCTTTTTAATGTAGATTTTTTGCGAAATACTTTATTTTCAAACAAATTCTTATAGAACAAGGTTAAATCGCGGGTAGAAGATAATAAACCTCCTCCTCCGTACAAATCAAGTGTCGGGTTTATATAATAGGTGTCTTCGCCGTCAATATATTGGTGAATTCTAACCGAATCAAACTCTCCCTTTTCATCTTCAATATGAATGGATTTTAAGCCAAGTTTCTTAAGATTCAGTAGCTCTTCCATGGCTTCTCCCATAGATTTTTGGGTTATCTTTTCAATGATTTCGCCCAATAATAAATACCCCGAGTCGGAATACGAAAACTGCCCGCCTATTGCTCCTACCGGTTTTGTTTGGTTTATTAATTCCAACAATTGTTCGGTACGGGTCCAAATGTGATTCGTTTTAATGTATTCAATTTTATATTTCTCGGTTTGGGTATGCTCAGCCATTCCGCTCGAGTGAGTCAATAAATGAAGAATGGTAATTTCCTCAGGGTTGTACCCCCCTTTTTTCAATATTTCGGAATGTTCTTTACTGATGTATTTTATGATGGGGTCATCAAGTTTCAGTTTTTTATCTTCCCAAAGTCGCAATATGGCACAGGCCACAAAGGTTTTTGTAACACTTGCTATTCTAAAAGTTTGGTCAGGAAGGAGCTGGACTTTATTATTTTTATCGGCATATCCCGATGCTCCGCTCCAATCGATTTGTTTTTCTTTGCAAATAACTGTAACCAATACACCAGGTATGTTCTCGTTTATTTGATTGTCTATATCTGCTTGAAAATTCAGATTACTTTGAGCACTCAGTTTAAAAGCGATTGAGGTAAGAATAAATATTACAAACAGGGTGGATTTTAGTTTCTGTTTCATGTATAGATTTCATTTATTTACTTGCCGCTAACCAGAATATATTTGCCTAAACTCACTCTTTTTATTCCAATTTGGGTGTATATCTACAATCGTCAAATTTAATATTTTCTTCTCAATTTTATTAAATTTAAAACAAATGGATGTTTTTCTTTTATTTCAATTTTTTCAAGTCGTTTTATTCCGACTCTTCTATCCAAAACGGCTAACGCTCGGAGAATTGCATTCTCACTTTCAATTGCACTCTCTATGTCAAGATTAATGAATTGCCATGCCGATTCACCAAAATCATATTTCGAAAACTCTCCTTTTTCCATTAATAATCCTTCGGTTCTTTTACTTTCGTCAACAGGAGAATGTGTCGAATAATTAGTTCCAACTGTCAAATTTGATAAACTTTTAAATTCGCTCCATGTTTCAAGATTTGAGAAATTAATTACTTCAACTCCATCGTAAGTTATCCACGCTCTACCAATATATCCAGTTGAGTTTTTATAAGATGTCATGTGATAATTCAATCTACTTTTTAAATTATCAGCAAGTCTGTCATGTAATTCTTTTCTGATTTTACTCCAAATCATAATTGCTGTCTTTATATTACCCCCAGCTTTAATATACCCCCACCAACTCATTCTTTTTATTCCAATCAGGGCTTATTTCTACAATAGTCAAATTTAATTAATATTTTCAAAAACTAATTAGGGCCAGCTGATAAACTGCTATATATTTTGAATTCTGTCTGTTAAATGCTTAAAACCATCTATTAAATGCAAGGTTTTATTAATAATTCTTCGTTTTTCCTTGCATTAAGATTCGTTTTCATTTCCGCCGCAAAAGAAAAAATCTTTCTAAGAGAATTCCGGGCGGCGATTTTTTACATATTATTCTGTATCCTACAGAGGACTTGGTGCTCTGCACCAATTGTGTTTTCATATGGTGCAGAGCACCAAAACCTCTGTAGGTTAAAATTTTACAGTGAATAAAAAAGGTACAGCGTACCGTAACCTTCTTTGACAAATATTAATTTTTGACTTAACCAGCAGGCCCTAATTATATACCATGCAGTTTTAACATTTTCCATCTCTCTACACTCTTCTCACTCAAACTCAACCTCACATTCAAAACGCTACTTCCAATAGCACGGTGCGCTGCACCTTTATCCTGACCTCTTGATATTTTCTACAAAGAGTATGGTGCGCTGCACCTTTTCCTTGCGCCGGCATAAGGTTTCGTGCAATCACGAAAGCATTCGGGACTTCATATTAGGTTTCGTTCCACGACCACACGAAGCTTAATTATTATACATTGTTTATTTTCTGCATTTTATAAAATATCCTCTTTCAAATCTATATTCAATTTCAATTTCATAATTTATAACTTTAAATCCAGATATTTCTAATTTCTCAACAACCTGCTCTATAGAATACTTATTAAAAATATCATTTTTTGTAAATTTCAGTTTGTTTAAATCTTCTTGATGAGCCATATAAAAACAAAATAAACCACCATCTTTTAAACCTCTATATATCTTTGCAAATGGTTCATGTAGTTTATCCCAGAAATAGATGACATTCAAGCAGAAAATTTTATCAAATTCATTCGAATTAATATTTATGCTTAAAAAATCTCCTAGATATAATACAGCCATTTTAGAATCAATATACTTTTTATTTCTTTTGGTTGCTTCCTTAAACATTAATTCGGAAAAATCAATCCCGGTTACAAAACAATCGTATTTTGCCAATATTCTTTCTATTCCAAGACCAGGACCATAGCCAATTTCAAGTATATTGTCATTCTGATTTATTTCTAGTTCTGAAATAATTCTATTATAAATAGAACTATTGCCTTTTTGCATAAGTATCGAGATTATTTTACCAAAAAAACCTGTTGGCTTTCGAAGTTGTTTTCCCACAAACTTTAGCATATTCTTTTTTTAAATAGTGTGTAACGGACAGCGGTATGTTTTCATATCATTAATTCGTCTTTTTAAATTTTATTTTTTTCGCTCTTGGATTATTTATTGCAAAACTTGTAATTGCTCCGTTTTCTTCAAAAAATGAAATTGATTGTATTAAACCTGAATTGCTTTTAAATGACAAGTCTTCTGAGTGTTCAAGAATTTTATCTTCCGGGAATACTCTACAATGAATTAGTAATTGCTCATTTTCATATTTAATCTCGTAATTCACATCAAGTTCACTTGAATAAAAAATCCCGGTTAACTTGTTGTAATTGATATTTACTTCTTTTTTATCTTCCTCAACTCTCAATGCTAAATAGCTATTGCCATTTTGTTCAAGTGCATGGCTGTTTACCTTTCCATTTCTTAAATGAAATACGAATTCAGCTTTAGCTTCTTTTACAAAAAATACTGAATCTGATTTGGCATATAATTTATAGTTCTTGTCATACATGTTTATAAAATACTCATCACCTTCTTTGAAAAAAGTCAGATAGCAATTTTTGTCGTCAACCTGTTGGTATTTACCTGCACACAAAGTGAAAAATTCATCGTTTATTTCTTGCTCAGTTGACACACTTTCTTTTGTTTTCTTCTCTGTCTTATCGCCAAATAAGATATCAGCAATGTCATATATTATTTTTTTGGGGTTAAGTGTTCCATTATTACTTAAAATAACCACACCAACATTTTCTTCAGGAAAATAAACAATTCCTGAGCGGTAACCGCCCCAAGCACCATCATGATAATAAGCTTTCCTGTCTTTTATTTCAGTTAAGTATAATCCATAAGCATAATCAATGGTTTTGCTATTGTTTAAATTCCCTTTTTGGGTTATTTTATTAAAAGCATCATTGCCACCCAATATCTTACTATTAAAGTTTGTCAACCATTTTAACATATCAGCAGTGCTGCTCATTAGCGAACTAGAACCATAGGCATTGAGATTATTAGCAAAAGGAAGGTATTTGTTTCCGTCAAAATAATACGAATTTGCAGCAATGTTTTTTTCTAAGTTGCTATCTTTAACAAAGTAAGTATTCTCCATTCCTATAGGAACAAATATGTTATCATGTACCCAACTTTCAAAAGATGTATCTGTAACTGCTTCAACTATTTTTGCCAAAAGATTGTAATTTGAGTTACTATAAGAAAATTCGGTGCCCGGTGTAAAATTTAAACTCTCTTGTTTTTTAAGAATGTCATAAATATCATCCAACGATAGTGGCTTTTCGGGCTGCCATCCTTTCAATGCAAATAGTGTTGGCCAATCTCTGATTCCAGATGTATGATGAACAAGTTGATATACTGTAATGTCACTCATAGCCTCCGATAAATCAGGTAGATATTTAATGATTTTATCATTAATATTTATTTTACCTTGTTCTTCTAAAAGAGCGATTGCCATTCCTGTAAATTGTTTACCAGCAGAGGCGATATCAAAAATTGTAGTTTCTGTTATTGGCGTTTTTTTGTCTAAATCAGCAAAACCGAAATTCCTTTGGTATAAAACAGAATTCTTCTTTGTAATTATAATAGAGTATCCGGGCATATCGCCTTCACTTAATGTTCCTTCCATCTGTTCAAAGTAGGCATCTAACGGTGATTTCATCTCTTTATCCTGTGCAGTCTTACACTGTATAAGACTAACAATTATCATTAATCCTAATCCAAGTGTTCCTATTTTTCTCTTTTTCATCATGATTTGTTATTACTAATTTGCGTTCTGTTTGTATTGCTTGCGTACAACCAAAATATATCCACACAAACTTGCGCTTTTTATTCCAATTTGGGTGTATATCTACAATAGTCAAATTTAATTACAATTTTCACATAGTATTAAAATTTGCTGAACAATTTTAACCTTATATCAACCCCACATCTTACACAAAGAAGCTTATTAATGATTTATTGAGATTTTAATGCATTTGCCTCATGACTTTCATGTACAATTTGGTTTTGTGTCTTAAAAATTTTACTATTGTATTGAAAATAGTTAAATATGAAATCAATAATTCTTGCTCTGTTTATCTTTCCGATAATAAACGTGTATTGTCAGGACAAAATGGTTATTATATATACCGACACCATAAACTGTAAAATTAAGGAAATAAGCGAAGAGAAAATAAAATATACCATTGAAGGTGTTGCTGTAAACAGATCAAAAGCAGAAATAGTAAGTTATAAAAAAGCCGAAGATCTGAATTTTACTATTGTAAACCCTTATGCAGATCAATTGGTAATAAACCATGATTCCATGAGCTTTGTAAATAAGAATTCAAAGCTGGTCCGGGGTGTTTATCAAAGTATTGATGAGTTTATTTTTAACTACCCGACCATTCGTGATGATTTTTCATTTACAAAGAGAAAGGTTTTTTACAAAAATAAAATCACGAAATTGAAAAGGGATAGAATATTTGGCTTTTGTTATAATGACTCAATATACATCAGGGGATATAAAAAATACAACCTGGTAACCGAAATTGGGCCACTTTGCTATTTTGAAGAGAAAGCAATTAAATATTATATTTTTTCTACATATAAATCCTTTGGAATAATACCAATTCCGTATACCGACAGAATGATTGTTGACCTGAAAAACCGCAAAATATTTGAACTTAAGAAAAAGATGCTGAATAAATATTTGAACACGTATTACCCTGATTTATATGAGCAGTTCATGAAGGAAAAGCACAAAAAAAGACAGTTTTTAAAATATATAAAGTTGATAAATGAATCGGGAAGGGAAGTGTTGATGGATTTTGAAAAACTTTAGTCCTGTTAAATTATCGGATAAAATACATTGAAGCAATAGGAAGGAATATCTGTATTAATCAGTGCTTTACTTTTTTGTCCACTCTTTTATGATTGAATTTTTGTTACTCTAACATTTCATTATCCACTACAGCAGTGTATTTTCCTATTCCTTCGCCTTTAATATATTCATAAAGCCAATAATCCCGGCTTGAAATTTCAATTTTTGGTCCGGTTGAATTGGTAAGCAGGTTTTTTACACATTGTATCTCTATTTTTTTAAAAATTGTCAGACTATCAGCAAATATATCCTCGTGGTAGCCATAAAGATCAGCATCACATTCATATATAAGTACATTTTCTTTGGGCATTACAAATATGTTAACGTATTTAAACTCTTGATCATGATAATATGAATCAGGCATTTCTATTTTTGCTTCAATGTTTACTATATAATCTGAATTATTTTGAACAAAGAAATTATAATCTCCTGTAAAATCTGGTGGAATATAGCACTGGCAGAAAATCATTGAAATTACTGCCAGAACAATACCTGATAACAGATTATTCTTTTTTAAAAAGCATTTCAAGGTCATTGTTTTCAAAGTTTGTTTCTATCCAGAGTTCTTTGTTTTTTAATCTTAAAATTTTCCATGAGCTGAGAATGGTTTCGGGTATTGTATCAATTCCTGTGGTATCAGTGGTTGTTAAAAATTCGATTCTTGTGTTTTCTTCGGTAAGTCGGCAAGTGCCTGAGAGCTGGTCGCCTCCGATTACTATATCATAGTATCCATCATATCCGTCAAGGCTAAAATCAACCAGGTACATATCAGGAATATCGGATTCTGTGCTTTTATATATTAATGTTTGTGAGTGCCATGTTCCGTTTTCGAGCCGTTTTTGCGAACTGCGAAATGTAATATTGGGGCCATCCTCGTATTTTGAGCAGGAAAAAATCAGAATGCTGATAAGAATAAATAGTAAGGTGTTTCTCATTTTCTACTAATTTGCTTAAACAAATATAGTTATAATGGATATGAATTGCAAATTTTACAAGTTTTTACTATGATAGTTTTCTCCAGCAGGTGATTAAATTTCCGATTGCATACTTCCAAAAACTCAACGTAAAGTTCAATTAAATAAAGAAAGTATTAGTCTTTCACAGAAATTTCAATTCCTGTTTTTTGGATTTCGTAGGCAAAAGGGTTAGATAAGTTAAAATCGTGGATACTTATTGGGTGAGGTTCGATCCTAAGGTCTATTTTTCGTCTGAGTCGCATTAGCAGCATTTGTGTTGAAAAAAAATCGGGCATGTTTTCAAGAATTAGAGCAATGTCAATGTCACTATCTTCCCTTTCGCTTCCTTTTGCAAAAGAACCAAACAGATATGCCTTTTTAATTCCCAGATCATCAGGAATCAGCAAGATATAATTCTTTAAAGTTTCTATAATTGCTGGATTAACCATTTTCGTATTTTTTCAATTCTAACGATCCACGTTTCTGAATACTCCTTTGTGCAAAGTTTATAAAAATCATGCTTATAATTATCATATCGGGTATTCAAATTAAATGTAGAAATTTCATCAATCCATTCTTCAAATTCATCGGACAATTCAATTTCAGCCATTTTTGATAATCTTAATAAGTCATGGGTAAAAACAGCATGTGCTTTATTTTTCTTTACATAAATAGCTTTCAAGAGTTTTTCTATCATCAAATGTCCAAGAAACAAAGCCCAACTATATTCTTTTGTTTTAATAAGATTGTGCATTGTGGAATAATTCTGATCAGAGGATTCCTTCCAATATTCAACAATTTTATCAATATTTTCTATTTTACTTTTCACAACTCAAAGTTAATCCTTTTTTTGAAATTATTATACTGACTTTTTGGTTTGAATTAATCAATGAATACCGCCCTCTCTCCTTTTCCAACCACTTCCCCAATAATTCCAGCATGCTCATACCCCGCATCAATCAATTCCTTCAGCATTTTTTCTGCAGATTTTGCTTGAGCTGATATGAATAGCCCTCCTGAGGTTTGTGCATCGAACAGGATCATTTTGAGTTCGTACTTAAGTTTTTCGCTGAAAGTGATGTTTTCTGAAGCGTATTCCTGATTTCGGAAACAGGCACCCGGTATGCAGCCCATATCGGCCAGCCGCAAGGTTTCTTCGAAAAGGGGTATTTTGTTGGCGTTTATTTTAAATGTGACTTTGCTTTCGGTGGCCATCCTCATGGCATGGCCCAGCAGTCCGAAGCCGGTGATGTCGGTGGCGGATTTTACTCCGTATTTCTGCATGATCTCTGCTCCGGCTTTGTTCAACTGCATCATGCTTTGTACTACTTTTTTGTGGGTTTGGTCTTTCACTTCGCCCAGGCGTTTGCCTGCCAGAATAATTCCGCAGCCAACGGGTTTTGTGAGTATCAGCACATCGCCTTCGGCAGCACTCGAATTGGTGATCATTTTTTTCGGGTGGACTTTGCCGGTTACTGCCAGTCCGTATTTTGGTGTGTCGTCGGTAATGGTATGTCCGCCGGCGATAACGCCTCCAGATTCTTTGATTTTTTCGGCTCCGCCTTTGAGAATCTCAAACAAAACTTCCATGGGGAAACTTGCGGGGAACATCACCAGGTTCATGGCGGTGAGCACCTCTCCTCCCATCGCATACACATCGCTGAGGGCATTGGCAGCGGCAATGGCTCCGAATTCATAAGGGTCTGAAACCATAGGGGGGAAAAAGTCGGTGGTCTGGATGAGTGCCAGATCATCGGAAATTTTGTAGATGCCCGCATCGTCGTGGGTTTCGATTCCTACGAGGAGGTTTTCATTGGTAACCACGGGAAGGTTTTTCAGGGCTTCCTTTAGTTTGTTGGCGGGGAGCTTGGCTGAGCAGCCGCCGTATTCGATGTTTTTTAGTAGGTCAAAATTCATATTAATTGCTTATGCCCCTTCAGGGCGATGTTTACCTGGTCATTATGCACAGGGCGTTGCCCTGTGTTGATGCTGGTGCCCCTTTGGGGCGTTTCTCACAGGGTTATACCCTGTGTTGTTACAGAGCGCCCTTTCAGGGCTTTTCACAGGGTTGTACCCTGTTTTGTTAGAGTGCGCCTCCTTTGGGGCGTTTTCACAGGGTTGCACCCTGTATTTTTACAGAACGCCCTTTCAGGGCTTTTACTGGAAAGATCCTTTTATTCATGGGCATCAATTCCTTTTACTGTCATTAATAAAAAATCCAAACTTTTTGAATAGTCCAAATTTTCGTACTCCAGTCCTATTTTTCTGATATTTGCGTAATAATCTTTGATATTTCTGTAATAGTTTTTCTCTAACTGAACTGCAGCGGACTTTTCACCAAGCTTTTCAATCAGGAACCATTTTTCAATCAGTCGTGCTGTACGGCCGTTGCCATCCTGAAAGGGGTGGATTTTCACAAAAACCAAATGGATAAATGATGCATAATAGAAAACCTCAAAGGGATTTAAAGTATGCTTTTGTAAAATGGCAATGTCATCAAATAGTTTTTCCAACTCTAAAGTCACAATATCCGGATTAGCCGCCACATATTCAATTTTATCATCGCTGTTTATCACAAACATGGGATTGTTGCGGATCAGGCCCTGCTGACTTTTTGGCAAAAGGTTCTTACTTATAATGGAATGTGCTTTTTTGACGTTTTCGAGATTAAGCTTATTCTGGTCAATAAAATCGTAAGCAGAATACAGATCATCTGCTTTTCGGGTGTAATCAGGTAAAAACTTTACTTTTAGAAATTTGTGTTTATAATAACTGTCAAAATCAATATCCTCTCCTTCAATCTTTGATGAATATACCGATGAAACAGACTTATAAAACTGAAAATAATCAACCGGTATTTCTGACTTTTTAATCTTATCAATTTTATCCAAAGGAGATTCTGTCACACTCTTTGTGAAATCATCAAGCAGCTTATCAGTCAGAATCTTAAAAATCATAATTTAATCAATATTGCAAAGATACTTTTTTTAATACTATTGCTGCCTTTTAAAAACCTCAAAATTCAATCCGGCTTCTTTCAATATTTTTTTAATTTGCCCGGTGTCAACCTCCGAAAAGCGTATCACCATTCCACAATTGGTTGAAAGATCCTGCGGAGTGGGAATGATCTCAAATGAAATACTGTGCGAAAGCAAAATTTTCTCAGCTTTCAGCACGTGATGGATGGATTCAAATGTGAAAATATAAGTGCTCATTACGGATATATTACTTTTGATGCACTGGACAGTTTTTCAATGATCTCGTACATATTGGAGACTTTTCCTGCCCCCAGTTCCTGCATTTTTTTGTAATAATCGAGGCAGGTTCCGCAGGTGAGGATGTTGACTCCTTTTTCTTCCAGTTTTTTGATGGAAGCGATTACCGGAGAATCTTTTGTTACCAGATGTATTCCGCTGTTTAAAAAGATCATGGTTGAGGGAAGAATGGTGGCATCGGGCAGGGTGTTGATGAACCCTTTGATGAGGATTTTTCCAAGCTCTTCGGCTCCGTGTCCCATTTTGTCGTTTTGGAAGCAAATTACAAAACTATGGGTTTTTGGTAAATCTATTTCGCAGTAGTTCTCGGGGTTTGACTGCTCAAACTTGTTGCCTTTTTTTACTACTTGAAGTTCCCATACTCCTGATTTTTCAATGATGTTGACGGACATGCCGTTGTCCTGGAGGAATCGGGAGACGTTTTTTACCGAGGTTTCGTTGTCGAGGAGGATCAATAGGGATTCGTTTTCTTCCATAGTTTGTAATTCCTTCTTGGTCATGATCAGAGGGACGGGACACAACTTTCCTTTTGCATTTAATTTTTTCATTTCTATTTTATTTTGCCGCGAATGCGCGAATGTTTTTTTTGTTACTTATTACTTGCTACTCACTACTTGATACTTGCTACTCACTACTTGCTACTATTTTCGCAACCACCTCCAAAGCATACCGAATCTCTTCCTCGGTGTTGAAATGGCCCAGGCCAAAGCGGACGGTTCCTGTGGGGAAGGTGCCGATGGTGCGGTGGGCGTTGGGCGAGCAATGCAGGCCTGCACGTACCATGATTCCGTAATCTTTGTCGAGGATGTGGGCTACGTCTCCCGGAATTTTTCCTGCGATATTGAAGGAAATGGTGGGCAGTTTTTCTTTAAGGTTCATGGAGCCGTAAACGGTGACGCCCGGAATGGCTTTTAATCCGGATATCATCTTTCCGGTTTTTTCCATCATTTCTTTTCGCATGTTTTCGATGCCGTTTGCAAGAATAAATTCAAGGGAGGCCTTCATGCCAACCACTCCGTATGTGTTCTTTGTTCCGGCTTCCAGCTTGTCGGGGTAAAAATCGGGCATAAAATCATTTTCCGAATTGCTGCCGGTGCCGCCCTGCATGTGCTCGTCAATGACCACATCTTTTCCTATGCATAAACAACCGATTCCCGGAGGTGCATACAATTTTTTATGTCCGGTGAACGCCAGCACATCGATGCAATCATTTTGCATGTGGATGGGAATCAGTCCGACCGATTGTGAAGCATCCACCATGTACAGCACTCCGTGTTTTTTGCAGATGGCGCCTATTTCGTGGATAGGCAGCAATGTACCGGTTACGTTGGAACCATGGACTGTTATGACGGCTTTGGTATTTTTCTTAAAGGATTTTTCGATATCCAGCGGATTGATTTGTCCGAATGAATCACACTGAACGATGGTAATCTCCAGGTTTCTTTCCTTTTCGATGGCGCGCAAAGGGCGCATCACTGCGTTGTGCTCGACCGAGCTGACAATCACATGGTCGTTTTTCTTTAAAATACCTTTGATGGCGATGTTCAGCGCATGGGTACCGTTGGAGGTAAAAATGATGTTATCTGACGACGGTGCCCCGATAAAACCGGCCACCAGCTCGCGGGTATCAAAGACATCACGGGCAACCCGCAAAGAAAACTCATGTCCCGAACGACCGGGATTCCCGCCGTAATTCTGAACAAGGTTGGTGATGCTTTTGATAACACCTTCGGGTTTGGGCCATGAGGTGGCTGAGTTGTCTAAATATACTTTCATTTTAAGGAGTATTTTGAGTGTCTAAAGTGCCTAGAGTACTTGAAATTTGATTTTGGGATAGAATTTTGGTTGCTGAGGGGAGGTTGCCCACCCCCGGCCCCTCCGAGGAGGGGAGGTGTTTGGGGATCAAAGAATGATTTTTGTTCATAATTAAAGAAGTTTTTTTCCTTTTTCAGTAATATGAATAGTGCAGCCAAATTCAATCGGAATGGTTGAAACAACTTTTTCATCCTCAAAAATGCCGATGAAAACGGGGCAGATTTTTTTTGTTGCATCAATGAGCTGGCGGAAATCGCGGATGTGAATGCCTTCGGGTTTCTTTACCAGCTCGGTGAGCAGAATTTTTCTCACTTTGTCAATGATGGTGCAATGGATGATTTCGCCATCATGGAACACTATGGTTTTGTTGCGGGCAAGAAAATCGAGATAGATTTTAATTTTTTCTTTGGCAATGCCTTTCAAAGCAGCATTCTCCTCAATATCTTTTAATACCGGCCTGAGTAAATCGTATTTTTTTATCTCATTTTCGAGCCAGTCAATTTCTGATTTTATTTTGTCATCAACTTTGGCTGTATGTCCTTTGATAATCCAGGTATTATTGAATTTGGAAATTTTTCCTTCTTTCTCCATTTTATTCAGAAGAAGCTCCAGATAAATTTTTCCTGTTTTGTTTTTGGTGAAACTGAATTTTCCAAACAGCTCATTGGTGGCTAATCCGTCACTAAAAATATATTGCTTTTTATGGTATGCCTCCAATTCTGAAAGTATTTTTTCGGATGCATTTTTTTCAGACGCATTATATATAATGATATGAGTGTCTTCAAAAATATACTTGGAAGCATAAATTTCATCAACTTCACCAAGTGCTGCAGAGATTTCTGCTACAGGCTTGTTGAGTTTCTGCGCCAGTTCATTGGTGGTAAGCGGAACATTATCCTTGAAAAGTTCAATTTTTATTTGCTCTGAAAGCTTGCCCTCGTTTACCACACCTGAAACAAGCATCTGTAAACCATCAATCAATTGGGGAGTGCGTTTTCGGTGATGAAGCGGATTGGAATCAATGATCAGTCCGCCTCCCAGCGTTTTATCACTGGCAGAGTTTCTGATAATAAACTTATCTCCGTTCAAAAGAATTGCCGGAGCAGTGAGATGAAGCTGAACAATTCCGGTTTCGCCGGCAGCAAGTTCGTCTTTATCCAAGAGGTGCATCTTTGCCTGACATTCGAAAGTGCCCGAATGAAATGACACCGTTGACCATAAATTGAGTGTAGCCGCGGTATCAAATAAATTAATACAGGCATCAGTCATTTCAGTGGGTTCAAGTATTTTCGATGAAAGCACCATTCCAGTTTGAAAATCATTTTGTCCGGCCCCCACCACATTGATGGCAGCCCTGTCGCCTGCATACACTGTATTTGTTGAAACCCCGTGTCGCTGAATATTTCTGATTTTTAGTTTCTCATAATTTCCCGGTAAAAGATAAAGGTCTTTTCCGGTCTGAATTTCGCCCGAAAGCACCGAGCCGGTAACTACAGTCCCAAATCCCTTAACATTAAAAACACGGTCGATGTACATTCTGAAAAGTCCGGCATTGGCTTTATCCGGAACCTGGGGAACTATTTCGGAAATGGCAGTAATCAGTTCGGAAATGCCCGTTCCGGTTACCGAAGAAACCCCTATAATGGGTGCGTTGGCTAAAGAAGTATTTTCGAGAAGCTCCATGATTTCAAGCTTGGCAATCTCGATCAGCTCCTCATCCACCAAATCGGTTTTGGTAAGAACAACCAGACCGTTTTTCACTCCAAGTGATTTAATGATGTTCAGATGTTCGATGGTTTGCGGCATGATACCCGCATCGGCAGCAATGACCAGCAGCACGAAATCAATTCCGCACGCTCCACCCACCATGGTATTGATAAAATCGCGGTGCCCCGGCACGTCAATAATTCCGATGGAATCACCGGTTGGAAGATCAAGATGTGCAAATCCCAGATTGATTGTGATGCCCCGCTTTTTCTCCTCCTTGTGCGTGTCGCAATCAATGGCAGTCAACGCTTTGATGAGCGAAGTTTTTCCATGATCAACATGGCCGGCGGTCCCCATGATTAAATGTTTCATGCTTTGGCCTCCATTTCTTTTAGCTGAGCGGCAATTATTTTATATGTATCTGAAACAATTTTTCCAACGATGGGAATTTCATCCTCAGTAAGAGTTAGCACATCAAAATACAGTTCCCCTTTTTTCAGGATTGAAAGAACGGGAGACTGGTTTTGCAGTAGTTCGTGATACATTTTTTCAGCAAAAATCTCACGGGTTTTATTTGATCCTTTGTAAATAATTTTCACTGAATATGAAGGAATTGTCATGTCGGGCAAAGTGCCACCACCATATTGGCCGTCAGATTTTACAGTTTCGGATTTCAATCCGTTACGGTCGAACATTTCTTTTAAGTATCCAGCCAGAGAAAGCAATTCCTTTTCCTGACGTTTCATAAATTTAAACGAAGGATTTTTTGAAAAAAGATCTTCATCATTCAGATACAGCAAACAAGCAGCTTCCAAAAAAGCGATGGTAGTTTTGCACACACGCAGGGCGCGCAGCATTGGATTGGATTTAAGTTTAGCGATGTACTCCTTTTTTCCTGCGATAATTCCGGCTTGTGGTCCGCCGAGTAATTTATCACCGGAGAAGCAAATTAAATCTATTCCGGACGAAAGCGCCTGCTTCACATCCGGCTCATCTTTAAGAGCTTTTTCAGAAGTTTTTCTGATCAGGCCCGAACCGATATCATAAACCACAGGGATGTTGTGTTTTTTTCCAAGGGTTACCAGTTCTTCCAGAGAAGCTTCCTGAGTAAAACCCTTGATCACGTAATTTGATTTATGCGCTTTAAAAAGCAGGGCAGTTTTGGGAGATAAAGCTTTTTCGAAATCAGCAATTTTGGTTTTGTTGGTAGTTCCCACCTCAACCATTTTGCAATCGGAGGCGGCCATGATATCGGGAATACGGAAAGACCCGCCAATTTCGATGAGTTCGCCGCGCGAAACAATCACCTCCTTTTTGCGGGCAAAAGCGCGCAAAATGAGCATCACCGCAGCAGCATTATTATTGACGACCACCACATCTTCGGCGCGGGTAATAAATTTCAGAATTTCAGAAGCATGAAGATTGCGGTCGCCGCGCTCACCGGTATTCAGATTAAACTCCAGATTGTTATAACCTTTCAGCACCGGAAAAACTTTCTCCAGCATTTCGGCACCAAAGGGAGCCCTGCCAAGGTTGGTATGCACAATAATTCCGGAAGCATTGATCACAGGTTTCAGCGAGCGATTGCCAATGCTGTGGGCAAGACTAACAATTTTATCTATGATTTGGTTTTGCGGAGGAAGAGATTGACCAGAGAGAATTAAAGATCTGAAATCATCGATTACCGATCTGACGGCATATGCGGTCAGGTTTTTGCCATAAAGTCCCTCGAGGGTTTTAATCTCAGGGACATTAAGCAACTTATCAACGCCGGGAAGCTTTTTAAGCTCCGATTGAAAGCTGGTCATAGAGATATTTTAAAAAATCTGTACATTATAATTTATTTGCTCATGGAAAAACAAATTATCAAGGTATTTTTTCAAAAGTGAGTACCTTTTTTGCTTTTACTTTAAATGAACATATTAAGTACAAATATAATAATAATAGTTATTCATAGTGAATTTACAATTATTAATGTGTCAATTGAGGGTTTTAGCTTATTAAGGAATAATTAATACTCCACATTATAAGTCTAATTTTTGTTTTATTAACATATTTTTTCTATTTTATTACTACTTTTGCAATTATTGACATTAACAAATAAATGATAAAAGAAAGTCAAAGCGTTGAATTTAAAAGCGATTGGAAGGATGACTACCTGAAATGGATTTGTGGATTTGCAAATGCAAAGGGAGGTATTATGTATATTGGCATTGATGATCTTGGTAAAGTGACTGGAGTTTCAAATTCCAAAAAATTATTAGAAGATCTTCCAAACAAAATCAGGGATATTTTAGGAATAATGGTTGATGTAAACCTTTTGACTGAAAACGGGAAAAACTATCTTGAAATTATAATTGAAACATACAACAATCCAGTTTCTTACAAAGGTCATTTTTATTATCGATCAGGAACAACAAATCAGGAACTAAAAGGACCTGCCCTTGAAAAACTCCTGTTAAAAAAAATGGGGAAGAAATGGGATGGCATTGCAGCACCGAGTTTTAAATTAGAAGATTTATCAACCGAAGCTTTTGATATTTTCCGAAAAAAGGCAGCAAAAAGCAAAAGGGTTCCACATGAGATATTAAATGACACAAATGAAAATATTCTCAGGTCACTGGGAATGTATTCCGGGAAGCTTTTTTCGAGAGCAGCAATCATTTCTTTTGGAAAAAATCCTGAAAAACTGATTTCCGGTGCATTTGTAAAAATTGGTTTTTTTCGGACAGATACAGATTTACTATTTCATGATGAAATACATGGAAATTTATTTGCTCAGGTTGAAAAAACACTGGATTTGCTTTTGACAAAATACATCAAAGCAAATATTGCATATGAAAAACACACAAGGGTAGAAACCTACGAATATCCTGAGGATGCTTTACGTGAAGCTTTGCTTAACGCTCTAATTCACAAAGATTATTCAAGTTCGAACCCAATACAGATAAGTGTTTATTTTGATTGGATTTTTATCTGGAATCCGGGAAATTTACCCGAAGGTTGGACCATTGAAGATCTGAAGCAAAAACATTTGTCAGACCCTGCAAATCCGGATATTGCCAAAGCTTTTTTTAATGCAGGCTATATAGAATCTTGGGGAAGAGGAACTTTGAATATTATTAAATACTGTAAAGATGCCAGACTACCAGAACCAGTTTTCTATGACAGATTAGGAGGTTTAGGTGTGATAATAATGAAACCGGGAGCCAGTCCAATGGGAAAAACTTATTATAATGATTCGGAGAAAGCGTCGGAGAAAACGTCGGAGAAAACGTCGGAGAAAACGTCGGAGAAAATTATTGGATTAATTGAAAAAAGAAGGGAAATTACAATTCAGGAATTATGCCAAATAATAAATGTTTCCAAAAGAAGTATAGAGAGAAATCTTAAATCCTTAAAAGAAAAAGGAATTCTTAAACGAATTGGCCCCGACAAGGGAGGCTATTGGGAAATCATCAAATAAGCAATTTGCGGAGAGGGCAGGGATCGAACCTGCCACAGCCGGTGTTATCCGTCTGCTACCGGTTTTGAAGACCGGATGGGACACCAGTCCCGTCCTCTCTGTAAAACTTGAGTATAAAAGTACAGAATGTTTAATTTAAATCAAAATACTTGAGAGGTAAAAAGCCATGTCATCCGTTAGCCTGTCAGATCTGCAAAGTTGGATATTCAGCAAATATAAACAAATCAATCTGTTACTAATTTTTACTGCATTATAACATTACGATCTTAATAAAATATTAATAGGTCGTTAATCCTATGATAAAGTCCAATTAATGATTTCTTAACATTAGTTATGGAATTTTGCATCGAATAATAATATTTAAAAAAACAGTTATGAAACTAAATTCAGCATTTCAGTTCCTGGTTCCAAAGGACAGCAAATTTTTTCCAATGTTTATTAAGGTTGCAGAAAATCTTCTTGAAGGAACCAGAGCATTCAAAGCCCTGACATCTGAAAAGGATATGAGCAAAATGCCCGACCTTGTAAAAAGAGTAAAAGAAATTGAACAAATCGGTGATAATTACACACACGATATTTTTAAAGAACTCAATAGCACTTTTATTACTCCGTTTGACCGACAGGATATCCAGTCACTCACCACTGAAATGGACAATGTGCTTGACTTTATAAATGGCACATGCCAGAGAATAAGGGCTTACAAACCAAAATATCTGCCTCTTGAACTGGATAAAAATGCTGATATTCTTATCGAAGCTGCCGAATTGATTTTATACTCTATCAAAGAACTAAGAAGCAGCAAAAACTTCGATAAAATCAAGCTTGCCTGTATAAAAATAAATACTATTGAAAACATGGGAGATGAGCTTTATCACACTGGTTTATCTCATCTGTTTGAAAATGAAAAAGACCCCATTGAGCTTATCAAGGTAAAAGAAATTCTCCAGACCATTGAAAAAGCCACCGACAGTGCCGAAGATGTTTCAGACGTTCTAAAGACCATCATTATCAAACAAGCTTAATAAAAAACTCAGATGCTAACATTTCTAATTATAGTTATTGCGCTGGCCCTGATCTTTGATTTCATCAACGGATTTCATGATGCGGCCAACTCAATTGCAACAATTGTTTCAACGAAAGTGCTTACACCTGTTCAGGCAGTTATCTGGGCGGCTTTCTTCAACTTTGTTGCCTTCTTTATTTTCAAGGATCATGGTGTGGCAAACACTGTTGCAAAAACAGTTAAGGAAGATTACATTACATTGTATGTGGTGGTAGCCGGACTTATTGGTGCTATAGCCTGGAATTTGTTTACCTGGTGGAAAGGAATTCCTTCTTCTTCATCTCATACGTTGATCGGAGGATTTGCAGGTGCCGCAATCGCTCACGCCGGTTTAAATTCCATTGACCCTACCCCTGTTTTGAAAACTGCCGCATTTATTGTTGTTGCGCCACTTGCCGGTTTAATCCTGGCCTATCTCACATCAATCTGGTTCCTCTTTTCCTTTAAAAAAGGAATGCTGCCAAAACTAATTTCCATTTCAATAATTGCCGGGGTATTTATCTTCTTTGCATTTATTCTTGAATTCCAGAGTTATCGCCTTGGTCACAGATATGACAACTATTTTGGGAACTTTCTTCTATACTCAAAGAACTTTAAGTGGATTTTATTAGGATTCATACTCCTTATAATGGCAACATTTACATTATTCCTCAGTTCACTCAATGTTGCCCGTTCAAATTTCTGGTTTAGAAAATTACAGCTTGTTTCATCCGCAGCATTTAGTATAGGCCATGGTGGAAATGATGCCCAAAAAGTTATGGGGATCATCACTGTAGCTTTGATTGCAGGCGGACAAATCAGTAGTTTTGAGGAAATGCCCGACTGGGTGCCAATTGCCTGTTACACCGCCATTGCAGCAGGTACATTAAGCGGCGGATGGAAAATTGTCAAAACCATGGGCACAAAAATCACAAAGGTTACGCCTTTTGAAGGTGTGGCAGCTGAAACAGCAGGCGCCATGGCACTTTTTCTTTCCGAAAACCTTAAAATACCTGTAAGTACTACACATACCATTACCGGTTCAATTATTGGTGTGGGTGCAACTAAAAGTCTGTCTGCCGTAAAATGGGGCGTAACCATTAACCTGCTTTGGGCATGGATACTCACAATTCCTGTTTCGGCACTGATTGCCATGCTGGTTTATGTTATAATAAAATATGGTGCACTGATATTTATGGGAATGGAGATTTAAATTATTAATTGGGAATACGCAATATAAACTAAGTGCATAGGGATGTGGGGTGTTTGCACTTCAGCAATAATAAGGACGCAAGACTTTGCGTCCTTTTTTTGTGCTGAACAACTTTATCTGCTTAAGCTTAAAGTAACATTGAATTAACATTAACTTAACATTAAAAAGGCAGTTTTGACACCATAAAACACACAAAAATTATGGGTCTTAACAGAGTATTCCAATTCCTTGTACCAAAGGATAGTAAGTTTTTTCCAATGTTTATTAAAGTAGCCGAAAACCTTGTTGAAGGATGTAAAGCATTCAAAGCTCTGACATCGGAAACCGATATGGAAAAATTACCCGAACATGTAAAAAGGGTAAAAGAAATTGAGCAAATCGGGGACAATTACACCCACGATATTTTTAAAGAACTCAACAGTACATTTATCACGCCGTTTGACAGACAGGATATTCAGGAGCTTACCTCCGAAATGGACAATGTGCTTGACTATATAAACGGAGCATGTCAAAGAATAAGGGCATACAAACCTAAAAGACTGCCCGTTGAGCTTGATAAAAACGCAGATATCCTGATTGAAGCGGCAGAACTTATTCTTTATTCAATCAAGGAACTTCGTAGCAGTAAAAACTTTGACAAGATCAAGCTTGCCTGTATTAAAATAAACACCATCGAAAACATGGGCGATGAGCTGTATCACTCCGGTTTATCTAACCTTTTTGAAAATGAAAAAGATCCCATCGAACTAATCAAGGTAAAAGAAATTCTTCAGACCATTGAGAAAGCTACCGACTGTGCCGAAGATGTTTCCGATGTTTTAAAAACCATTATTATTAAGCAGGCCTAATCAATAAACAATGTTAACCTTACTTATTACCATTATTGCATTAGCACTGATTTTTGACTTTATTAATGGTTTCCATGATGCAGCAAATTCAGTCGCCACAATAGTTTCAACAAAAGTTCTCACCCCTGTTCAGGCAGTTATCTGGGCTGCATTTTTCAATTTTGTGGCATTTTTTATTTTCCGTGACCATGGGGTTGCAAATACTGTTGCCAAAACTGTAAAGGAAGATTACATTACTTTATATGTTGTGATATCCGGACTTATTGCGGCCATCATCTGGAATCTGCTTACATGGTGGAAGGGCATTCCCAGCTCATCCTCACACACCCTGATCGGTGGATTCGCAGGCGCAGCCATAGCTCATGCAGGTTTTAATTCCATTGACATCGAACCCATAATTAAAATTGCCTCTTTTATTATTATTGCCCCTCTTCTTGGAATGGTTTTGGCATACTTAATTTCTGTCTGGTTTCTATTTTCCTTTAGAAAAGGCCCAATGCCAAAATTGCTTTCATTTTTAATATGCGCAGCGGCTTGGTTTTATCTCTCTTTTTCGCTGGAATTTGAAGCCTCCAAATTAAATCATGTTTATGACAGCTATATTTGGAATTTCCTTTTTCATTCTTCAAATTTTAAACTGATCTTGCTTGGACTTATTATCTCCTTTATGGCCGGTTTTACTTTATTTCTTAGCGGCTTAAATGTTTCCAGATCAAGATATTGGTTTAAACGTGTTCAGCTTGTTTCTTCTGCTGCATTTTGTATTGGCCACGGAGGAAACGATGCCCAAAAGGTAATGGGTATCATTACTGTGGCTCTTATTGCGGGTGGGCAAATTGCCAATTTCGAAGATATGCCTAATTGGGTCCCGGTTGCCTGTTATTCTGCTATTGCCCTGGGTACTCTTAGCGGTGGATGGAAAATTGTTAAAACCATGGGAACAAAAATTACAAAAATAACTCCCTTTGAAGGTGTGGCAGCAGATACTGCCGGTGCCATTTCTTTATTCTTCTCCGAAAATCTCAAAATTCCTGTTAGCACAACCCATACCATTACCGGCGGTATTATTGGCGTTGGAGCAACAAAAAGTCTTTCGGCAGTAAAATGGGGAGTAACCATTAACCTTCTTTGGGCATGGATTCTTACCATACCGGTTTCTGCCATTCTGGCTGCACTGGTCTATGTGGTTTGTAAGTTTGCCATGTTTTATCTGGGAGGTATGGATATTTAGTTTCTTCGTGTTTTTCATGTCCGTTTTCTCAAAAGCATTATCTTTGCTTTTGAAACCTATTACTTAAAAACATGAAAGCGAAATTCATCCTAATTGGTATTGTATTTGCCTATTTTTCAGGATTATCACAAATATCTCCTGAGCTGATATCATCTTACACTCAAGAAAGCAAGAATGGTTTGCCCTATCTGCAGGGTTACAGCGCAAATTATGGAGTTACATCCTATTTTATTAATGAGGATTTTTACTTTTTCTTATCCTCAGTTGATAATAAAATAAGGATTTTTAACAGGGCCGACAACTCCCTTGAAAAATCCATTTCTGTTACCGGTAACCCAAAGGAAATTGCTTTTCTCAATGATCAATTCTATTTGCTCGATCATTATAAGGTAAATATTTTCAGTCAGGATGGTGACCTGATAAATACTGTAGCATTTTCAAAGGATATTAAGTCCGTTGAAAAACTCCAAGTAATAGATGGCGAACTTTATTTGCTGACCAATGACCAAAACACCCTGATTCTTAAGGACAACAAAATAAAATACCATCACGATGGATGGATCATCAATTCAGATCTTTATACAAGAACCATCAAATCGGGAAAGCAAGAGTTTATTCTTCAGGTTTTTTCTATCTCTGACCTTATATCAGAAACCGCCATCACCACTGATAAAAAACTTGGTTCTGCCAGGGTAATCGGTAAAAACAACCAAAATATTTTTATTGAAATCATTTATTATAATGATGAGAATCCTTTGAAAACCAGCCGGTATATTTCGTCTTTTAGCTTGGAGAGTAAAAAACTGAACGACAAACCGCTACAAATTCCTGATGTCTATTTCACCTATACAAAAAACGATATTCTTTTTTCTGAAAACGGTTTTTATTATTTTCTTTCTTCTCCTCAAAAATATGAGGTTTATAATCTGGGAAATCAAACTAAAACCGGGAATTTTCCGGCAAAATATTTCAATAATCCCTATCATTTTAACAGCCATTTGCTCAATTCTGATGATCTTGAGCATGCTGATCCTGATGCATCAACATCAAAAGCGCCCATTTACCGCAGCGAGATAATCGGCATTGCCGAAACATTCGAAACCCATGTTTGGTACTGCAACCCTGAAAATATTCAGGATGTGGCCTGCGGAGGCGGTCAGGTAACCACTCCGGCCTGGGTGGAAGTGGGAACCAACATTTCGCTCCCCTACATGTGGGGCGGATTTACATCTCTCGAACAGTTTGATCAGGGATTGCTAAACGGATTGTGCGCAGGCGATATGAATACCGCTGAATACGAGGGAACCGCATGCTCTGTGGGTGTCGATTGCTCGGGGTTTGTGTCGAGGGCATGGAATCTGCCAACAAAATACGGAACATCAGGTTTACCAAGCATTTCAACGGCATATGCTACTTTTGATGAATTGCTTCCGGGCGATATTGTAAACCTTGCCGGCTCACATGTGCGGCTGGTTTATACAAATAATATGGATGGTACTTTTCTTTTGCTCGAAGCCACTGCTGCAGGAGCAGCATGGGCTGTTACGTACAATACCTACACTGCAACAGCCATGGATGGCAGCGGTTACATTCCCAGATATTATAATGATGTGATTTCAGATGTGGTAAATCCCCCAACCATGATTTCCCCATTGAATACACAAAGCGGGATAAATATTCCGGTTTATATGGACTGGACCGATGTTACCGGAGCCGATAATTACCGTCTTCAGGTTTCCACTTCCCTTTCCGGATGGACTGCCGCCAACGGGTTTACCAGTCTGGCCGACCCAACCTCAACCGTCCTGGTAAACAAAACCACCGGAACGGTTTCTGATTATGCATGGGCTTTTCTTGAAACCGGAGTTGGCACGCTTCCCATGCCAAATACAACTTATTACTGGACTGTCAGGGTTAATGTGCCGGGAACAGGGACATCGGTTTATACGCACCCGCGCAGTTTCACCACTCTGGCCGATAACGAAGCCCCAACCACCTCAATCTCGGTTAACGAATGGGAAACAGCAAACTTCTCAGCAGAATTTACCGACGAAGACAATATGGCAATTAAGAACAGATTTTATTTGGTTTCCGATTTTAACGGAACCGAATGGAAAGCCAATACCGACCTGGGATTTTTCAATGAAGAATATGCATCTCTTGGTGCCGAATGGGTAAACATCAGTGGCACGTGGGCATTGACCGATGGCGCATTGAACCAGGCCGACGAAGCCAGCAGCAACACCAACATGTACGCCAATGTTACCCAAACCGGCGACCATATTTACATGTACACCTGGAAAATGAAAATCGGTGGAACAGGCACAAACCGCAGGGCAGGAATTTATATTTTTTCAGATGATGCCTCCATGCTTCAGAGAAACAACTCGTACATGATTTATTATCGTGTGGATAACAATACCTGCCAGATTTACAAATCAACTGCCGACAATATTGAAATACAAACCGATGATCCCATCACTTTCAATGCCGACACGTGGTATAATTGCAAAGTAATTTTTAATCCCATGACCGGAGTCCTTGAGGCGTACCTCAACGAAGAACTGGTTTCAAGCTGGACCGATCCCGATCCGCATACCTCGGCAAACGCCATCTCTTTCAGATCAGGCAATTGCAATGTTTTTTATGATGATGTCAGGGTTTACCATGATCGCATAAACTCTGAAACGGTTACTATTGGTGCAGGCGGTGCAGCCCGTTATCAAAACCCCAATCCTGCAACCGCTGCATGCAAAATAACCACACAGTTACAGGATTTCGGGAGCAACTTTTCGGGCTATGTTACCGGGTTGGTAAATATTGACTGGACTGCCCCCATGAACATTTCCTTTGCCGGCGACGGACTTTATGACGATACCGATACCCTGCATGAAGATTATCAGATCAAAGGAAACTGGAATGCCACTGACGACACCCATTCAGGAATCAGTTTCTACGAATACTGCATCGGTACAACACCCGGAGCAGATGATGTGGTTACCTGGACCAACAATGGCACCGGCACAAACTTTACCCATACCGGATTGTCCCTGATCCTTGACCAATATTATTATGTCAGTGTAAGGGCTGTTAACGGGGCAGGATTGTATTCGGATGCAACCAACTCAAACGGAGCGGTTGTTTCGGAGCCCCTTTCGATAAGTGAAATTTCCGCCAACAGCTTTAAATTATACCCAAACCCGGCGAGGGACGAGGTGTTTATTGAATCAGATGAGAAGATATTAAACATTGAAATCTACACCATTTCAGGGAAATTAATTGAAAACATTGTAAGCACCTCAGAAAAAACCATTCGCATTTCAATGGTCAATTACCAACCCGGAATCTATTTAATAAAACTGAAACTGGACAATGGCCGGGTTGATGTGGGGAAGATTGTGAAAGAGCTTCCATAATCAATCAGCCAGCAATTCCTTCCCGGTTTTGCCGCCCTTTGATTTCAGGTATTTTTTAATTTCCTCATCGGCGACAATATCCATGGGGGTGCGGCCGCTGGAGTTTTTAATATTGATGTCGGCTTTGGCTTTTTCAATGAGCAGTTTTACAACCTTGATTTTATTTTCCTTTACTGCGTAGGCAAGCACTGACATTCCGACCATGTCAGGAATATTGGGATCAGCTCCCTTTTCTACCAAAAACTCAAGAACTTCAGATTGATTATTTAAATACGCAATCAACATGGGGGTAAAACCTGTATTGTTTTTATAATTGATGTTTGCTCCCTTCTCAACCAAAAATTCAACGATGCTCAGATGTCCATATTTGGCAGCATAAGAAAGAGCCGTCCATTTCAAGTTGTTTTTTGTGTTTACATCCGTTCCCTTTTTCACCATAGATGAAACCTTTGCCAAATCACCCTTTGCTGCTGCTGTAAGAAATTTATCATCATCCTGCGAAAACAGATTATTCACTGCTAATATGCAAATGATGGTAAAAATTGAAAGAATAGTTTTTGTATTCATATTCATATATTTTAATCTGCTATTAATTTTTTATATTTTATTCTTTTGGGTCCTTCATCACCCAATCGTTTTTTTCGATTTTCTTCATATTCTGAATACCCTCCTTCGAAGAAATAAACCTGTGAATTTCCTTCAAAAGCCAGAATATGAGTAGCTACCCTGTCTAAGAACCAGCGATCGTGCGAAATAATAACCGCACATCCGGCAAAACTCTCAAGTCCTTCTTCAAGTGCCCTCAGTGTATTAACATCTATGTCGTTGGTTGGTTCATCGAGCAACAAAACATTTGCTTCTTCTTTTAATGTAAGCGCTAAATGCAACCTGTTTCTTTCGCCGCCTGAAAGCATTTCGCAGCGTTTTTCCTGATCGGCACCGGTAAAATTAAACCGCGAAACATAACCGCGCGAATTGATTTCCCTTCCGCTTACCCTGATAAATTCCAGGTTATTTGAAATAACTTCGTAAACAGACTTTTTGGGATCAATGGCAGTGTGCGATTGGTCAACATAACCAATTTTTACTGTTTCGCCCACTTTAAATGATCCTGATTTGGGTTTTTCAATGCCCATGATCATGCGGAACAATGTGGTTTTTCCGGCACCATTCGGACCAATAACACCAACTATTCCGTTCGGTGGCAATCTGAAATTCAACTGGTCAAAAAGCAGTTTGTCATCAAATGCTTTTGCAACATCAACAGCTTCGATTACCATATCTCCAAGGCGAGGACCATTGGGAATAAAAATTTCAAGTTTGTCCTCTTTCTGTTTTACATCTTCATTCAGCAGTTTGTCATAGGCCGAAAGACGGGCTTTTGATTTTGCCTGGCGGGCTTTGGGGTTCATCCGCACCCATTCCAGTTCACGTTCCAGTGTTTTCTGGCGTTTACTTGCCTGTTTCTCTTCAGTTTTCAGTCTGCTCGATTTTTGTTCAAGCCATGAGGAATAGTTTCCTTTCCAGGGAATGCCCTCGCCGCGGTCGAGTTCGAGAATCCATCCGGCCACGTTGTCAAGAAAATAACGGTCGTGGGTAATTGCAATCACAGTGCCTTTGTATTGCTGCAAGTGCAATTCTAGCCATTGTACCGATTCAGCATCAAGGTGGTTGGTGGGCTCATCGAGGAGCAGCACATCAGGATTTTGCAAAAGCAAACGGCAAAGAGCCACCCTGCGGCGCTCACCACCAGATAAATTTAACACAGGCACATGACCTTCGGGACAGCGCAAAGCATCCATGGCACGCTCCAGAGTGGAGTCAAGTTCCCAGCCGTTTTTATGCTCGATGAGATCCGAAACCTCTCCCTGACGTTCGATGAGTTTGTTCATGGCATCATCGTCCATTGGCTCGGCAAATTTCATGTTGATTTCTTCATATTCCTTGAGAAGGGAAACAATTTCCTGAACCCCTTCTTCAACTACCTCGCGGACAGTTTTAGAGTTATCCATTAGCGGCTCCTGCTCAAGATATCCAACCGAATATCCCGGAGAAAAAACCACTTCACCCTGGAAGGATTTTTCAACTCCGGCAATTATTTTCATCAAAGTTGATTTACCCGAGCCGTTTAAACCGATGATGCCAATTTTCGCACCATAATAAAAAGAAAGATAGATATCTTTCAGAACCTGCTTGTGTGGGGGGAAAGTCTTGTTCACCCCGACCATTGAAAAAATTATTTTCTTATCGTCTGACATATATTATTGATTGGCTAGTTTTTTAAAATCCTTTTCGAGCATCCCATCGGGGTTCTTTTCATTAACCATGTGGTAGTCGTAGTAATACATTTTTGCATCGGCAGCACCGATAATTACTTTGAAACAACGACCAAAATATTTGGTTCCGGTTGGACCAACTTTATGGAGAAAAACAACGCTGTCGTCATTGTCATCAATTGCTTCCTCGACCTCTTCCCTTTCAACCAATTTGAATTTATAGGGATACACTTTTTTTATTTCGGCTTCAGAATTCACTTCACTTCCAAGCTCATCCCTCACAATGTAAAGGGTTTTGTCTTTTATGCTCTCAATGTTCTTGTTATAGTGATTAATGATATTGTTATCATTTAGAGAAGGGTCGTTCAGAGTAAGAAGAATATGTTCCTGAACAAAATTGATAATTGTACCTATTTTATAAGCATAAGTATCTTCATCGGCACCCTGATAAGAAAGAGGAACAGTGCAAAGCTGTGGAGCATCGGATGTAGTAGCATATTTTCCACCTAATGAAAGGCAGAGAAAAGTATATTGTGATTTGCTATTATCCTTTTCATACATAACATCATCAAGCGTGAGGAATGAATAATTGGCATCGGTGCGTTTTTTTTCATAATCGGCTTCTGAGATAAACTCATATTCAGTAAGTTTCCAGCTCTTTTTCACAGCTTCCTTAATCTCAACATTATATTCAGAAAGTTGGCTGTCGGTGATAACCACCAGCGTTTTTGTTTTCATTAAAGCTTTAAGTTCCTCAGGAGATCCGACGCTTTTTTGGGCAATGATCTGAAGGGAAATCAGCAAACTTATAATTATCAATAAACTTTTCATATCAGATATTTTCATTTTTCAGGTAAATACAAAGGTTGATTATCGTTAAATCTTCTCATATATAAAAAAGCCAGTTGGCGGCGTTTACGCTTTTTCAACTGAGAATATTCTTCATAAAGAACGTTATCACGTATCAAAATAGTTTCCAGGTTATCATGAGAAAACTCTAAAACTTTTCCGGTTTCGAAATCCAGGATATACTGTCTCATTTCATTTGACGAGTAAGTTGTCGGGAAAACACTGCCATTATAATAACCATAATATGGGTCAGGAGTCCGTTCATAATAAACTGTTTTATCGGCAATAAAATGAGAAATAGAACCGACAACAGGAATGCGGTTAAACTCACCGTTCCAATTAATATATAGGTTACCGTTTCGTGAATAACCCCAGATTGTTTTTGTGGATTCTTCCTGTTTCATTCCATTATCATCAAGGAAAAAAATTTTCTCCTCTTTAGTCAGGTTTTCAAAAAAATCAAGTTCATCGGGGTTGTAATCGGAGACAATTCGTGCAACTGAAACAGGTTTATTCAATTTCACCTGTTCAAAATTAACAAAAATGCCTTCTTTAAATTTATATTCAGGCGAATACCTGACCATTCCTGATGTGTCTTTTTGCGACAATACCGCAAAGCATGAAATTAGTGCTATACAAAACAAACCTGCTTTCATCGGTTTTTTCAGAATAAGTCAGTGATTTTAAATCCGATTACAAGAATATCATCCACCTGTTCCATTTCGCCACGCCAGTTTTCGATATTTTCCTCGAGAAACTCCTGTTGTTTTTTCATTGGCATACCGTGAATTGTAAGCAGGAGATGTCTGAAGCGACGATATTTGAATTTTTTGCCAAGCGGACCACCAAACTGGTCGGGGTAGCCATCCGAGAAAATATAGAAGACATCGTCCTTTTTATATGGGAAAATATGAGACTCAAATATTTTTTCCTCATCTGTATCTCCAACCATTCCAACAGAAAAGCGGTTACCTTTAATTTCAATGATGTCGTTATCCCTGACCATATACATGGGATTGAATGCACCGGAAAATTCGATGGTTCCCTCATTTTTATCAATCACAATCAGAGAAAGGTCCATACCATCTTTCACTGTTCCATCCTGCACATTTTTACTAAATGTTTCTGAAACTCCCTTATTTAGAAGGTTTAATATTTCAGCAGGCTCCTCAACTTTTTGTTCCCCGGTGATATTTCTCAGGAGGTCAAATCCGATAATACTCATAAATGCTCCGGGAACACCATGACCGGTACAGTCAACAGCAGCAAGGAATATTTTGTTATTTCGTTCGGTAATCCAATAAAAATCGCCCGACACAATATCTTTAGGTTTGTACAGAATAAAAAAATCGGGGAATAATTTCCTGAAAAGGAATTGCGAAGGCATCATGGCTTGTTGAATACGCCTTGCATAGTTAATACTGTCGGTGATATTTTTATTTTTAACCGTAAGCTCCTCTTTTTGCTTAGCAATTTCAAGAGCGGCCAATTGTTTTTCCCTAAGAATCTGATTGGCTTTTTTAAGGCTTTTTGTTCGGATTTCAAGGAAAAGATATATGGCTAATGCAACCAGAAGAACATAAATAAGGTAAGCAACATTAGTTTGCCAGAATGGTGGTTTAATCTCAATTGTAATTGAAATTGGTTCATCGCACCAAACACCGTCATTATTGGCTCCCATAAGCAGAAATTTATATTCGCCCGGGGGAATGTTGTTAAATGTCACATAGTGTTGGTTTCCAATTTCTCTCCATTCATCCTCAAGACCTTCCATTTTGTATTTGTATTTGTTGATCCTGGGCTTGGTAAATTCAAGAGCAGCAAATTCAATAGTAAAAACATTTTCCTTATAAGAAAGGACAATATGATCACCATCACTGATATCAAGTGGTTCATCGTTTTCAGTTGCAGCTTTTTTAAATAAAGTGAAAACCATTTTTGGTTTAAAAGGATTATTATTCAAAGTGTTGGGATAAAATGCGTCCAAACCATTTGTGCCACCAAAAAACAGTTCTCCGTCGTATCCTAAATGGCTTGCACCGTTATTATACTCATAACCTTGCAGACCGTCATCGGGGTCAAAAGCATTAATTTTTCCTGTGGTTTTGTTCAGAACAGCCAACCCGCGTCGGGTACTAACCCAGATATTTTCCTGAAAATCCTTTTGCACCTGATAAATACATTCATCAGGCAGTCCGTCTTCAGTCAAATATCTCTTAAATGTTTCCTTTCTTTTATCAAATTTATTAAGCCCGGTTTCAGTTGCAATCCATATAAATCCATCTTTATCCTCGGTCATGGAAAAAATAGTGTTTTGGCTTAATGAATTTTCATTTTTTTCATCATTTTCGAACAGTTTCATTTTCTTAGTGCGCGGATCGTACTTGTTTAAACCCCCTGTATATGTACCGATCCAGACAATTCCATCCTCATCAATAAGTAAGGAGTTCACAACGTTAACTGACAATGAATTTTTGTCATTGACGTCTGAATAAAAATTTTCCACGTCAAGATTACGTAAATCAAATCTAAACAAGCCTCTGGAGGTTGCAACCCAGTATTTTCCTTCTCTGTCTTCTTTTATGGAATAAATACGGTTGCCCGTCAAATTAGGATAATACTGATTATTATAAAGGTCCTTAAGATCAATAAAACTCTGTGTTTCCGGATAATAAATATTTATACCTTTTCTTGTTCCGAGCCATATCGTGCCTTTACTATCGCGATAAATAACCTGAACAAAATTGTCGTTAATATGGTATTTTCCAATATATTCCTCTTTATAATGGATAACTTCATTAGTTTTTCTGTTTAAAATATCGAGTCCTCTTCCCCAAGTGCCAATCCATATAGTATCCCTTGATTGTTTGTAAATTGAAGCAATAATTTCAAATGACAGGTCAATAGGTCTTTTTCCATCACGAGGTTTTATTGTATAGAAATTTTTTCTCTTCAGGTCAATTTTATCGACACCTTTTGCGTCTGTACCAATCCAAAGGTTATAAGTATTATCCTGAAGCAGAGTTCTGATCATATTGTTACTGATACCATCAGGAGCAGATTTACTATGTTGAAAGCTTATAAACCTTTCGGTGGCTTTTTCTAATTTATTCAGTCCGCTTCCGGTGGCAACCCAAATATTACCCAGGTAATCCTCAACAATTTCAAAAATATCATTATCGCTGATAGAAAACACATCATCGGGATTGTGCATATATCTAATAACCTCACCAGTTTTAAGATCATATTTATTCAGTCCATTTGCAGTTCCAATCCAATAATAACCTTGTTTATCCCTTATAAGAGCTGTAATGTTGTCGTCTGAAATTGTATTTGGGTTATCTGGGTCATGTTTCAGTCTGAGGGTAAAGTCCTGAAATCCTTTATGAAATCGGTGTAACCCTTCAGATGAGCCAATCCATAAATAGCCCTCTTGATCCTCATAAATGGGAAAATGTCGGTCGCGATCTTTTCCGGCATTAAAAAGGTCTATTTTCTGTTCAAATCGTGTAAATTTATTGGTTTTGGGGTCTAATTTATTTAAAGCAGTAAAAGTTTTCACCCAAACGACGCCATCCTTATCCACATGAACGCCGTACACTCCTTTGTCATTTAGACTTTCGGGATCAGATGGATTATGCATGTACTTGGTAATTGTTTTTCTGTCTTTGCTAACCTTGTTCAAGCCATTACGGGTTCCGACCCATATATTTCCTTCATCATCCTCATCCATACAAATTACCCAGTTATTAGAGAGGGATCTTTCGCCGGTGGTTTTATATTGTATATTTTCAAAACTATATCCGTTAAATTTATTGATCCCTGCCTGTGTACCAAACCAGATATATCCATCCATGTCCTGGATAATACAGTTTATTGTTGCCTGAGTGAGTCCTTCTTTGTTTGAATAATGGTCAAAAAGATAGTCATCATCCTGAGCACATATTCCGTTTATTATCAAAACGAAAGGGAGCAAAAACAGTATATAAAAATTTCTTTTCATTATTAATCAGTAGTGATTGCTAATATACTATTTATTGAAATATCTACCTAATAAATTTAATTTTTTGAAAAAGAAAAAAGTTTTTTGAAAAAGGTGTTATTTGAATTAAAAATTATATTTTTATTAATTATTCTGAATACTAACTTAAAAAAAATAAAAATGGGACAAATTGCAAACATTTATGCTCGTCAGATCCTTGATTCAAGAGGAAATCCAACTATTGAAGTGGATGTTTTAACCGACAGTGGAATTCTTGGAAGAGCTGCTGTTCCGTCGGGTGCTTCAACCGGTGCTCACGAAGCACATGAACTCAGGGATGGTGACAAAGCCAAATACCTTGGTAAAGGTGTTTTGAAAGCAGTTAAAAATGTTAACACCGTTATCAATAAAGCTTTGCAGGGTTATTTTGTTGAGGATCAGAAAGAACTTGATATGGCAATGATTAAATTAGATGGCACAGAAACCAAATCAAAGCTTGGTGCCAATGCCATACTTGGCGTTTCACTTGCCTGTGCCAAAGCTGCCGCTCAGGTAACCGGGCAACCCCTTTACAGGTATATTGGAGGTGTAAATGCGCACATTCTTCCCATACCTATGATGAACATCCTTAATGGTGGATCCCATGCTGATAATAAAATAGATATTCAGGAATTTATGGTTATGCCCGTTGGAGCAAAAACATTCAGCGATGCATTAAGAATGGGAACCGAAGTTTTTCACAACTTAAAATCAGTTCTTAAAGAAAAAGGCCATGCAACAAATGTTGGCGACGAAGGTGGGTTTGCCCCCAACCTCAAATCAAATGAAGAAGCAATTGAATATATCCTGAAAGCGATAGAAAAAGCAGGATACAAACCAGGCAAAGATGTTTACATTGCTTTGGACGCAGCTGCTTCAGAATTTTATAATGAAAAGAAAAAAATATATCATTTCGATTCAACCGGTAAAGATTATACAGGCGACCAACTGGTTGATTACTGGAAAAAATGGGTGAACAAATATCCTATCATTTCAATTGAAGACGGACTTGCAGAAGATGATTGGAAAAGCTGGGACAAATTAACCAAAGCCATTGGTGATAAAGTTCAGCTTGTTGGGGATGATCTTTTTGTAACTAATGTTACCAGACTTGAAAAGGGTATTAAAGCAGGTATAGCCAATTCCATACTGATAAAAGTTAACCAAATAGGAACGCTTACAGAAACCATTGATGCAGTGACAATGGCAACCCGCAATTCATACACATCAATCATGAGCCATCGTTCCGGGGAAACCGAAGATGTGACTATTGCTGAATTGGCTGTGGCATTAAATACAGGACTCATTAAAACCGGGTCGGCCTCAAGAACAGAGCGGATTGCAAAATACAACCAACTGATCAGAATTGAAGAATCTCTTGGTTCATCGGCTCATTATCTGGGTAAAGACTTTAAATACATCAAATAATAGAATTACATAATTTTATAAAGGGTAACAGCAATACTGTTACCCTTTTAATATTTTATCATGGCCTACAAAAGTTTAAATGATTTTATTGAAAAACTGAAGCAGGAAGATGAACTCATTGAAATAAATGAGTTAACAGATCCACAACTTGAAATAACCGAAATAACCGACCGTATTTCAAAGTCGGGCTATAACAAAGCCCTTCTTTTCACAAATAATGGCACCGACTTTCCATTATTAATCAACGCTTTTGGTTCAGAAAAAAGGATTTGTCTGGCCTTGGGAGTTAAAAATCTTGATGATATTGGGTTAGAAATAAAATCGCTTTTCAAAAAAGTTACTGAACCAAAGAATACTTTTTTTGAAAAATTAAGTGTCCTGCCATCGCTAAAGCAGTTTGCTTCATGGTTTCCAAAAACAAAATCAGGCAAAGGGAAATGCCAGGAAATAATATACCATGACCCGGATCTTTACAAGCTCCCAATACTGAAATGCTGGCCTTATGACGGCGGTCGTTTTATTACTCTGCCCCTCGTACATACAGTTGATCCCGAAACAGGAAACAGAAATGTAGGAATGTACCGCATGCAGGTTTTTGATGGAAAAACCACAGGAATGCATTGGCATTTGCATAAAACCGGTGCGAACCATTTCAATAAATACAAAAAGACCGGAAAAATAATGCCGGTAGCAGTAGCTCTGGGAGGAGACCCTGTGTATACCTATTCGGCCACTGCACCGCTTCCCGAAAACATTGATGAATATCTGCTTGCCGGTTTTATCAGGAAAAAAAGAGTTGAATTGGTTAAGTGCATAACTCAGGAAATTTTTGTTCCTGAAGATGCAGATTATATAATTGAAGGGTACGTTGATCCATCTGAAGCACCTGTTATTGAAGGCCCCTTTGGCGATCACACCGGTTTTTATTCACTTCAGGATTACTATCCAAAATTTCATGTTACCTGCATAACACATAGAAAAAATGCAGTTTATCCGGCCACAATTGTTGGAATTCCTCCTCAGGAGGATGCCTGGATTGGGAAAGCAACTGAAAGATTATTTCTTTCTCCCATTCAGCTTACTATGCTGCCCGAGCTTTTAGATATGGACTTACCCTTTTCGGGAGTTGCACACAATCTGGCTATAGTTAAAATTGACAGTGCATTTCCCGGTCATGCCCTTAAAGTCATGAATACCCTTTGGGGAGCAGGACAGATGATGTTTAATAAAAATCTTTTAATACTTCCGGGAAATACAAACATCCACGATTACGAGGAAGTTTGCCGTGTAATCTCAAAAAATGTAGACCCCATGAGGGATGTTCATTTTGGAACCGGCCCTCTGGATATTCTGGACCATTCGTCCTCACAAAAAGCCTTTGGCGGAAAAATGTGCATTGATGCCACAAATGAAGGTTCCATTGTTGATTCCATCAATTTTACTGATGAAGAATTTTTAAGATCTGTTCCGGAAGCAAAAAACGTTAACAGTCAATTGCTTAAAAAAAATATTTCTGTTATCATTATTTCCGTTAAAGATAATAACTGCATAACCAAAATCATGCTGGAGAAAAATATTCCGGCCGGAGTTAAATTTATTTTTATTACCGATGGAGCAGTTGATCTTAATGATTACAACATGGTTTCCTGGATGATTTCCGGAAACTCTGATCCAAAAAGAGATCATTTCTTTATTGAAAAAGAAGGATTGCATACAATGGTCATTGATGCTACAACAAAGCATGGCAGAAACAATTTCGATCGTGACTGGCCAAATGCTACAATTTCAGATGCCACAACTATAAAATTAATTGATGAGAAATGGAATAAAATGTTTTCATTACCATTAATAAACTCTCCTTCAAACAAATATAAAAAGTTAATAAAATCAGGACTTGAGAAGATTGAATAATGGTCTGATTATCTAATTTTATTATCTAATTTTGCAAAAATGAAAAGAAAAAGGTGAAATTAATAAAAATCATAGGAGACCGCCATTTATTTGAGTTGTTGAGGGGGAGTATGGTAGCTTTTCTTTTCAAACTGACTGGGGTAGCCATTGGGTATCTTTTCTTTTATGTACTTGCCGATTATTATGGGACCGAAGGCGTTGGGGTGTTTTCAACACTTTGGACTATCTTATTGTTCTGCATTATTTTCGCAAAACTGGGTTTCGACACTTCAATTGTAAAATACATTGCCGGGTTTTATGGTCAGAAAAAATTCAGTTTTATTAAAATTATTTACAGGAAGGGTGTTTTTATAATCTTACTTGCAGGAACGATAATAACCCTTTTGGTTTTCGCTTTTTCAAATCAGATATCGTTGTTATTTTTTGAAAATTCTGACTATTCCTTTTTCATTTTTCTGGTTGGATTGCTCACAATTCCCATGGCCATAATCAATTACAACGCAGAGTCACTAAAATCTTTAAAAAACATAACCGGTTTCTCAATTTTACAGAATGGCACCATTTACATTGTGATGTTAATGTTTCTGTTTATCCTTAATCACTATAGTTTCAGTGCCGACAATATTATATATTCACTTTGTCTCACATTTGCTGTATTGATACCGCTTAGTTTTTTAATGATATCAAACAGCTTTTCCAGGCGACTAAAAAGACAGGATGTCCATTCCGAAACATTCTCACTGAAAAACAAAGATATTCTGCAGACGACCTTCCCAATGTTTTTGTCCTCGTTTTTATTCTTTATCTTAAGTTGGACAGACATATTAATGCTAAGCTATTATCTTCCTGAAAGTGATGTTGGTGTTTACAGCATGGCATCAAAAATTGCAGCAGTCAACACGTTAGTCCTTGTAGCAGTCAACAGCATTGCAATGCCTAAATTTGCTGAGATTTTTGAAAGAAATGACAAATCCCTATTCAGAAACTTCATTAAGCAATCAACCTTACTTGTTTTCATATTCTCTTTTCCTGTTTTGATATTAATAATGCTTTTCCCATCTGAAATTTTACAGGTATTCGGAACAGAGTTTGCTGAAGGAAAAAACACTTTATTAATTCTTGCGGCGGGTCAGTTTTTCAGTGCATTTTCAGGATCAACGATCAACATATTAAATATGTGCGGTAGGGAAAAAGCAGCACAATACATTCTTATTTTTTCATCTATTCCGAATATTTTGTTGAATTATTTTCTAATTCCGGTTTACGGAATTGAAGGGGCTGCAATTGCAACATCAGCAACGCTTATATTATGGAATCTGCTTGCTGTACTGGTTATTTACAGGAAATTTGGTTTTCTGACATTTCCATTTAATGTGAAATTTAAAAAATGACAAGAAAGCAAAACACTCCCAATTTATTCATTGTTGGCGCAGCAAAGGCGGGGACCACTTCGCTATATCAATATTTAAAAAACCATCCATCGGTATATTTGAGTCCGATTAAAGAACCCAATTATTTCTCGAACGACATTAATCCAGCTGAATTTTCATCTTTATACAGAAAAAATACGGTTTTGGATCTTAATTCGTATTTTTCAAAAAAGCCACTTGAAGACCTTCAGTTGTCATTTGTCAGAAATGAGGAGCAATACAAAATGCTTTTTGAAGGTGTTGAAAATGAAAAAGTAATAGGAGAATGCAGCACCTCTTATCTTTACTCGCATACTGCTGCTGAGAACATTTATAAATACAACAAAAACTCCCGAATAATTATTTCTCTTCGCAACCCTGCAGAAAGAACTTTTTCACATTATTTAATGGCTTTGCGCTATGGCTTTACCAGTCTGGATTTCAGAAAGGCCATTGAAAAAGACATGCATCAGAAAGAAAAAGGATGGGGAAAATCAGAACTTTTTATTGAACTAAGTCAATACTATGAGCAGATAAAAAGATTTTATGATATTTTTCCCGAGAACCAGATTAAGGTTTTTCTATTTGAAGAAATAAATAAAAAAACCGGAGACGTGCTTTCAGAATGCTCAGATTTTTTTGCTATTGAGCCATTTACAGTTATTTCCTCAAAAATTTTCAATTCAGCATCAGTACCAAAATATAAAAAATTCAATAGCATCCTTGCGCAAAGTGGAATTAAGAAATTATCAAAAAAGTTATTGACTGACGGCGGCAAAAAGAAGTTAAAGCAATACTTTTTCAGCAAAGATGAGCTTCCAAAAATGAATCCTGAAGACAAAGCATTTCTGAATGAAATCTTCATTGAGGATATTAAAAAAACCTCAGTCTTGATAAAAAAAGATTTGACACATTGGTTAAAATAAGTAGTTTATGAAAAAATAAAAAGCCATCAGAAAAAATCTGATGGCTTTTTATTTTTCTATAAAGAATCCAGATGGATTTATTCTTTAGTTTCAGCTTCGGGTTCTGATGCTTCAGCTTTAGGTTCGGCAGTTTCCTTTTTTGCTTTTGGAGCTTTAGGTTTTGCTTCTTCTGTACTGGCCGTAGTTTCAGCAGCTGCAGCAGTTTCTTTTTTAGCAGGGCTTCTTCTTCTCCTTGTTTTCTTAGCATCAGTTTTGGTTTCTTTTGTGCCGAGCATGTTTTCGTTGTAATCAACGAATTCAATAATGCACATTTCAGCATTATCACCAATTCTGTTTCCAGTTTTTAGAATTCTGGTGTAACCACCGGGACGGTTGCTAATTTTTACAGAAATTTCCCTGAATAATTCTGAAATTGCCTCTTTACTCTGCAAATAGCTGAAAACAACTCTTCTAGAATTGGTTGAATCTTCCTTTGATTTGGTAATCAGAGGTTCAATATATTTTCTGAGAGATTTTGCTTTAGCCACAGTTGTGGAAATTCTTTTGTGTAAAATCAAAGAACTGGCCATATTTGCAAGCATAGCGTCTCTGTGTGCCTTTTTTCTTCCTAAATGATTTATTTTTTTTCCGTGTCTCATCGCTTTCTCAATTTAAAGGATACATATCCAATTTATTATTCCTTGTCTAATTTATACTTACTGATGTCCATACCAAATGAAAGGTTCATATTCACAAGCAGTTCATCCAGTTCTGTTAATGATTTTTTACCAAAATTCCTGAATTTCAGCAGATCATTTTTATTGTACTGAACAAGATCACCAAGAGTGTCAACGTCGGCTGCCTTCAAACAGTTGAGTGCACGTACAGAAAGATCCATGTCAACCAATTTGGTTTTCAGTAGCTGACGCATATGCAGAACTTCTTCATCAAATTCCTCATTAGCAAATTTCTCATCAGAATCAAGTGTAATCTTTTCATCTGAGAAAAGCATAAAGTGATAGATCAGAATTTTAGCAGCTTCTTTTAAAGCATCTTTGGGATGAATTGAACCATCGGTTTCAATTTCAAAGAGCAGTTTTTCGAAGTCGGTTTTCTGTTCAACCCTGATATTTTCAATGGTATATTTTACATTTCTGACAGGGGTAAAAATTGAACTAACGGGAATAACCCCAAATTCAGCCTCAATATTTTTATTTTCCTCTGAAGAAACATAGCCTCTGCCTTTATTGATGGTTATTTCCATCTGTAGTTTAACAGAAGGTTCCATTCGGCAGATCAACAAATCAGGATTTAAAACTTTAAAACCTGTAAGAAACTTACCAATATCACCTGCTCTGAACTCATCCTGTCCGGCAATAGTAACAGTAACTTTTTCGTTATCGATGTCTTCGATTTGTTTTTTAAATCTAACCTGTTTAATATTTAAAACTATTTCAGGAACATCTTCAATAACGCCTTCGACGGTTGAGAATTCATGCTCAACGCCCTCGATTTTTATACTGGTTATTGCATGGCCTTCCAAAGAAGATAACAGAACTCTTCTGAGAGCATTTCCTACTGTGAGGCCGTATCCCGGTTCAAGAGGACGAAACTCGAATTTACCGAGGTTCTCGTCTGAGTCCAGCATTATTACTTTATCAGGTTTTTGAAAAGCTAAAATTGCCATATATTTATATTTTACTATTTAGAGTATAATTCCACTATTAACTGTTCCTTAATATTTTCAGGTATTTCTGCCCTTTCAGGAACATTACTGAATTTACCGACCATATTCTGGGCATCCCAGCTTAACCAGGAGTATTTACCTGAACGGGAAGAAGACACACAATCAGTAATTGTTTCAAGGGATTTTGATCTTTCTCTTACACCAACAAGGTCGCCGGGTTTAACTCTGTAAGAAGGAACATTCACAACATTTCCGTTTACAGTAATATGCCTGTGGCCAACAAGTTGTCTTGCAGCACTGCGAGTAGGAGCTATTCCGAAACGATATACTACGTTGTCTAATCTTGATTCCAAAAGCTGAAGAAGAACTTCACCGGTGATACCTTTGCTGCTTGAAGCTTTTTCAAAAATATTTCTGAACTGTTTTTCAAGAATGCCATAAGTATATTTGGCTTTTTGTTTTTCTTTTAGCTGAACTCCGTATTCAGAATGTTTTTTTCTTTTTCTGGCAACGCCGTGTTGTCCGGGAGGAAAATTTTTCTTATCGAGATATTTATCCGGTCCGAAAATGGGTTCACCAAATTTCCTTGCAATTTTTGACTTAGGTCCAATGTACTTAGCCATCTATATAATAATTAATTTTGTTACACAATAATATTAAACTCTTCTTCTCTTTGGAGGTCTGCAGCCATTGTGTGGCAGCGGAGTAACATCCACGATTTCGGTAACTTCGATACCAGCGTTATTAACCGAACGGATAGCTGATTCTCTTCCCGATCCTGGTCCTTTAACGTAAACTTTCACTTTTCTGAGACCAAGATCATAAGCAACCTTTGCACATTCTTCAGCAGCAACCTGGGCAGCATAAGGAGTATTTTTCTTTGATCCTTTAAAACCCATTTTTCCGGCTGAAGCCCAAGAAATTACCTGTCCTTCATTGTTTGTTAACGAAACGATGATGTTATTAAAAGAAGCATGGATATGAGCTTCTCCAGTTGGTTCAACTTTAACAACCCTTTTTTTCGTTGATTTTGTCTTCTTTGCCATAACTTACTTCTTATTTAGTAGCTTTCTTTTTATTTGCAACAGTTTTTCTTTTACCTCTTCTGGTTCTCGCATTATTTTTAGTTGATTGTCCGCGAACCGGAAGACCGATACGATGTCTGATGCCTCTGTAGCATCCGATATCCATAAGCCTTTTGATGTTAAGCTGTGTTTCGGAACGGAGTTCACCTTCAATTTTAAAGTTCTCAGAAATGACGTTACGTATTTTTGAAAGTTGGTCATCTGTCCAGTCTTTCACTTTAATATTCACATCAATTTCTGCTCTTGACAGGATGGTATTAGCCCTGCTTCTGCCAATGCCGTAAATATAGGTTAATCCTATTTCGCCTCTTTTATTATCGGGTATGTCTACTCCAGCAATTCTAGCCATATATTATAAATTTTAAATATTAACCTTGACGTTGTTTAAATTTCGGATTCTTTTTATTAATAACATAAATTCTGCCATTTCTTTTGACAATCTTGCAATCTGCAGAACGTTTTTTCACTGATGCTCTAACTTTCATATTTGATAAATTTATTTATACCTAAATGTTATTCTTCCTTTTGTAAGATCGTACGGAGACATTTCAACCTTAACTTTGTCTCCGGGTAAAATCTTGATATAATGCATGCGCATTTTACCTGAGATATGGGCGGTAATGATGTGCCCATTCTGTAATTCAACCCTGAACATTGCGTTAGACAATGCTTCAATTATTGTTCCATCTTGCTCTATCGATGGTTGTTTTGACATAAATAATTTTTACTTTTTAATAATTTCTTTATCTATACAATCAAAAGTTGATAAAATATCCGCTTTTTGATCTCCAATGGCAACGGTATGTTCAAAGTGTGCTGAAGGCATTTTATCTGCAGTACTTATTGTCCATCCGTCTCTTGCCTGTTTGATTTCCTTTTTCCCCATATTGATCATTGGTTCAATGGCAATCACAAGGCCTCTGTTTAGTTTCATGCCCACCCCTTTTCTTCCGTAGTTGGGCACCTCGGGTTTTTCATGCAGTTGTCGGCCAACTCCGTGTCCGACCAATTCGCGAACCACCGAGTATCCATTTGCTTCTGCATGAGTTTGAATTGCGTAGCTGATATCTCCCACCCGATTACCTGTTACTGCTTTTTCTATTCCCAGATAAAGGCATTCACGGGTAACTTTCAGCAATTTCCTGATATCTGCATTGACCTCGCCTATCATAAAAGTGTAGGCTGAGTCGCCGTAGAAGCCATTTTTTTTTGTTCCGCAATCAACTGAAACAATATCCCCCTCTTTCAGTTCATAATCTGAAGGTATTCCGTGTACAACCTGATCATTTACAGAAATACACAGAGTATTAGGATATCCGTTATAACCCTTGAATCCAGGCTCTGCACCATGGTCTCGAATAAACTCCTCAGCTCTTTTATCAATAGCCAGGGTATTTATTCCGGGTTTCATCATCGAAGCAATTTCAGTGAGAGTTTTACTGACAAGCAGATTACTTTCCCTCAGCAATTCAATTTCCTCGTTTGTTTTATAAAAAACCATCAAAGAACGTTTTACATTCCGGAAGCAATTCCTCCGGCCCTTCCTTTAATCCTTCCCGATTTCATCAGTCCGTCGTAGTGACGCATCAACAGATGACTTTCGATCTGTTGCAATGTATCGAGTATAACCCCCACCATGATAAGCAATGAAGTACCTCCATAGAATGCAGCAAACTGTTGGCTGACTCCAAATTGTCTTGCGAATACCGGAAGGATAGCCACAAAAGCGAGGAAAATTGATCCGGGGAGTGTTATTCTTGACATGATATTGTCGAGAAACTCAACAGTTTTCTTTCCGGGTTTAACGCCTGGGATAAAACCGCCGTTTTTCTTCATGTCTTCTGCCATTTGAGTTGGATTAAACTGGATGGCAGTATAGAAATATGTAAATAATATTATTAATAATGCAGTAAGGAAGTTATACCAAAAACCGTTCATGTTCATAAGTGCAGACATTCCGCTCATTGATCCAACTCCAAAACCTGCAATTGCAAGAGGTACAAACATTAATGCCTGAGCAAAAATAATAGGCATTACACCAGCCATATTAACTTTAAGCGGCAGATATTGTCTTACACCACCATATTGTTTATTACCAACAATTCTTTTTGCGTATTGTACAGGGATTCGCCGCGTTCCCTGCACCAATAAAATTGAGAAGATAATAACAAGGAGCAGCATGACAATTTCAACCAGAAACATAATAAGTCCTCCAGCGCCTTCAAGTCTCATACTAAATTCAGCAGTAAGAGCATAAGGTAGACGAGCAATGATACCAATCATAATTATGAGAGATATACCGTTACCGATACCCCTATCTGTAATTTTTTCACCAAGCCACATGATAAAGATAGTACCTGCAACAAGGATTATAATTGAAAGAATCCAGAAGAATTGGCCATCTGCCATTGCACCCGGAGCTTGAGCTTTTAGGTTTGTAATAAACGCCGGGGCCTGAAAGATGGTAATAATAACAGTCAGATAACGGGTTATCTGGCTAATCTTTTTTCTTCCACTTTCACCTTCTTTCTGCAATCTTTGGAAATAAGGTATTGCAATTCCAAGAAGTTGCACAACGATTGAAGATGAGATGTATGGCATAATACCCAAAGCAAAAATAGATGCTTGTGAAAAGGCACCGCCTGAGAACATATCAAGAAGTCCCATAATACCGCCTGATGTTTGCTTTTGCAAACCTTCAAGTGCATCAGGGTTAATTCCTGGTAATACAATATGAACACCTAATCTGTAAACCAGAAGAATTCCGAGAGTAAAAAGAATTCTTTTTCTCAGGTCTTCTATTTTATAGATATTTTTTAAAGTTTCAATAAAACGTTTCATCAACTATAAATTAAAGGGTGTTAACTGTTCCTTGTATTGCTTCAATGGCTTCCTTGGCTGTTTTTGAAAATTTGTGTGCAGTAACATCAAGTTTTGTTGTGAGTTTACCGTTACCAAGAATTTTCACCAAGTCATTTCTCGAAATGAGGCCATTGTCAATTAATACCTGTATATCGATTTTATTCAGATTTCTTTTATCAGCAAGACTCTGAAGGTCTTTTAGGTTAATAGCCTTATATTCAACTCTGTTGATATTCTGAAAACCAAATTTTGGTAGTCGGCGGTGCAATGGCATCTGACCACCTTCGAAGCCAATTTTTTTGGAGTAACCTGATCTTGATTTTGCTCCTTTATGACCTCTTGTTGAAGTGCCTCCATGACCGGATCCTTGTCCTCTACCAATTCTTTTTCTCTTTTTTGTTGACCCTTCAGCAGGTTTTAAATTACTTAAGTTCATAACTATAATTTAATATCGTTGTTATTTAATATCTTCTACTTTAAGCAGATGTTTAACTTTTTCAATCATTCCGTGAATTTGCGGAGTACAATCCAATTCAACGGGATTGTTCATTTTTCTGATACCGAGAGCATCTAAAGTAAGTTTTTGTCTTTTGGTGCTACCGATTCTACTTCTTATCTGAGTAATTTTAACTTTTGCCATTTTACTTAGTTTTATCCTTTAAAAACTTTTTCCATATCAACATTTCTGTGCTGAGCAACTGTTCTGGCATCTCTGAGTTCGATCAAGGCATCGATAGTTGCTTTCACAACGTTATGCGGGTTTGATGAACCTTTTGATTTAGCAAGAACGTCTTTAACGCCAACACTTTCAAGAACTGCACGCATAGCACCACCAGCTTTAACACCGGTACCTGATGAGGCAGGTTTGATAAAGACATTGGCTCCGCCATATTTTCCATACTGTTCGTGAGGAATAGTACCTCTTAAAATCGGCACTTTAATCAGATTTTTCTTTGCATCTTCAACGCCTTTGGCGATGGCTGTGGTAACTTCATTGGCTTTTCCAAGTCCATATCCGACAATACCATCTTCATTTCCAACTACCACGATAGCAGAAAAACTGAAAGTACGTCCACCTTTAGTAACTTTTGTAACACGTTTAATTGCGACTAAACGGTCTTTCAGTTCCAAATCAGTTGTTTTAACTTTTCTTATACTTAATGACATATCTTCGAGTTTCTAAAATTTTAAACCATTTTTTCTTGCAGAATCAGCCAGAGATTTTACCCTTCCATGGTATAAATAACCACTTCTATCGAAAACAACGGTAGTGATACCGGCTTCGACTGCTTTTTTAGCGATGAGGTTTCCAACCATTTCGGCCTGTTCTATTTTTTTCATTTTCTTATCAGCCATATCTTTTGCCAAAGAGGAAGCAGAGACCAATGTTTTTCCGGTAACATCGTCAATTATCTGAACTGCGATATGCTTATTGCTTCTGAAAACGCTCATTCTGGGCGCTTCAGTGGTACCATTTACAACTTTACGTACTCTCTTTTTGATCCTGTACCTGCGTTCTTGCTTAGTTAAAGCCATAATTAAATCCTTTTAATGTTATACACTCGCAGATTTTCCTGCTTTTCTTCTTAATTGTTCGTTTACAAACTTGATACCTTTTCCTTTGTAAGGTTCAGGTGATCTAAGCGATCTGATTTTAGCCGCCACATGTCCCAACAGTTGTTTATCGCAACTTTTAAGGGTTACAATTGGATTAGCTCTTCTGTCGGTTACAGCTTCAACGGATATTTCGTTAGGAATCTGGAAAACGATGTCGTGAGAGTATCCCAGAGACATTTCCAATAACTGGCCTTTAGCTTCGGCTTTATAACCAACACCGACAAATTCCTGTTTTACTGTGAATCCTTCGGAAACTCCAATAACCATGTTATTAATCAGGGAGCGGTATAAACCATGCATTGATCTGTGTCTTTTTTCGTCAGTTGGGCGAGAGACAATCAAATGGTTATCCTGTAATTCAATAGTAATATCAGGATGAATTTCCTGGTGAAGTTCACCAAGAGGTCCTTTAGTTGTTACAACATTATCTTTGCTAACGCTAATGGTAACACTTTTAGGGATGTTTATCGGTAATTTTCCTATACGTGACATTTTTTTTCCTCCATTAATAAACGTAACATAAAACCTCGCCGCCAATCTTTTTTTCTCTGGCTTCCTTGTCGGTCATCACACCCTGTGATGTAGAGACAATGGCAATTCCTAGTCCATTGAGTACTCTGGGTAACTCATCAACTCCAACGTACTGTCTTAAACCCGGACGGCTGGCTCTTTCAATTTTTTTAATAGCCGGGCTTTTAGATTCGGGATGATATTTAAGAGCTATTTTAATAGAGCTGTTAATTTTTTCATCAACGAATTTATAGTTGAGAATAAAACCTTTATCGAAAAGAACCTTAGTAATTTCTTTTTTCAGTTTTGATGCGGGTATTTCAACAACTTTATGCTTAGCCATTATGGCATTACGCACTCTTGTCAAATAATCTGCAATTGGATCTGTCATTTCTTTTTATCTTTTATTATTTACCAACTAGCTTTTTTAACTCCGGGAATCAATCCATGAGAGGCCATTTCACGGAAAGTGATACGGCTGATTCCGAACTGTCTGATAAAACCTCTTGGTCTGCCGGTCAGTTGGCATCTGTTTCTCAATCTGATTGGATTTGAGTTGCGTGGCAGTTTGCTGAGTGCTGCATAATCACCTTCGGCTTTAAGCCTAGCTCTTTTCTCGGCAAATTTTTCCACAAGTTTAGCTCTTTTTACTTCACGAGCTTTCATTGATTCCTTGGCCATATTTAATCTCTTTTAATATTTTTAAAGGGTAATCCGAATTCTCTGAGCAGAGCATAACCTTCTTCATCAGTTTTAGCTGAAGTTACGAAAGTAATGTTCATACCCATGATTTTAGTAATTTTATCCATGTCAATTTCGGGGTAAATGATTTGCTCAGTAATACCTAGGGAGTAATTTCCTTTACCGTCGAATTTATAGTTGATGCCCCTGAAATCCCTGATCCTTGGCAAAGCAACGGCTACAAGTCTTTCGAGAAATTCATACATTCTGTCTTTTCTTAGGGTAACCATTACTCCGATTGGCATTTTCTTTCTCAATTTAAAGTTTGAGATATCTCTTTTTGAGAGTGTAGTAACTGCCTTTTGTCCGGTTATAGTAGTTAATTCCTTAACTGCAACATCAATTAATTTTTTATCAGCCACAGCTTGTCCAACACCTTGGTTGAGAACAATTTTTTCAAGCTTGGGCACTTGCATTATACTTGAGTATTTGAATTCCTTTAATAAGGCAGGAATTACTTCCTCATTATACTTTTTCTTTAGATTAGGTGTGTAGCTCATTACTTAATCTCCTCTCCTGATTTTTTAGCGTAACGTACCAATTTATCTTTGCTTCCAATTTTGCGACCTACTTTGGTCGGTTTGCCTGAAGTGGGGTCAACCAGCATCAGATTAGAAATATGAATGGGAGCTTCTTTTTTAAGGATCCCACCCTGTGGACTTTTGGCGTTGGGTTTAGTATGCTTTGATATTAAATTCACACCTTCAACAATTGCTCTTTCTTTTTCTGAAATTACTTCCAGAACCTTTCCCTGCTGACCTTTTGAATCACCTGCAAGAACAATCACTGTATCTCCTTTTTTTATGTGCAGTTTTTTTCGCATAATTCATTAATTTTCTAATTATAATACTTCCGGTGCCAGAGAAACAATTTTCATATATTGTAACTCCCTTAATTCCCTAGCAACCGGACCAAATATCCTAGTGCCTCTGATTTCGCCATCAGTTTTAAGCAACACACATGCATTGTCATCAAAACGGATGTATGAACCATCGGGTCTTCTAATTTCTTTAGAAGTTCTAACGACTACAGCTTTAGAAACTGTACCTTTTTTCACTTCACCGCCTGGGATAGCGCTTTTAACTGTTACTACAATTTTATCTCCAACAGAAGCATATCTTCGGCCTGAACCACCAAGAACATTAATGCAAAGAACTTCTTTTGCACCGCTGTTATCGGCAACTGTTAATCTAGATTCGCGTTGTATCATGATTATTTAGCTCTTTCAATTATTTCAACTAATCTCCAGTTCTTTCTTTTACTTAATGGTCTGGTTTCCATTATTTTTACAGTATCACCAATATTGCACTCATTTTTTTCGTCATGAGCAACAAATTTGGCAGTTCTGTTAATAAACTTGCCATAAATAGGGTGTTTCATTTTTGTTTTCACAGCTATTATAATGGATTTTTCCATTTTATTGCTGACCACAATCCCTATTCTTTCTTTTCTTAAATTTCGCTTCGTTTCCATTTACTTAAAGCTTATTATTTTTGTACACTTAACTGTCTTTTTCTTAACTCAGTTTGTAATCTTGCGACATTCTTCTGAGCAGCCTTAATTTTCATTGGGTTGTCCAGAGGAGAAACTGCGTGGTTCAATCTGAGTTTAATCAGGTGTGATTTTTCCTCACCCATTCTTTCCACAATTTCCTGTGTAGATAATTCTTTTACTTCTGAATTTTTCATTTTATCCTTTTTTATTCAACGTAGTCTCTTCTAACAATGAATTTGGTTTTGATCGGAAGTTTCTGAGCTGCCAGTCGGAGTGCTTCCTTAGCGATTTCGAAGGGAACTCCTTCAGCTTCGATAATGACTCTTCCCGGAGTAATTGGGGCAACGAATCCTTCGGGAGCACCTTTACCTTTACCCATCCTTACTTCGGCTGGTTTTTTGGTAATTGGTTTATCCGGGAAAATTCTGATCCAAATCTGGCCTTCACGTTTCATGTGACGTGTAACAGCCTGACGAGCTGCTTCAATTTGCCTTCCAGTTATCCAGCAAGTTTCCAATCCTTTGATTCCAAAAGAGCCGAAAGCCAGTTGGTTTCCCCTCTGGGCATTTCCCTTCATTTTACCCTTTTGTTGTCTTCTATATTTCGTTTTCTTTGGCTGTAACATTTCCTGTTATATTATCAAATTAAACTTATTTTCTTCTTTTTTTGAATGTTTTGGTCTTTTGCTGAGTTTGTCCGATGTTCGGAGACAAATCTCTTTTACCAAAAATTTCGCCTCTGCAAATCCAGACTTTAACACCGATCAATCCGTAGGTAGTATGAGCTTCGCCTAAGGCGTAATCAATGTCAGCCCTAAAGGTATGGAGGGGAATTCTTCCTTCTTTATAAGTTTCCCTGCGTGCCATTTCGGCACCACCCAAACGACCGCTGATCAATACTTTAATACCTTCGGCACCCATTCTGATTGTTGAAGCGATAGCCATTTTGGTAGCGCGGCGGTATGAAATTTTACCTTCAATTTGTCGGGCAATATTATTAGCTACAAGAACAGCGTCAACTTCTGGTCTTTTAATCTCGAAGATATTAATCTGAACTTCCTTTTTGGTAATTTTTTTCAGTTCTTCTTTAAGTTTATCAACTTCCTGGCCACCTTTTCCGATAATAATACCTGGACGTGCAGTGTTAACTGTAATTGTTATCAGTTTTAAAGTTCTTTCAATAACAATTTTTGAAACACTGGCTTTAGCCAAACGGGCACTTAAATACTTTCTGATTTTATCATCTTCTAAAATCTTTTCGGCATAATTTCTTCCTCCGTACCAGTTGGAGTCCCAGCCCTTGATAATACCTAAACGGTTTCCTATTGGATTTACTTTATTTCCCATTATTATTCCTGATTATCATTAGTGTTATTACTATCGAGAACAACAGTCACATGATTTGATCTTTTTCTGATTCTGTATGCCCTGCCCTGAGGAGCTGGTCTGAGTCTTTTCAGGACTCTTGCTGAATCAACAAAAATTTCTTTTACAACTAAGTTGCTGTCTTCAATGCGGGCTCCCTGATTTTTTGCCTGCCAGTTTGCGATAGCTGACATGAGCAGTTTTTCAAGTCTGCCTGATGATTCTTTTGAGCTAAACCTCAGAACATCTAAAGCTTTGTTTACCTGTTCGCCTCTGATAAGGTCGGCCATTAATCTCATTTTTCTTGGAGATGTAGGACAATTTTTCAGTACAGCAAATGCTTTATTTTGCTTTTCTTCTTTGAGTTGGTTGGCTCTATTTCGTTTTCTTGCTCCCATTTTCAAATATAATTAGCCTTTTTACTTATTTTTCTTTCCTGCGTGACCTCTGAACATTCTGGTCGGTGCAAATTCACCAAGTTTATGACCTACCATATTTTCAGTAACATACACTGGTATGAATTTATTTCCGTTATGAACTGCAAGGGTTAACCCTACAAAGTCGGGAGAAATCACTGATCTTCTTGACCAGGTTTTGATGGTATTCTTCTTACCTGCTTCCTGCATGCCAAGAACAGATTTTTCCAGCTTTTGGTCTATGAACGGGCCTTTTTTTAATGATCGACTCATATTCTTATAATTTTTTCAATTACTTTCTTTTTTCGACAATAAATTTATTTGAAGCCTTTTTCTTAGCTCTGGTTTTATAACCTTTAGCAAGAAGACCTTTTCTTGACCTTGGGTGACCACCTGAGGCTCTACCTTCACCACCACCCATTGGGTGATCAACTGGGTTCATTACAACGCCTCTGGTTCTTGGTCTGCGACCCAGCCATCTTGACCTACCGGCTTTACCTGATATTTCAAGTGCATGATCAGAGTTTGACACTGTTCCGACAGTTGCTTTGCAGGTAACAAGGATTTTTCTTGTTTCACCTGAAGGCATTTTAATGATTGCATATTTACCTTCTCTTGAAGTAAGGGATGCGTATGAACCAGCGCTTCTGGCGATAATGCCACCCTGACCGGGACGAAGTTCGATATTGTGAACGATTGTTCCGAGGGGAATTTCGCTAAGCAGAAGTGAATTTCCAACTTCAGGAGCTATTCCTTTACCAGATATAATTTCCTGACCTACCTGCAATCCATTCGGAGCAATGATATATCTTTTTTCACCATCTTTATATTCAACCAAGGCAATTCTTGCCGAACGGTTTGGATCATACTCGATGGTTTTAACCACAGCAATCATACCTTCTTTATCTCTTTTAAAGTCGATAATACGGTATTTTCTTTTGTGGCCTCCGCCGATATACCTCATTGTCATTCTACCGGAATTATTTCTTCCTCCGGATTTTTTCAGCGGTGTCAGTAAAGACTTTTCAGGAACAGTACAAGTGATTTCATCGAATGTACTGATAATTTTCCGTCTCTGACCCGGTGTTGTTGGTTTTATTTTTCTTAAAGCCATTTTATCTAAATATTGCTATAAAAATCAATAGTTTCTCCATCTCTAAGTGTGACAACAGCTTTTTTGAAAGCTGCAGTCTTGCCGCTTAAAACCCCTGATTTTGTAAAACGGGACCTTGCTTTACCTGAATAGGTCATGGTATTTACAGCAGCAACCGTTACGCCATACATTTCTTCAATGGCTTTTTTAATCTGGATTTTGTTTGCCTTTTTGTTCACAATAAACCCGTAATGACCCAGCTTGTCAGTCTGGATTGTCATTTTTTCGGTTATTATGGGTTTAATTAGTATATCCATGTCTGTAATATTTACTTAAAATTTATTCAAAACTTCAACTGAACTTTCTGCAAGCACTAATACTGATGCATCAAGAATGTCATATGTATTTAACCTTGAGGCCGTTACAACATGTACTTTTTCCAGGTTACGGGATGACAAATATAAGTTTTTATTTTGTTCATTGAGTACAAACAGTGTTTTTTTATCGCTGATTTTCAGATTATCAATAATTTTAATCAGCTCATTAGTTTTTGGTTTTTCAAGATTAAAATCTTCAATTACCATAATTGCCTTATCAGTCATCTTATAAGTAAGAGCAGATTTTCTGGCGAGCTGTTTAACTTTTTTATTCAGTTTTTGTGAATAATCTCTGGGCTGTGGGCCAAACACCCTACCCCCACCAACGAAAACAGGTGACTTCATACTACCTGCTCTGGCTCCACCGGTACCTTTTTGCCTTTTGAGTTTTTTAGTTGTTGCGTTGATTTCAGCTCTTTCCTTTGATTTATGTGTTCCTTGACGATTATTAGCCATAATTTGTTTTACATCGAGGTAAATGGCATGATCGTTAGGTTCAATTTCAAAGACTGCTTTTTCAAGATCAACTTTTTTTCCGGTATCGGCACCTGATATATTAAATACATTTGCTTTCATTACTTCTCAATAATTAAATATGAACCTTTAGCTCCGGGAACAGAACCCTTTACTATCAATAAATTTTTCTCGGGCAATAATTTTACAACTCTGATGTTAAGCATCTTAACATTATCTCCACCTGTTCTTCCAGCCATTCTCATACCTTTAAAAACTCTTGAAGGATGAGAAGAGGCACCTAATGAACCCGGAGCTCTGAGTCTGTTGTGCTGACCGTGTGTAGCGCCACCAACACCGCTAAAACCATGGCGTTTGATAACACCCTGAAAACCTTTACCTTTAGAAACTCCAGAAATATCGAGCCAAGTATCGTCGCCGAAATAATCAACTCCGATTTGATCTCCAACTTTCCAGTCTTTTACAAAACCTTTCAGTTCGATAAGTTTTCTTTTAGGTGTTGTATTAGCCTTTTTAAAATGTCCAATCATTGCTTTATTACAATGTTTTTCTTTCATTTCGTCAAAAGCTAACTGCACAGCGTTATAGCCGTCATTTTCAACAGTTTTGATCTGGGTCACCACATTGGGTGTTACTTCGATAACAGTGCATGGTATATTTTTACCCTCGGCACTGAAAACGGATGTCATTCCGATTTTTTTTCCAATTAATCCAGGCATAATTTTATTCCTTATTATCAGACTTTTATTTCTACTTCCACACCACTTGGTAATTCAAGTTTCATTAATGCATCAATGGTTTTTGCGGTTGAGCTGTAGATATCGAGTAATCTCTTATAAGAGCTCAATTCGAACTGTTCCCTTGATTTCTTGTTAACAAAAGTAGATCTGTTAACAGTAAAAATCCTTTTGTGGGTTGGCAGGGGAATTGGTCCGCTGACAACTGCGCCGGTGGTTTTTACTGTCTTCACAATCTTTTCTGCAGACTTGTCTACCAGGTTGTGATCGTACGACTTTAATTTTATTCTAATTTTTTGTGCCATACTTAATTATAAATAATTAAAATATAAATATTCCTTTTGAACGTTCAATAATATCTTTTGCGATGTTTGGAGGAACCTCGTCGTAATGAGAGAATTCCATAGATGAAGTAGCTCTTCCTGATGTAATTGTTCTAAGAGCTGTTACATAACCAAAATTTTCTGCTAGGGGAACTTTTGCGCGTATAATTCTTGCGCCTCCTCTGGAGTCCATGAGATCAATATGACCTCTTCTTCTGTTAAAGTCAGCAATTACGTCACCCATATATTCTTCGGGTGTAACAACTTCTGCTGACATAATTGGCTCCAACAAAATAATTTGTGCTTTTCTACAAGCTTCCCTAAATGCTAATTTTGCTGCTATTTCAAATGCCAAACTGTCGGAGTCAACCGGGTGATAAGACCCGCCGGTGAGTGTAACTTTTGCACTAAAAATAGGGCAACTTGCCAGCACTCCATTGTGCATTGAGGATTTCAGGCCTTTTTCAATTGAAGAGATATATTCTTTTGGGATAGCCCCTCCAACGATTTTGTTTTCAAATTGCAGTCCTCTGAAATTATCATCTGCTTTTTCAAGGATGATTTCGATGTCTGCAAATTTTCCTTTTCCTCCTGATTGTTTTTTAAACACTTCACGGTGTTTAACAGTTGACATGATCCGCTCTTTATATGCTACCTGGGGTTTTCCCTGACTAATTTCAAGATTATATTCCCTTTTAAGCCTGTCGGTGATTATTTCGAGGTGCAATTCGCCCATTCCGCTAATGATGGTTTGACCTGAGTCTTCATCAATTCTCACATCGAATGTGGGATCTTCTTCGGTTATTTTTCGTAACGCGTCGGAAAGTTTGTCCACATCTTGTTGTGTTTTTGGTTCAACTGCTGCCCTGATAACCGGTTCGGGAAACACAATTGATTCCAGGAGGATTGGTTTATTGCTATCACAAAGTGAATCTCCGGTTTTTATTTCTCTAAAACCAACCACGGCGATAATATCGCCTGCATAAACTGTTTCGATTGGTTTTTGTTTGTTAGCGTGCATCTGATAAATCCTGGATATTCTTTCTTTTTTATCTGTTCTCAGATTTAAAAGTTGCTGTCCGGTTGTTAGTGTTCCAGAATAAACTCTGAGGAACGCCAGTTTTCCCACAAAAGAGTCGGTGGTTATTTTGAAAGCCAGAGCAGCAAATGGTTCTGCCGGGTCGGCTTTTCTATAAATCACTTCATCAAGTTTAGGGTCAACACCTTTAACAGCATCGATATCGAGAGGGCTTGGCAAAAATGCTGCCACTGCATCAAGCAATGGTTGTACTCCTTTATTTTTAAAGGAAGATCCGCATAAAACCGGAACAATAGTCCTGGATAAAACACCTTTTCTAATTGCTCCATTAATCTCGTCAACTGTAATTGACTCCTTATCTTCAAAGAACTTTTCTAAAATATTATCATCAAATTCAGCGATGGTTTCGAAGAGCAGGTCTCGATATTCTGTTGCCTGTTCCAGAAGGTCATCGGGAATGTCTTTCAGTTCGAATTTCACTCCCAGTGATTCTTCATCCCAAACCACTGCTTTAAATCTAATCAGATCAATCACTCCGGCAAACTGTTCTTCGGCTCCGATAGGAATTTGAACCGGAAGAGGTTTTGCCCCGAGTTTGTCCTGGATCTGGCTGACCACGTTAAAGAAGTCGGCCCCTGAGCGATCCATTTTATTCACGTAAGCCAAGCGGGGGACGTTGTATTTGTTTGCCTGTCTCCATACGGTTTCGGATTGGGGTTCGACCCCTCCCACTCCGCAGAAAATGGCAATTGCACCGTCAAGTACCCTAAGAGATCTTTCAACTTCAACTGTAAAATCAACATGACCTGGAGTGTCAATAATGTTGACTTTATACTTTTTGTTGTTAAAGTCCCAAAAGGTCGTTGTTGCTGCAGAAGTGATTGTGATTCCGCGCTCCTGTTCCTGGATCATCCAATCCATGGTAGCTGCGCCGTCGTGAACCTCACCCATCTTATAATTAATACCGGTGTAAAAAAGGATTCTTTCGGTTGTAGTTGTTTTCCCGGCGTCAATATGCGCCATAATCCCAATATTCCTGGTATAATTCAGATCATCAATCATCTGCTGCCCCGCTGACAATAAATCAACATATATTAGAACCTGAAATGAGAGAATGCCTTGTTAGCTTCTGCCATTCTGTGTGTATCTTCCTTCTTCTTAAAAGCGCCGCCTTCTTCGTTGAATGCAGCAAGAATTTCTGCGGCGAGTTTATCGCTCATAGATCTGCCTGTTCTTTTTCTTGCGAAAAGTATCAGGTTTTTGTTGCCGATAGAAATTTTTCTATCTGCTCTGATTTCCATTGGAACCTGAAAAGTAGCTCCACCAATTCTTCTACTTTTTACCTCAACAGCTGGAGTAATATTATCAATTGCTTTTTTCCAAACATCAAGTGCAGGCACGCCAGCTTCTTTAGTTTTCTTTTCTACAATTGATAAAGCTTCGTAAAATATATTATAGGAAACACTTTTCTTTCCGCTTTCCATCAGATCGTTAACAAACCTGGTTACCAAAACATCATTAAATTTTGGATCAGGCAATAAAATCCGTTTTTTTGGTTTTGATTTCCTCATATCTTATTTTTTCTTTTTAGGCCTTTTTGCACCATATTTTGAACGTCTCTGTGATCTGCCTTCAACACCAGATGTATCAAGAGCACCACGAACAATGTGATAACGCACACCTGGCAAATCTTTAACCCTGCCACCGCGAATCAGAACTATTGAGTGTTCCTGTAAATTGTGTCCTTCACCAGGAATATAGGCATTAACCTCTTTTGTATTGGTTAATCTCACCCTGGCAACTTTTCTCATAGCCGAGTTTGGTTTCTTAGGTGTGGTGGTGTATACACGCACACAAACACCTCTTCTTTGAGGGCAAGCATCCAATGCTCTGGACTTGCTCTTTTCTTCAATTTTGGTCCGGCCTTTTCTTACTAACTGTTGTATTGTAGGCATATAGAATCCTTAATTATTTATAAAATTGGGCTGCAAAGATATGGTTTTTTTTTACAAAACAAGAACTTATCAACTTTTTTTTCTTAGTAACTTGTTTTTTTTGTCAAAAATAAATTTTGCTGATTATATAATATGCGTTAACAGGGTTTTTTTCGTTCAAAAAAAAGATGGTTTCCTTGTGCTTTTCTTTAGTTTGCAGGGGTTCCTGCATTATTTTCTTCAAACCTCATCATTAACGGCATTAAAAAATGTTCCAATCCTTAACGATTTTCTTTGTGTAAAATACGCAAACCTCTTGACAGTTAGTAAATTTTTACTATTTTTGAACCCCAATTTGAAAATTAACGGGTTAAAAAAGTAAATAATTTAATAATTAATACCAATGAAAGTATATCAAACCAATGAAATTAAAAACATTGCCCTCTTAGGTAACTCAAGGTCGGGAAAGACCACGCTGGCGGAAGCCATGTTATTTAAAGGTGGTGTAATTGACAGAAGAGGAGACACTGATAGTCACAACACTGTATCTGATTTTAACAAGATTGAACACGAAAATGAAATTTCTGTTTTTTCAACTGTTTTATATTCAGAGTATAAGAATAAAAAAATTAATTTCATTGACAACCCCGGTGCTGATGATTTTTGCGGAGGCCCAATTATGTCGATGCGTCCATCTGATTGTGGTGTGATGGTGATCAATGCTCAAAACGGTGTTGAAGTTGGTACTGAAATTCAGAACAGGCATGCAAACAACAACAATTTTCCATTCATGCTTGTGGTAAACTTTCTTGATCATGAAAATGCCAACTGGGAAAAAACTGTTGAGCATTTGAAAGAAAGACTTGGGAGCAAAGTTATTGTTGCTCAATACCCTGTTGAAACCGGAAGTTCCTTCAATTCAATCATTGATGTTGTCAGCATGAAAATGTATAAATATCCTGCTGGCGGAGGAAAAGCTGAAATCCTTGATATACCTGAATCAGAAAAAGATAAAGCAGCTGCCATTCATGGTGAACTCATTGAGAAAGCGGCTGAAGGCGATGAAAGTCTTATGGAAATTTTCTTTGAAAAAGACACCCTAACTCCTGAGGAAATGCAGAGGGGTATTAAAGCGGGACTTATCAGCAATGGGATTGCTCCTGTTTTCTGTATATCTGCAAAAAAAGATATTGGTGTTGACCGTTTAATGGAGTTTATTGCTGACACTATGCCATCACCAGACGAAATGCCTGCACCGCTTAATACCGACGAAGTAGCTGTTGAATGTAAATCTTCAGGCCCTGCTGTGATTTTTGTTTTTAAATCTTCCATAGAAGAACATGTTGGCGAGATTAACTACTTCAAGGTTATGTCGGGTGAGTTAAATGAAAGCATTGACCTTGTAAACCAGAACACCGGTTCCAAAGAACGTCTTTCACAGCTTTATGTATGTGCAGGAAAAAACCGCGTCAAAGTTGCCAAACTTTGTGCCGGTGATATTGGTGCCACAGTAAAACTGAAAAACACAAAAACAAACAACACCCTTACTGTTAACAACGCATCCATGACATTTGCCCCTATTGCATATCCGGAACCCAAATTTCGCACTGCAATAAGGCCGCTAAGTGAAAGTGATGATGAGAAACTGGGAGAATCACTTGTAAGAATGAGCAAGGAAGATCCTACAATTACTTATGAGTATTCAAAAGAACTGAAACAAATTCTTGTTTACGGTCAAGGAGAATACCATCTCAACATTCTAAAATGGCATTTTGATAACATTTATAAAATTCCTACTGAGTTTTACGCACCAAAGATTCCTTACAGGGAAACCATTACAAAAGTTGCGCAAGCCGACTACAGGCATAAAAAACAATCGGGAGGTGCCGGTCAGTTTGGTGAAGTTCACATGATTATTGAACCGTATATTGAAGGAGCTCCTGAGCCAAACATGTTTAAAATTCAGGGTAAGGAATTAAAAATTTCCATCCGAGACAGGGAAGAACTTAATATGCCATGGGGTGGTAAACTTATGTATTACAACTGTATCGTTGGAGGTTCAATTGATGCCCGTTTCATGCCAGCTATTTTAAAAGGTATCAATGAAAAAATGGAAGAAGGTCCACTTACCGGATCCTATGCCCGCGATATTAAGGTATATGTATATGATGGCAAAATGCACCCTGTTGATTCAAACGAAATTTCTTTCCGTCTTGCCGGAAGAAATGCTTTCAGTCAGGCATTTAAAGCTGCAGGTCCAAAAATCATGGAGCCTGTATACGACGTTGAAGTTTTTGTTCCTGGTGACAGAATGGGTGATGTGATGAGTGATTTGCAGGGAAGAAGAGCCATTGTTCAGGGTATGAGCAGTGAAAGCGGATTTGAAAAAATTTCCGCCAAGATACCCCTTGCTGAAATGAACAAATACTCCACTTCTTTAAGTTCTATTTCCGGTGGCCGCGCAATGTACACAATGAAATTTGCTGAATACGCGCAGGTTCCGCCAGACATTCAGGACAAACTGCTTAAAGAATACGAAGCAGAACAAAAAGATGAGTAATTCATATTTGATCCCGGGTAACACCGGGATTTTTTTATGCTTAAATTAAAAAAATAAGAATTTGTACAGTTTTAATTGCGGAAGTTTTTTACTGACCTGACTTCGTCAAAGCGCCCCAATCTTTATTATTTTATATGACTATCGGGAAAGATGAATAATTTCTTCTTTGTTATTTATATTTTTTTTTTACAATTTGTGATTTCTCATAAATAGCACTAAAAACAAATAATTGACCGTCATTGCGAAGAGCTAAACAGATTTTATGGATTATAAAAAAGTCGATGCGATGAAGCAATCTGCTTATTGATCCTATGAATATAATTGGCAGATTGCTTCATCGCATTGGCCACTTTTACAATCCATTAACTCGGTCAAGCTCTTCGCAATGACGGCTAAAACTGGGCTGGAATACTTCTAATGAGCTTTTTATTACAGCATTATATCATCCTGTTTTGTGAATTTTTAAATAAAATTTTAGGTCTAGCGATGACGGTCTTATTATTAATGTATCCTGATAGTCATTTTAATTTATTCACAGGGTTGCACTGTGTTTCACCCTGTGGTATTACAAATCGGTCTTTCAGACCTTAAACTCAAATGATGGCAGGACAATTCCCTGGGATTATCGCTGCGTAGTAATAAAAAAGGCTGCACGAGGCAGCCTTTTCTATATATATAATATTGCGTGTACTATTTTTCACGGATCAGGTGGAATGCACCTTTAATTTCGTATGGTTTGTTGTTATCAATACCAACAGCTTTGATCACGTAGAAGTAAACACCCGGAGAAGCAAGCTGGCTACCGCCATTAATCTTACCGTCCCATCCGGAATTAGGTGAATTCCAATCATTCCATTCATACAATGTTTTGCCCCAGCGGTTAACAATCAATCCATCGAATGATTTGAGTGCCTTGGCATGAACATGGAAGATATCATTTACACCATCACCGTTAGGTGTGAATACGTTGGGTACTTCGAGAACTGATTCACCAAGAATTTTGATGTACATATAATCAATTTCATCAACACAACCTTCGCGGCTTTCGACTGCGAGGCGGATTACATAATCGCCATCGGCAAGGAATTCGAAGCTAGTAATCTGACCTGTAAGCGGACCGGCAACAAGACTGTCGTTTTCGTCGTAAATATACCACCTGTAAAAACGGGCATCTTCGGTTAAACTTATAAGGTTGATGTTTACAGATGGGTCACCAACAATACCGTGATGTTCGCCATCGATAAGGGTAAACTGTGTTGTATCGATTATTGCATCAATCAACCCAAGGTTAAGAATGTTGATGGTGTCGAGAATCTTACAATTGTATATATCCTCAATTTGCACCCAGTAGGTTCCTTCAGGCAGATTCTCTACACGGATTGAATCTTCGTAAGGTATCACATCTCCAAGAGTATCAGTCCATGTTACATCATGGTGTGTAAGCGGAGCCAAACCACCGGCACCCTGGATTACAACCCAACCATTATTATCGCCGCAGGTTGCATCTTCAAGAGTGGTAATTGCGTAGTTAATTGGTGGTTCGTTAAGGGTATCACGGTAGATTGATGAATTACATCCATAAGAACTGGTTACCATCAGGTCAACCACGTGCATGGTATCGCCATCAACCCAACTGACAGTATCCATATATTCGCCACCGGCAGTATTGAAAATTGCAGAATCTATTTCAAACTCACCTGCATCACCGAAAGTCCACTGATATGTTGGCAAAGAGTCGGCGCGTGCCGAAATGGCCCACTGACCTCCGAAACATTCAGGAGCATCGAAATCAAACAGTCCGTAAGGTATTCCGGCAAACCTGATTGCAATAGATGTTGAAACACCGCATCTGTTGCCATATGGGTAGTATTCTGTCAGGTTAATAATCCTGGTTGTATCAACTATATTAACACAAACGGTGTCAAGAATACTTGTACCAACAATAGTTCCGGTTGAGGAGAATGTCAAACCTGATGGTGACAAGCTGCTCCATGTAACAGATGTTGTATCCATTGACTGAAGGCCTTCAAGAGTATAACAGTTACCACAAGCGGTATCTGTAGGTCTTACAAAAGGTTCGGGCCATTCGTAGAATGTAATATTTAAAGCATTTGCTGTGTCAGAACAAACTGCATCGTATGATCCTATCATCACGTGATTTTCTGCAATGAGGTAAATCTGGTGATCGCCATAAATGCTAACGCTAACAGTATCATGAACATTGATTGGATTGGTGGGGTCTGTACTAAGAAAATCAGTTCCCGCATGAGTAGCATCGAACCAATAAGCGGTGTCTGCATCAAACACGCTACCATTAATGGTATTCCAATAAATAGGACCGCACACCCAGTCATCTCCGGTCAGCAATGCAACATTCGGAGTGGGTTCAAAGGTAATGTCAACACATTTTTCAACGATACAGGGTTGTGAGAAGCCTGATTCGATGGTTTCGCGCCAGCAGAATGTTTCAGTACCAGGGTGGTTTGAAGTAACCTGAGTGGATGGTGACATTTGGTTCACATAGCTATAACCAGTAAGGTATGTAGTACTATGCCAAACTCCTGTTCCAAAACCTCCGGTAGCATTAAGCTGAGCAATATATTGGTCGGTTGGAGTCTGACAGAACATGGTGTCGTTTCCGGCATCCATTTCGAGTGGTATTTGCACGAAAGTAATATTCATTACATCGTTGGTATTACACAATGAGCTTGACGGGTTAGATTCAGTCCACTGGAATTGGTAATCTCCATAATGGGTAACAAAAACAGTAGCATGTGGGTCTCTTGTAGGAATTGCCGGGAATACGGTTGAAGTATAAACCGGAGTTGTTCCAACAGGGCCATCAATCATAAGCCATTGTCCAACAGAAGTATCAACAGAAGGTTCAGCAACAAAGGTAAAAGTCTGACCGCAGACAAAAGTATCAACACCGGCGTAAGCATCGGGTTGCTGATAGAAGGTCATAGTAACAACATCAGAACTTGTACATGATCCGTTGTCCATATTCCAGATAAGATCGAGGACAGCAACGCCGTCAATATAGAGATCATCTTCTGATGGAGGAATGGTTACAAATGCCTGGTTATCGTTAGCCGGGTCAATGGGTGATAAAGTTTCATGATCCCAGAAAATAACGCCATCATCAGAGGTCCAGTAACCGTTAAGTGTTTCAACACCGGTGATATCAGCGTTAAGTTGCAGTGAGTCACCACAAATGAAGTTGTCATTACCGGCATATGCGTATGGGCCAGCAGTGAAAGTAATCTGAACAGCATCCTGGCCAAGACACATACCGTTGCTTTCATTCCATGTAAAATTAAATACGCTGGAAGTGGTTATAAGGGCAATATTTGCCTGAGCATCCGGTTCCCTTTCGGGGAATGGGTTGGTTGGATCATCCGGATCAATAAAAATAACATCATAAACGGGAACACCAGCACCGGTTGTAACAGTCCAGTAACCTTCGCCAACAACACCTATTGCGTTGAGGTCATAGATTGATCCGCATATAGATTCGTCGGGACCTGCATTAGGAGTTGGATTTTGATAGAATGTGATTTTCACATCGTCATCATTATCACAAATACCATTGTCAACGGTCCAGGTAAATTCATAGTTTATTACCTCTGAGAAACCCGGAATAGTAACACTTGTTACAGGGCTTGTAATGTTTGCATAAGCTGAAGGCAGAAGTGATGGAACGGAAGACCATGTTCCGGTAACTCCACCGGGAAGTGTACCAGCATCAAGCATAATAACATTTCCGCAAAGAGCAGTATCAAGTCCTGCGAAAGCCTCAGGCTGTTCGAGGAAGTTGATTACAACGTTATCTGCTGATGTACAAGCGGTTGATGAATTATTTACCTCAGTCCAGGTGAAAGTATAAGATTCAAAAGTTGTAACAGTTACACTGGTGAATGGCTGAGTAGGATCTGAGAAAGTGACAGAAGTTGGAACAGCAGTCCAAGTACCTTCATTTCCATCAGTATAGAATTCACCGGCATCAAGGTCAAGCATTGTACCGCAGATTGACTGAGCGGGAGTAATAATATTAACAACTGGGTCGATGCAACATTCAACGGCACCGTTTCCAAGAACAGTAACCATAATTGTAGTATCGTATGAGCAACCAAAGTCATCCACAACAGTATAAATAAATGGTTGGGTTGTGGTTGAGGCACCGGTTCCTGTGTAGGTTCCTGAAGTACCTGAAATCATTGAACCACCGGTTGCACCGGGAGTCCACATTGTAGTGGGGTAAGTATTCTGATAAGTCCAGCTATCGGGCATGATGTCAGGATCAAAGCACATATACCATCCGAAAATATAACCATCATCAATTGACCAGTTATCGGTTACGGTAAGAGTCCATTCGCCATTAAGTTCACAGCCTACTAAGGGATCGAGGGGATCAGAAGTGATATAACTACCTGCGGGTAAAGTAGAAACAGAACCAGCATAGTCACCCATATCCTGAAGGTAATCAGCATCAGCAGGAATGGTCCAGCAATAATCATATCCAGCACCTGGTCCGCCGCCGCCTGTATCATCAATAGGCACACCAAGGTAAGTTCCGCCACCATGTTGGTACTCGAGAATTACAGTAGTTGGTCCACCAGTTTCAGTGTCATAGGGACAGGTAATAGTAATAATAAGGTCACCGATGAAGGAGTGTTCAAGATTTGCACAAATCCCACACATATCTTCAATATCTTCGAGTATTTGACCAGGTTCGAAATAGTCAAACACAATGGATGATTCATAAGAAACGCCCGAGCCATCGGGGAGGTATGTAGTATCGGCGATTACCGGTTCGACGAGACTGACAAATTCTTCACTGCCGACGTTACCGGTTAGGTTAACAGTCTGGCCCTGGCAAATAACAACCGGATTTGGGAAAGTACCTGCACCGGTAGAGAAGTTGGGTGTATGGGAAATTCTAACCCTGTACCCAATATCATTTGTACTGTTACAACCCTGTGCATCAGTGATAAGCAGGTTAACGTCATAACCTTCAACAGCGGTATAGTCATGAGTAACAGCAGCACCAGTAGCGGTTCCGCCATCTCCGAAAGTCCATGCAAAAGTTGAAGTACCATCTGACTGAGGATAGGTAGTATTTTGGTACACGCCTGCGCCCTGAATTGAAACTTCCTCACCCTGACAGATGTCGATATAATAAACACCACCTGAGAATGAAGCAGGAGGGTCGGTGCTCACTATTGACGCGAGTACAGACTGGCATGAGAAGTTACAGCCGAGGTCGCCACAGATGTTTGATCCAGCGACCGGACTGGAAAACATAAAAGTAAGACAACCGGAAGTATTTGCGGCAGAAGCCATTACTGACTGTGTTGTACCCCATGCATTACAGCCGATGAGAGCGGCGGAGGTTGAATTACCATCGTACACACAAAAGTTACCGCTGCCGACAGTCCATGCATCAAAAGTAAGAAAGACATGTGAGCAAAGCGGGTCATCAGAGCAGATGGTCATGGTATACACCTGGCCGGGAGTATAGGCTCCGAGGCATAAATCACCAGAGGTGTCATACACCGTAGTTCCGGTGCCGGAGGTCAAAGTGTACTGGCCCACAGAAAGGGAAATCCCTGTAAAGAACAGCACAATAGCGAGTAATAGCTTTTTCATATTATATTGGTTTTTCATATTCCAGAAAGTTATTTTATGCTCTTATAATTCTCGTATTTCTGAAGCATGGTTTTTTCAGACCTTACGATGATCATTTTACCGGTATTTCCGGCTCTGTAATATTTTTGATCGTTGACCGAAGCAACAATGTTAAAATCATACATATTAAAGTTTTCAAGATCAGCACTTGTGATCTGGTAACCCTCTTCAGCGCCATTTTTAGTCAATTCGATAGCAGGGACAGGTTTTCCCGGCATATCAATGATATAGCACTGGTTGTCGGCACAATAATTTAAGTATGCCAAACGGTCGGGGTGTTCGACTTTAAGTTTTTCGAGGTATTCAGAGCCGAATTTATTGATCAGCTTAGAATTAATCTGTGTAGTCTGAGAGAAGCCCACAGCGGGGATTATCAGCACCAGAATGATTAAAAATAACCGGTAACGTTTCATTTTATGAATTTTAAGTTAATTATTCGAAACTACAAATTTAAAAAAAATTTGACAAAACATGCAAAAACATTAAAAAAAAGAACGGTTTGGCACAATTTGTTTCATTTAAGACAATATAAGTTTTAGAATAGTTGCCTGAGGGTTGAAAAAAAAAGTGATTTTTTTTGTATTTTATTGAATATTATTTGATTGTGGGGGTGATTTTTTTTTGTAGAGATGCGAAAAGTTGTGGAGATGAAAAAATGCAGTGAGACGGAAAATGGTGGAGATGCAAAATGGTAGAGACGCAAGACATGGATAGAGACGCAAAATATGGTAGAGACGCAAAATATTGCGTCTCTATCCATGATTAATTAATAATGATTTTTCTGAAGAAGTTGTTGTTATTGTAATTAAGGATGAGGAAATAATTTGCGGGGGGGAGGGATTTTACATCTAAAATTGAAATTTTTTGTGAACCTGAAGAAGTGTTTTTTAATGCTTCAGTCAATAATAACTTTCCGGTTGCATCAATAATGTAGCAGGTTAGCGGTAAATTATCCTGAGCAAAGTATTCAATGGTGATATAATCAGTAATTGGATTCGGGTAGATATTGAAGGAGATATCTGCAATTTCACCGGTAAAATAATCGTCAAGACCGCTGGTGTTGCAGGGAGAAACGGTGTCGCCAAGAAAAGTAACAAAAATGGCTGTATCGTGGGAACAGCCGAAGTCGTCTGTCACAGTGAAAATAAATGACTGTTCAGTGGTCGCATCGCCTAATTCATCATATGTTCCGGTGTTTTCAGAGAACATCATTCCCTCAGCACCTGAAGGAGACCAGAGCATTGCGGGGTATGAATTTTGGTATGACCACTGTTCGGGTAAAATTGAGGGATCAAAACACATATTCCATCCGAAAACATAGCCATCATCGGGTGACCAGTTATCGGTAATTGTTAAAATCCATTCACCGTTAAGTTCGCAACCAATTAAAGGGTCCAGAGGTTCTGAAGTGATGTAGCTTCCTGATGGCAATGTTGAAACTGATCCTGCATAGTCACCCAAATCCTGAAGATAATCAGCATCCGCAGGATAAGTCCAGCAATATTCCCAGCCAATTCCTGGTTCAGAGCTGGCATCATCATCAACAGGAATACCAAGGTAAGTTCCTCCACCATGATGGTATTCCAGCTCAACTGTTGTTGCAGTTCCGGTCAAAGTATTGAAAGGGCAAGTAATTGTAATGATCAAATCACCAATAAAAGAATGTTCCATATTCACACAAATACCGCACATATCTTCAATATCCTCAAGTGTTTGTCCAGGTTCAAAAATATCATAAACCATACTCAATGATAAGGATTCACCGGTACCATCGGGGATGTGTGCAAGAAAACTGTCATAGGTTATTGAGTAATTTACAAACTCCTCTGAAGAAACATTTCCTGTGAGCGTGATGGTATCTCCCTGACAGGCAGTTACGGGTGAAGCAAAGGTCCCGGAAAATGAAGGGGTTTGGGAAACCCTGACTCTGTAACTGATATTGTTGGTGCTTGAGCAACCCTGATTATCTGTAACTATTAAGTCGATTTCATATCCCTGTCCGTTTGTGTAGGTATGGGTTGATGAAGCAGAGGAAGATGTTATTCCGTCTCCAAAATCCCAAAAGAAAGTTGAAGTGGCATCAGACTGCGGGTAGGTTGTATTCTGATAGATACCCTGTCCGTTAAAAGAGATATCCTGTCCCTGGCACACATCAATGTAATAACTGCCATCACTGTAAACAGCCGGAGGGTCGGTGCTCAGGACAGATGCAAGTGTTGACTGGCAGGAAAAGTTACAACTTATTGTTCCTGAAATGACTGCTCCCGGATCGGGACTGGAAAACTGAAAAGTTAAGCAACCAATAACATTATTGACAGATGCCGTAACAGTATCAGGAACTCCATACCAACTACTACAGGCCATAATTGGACTTGATGTTGCATTGCCATCATAAACACAAAAGTTTCCACTTGCAATAATCAAGTCAGAAAAAATGACAGTAATATGTGAACAAAGAGGATCATCAGAACAAATAGTTAGAGTATAAACCTGACCAGGAGTATATGCACCAGTTGAAATTGTTCCGGTATTGGTGTAAATTGTTTCGCCATCGTTATCAGTTAATGTGTATTGTGAATAAGATGAAAAAGCGAAGCAAATAAGGCAAATTGTCAGAGTCAGGGTTTTCATTTTATTTTGGTGTTTTAATCAGACTTAAAAGCTTAAGATGTAAATATATGAAAAAATCTTGATTTTCAATTTGTTTTAATATAGACAAAATTTGATAGGGAAAGGTTGTCTGAGGGGGGATACCCACCCCTAGCCCCTCCTGGGAGGGGAGTGTCCACAATCTGCACCTCCTGGGAGGGGAGAACCCACCCCCGGCCCCTCCGAGGAGGGGAGATGTTTGCGGTTTGTATATGGTTTATTAAAACAAAAAAAAAGAGGTTGCTGGCAACCTCTTTTTCTGTTTTAATTCTCTCTATTTTTCTCTGATCAAATGGAATGCTCCTTTTATTTCGTAGGGTTTGTCGTTATCAATGCCAACGGCGGTGATGATATAATAATAGACACCGGGTGAGGCGCTGACGCTGCCTTCATTGATTTTTCCATCCCATCCTGAGTTGGGTGAATTCCAGTCGTTCCATTGGTAAAGGGTTTCGCCCCAGCGGTTAACGATTGTTCCTTCAAAGGATTTGATGGCTTTGGTGTTCACGTGGAAGAAATCATTGATTCCATCTCCATTGGGAGTGAAAATATTGGGCACTTCGACAATTGAACCTCCAAGTATTTTAATGTACATGTAATCAATCTGATCGACACAGGTTTCACGACTTTCTACTTCGAGGTGGATTTTATAATCGCCATCTTCAAGAAATTCATAAGTCTGAATCTGACCTGATAATGGACCGGCAACCAGACTGTCATTGACATCGTAGATGAACCAGCGGTAGAACCGGGCATCGGCAGTTAAGCTAACCAGATTGATATTTGATGATGGGTCGCCAAGGATTCCGTTATGCACACCGTCAACCAGGGTAAACTGAGCTTCATCAATGACAGCTTCGATGAGTCCGGTATTGACAATGTTAATCTCATCAACCACTTTACAATTGTATATATCTGTTATTTCGACCTGATAAGTACCTTCGGGCAAGCCATCGATTCTAATTGAATCTTCATAAGGAAGAATTGATCCGGTTTCGCTCATCCATAAAATTTCATGGTGTGAATCAGGAGCAAGACCACCTGCGCCCTGAATTACAACGGATCCGTTTGAACTTGAACAAGTTTCATCCACAATGGTTGTGATTGAGTAATTTACAGGTGGTTCAAAAATTGTATCACGATAGATGGGAGAATTGCAACCATAGCTGCTGGTAACCATAAGATCGACTACGTGCATGGTATCGCCGTCGGTCCAGTGGATGGTGTCAAGATATTCACCACCGGCGGGATTGAAAACAGCAGCATCTACAACGAATTCGCCGGCTTCGCCAAAGGTCCATTGGTATACAGGTAACGAATCAGCATGGCCAGAGATAATCCAATCGCCACCAAAACACTGGGGAGCAGAGTAATCAAAAAGTCCTGATGGAATTTCGGCAAATTTTACAGCGATACTGACTGTAGCAGCGCAAAGGGCTCCCGGGTATGCTTCAGTAAAGTTAATAACTCTGGTTGTGTCAACAATCACAACACAAACGGTATCTATGGGATTGATTCCGACGACAGTACCGGTTGAGGAAAATGACAATCCGGAAGGAGATAAACTGCTCCAGGTAACGTAAGTTGAATCCATTGACTGGACACCTTCAAGCACATAACAGTTTCCGCAAGCGGTGTCAGTAGCTCTGACTTCAGGTTCAGGAATCTGATAGAAAGTCAGGTTCAGGACATTGGCAGTATCAGAGCAAACAGCGTCATAGCTACCAATGGTCACATGATTTTCGGCTATGAGCAATAACTGGTGATGGCCATAAATGTTTACGTTTACGGTATCGTTCACGTTGAGCGGATCGGATAGACCGGCCGGACTGGTATTAACAAATTCTGTTCCGGCATGTGAAGCATCGAACCAATAGGCAGTATCGGCGTCATAAACGGAGCCGTTTACAGTAATGAACTGTGGACCGCAAACCATAGCGTCAGCGGTGAGCAGTTCTACATTGGGAGTTGGTTCAAAGGTAACATCAATGCATTTTTCAACAATACAGGGTTGAGAAAAGCCCGAAGGAATTGTTTCGCGCCAGCAGAAAGTGGCAGTACCCGGGTGGTTAATAAATACCGTTGCGTCGGGTGACATGGAAGGAGTAATCACAACCATATCAGTTGGACTGTGCCACAATCCGGTGCCAAATCCGCCTTCGGCGTGAAGGAATGCCATGTACTGGTCATCGGGAGTCTGGCAATACAAAGTATCATTTCCGGCATCCAGTTCGAGGGGAACTTCAACAAATTTGACCGAAACGAGGTCGCAGGTACCACACAATGAACTAAGCGCATTATTTTCGCACCACTGGAAGATATATTCCCCATAAGCCGTAACCATTACGTTGGCATTGGGATCGTTCACGGGGTTTAGATAAGTTGGAGATGTGTAAACAGGGACACCGGGACCGGATAATTTCACCCAGGTACCAACGGAATTTTCAACAGAGCGAACGGCTTGGAATTCAAATGTCTGTCCGCACACAAAAGTATCAGGGCCGGCAAAGGCAACGGGTTCCTGATAGAAAGTCATTGTGACGATATCTGAACTTGTACAAAAGCCGTTATTCATATTCCACATTATATCAATGTTAGCGACACCGTCAACAAATACGTCATCTTCAGAAGGAGGAATTACAGCAATTGCCTGATGGTCTGTTGCCGGGTCAATAATTCCCATTGTAACATGATCCAGGAAAATGAGGTCAATTTCTGAAGTCCAGTAACCGTTCAGAGTTTCAACACCAGTGATATCGGCATTAAGCTGAATGGTATCACCACAGGTAAAGTTGTTGTTTCCTGCGTAGGCATAAGGTCCGGCTGTAAAAGAAATCTTAACCTCATCCTCTCCCATACAAGGGCCATTTGATTCGTGCCATATAAACACAAGTTCTATACCCGAACCAAGCACGGCAATGTTGGCAATAGCGTTAGGTTCGCGTTCAGGAAAAGGGTTGCCCGGAAAATCAGGATCTGTAAATATCACATCATATATGGGATTTCCAAACAAATCAGTAACGGTCCAGTAACCCTCACCCACAACCCCGAGGGCATTTAGGTAATAAATTGAACCACAAACTACGCTGTCAATTCCGGCATTGGGCATAGGTATCAGGTGGAAAGTAATCTTAACCTCATCGCTATTTTCACAAATACCGTTATCGGCTGTCCAGATAAAATTATAATTGATTTCAGGACTGTAAGGAGGAATATTTACTGTAGTCACGTTGCTGTGGATTCCGGAAGTAAAGTAAGAATCAGGCAATGGAGGTTCTGAAGACCATGTGCCAGTAACGCCTCCCGGAAGAGGATCGGCACTAAGAATGATTGTATTTCCGCAAATAAAGGTATCAATTCCGGCATAGGGAGTAGGTTCTTCCAGGAATGTAATTACAACATTATCATTTGATGAACATGCTTCGGATCCGCTGTTAATTTCAGTCCAGGTAAAGGAATATGCCTCATAAGTAGAAACAGTAACATTTGTTACAGGTGCATTTACAGCAGAAAAAGTTGCAGTTGTTGGTACTGCTGACCAGTATCCCTCATTTCCCGGCATATAGAAATCTCCGGCACTAAGAGAAAAGATGTTTCCGCAAACAGACTGAGATTCGGTAAGAATGTCGACAACAGGATCGGTGCAACATTCGGTGGCATCTTCGGGTCTGACAAAGACGTTTATGGTAGTGTCGTAGCTGCAGCCAAAATCATCAACCACGGTAAAAACAAAGGGTTGGTAAGTTTCAGCAGGGCAGGGATCATCGTATGTACCTGTTGTAGGTGAGGTCATCAATCCTCCGGGGCCTGGGGCAGTCCAGAAATCGGTAGGATAAGTATTCTGGTAAGTCCAGTTATCTGGAAAAATATCGGGATCAAAGTTAATTTGCCAGCCGAACATCCAGCCGTCGTCAATACTCCAGTAATCGCAAATGGTAAGTGTCCATTCTCCGTTAAGGTCGCATCCGACAAGGGGAGTCAAAGGGTCAGTTGTGCCATAGTTTCCTGCGGGAAGGGTTGAATAGCCGTCGGCCACATGACCCATATCCGGCAAAAAGACATCAACACCCGGGTTAGTCCAGCAATATTCCCAACCGACGCCCCATGGGCCGTCGGGACCGCCGCTGACATCGTCAACAGGAACTCCAAGGTAAGTACCGTCGCCGTGCTGAGATTCGAGAGTCACAGTAACCGGTCCGCCGCCAGCAGCATCATTATTCGGGCAAGTGATGGAAATCAGCAGATCGCCGAGGTAAGAATGTTCAATAATGGCGCAGATTCCGAGCAAGTCTTCAACATCCTCGAGCGTTTGTCCGGGGGCAAAGCAATCATAAAAAATTGAAGATTCGTAGCATGAATCGCCATCGGGAATGTACATTGTATCTGCGATAACCGGGACATATAAGCTGACATAAGGTTCAGAAGAAACATTACCGGTAAGAACCACTTCATCACCCTGGCAAATGGAATTGGGGTTAATGAATGTTCCGGGGGCCGGAGCAGAAAAGTTTGGGGTACGAGAAACCCTAACGCGATAACCAATGTCGTTGGTGCTGTTGCAGCCGGCCACATCGGTAATGGTAAGGTTCACATCATAACCATGATCAGAGGCATAAGTATGGGAAACTGCGTGTCCTGAAGCAGTGGACAGATCGCCAAAGTTCCAGGAAAATGATGAAGAAGCATCAGATTGGGCATAGGTAGTATTTTGGTAAACGCCTGAAGCTTGTAAAGAAATTTCTTCGCCCTGACAGATATCAATATAATACACGCCATCTTCATAAGAAGCAGGAGGATCGGTGCTAACAACAGAAGCCAAAACGCTTTGGCAAACAAAAGAGCAGCCAATGGTACCACCAATTGAAGAGCCTGAAACAGGGCTGGTGAATTGGATGGTAATGCATCCGGTAGGATTTCCAACTGAAGCGCAACCAGACTGTGATGGTCCCCAAGCATTACAACCGATAAGCGGTGAAGATGTCGATGTACCATCAAAAATGCAATAATTACCGCTGCCCAACACCCATGTTTCAAAAGAAACGCACATTTGTGAGCACATGGGGTCGTCGGAGCAAAGAGTAAGTGTGTAAACCTGTCCGGGAGTATAAGATCCCAGATTGACGGAACCAGTATGGGTAAAGATGGTTTCACCGTCGTCGCCGGCTAATGTGTACTGAGCATTGGAATAAAAGAATCCCATGATCAGTATCAGCATTATATAAAGTTCCTTTTTCATAGTGGGTAGTTTTATTTAATTCTTTTTGAATTGTCGTAGAGTTGGCGCATCATTTTTTCAGATCTGACAATAATCATTTTACCCGAGTTGCCGGCTTTGTAATATTTCTGATCATTAACTGAAGAAAAGATGTTGTATTCTAACATGTTGAAATTCAGCAAATCAGAAGCAGTAATCTGATAACCGGGGTCTTCTGTTTTAGTCAGTTCGATAGCAGGCACAGGTTTTCCGGGCATATCCACAACATAACACTGGTTGTGAACGCAGAAGTTGAGGTAATCGAGTTTTTCGGGGTGTTCTGCTCTGAGTTTTTCAAGATATTCGGAGCTGTATTTGGCATACAGGCGGGTATCTATGTTGCCGGTGTTCTGCGAGAATACGGAGATTGCGGCAAAAATTAGTAATATCAATAAAATTGCTTTCATGACAGTGTTTTTGATTAATTAGGGAATCTTGGTGATCCGTAAATTGTAGGCAATTTTTGAGATTTCAGTTCAAAACAGTATCTGAGGATAATTTCGTGGCTTCCTGATGAGTATTTACCCATTTTTGAAGTTGTAATATCGTAGGCATAACCAATACCGTATCCGCCAACGAAATCAAATCCGATCATGGCAATAATTGCATCGTTTCCGCGGTAAAACAATCCTGTCCAGAATTTTCTGTCGATTTCTATCAGTGAGCCAAAAAGATACTGAGTTGTTACGCAATCATTTTCAATAAAAAATGAAGGTTTCAATATCAGTCTGTCACCAGCAATTTTGTAATTATACTGGGCTGTAAGGAAAAAATGTCTTTGGTTAAAAGGAGCTTTGCCATCAACATGAATTTCGGAGCGGTTAATGTGGGTGGCTGAAAGACCGACATAATAACCGTGATCGCGGCCGATTGAGCCCATATAAAACAATCCGAATCCCATATCGAAAGCTAATTGAGAGTCCATATGCGGAATCGAAGGATCAAGGTATGCATCGCCTGAATTTTCAAGTGACTCACTGGTAACCCAGTCAGCATTTAATGATTTATTCAAAAAGCCGATTGACATTCCAGTTCCCAGAATTCCGTTTCCTACTTCTTTGCGGATAGCGTAGGAACCGGACATATACAGGTTTTTTTCAAACCCGAGTTTATCGCTCATGATGTTTAATCCTGCTCCACTTTGCAAATCACCAATAGCAAAAGGAGTATGGGCGTTAAACACCAATGTAGAAGGGTGGTTATCGAAACCAGTCCATTGGTTTCTTGAAATTGCCTGAGCACAGGTCATTCCGTTACTTCCGGCGAATCCCGGATTGTAGGTCATATGGTTGAACATATTCATGCTAAACTGAGCGTCTTGTTGGGCGGAAGCCCAAGGTGCAATACATGCAGCGAATAATATCAGCAATAAGTTTTTCATATTTGTTAGATTTTGTTTTATTGATTTCATTTTTTAATTTAATTTTACTTTTGTTATCTTAAAATTTGATTTTTTTTCCGGACCAGTTGATTACGCTCTATTTTTAAGGGTTTTTGACTTTTCCTGTCCCTTTTGATTAATAGACAAAAAAAAGTGTGCTGGCGTTGTCTGAACTATAAAATATTTTTTTATTTATTTGATTTCATGTTACTTAAGGATAATAATTTCTTTTGTATTTTGTGTTCTGGCTTGTTACACTATTAATTTAATGGTGTCCAGGTTATCTAATCACATATTTTTTTGTTCTCTACAATTTGTTCTTTAATTATTTTACTGCTCTACCACTTAAACATTCGCATTTTTTGCTTCTTTTTTATTTTTTTGCAAAACTCATTTTACAAGGCTGGAAGCTCAATAAAGAGTTTTTTTAATATTTTTTATTTTTGTCTTCAAGCCAGACGGGCTTTTACTTTTTATTCACTAGTGTTTATTTTATAGGCGTTCATGAGACCGCTATCGCTCAGTTGCTTGATCAAAAAGTAAAACAAAAAATCAAGAACGAATAAGGCTTCCCCCCTCAGGCCATCGCATGGCGCGCCGATTCGTTCGGGCCACCGCGCGGCTTCATCTTAACTTAAATATCTTTTCTCTTATTTTGGCCGATATTTTCTTCGAAATACTAAAGACAATCAATTCCTGAATTAAGCCTGACCAAAAAATATAAGTATCCAATAATTTCTTTTGTATTTTGTGTTTATAACTATTTATGAGAATAAATGGGGAGATAAATTATCTGTTTTAACTTTGGACTTTTTAAATATTATTTACTAATAAATATTCGAAATAGTAATGATTTTTCAGTCTTTTTAGCCCGACCAAAAAGGGTGAATACTGAAAATCAACCCAATTAAGAAAAGGATTCAGGGTAAAAAACAGGTTTATTAAAAAGGATACAATAAGCATTTCAGGAGATTAAGTTTTGAGAAATTATTTAGATGAATTAAACGAAGCACAGCGAAAGGCAGTGATTCATATTGACGGGCCATCGCTGGTGATAGCGGGTGCCGGAGCAGGCAAGACAAGGGTATTGACGTACAGGATCATTCAATTGCTTTCGAAGGGGAAAAATCCCTCAAAAATTTTAGCCCTCACCTTCACCAATAAAGCAGCAGGAGAAATGCGCGAAAGAATCGGTGGTTTAATTGGTCCGGAAATCTCGCGCTACTTGTGGATGGGAACTTTTCATTCCATTTTCGCGCGGATTCTGAGAGTTGAAGCTGCCTCCATTGGTTACACATCAAATTACACCATTTACGATACGCAGGATTCGAGAAATCTGATAAAAACCATCATCAAGGAAAAAAATCTTGATGACAAATTATATAAGCCGGCAGAAATCCATAGCAGGATTTCTTCTGCAAAAAACAATCTGATCACTGCAGCATCCTATAATGCCAATTCACAGATTATGGCACGCGACCAGGCGGCAAAAAAACCTTTTACAGGTGAAATTTTTTCCTTATATGAAGTCCGTTGCAAGAAAGCCGACGCCATGGATTTTGATGATCTTCTGGTAAACACAAACATCTTGTTTAAAAACCATCCGGAGGTACTTCAGAAATACAGGGAAAAGTTTGATTATGTATTGGTAGATGAATATCAGGACACCAATTATTCCCAGTATCTAATTGTCAAGAAACTGGTAGAAAAACATCATAATCTTTGTGTGGTTGGCGATGATGCACAAAGTATTTATTCGTTCAGGGGTGCTAAAATTGAGAACATTCTTAATTTCAAGAATGACTATCCCGAGTATGAGCTTTTTAAGCTGGAGCAAAATTACCGTTCCACACAAAACATTGTTAATGCAGCCAACAGCATTATTGACAAGAATAAAGGTCAGATTAAAAAAACCGTTTTCTCGGAAAACGAAACCGGTGAAAAAATAAAAGTAATCAAAGCCCTAACGGATAATGAAGAAGGGTATCTGGTGATCAGTTCGATCATTGATATAAAAAACAATGAGCAGGCCCATGACGGAGATTTTGTCATTTTGTACCGGACCAATATGCAATCGAGGATTTTTGAGGAAGCGCTGCGAAAAAGAAACATTCCATATAAGATTTACGGAGGCTTATCATTTTATCAGCGTAAGGAAATAAAGGATCTTTTGGCTTATCTGCGGCTTATATCAAACAACAATGACGACGAGGGTTTGAAGCGCATCATTAATTATCCATTAAGGGGAATTGGAGATTCGACTGTAGATAAAATTTCAGCCTATTCAAACATGGTAAACAAAAGTCTTTGGGCGGTGATTACCAGCGAAGACATTTTGCAAGCAGGGCTTAATCAGGGGACCATGCGGAAGCTGCAGGAATTTGTTCTGATGATCAGAGGATTTATTGAAAAATCCAATACACTCAATGCCTTTGAGCTTGCCACTGAGGTGGCTTCGGCAACCGGAATTCTCAAGGAGCTTCACAATGATCGTACTCCCGAAGGTGTTAGTCGTTATGAAAATATACAAGAACTATTAAACGGTATTCAGGAATTTACCTTAAACTCCATTGAAGAAGGAAAAGATTATAAAATAGCCAATTATCTTCAGGAGATTTCGCTTGTTACGGATATGGACAAAGATAAATCGGAAGACCGCGACAAGGTAACGCTTATGACTATTCATTCGGCCAAGGGATTGGAGTTCAAATATGTTTTTATTGTGGGTGTTGAGGAAAACCTATTTCCATCGCATATGACATTGGCCTCACCCTCGGAAATTGAAGAAGAGCGAAGGTTGTTTTATGTTGCGGTTACAAGGGCCGAAAAAAGAGTGACTCTGAGTTTTGCCGGATCGCGGTTTAAATGGGGTGAATTGACAATTTGTTCGCCCAGCAGGTTTTTAAAAGAGATTCACGAAGATTTTCTTGATAATATTGTGGATGATGAAATGCCCGCCATGGATGATTCAGATGATTTCTTTGAGACAAAAATATTTAAGCCGATAAAAAAGGCAGCACCGGTAAAAAGCAGTCCGTCATTTATTCCGCCATCACATAAAATTCCTATGCGGTCAGCTGCTTCAGCGCAACCTGTTGCTACAGATTTTGATGCCGCTGAACCAGAAATGATTCAGATGGGCATGGTGGTGGAGCATCAGCGTTTTGGCAGAGGGAAAGTTATTAATATTGAGGGTACGGCGCCCAATATTAAGGCTACGGTTTTTTTCACCAATGCAGGATCGAAGCAGTTGTTGCTTAAGTTTGCACGGTTGAGGATTATTGGTTAAAATCGACTATCAATTAACCTTATTATAAACATCTGTGGGATTTTGGAATACTCTTAATTCGAATTCTGGGATCACTGAAAGGATGTGGTCAAAGATATCCGCTTGCAGGCCTTCGAACTCGGGCGACTCCTGAAACTTGCTGAAAGCGAATATTTCAATAGGCATACCTGTTTCGGAGGGCTGAAGCTGGCGGACCAAAAAAGTCATATTCAGATTGATATTGGGATTGTTTCTGAGATACATCTCAATGTATTTCCTGAAAGTACCAAGATTGGTAAGTCTTCGTCCGTTTACCTTAATGGAATCGTCAACATTATTTTCGAAATTGTATTTGGAGATTTCCTTTTCCTTTGATTCGATATAATCCTGCAGCACGTGTATTTTCTTATATTTTTCAATCATTTCGGGGGAACAGAACTTCACAGATTTCATGTCAATTTTAATGGATCTTTTAATTTGTCGGCCACCCGATTCTTCCATTCCGCGCCAATTAACAAACGACTTTGAAATCAGTTCGTAGGTTGGGATCATGGAAATGGATTTATCAAAATTCTGGACTTTAACCGTGTTTAAAGAAATTTCCTTTACGGTGCCGTCGGCAAAATGGCTGGGCATTGAAATCCAGTCGCCCACCCGAACCATATCATTACCCGAAAGAGAAATTCCGGCTACAAGACCTTTTATTGCGTCCTGAAAAACCAGGATTAGGATGGCAGCAAAGGCACCCAAACCACCGAGGAGGTATCCGGGAGATTTGTTAATCAAGATGGAAATAACCAGAATAAATCCGATGAGCCAGGCAACAATCTGCACCACCTGCACATAACTTTTGATTGATTTACCGCTATTTGAGGGATAGGTATTATAAATATCATTCACCCCATTTAAGAAAGTATTGAAGACCACTACAATCATCAATAGGATGTACAAGGTAGCACCGGTCATCACGACATTGATCCAAACAGGATAACCCATTAATCCCCATTCGGTGAGATAATATATTACAATAGCCGGGGCAAGGTGGGCAATCTTATGAAACAATTTTCTTTCAAGCATGATGTCATCCCATTTGGATTTGCTTCTTCTTACAAATCTTGCAATGACAATCAGGGTAACATTTTTAATGATAAAGTCGATCACATAACAGGAAACAACCATTATCGCAAAAATCAGAAGAAGGTTTAGAATATTGGCGGCATCGGCAGATAACCCGAGTTCAACAAGCCAATTGCTGATATCCTGTCCGACAGTGATAAATCTCATAAGTCAATTATTTAATTAAAATCAATGGGGACAAAATTAAAATTTATAATTTTATGAAAAAAATTACACGATGAAAACATTTATAATTTCTGTTATTCTCTTACTTGCACTTACTTCAGGAAAAGCCCAGACAGTAAATTTCACTGATTATTTTGAAAACAGGACCATGCGTGTGGATTATATTCATGCAGGAAACAATGCCATTCAGAATATTTATCTGGAACAGATCAAAGATGAGCCTATTTGGGGCGGATCGAAAAAAAACCTGATTGATCCTTTTAATTACGGGATTTACAAGGTTAGTGTATTTGATTCAATTTCAGGATTGCTGATTTATTCACGGGGATATTGTTCACTTTTCCAGGAGTGGCAGGCAACACCGGAGGCTAAAAAGGTGAACCGCAGTTTTTATGAGACTGTGGTATTTCCTTATCCCAAAAAGACTGTGAAAATGGAGATCTGTGTGCGAAACAAAAAAAATGGGTTTGACCCGGTGTTTACAATGTTCATAAATCCGGCCGACTATTTCATCAAGGAAGAAATGGTGAAGGTAAATTGCTTTAAGCTTTACAATTCGGGCGATCCTGATAAATGCCTTGATGTGGTTATTATTCCCGAGGGTTACACCAAAGAAGAAATGGAGAAATTCAAAACCGATGCCAAAAAATTTGCCGGATATATTCTGGAAACAGAGCCATTCAAGGAATACAGTGGGCGGTTCAATTTCTGGGGACTTGAAGCGCCTTCAGAAGAATCGGGAACAGATATACCCGGAGAAAACATCTGGAAAAACACGGTGGTAAGCAGCAATTTTTACACTTTTGACAGTGAGCGGTATCTGACAACTCAGGATATCAAATCGGTTCGTGATCTTGCTGCGAATGCACCATACGATCAGATTTACATTTTGGTAAATACCGATAAATATGGTGGCGGCGGAATTTACAATCATTACAACCTTTGTGTAAGCGACAACTTGTACTCAAAGGAAGTTTTCCTACACGAGTTTGGTCACGGGTTGTGCGGATTGGGAGATGAATACTACACTTCGGATGTTTCGGTTGAAGATTATTATTCGGCCGATGTGGAGCCATGGGAGCCCAATATCACAAACATGGTAAATTTTGAGAAAAAATGGAAAGCCATGATTAAAAAAGATGTTCCGGTACCTACGCCCGCTGAGGAAAAATATGAAGGAACGATCGGGGCTTTCGAAGGAGCGGGTTACTGTGCCAAGGGGATGTACAGACCATATCTTGACTGCATAATGATTTCGCTTGGTGCTAAGGAGGGATTTTGTCCGGTTTGCCGAAAAGCTTTGGTTGAGATGATTAAGTTTTATACGGAATAAGCAAATAGGATTTCATGTATTTTTCCTATACAAAAACTTAAAAACTTAACAAACAAAATCACTACTGATTGAAAATTTACGGGTTTGAATAAAAAATGAAATTTTTGATATACGAACAAGGAACACCCCTGTCTGCAACAGGCAGGGATATTCGATTTTAGAAGTTTGCTTCTAAACTAAACCACTATGGATTGAAAATCCATAGGTTTTAAAAAAATGAAAAATGAAATTTTTTGATTTAAGAACAAGGAACATCGATATTAGATTTAAGAAGTTTGCTTCCCCTTTAGATTGTAAATTACTTACCAAATATTTGAAATTTGAATAATTTAGAAACTAAAGTTGCCGCAATGAAATTGTGGGGTTTTAACCATTTTTGAAACAATAAATTACAGAGGTTTAAGAGATTAAAAAACAATTAGGCCTGAAAAAAGTTTGTTCCTGAAAAAAAACAAGATAAGGCAGTGAAAGCCTAACGTTTAAAAAAGCAGCTATGAAAAAGACGACATTATTTTTGGTTTTGATTTGTTTATTGGTGGTTCAAACGTATGGTCAGGATGACACCAAAGGAGGATCAACAGTGGGTGGCAGCAACGACGGGTCGGGTACTTTCAAGACAGAAATGAATTTTTCGGGAAAGACCTCGAACGGTTATGATTGGTATAACTGTCAGTTAAAAATCACTCCGGACGATTCGATTTTGCTGGTAGCACGCACGTTCAAAAATTCGATTTACTATGAAGAGCGCGGGAAAATTCAGCAGGTAAAGGATTCGATTTACCTGATTGAATCGAGGACGACCTTTCTTGCATTGCCGCTGGAAGATCAAACCTTTGATGACAAACTGGTTATTCACAGCGAAAGCTCATTAAATATTAATTCCTTAAAACTCACTTACAGCAACGGAACAAGCCAGTCAATTACCCTTACTCCTCCCCTTACGAGCATTTCATTTGACAAAAAGCTATTCAACAGCACGTCAAATTATCTGGATGTAGACATCGGGCATTTGGATCCACTGACGAATAAACCGGTAACATTTACAGCCAGACATGGTTCGGCGTATTCATTTTCATCGGGTAAAACTATGGTAAAATATTTTATAATAATAAAAGGAGATACCATACATACCTTAAACTCGGCACCGCAGCAAATCGGGCATTACAAATTCAGGGTTATTGGGGAATGATGGGGAATTCGGCGGTTGGAAGGCGGCTGTCTGCCGCAGGTTGAAACCTGCGGTAATGGTTGGGGAACTCCTTCGGAGTTAGTTAAATAACCAGCTAGCCAGCGGGTTGCCCAATCATACCCGTAGGTTTTAACCTATGGTCAATTTATACTCAAAAAAATATATATATTCCTTTAATTGTAAACTTTCTATAAATATGCAATCCCGCCGGGATTGGGGAGAGATGGAGAATACGGTGGTTAGCAGGCAGGAGTTTGCCGCAGGTTGAAACCTGCGGTAATGGTTGGGGAACTCCTTCGGAGTTGGGGGGTTAAAAAAACATTGTTATTAATATGGTTGTCAATATAGCGGTATAGAAAATTAGGCCTATAGGGTAATTATTGGCCCAAAACAAAAATCTTAAATCAAGGACAAAAAAGCGAACAAATGCTTTCGCTGATATGGAGCTTGGTCTCCGGTATTTAGACTCATTGCTGTCTGGCTTATATTTGTAAACATCAAGAATACTGTTATTTATAGTGTTTTGTCCTAAAGCCGGACGGGCTCTTCTTTTTTGTCTGCCACACAAAAAAGAAGTGCCGAAATCTGCAATTTCGAGCATGCTCGTAAAACGGCACAAAAAAAGTCACCACGTGTGAAAAACCCGGATAATCCTTCGCGCAGGCCATGATCCGCTAGCTAGCGGACAAGGATTACCCGTTCCCGATAGCTATCGGGATCGCACCACACGTGGACAAGCCAACGCGCAGGGCAATCCCTCCCGATATGTTCTTTTTTGGTATGGTAATTTGAGGTCCATTTGTATTTTATTTTAAAATATAAATGTTTGGGCTTAAGGTGCGGAGCACCTTACTCTTTGTAGAATATATGGATGTAGTTTTTTTAAAGGTGCAGAGCACCGGACTATAAATTTTTACAAGTTTGTGGTAAATAGTATTTGTTGGTTATGAGGTCGTTTATTTGTTTGATTTATCTTTTGGCTTATATTTTACAATAATCGTTTGTCGGTTAAATCTATTATTACTTATTTTACATTCGATTATTTTAAATTCGTTTTAGTTATGATAGACAATGATGACATAAACATTACCGATTATTTTTTGGTTGAGGAATATAAGGCGGCCAACGAGCTTACCCTTCATGTGGATAACTTTCGAAACAAGCTAACGAGTTTTTACCTGACTTTTGCGGGTATTGCCCTTTCGGGGATTGTGTTTTTGTTCCAGAACAATATTGTTGATGAAAGGACAATATATAATATGACGGATATTATTGGTCTTTTAATGATGCTTGTAACTGTTATCGGGTTTCTTTTTATTGGGGTGCTTGCAAGAAGCAGGAGGATTCAGCTGGAACAGTATGGTATTATAAATAATATCCGGGAGTATTTTATTAAAAATGATGTGCGGTACTGGAATATTTTGCAGCTTTCAAAATATACATTGCCAAGGGCAAGGCTTTTTACGGGGACTTATTATTGGGTTTTGATCATTATGATTTTGAATGCGGTTATTTGTTTTATTGCGGTTTATTTGATGTGTTATTCGATTAATAATATTTTATCATTGAATGCCCTTAGCATTGGTGCAATTACATTTGCACCAAGTTTGTTTATACAGCATAAAATGTATTTTAAAATTGCCAATAATATTAAGGCAAGAAAATATGTGGTTAAGGACGGAAAACTAACTGAAGAATAAAAAGCAAAGAGGGGCAAGCCCCTCTTTTTTTTTACCATTTACGAAATTTGAAGTGGCTTGTAATTTACGCTACACTTTCTTCGTCAGTACTTGGAGTTAAATCGATTGCTGCTTCTTTTTCGTGTCTGATGCCAAGGTTAATGATCATGCGGGCATTTTTGTATTTGGCATAGAAAGTAGCGCTTGAGGTTTTAAACGAAAGCATTAAGGGGTCCATTCTGTTTTTAAGAATAAAATCAAGGCTTTTCATTCTGGTTGAAAGATCGGAAGTGGCATCGACGCGTGTGCCGAGGGTTTCGCGTGGTTTGGCGACAATGGTTTCGAAGTCTTCAATTTCAGATTGCAGAGAGCTGATATCGGTAGTTGAGATACCGAATGTGACCAGTGATGCAGCATTTTCATTGGCAAGGGACAGGATGTGGTTGCAATATTCAAGCAACAGTGCATCGCGGGTAAACCTTAACCGGGTGGGGCTAAATTTGGCAAGGGTTGCCAGTTCTTCGTTGCCGTTAGTTTTTGCAAAGGCATAAATGGCAGAGGTAACCTGCAAGGCTTTTAGAATCATTTCCTCTTTTTCCTGTTCTTTGTCTTTTGCAACCCCGGTAATGTTCTTTGACTGGGTTTTTACGACTTTCTGAAAGTCTTTTAACTTGTTACGGAACTCGGTAAAAGCATCGGCAAAAGCCGGAAGAGTTGACCATGTTGCGTTGAAATTTTCACACACAAGTTTTACCGCGAGGTACATACTTAATTTGTTTTCCTGAATGTCTTTCATAATTTTGCTATTTATTAATATGGTTAAATAATGGTTTCAAATATATAGTTTTATTATGTATATTATAAATGAGATTAAATGATTTGAAAAAGTTATTTATCATTCGTAAAACATTGTTTTTTAGGCTTTACAAAATTTTAGCACAAAATTTTATTTTGATTTTAAATATACATAATTATATTTGCATTTTTATTTATATAGTATTCATAATAATTTATTAATTGTATTTATTATTAAACCAATTGCTCAATATATTAAACAAATCGAATATGGTTTTAAACAGATTGAATGTGACATTAAACAAATCGAATGTCATTTTAAACAGATCGAATGTGACATTAAACAAATCGAATGTCATTTTAAACAGATCGAATGTGACATTAAACAAATCGAATGTGGTTTTAAACTGATTGAATGTAAAAGTGAACTGGTCGAATGTGATATTAAACTAATTGAAATGAAATTAAAATAGATTTAATAGTCATTTAAATAGGATAAATAAACAGTTAAATAAATGAAAAATGTATTAAGGTACCAAGAGCTACAACAATTTTTCAGACCTAAAAGTTGCGGGTTAAAGGAGAGCGGCATTGGTTTTTGTTCGGCCGATTGCCCCGGCCCAAAGGGTATAGCAGTCAGGCTCCTACCTGTAAATGAGAGATTATATGACATTTATTTGCCTTTCGTCCTTAAGCCGGACTGGCTTTTCTTTTGTCTGCCGCACAAAAGAAACAAAAAGCCACCACGGGTGAAAAAGCCGGGTAATCCTTCCCGCAAGGCTTACCCCACTTGGGCAAGGATGACCCGTCTTTCGCACCACCCGTGGACAAGCCAACGCACTCAGCGATCTTGGGATTCGCATTTTGGTTTAAGATTGGCTTTATGGTTTTGAGGATTTCTTTAAAATTTGTTAAAAAATATTGTCGTAATAAGCTAAACATATGTTTGTTGTAAATATTAACCTGACGGTAATGGCCCAAAAGGGAGCGTCACTGGGGTTTTCGAAGTGCTTGGAGAGAGAAATAGTGAAAAGCGGGATTGTATTAGTCAATTAAAGGTATTCATTATTAATAAAAAAATAAAAAAGCCATGTTAAAGATAAATTTTTTAAGGATGTGTAAGATCAGGGGGATAGGGAATCCCTATTCGTTTTTGATGAAAAACGGGTTTACCCATTATATGGCCCATTGCCTGATAAACGAGAAGTTAGAAAAGATAAAGATAAGTCAGCTATACAAGTTGTGCTGTTTGCTTAACTGCACTCCGAATGACCTGTTTGAATACATACCGAAGAAAGAACTGCCGGGGCATCCGATAAACGGGCTGATAAAAGAAAAGGAAGTAATGAACTATCTTGAAACGATACAGAAAATGACTATACCTGAGCTTAAGAAAATAGAGGACGCATTAAAAAAGATAAAGGAGGAAAAGAATGACGACACAAAAACTGAGTAATGTTGCCAAACCCGAGTTGTTTGTTAAGGCAATAAAAATGTACTACTGTGTTTTTGACAGCAACACAAGTAACTGGAACATTCATTTTGTTAACCCCAATACCCTTAAAACCATAATGGTTTTTGAGGTTGATATTAAGGTAAGCTCCGTGGTACTTAGCAAAATTGAAACCCGGGCTTTGGGAATGAATTGATTTTTTACAGCAAACTGTACACTTTTTATACAGTTGTACATCATATAGTAAATACCCTAAACGGAGCAGCCGAAAACCGGAAAGAGTAGGCAAAAAATAAATTATTTATCACATGAAAAACTTTAAAGATTACACAAAGGCCGATTATGAAAGAATTGCAGCCGACGTTATTGCATTGAGCAAAAAAAATGTAAACCAACTTTACAGGGTGCTAGGACATGCTACCCATGATTTGGGCATTGTAGCCTCTGATGAAAAGGGCATTTTGTTTAAAAGGATTGATGTTGTTGGCAGCACAATAAGTGCAGCAAGGGCATATAATTTTGTAGCTCGAACAGCACCCCTGAATGAAGAAAAAGCTGAAACCCGAGGAAAAGTTTTCTGGAAAAAATTCAGCAAGAAAATTCAAAAAGCCATTTGCGAAAATAAGGATGTTCAAAAAATCATAAGTGGTGAAGCTAATTTAAAAGATATGCTGGTAAAAGCAATTCCGGTTATTTTAGGACTTATAGCCGTGGGTGTTGTATTAAGCCCGGTTTACATTGCCCTCATTTCAATTGCTCTTGCAATTATTATTAAAGCGGGGCTTGGGGCTTATTGTGAAATGGAATAAAATACTCTTTTCTCTTTAAATACCGGCCCAATAATTAATCCTTTGGGTTTTTGGTTGGGTTGGTTTTTTTTGTAATATTGTAAGGGAATAAGCAAAAATAAACCTTGATAAAAGTGGGGTTTATTCAAAAAAAATACTCAGATTTTATGGAGAATAAAAAAGTTTGTGTTCATACTATGAAACTGAAGTAACATTGAATAATTTATGAAAATATCAAGAATAGCAGCGTTTTTCAATTTTCAACAAAGAATATTTTAAATAAATTATGAGAGATACACTATTTATTAGTCATGCAACTCCAGAGGACAATGAGTTTACAATTTGGATTGCTTCTCGACTTGAATTGCTTGGCTATAAAGTTTGGATTGATAAAGAAGGTTTATTGGGAGGCGAACGCTTTTGGAAAGAAATTGATGGTGTGATTCGAAATCATGCTGCTAAGATACTTCTAGTGTATTCCAACAATATTTGCTATGACAATCAACCAGGGGAACTAAAGACTGGAATTAACAAGGAAATAGAATTAGCCGAAAGTATTTCCTCACATGAAAAAATAAAGGATTTCATCATTCCCTTGCACATTGATAATGCACCATATGATTTATTTGTTGGTTCAAATATGCTAAATCATATTCTTTTTAAATCTGATTGGGCACTTGGAATGGAACAATTACTTAAAAAGCTGGAAAAAGATTGTATACCAAAAGTTTTAGAATCAACCGATAGCACAATTGCAAAATGGTTTGAAAGCGAATATCTTAAGAACAATGAAATAATTAATAGAAAGGAATTATACTATTCTTCTTGGTGGTCAGTTGACAATCTTCCTGAATCTTTTTTTATGTATGTATTTGAGAATAAAAAACAGGCTGATGCTGTTCATTTTGCAAACGATATTCCTATAGGAAAAATATCTAATGTGCTTACAACATTTGAAGAAAGTATAGACCTTATTGTTGAAAGAGATGGAGAAATAATAAATATTACACCAAAAGAAAAACATCAAATAACTGCAACTGACTTGTTATTTGGATTTGAAAGCGATAATTTTCCTACACATAAAGATGCCGAAAATCATTTTAAGAAACTATTCAATCAATTTTTTCATCAATTAATGAGGAAAAAGAAGTTGTTTTGGTGCGAGTTGGCAAATAAGAAATTTGCGTATTATTACGTACCTTCAACTTTAAAAAATCCAAGAATTACATTCAATTATCCTTATAGTAGTGAAAAACGAAAGAAGAAAACTAAAATTCTTTTTGGTAAATACAAATCCCTAGGCAAATGGCATTATGCAATTTCTGCAAAGCCTTCATTGTCCCCATTCATAGGTTTTGATATCAAATCTCACATTTTTTTCACTACAGATGGTTTCCAAACATGGGCGGACAAGGATAAAATTCATTCTCATCGAAGAGCCAAAGGAAGACGGTTTTTTAATGAAGAATGGAGAGATATGCAGTTGGCATTTATTCAAGGATTAAAAGATTACAATGGAAAGATAGGACTTGTAATATCAAAGAAAAAAGAGATGTTTTTGAAGGAATGGCCAGAAATGTTTTGGGCCAATTTTGGTTATAATGAACCAACAAATAAAAAACCAGAGGATATGCTAAAAGAGTACTTTTTTGATGATGATGATGATGAAGGAGGAGAATGATGCTAGAACCTAAAATGATACATATTTCTGAGCCAAAATTATCATTTGGATATAATCAGAAAATTTCTGACCCAAGGGATGGACTTACTTTATTTGGGCCATTTTCAAAAAAGAAAATATCTGGGCAAGTAAATGTTGGTGTCATAGGACCAAATAGTTTACGTACAAAACTTATAGAATTTCTTAAAAAAATACATTCGCCTGTTAAGAGCAACAAGGATGATTCAGCCAGACCAGATTTTCCTGGATTGAATGCTACTTTTGGCATTCATATTAATTTTGAAAATCTTCAACAAATTGAGGTGCCACAAGATGAAATCAATAAGTATCTAAACTATTCTGATAATCATCAAAGAGTTCATAATTTGACAAATCTATATTCAGATAAGCTTATTGATTATACAAATAAGGAAGAAATTCCAGTAATAGTTTGGTTTGTAATTATTCCCGAGGATATTTTTAAATTTGGAAGACCAAATTCAAGAATTCCAAAATCCGAAAATAATATAACCCTTAGCTTAAAGAAAAAGGATAGAGATAGTCAACAATTATCTATGTTTTTTCAAGAAGAGAATGATGCTTTAAGAGAAGCTTATCAGTTTGAAGTGAACTTTCATAATCAATTAAAAGCCAAATTGCTTGCAGATAAAATTATCACTCAAATTATTAGAGACAGTAAGATTGATTACGAGAACTTGTGGAACAATGAAGAAAAAATCGAACAAGAAAAAATGTTTGATTCGTCAAAAGCATGGAATATTGCAACTACTTTATATTACAAATCAGGTGGTTTACCCTGGCGTCTAGGAGAAGTCCGTGAAAACGTGTGTTATCTTGGATTAGTTTATAAAAAACTTGAAACCGATGAAAATAATAGAAATGCTTGCTGTGCTGCCCAAATGTTTTTGGATTCAGGAGACGGTATGGTGTTTAGAGGCAATATAGGCCCATGGTACAACCCAAAAACTAAAGAATTTCACCTTTCACATAATGACGCAGTTGAAATTATCAATCAATCTTTAGAAGCTTTTAAAAACTATTCACCAACAGAGTCATATCCAAAGGAGGTTTTTATTCATGCTAAGACATATTTTGAGGATGAAGAATGGAGCGGTTTTGTTGAAGCAGCCGCAAATAAGAGCGAAATTGTAGGTGTAAGAATTCGCGATGATAGAACATTTAAGATGTACAGGGATTATTCATATTGTATTCCAAGAGGATCTTGTTTAATTTTTAGTTCAAACAAAGCATATTTATGGACTCGTGGGTTTATTACTCGGCTTCAAACCCAATTGGGACTTGAAACACCAAATCCATTAAATATTGAGATTACAAAAGGAAAATCTGATATTGAAACAGTATGCAAAGACATATTGGCACTAACGAAATTGAATTATAACACTTGTTCATTTGCTGACGGGGCCCCTGTTACATTGAAGTTTGCTGAATCGATTGGAGAAGTCCTTACGGCTGGAAAAAATATTCAAGGAAATGTTTTACCATTTAAACACTATATTTAATATGGCAACGCACAGTCAAGCACATTGTCTGGTCGCACCAACTTTCACGCAACTAAAACCAGCCAAAGAGCTTGCCTTGTCAACCAACGGACAGATAAGTATTATGCATTATTATAAAAAAATATAAACCTATGATAAAAGAAATATTAATAAAAGAGTCTATTAAGTTAATATTTTCAATTGCTTCAAATAGTATTAAAAGTACTTCTTTAAAAATTGTATCAAGCTTAAATGACATTGAGAAATCACTTAATCATCACATACGAGTTATTAAGAATTGGTCGAGTGAAATCACTTTTAAAGATTTGAAATCATCAAAAAAAACTTCTCAAGTCTTTATTCCTCTTGACTTATATGTTTATCCTAAAAGAATTAGATTTGACGAAAGTGAGAGAATTAAAATGATCCCACTTCTTGAGATATTTGATATTGAAACTAATCATATTGCAATATTAGGGCAGCCTGGCGCAGGTAAAACAACCTCAATGAAATATTTATGCTATTCTATTTTTTTTGATGAAACATTTTATCCTGAAAAATTCAATTATCCAATTTTAATTAAACTCAGAGAGTTTAATAAGCCCATTAAAGATAAAGATGCTGCAGGAATAATATTTGAATATTTATTTAATCTTTTGGGGTTAAGACTAGGGTTTCCACAGAATGAAAAAGTCTCAATTGAACAAATTAAAAGAACTAAGGAAGTTCTTGTTTTAGATATTATTGAGAAATTAAAAGTTCTATTGATAGTTGAAGGTTTTGATGAATTATCCTTTATAAGCCACAAAGATATTATTAAAAAAGAAATCGCGACACTTGCAAATTATTTAGAGAATTCAAAACTAGTACTAACATCTCGCACAGCCGATTATAACTTCACTGAAGAAAATGTTGCTGTTTATGAAATTTGTCCTTTGAATGATAATCAAATAAGTGATTTTGCATATAAATGGTTGGGTAGAGAATCAGCGGAGAAATTTCTAACAGACGTCAAAAAATCTCCATATAATGATACTGCTATAAGACCTTTAACGATAGCTCATTTATGTGCGATATTCGAAAGAATTGGAAAAATACCTGAAAAACCTAAGACTGTATATAAAAAAATTGTAAACCTATTGCTAGAAGAATGGGATGAGCAAAGGGGAATAAAAAGAAATTCAAGATATGCAATGTTTGAAGTTGATAGAAAATTTGAATTTCTATCTAACCTAGCATTTAATTTAACAATAAGGAATGGAAAATCAATCTTTTCAAAAATAGATTTGTTAAATACTTACAATCAAATATATGAAGACTTTGATTTGACTAAAGATGAATCTAAAGAAGTAGTAAACGATATTGAATCACATACTGGTTTGTTCGTTCAAGCAGGCTATGAATTTTACGAATTTGCACATAAATCGATTCAGGAATATTTAACAGCAGAATATATTGTAAAATTGCCAAGTATACCAAATAACAAAAGATTAATTGAAAACCTTCCTAATGAACTTGCAATTACAATAACAATTTCTTCAAATCCAAGTCATTATTTTGTAGAATTGATTACTAACGTTTTTAATTCAATGGAATTAAAAATTGATTTCATTCAAAAATTTATAAATAGATTACTAATAGAAAAACCAGATTTTTATAAAAACAAGGAAGTTGGGATTGCCGCATTGATTTTATATTCAAAATATCTATGCCAAGAAGAAGGTAATACTATACAACTTTCATTATTTAACTCTGACTATTTAGTAGAAGAATTTGAAAAGTTCATTAATGTAATTCTAAAAAGAAATTCACTTGCCGTTGTAGAAAGTTTCTATGAAACAAATCGATCGTTTGAAACGCTTGAAAATACAACAATAGTTGTTTTGAATAAGAGAAAAACATTCCTAGGCAATGACTGTATTAGCTCAAATGACAAAAAGATTTTTAAAACAGTACCTAAATTTCTTTATTGTAGAGAAAGCTTTTTAAAAAACAATTCATAATAAATTTTGTCAGGTATAAACATTAATTTAGTCTTTCTAATATGAATTACAACTACCATTATGGAATCAATAAAAAAAATTAGAGTGTTTTTAAAAAATAATGAAATTTTTTTCACTACAATTACTGCAATTTCCTTAACAGTTATAACTGTAATAATAACTTATCAAGGCAATAGAAACTCTGAAAGACAAACTATCATTTCAGAAAGACAAGAAAAAATGGACTATTTTTCAAATCTTCCTACTTTTCAAATAAATCAAAATTATTTGTGGAATAAAGATTCAACTCAATTATCTGGAGTAGAGTTAATCGTTTCCAAATTAGACGGAACGGCAAAAAATATTTGGGTTTCAACTACATCCGTTTTAGAAATTGAATATAAATATTCTGATAGCAAATACACAAAAGATGTTATTTACATAAAAGATCTATTCTTTATAATTGCCCCTACTGGAAAATTAAACGGGGATATATTCAAAATTAACGGATTACAAGATAATATGAAGAATATTATTTCTTTTACAAATGAATTAAGAGATCTTTTTATTAATGATTCTGTTGAACAGATAATAATTGAAGAAGAAACTTTTATAGAAATAAATTATGTGAACTTTTTAAATGAATTAGAGAAAAATTACTACAAATTAACTCCAATTGGGGCATCTCTATTATATGATATTATTGATATAAATTATGCAAATGCAATAATTGGTAGAAAATTATTTAATATGAATAAGAAACAAATAAATATTAATGGTTATACAAAAAATGAAGTAAAAAAAATGTATTTATTACTTAAAAACACTCCGGAAAAGTTTTAAAAAAAGTGGTGTTGACTCAAATAAAGTTTCAGTTCTATGAATTGCCACATTATTTCTGCGTTTGTCAATTATACATTAGTTTGATGCTATTATCAACTTATCAACACCCCACCCAATTTCAATAAAAAACCCTACCTTAGTCCATCAAAAAAAAACGTGAAAACCACAATAAACCACCTATCAATTAAAACCCAAACCGAAATAAACGGCATTGTTTCGGTTATCCGCGAAAAACTCCCCGCCCAAATGATCATTTTATTCGGTTCATACGCCCGTGGCCAGCAAGTAAATGATAAATATATCGAAGACGGTATTACCTACGAATACCAAAGCGACTATGACATTTTGGTGGTGATGGATAGCGAGAGCCAGGCAATCGCAAAAGAAGCTGAAAAACGCTGGAAACAGAAAATTAAAACTGTTATTCCGAAAAATACTCCGCTCAATATTATTTTTCATGGAATTGAATACCTGAACGCTGAAATTGAACAGGGTAATTACTTTTTTACTGATATTTTAAAGGATGGGATTTTGCTTTATGACAGCGGAAAACATAAACTAGCCTCTCCCCTGCCCCTTAATGAAAAACAGAGAAGGGAAAAAGCTAAGATGTATTTTGAAAGGTGGTTTAAAAACGCTGAGAGTTTTATCATTGATTTTAATCATTGTATGAATCGTGAGGATTATATTAAAGCAGCTTTTGAGCTACACCAAGCCACGGAGCGTTTTTTTATGACTGTTCTTTTGGTTTATACCGACTATAAACCCAAAGTACATGATTTGGACCAGTTAAGCAGGATGGTTTGTAAACTTGACAGCCGGTTTAAATCGGTTTTTCCGCGCACTAATGCAGAGGAGGAACGGTTGTTTAATTTGCTTAAAAGGGCTTATATTGATTCGAGGTATAAGATGGATTATGAAATTAAGAAAGAGGAATTGGAGTGGTTGAGCGAGAGAGTTGGGATTTTGAGGGGGTTGATTAAATACTCATTGGATACCTATATTGGCAGTATTTAAAATTCATATCTATTTTCTTTAATGAAATAATAAAGTCAAAAAAACAATTATTAGAAAAAAAATAAAACTAATTTACTTTAATAAAATGATTATTGATATTATTGATTGGTTTAATAAGCTTGATGTAAAAATTCAAGTGGTATTAATTTCCAGTATAACTTCTATTATTGTATTGGTCTTAGGTTGGTTTTTTAAAGGAATTTATGAGAGAAATTCTCTAAATTATAAGCTTAAAAAAGAGTTCAAATTTGAGCAAAAAAAGAAGTTAAAAGCAGAAATAGCAAAAAATAAAATACCTTTACTAAATGCAGTTGAAGAATTTAATCACAGAATATGGAATTTCAGCCAAAATGTTGGTGAAAACTGGCATAAAGTTCCCCGGGAAGGTGACCAATATTATATTAACAGCTTTATTTATCGTTTTTTACTAATAATTCATTTGACAATAAAAACAGAGAGAGATACTATTACAATAGACTCAACAATAGCTGAAAAATCCGACATTTTGTTTTTAAAATATGTAAAAACATTTAAGGACATTTTTACAGATATTGATATTCTTAGAGAACTCGGATATGATCATAGGCAAAATACAAACCATTTTTATAAAAATGACTTAATTGGTTACACGAAGGCCGTGTTAAGTTTAAACAATGAAAGGGTAATGGATTTCGATGATTTTAAAGAAAAACTTGATCAAAATTATCTTATTCTAAAAAAAGTGATTCATTACTTTATTGATATTAATGCTGATGACTATGATAAAAACTTGAATGTTTTAAGGTGTTACCATATAATTGGTATTAGCTTTCTTAACACTTTTGGCCACACATATCAAAAAACATCAAAAAAGAAATTTAAAAAGATTTTTAATGACTATGAGAAGAAAATCAAAGTTAAAAAAGGATTTGAACTATTTATTAGAAAAAGTAAGCTTGGTAAAGAAATAAAATGCTTTAAATAATTTCAAAAATATTTTAATCTGTGAGTCCAACAAATAGAATATATCATTACTGCAAACTTGATACAGCAATTGAGTCAATTTTACCACTAAATGAATTATTATTAAATAATTTTAATAAAACAAATGATCCCCGAGAATATAAGAGTTTTTTATTTGCTGAGAAATATTGGAAAAAAGAGCATTTATTAGACTCAGATATGGAAATAGCAAATCAAAAAATTTCAGAAATATTAAGGTCTGATTGTAAATTTATTTCCTTTAGTCAAGATTTTAAGGATTTTTTTGGTTATGAATATGCAAGGATGTGGTCTTATTATGGAGCCAATCATAAAGGTATATGTTTAGAAATTGATAAAAACGAATTTATTAGTGAGAATTCTGGTAAAATTGATCCGTTACTATTTAGAAAAATTCAATATAAAGAATTTAAAATAAACAAGCCATATAAAACAATTTTTGTAGACCACACTAAATTATTTAAATTGGGTGAAGCGTATTTAAAAAATGATTTCAGGAAAAGGTACTTTAAAGAATTGTTTTTTATAAAGGATATAGAATGGGCATCTGAACACGAATTTAGATTACTTTTTTACTCAAAAAAATTTCATGAAAAAGAATATTGCTCTATAAAAAAAAGTTTAAAAAAAATATTTTTTGGGGTTGACTTTAATATGAACTATTTGCCTTCAGTGAAAAATATTTGTCCAAATATTGACCTGTATTCATTAAAATATGAAGGATTAAGATTGAATCCATATAAAATATAATAATTATGACCATTTCCCAATACCTCCAAAGCATAACCACCCGCTACAAACTCGGCAACTCGACTGAGCACACTTTTAGAGGGGACCTGCAACTGCTTATTGAAAGTTTTGTTCCGGTTATTAATGCTACCAATGAGCCGAAAAGACAAAAGTGCGGGGCGCCGGATTATATTATTACCAAAAAGGATATTCCGGTGGGGTTTATCGAAACTAAAGATATTGGCGACGATGATTTGGATGGGGTTAAGAAAACGGGGAACAAAGAGCAGTTTGACCGCTACAAAGGCTCACTGAGTAATTTGATTTTTACTGATTATCTGGATTTTCATTTATATAGGGATGGTCAGTTTGTGACTAAAATAAAAATTGCAGAATTACAAAACGGTAAAATAATTCCGCTGCCCGAAAATTTTACGGCATTTGAAAACCTGATTAAAGATTTTTGCACTTACATTGGTCAGACTATAAAAAGTTCCAAAAAGCTGGCCGAAATGATGGCTGGTAAAGCCCGTTTGCTTTCTGATATTATCGAAAAAGCATTGACCAGTGACGAAACCCACAATGAAGACAGTACGCTTAAAGACCAAATGACGGCTTTTAAACAAGTGCTTATTCATGATATTGCACCGAAAAGTTTTGCCGATATTTATTCTCAGACAATTGCTTATGGTTTATTTGCTGCAAGATTGCATGATCCTACCCTGCCAACTTTTAGCAGAGCTGAAGCAGCAGAGCTGATACCTAAGTCGAACCCGTTTTTACGAAAACTGTTTGGCTATATTGCCGGGCCGGATATTGACGACCGCATCAAATGGGTTGTTGATGGTTTAATCGAAATTTTTCTTGCCTGCAACGTTGAAGAACTGTTGAAAAATTATGGAAAGACCACAAAAACGGAAGACCCAATAATCCATTTTTATGAAACTTTTTTAAGTGAGTACGACCCAAAATTGCGTAAAGCCCGTGGGGTTTGGTACACCCCTGCTCCTGTTGTAAATTTTATTGTCCGTGCTGTTGATGATATTTTAAAAACAGAATTTGGTTTGCCACAGGGCCTGGCCGACAACAGTAAAACAACCATAAAAATAAAAGACTATACTAAAGCAACAGCCGATTCGCGTTCAAAAACAAAACAAATTGAACGGGAGGTTGAAGTTCATAAAGTCCAGATTCTAGACCCAGCCACCGGAACAGGAACATTTTTAGCCGAAGTGGTAAAGCACATTTATAAAAAGTTTGAAGGACAACAAGGTATTTGGAGTAATTATGTGGAAAATCATTTGCTGCCGCGATTAAACGGTTTTGAACTACTAATGGCCTCTTATGCCATGGCTCATTTAAAACTGGATTTGCTTTTTAAGGAAACCGGATTTAAATCAACAAAAGATGATCGTTTACGTGTTTACTTGACAAATAGTCTTGAAGAATATCACCCTGATACAGGAACTTTATGGGCTAATTGGCTGGCTACTGAGGCAAATGAGGCAAATCATATAAAGAGGGATACACCAGTTATGTGTGTTATTGGGAATCCGCCTTATAGTTTATATTCAAGTAATTTATCTGATAATCAAAAAAAAATAATAGAAAAATATAAATATATAAATGGTGTAAAAATAATAGAAAAAGGCGCCCTGCAATTAGAAAAAAATCTCAATGACGATTATATTAAATTTATAGCTTTAGCAGATGATTTAATTACAAAAAACCTTACAGGAATAGTTGCCTATATTAATAATAATAATTTTTTAGATGCTCCAACCTTTAGAGGAATGCGTTGGAGTTTATTGCAATCATTTGATAAAATTTATATCCTTGATTTACATGGCAATTCTAATAAAAAGGATATTTGTGACGATGGAAGCCCGGATATGAATGTTTTTGATATTCAACAAGGAGTATCAATTAATATCTTTGTTAAGAAAACATCTAAAACTTCCAAACTTGCAACTGTTAATTACATGGAATTGTGGGGAAGTCGAGATTTTAAGTATAATTACTTATTAGAAAACGATTATTATAATAGTTCTTATAAGGAAGTAAATTTAAAAGGACCTGAATTTGTTTTTAAACCCCGAAACTATGAGCTCGAAAAAAAATATGAAGAAGGGTTTAGTTTAATAGATTTATTTATAAGATATTCAACTGGTATTGTTACTGCAAGAGATAGTTTTACAATAGATTTTACTAAAAAAAATATTTGGGATAGAGTTAAGGATTTTTCAACTTTAAGAGCTGATGAAGCAAGGTTGAAATATGATTTAGGAAAAGATAGTACTACTTGGAAAGTTAACGAAGCAATTCAAGATATAAACTCAAAGGGCCCCAATGAGAATTTTTTAACTAAAATAGATTATCGCCCATTTGATACGCGTTGGACTTATTATACTGGTAAAGTTATTGGATTTTATACTAATCCCAGAAAACCAATTATGCAACATTTTTTCTCAAATAAAAATTACGGTCTTTGCTTTAATAGAAGAATAGAACAAAAAAGGGATTTTACGGATATTTTTGTTTTTAATAGGATTATCCAACATCATTCAATTAGTATAAAAGAGGTAAATTGCTTCTGCCCTTTATATATTTATGAAAAAGATGACACTAAATTAAATATAAATCAAGATCTTACATGTATATCTAATTTAAATATTACTATAATTGATAAGTTTTCTAAATTACTAAATCTTCCTTTTTCAAATGATTCAAGTAATAATCAAACCTCATTTAATCCACTAAATTTACTCGATTATATTTATGCTGTTTTGTATTCACCTTCATATAGAAATAAATATCAACAGTTTTTAAAAAATAACTTTCCTCGAATTCTTTTTCCAAAAGATTTAACAACTTTTTGGCAGTTGGTGAAGCTTGGCGGCGAACTGCGGCAAATACATTTACTGGAAAGCCCGGTTGTAGATAAATATATTACTAAGTACCCTGTTGATGGAACAAATTTGGTTGGTAAAATAAAATTTGATTCGGGAAAAGTTTTTATTAACGAAACCCAGTATTTTGAAAATGTACCGGAAATTGCCTGGAACTTTTATATTGGTGGCTACCAACCTGCCCAAAAATGGCTGAAAGACCGCAAGGATCGGAAATTGGAGTTTGAGGATATTTTGCATTATCAGAAAATAATTGTGGCGCTTTTTGAGACGGATAGGATTATGGGGGAGGTTGATAAAATTGATATTGAATAATTATGAGTACAACAGAAATAATTCAGTTAATAAGCATAACAGCAGGAATTCCGGTTTTCTTGATTATTGTTGTCGGCTTTTTCGGAAAAAAACTAATCGAATATTTCTTTCATGAAACAATTGAAATAAAGAAAAAGCAACTGGAATATGAAAACAACAAACTTCAATTGGAAATTGATAAAAAGTTGGAATCATATAAGAAAGAACTGGATTTAATCAAGATGGGGTTTCAAATTCAGTATTCTAAATTGCATGAAAAAAGAAGTGAAGTTATTGAGAATTTATATAAGAAACTTGTTAATCTTCATAATTTAGTTTTAGAACAAATGGCTCCAATAAAGTTGGTAATTGAAAACTTAGAAAAAGAAAATCTTGAGCGAGCAAAAAATCTTGATTATTCCTATAATGATTTTTTCAAATATTATCAGGAAACTAAAATCTACTTTAAACCAGAAACATGTATAATACTTGATAAAATTAGGTTGCTATATTTTAACAATATTTGGGATTATAATGAATATTATTTTTTAAAAAAAGGAAATACACCTGAAAGTATTATCCAAGAATATAGAGAAAAGTCTAAAAAAGCGAGTGATTTTGTTAGAACCGAAGTGCCGAAAGTAATAGAACAATTAGAGTTTGAATTTAGACAACTACTTGGAGTATAATGTAATTAACACCACCGATATAAAATGAGTAAAATAACATATTTATTTGGAGCAGGAGCAAGTTTTGGAGCTGTACCCGTTGTTGAACAGATTCCAAAATCACTGAGGGAATTCAGTAACATTATTTCTAATGCACAATATTTATTAAGCGATTTGGAAAAGTATGACGGAAATTCAAAACCGACAAAAAGGGAAGTGCAAAAGTCTTTTAAGGATGATATTGATTGGCTAGAAAAAGAATCAGGAAAACACTCAAGTATTGATACCTTTGCAAAAAAATTATTGGTCACTCAAAAGCACCAAGCATACAAAAAACTAAAGTGCATTTTATCACTTTTTTTTATTTACGAACAGGCAAAAAACAGTACTAATCCACGATATGATAGTTTTATTGCCTCTATAATAAGTAATTCAGGCAGAATGAGTCCAAGAATAAGGGTTATTTCCTGGAATTACGATTATCAATTTGAAAAAGCATATTGTGATTATAGCGGTAAGGACGATATTTTTAGCAATCAAAATTTATTAAATGTTATTCCAAAGGAAATTAACCTGCTTTCAAAAGCGGATGATGAGGATTCTTTTTCAATATTTAAAATCAATGGAACAACAGGATTTAAAACTATAGATAAAATACAAAATCCCATTGACAATTTAAAGCAAAAAATAAAACGTGACTTTATTGATAGTCTTGTAAGAACTTATTTCTATTCAACCAATTTTGATGGTTATTTAACCCCTACACTTTCATTTGCATGGGAAAAAGAGGAATTAAATGAAAAAACAAAAGGCGCAATTTTAACATCAACAAAAGACACGATTGCTTTAGTTATTATTGGTTATTCCATGCCGGTTTTTAATAGAGAAATTGACCGGGAAATAATTGGAAATATGTCAGATTTAAAAACTGTTTATTTTCAAGCACCAGGAGATGTACCTAAACAATATAAATCAAGGTTTAAAGCAATCAGGTCTGATATATCTGATTCAAATCTTATTGAGGTAAATGATGTTGAACAGTTTTTTATGCCTAATGAATTATAATAAAACATAAGGAGGAAAACTTATGACAATCCAAGAATTAAAAGTAACCTCACACATAATGTCAATCCTTTTTGACTTTGAGAAAAGCTACCAAACGATTGCTGAAAAGGAATTTGGCAAAGAGCTACAAAAAGCCGATTGTAAATTGATATTAAAATTTCTTAATGATTGGGGTTGCAGGCAGTTTAAAATTGAAGACCATGATAAAGCTGCAAAAGATTTTATAGAATGGCACGAAAAAGCATTTGATGTATTGCCTGACCATTCGTTATCGCTGATTTACGAAAAGGATAATAAAATTAAGCAATACGGTGAAATTTTTGATTTATTAAAAGAAAAATTTGCCTCTGAGAGTAAGAATGGCGTAAAAAAGACCTTTGGTCCGGTTGGGGCAGCAAAAACTTTGTTTGCTTTAAGAAAAAACATGTTTCCTCCATGGGATAACCCTATTATAAAGGATCATGGTTATTCATATGACGGGAATGGTTATACAAAATATTTAAAAAGAGTCAAAAAAGAATTATTAATAATTAAGGAGGAGTGCGGGAAAAACAATTTTAAAATTGAGCAATTACCGTCAGAATTAAAAAGTAAGCAATCAAGTTTAGTAAAAATAATTGATGAATATTTTTGGCTTACTATTACAAGGGGATTTGATCCGAAAAAAATTATTAGTTTAATCAACGAGCGATAAATTCTAGGTGGAATTCGGGAGTTTTTTCAATAAAATTATATTCATTCTTTTCCGCCGGAACAGTATTTATGGTTTTATTTGGCTTTTGTCCGGCGGTTTCCTTGCTTTGACTTTAAACCCCGGCTTGTCCGCGTGTCGCTGAAGCTTTAGCGTTTCACCTACGGCAAGCCTTCGGCGACCGAAGGGAGGCACAAAGCCGGGGCTGAATTGACCTGGCCTTACAGGCCGTGGGGGTTGGGTTGGATTATAGTCGCAAGTGGTGGAATAAGGGCAAGGAATGGCGAATGAGGAATGTTGAATAGGGAATATCGAACAGGGAATATCGAACATCGAATGTCGAACATCGAATGTCGAACAAGGAACACCGAACAGGGAATGTCGAACATCGAATGTTGAACATCGAATGTTGAACGAGGAATGGCGAACAGGGAATGGCGAACAGGGAATAACGAAGGTTGTTGATGTGGTGCGGCCTGAAAGTTGGGGTTATTTATCAGGCAAAAAAACAATAAATCTGCTTCCAACTTTTATCTCACTTTCAACACTTATTTTACCGTTATGCCTTTCTATAAGTTCCTTGCATAAAAGCAGTCCGATTCCGGTACCTGTTTCGTTGCATGTGCCTTTCGAAGAATTCACCTGGTTGGCCTGAAACAGTTTTTCTAAATTATTTTCTGATATTCCCACTCCCGAATCGGCTACCGTAAAAAGAACTCCTTTTTTTTGTTTCTCTGCCGATATATCCACATTGCCTCCTTTACCGGTATATTTTATTGCATTGGCTGTTAAGTTTCTAATCACAGCTTTCAGCATATTTGAATCACCATATACTTTTATTTTATCAGCGATGAAAACCTTAATATGTATATCTTTTTTCAGCGCCTGAGGCCCAAGCGTTTCGAGTTCTTCGAGACACAAATCCCGTAGTGAATTTATTTGAGGTTTAAAAGATAGCCTTCCTGATTGTGATCGGGCCCAAAGCAAAAGGTTTTCAAGTAAATAATAGGTGCTTCTGGCCGAGGTGTTCACCTGATTTAAATAGGATTCTAAAGTTGCCGCATCCAATTCGGGAAGGTTTTCGAGAATCAGATCGGTAAAGCCGATAATAGAGTTAAACGGACTTCTCAGATCATGACCCAGGATTGATAATAAGCGGTCTTTATCGGCTATATGTTTTTCAAGCTCTTTGTTTTGCTGAAGGATGAGCAGTTCAGATTGCTTACGGGCAATAATTATCACTATTTGTTCGGCCAGCTTTCTGATTCTTATCAGATCCATCTCAGTCGGCACTTCCCTGAAATTAATATCCAAAAGGGCAATTTTTTTTCCTTTTAATGATAAGGGCAGACTGGCAATAATGCTTGATTTTTTTATATAAGAAACAAATTTTGTGACATATTTTTTAAATGGGATTTTTCCGTATGTTCCCTCAACAAAAGCCATTACCATTGATTCAACATCCACTTTTGACTGTGTTACCCTGATATCATTCCCTGCCATGGTTTTTGAATACCAATTGTCACTGGTAAGTGGAATTTTTAAATTTTCAGGTAATTTCTCCGGAAAAACTTTTTCAAGAAATGATTTGTGTTCTTTTTTTATTTTCCTGCTTTCATATAACAGGAACATGCCGTCATCAGATGCAAGATACACATCGGTATGGTTTACATTGAAAGCTTTGGTAATCATTATCGTGGACTTTTCCAAAAGCTCGTCAATACAGGCACCTTTGTTCATTCCGGCATTCAGGGTATTGAGGATTTCCAGGTCAGTAACCACAAATGAACGCTCCTTAAGTTCCGTCACAAAACTTTTTTTTAAGGTTTCGTGTTCGGCCTTAAGCAAATTAAGTTCATTCAGTAATTCCTCTTTTGTTTTATCCTGTGCCATGTATTTCAATTAGAAAAAACGGTCAATGGGTTGAGATCATTTCATCCAATTTTTAATTTTGGATTAAATAATAGGAATAGTTTTTTCGGTCATTACAATTTTATGAAAAAAAAATGAGATAAAAAACACCCTGCAGGAATAAATGATTAAGAGGTTGTTTATTCAGATTAAACCAGTGTTGCGGAATTTATAAACTTGAAATGAATAATATTTAACACTGATGTTACTGATCCGCAGGGAATCGGACAAGTTTGACTGATTCACGCAGATGAGATCAGTGTTGTCAGTGTCATCAGATATTATCAGTGTAAAAATTCATAGAACATCAGCTTTTTTCAATAATAATATTAACTTTGTCCATCAGAATAGTTGCAGATAAAATGCAAGAAATATAATGTAATGAATATCGGCTTAATTTTTCCAAATAAAGACAGGAAAGACTGCACCGTACATATTGGTCTGGGCTACATTGCTTCCTATGCCAGAAGCATGCATTCCGATCTTAATTTTACCATTCTGGATACCCGTGTTGCAACAAAAAAAGAAACCAGCGATTTTTTTTGTACAAATTTCGATCTGATAGGAATCACTGCTCTCTCGCCTGTTTACCACGAGGTGATTGAAATTTTTACACATTTACGCACAACAAAACCCGAAACACCAATCTGTCTTGGCGGCCCCTATGTAACTACTATCATGCAGGATATTTTCGAAGAAACTCCCGCTGATTTTGCTGTTTATGGTGAAGGGGAAATTACTTTTTCAGAACTAATCAGTTTTTTGAAAGGCATTCTTCCTCTTGAAAGCATAAAAGGACTAATGTACAGAAAAGACGGTGAAATTATTACCAATGAACCAAGGGAACAAATTGAGGATCTGGATTCACTGCCCCTGCCCGCTTACGACTTGTTTAAAATGAATCGCTACCCAATGCACAGAATTACAACAAGCCGAGGGTGTCCATATAAATGTGTGTTTTGCAATTCCTCATCAATATGGCTTGGCAGATGGAGAAAAAGAAGTCCGGAAAAAATCATGGAGGAAATTCGCTTTTTGATAGAAAACCACAAGAAAAAAGTTTTCTTCTTCAATGACAACAGCTTTAATATAGATTTAAAAAGAATTGAACTTTTCTGCACTTTACTTTTGAAAAACAATTTTAAGATTCTTTGGTCAACGCCGGTTAGGCCGGAGCTTATAACTGATGAAATTGCAGTACTTATGAAAAAGTCGGGATGTTATAATGTGAGCGTCGGAATAGAATCGGCAAACAATGAAATCCTGAAAAAGATGAAAAAGAAGAACACCATCGAAAAGATGAATGATGGCATCAAAATCTTCAAAAAAGCAGGCATTGAAGTGCTTGGGCAATTTGTTATTGGTAGTCCGGGCGACACTTTAGAAACAGTTAAGGAATCCATTGATTTCGCAAAAAAATCAGAACTCGACTATGTAATGTTTTATTCCATTTTACCCTTTAAAACGACAGAACAATGGGATTATGTGATAAACGAGGGCAATTTATACAACCAAAAAATTCATGAGTTTCACAGCGTAAAACCCAGAATTGTTTTCGAAACCCCTGAGTTTCCATATAAAGACAGACTTGAGGCAATCAACATTGCGAAAAAAGAAGGTTATTACTCCGAGACCAATGACCGCAGCCGTTTTTTTGATTTTGGAAAAAATTCAGCAAAAAAAATTATTCAGGTACTTCCGGGTTCATCTTCCGAAAAAATTTATCTTTTTATGAAAAATTTCTATAGGCAAAATTTAAGGAAATGAGATTTGTAACTGACAAAAATAATCATTAAAAATTCTTGCTAAGTTTTTTTCATTTTTTTACCGTATTTTTGAGCTTTATTTTACAATTATGAAAAAATCAGAATTTATAACCATACTGGCCGATGCCATCGAAGTGGATGCTTCACTGCTCAATGAAAACACCGTTTTTGCCGATCTCGACGACTATGACTCCATGGCAGTAATGTCCATTATCGCAATGTCCGATGAACATTTCAGCAAAAAATTTACCGGCGAACAGCTTAAATCCATGAAATCGGTGAAAAACCTCATGGACATGATCGGGAATGAAAACTTTACCGAATAATGGCTTTTCTCCGATTCAATAATGTTAAAATTTCAGGCATCGCTGCTGCTGTGCCATCTTTAGTCATTGACAACAGCAGGTTTCAGTCAAACCTGTCGGAAAAGGAAACTGAAAAGATCATTTCCAAAACCGGAATTGCTCAAAGACGGTTTGCCGGAGAAAATATTTCATCGGGCGATCTCGCTTTTGCCGCTGCTGAAAAGCTTATCAACGACATGAACATCAATCGTGGTGAAATTGATTTGGTCATCTTCCTTAGCCAGACTCCCGACTATAAAATCCCGACAACCTCGGCAATTTTGCAACACCGGCTCGGATTACCGAAAACCACCGCATCTTTCGACATAAACCAGGGATGTTCAGGGTATATTTACGGATTGTCAACTGCTTTTTCTTATGCATCACAACCCGGGATAAATAAAGTATTGCTCCTGGTCAGCGAAACATTGTCGAAAACATTATCAAAAAACGACCGCAATACATCACTGCTTTTCGGGGACGGTGCCACAGCCACGCTCATCGAAAAAACCGATCTTCCAATTATTAGCTGGTTCTCGCTCAACACCGACGGCTCGGGCGAAAATGCCATTAAAATTCCCGCAGGCGGATATAAAAATCCATCATCTGTCGAAAACCTTAAATCGATTGAACAAGAAGACGGAAGCATCCGAACTGAACACAACCTGAGCATGGACGGGGTTTTGGTTTTTAATTTTACCGTGGCCGAAGTAGTTGACGACATCAACCGCGTACTCAACTTTTCGGGCCTGACCACCAACGAAATTGACAAAATGATTTTTCACCAGTCGAACCGCTATATGATTGATTTTTTTCTGAAGAAATTGCAATACCCGGCTGAAAAATCACCCGTTTCAATACACAGGTTTGGAAACACCAGCGGAGTATCCATCCCGCTTACCATCGTTTCGGAATTGCAGGAACTGAACTCGAAAAAAGAAAAAATACTGATGTGCGGCTACGGATCAGGCCTGTCATGGGCAACAGCTGTAACCGACCTTGACCATTGCCATATTAGCAAACTTATAGAAATACCTGTTGATACAGAACACTAAATCATCTGCGGCCGGAATTTTCTCCGCCCCCTTTTCTACCGCATTTCTGATAAACAAATGCCACACGCCTGTTTTTCTGCCTTTCTATCATCTGGTCTGCGACAGTGAATTGCCACATATCAAAAACCTTTATCAATACCGTAATTCAAAGCTTTTTTGTGAAGATCTGGACTTTTTTTCAAGACATTTCACATTCGTTGAGCTGAAAGATATCATCAACTTCATAAAATCAGGTTTACCCCTCCCGAAAAACGCCCTGCACATTACATTTGACGACGGACTGCGTGAAGTTTTTGATGTGGCCGCGCCGATCCTGAAAGAAAAAGGCATTCCGGCCACCTTCTTTATAAACAGCGGCTTTACCGACAACAAAGGCCTTTTTTATAAGTATAAAGCCAGTCTGGTCCTTGAAAAAATAAGTCATGCCGGAGAAACACAACTGAAAAAAATCACCGGAATACTGAAAACTGAACACGATATTAAAAAAGCAATCCTCTCTGTCGATTACAGAAACAAAGAACTGCTGGATGAGATTGCACCGGTCATCGATGTGGATTTTAATCTTTTTCTCAAAGATCAAAAACCTTACCTCAGTTCAGAGCAAATCAGGTCACTGGTTTCGGATGGTTTCACCATAGGCAGCCACAGCATTGACCATCCCGATTTTTCAATCATAGATAAAGAGGAGCAAATCAGACAAGCCCGCGAAAGCATGGAATATCTGAGCAAAAATTTCGGAATCACCTACCGGAGCTTTGCTTTTCCGTTTTCAGATTTTAAGCTGATAAAAGATTCCATGGAAGAAATTACAGCATTGTTCGATTGCAGTTTTGGGACTTCCGGAATTAATGATGATATTTATCCATCAAATCTTCAGCGATTTGAAATGGAAAAAACCAATTTGCCGGCCCGAATAATAATCAGGAAAAGGGCTGCCGCCCGCCGGGTTAAACTATTAACCGGAAATAAGACACTTAAAAGATAATGGACATCAGGGAGTACAGGATAAAAGATCTTTTGGAATTCACCGCATCGGATGAATACAGACGGCTCATGACTGTGCCCGTAACGCCCCACCGTGCCCTTTCGCAGGCGAAAAATCCGCGTGCAGGCGAAAATGACCTCGCACTTGTGGTGGCTTATGATAAGGGTGAACCGGTGGGTTACGTAGGAGCCGTTCCCGATTACATGTTCGCCGGAAACGAGGAGTTTAAAATGGCCTGGGGAAGCACCGGATGGGTTCATCCCGATTATAAAAATACCGGAATTTATGTGGTGCTTTTGTTCAGAGCCATGGAGTTTTATCACAACAATTTTGCTTTGGCCGAAGTATCCGAATCGGCAGAAAAAGTATTCATCAAATCGAAAAAATTCATTCAGCTGAAAAATCTTGTCAGCAAAACAATTGTCTGCCGGTCATGCATGACACAGGTATTATTAAACAGAAACAGAAAATTTAAATTGCTGTTTCCCTTTTTCAAAGCCGCAGATTTTCTTTTTAATGCCCTGATGTACCCGGTTTTCTCATACCGCATCAAATCATCAGGAATTGCAAAAAAAATATCAGCGGTTGAAATACATGAATTTGATGAAGAAAGCACAGCGTTTATTAAAAAATATCAGGAGAAAAATCTGTTCCAAAGAGGAAAAGAAGAATTTGACTGGATACTTCAATACCCCTGGGTGACTGAATCGTCGCGCAAATCGACCGAAGATAAAAAATATTTTTTCTCATCCTCCTCGCGTCTTTTCAGATTAAATGCATTCAAGCTATACGAAAACAATAATCTCATTGCAATTATTATTTTAAAGCAGCGCGACAATCATATTTCTGTTCCTTATGCGTTTTATAATGAAAGTACGGCAAAAAATATTCTGCAGTATCTATTCTATGTTCTTTTTAAAAACAAAGCCGACAAGATCACCGTATTTAATGATGATCTTATTAATGAACTAAACAAGGTAAAAATTGTTAAACTATATGTGAAAACAAGGGAACGGAAATCGTACATCACAAAGAAATTCGACACCCTTGATTTTAATGAATACTCCATCCAGTCGGGCGATGGCGATGTGGTTTTTACCTGATGTATGGCAAAATAATTAACATGAGCAAAATTGTTTTTTTCCTGATATTCATCCTTCCGCTGGCAATAACCGCACAGGTATCCGATTTGCCACGCAGCGAGCTTGATCTGGGTGATGATGATGATTTTTCATCATTTGAGATAATGGACTCTGACCTGAAAGATTTCAATGTTTTCTTTGTGGGCGAAAACCATCTTTACAGATACATCAATGATTCGCTGAACTACAAATTTGTGAAATATCTTCACAAAAAAGCCGGCGTGAAAAACATTGCCATTGAGTTTGGATTTACCCGCGGGTATCTGATAAACAAATACATCATTGAAAGCGATACCCTTGCCCTGCGGCTATTGAAACAAAACTCGGGACCCACTTTTATCAATCTGTATGAAAAGTTCCATGATTACAATCTTACCCTGCCCGACAGTTCAAAAATCAGGTTTGTTGGGATTGACGTGGAGCGGTTTTTTGAATTGCCGGTTGAGTACATGTGTAAACTTTTGCCCGCAGATACGGCCATTCCCCACGACATAAAAATGCATCTGGAAAGTCTGAAGGGACTCGCATCCTTTCTTGAAAAAAAACAATCAGGAAACGTTCCGCTAAGGGCATTGATAAAAACGTATTCCTCGCAGGAGACCGTTAAATCTTTCATCGAAAATTACGATCTTACCGATTCCATTTACCAAATTTACCTTGGAGATAATTATGCACTTTTCGATAAGATTGTGGAAAGTCTGAGGGGAACAATTGCCTGGAATGACTACAACACCAGAGAAACCACGCAGGGTTACGTGTACCGTGAGCAGTGTATGGAAGACAATTTTCTGGAGTATTTTTTAAGCCATCCCGGAGAAAAATTCTATGCCCAGTTTGGGAGATGCCATGTTTCGGTAGTCAATCAGGAAGAGGCCTGCTCGTGGCACGATTACAACAGCATCGCCACCCGGCTTGATAATATTGACAATCCCGCCCTCAAAGGCAAAGTGTGTTCCATTGCCATGTTCTATACTTCAAATGACAAAGCCGAAAGTGACGAAAGCCATCAAAATCTGCTCAATCCTTTCAGGCAGTTGTCACAAAAAAACGGACTGACAATTTTTAAGCTTGACAAGGCCGGACTGTATCAGGAGTTATCCGAAAAATATGAATATCTGATAATTAATGATGTAAAAAACAATGCGTTGAAAAGTTTTGGGGTAAATTACGGATATGCTCAATTAGGTCTAAATATACATGCAAACCATTTCAACTATGATAAACTGAACAGTTTTTTTGGCTCTGGCATATCTGAAAAATTTCTGGGTGCAAGCATCGGATTCAGTGTTGATTTTATCAGTGTACAAAATCATGGAGCTTCCCAGAGAGCATCATTTGGTTTCCACCAGCAGAATGATGTAAGATATAATGACACATTGGAAATTGACCTATTCGGATATGATTTTCAGTTCAATTTCGGCGGTGATCTTATAAAATCCCATCATGTTGATCTGATTCCGTCAGCCGGATATGGTTTTGGGAGGGTAAGTCTGCTGACCTCGGTAAAAGACGGAGTAAATGATCCATCGGCCGGCATGTTCGGAGATACCCTTGTGTCAAAATACGGCAATCCGGCTCTTTTATTCAACGCCGCAATGGATTTCAAAATCAACATCAGGAAAGTTTCGGTGGGCGGACGGGCAGAATATTGCCTGGATGCATCAAACAGGCACTGGAGAAAATACGGAATTCTTGTTGAAAGCAGTCCTAAAACAAGTTTGAGCAATTATAGGGTATCGGTATATATAGCTGCAAAACTCTAACAACCTGATTTTATAAAAAAGCAAAATTCGTAAAAATTTCCACAAAAAAAATTTGCAATTAAAAAAAAACCACTACATTTGCAGTCCAATTTGGAAAAAAAACAAATTTGGCCCGTTCGTCTAGTGGACTAGGACGCTAGGTTTTCATCCTAGAAACAGGGGTTCGATGCCCCTACGGGCTGCAGGTTTTAAAAAACTATATTTTAAATTTATGGCACATCATTTATCGGCGTTAAAAAGAATCAGACAGACTGAGACCAAAAGGGTTGAGAATAAATTCTATGCAAAAACCACAAGGAATGCGTTAAAGAAATTTCGATCAACTTCCGACAAGGCAGAAGCAGAAAAAATGTTCCCCGAAGTGTCTGCATTGCTTGATAAGCTAGCAAAAAAAGGTGTGATTCATAAGAACAAAGCATCCAACCTGAAATCCTCAATGGCAAAACAGGTTGCTAAAATGTAAAAGAAAATAACGTACTGAAAAAAGCCTTCTCCACAAAAGAAGGCTTTTTTTATGGAAAATTACAAGCTCAGCATTACCCAGTGGGCACTTGAGGACAGGCCCCGCGAAAAACTCCTCACCAAAGGCATATCTGCTCTTTCGGATGCCGAACTCATTGCCATTCTTATCGGCTCGGGCACCCGCAACGAAACTGCCGTTGAACTGGCACAACGCATTCTGAACAACTCGGGCAACAATCTGCACACCCTTGGAAAACTCAATGTTTCAGATTTAATGAAAGAAAAAGGCATCGGCGAGGCAAAGGCTATTACCATAATTTCCGCGCTGGAACTTGGTCGGCGAAGGTCGGCTACCGAAACACCTGAAAAATCAAAAATCACTTCAAGCCGTGATGTTTTTACCCTTATGCACCCGGTTTTGGGTGACCTTCCCCATGAAGAATTCTGGGTTTTATACCTTAACCGGTCAAATAAAATCATCGACAAAATGAAAATCTCACAGGGCGGGGTAACCGGAACAGTCACTGATATTAAAATAATCATGAAAATGGCTCTCGACAAACTGGCCTCAGCAGTAATTCTCTGCCACAACCACCCCTCGGGCAACACCGAACCCAGTCAGGCCGACATAGATATTACCAGCAAAATAAAATCAGCCGGAACATTTTGCGATGTCGCCGTACTTGATCACATCATCATTGCTGATAAAAAATATACCAGTCTGGCCGACGAGGGGATAATTTAGTGTCTTTCAATAAAGTCAATGAACACTTAACTTTTTAGACAGGCACTAATAAGAGACTGCTGATAAAATTGTAACAAATTGATACATTAATTTCATTATTGATTTGAATACAATAAAATGCAAGGATTTATAAGTTTTTTTATCCGTTTTTCTTTGCATTGAAAATCGTTTCCATTTCCGCCGCAATTGATTTTTTGGTTCTAAAATTATTTTAGGGCGGCGGTTTTGTTAATGCAATCTTATTTTCTACAAAGAGTTTGGTGCTCTGCACCAAGAAAAAACATTCGGTGCAGAGCACCGCTCTCTTTGTAGTAAATGAGTAAGTCCTTTAAAAACCGCCGCACGAAAATGTACTATAATAGATGAAGCTTTTTGCGGCGGAAATGAAATGAAGTTTTAAAATAACTGTGAACGAAAAAAGTATAGCGTTTAATTGATCCTCGAATTCAATTCGGGGTCGAAACCTTACTTGAGAATTTTCGATTTGACTTAATCAGCAGGCCCTTCTATGTTGAAGCCTACTCCGACAGCATCACCTCAACCCTGCGGTTAAGTTCGCGGCCTTCTTCGAGTTTTGAGGAGTATTTTTTGCTTGCTCCGTAACCGCCAAAATTCAGGCGTGTTTTTTCAATTCCCTGACTAACCAAATATTTCCATACCACGGTTGCCCGCTGCGACTGCAAGTGCATGCCATCTTTTTCTTTCTCATCATAATAACCCATGATCATGGCTTTAAGGTCAGGATTTTCACGCATAAGCGAAAGAATATAATTGAGCTCTGTCATGGATTTTGGGTTCACCTCAACAGAGTTCTTCTTAAATAAAATATCATTGATTTCGAGCGACATTTCTCTTTTTTGCGAACGGGGTGTCTCAACAACCGGATCAGCAGGTGCATCCTGCGTAATGGTAACCGGCGTTTCAACAACTGTGTTTTTATCTTCGGGCTGAGTGACAGTTGATTTATTTCCCTGCTCAGGGGTTTTTACTGTTTCCCTTTTGGAATTATTTTCAGTCACAACTGAAAAGGTGTTATCCTCAACCGGAGTTTCAACAACACTTTCTTCGGTTGCTTCAATTTTGTTTTCGGCAACAGTTGTGTTGGTCCGGTTGTCACTGGCAACAATGTTTTGTGAAGTATTATCATTGCGTGTTGATGCATTATAAACAACCACCGATGTGGTAGAAACCACAGCCACAGTCGAAACCACAACAACAGCCTTGGTGGCAAACGATGCTGCGGCAAAAATTTTCTGTGATTTCACAAAAAACAGCGCAACCGATGCAGCAGCAATTTTATACCACTTGCCCGATGGCCTTCGGGTCATTGCCTCATTAAGTCTTTCCCAGGTGGCTGCTTTATTCCATGCAGCGCTTTTTGGCACACCGTCCATGCTGTCAATTTTGTCCCTGAAAAACTTGTCAAATTCCTTTGTTTTCATAACCGTAAAATTTGTCAATTACTCTCCGCCGGCTTTCCTTGTCCTTTCGAGATACATTTTGTTATCTTCAAGCAATTTAATAATTGCATTGCGGGCTTTGCTCAACTGGCTCTTGGATGTGTTTTCGGAGATCCCGAGCTTTTTGGCAATGTCCTTGTGTGTAAAACCTTCAACTGCATAAAGGTTGAACACTGTGCGATAACCGATAGGTAATGTCCTGACCAGATTGAAAATCTCTTCGGCCGAGATCTCACTGTCGGGTGAAAAATCCTCGTCAATTTCCTTGCAGTAGTTTTCGGGGACCATATTAAAATTATGGTTTTTCCTTAAAAACATGAGCGATTCATTAACCAGTATTCTCTTTACCCAGCCATCAAAACTTCCCTTTCCCCGGTACTCGAATGTCTTCACATGATCAAATACCTTCATGAATCCTGTAACCATGACGTCTTCAGCATCATGTTCATTTTTCAGATACCTGAAACATAATCTGAACATCGAGTCGGCATAATGCTCATAAAACAGTTTATGAACCAGCCGGTCTTTGTCCCTGAAAAGTTTTAATAGCCTTTCTTCCATTAATGGTCAACAAAGAATAATTGCTTTACTTTACTAATAAATGTCCGAACCAACCAAATGGTTGCCCGGGCAGATATAAAATTAAACTTTTTTTGGATTGAAATAGTATCGTTACACCAAAATATTTTGTCTGAGCAATTTGCCTCTGCATAGTTTAGCCAGCGATTCTGACTACATATGATCAAACCACGGCCTTTCATCCAGAGCTTAAAAAACATGGCCCTCCGGGCCCTTTGCTCATTGGGATTTAAGGGGTTAATTTAACTTATGGCTTCAAACTTTTGACTTTTGACTTGATGGACTTTCGACTTTATGGACCTTTGACTTGATGGACTTTCGACTTGATGGACTTTCGACCTTACAGACTTTCGACTTTATGGACTTTCGACCTTACAGACTTTCGACTTTATGGACTTTCAAACAATTTTTATTACTTTCGTACGATATTTGCATGATATTGAAAAAAAGAAATTTTGTTCGGCTTTAAAAACATACAATCCCTTTCGGATGACGAACTCATCGGCAAATACAAAAAAACCGGCGACAACTCATTCGTTGGTGAACTTTATAAAAGATACACCCATTTTGTTTTTTGTGTGTGCCTGAAATATTTTAAAAATGAGGACGATTCGAAAGAAGCCGTCATGCAGATTTTTGAAAAATTGCTTGCTGACCTGAAAACACACAACGTCGAAAAATTCAAACCCTGGCTTCACGTGGTTACCCGAAATCATTGCCTTTTGGCTTTGCGCTCAGAAAAGTACAGACAAAAATTTGAGGACGGATATAAAAATCATCAGGAAGTATTTATGGAAAATAACAACCATTTGTATCCTGATAGTGAAGATGACACAGAAATCAAACTCGAATTGCTGGGCGATGCAATAAAACTGCTCAACGAAGAACAGCGCAAATGCATCGAGCTGTTTTATCTTCAGGACAAAAGTTATAATGATGTGGCTGAAATTACAGGGTATGACTTATTAAAAGTAAAGAGTTATATCCAGAACGGTAAAAGAAATTTGAAAATTCTAATGACTAAAGAAAATGAATGAGAAGCTGCACGATATGTTTAACGGGTCTGACTGCCCCCCCGACAAGGTAAAAAAAGATTACCTTGATGGGAAACTGTCGGCCGAAATGAAGCGCTCTTTCGAGCTTCACCTGGCCGGTTGCGAAATGTGCTCCGACGAAATCGAAGGCATGTCGGTCATTAATGATCCTGCCCGCATCGCTTCTGTCGTTTCTGAAATCAATGCCGAAATTGACCATAAAACCGGTGAAAAAAAAGCTAAAGTTTTTTTCCTTGAAACCCGCTGGCGTGCCGTTGCTGCTATTGTTATCCTGATTATTGTTTCTGCTGTTGTTTTAATGAATATCTCTATTGAAAAAGATTCCAAACAGATTGTCTCCGATAATATTGAAAAACACCCCGCAAAAAAGAAAATCCCGCCAACCTCAAGCGATTCTCTTTTGGATCTGCAAACCAAAGATCAACCCACACCTGAAGAAAAAGCAATCCCTGATAAACAAAAAGAATATAAAAAAACAACCGTTTTTTCAGGATCTGTCGGTAAAAATGAGGAAATTGCAAAAACTGACCGCGGCGGATATTTCAACCGGGAGTCAGCCTCTGATGAAACAGTTACCGTTACTTTAGATGATGTAACCGTTGTCGAAACAGAAGCCGATGAAGACAAAGGCGTTTTTTCCGACCTTCTAAAATCATCCGAAGAGCTGTCCTCAAGAAATGACAGCAAGAATGAAGCTGAAAAGAAAGAAGTAGCTGATTTTGAAGTTTCCGAATCCAAAGTTGTTTTGGCAGAACGGTCCGAAGACAGTCGTGAAAAATCAAAAAATAACAGAAAAGCCGACAAGGAATCCCAAACAAGATCCCTTGGAAAAGCTGAATCACCCGCAAGTGGCGAAATTACTGTAACCGGAGGACTTTCTGTAGGTGCAGGTGACACACAAAATGGTGCAGCCCAAATGCCCGTTTCAACCGCAACTGTCGATAATAATGCCCTTGACGGTGATCTTGTTACCTCCGAAGACAAAGCCCTCGAAGAATACGACGGAAAAAAATACCGTGATGCCATAGCCTCTTTCGGTAAGGTCCTAAAAGATAAACCCGGCGACCAAAAAGCCATTTTTTATAGCGCACTTTCTTATCTTTCACTTGGAGATAATGACAAAACTATTGAACTATTAAGCGATATCATCACAGATAAGAATTCACCCTATTACTCACAATCAAGATATTATCTGGCATTGGCCTATAAGCAAAAAGGAAATCTTGAAAAAGCGCGCCAGATATGCAACGAAATTGTTGATGGTGATGATGCTTTTAAAGAAAAAGCAAGTGAAATTCTTCTTGAAATCAATAACCAGTGATATATTTATCCCTTGTATTTTGATTATTATAAAAAACCCCTATCTTTGCAACCCGTAAATTTGGTTCTTAACTTTTTTAATAAGCCCGGGTGGCGGAATTGGTAGACGCGCTGGTCTCAAACACCAGTGGTAGCAATACCGTGCCGGTTCGATCCCGGCCCCGGGTACAAAAACCCTCGCAAGAGGGTTTTTTAATATAAAAAAATATGTCGCAAAATATCAAGTCTGATCAGTTTGACCGTCATTACCTTGAAATGGCCCGCATTTGGGCAAAAAACTCCTACTGCAAAAAAAGACAGGTGGGAGCGCTCATTGTAAAGGACAGGATGATCATCTCAGATGGATATAACGGAACTCCTTCCGGATTTGAAAATGAATGCGAAGATGAAAACTTCTCGACCAAACCTTACGTATTACATGCTGAAGCCAATGCCATTACCAAAGTCGCAAAATCAAACAACAGCAGTGACGGTGCAACATTGTATGTAACAACTTCACCTTGTATTGAATGTGCAAAACTGGTGATTCAGGCTGGCATCAAAAGAGTGGTTTATTGCGATGATTATCACAAAAACGATGGCTTTGAACTGCTCAAAAAAGCTAATATTGAAGTAAATAAAATTGAGATTTAATGGGTATTCAGAACAGACCGGCAGTAATCTACTTTCCAATTATTCTTGCGATTTTTTTTGTTGCCGGAATATTTGTCGGAAAAACTCTGAAACACGATGAAATTATTCAGCAACAAAAAGACAAATTATCTGATGTCTTTGAATTGATTACCGAAAAATACGTCGACTCCGTTTCCTACGAAGAACTTATTGACCGAACCATTCCTAAAATTCTTGAAACCCTCGACCCCCACACAATATATATACCCGCCGAAGAACTTGCCGAAATCAACGAATCTCTCGAGGGTAATTTTGACGGCATCGGAATACAGTTTAATATCCAGAATGATACTGTGGTGGTGGTGAATACTATTCCGGGCGGACCATCAGCCGACAAGGGTGTGATGGCAGGCGACCGAATTGTGAAAGTGGATGGAAAGGTTATTGCCGGAGTAAAAATCTCCAACAACAACGTAATGAAACTTTTAAAAGGCCGCAAGGGCACAAAAGTGATTATCGGTGTTAAACGCAAAAATGTCAATGAAATTCTTGATTATGAAATTACCCGCGACGAAATTCCACTCTGGAGCATCGACGTGGCTTATATGATTGATAAAATTACCGGATACATCAAAATTTCAAAGTTTTCAAGAACCACCTACGAGGAGTTTATCGAGAAATTTGACGGACTGAAAAAACAGGGACTGAAAAAACTCATCATCGACCTGCGCGATAATGGTGGCGGGTACATGGATGCTGCTACCGATCTGGCTGACGAGTTTCTCGATTATGGAAAACTCATTGTTTATACACAAGGAGCCCACCAACTTAAAAATGAAGTTTTCTCTACAACGGCAAACAAAGGCAAAGACATTGAAGTGGCAGTGCTGCTGAATGAATTTTCTGCTTCAGCCAGTGAAATTTTTGCGGGTGCTCTTCAGGATAACGACCGGGCAATAATTGTAGGTAGAAGATCCTTTGGAAAAGGACTGGTGCAGGAACAAATACCATTGACCGACGGCTCGGCAATCAGACTGACCGTAGCCAGATACTACACTCCTGTTGGCCGCAGCGTTCAGAAACCCTACAGCGAAGGAGTGGATGATTACTATTCTGATCTGGAAAAAAGATATTACAACGGGGAGTTTGATGCCCCGGACAGTACAAAATTTGCCGATTCACTGAAATTCATCACTCCCGGAGGCAAAGTTGTTTACGGCGGTGGCGGTATCATGCCCGATGTTTTTGTGGGCGTGGACAGCCTCGGTGTATCAGATTACTTTTTCGATATTAACGACCGCAGTCTGGTTTACCGCTATGCATTTGAGTTTACCGATAACAACCGAAATAAATTGAATACCCTTAAAAACCATAAGGAAATTATTGCCTTTATTGACAGCAAAAACATACTCGAAGATTTCGTAAATTATGCCGAAAAGAATGGGGTGAAAAGAAATCCTGAGCAAATAAAAATATCTCAAAAGGTAATTCTTACCCAGATTAAAGCCCATATAGCCCGAAATATTATTGACGACATTGGTTTTTACCCAATAATAAAGGAAATTGATGGCACTTTGCTCAAAGCCATCGAGGTACTTGAAAAAAAATAATCGGATTTTCTAATCTTCCTGTTCCCCGGTCAGCCGGTTTATTCCGTAGTTTTTAAAAAATTCCTCGGCATTTGCCAGATTTTGAACATTCCCCAGATCCATCCAGAAGCTTTCTTCACACTGGTAACCCAATATCTTATGTTGCGAAGATAATGACAGATACAATTCGGTAATAGAGAATTTTCCTTCCTGAGTGATATAATTGAAAATTTCAGGACTGATCACATGAATTCCACTGAAAGCCAAAGCTGCGAACTTTCCTGTATTAACCCTGGTCATTTTAATCTCGTTGCTTTTCATGTTCTTCCATCCAAGCATGTTAAAATTACCATCAAAAAGAAAATACCTTGATGTTTTCCGGTTTTTCACAGCCAATGTGGCCAGCGCGTTTTCCTGTATATGAAACTGGTAGAGGTCCTGGAGATTCAGATTTGAAATAACGTCCACATTGTGCACCAGAAAAGGTTTGTTATCAAAAAATCCTGCCACTTTTTTTAACCCGCCTCCGGTATCCAGCAAAAAATCCCTTTCGTCTGAAATGGTAATGGATGCGCCAAAATTTTTGTTCTTTTTTAAAAAATCAAGCACCATATCGGGAAAATGATGTACATTGATTATCAAATCATTATACCCAAAAAACCTTAAACGTTTAATAACCAGTTCAAGCAATGGCACTCCATGCACCTCAACAAGTGCCTTGGGTTTTTCGTTTGTAAGCGGAGCCAGGCGCGTACCCAGTCCGGCTGCAAAAATCATTGCCTTCATTTTTCCTATTTCTGTTTACAATTGCCGGTGCAATTGGTTATATTTATTTCAGCTCCCGGTGAATCAGGATTATCTGAATATTGTATTTTGCTTTCAGGTGTTTGGCCAGTTTTTCGGCACTGTAAACCGAACGGTGCTGCCCTCCGGTACAACCGAAACTGATTACCAGATCAGTAAAATCTCGTTTAATATATTTCTCAACAGATTGATCCGCAAGCAGAAAAACTGCATTGAGAAAATCTTCCATTTCTGTCTCTTTTTCAAAAAACCTGATTACTTCTTCATCCTTACCTGTCAAAGTTTTGTACTCTTCGTACTTTCCGGGATTATGGATGGCACGGCAATCAAATACATACCCGCCCCCATTTCCGCTCTCGTCCAAAGGTATACCGTTTTTGTAAGAAAAACTATTAATGCGTACAGTTAGTTTATTTTTTGCAGAAAAAACTGCATGGTCATTTCCTATGGATTTTAAGTATTCTGATTCCGTTAGCGATTGAAGTACCGATTCAAGTGTAGGTATGTTAACAGGCAATTTCACATTGCCAAGAATCCATTTCAGGTTTTCTATGGCATATGGGATACTGGCAAGAAAATGCTTTTTCTTTTCATAAAACCCCCTGAATCCATATGCTCCCATGGCTTGCATAATCCTAATCAGCACATAACCATAATAGTAATTTCGGAACTCCCCGCGGTCAAATTTTATGTGCTTTTCAAGTACATCCAGATAATACTCAAACAATTCGGTTCTTACCGAGCGCGGAATATCAGCTTTCGCATCATAAAGCAGCGAAGCTATATCATATTGTAGAGCACCCTTTCTTCCTCCTTGATAATCAATAAAATAAACTTTTCCATCATTAATCATGATGTTTCTCGACTGAAAATCGCGGTAAAGAAAATAGTCTTGGCCTGCTTGCAAAAGATAAGCTGCAAACTTTTGAAAATCATCTTCGAGCAGTTGTTCGTCAAAGGGAATTTTAGCCAGCTTAAGAAAATAATACTTGAAATAATTCATGTCCCACATCATGGACTGCCTGTCGAATTTATCCCTTGGATAACAAACCGAGTAATCAAGGTCCTTCCCTGCTTCAATCTGAAACCCGGGCAAACTCTCAATCACTTTTTTATAAGTTTTGATCAAATCGCCGGTAAACCCCTTTTCTTTTCTTTCTTCTGAGAGATATGAAAAAAGTGTTTGATCTCCCAGATCTTCAAGTATATAGATATTGTTTTCGATGTCCGAGGCAATAAGTCCGGGCACATTCAACCCATGCTTCAAAAAATGCCTGGTAAACTCAATAAAAGCAATGTTCTCGCGGAAATCCTGATTATACACCCCCATCACACTTTTGTTTTTTCCCTGCATCCGGTAATATTCCCTGTAAGAACCGGATGGCGGAAGCTGGGTGACCTTCTCAGGTTTTTCGCCAAAATGCTCAATATATAATTTTTGTAGTTTTTGTCTTTTCAACCTAAAAAAACATAAATTGTTTATATTCTGTTTTTTAACAACCTGAACGGGTTAGAAATTCAGGAATATTTGTCCAACCAAATAACTTTTAAAGAAAACCAGAATTTCACAAAAAATCTTTCTAAAAACATATTATTTGCTAACACTTTTACTAACAAAGAGGTTATTTTTACATCCAAATAAAAATATGACAACCATGAAAAAACTGATTTACTTTATAATTGCCATATCGCTTATCGGATGCAGTACAGAAAAAAATAAGGATGAAAAAGCCGGAGCAACAATGGATATTACATCTTCGGGACTGGATTATGCTTCGGCAAAACTCCTTCTCAATGATGATTCAACTGCCTACGAAAGCAACAGCATTAAATATGCCGAGCGGCTTAAACTTGTACTCAGCGGAGTAAAAGGTTTTAATTCAGAAGGCGGAAGGATTTTTCCCGGAGCCCACATGGTAATTATTGACGAAAAAGGGACTATTATTCTCGAACAAACTGATCTGTTTAGTGATTATGATTCAACCGGAATTGAAGAATCCAAGGTAGATCTTTTATACGTACAAATGATTGCACTTGCTCCACTTGAAATTGGTAAAGAGTATAGCTGGGAAACAAGGTTCTGGGATAAAAGGGGTAATGGCGAAATCATTGCGAAAATACCTGTTAAAGTTACCGGCCCCAACGAGGTGGAAGTGAAAATCAAAAAAGATAAAATTGAATTTTGGCGCGCTTACCTGGCTGGTGAAAAAGGGATTAAATCCAAAGCCGAATTTTCTCCGGGAGATTTAATGTACATTGAAATTGAGCAGGTCAAAGGTCTTCTGTTTGAAGAGGACAGCAACCACATGAGCTTTGAATCGGTAATTTTGAATGCCGATGGCTCACCCGCTTCAGAAACTATTTATGATACGCTGAAACTGAAAAATATCAGTATTTTAGAAGGATATATGCACCTTTCCGAAAAAATGACTGCGGGAAATTATAAATGGGTTTCCAAATTTACCGATTTGGTTGGAAAAGGATATGTTGAGGCTACGGTCAATATTAAAGTGGTTAAATAGAAAAAATCTTACTTTTTCCTGACTTTGTCAAATAAAAAAAAACCTAACGCTTTAAATAACAATAAGATTAAAAAACTAAATTGAGAATTTAGAGGCGCACTAACGAAACAAGAAAATGAAACATAGTGTAAACCTGTATCTTATTAGCTTTTTTTTTAAGGTCTGAAAGACCGATTTGTAACACCACAGGGTGAAACACAGTGTAACCCTGTGAAAAAAAGCCAAGATGGGGGTGCATTTACGAAGTCCGAAGAAAAGCTTTTACTTCTTGTTTGAAAAAATATTGATACCAAAGCCAACCCGCATGAACAAACCTGAGTCATAGTAGGTTTCGGTTCCGGGTTCATAATAACTCTCTTCTTCAATTTTAGCATATCCATAACCCAGAGCCAGCAAAAAATAACCCTGATCCAAAATATTGTATTTAAGTCCTAAAGAACCCGAAAAAGCAAGACAACTTAACCCCATTGGTTGATTTATTCCAAAATCACCATAATTTACATACTCTGCATACCCATAACATCCCCTCATATAACTGACAGCCGGCTCAATAAAAAATTTCAAATTATCTGCAACTTCTGCAAAATGATAACGATAGCCCCCATCAAAACCTAGCACTTCAAAACTTGTTAAGTAATACGACATAATACCGGCAAATAATTGATGCCTGTTGTATGAAGCCGTAAGGTTAACGGTTAATTTACTGGTAAGTTCTACCTGGTAAATATTCCTTAACGTAAGGTCAACTCCAACAACAAACTTATTTTCATCCTGTGAAAATGATGGCACTGATGCAAAGATCATTAAGCCAATTAAAATTATTCTTAACTTATTCATGACACTATTTTTGTCAAAAATAATTATTTATGTTTAAAAAACAAATTAATTAATTTCAACACAAACCGGACAATGATCGGAATGTTCAACACTGCTGAGTATTGATGCTTTATGCACCGAGCTTTTCAGGTTTTCGGTCACCAGATGATAATCAATTCTCCATCCCAGGTTTTTCTGCCGTGAATTTTGTCGGTAACTCCACCAGGAATATTGTTCGGGCAGGTCATTGAACATCCTGAAACTATCCACAAACCCCGAGCCGATGATTTTATCGAACCACTCACGCTCTTCGGGCAAAAATCCCGACATTTTGGTGTGTTTCTGAGGATGGTTGATATCAATGGGCTTGTGGCAGATGTTGAAATCACCCGACACAATGATTTTCTTTCTTTCACTTTTCAGGTTTGTCAGATATTCCAAAAAATCATACAGATATTTCATTTTAAAATCCTGTCGCTCATCTCCGGTAGTCCCCGACGGAAAATAACTATTAATAATGGTAATATCTCCAAAATCGGCCCGTATGAGCCGTCCCTCTGAATCATACCTCTCAATTCCCATTCCGGAAATCACCTTGTCAGGTTGGGTTTTTGAAAGCACTGCCGTTCCGCTGTATCCCTTTTTCCCAGCCGAAAACCAGGTTTGATGGAGGTATCCTGCATACTCAAATTGCAGGGTTTCTATCTGCTCTTTTTCTGCTTTGATTTCCTGGATGCAAAGAATATCCGGACTTTCTTTTTTTAACCACTCAATAAAGCCCTTTTTCATGGCGGCTCTTATTCCGTTCACATTATATGATAATATTTTCATTTCAATGCTTATTTTTGTATCACGAACAAATATCAGAATATTTCGGAAATTGAAAAAGGGAATCGTTATAAAATCCACCGGAAGCAGATACACCGTCAGAGATGAAGAGGGTATAATGCTTGATTGTATTATTGCCGGCAAGTTCAGGATGAAAGGGTTGAAAACCACCAATCCTGTTGCCGTCGGTGATATCGTTACAATAAAACCCGGTGAAAGCGGCCAGCACCATACCATTACCGAAATAGAGCAGCGGAAAAACTATATTATCCGCAGGTCTTCAAACCTGTCGCACCAATACCATATCATTGCTTCAAACATCGATCAGGCATTGCTGATTATTACCATAGGGTTTCCTGATACAACCACAGCTTTTATTGATCGGTTTCTTGTTTCTGCCGAAGCATACCGCATTCCGGTTGTCCTGATTTTCAACAAAGCCGATATGTACGACAACGAACTGGGCGAGGAAATTAAAAACCTCATCAGCATATACGAAAACATCGGATATCAGTGTCTGCAAACATCTGCGCGCACCGGAACAGGAATTGATGAACTGAAAAAAATTCTGACCGACAAAGTTAGTGTGATCGCAGGCCATTCGGGGGTGGGAAAATCAACGCTGGTCAATAAAATATCTCCCGGATTAAACCTGAAAACCGGAAAAATTTCTGATTACCATCTCAAAGGAAAGCATACTACAACCTTTGCAGAAATGTTTGAGCTCGAAACTGGCGGGTTTATTATTGATACCCCCGGCATCAAAGGGTTTGGTGTAATTGACATGGAAAAAGAAGAAATTTTCCATTTTTTCCCTGAAATTTTCAGGGTAGCCGAAAACTGCCAGTATTATAATTGTACACACATCCACGAACCCGGATGCGCCGTAAAGGAGGCAGTTGATAAAGAAGAGATAAGCTATTCAAGATATTACAACTATGTTGGCCTTGTAACCAATTCTGAAGACAAGTACCGGAATAAAGATTATTAATTAAAAAAACTTAATATCTTTGCTTTCAAATGAAATATGACATAACCGACATATTATCTTTCAGTTTCATTACGGCATTTTTGATTTGCTTTTTTGCCATTCCGGCCATCATTAAAGCCGCCAAGGCAAAAAACCTGTACGATGAGCCCGGAATAAGAAATTCGCATTCTGAAAAAGTACCCCGGTTGGGCGGATTGGCAATTTTTGCAGCCATGGTTTCATCCATTACATTTTGGACAGATTTTACTATTTGTCCGCACCTGCAGTTTATTATTGCCGCCATGACCGTAATGACATTGATTGGCATCAACGATGATGTGGTTGGCCTGAGTCCTTTCAGAAAAACAGTGGGAATGGTCTTTGCCTCAATGATTATTGTGATCTGGGGAAACATCAGAATTACAGAAATGTACGGTATTTTTGGTGTGCAGGTACTGCCTGAAATTATTTCCATTTTATTCACCATTTTAACCTTGATTGTGATCATCAACGCTTTCAATATGGTTGATGGCATCAACGGTTTGGCAGCCAGCATGGGAATAATCTCGGCCCTGATTTTCGGAATATGGTTTTATCTTGTAAAAGATTATCAGCATGCCATTATTTCCTTTTCTTTAGTTGCTGCCCTGTTGGCTTTTCTGAGATACAATGTTACACCTGCAAAAATTTTTATGGGTGATACAGGATCTCTGCTTATTGGACTGTTGATTGCTGTGCTGGCAGTTGAATTTATTAAGGCAAACGGTTATTATACAGGCAATCCCGAAATAAAAAGCACTCCTTATTTCATAAAATCGGCTCCTGCAGTGGCAATCGGAATTATTTTCATTCCGCTTTTTGATCTGGTAAGGGTTTTCATTTTCAGAATCCTCAGAAAAAGATCTCCCTTCAGACCCGATAAAACACACATGCACCACATCCTTTTGAAATTTGGCAATTCTCACATGATGGCCACTGCAATTCTTTCATTTTTCTCGGTAATCTTTATTGTGCTTTCCTTTGCATTAAATTTTTTGGGTAATTATATATTGGGTGCAATTTTAATCGGAGCATCACTCATTCTTACCTATATTCCCTATTATTTTCTCAGACGCAACAAAAATTCCGGCAACGGCAACAACTCATGAAAATTCTGGTTACGGCCATATTTTTTTCCATCCTGTTGACCGGCTTATCACAAAATGGTTCGGTGTTCCTCAACAATTATCACAACAGGCAGGTTGACAAAGTAATCAATGCTTCGGGTGAAATTATTCATACCGGTTTCAAACCACTGCTTAAAGATCAGGTTGGAGGGAAAATAGATATTGACTCTGTACTTTTTCCTGACAACAGAGACAGTGCTTTGCTCTCTAAAATAAGACACACATGGTTTTTAAGAAAACTTCGCAAAGAAGATTTTTTTCTTGTAGATAAAAAAGATTTCAAACTGGGTGCTAATTTCCTTGTTAATCTTGAATCAGGACGCGATACCGCCATCGATTACACTCCAACCATAAACACAAGAGGTATATGCGTTTACGGTAAAGTTGGCCGTAACGTGTATTTTTATTCAGATTTCTTCGAAAACCAAGGTATTTTCAGAGAGCACATCAATGCCTATGTAAGAAAATACCACGTAATTCCGGGTTTTGGCCGCACAAAATCCTATGAAGATAAATTTGACTATTCCTCATCTTCTGGATTTGTAACTTATTTTCCCTGGAAGATATTAAGTCTGCAACTGGGCCACGGAAAACATTTTGTGGGTGAAGGATACCGTTCACTCCTGCTCAGTGACAACAGCTTTTTCTATCCCTATCTGAAAATTACCACAACACTGAAAAAAATTCAATATATCAACCTGTTTACCTCATTTCAGGAAGTTATTGCCTACGACAACAACTACCTTGTTCATTCCAGAAAAACTGGATCTTTTAACTATTTGAGCTATGCAATTAATAAATATGCTCAGGTCGGCTTGTTTGAAGGTGTGATTTTCCAGGTTGCCGACAGCGCATTTAATAAAAAAGTACCGGCAAATTCATTTAATCCTGTAATTGGTGTGCGCAGTCTGCAATATTCCCTTGATAACACACACAATGTGCTTTTGGGGTTAAACCTTAAAATTATTCCCCATAAATCATTGCAATTATACGCCCAGTATGTGATTGATGATATGGGAAAGGACTCACTGGACAAAAAAAACGGATTACAGGCTGGAATAAAAATTTTCGATCCCTTTGGATTTAAGAACTTTTACCTGCAAGCTGAATATAACAAGGTGAATCCATACACCTATTCGCACCTGACAGCCAGACAAAATTACTCCTTTTACAATCAGGCACTGGCGCATCCGCTGGGAGCAAACTTCAGGGAGTTTCTGATCATTTCGCAATATAATTTTAAAGATTTCTTCATTGAATTCAGGCTGATGAATGTTGAAACCGGACTTGACAGTGCCAACCTCAATTATGGACAGAATATTTTTCTTTCCAATAATTACCAGATGCCTGCAACTGCCGGATATGAATTTATGCAGGGACTAAAAACCAGCATTACAAGTACAGGAATAAAATTCGGTTACATGCTGAACCCCCGCACAAACATGCATTTTTTCTTTGGATATGACAAGCGTTTAAGCAGTAACGAAACCGGAAAAACATACTCCAATTACATTTATTTTGGCTTCAAAACACAGATTTACAATTCTTCCTTTGATTTTTAAAATCTGACCTGCCCCCACAAACAACAAAACACTGAATAACTCCGTTTTAAAGTTGCTAACAGCATGTTATTGATAAGTTTAATAAACATGAAAACAACAGGGCAATAATTGAAATAATTTTGCAGATTAAGACAACTGATTGAAACGATTTAAAAAAATATTGAAGTGGACCCTGATCAGCATTTTTTCGCTGATCTTATTGCTTGTGGCTTCGGGGTTTATTATCATTTATTTTTACGAGGATGAAATTGAGCAATACTTTGTACGTGAGCTGAATAAAACCCTTAAAGCAGATGTGCAGATAGAAGATATCGAATTTTCAGTATTCTCCAAATTTCCCGATGCCTCTATTGAGTTCATCAATGTGACCGCTTATTCACCCGAGGGCATAAAAAAAGGCGAATTTAAAAATATCGATGCCAATGTGCTGTTTACTTCCGCCAGTCTGTTTTTGCAGTTTAACATCATGGATGTGTTCACAGGTGACTACACCGTAAAAAAAATATATATAAGCGACGGTACCGCCAATGTTCTGGTTGATTCAAAAGGCAATGACAACTATCATATTTTCAAGGAAACATCCGATACCACTAAAGCAGACTTTGAGGTTGCCCTGAAAAAAATTACCCTGTCTGAGATGAAACTGAATTACGTCAACAAAATTAAAAACGTTGACATTCAAACCTATACCGACGATTTTGTTTTAGCAGGCGATTTATCAGCCGAAACATATACTCTGGAAACCACCGGAACCCTTAGCATTGACAAGGTAATGGTTGACAATGTGAATTATGTCAATGGCAACCATGCTTCGCTTAGCATGGACCTTGATGTCGATAACGAAAAAGTAACAGTGAGTGATGGCTACTTTTCTTTAGCCGACCTGGGTTTTGTTGTTTATGGAAGCTACTGGCTTGAAAAAAACTATATCGATCTGGAAGTTAAGGGAAAAGACATCAACATCCAGTCATTCCTTTCTTTGCTGCCTGCTGAATATCGCGGTCAGACTGCCGGTTATTACAGTTCAGGAACATTCTTTGTAAATGCAAAGGTTAAGGGAGAAATTTCCAATACTTCAACACCGCTCGTTGAAACCAGGTTTGGAATCAAAAACGGGGAAATAAATAAAACCGGGACAGATCTTACACTCACAAATCTTTCGCTCGACGGAATTTATTCTAATGGTAAGGACAAAGACGGAAAATCATATCTGAAGCTAAGCAATTTCAACTCGGAGCTGGGAAAAAGCAAAATATCAGGCAATTACATGGCTGAAAATATTTCTTCACCCAAAGTGCAGATAGAACTTGACATGGTTGCCGATCTGGAAGAGATTTATGAGTTTTTTGAATTTGAAAGTGTCAGCAGTATGAAAGGGCATGCAAAGGCAAACCTCAATTTTCTGGGCAATCTGAACAACCTTGCAGATATCAGCAAAGATGCATTTCTGAAATCAAAAACACAGGGATTTATTGAGTTTTCGGGAGTAACCATGGAAATGGAAAAATACTCCTACCTGCTGAAAGAATTAAACGGAAAACTGCTCTTCAAAAACAACGACCTTAAAATTGACAGTCTGGCCTTCACCATAAACGAAAGTGATTTCTTTACCACCGGATATCTGAAAAACCTCATTTCCTACATTATGCTTGAAGACCAGAAAATAAGTGTAGAAGGTGATATAAAATGCCATAATCTGAACGTTGAGGATGTTATCCCCAAAACAAGAGGAACTTCACTGGCTGGGGGAGAATCAGGAAAAATTATCCTTCCTGATGATATCAACTTAAATATAAACCTCAAAGTAGACCGGTTCAGTTTTGGAAAATTCGATGCAGACAGGGTTCAGGGGAAAGTAATCTATGCAAACAAGCAAATTGAAACCCGGAATTTCACTTTCAGCTCACTGCAAGGCAACATCAGAGCAGATGTTTCCATTTTGCAAAACGATTTGCTCAATTTTTATGTGTTTTGCAAATCAGAACTCAGCAACATTGATATAACCAAACTGTTTTATTCTTTTAATAATTTCAGCCAGGATTTCATCGTGGATAAAAACCTCAAAGGGAGCATTAATGCTTTGATTATGCTGAGAGCCGAATGGACCAACGACCTTGAGGTAATAGAAGACAAAATTGTTGCCGACGGAAAAGTCGAGATAAATAACGGTGAACTTGTCAATTTCGAACCAATGGAAAGACTTTCCTCATTTATTTCACTTAATGAATTAAAACACATCAGGTTTGAAAGACTGAGCAATAACATTATTATTAAGGACCGGACTGTTAAAATACCGGAAATGAAAATAACCAGTTCGGCACTTAATCTTGACATTTCAGGAGAACATACTTTTGATAATCTGATAGATTACAAATTTAAAATTTTGCTTTCCGAAGTGCTTTTCAAAAAAGCCAAATCAAATAAAAAAGAAAACGGTGAATTCGGAGAAATTGAAGACGACGGATTGGGAAAAACCAGTCTGTACCTCTCCATGAAAGGAACTGTTGATGATTACAAAGTAACTTACGACACTAAAAAAGTAAGGGAAGTAATTAAAGAAAATCTTCAGGAAGAAGGAAAAAAACTTAAAGAAATCCTCAACAGCGAATTCGGACTCTATAAAAAAGACAGTGCCCTAATCAGGAAAAAGGAAGAAGAAAAAGAAAAAAACCCTGTCACCATCATATGGGAAGATGAATAAAATCAACCCCAAACCAAAAACCCTTCGAACTAAAAGAACAATAAGGAACTAAAAAAACCCTTCGAATGCCGACTAAGGTCGAGCATCCTCGAAAATTTCATTTTCGGGACAAAAATAACTAGCAAGAACAAAGACCGGAAAACCAGAAACCAGAAACCAGAAACTAAAAGAATGCCGACTAAAGTCGAGACCACAGGTTAGACATCCTCGATAATTTCATTTTCGGGACAAAAAGAACAAAAAGGAACAAAAAGGAACAAAAAAAACTAAATGAACCCTTTGAACGAAAAAGACGAAACCAGAAACCAGAAACCCATCCACCAAATAATTTTTCCCTTTTTTTTAAAATAGTCCCCTAATTTTCATATTTTTGCATCCCTGATTAAAAAAAGCGGATTTTGAATTTTTATTCTAAAAAACAACGATGGAAGTTATTCCTGATTATTATCGCCCTGGCAATTGGCGGTTCATCGCTGTATTTTACAAACCGGTTGGTAAAAAAACTGGCCGATGAGGAAGAGAAAAAAGTCAAAATCTGGGCACAGGCAATCAATAAAAAAGTCACCCTCGTTAACTATACCCGCGAATTTTTTGACAAAATCGCCGGCGAAGAGCGAAAGAAAGTGGAACTTTACAAACTGGCAACCGAACGGCTGTTGAGTGATGATGTAACCAGTGATCTGGACTTTTACCTGAATATTATTTCAGGAAATGATTACATCCCCATTATTCTTACAAGTAGTGAAGATATTGTAATTTCAAGCGTCAACCTTGAAAAGGAAATCCCAAAAAATGTAAAAATGAATGATTCACTATTGCGTGAATTTGGAAAATACGAACCCCTTGAGGTCAAATACAAAGGCAAACTCCTTCAGAAAATATATTATAAAGACTCCAGGCTTTTTAGCCAGTTGCAGGTTGTCATGAACGATTTGATTGAGTCATTTATTTCAGAGGTGGTAATAAATTCTGCCTCAGTTCCCGTTATCATTACAGACAGTACCCGGACAAAAATTGTAAATTTTGGAAATATTTCTTCCTCAGAACTTAACAGTGAAGAAAAAATAAAAGAGCGGCTGAGCCATATGGAGTCACAAAACGAACCCATACAGGTTGTAATAAATGAACAGGTTCAACATGTGTATTATGAAGATTCATTTTTGCTTACGCAATTAAAATATTATCCTGCAATTTTAATTTCCATTATTGCAGTGTTTCTATTCATCGCATATCTGGCATTTAACAGCTCACGCAAAGCCGAACAAAACCAATTGTGGGTGGGCATGGCCAAGGAAACTGCGCACCAGCTCGGAACCCCGACATCTTCATTATTGGCATGGATTGAACTGTTGAAGCTGAAAAATGTTGATCAGGAAATAATCAGCGAGGTAGAAAAGGATGTTTCACGGCTCGAAGTCATTACCGAAAGGTTTTCTAAAATTGGCGCAGCACCCGCATTAGACAGCATCAACTTAAATGAGATTCTGAAAACCTCGGCAGAGTATATCCGCAACAGATCGTCCGAAAAAGTTAAGATCAATATTCAAAGCCAGCTTGAACAGGTTTTTGTTCCGCTTAACGTTCCTCTTTTCGAATGGGTAATTGAAAATCTGCTTAAAAATGCCATCGATGCCATGGAAGGTGAAGGCACCATTGATATTATCGTAAGCGATTACACACAAGTAGTTTATATTGACATTAAAGACACAGGAAAAGGAATTCCAAAATCAAAATATAAAACAGTATTTCAACCCGGTTACACAACTAAAAAACGTGGATGGGGTTTGGGATTATCCCTAACAAGAAGAATCATAGAGTATTACCACAAGGGTAAAATCTTTGTAAAATCTTCTGAAATCAATAAAGGGACAACATTTCGAATTGCCTTGAAAAAGCAGCAAACAGGAATAAAATTATAGCAGTGGTCAAAACTGAATATCAGATTTTTTTATTCTGATATTAATTTATACTTTTGCATTTTATTTTTTGAATTTGGATTACTTGGCTGAATATAAAATTCCTGTGAAAGGAATTAAAAATGGAAAGCATACTTTTGACTTTGAAGTCAACAAAAGGTTCTTTGAGGAAACAGGTGGGACTGAAATTAGTGATGCAGCGCTGAACGTGTTGGTTGAGTTGACAAAATCAACACTCATAACTGTCATGAATATTAATATTTCGGGTACTGTCAGCGTAAAATGTGACCGTTGTCTTGACACATTCAATCTGGCTTTATCAGGCAATTATGAGTTATATGTGAAGTTTACGGAAGCAGAAGAGGATGAAGATGACAAAATCATTTTTGTTCCAAACGACACCCATGAAATAGATATGTCGGAATATATCCGTGAATTCATTATTCTGAGTCTGCCCCTGCAAAAAGTCCATCCCGATGACGAGGAAGGATATTCCACCTGTAATCCCGAAATGCTCGATCTGCTTGAAAATTTCCTTGTAGATGAAGAGCCGCAATCCGACCCGCGTTGGGACGAATTAAAAAAGTTTAATAAAAATTAGTTTTGAAGATAAAGTGTTGAATTAAAAAATGATTTAAAATGGCACATCCTAAGCACAAGATTTCTAAGACCAGAAGAGACAAAAGAAGGACGCATGATAAAGCAATTGCTCCCCAACTTTCAACCTGCTCAAATTGCGGAGCAGCAGTAAAATACCACAGGGTATGTCCCGAGTGCGGATTTTACAGAGGTCATCTGGCTATCGAAAAAGACGTTGCAGTTTAATACCCAAGCTGAATGAAGATCGGCCTTGACATTATGGGTGGTGATTATGCCCCGGAAGCTGCTACTCTGGGTGCAATACTTGCCCGTAATGCTGTTCCCTCAGAGGTGGAACTTGTTCTAATCGGCAGGGAAGACAAAATACTTGAAATTTTAAAAAGGGAAAACGTTTCTCCTTCAGGTTTTCATATTGTGAACACCAGCGAAGTAATTGAAATGGGCGATCATCCTGCCAAAACCTTTTCTAAAAAAACAGATTCAAGCATTGTCAAAGGATTTGAATTGCTTAAATCCGGAGAAATTGACGGTTTTGCCAGTGCAGGCAATACCGGTGCAATGCTGGTCGGCGCCATGTATACCGTTAAATCGGCTCCCGGCGTTATCCGCCCTTGCATTGCCAGTCCTATGCCAAAAGACAATGGAAAATTCGGCATCATTCTGGATGTCGGACTGAATCCCGATTGCAAACCGGATGTTTTATATCAGTACGGACTGATCGGTTCAATTTATACCGAGTATGTTTACGGAATAAAAAGACCCCGCGTTGGATTGGTTAACATTGGCGAAGAAGAAGAAAAAGGTAGTCTGCTCACCAAATCAACCTACGAGCTGATGAAAGACAACCCCCATTTCAATTTCGTGGGCAATGTTGAAGGAAACGACCTTTTCTCTGACGACAAGGCAGATGTATTTGTCTGCGACGGTTTCACCGGAAATGTTATTCTAAAAGAAGCCGAAGGTTTTTATAATTTGCTGAAAAAAAGAAGGATCAATGATCCTTTTATCGATGAAAATTTCAATTTTGAAAAATACGGCGGAACCCCGGTTCTGGGTATCAACTCAACTGTTATTATCGGGCATGGCATTTCTAATGCCAATGCTATAAAGAATATGGTTCTTCAGACTGTTGAAGTCGTTGAAGCAAAAATTTCAGATAAAATAAAAGAAGCTTTTAAGTAATGTCAAAGATTAATGCAGTAATCACAGGTATTGAGGGTTATTTACCGGAATATATCCTCGATAATTCGGAACTGAGCAAAATGGTTGATACCAGCGACGAATGGATCATGACCCGCATTGGCATCAGGGAGCGAAGAATTTTAAGGGAGCCCGGAAAAGGCACTTCTGATATCGCCCTTGTTGCCGTAACCCGTTTGTTGGAAAAAACCGGAACCTCACCCGATGAAATTGACTTTGTACTTTGTGCAACTGTTACTCCTGACATGCAGTTTCCCGCAACTGCCAGCATCATTGCTGATAAAGCCGGAATTAAAAACGCCTTTCATTTCGACCTAAATGCGGGATGCTCAGGATTTCTTTACGCACTTTCAACTGCCTCTCAGTTTATTGAAACCGGACGTGTTAAAAAGGCTCTTGTGATCGGTGCAGAAAAAATGTCATCCATTGTTGACTACACCGACCGCGCAACCTGTCCGATCTTTGGCGATGGCGCAGGTGTTGTCCTCCTCGAACCTACAACCGAAAATATTGGCGTTATCGACATGAAAATGCAGTCCGATGGCGTTGGCCGTGTTTACCTGCACATGAAATCCGGGGGCTCGGTCAGACCTGCCTGTCACGAATCAATTGATGCACGCGAACATTATATTTTCCAGGATGGACAGCATGTGTTCAAATGGGCCGTTTCAAAAATGGCCGACGTATCTGTCGAAATGATGGAGAAACACGGACTCACACCCGAAACACTAAACTGGCTGGTTCCTCATCAGGCAAACATGAGAATTATTGAAGCTACTGCAAAACGAATGGGAATCAATAAAGAACAGGTAATGATCAATATTGAAAAATACGGAAATACCACAGCAGCTACCCTCCCGCTTTGCTTATGGGAATGGGAATCTAAACTCCATAAGGGAGATAACATTATTCTGGCTTCTTTCGGAGCAGGTTTTACCTGGGGCGCTCTGTACCTTAAATGGGGCTATGATCCTAAATAATCAGTAATTAGAAAATATTCAAGGAAAAGGTCTGATTGAGAAACTCAATCAGACCTTTTCTTTTTACGATAAACAAAACTCATCTTGTTATTTTTGTTCGTGCTCCATACTAAGTAATTTATCAAGCACAATCTCTGCTTTCTCTCTGAATTCAGGTTGATTAAGAAATATTTGTTCGTTTATCTGCCAAAATAATTCGCCCCTGATTTCATGAAGTTGCTCGGAAATTTTTAACAAAACATCCATCGCATTTATTTTTAATATTGTGTGTTTGGTTTTTCTTCTCATCTCAGAAAAACACAATATCATTAACTTTTCAAGCATCTCCTTCTTTTCAGGAACCCCTGCCTTATTGAAAAGTGATAAAGTCAACGACCGAAAATCATCGTCATTGTATTCGTTGTAGTTCTCAAGAATCCGGTAAAAATTCTTGCCTATAAAATCCTTACCGATAATGGAAGAGTGCAATGCAATACTTAATGCATTTCTGGAGATTTCAGTATTTTCAGAGAAAATATGACCTGCTATTTCTTCACCAAAACTTTTGTCATCAATTGCCTTTTTTGATGCAAAATATATCATTCCGGCCGAAGGATTGGATAATAATTCACTCGCCTTCATGATGTTGGTTTTTTAAGTTTGACAAAGCAGGAACCTTTTTTGATAGTTCTTTCAAAACAGATTCTTTCATTACGTTTTACTTTTAAATTGTTACTTTAGAAGTACAATTGCTCCATGCGTATATTTTTCTTTTTGTCAAACTTTTATCTGACAGGTTAATGTTCAGGGTTGCTATTTAAACGACAACATTTCGTATTAAGTATAAAGTCTAAAATTGTTTTGGCGAACCCAATAAATCACCTGATGAAAAGCTCATTTCTTTACATTAATTATTTTTACCCCCCGCCATGCTTGATTTTAATCATTTTGGATTATATTTGCTTTTTAGGGATTAAAAAAAAACAAAATGGCAAAAAATCTACCAAACGAAACAACTGAGGTGAATATCATCCTTACCGGAACTACCATTACCGGTGATATTAACTGTGAAGGCAACATCAGAATAGATGGAAATCTTACAGGTAATTTAAATGCCAAAGGCAAACTGGTTATTGGTCAATCCGGAAGTATTAAAGGTGAAGTGACCTGCAGAAATTGCGACATCTCAGGAAAACTTGAAGGAAAAATTGTTATTCATGAACTTCTTTCGCTTAAGTCAACTGCCAAACTAACAGGTGAAATTAAAAACACCAATAAGATTTCCATTGAGCCCGGAGCAGTATTTTCAGGAACCTGTAACATGTCGGTTGGAAGTCAATCGCAATCAACGCCTGCGTTTTCAACAGGCAAACATATTTCCCTTGAAAAAGAACCAGACGAAAAAGCAGTTAGATAATTACGCCCGATATTCCTCCCTGGCATTCCAAATGGCTGCAATCATCCTTGCAGGGGTTTTTGGCGGCCGCGAACTTGACAAGTGGCTTGAAAATGGGTTTCCCGTTTTTACCCTTGTGCTTTCTGTTGTTTCAGTAGTTCTTGCAGTTTACTTTGCAATAAAAGATTTGATAAATATAAATAAATAATGAACCCAGCTTTTAAAAAATTTCTAATCAAAAATATCCTGCTGAGTCTTTTCATTTGGACTGTTTCAGCAATCCTGTTCCTGACTGTGCTCAAAGACTGGTTTATTCCCGTAATGAATTTCGTTTTTCTTTTTTGTATGGTACTATCAATAGTTACCCAAAAGATAGTACTTGATGCCAATAAAAAGAAAACAGCCCGCTTTGTACCGGTTTTTATGCTTTCGGTTTTTGTCAAACTGATGGCATATATCATTTTTATTGTTGCCTATGTGTTTTCCGACAGGGAAAATGCAGTGCCCTTTCTGATTCTTTTTCTGCTCCTTTACTTTGTTTACACTATTTTTGAAGTAATTTCAATCCTTCCCGAAGCCAGAAAAGCACAAAATTGATACTAATATCAACAATCAACATCCAAACATCATCAACAAAAAAACCATTCCTAAAAAAAAAATCAATTTGTATAGGTAATTTGTAATATTTTTCTATTTTTGTTAGGTTCCAATTTAAAAGCGGAAAATAATGCACTACAGACAAAATTTCATTGGTATATTTTTTATAATCACACTGATGTTCTTCAGTTTAAACGCTTTTTCCAACGAGAAAAATGATAAAAAAGGACACGGTGAGGAAAATAAGTTCCAGCCCGGCTCATTCATCCTGCATCATATTCTTGATGCCCACGAATGGCATATTGGTAAGTTTGGAGAACAGGAAGTGAGTATACCCCTGCCTGTTATCCTTTTTACAGAGAAAAACGGATTGGTATTTTTCATGTCAAATAAATTTGAAGGCGAAGGACATGGTCCAAAGCAATACGGCGATTACCTCCTTGAAGAGGGAAAAATAAAAGCAAAGGACGGAAGCGCAGTCTATGATTTTTCAATTACCAAAAATGTTGTTGCATTGTTATTCAGTTTTGCACTTATTCTTTGGGTTTTTATATCGGTAGCCCGCTCATACACCAGACGACAGGGAAAAGCCCCCAAAGGACTGCAGTCTTTGCTTGAACCACTTATACTTTTTGTCAGGGATGATGTGGCAAAAGCCTCCATTGGTGAGAAAAAATATGAAAAGTATATGCCCTATCTGCTGACTATTTTCTTTTTTATTTTCATAAACAACCTTTTGGGATTAATACCCATTTTCCCAGGCGGTGCAAACCTTACAGGAAATATTGCTGTAACGATGGTTTTGGCTCTTTTCACCTTTATCATTACCACCTTTAGCGGCAACAAAGGATACTGGAAACATATTATCAATGCCCCCGGAGTTCCCTGGTGGCTTAAGTTTCCTCTTCCCCTGATGCCAATTGTGGAAATAATCGGAGTGTTTACAAAGCCCTTCGTCCTGATGGTCCGTCTCTTTGCCAATATAACTGCCGGACATATCATTGCGCTTGGATTCTTTAGTCTGATCTTTATTTTTGGCGAAATGGGTGCTGCAGGCGGATTTGGTATTTCACCATTATCAGTTGGTTTTGCCTTGTTTATGAGTGTACTGGAACTTCTGGTGGCATTCATTCAGGCATACGTTTTTACCCTGCTTTCAGCATTGTACTTTGGCATGGCCACTGAGGAACATCATTCCGAAGCACATGCAGCACATGGGAAAGCACATTAATTTGTAAGTTAAATTTAATAATTAATAATTATGGATTTATTAGTAGTTCTGTTAGAAGTTGCAAAACTGGGTGCAGGTATCGGTGCAGGTATCGCAGCCATCGGAGCAGGTATTGGTATCGGACAGATCGGTGGTAAAGCTGTTGAAGCTATTGCCCGCCAACCCGAATCAGTTGGTGACATCCGTTCAAACATGATCATCGCTGCTGCTCTTATCGAAGGTGTTGCCTTCTTTGCAATTGTAGTATGTCTTCTGATTCTGTTCATCTAAATCAGAAAAAAACTTTCAACGGGTTCAGCGGTTGGCTGAACCCGCTGATTTAAATTTTAACATTTAAAATATTAATATATGGAATTAGTAACCCCTGGAATAGGCCTGTTATTTTGGATGTTGTTATCCTTTACAGTCCTGTTGTTCCTTCTGAAAAAATTTGCCTGGAAACCCATCCTGAAAATGCTGAAAGACCGTGAAGAATCCATAGAAGGAGCTCTTAAATCGGCCGAGAAAGCAAAGGAAGAGATGGCTAAACTGCAATCTGACAATGAAAAAATTATTCTGGAAGCCAAAGCCGAACGTGACCGCCTCATGAAGGAAGCCCGTGAAGTTAAGGAACAACTGATTTCTACGGCCAAAAAACAGGCCAATGAAGAAGCTGAAAAAATAATTTTGTCCGCACGCGAAGCCATATCCAATGAAAAAGATGCTGCCATGAATGATATAAAAAATCAGGTAGCTATTATTTCAATTGAAATTGCCGAAAAAATTCTTATGAAAGAACTCAGTGAACCAGGCAAACAGAAAGAATACGTTGATTCATTATTAAAAGACATCAACCTAAACTAGGAAAATTTAAAGTATGAATCAGAGTAAAATTTCGGTAAGATACGCCAAAGCACTATTTTCAATTGCTTTGGAAAAAAATATCCTTGAGAAAATTTATCAGGATATGGTTCTGATAAGTAATTCGGGGCGCATTCCTGAAATGGCCGGATTGCTTAATTCACCTGTTATCAGTACCACTGAAAAAAAGAAAGCCATGGCATCCTTATATGAAAAAAAGGTTGACCAGATAACCATGTCTTTTCTTATGCTGGTTATTGAAAACAAACGTGAGATTTTTCTTACCGATATTTCAAGGTATTTCATCGACCTGCATAAAAAAGAACACGGAATTAAAACCGTTACTTTTATCACGGCTGCTGAAATCGATGAAACACTGAGAAAAAAACTGATCGAATTAATTAAAAGCAATTTCAAAACCGGTGTTGAACTGAATGAGAAAATTGACAAGGATTTAATTGGCGGTTACATTTTACAAATTGATGATAAGCAAATTGACACCAGTGTCTCAGGAAAACTCAAGAGTCTGAAAAGGGACTTAATAAATACAACATTCGAAAAAAAATTATAATTGACTAAAACTTATAATAATGGCTGATATTAAACCTGCAGAAGTATCTGAAATTTTAAAACAACAAATTGAGGGCTTCAAAACCAAAGCAGAACTTGAAGAAGTAGGAACCATTCTTCAGGTTGGCGACGGTATTGCCCGCATTTATGGATTGTCAAATGTTCAGGCTAACGAAATGATCGAGTTTGAAAACGGCGTAAAAGGCATCGTGCTCAACCTTGAAGAAGATAACGTTGGTGCTGTGCTCCTGGGCAATTCAGAAGGTCTTAAAGAAGGTGGAACAGTAAAAAGAACCAAGCACATCGCGTCCATTCATGTGGGTGAAGGATTGCTTGGAAGGGTTGTCAACACGCTTGGCCATCCCATTGATGGTAAAGGTGAAATAAAAGGCGAACTTTACGAGATGCCTCTTGAAAGAATTGCTCCTTCCGTCATTTTCCGTCAGCCCGTTAAAGAACCCCTTCAAACAGGTCTCAAAGCGATCGACGCCATGATTCCAATCGGAAGAGGTCAGCGCGAGCTGATCATCGGCGACCGCCAAACCGGTAAAACTGCCATCGCCATTGATACCATCATCAATCAAAAGCATTTTTATTCAACCGGAAAACCGGTTTATTGTATTTATGTTGCAATCGGACAGAAAGGTTCAACTGTTGCCAACATAGCAAAAATTCTTGAGGAACACGGTGCCATGATGTACACAACCATCGTTACCGCAACTGCATCTGACCCCGCAGCCCTCCAGTTCTACGCACCATTTGCCGGATGTGCCATCGGTGAATTTTTCAGGGATACAGGAAGACACGCATTAATTATATATGATGATTTGTCAAAACAAGCTGTTTCTTACAGGGAAGTTTCTCTTTTGCTAAGGAGACCCCCCGGACGTGAAGCTTACCCTGGTGACGTTTTTTATCTTCACTCCAGACTTCTCGAAAGAGCTTCAAAAATCATCGAATCTGATGTGATTGCCAAAAAAATGAACAACGTTCCCGAAAGTATCCGGCATTTGGTTAAAGGAGGTGGATCTCTAACCGCTCTCCCCATCATTGAAACACAAGCCGGTGACGTTTCTGCTTACATTCCGACCAACGTGATCTCAATTACCGACGGACAGATATTCCTTGAATCCAATCTGTTTAACTCGGGGGTTCGTCCTGCCATCAACGTAGGTATCTCGGTGAGCCGTGTTGGAGGTAACGCACAAATTAAAGCAATGAAAAAAGTTGCCGGTACGCTTAAACTTGACCAGGCGCAGTACCGTGAACTTGAAGCGTTTGCAAAATTTGGTTCTGACCTTGATGCTGCAACCCTTGCAGTACTTGACAAAGGATCCAAAAACGTTGAGATTTTGAAACAAGGCCAATATTCACCCATGCCGGTTGAAGAACAAATCGCAATTATTTTCTGCGGTACCAAAGGCCTCCTTTCAAAATTACCAAAAAATAAAGTAAGGGAATTTGAAAGCCAGTATGTTGAATTTTTGAAGGTTAAACACCCTGACGTAATGGAATCTTTAAAAGCCGGTCAGCTTACTGATGAAGTAACTGCTACCCTTGAAAAAGTTGCCCTTGACCTTATTTCGAAACAATAATTACTGACAAATGGCAAGTTTAAAAGAAATACGCACAAGGATTACATCTGTTAACTCAACAAAACAGATTACAAGTGCTATGAAAATGGTGTCTGCAGCCAAGCTTCGCAAAGCCCAGGATGCCATTGTCCGCATGCGTCCTTATGCCATTAAGCTTCATGAAATTCTTGGTAACCTGAGCAATGCAACCGATTCTGCTTTAGACAACCCATATGCCGTACAACGGGAAGCAAAAAATATCCTGATTGTTGCCATCACCTCAAATAAAGGACTTTGTGGTGCATTTAATGCAAATGTCATCAAAAAAGCACAGTCAATTGCAGCTGAAAAATACAGCGACCTGCTTGCCAAAGGAAAAGTTTCATTTCTTACCCTTGGTAAAAAATCATATGACGGACTAAAAGGCAAAGGACTAAACCTTATTCAGGGAAACAATGCGATTTTCGATAAGCTGACATTCGAGCGCACCACTCCTCTTGCCGAAGAATTAATGAATGATTTCACTACCGGCAAATTTGATACAATCATTTTGGTTTACAATGAGTTTAAAAATGCTGCTGTTCAGATTCTTACCGAAGAGCAATTTTTACCGGTGCAAATAAATACCGGAAAATCAAAAATTGTAAACGATTATATTTTTGAACCTACAAAGGACTACATCATGAAAGAACTGATCCCAAAATCACTTAAGATCCAGTTCTATAAAGCACTGCTTGATTCGAATGCTGCTGAACACGGCGCCCGAATGACAGCAATGCATAAGGCCACAGATAACGCTACCGAGTTGATTAAGGAACTTCGTCTGCACTACAATAAAGCCAGACAGGCATCCATTACAAATGAAATTCTTGAAATAGTCAGTGGCGCTGAAGCCCTTAAAGGATAAAAAAGAAAGCTTCCCGGGAAGCTTTCTTTTTTTAGATTTACAATTAAGCTGAATTAAATGAGAAAAATATTAATTACGGGTGGAGCAGGTTTTATTGCCAGTTCACTGGCCGAAAAACTGATTGAAGACGATGACAACTTTGTAATAATTGTTGATGATCTATCAACGGGACATGTAAAAAAACTTCCTGTTGAAAAAAAAGAAAACTGGAAATTCATTAAATGTGATGTGAACAACCGCAGGGATATTTCAGAAATAATGATGGCTTACCGCTTTGATTTCGTTTTTCATTATGCTGCAGTTGTGGGAGTCCAGAAAACACTCATGCATCCTTTGCTTGTTCTTCAGGATGTTGAAGGGATCAAGAACATCCTCACCCTTTCAAAAAACACCGGGGTGCAAAGAATTTATTTTTCATCCTCTTCTGAAATATACGGTGAACCTGTTGAATATCCTCAGAATGAATACACCACTCCGTTAAATTCCCGACTTCCTTATGCCATCGTGAAAAACCTTGGTGAAGCTTTTTTAAAAGCATACCAGCAGGAGTTTGGCCTGGATTACACAATTTTCAGGTTTTTCAATACATACGGACCAAAGCAAAGCAGACATTTTGTAATCTCCAAATTCCTTATAAGCGCTCTTAATAATGAAGATATTACGGTATATGGCGATGGCAAACAAACCCGTACTTTCTGTTTTATTGATGACAATATTGAAACTTGCATTAGTGCTTTTAACAACAGCAAACTCATCAACGATGTGGCCAATATTGGCAGTAACATCGAAACAACTATATATGAACTGGCTCAGACTGTTATCCGTTTAACGGGATCAAAATCCAAAATTGTCCATCTGCCACCCCTTAAAGAAGGTGATATGAGCGGCCGACTTCCAGATACCAGAAAGATGCGCGCCATACTCAATAAACCATTGATACCACTTGAAACCGGAATCAAAAACATCCTTGACAATGGCCTTTTTGAAATGAAACACAATCTGTAATATGTACTCTTTCAAAGAACTGCAGAATATTGCCAATGAAACTTTGAAAAACCTCAATTTTGAAAAGGAACCCTTGGCGTTATATACCCCTGTAAAATACGTGCTCGAAGTGGGTGGAAAAAGACTCAGACCTGTTCTTACCATGATGAGCGCCAACTTGTATAGTGATAATCCGGAAATTGCTTTAAAAGAGGCAACCGGACTGGAAATTTTCCATAATTTCACATTGCTTCATGATGACATTATGGATAAAGCAGATCTTAGAAGAAATATGCCCACTGTCCACAAAAAATGGAACGAAAACACTGCAATTCTTTCAGGAGACGCTATGATGATTGTGGCTTATGGTTTTTTTATTGGAAGTAAAAACCCCCGAAGCAATGATATTTTCAGCGTTTTTAATGACACTGCGTTAAAGGTTTGTGAAGGACAACAGTACGACATGGATTTTGAAAAACTGAATGTTGTAACTGAAGAGCAGTACCTTGAAATGATCAGACTGAAAACGGCTGTTTTGCTGGCAGCCTGCCTCAAGATCGGTGCTCTGGCCGCAGGTGCTCCTATTGATGAATGTGATAAACTTTATGAAGCTGGGATCAACCTCGGACTGGCATTCCAACTGCAGGATGACTACCTTGATGTGTTTGGTAATACTCAGACTTTTGGGAAAAATATCGGCGGGGATATTGCTTCAAACAAAAAAACCTACCTGTTAATAAAAGCCCTTGCTTTGGCTGATCATGACGAGAAGATGGAACTCGAAAAATGGCTTTCATTTTCGGGAGAAGACTTAAACAGGAAAGTCGTTGCTGTTACAGAAATTTATAAAAAACTTGGAATCAGGGAACTGGCAAAGAAAAAAATATTGGATTTTTCAGAAAAATCAAAAAATATACTGAACGAATTAACAGTTGAAAAAAACAGGAAAAAAGAGCTTGAAAACCTCATTGGGCAGCTTATAGACAGGAGTTTTTAGTTTTTTTGATTTTTTTTTAAGATATGTCTTTTAAAAATTGATAAATTGTGAATTTATATTAAATTTGTATTCTTTGTAAATTAATTAAAACCTTAAACCAATTACCATGTCAAAAAGTACAGGTGAAATTATTCAGGTCATTGGTCCTGTAGTGGACATAAGCTTTGAAAAACAGGGTGGAAATCTTCCCGATATTTACGATGCCCTGGAAATTACAAAAGAAGATGGCAAAATTCTTGTTGTTGAATGTCAGCAGCACATTGGCGAAAACACTGTAAGAGCTATATCCATGGACTCGACCGATGGTTTGAGACGCGGAATGGAAGTGCGTGCCACCGGAGCACCTATAAAAATGCCCATCGGTGAAAAAATCAAAGGTAGATTGATGAACGTAATTGGTGATACTATTGACGGAATTGGTCAGCTTGATAAATCAGAAGGTTATCCCATCCACAAAGAACCACCATCATTTGAAGAATTATCAACCGAAAAAGAGGTTCTATATACAGGTATTAAAGTAATTGACCTCATCGAGCCCTATTCAAAGGGTGGTAAAATCGGGTTATTCGGTGGTGCCGGTGTAGGTAAAACTGTTTTGATCATGGAGATGATCAACAACATTGCAAAAGGTTACGAAGGTATGTCCGTTTTCGCCGGTGTTGGCGAAAGAACAAGGGAAGGCAATGACCTTTTAAGAGAAATGCTCGAGTCTGGTGTAATGAAATATTCCGATGCCTTCCTCCATGATATGGAAAAAGGCGGTTGGGATCTTTCTCTGGTTGATATGGATGAACTGAAAAAATCGCAGGTTTCCATGGTGTTTGGCCAGATGAACGAACCTCCCGGAGCACGTGCAAGGGTTGCCCTTTCAGGTCTTACCATTGCCGAATATTTCAGGGATGGTGACAAAAAAGGAAAAGGTAACGACATCCTTCTTTTTATTGATAATATTTTCCGTTTTACCCAGGCCGGCTCAGAGGTATCTGCATTGTTGGGACGTATGCCTTCAGCAGTAGGATATCAGCCAACACTGGCAACTGAAATGGGTATCATGCAGGAAAGGATTACTTCTACTAAAAATGGTTCCATCACATCTGTCCAGGCAGTATACGTACCCGCAGATGACCTTACCGACCCTGCTCCGGCTACAACATTCTCTCACCTTGATGCCACCACAGTGCTTTCAAGAAAGATTTCAGAGTTGGGTATTTATCCGGCAGTTGACCCGCTTGATTCAACCTCAAGAATTCTTTCTCAGGATATTGTAGGCGAAGAACATTACCGTACAGCACAGAAAGTAAAAGAAATTCTCCAGCGCTATAAAGAGCTTCAGGATATTATTGCCATCCTTGGTATGGACGAACTTTCTGAAGAAGACAAGCTTATTGTACACAGAGCCAGAAGGGTTCAGAGGTTCCTTTCACAGCCCTTCTTTGTTGCTGAGCAGTTTACCGGATTAAAAGGCGTAATGGTTTCCATCGAAGATACCATTAAAGGGTTCAACATGATCATGAACGGAGAAGTCGACCAGTATCCCGAAGCAGCTTTCAACCTTGTTGGCACCATTGAAGATGCCATTGAAAAAGGTGAGAAAATGCTCTCCGATGCAAAAAAATAGTAAAATATATTACGGTCTGATTTTTGTTATATAAAAACTGAACTGATGTTTATTGAAATTTTAACACCCGACAAAAAGATTTTTGAAGGAGAAGCTGAACTGGTTCAGGTACCGGGCAGCAACGGTTCTTTTGAAATCCTCAACAACCATGCTCCCATTATTTCAACTTTGGGTGAAGGAAAAATTAAAGTGGTTTCTGAAGGGAAAAAAGAAGATTCTTTCCAAATTAAATCCGGTGTTATTGAAGTTCTTAAAAACAAGATTATTGTTTTGATTGAAACTTAATATGAAGGTACTTTTTAAAATATTGTGTTTTTTAATTTTTCTGGCTCCGGTTATATCAAATGCCCAGGAGAAAGTTACCTTTTATTCTATTGATAGTCTTGAAATTACCGCTGATCTTTATGAAATTGACAAAAACTATCCTTACATCATTTTGTTTCATCAGGTTGGAGGCAGTCGCGGAGAATATAATGTCCTTGCCAAACGCCTTGTAAAACTGGGATATAACTGTCTGGCTGTTGACCTGAGAAACGGTGAGGAATCAAATTTTGTTAAAAACGAAACCGCTGAAAAAGCAAAAGAAAAAAAAGTGCCCTGCGGTCTTGAAGACACCCAAAATGATATCCTGGCTGCCATTGATTATATTTTTTATAAAAATTACAGAGAGGTTATTTTATTTGGCAGTTCCTTTTCTGCATCCTTATGTCTGAAAACTGCTAAGGGAAACCCTAAAATTAAAGCAGTGGTAGCTTTTAGTCCGGGAGAATTTTTCCTTCCCGACACCGAAATAAAATATGAAATCAAAGGATTGAAAAAGCCTGTTTTTGTTGCCTCCTCTGTAAAGGAATATCCTTACATGCTTGAACTTTTTGTGAATGTTTCAAGTGAATATAAAACTATTTTCAAGCCCATGAAGGGTGAGGGTGCTTATGGCACAAAAAGCCTTACCGACGAATGTGATTCAAGCGATGAATACTGGCTCGAATTGCTGATGTTTTTCAGAAAATTGAAATAATTTCAAAGAAAACAACAAAAAAAAGCGCAGATTACTGCGCTTTTTTTTGTTGTTTATCAAAGCCAATGGTCATTTTAACAATTAATTACAATTTTTCTGCTATATCATCTTATTCGATTAAGTATTTTATTCTATTTTTACCTTATTATAAACCAAAAATTTATTTTTATGAAAAAGTTATTATCTATCGCTGTTTTATTAGCCGGTGTTGCAATTATTTTTTCGAGTTGTGGCAAATATGAAGACGGACCAAAAATTAGTCTGAAATCAAAAAAAGCAAGAGTTGCTGCAGAATGGGTTGTTGAAAAAACTTATTTCAATGATACTGAACAAACCCTTGATGGTGATGAACAATATTATATCATGGCTCTTGAAAAAGACGGTACAGGAAAATATATTGTCGAAGCTCATACCGATAGCGAAGGAAATGCTGTAGCCGGAGGTGAAGCAGAAATTGAATGGGAATTTGATGAAGATAACTTGAAAATCAGAACCAGAATGAAATTTGGTGATGCATGGTCTGATTGGGGAGATTACACTGAAATTACACGCCTTAAAGAAAATGAACTTTGGACAAAGGACACTGAAGAATTTGGCGGTGTAACTTCTGTTTATGAAGTACATTATGTGAAAAAATAAATTGGAAATAGCCTTCATATTTTAGGCTACCCGGTTTATCCTTGAAAATCTGATTTGCCTGTTCTTATAGGAAATCAGATTTTCAAGGATTTTCATCAGTAAAAATGCTACATCCTTTGAAAAGAATTTAAAAAAAACATTAACCCATTTCCTTTCTATTTGATTCAGGTCGTCATGAAAAATTTAATCAAACCCATATTAATCCTTTCAATTGTAGCTCTGGTCTTTCAAAACTGTGGAAAATATGAAGAAGGCCCTGGTTTTAGCTTAAGATCAAAAAGCGCCCGTATTGATAATTTATGGGTAATGGAAAAGGAGTATGAAAATGGGGAAGAGAAAGAGTTGAGCCCCTTCAATTCATACTTTTTTCTTGAATTAAAAAAAGATGGCACCGGCAAATCAGGTAACGACGAATTTAAATACACTGTCAGCGGAGCTGAGTTAACCATGGCTGCCAGTGAAATTAACCTGGTATGGGAATTAAGTGAAAATAAGGAACAAATCAGAACCAAGTATGAAGGAGACTCTGACTGGGAAATTTGGGTTGATATTATCAGACTTACTGAAAACGAAATGTGGTTAAAATACACCGAAGAAGATGGCAGTAGTACCATACTGTATGAATTACATTACAAAACCAAATAAAATGAAAAAAATATTAAATATTTCAATTATTGCAGCTGCAATTACACTAATACTGTCAAGTTGCGGAAAATATGAAGATGGTCCGGGCATGAGTCTGAGATCAAAAAAAGGCCGGGTTGCCGGAGAATGGGTAATCGAAAAAAGCTATACAAACGGCGTGGAGGATTCGCTAAACGTTTATCAGCAAAATTGTCGTTACGTTTTTGAAAAAGATGGTTCGGGTGCTTTTGTAAATGATGAATATACATTGGTAATTGATGATGTGCCTTTTGTATTTGAGGCCGACGAAATTCAAATGGAATGGGAATTCGATGATAAAAAGGAAAATATCAGAACCCGCTTGTATAATGAAACCTCAAGTACCTGGCAAGATTGGAATGAATGGTTTACCATAACCAGACTAACAAATAAGGAAATGTGGTTTTCATATACCGAAGTTGAAGATGGCGGTAATGTGGAAACTGAAATTCATTTTAAGAGAAATTAATTTAACAGCCTTCCTTTAGGCGATTTAACCAATAAAATAATAAAAACATGAAAAAAATTCTAACTTACATTTTGGTGGCAATGATTATTGCCCCTGTTTTAAACAGTTGTAAAAAAGGTGAAGATGATCCATTCTTATCTTTAAAATCAAGAGATGGTCGTCTGGAAGGCGAATGGGTGCTGAAATCAGTTGAAGGAACTCAAACCGGAACTGATGAATCAACAGCCACTTACAAGCCTACTGATACCGATAGGGAAACTTATACAACAATAATTACTTATGACGGTTCAAAATTTAAATATGTCGAAACAACCGACTTCACCTCCATTTCAGATGAAACTGTAACCTGCAGAACTGTTCACACATATTATGAACCTGCAACCTACAGTATGACTTTTGACAAGAATGGCTCAGTAATTACAACTAATGGAGCAACACAAAATACCACTGCCGGAACATTTGTTATCTCATCAAGTCCTGCCAATTCAGGAACCAGTTTTTCATTTTCAAATCCTTATGGAGGTGGAAAAACTGATGGTACTTATAACGAAACTATTGAAACTGACTACACCTCATCTGACACTGATACAGAGGAAAGCCTTTGGTATTGGGGTAATAGCGGAAAAAATAAATCAACCATTGTTATTGAAGAAATGGGAACCTATGATGTGTTAAGACTTTCTTCCAAGGAATTGAAACTTAAATACTCTTACTCCTCTACTTCAAATTCAACTTACCATTCAACCGGTTCTTTCGATTATACAAGTACCGATAAAACTGTTGAATCATATGAAATGATTCTGACATTCGAGAAAAAATAACAACTATAAAAAAAAGCCTGCACTCGCAGGCTTTTTTATTATTTCAACTTCTTATCCCAAACTTTTTTCGATTTTTAAAAACTTCATTAGGGACAATCCTGATTTTGGTGTATATTAATAAAATTGAAAACAACTTTTACAAATATTTGTTATTATTGATGAAATTTAAAACACAAGTTATGAGAAACCTATTTTTAATTACAATTGCTTTTGCTGCCTTTTCATTGATCTTTTCGGGATGCACTAAATATGAAGACGGACCAAAAATCAGTATTTTATCTGCCAAATCAAAAATAAGCAAAGACTGGACGCTTTATAAAATATATGATGAAGACGGCAAAGAAGAAAGCTATATTCCTGTTTTCACATTTTCATTTACAAAAGAAGGCGCTTTTGAAAAAACTTTTATTACAACCACCACCGGAACCAGAGAGATTGACGGTGCAAACTTAACCCTTACCTATACAACTGATTTGGGCATTGGTGTTGTAACCACTCACGAAAATTACACTATTGACCGTTTATCAGGAGATGAACTTTGGTTAATCGACAAAAACGACGGATCAATGTATAAAGACCACGAATTAAGGTTTATTCTGAAATAAAAAAAACCTTATACAAACCGTCTTTGCGAGCATCTATGTAAACCTCGCTCTTCAATTAATAATTGCAACGAAGCAATCTCCTTATCGATTCTTTGTCTTTGAATGGGAGATTGCTTCTTCGCATAGCCATCTCTTATAACCGATTAACTTGATCAAGCTCTTCGCAATGACGATTATTTTAAAGTTTTTATTTATATAAACCAGTATATTATTACTTTTTAAAGGTGAGCTTTAAGAAATCCCTTATCTGTTCAACGCCCACATCACTTAATATTATTTTTTTATCCTTATCAAGCAAAAATATCCTAGGAGTGGTAATTACATTATAAAGATCATAAAAGTTTGTGGTACGGTAGGGGTCAAAAACATTATTCCATTCTTCAAGTCCCTGCTCCTCAATGAATTTATCCCATTCTGGTTTATCAATCAGAGAATACATGGCAAAAACCTCTACACCTTTGCTCCAGTAATCCTCAGCAATTTTCTTTATCTGAGGCGTTGCTTCCCTGCAATGTCCACATTCGGGTTCGTAAATAAAAAGTATGGTGTAATCGGCTACCAGTTCGTGCAGACTAAAAGGTGACATGTCGTTTCTGAAAACCTCAAGGTCGGGAGCAATCTGGTCAACCATGGTGGGTTTTATTGATTGTACCCTTTCCCGAATCTTTTTTAGTTTTTCCTCCTCAACCCAATCGGCAATACCCGTAAAATAGTATTTTTCAGCAAGATGTACAAACACGTTTTTGTGTGTCATATATTTTGAAACTGCAAAATAACCCATCATGTGTTCAGTTATAAACTGTTTCATTTCCTTATCCGGTGATGCCTTTTCGATGATTTGGTCCACCGCCCTGTTTATTGAGTCGTAATGGGGAAAAATAATATTTGTGAGATACTGGTTGATCATTCGGTAAAGGTTATCGGTACGTATGAGCCGATTATCTGAAAAATCAATGTTATCGAGATAATGGTCCCTGTAATAGCCCAAAATAGCTGCGGTATCTTTCTTACTGATGTTTTCAGGGAGGGGTGGCTCAAAGGAGGACTTCATCCAACTGTAGAAAAATATTTTACTGTCGCCGGCTAATATCTCGGCCTGTAGTTTTCTTTGTTCGTCAAATTTCTTATCAAGCTCCGCTTTATAAATTTTTACAGAGTCGGCATTTTTTGTCAATGTTTGAAGCAGTCTTATCCGATTGATATCTTTGTTCGATTCATCTATTTTCTTATAAAAAGCTGCCATAAGTTTATTGGAAACAGATCCCTTGGCTTTAAATTCACTTACAAACTCATCTGCATTGTTTCTGATAAAAAACTTCTGGTCTTCATCAATCAGGATATCAAATGATTTTGTGTTTGGAAAGTAAAGAAAGTACTGACCGGGTATTAAAGCTTTTTCACCTGTCACATAGCCGATTCCCTTTGAATTTAATTTCACTGAATCAAGCATGTACAGCTTGTCCCTGAAATGATACCCAAATAAAACTGAAGTATCCCGAAGGTTGTTTATTTTAATCTTTATTTTGTGTCCCTGGCTATAATTGCACTGAAACAGGAAAACCGTAATTATTACAGAAAATAAATACTTCATAATGGATTAAAATGCAGCAAGTAATAAGTCAATGTCTTTTGCCTGTATATCGAACAAATCGCCAATATGACTGTTGGTAAGGATACCGTTATAAACATATATACCGCTTCTCATCCAGGGTTTTTCCCTGATATATGTTTTCAGGTCGCCCGACTCAGCAAGTTCAAGCAGCATGGGCACAAAAATATTACTCAGGGCATATGACGCAGTGCGGGCAACCCGCGAAGCACAGTTGGGTACACAATAATGAATCACACCATACTCTCTGTAAACCGGATTGCTGTGGGTAGTGAGTCTGGAGGTTTCAAAGCAGCCTCCCTGATCTATACTGATGTCAACAATGATTGAGCCACGTTTCATTTGCCTGACCACATCTTCGGAAACCATATATTTTGATGCCGGGTCACCCTGCCTGATGGCGCCAATAGCCACATCGGCCGATTTTAGTGCATTCAGCAAGACTTTTGGCTGCATGACGGAGGTAAAAATTACCTGTCCCAAATTCGATTGCAGTCTTCGGAGTTTAAAAACAGAAGCATCAAAAACTTTAACCAGTGCACCGAGACCCATTGCTGCACGTGCAGCATATTCTCCGGCAGTCCCTGCGCCCAGAATTACAACTTCGGTTGGGTTAATACCGGTAATTCCGCCCAGCATCTCACCTTTTCCGTCATGGACATTACTAAGGTACTCTGCGGCAATAAGCACCGATGTTTTTCCTGCAATTTCGCTCATGGAACGGATAACCGGAAAGCAGTCATTTCTGTCTTTCAGATATTCAAACCCGATGGCAGAAACACGCTTTTTGATTAATCCCAGAATAAAATTTTCGTCCTGAGCAGCAATATGTGTGGCTGAAATAACAATCTGGTTACCCTTGAACAGGTTAATTTCCTCCTGTGTAAATGGTGCCACCTTGATAATGATATCGCACTGGTATACTTCAGCTTTGTTTTCAGTAACATCAGCACCTTTATCACTGTAATCGAGGTCATCAAAATTTGCCGATTTACCGGCACGCGATTCGATCAATACTTTATGTCCGTTATTTACCAGCACCTCAACCCCCAGCGGTGTAATCGCCACCCTTCCTTCATCTGGATGGGTTTCTTTTGGAACACCGATAATCAGTTGTTTTTTCTTTTTTAAAATTTCAAGTTTTTCTTCCTGTGGCAGTAGAGCTTCTTTTGTAAATGGTGTAGTTTTTTCCTGCATTTCATTGTAATTTTTCAAATTGAACAAAAACAAAAACTTATTCAGGAATCAAATTGTATCAATAAATTTTTGATATTCGAAATTACGACATTTTAGAAAAACAGACAAGTAATTGGGTGAAAGTTTTCAAAGTATGAAAGTTCATAAATCTATATTAACAGGGAAAATTTATTTTTTCGCAGAAACCTCTCCCAGAAACACTTCCCATACAAGTTCCTTTTCACCACCAAAATCTTTCTCAACCTGTTTGAGAATAATTTGTACTTCAAACTGCGATTGTTTTTCTCCACCCTGAGTGAAAAATGAAAGCGGAACCTTCGATTTAAAGGATATTTTACCAAAATAACTATTATCACTATTTCTGATGAATGACTCGTCCACTGCCAATTCTTTGACAGATAAAATTAATGGCTGTTGGAAGTCAAGGATATTTTTTAAAACTTCCTGAGCCGTTGGTCTGATACTTTCATCGAAATATTCCAGAGCCTGTTCAATAGTTTGTTCTCTGAGATATATGTCTATAGTTGAGTCACTGATGATTTCAAGGTAAGAGGCCAAATCCTGTGTTTTTTGCAGGGCACGGTTTTCAAAATCCCGGAGATAATCGTCTGAAAGCACTTCGGTAACCATTATATCCGATGAGTCTGAAGCATATTTTGCTTCGGTGCATTCTGCTTCTTCAGCCACTGCTTCCTTTTTATCTTCCTGCATTTGCTTTTCTTTTCGGGAATCCGAACAAGCAAAAACCAGTCCTGAAAGAACAGATATAATAGCAATATGTAATAACTTTCTTTTCATTCGGACATTTGCATAAATCTTAGTACAGAAATTTTACCTTTTTCATAAACTGTTTCAATTACCCTGATATTTTTCAAACTTTTAGCCGGAATTGTCATTTTGTTGATAAACCCGCTTTTATTATATAATTCCATGCTGTGGTTATCGTAGTCGCTGCTCACCTGAATAATTTTCGCATTATCGGCAATCATTTCATCAAGCTGGGCGCGCCTTCTTTTCCAGTCTTCTATTTTGGAGGTAGAAAAAATATGTATCATCAGGGCATAGTCGTCGGTGTGTAGCTTAATTTTTTCAGATCCCCCGTTTCCGCTCAAAACCCTGACAACAGTATCGGTTTTATAATAGGGCGCTTTTACGATAAAAGTGATTTTTTCAGCTTCAGTTGAAAGGGAGAAACAACCATTTTTATCACAGTTTTTATAAAAACCTGATTCCCCTTCTTTAATGATATTAATTTCAATGAGTGAGTCCCTGACCGGTTTTTTATTATCGGCATCAATAAAGCAAAAGACATATTCAGGAATCACTTTTTCTGAAGGAATAAATATAAAGAAAATACCCAGAATCAGCAGCACAGATAGAGTGAGAGCCAAAGCAAGAAAATGGATTTTCTTTCTGCTTTTTTTTCCTTTTTCTGCCAGATGCATTTCCTGAAATTCCTGCGAATTGTCTGATTTTTTAGAAATAAAATCTTCCCAACCTCTGTATCCGCAGTACTTTGAAAGAATTTCGAGCATATCGGTCCTCGGCACTTTTCCGGTACCACCTTTTATGTGGGTGTAAAACCATTTCTCTGAAATGCTGCCCCCTGCCCTGCTGATAAGCTCTTCCTGCAAATTTACTATCTGCTGGCCTTTCCATTCCTCAATTGGCAAAGCGCATGAAGGGTAGGTCTTTTTATAAGTTTTTTCTACCTCAAGCTTTAATTCCCGATAATATTTCAGGTACAGATCTTCCATTATAACATGCAGATTTTCTGCTCTTTGCACAATTGTAAATGATTTACAAGAACTTTACATTCTCTTTACAACCCTTTTACAACCCTAAGGGGTCATCATGGTCATAATTTTGAATCAAAAACAAAAAAAACAATTATTCATTTAAATTCTAAAATTATGAAAAAATTAATTAAAAATCTGAAGTTTTTTGCAGCTGCAATATTAACAATGTATTTTGTTTCATGTTCAGAGAATGCAAAACATGACGAAAAATCGGGTACAGAACCCATGGACGCCACTAAAGCCTGTAAAGCTGAAGAAGCATATGCAGCAGATGGCTTACCTGAAATTATTGAAGGTGAAGTGGAATTTAATACTGAAGAGTACACCAAAATCACTGAAAACGCATTTAAAAATCCGGCAAACGAACCACTTTCAACCTTTTCAATTGATGTTGACAATGCTTCTTACAGCAATGTACGCCGTTTTCTTGAAATGGGACAGCTTCCTCCGGCCGATGCGGTAAGAATAGAAGAAATGATCAATTATTTTGATTACGACTACAAAGAGCCAAAGGGTGAACATCCTTTTTCAGTGGTTACCGAGATGGCCGAATGCCCATGGAATAAAGACAATAAACTGGTACACATCGGAATTCAGGGTAAATCTCTTGATTATAATAATCTGAAGCCTTGCAACCTGGTGTTTCTCATTGATGCTTCGGGCTCAATGGAAGATTCGAACAAACTTCCGCTATTAAAACAGGCTTTCAGAATGCTTGTTAAAGGTCTCAGTAAAAACGACAAAGTGGCTATTGTTACTTATGCGGGAGCAGCCGGATTGGTTCTTCCATCGGTACCTGCAACCAGTATTTTTGAAATAAATGATGCGCTGGATAAATTAATGGCAGGCGGATCAACTGCTGGAGGCGAAGGAATTGAACTTGCTTACAAAGTTGCCAAAGAAAATTATATCAAAGGCGGCAACAACAGGGTGATTCTTGCTACCGATGGTGATTTCAACGTGGGCATGTCATCATCAGGTGATTTAGTAAGGTTAATCGAAGAAAAACGCAAAGATGACATTTATCTTACCATTTGTGGTTTTGGCATGGGCAACTACAAAGACAGTCGCATGGAAGAAATCAGCAATGCAGGAAATGGCAACTATTTTTATATTGACAATGAAAAAGAAGCCGAGAAAGTGTTTGTCACCGAATTGCGCGCCAATTTGTTTACCATTGCCAAAGATGTAAAAATACAGGTCGAATTCAATCCGGCCAACGTTCAGGCATACCGTTTAATTGGTTATGAAAACCGGGTAATGAACAACGAAGATTTTGATGATGACACCAAGGATGCGGGTGAAATTGGGGCCGGACATACAGTCACTGCCATCTACGAAATCATTCCGACAGGCGTTCAGTCAAAATACACCAAAGCCTTTAACCTTAAATATCAGGAAATTAAACCTAAAAAAGGTTCGGAAAACGAAATGATGTCATTAAGTTTCAGATACAAACCCATTGACAAGGAAGAAAGCGTTCTTATTAAAGAGACTGTTGAAAAAGCTGACAACAAATTCAATACTGCTTCGGAAAACTTCAGATTTTCAGCTGCAGTAGCCGGGTTTGGAATGCTTCTGAGAAATTCGGAATATAAAGGCAATCTTACTTTTGATGATGTAATGAATATTGCTAAAAAAAGCCAGGGAAAAGACAAAGAGGGTTACAGGAATGAGTTTCTGACTTTGATTGAAAAGGCTGATGAGATCAGTAAAAGTACTGCTAAAAATGAATAGCCATTATGGCTGGTAGAAATAAAAAAGCCGCGAATGCGCTAATAATTCGCGCATTCGCGGCAAATATTTTTCTTCTATTTATGAACCTTCCTAATAAACTCCTCAACCTCCGGAACTCCACCCTGATAAATCAGGTAACCGTTATAAGGTTCGCGTTTGGTAATTTCATCGTTGATCGGGGTAAGCATCAATCTCTTCACTTCTTCAGGATCATCTGACTGTCCGAGAGCCCAGCCCAGTTTAATATAAGCCACTTCGGGGAGCATATTTCCGGCCGGAATAATTCCCTTGGCCATCATGTCCCTGCCTGTATCATATACAAACATGTGAACATATCCCCAGATTGTCTGCAAAGTCATATATTGGTGAACGCCGTTTGCTTTGGCGCGTTCAATGGCAGGATACATTTCCTTGTTAACATGGCCCAGTCCGGTTCCAACCCATACAACGCCCTTGTAGCCATTGTCAATAATAGAATTCAAAGTATCGGGTTTCATTCCGGGATAATAATACAGCATGGTTACTTTATCCGAGAAATATGGAAAAATATCCACTTTGCGGTCTTTTCGTCTGTGGTTGTAGGTTTTATGAATCGGAGTAACTCCTTTTCTTGTAACAGTAGCCAAAGGTATGTCACCAATAGTACGGAAAGTAGAGCGGTACGACGAGTGCATTTTCCTTACCCTGGTTCCTTTATGCAGTAAACCATATTCATCAGAAGTAGGACCAAACATACAAACCATAACCTCGGCAATATCAGAATAGCCGGCGGTGGTCATTGCATGCATCAGGTTAAGTGCTGCATCGGAGCTAGGACGGTCGGATGATCGCTGCGAGCCAACCAATACGATGGGAACAGGTGGATTCTGAACCATAAAAGTTAGTGCAGCTCCGGTATGATGCAAAGTATCGGTTCCATGACCAATTACGATGCCATCGACACCATTTTCAATTTCCTTTTTAATTGCTTTGGCAAGGCCGATATACTGAGACGGACCCATATTTTCGCTGAAAACGGCGAAGATTTTTTCTGTTTCCAGATTACAGATATCTGCAAGTTCGGGAACCGCTCCATACAATTCGCCCGGAGAAAATGCAGGAATAACCGCACCAGTTCTGTAGTCGAGGCGTGAAGCTATGGTTCCGCCAGTACCGATAAGTTTTACCTTAGGTAAGCCTTTGGTGTATGGAAACTGTTTTTCGGGAATCTGGTAGTTGGCTTTTTTATAGCCTACTTCCTTCATCAGCTTAATGGTTTTAATGTCAATACCAATATTATAGCCGGTAATGATTTTTACTACAATATGCTGGTCATCATCATTTTCAGATCTTGGAAGCACAGTGCCTTTAAACTCACCACGAGTGGTGTCAATAACTGCTTGTCCCCATACCCTGACATTATATTTTTTAAGCATTTCTAATGCTTTGCCTTTGTATCCTTGGAAAATATCGTCGCTCATGTCTGTAATATTTCTAAATTCTTAATCAGTAATTAATTTTTCTCAACGGCTTTTTTAAGCTCTTTCAGGCTCATGTTTCCAACTGCCTGTTTGCGCAACTGACCCATAACCCAGTCGTTTGTTGTTTTGGGTGTTTGTTTGCGCCCTGTCTCCTTGAATTTATCTTTCAGGAAGCTAATGGGAGCCAGCAATGATTCTTTTGATTTCTTTTTAAAACCAATGATGGTCAGAACCGAATCAAAGTCCATTTGAGGATGGGTATATATTACAGGAAGCATATCCCTTGCAATTTCAACCTCAAGTTTTTGTTTTTTTATGAATTCAAACATTTCAAAAACACGGTGGTATGAAAAGTCTGATGAAGAAGTGTTATGTCCCTCAACGAATTTCATTTGATGGCCAAAGAACGTACCAATAAACTTTGGATTGTACTTCAGTTTTTCAGCAATTTCTTCGATTACGGGAACCAGGTTTTTCTTCAGGATATAGGTAAAGGCGTCATCGGGAACACCCCATTTATTGAGTTGATTGAATCGATCGATCACATCAACCGGAAGATTTTTACTTAATTTTTTAATATAAGAGTCTTCAAGTGGAATTGGTGCAGAATCGGTATCGGGATACATTCTGTCGGCACCGGGGAGCACCCTTTCAAAGATGGTTGTTCCGTCTTCGAAAGATTTTCTTGTTTCGTTTGGCACGCCGTTAAAGGCCATGTGACAGCGCTCTTCAATAGTATCAAGGGCTGTTTTCACATCAGCTTCAGGGCAGAAAATAATAAGGAGTGCATCATTTTCACCAGCTTTCATTTTCTTTTTCAGAACATCCCAGGTTTTTTCCTTTACAACCGGTTTTAATTGTTCAGTATGAATTAAATTTGGTTTTTCGATACAAGCAATCACTTTTAATCTGTCGCTAAACTCATCGGCAAACATTTTTCCGGGTTGGGTAAAATGTGACATCAATCCATTAAACTCGGGCAAACTGATGCATAAAATCTTTTCACCTCTTTCATGTGAAGATTTCAATGGTTCCACTGAACTATCCACTGCATCCCAATCCAGATTAAGATGGTTCATTTTCCATTTTTTCTCATCAATGCGTTTATTCAGTTCATCTCTGATGGCAAGCAAAGCCCACTGTCTGAAACATTCGTTGTGGGTAAGTTCGGGAATCCATTTTGTATGGGCAACACCTTTAATTTCAACGCGGGTACCACCTTTGCAGCTGACATTGACATCTTCTCGTCCGGCACCAATACCAGTTCTAACTTTTCCGGTACTTCTGTTAAGAAAGCGGATATAGTTGCAGGCTTCCTTCACTTCGTCAGGATTTTTCATGTCGGGGTAGGTCACTGTTTCGATAAGAGGCATACCCAGGCGATCGGTCTTATATATGCGGGTGTGACCGATATCTGAAACTTCGCGGCATGAATCTTCCTCGATGGAAAGCTGTATTAACCTGATGGTTTTATTTTTAATGGGGAATTCACCTTCAACGCCTAAAATGGCGGTACGCTGGAAACCGGTTGGAATACTTCCGTCGAGATATTGCTTGCGGGTAATGTGAACTTCGCCCACAACATTTAATTTACTCAAAATGGAAATTTCAAGTGCTATTTCGAGCGCCTCGGGGTCGATTTTAAACGGGGGTGTATCATCCACCTCGTAGGTACAAGCGGTTTTATTGTTTACCCTGTAAATAATTTCCTTACGGGTTTTAAATTCCATCAATGCAGTACCGTCGTACTCGCCCAGTTCACTGAGGGTTGGACGCATGTGGCGAATAACTTCGGCATCATAATCCTCATGATCATGGAAAACACCTGCAGGGCAGCGGCAGAACAATTTGCTTTTAGTCAAAAGTTGCTGGTGCACTTCGAGACCTGACATAAAACCGATGCGGTCATAATCTTTCTGTTTTGCTTTTTTTCGGGGTACGTACCCTATGGCCTTTTTGGTTTTTTCGTAATTCTGAGAAGGATCAAATGATTTTTTCACGGGTAAAGATTAGTTTATTAATGAAAAATGAATTAAGATTTTTGATGTATCAGGGGAGGTTTTGCAAGCAAAAGAAGGCACGTACTGCACCAGGGTTGGGTTAACAGAGGTTCTTCTTTTTTGCGCACTTTCCATTTAAAACGTTTTACTTATTTTAAAAATACATCCTCTCAAAATTAACTTTGTTTTAAATTTCTGCAAAGGAATACCCAATAATTTGCAGCATAAATGAAAAATTTATGTCAAAATATTTTTAACAAGAGAAATCGGGCACAACCCTTTAAGCCGCAAACTACTGTAGTTTAGCAAGTTCAGCCTCAAGTTGACCAAGGGTAATTTCTTCCGGGGTAAGATTCTGCACAGGTGAAGATCCAACAATAAACGGGCAGGTACAACCGAAAGTCTTGTCACCTTCAATTTTTACAGCGAAGATTATTATTTCATCATTTACGGGCATTTGTGGAAAACGATAGACATTTTGTTTGTCAATATAATCTGCTTTAAGGAGTGACTTGCTTTCGACAAATGCTGCGAAAACAGAATAGTTTCCCATATCGGGCAGACATACCAATACATTTGATCTGTTGCCTGATTTTTTAAATCTGTCGCAATTTATCCAGCCAAATCCATCAATGGCAAATGAATACTTCTTTTTCATTATATTGGTTTCTCCGCTTAATATTCCCTTTACATTCAATTGCCAACCCTCATTCAAATCCTTACTTATCTGTCGGTGGTAAAAATCTGGGATTTCCTCTTTAACCGATATCTTGGCCATATTTTCTTCTTTGATCATCCAGTCGACATTTCCGTTTGCATTATTACCGTAAAAAACCTGCATATCATTAAACGCAGTATCAGCAGGCATTTCAATTTGAGCTTCGGAACCGGGTTTTAAACTCAGGGGGATTCCTTCACCGGTAACTTCAATATGAAACATCCCGCCCGATTCAAGAATCTCATCGCCCGACATCGTTTGCAATCCCGAAAATGCAAAATCTGTCATTGAATAAAATTCTTTTAATCTTAATTCCACGTTTCCCTTATAATCGTTTCCGTTTTCATCAACGAGTGCGTTGGCCGGAATGCTGATTTTTGTTCCTTTTTTTCCTTGAATTTTAATATCAATTCCCCCATATTCAGTAAAAAGCTGCGTTTCGGTATAATCAGGGTTTATAATATCCATAAATGATTTATCGGGGATAAATCCTGTTACTTCGTCATACTCATCCACCATAATTTCCACACGGCGGTTCATTGATTTCCCTTGCTCATCAGAATTTTGAGCAAGTGGGTTGTTTTCGCCTTTCCATTTCATTAAAATGTTCGCCGGGCGTGCGCCATTCTCAGTAAAAAAATTATACACTGCACGGGTTCTGTTAAAACTAAGAGAATTATTGTAATCAACACTGCCATCACTGTCGGTATGTCCGGTTAAATAGATTTTAACATTGGGCAAATCGCCGGCTTTTTTCAAAAACAACTCAAGTTTTTCCTTCTCGGAAGGTGTTAAAAGATAGCTGTCTGATTCAAAATAGACCGATTGATTTATCTGAGAAAAGCCTGATAAAGCAGACAAGAGCAGGAAAATAAAAATTAAGCGTGACATGGTTATCAGAATTAATAATGTTCTGATAATAAAATGCAAAAAAAGATGAAAAGGTTGTACCGGCACTTCAGTTATTTTACTGCCAGTAAGACTCCTTCTTTTTTAATTGTTTCGATGAAAAGAGCTGTGTTTTCAGTATCTGATGTCCAAATAAACTTATAATCTGAAATCTGATTGTCCTCGTAGTATTTTATCATCAGTTCGCCTCCCCTTGCATTTCGGAAACATATATAATCTATTTTTCTGAAATCAAAAACTTCCATTTTCAAATTTCTAAAAAGAAATGATTTAACAACTAAACAGTTTCCGTAAAGCAAATATTTTTTGTATTTGATCAAAAACGAAAGAGGGATAAACAAAAATATTAAAACAAAATACGAAAAAATACTGTATGGATTTAATGAAATCATCATGACTCCTGTAATAAGTATAGGTAATGCCATTGCAAATGGCAAAATAACAGTTGGATTGAATTCAAGCTTAAGATCAACAGGGATAACTTTCTCGTATTTTTTTTCCATTACTGAATTTCGGGGGCCCGGAGCTTGCGGATTTTCAGGATCAATATTTAATACCAGTTTGAGTTTCTCGAATAATACGGGAAATTCCTTTTTAAGTGAGGCAGGTCTCTCAAAAAAATTCTCAATAAAAACCGAAAAAAACTCATCTATATTTTCTCTTGCGTAATCTCGCAAAACACTATTTCCGCAGAATAATTCTTCGATTTTAATAAGTTGAACTTCCGCTTCCTGTTGCCATCGGTTATAATGATACCTGAACATATCATCTGTGTCTTTTGTCAGGATATTATTAAATTTAAGCGCATGGGCCATCTCATGCAGTCCAAGGTTAATTCCGTCATTCTCGTTTTTCAGTCCGGAAATAAAATCTTCCAATGATAAAACAATCGCCCCTCTCAAATTTATTTCCCCCTTATGATATTGATGTTTTTGCCTTGAATAATATTTACTGGGATACACATATATTTTTGAAAAGTGTGCTAAAAAATAATGATCCAGTCCAAAAGTCAATTGGATTGCGGTTGCTGCAATTAAAGTTTTATATTCAAAAGAAACAGAATCCATTTTTTTGGGAATAAATTTTTTCAGGAATAAAAAATCCGAAACTCTTGATGCAAATACTTCTTGTTGCTGAATTGTCAGTTTTATAAAAAAAGGGTGATTATTCAGATGCCGTTTTATTTCATTAATGTTTTTTTTATAAAACTTCTTTTTGCGGATATAAAAGAATAAGGGGATATTGGGGAATGGAATAATAAAAGTTCTATATATTGCCTGATAGGTAATCCAAATAAAAAGCAATAAAAGAAAAATTACTGTTGAATAAGAAATTATTTCTCCCGTCCTTTCCATCTTCAATGAATAAGCTTTTTTAAAAACAACTATTCCGACTCATTATTAAACAAATAAGTCCTTAACCCAAAAAAAACAAATACCTGTTTTGACTCGTTCAGCGCATTGATAATATTGCGTATCCTCAAACCGGTTTCCACACCTATGAGGGCTCTTTTATTCAGGAAATAAGCCACTTTTATTTCAGTAAAATTTTTTGTGGTCAGCAATCCCTGGGTGGTAAAATTTCCATATTCAGACACTTTGTCGTTATATGACCGGTAAATATCCTGCCCATAGCTTAAGCTTGAGGTATCCAGACCATATTTTATCAAAAAAACTTTTGCCGAGAAAAGCCATCTGTCAACATTGTACTGCGATTGAAGCACCCATTCTTTAAAATTTGCACCCATGGGATGTGCAAAGGGCTGGCAATAACTTCCATAATTGGAATAGGAACTCTGATGCGAATAAGTATATGGCCTTACCTGATTATGTTCCACTCTTGCAAAAAACTTTTCCGAAACATATTTCGCTCCGGTTTGAAGGCCATATTTATTTCCCCACCAACCTGTATTGGCTCTTACTTCGCCAATTTTGAACTCGTCGATCAGAAACTGGCCGTAAAAATGTATTTTCTTTTTTATTTTAATGGTTCCTCCGATGCCCATCATGGCATTGTCGGGTGACCCCAGGGAAAACTCAACCGGTCTGAAAAAAATAATAGGGTTTGCATAATTCACATCAAATCCGCGGTTGCCCAGCGAATCTTCACCCGGCCAGATAATGGCTTCAAAAAAGTTCAGATTCATCCATTTGGTAACATTCCAACTCAGGTAATGGGTTGTGGTGAATTTATTATGCAATTGGTTGGTTCCGGTAGTGGTGAAAATATCTCTGAACCATGAGTACAGAATCATATATTTAAAATGCCATATATCGAGCGTTCCGCGAAGTGCGTTGCTGTAATTTGAGTTGTCAGACAAAAACAGCGAGCGATATCCTTCGCCCAGAAAGTTCTTTTGCCTGCCAATCATAAAGTTAAAATGTTGTGAGGGAGCAAAGGAAATTACTCCGGCCGGAATCAAATAATGATACACATCATCAAAGGATTTTTTCCGGTAATACTCCCCAAAATGAGGTACAACCGTGGAGTTGGCCATATAATTTTCATACCGCTGCATACAATCTACCAAAAAGCCCTGAACAAAAAGCTTTTGGTTTAATCTGCCGTACAAACTCAATCCGTAAGAAAAGTGAAAGGGTATGCCGGAGGTTTTATCAAAATCAGCAGAAAAATTTATTACCGGGTTAATGGCCAGTCTGCTTTTTTCTTTTCCGAACCTCACATAGTTTGAATCGTTTGAAAAAAGCGAATCATTGGAAACGATAAAAGGTTTTATTGAAGGATGACTGCATAAACTATCCTTTACAATATTTTTTTCAAAGAAAAACAAGGCATCCTGGTTCATGGGAATAATTTCCTGTGAGCGGGAAAAATATCCCGTAAAAACCATTGTAACAGCCAATATGAAAAAAATTCTCTTCATCTAAGAAATTTGCGGTAAATATAATTAAATATGTTGAAAACCCCTGTGTTTCGAAAAATCCCTCTTATTTACATCGTGTCAGTAATAACTATATGGTTTTTTTTACCAAACTATGACCGCTTTTTAAAATATTTGAGATATTTTTGCAAAATATATAATATTTTTGCTCAATTTGAGTTAATTGCATTATAATTGTAAGTTTTGAATTCAGTATACAAATATATAATTGGTTTTTTTGCCGCTATAGTAGTTATGGCGGGCTGCTCTACCGAAAAAAACACCCGGATGAGCCGCTCCTATCATAACTTAACAGCTCATTTCAATGCCTATTTCAACGGAAAAGAATCCATGAAGACAGGCGTTAAAAAAATCAATGATGCCAACAAAGATGACTTTGACAGGATTTTGCCCGTTACCACATACAGCAAATCCGAAAATGTTTCCTCGGCTTTCCCCGACATGGACAACTCCATAAAAAAAGCATCCAAGGTTATCAAATTGCATTCGATCACTGCCAAGCCGAAGCGGAAGACCAGCAAGATGTCCAAAAAGAAAAAGGAGTTTTATCAGAGGCCCGAGTTTTGTAAATGGGTCGATAACAGTTATATGCTTATGGGCAAAGCCCATTTTTTCAGGCAGGATTATTTTCAGGCAACACAGAATTTTGAATATATCATTTCACGCTTCGATAAAGATGAGATTATTTATGACGCAATGCTTTGGATGGCACGCGTATATATCGAAGAAAAAAAATACGACCTGGCTAAGGAAATGTTCGACCGCCTTGAAGGTGATAAAGAATTTCCCAAACGGTTAAAGGGCGAACTTGAGTTGGTATATGCCGATTTTTTCACCAAACAGGAAAAATATGAGGATGCTGTACCCCGTTTACTTAAAGCCATCGAAAAGTCAAAGAATAAAACTGAAAAAACACGACTCAAATTTATTCTTGCCCAAATTTACCAAAGAAAAAAAGAGTATAACAGTGCTTCAAACCTCTACGCCGAAGTTATAAAACGCAATCCGCCCTACGAAATGGCCTTCAATGCCAAGATCAACAGGGCCGAATCTTTTTCATCAGGCAACGGCGATAAAAATGAGATTAAAAAACAGCTCACGAAAATGCTCAGGGATGATAAAAATATTGACTATCAGGATCAGATTTATTACTCCCTCGCCAACATCGAACTGAAAGAGAAAAATACCGATCAGGCAATTAAATATTACCTGCTTTCGGCTAAAACAAGTATTTCAAACCCCAATCAGCAGGCCCTTTCTTATCTGGCCCTGGCTGACATTTATTTTGTTCGTCCCGATTATCCAAAAGCCCAGCAGTATTACGACAGCACGATGACTTTTCTCAACAATACCTATCCGGGTTATGATGAATTGCATACAAAAACTGTACATCTGAACGAGCTGATTGAAAACCTCAACATTATATATTATGAGGACAGCGTACAAAAACTGAGAAACCTTCCGCAAAAGGAATTGGATAAAATTATTGAAGACCGCATTGCCGAAGTCATCCGGGAGGAAGAAAAGCAAAAAGAACTTCTTGAACAACAACAGATGGACCGCTTGCTGTTAATGCAAAACCAGCAGAATAAAGGAGGTTTTGCGAATGGAAGCGGCGACAATCAAGGCGGAAAGTGGTATTTCTATAATCAAATGACTGTTGGAAGCGGTATTGCTGAGTTTAAAAGAAAATGGGGAACACGTAAACTGGAGGACAATTGGAGGAGAAAAAACAAAACCGTTATATCTGTTGATGTTTTGGCCGATGATTCAGGAAACCCTGCTGATTCAACCAAAAAAACCACCAAAGTTGACAAAAAAAGCAAAGATTATTACATGAAAGGAATTCCTTTCTCTGACACAGCTTTATTGGCATCCAATGAAAGAATCTACGAAGCAATGTACAATGCAGGAAGGGTTTATAAAGACAAACTCTATGATTATCCTGAATCAATAAAAAGTTTTGAGGGCCTGATTGCACGTAATGAAAATACCGATTTTACTCTTTCAACTTTTTATTATCTGTATAAAATTAACAAACTGATAAAAAATGAAGATCGGGCTGAATATTATAAAAATCTGATTGTCACAAAATTCCCTGAAAGCAGTTACGCAAGTATGCTCACAAATCCCAATTACATAGCCGAACTTGAAGCCGAAAAAGCATTGGCGAACAAACTGTATACCCAAACTTATGTGAGCTACCTGCAAGGTGACTATAAAAGCGTTTTAACCGGCTGCAATTACGCTGATTCAGCTTACAAGGAACATGTTCTTATTCCTAAATTTGCCCTGCTCCGGGCTCTTGCCATCGGTAAAGTTTCAAGCATTGATAATTTTAAAATGGCCTTGAACGGTGTCATAAACAAATATCCTGATACCGAGGAAAAAACTGAAGCCCAGCACTATCTTGACTATGTTAGCAACGTTAAATTAGACAGTCTGCAAAACCACCTTGCCTCACTGCAGCTCACAAACAACAACACAAACAACAATAATACAACCAATTACACAAATTTAATTAACAATTCGGTTAATCCGGATACCACATCCTCACAAACAGTTGAAAAGGAACTTTACAAAACCAACGAAAAGGACGCCCACTTCTATATTGTTGTGGTTGACAAAAACGATGTGGATGTAAACAGAATAAGATTTAACATCTCAAGTTACAATATTGACTTCTTTAGCATGTTTGATTTTACCATCAGCAGGCCAATCATCCTTGACGGTAACGTGCAGATGATTTCAGTGAAAACTTTCATTGATAAGGAACAGGCCATGAAATATTACCGGTCGGTTCTTGCCAACCCTGATATTTACTCCGGACTACAGCCCACACAATACCGACAATTTGTGATCTCAGCCGAAAATTATCCTGTTTTCTTCTCCGATAAAAATGTCACAACCTATATGAAGTTTTTCAAGAAAAACTATCTTGGAGAATAAATATATGCCTGTCCCACAACAACCCATAACCCATAACCCATAACCCATAACTTATAATTTATAACTAACCAACATGCGCAAAATACACATCCTGTGGACCGATGATGAAATTGAATTCCTGAAACCCCACATCATGTTTCTTGAAGAAAAAGGATTTGTTGTTTCAACTGCCAGCAATGGCTCTGATGCCATTCAAATGGTTAAACAAAATGCCTATGACATCATCTTTCTGGATGAAAATATGCCCGGGAAAAGCGGACTTGAAGTGCTCACTGAAATTAACAAACTGTTTCCGGGAATTCCCATTGTGATGGTGACAAAAAGCGAAGAGGAAGATATTATGGAGCAGGCCATCGGATCAAAAATTTCTGATTACCTGATCAAGCCCGTAAATCCCAAACAGATTCTGCTGACCATTAAAAAGCTTATTGACAACAAACGTCTGATTACCGAACAAACAACCAGGTCATACCAAACCGAATTCGGAAAACTGGGTATGCAGATTAACAGTGCCAGTTCGTTTGATGATTGGGTGGCTGTATACAAAGAATTGGTTTATTGGGAAATTGAGATGGATAAAGCCAATGACAGAACCATGGATGAGGTGCTGAAAATGCAAAAAAATGATGCCAATTCTTCATTTGCCAAATTTATCAAGAGAAACTATTTCAGCTGGTTTGAACCATTAAATAAAAACCGCCCGCTCCTATCACCCAATATCTTTAAAGATAAAGTGATTCCGCTTCTCAACAACAACCGGAAAGTGGCAGTCATTCTCATTGACAACCTCAGATATGATCAGTGGAAAGTTATCCAGCCTGCAATCAGGGACTATTTTACCATAGAAGATGATACTATTTTTTGCAGCATCCTGCCAACAGCAACACAATATGCCCGTAATTCAATTTTTGCCGGACTGATGCCTGCGGATATAGATTTAAAATATCCCGACCTGTGGCTTGACGACGAAGAGGAAGGCGGAAAAAACATGCATGAGGAAGATCTCATTCAGAGTCAGCTTCAAAGATTCGGAATCAAAGATAAATTCTCGTACAACAAAATAAACAGTCTGCGCGAAGGCCAAAAACTGGTAGAAAATATCAATGAAATTTCATCCAATAAATTATCAGTTGTGGTGTACAATTTTGTTGACATGCTCTCCCACTCACGTACTGAAATGAAAATGATCCGTGAGCTGGCAGATGATGAATCGGCTTACCGTTCGCTTACACTTTCCTGGTTCGAGCACAGTCCGCTTATTGAGCTGCTAAAAGGACTTGCTGAAAAAGGAGTTACCGTAGTGCTTACCACCGATCACGGAACCATCAGGGTAAATAATCCCATTAAAGTTGTTGGAGACAAAAATACCACCACAAACCTTCGCTATAAACAGGGACGCAATCTAAACTATAACCCGAAAGAAGTTTTTGAAATTACCAATCCTGCTGATGCCCGCTTGCCAAAAACAAATATCAGTTCGGTGTATATTTTTGCCACTGGTGATGATTTCTTTGCTTATCCAAACAACTATAACCATTACGTAAAGTATTACAAAAATACATTCCAGCACGGTGGCATTTCACTTGAGGAAATGCTTATTCCGGTGGCTGTCTTAAAAGGAAAAATGTAGTTCCGGGACTTTGCGTTGATTTTAGAATTGAATTACTTTTTTTCGGTTTTTTTCGGATTAACCGCTTTAATTCCATCAAGCTTGCTTACCAGAGAGTCTCTGATGACCGTATATTTATCGAACAGTTCCTTCTTAACCGGCTCAACGGGTGGCGCTTCAACCTTTAAGGGATCGATGGGCTGACCGTTTTTGTAAAACCTGAAATCGAGGTGCGGACCGGTTGATAAACCCGAACTGCCCACATATCCGATAACATCTCCCTGCTTTACCATTGCACCGGCTTTTATTCCGTCTGCAAACCCCGAAAGATGCATGTATACAGTTTCATAATTGCTGTTGTGCCTGATTTTTACCATGCGTCCTGCTCCTCCACTATAACCGGCACTCAGGACTTTTCCATCACCAATGGACATGACCGGTGTACCCGACGGCGCCGAATAATCAACTCCGTGGTGCGGACGATATATTTTTAATATTGGATGCAAACGACTGTTGGAAAAATGTGAACTGATGCGCGAAAATGATAGAGGCGCCTTTAAAAACGCTTTTCTCAAGCTGTTACCGGCAATGTCATAATAGCTCTCAACCGAGTCCTGGAAAAAAGGAATGGCATAATAAGCCGAATCCATATGGTAAAACCACGCGGCATGGATTTTTCCAAAACCTACGGATACCGTATCAACAAACTGCTCCTCGTAAATCATTTTAAATTTGTCGCCAACCTGCAAACCAAAAAAGTCGATGCTCCATGCATAAATATCCGAAAGGGCATTCGACAGCATGGGATCATATCCGCGGTCGGTCATGGCATTCCATAAGGAGGATTCAATCTCACCGTATAGAGTTTTTACCTTAACCGTGACTTCTTTTTCGCCCTTGTAAACTTTTATCGAATCGGTAAAATCAAAAACCAGATATTCAATCGGGTTATGCTCATAAATAAAATATTTCACGGTTTTTGCCGAATCTCTTGCACACAAGAGCACATAAGGATTTCCTGCACGCATTTTCCTGAGGTCGAAAATTCCTTCGGATTTTTTTACGATTTTATCGATATCATTTACCGATATCCCGTGATGTCCAAGAATATCCGACAAGCTTTGGTTGTTCAGAATGGTGTCACGCTCAACATCCAGACTGTCAATATTGATCTCATAAAGAAACTCCGATTTCTTTTTCATAACCTCTTGTTCCTTAACCTCCTCTGTGGTGCATGAACTGATCAGAAATGACAAAACTACTGCTATAAATAATGCTAATTTCATTTTTATTTTTTTTTCTTATGTTCCAAGTCTTTGACTTGGAACATAAGGGAGGCGCACATTTTTGCGTCTCTACATTACAACATTAATAATTTTATTGGGGACCACGATGATTTTTTTCACGGGTTTTCCTTCGAGCCATTTGATGGTTTTTTCATCGGCCAAAACTGCTTTTTCTACCTCCTCTTTGGACATATCCAAAGGAAATTCAATTTTAAACCTCATTTTTCCGTTGAAGGATACGGGATATTCAAAACTGCTCTCAACCAGATATTCTTCTTTAAACTCAGGAAATTTTGCTCCGGTTATACTGTCTGTATTTCCCATTTTGTTCCAAAGTTCTTCGGCAATGTGTGGGGCAAAGGGTGATAAAATCACCATTAATGGTTCAAGAATGGCTTTTTTATTGCATTTGAGCTCTCCCAATTCGTTTACACAGATCATGAAAGCACTCACCGAAGTATTGAACGAAAATCCCTCAATATCCGATTTTATTTTCTTAATTGTTTTGTGAAGTATTTTCAGTTCGGCTTTTGTGGGATCATCATTGCTCACCAGGAAATTGCTGTCTTTGTCGTAAAACAAACGCCAGGTTTTTCTGAAAAACTTAAACACACCGTCAATGCCGTTGGTGTCCCAGGGTTTTGACTGCTCGAGCGGACCAAGGAACATTTCGTACATCCTTAAGGTGTCGGCTCCGTAATTTTCTACGATGTCATCTGGATTTACTACGTTGTACATGGATTTGGACATTTTTTCCACTGCCCAGCCACATTTGTATTGACCATTTTCGTTGAGGATGAACTCGGCGTTTTTGTACTCGGGGTTCCAGTTTTTGAAAGCTTCAGTGTCGAGGATGTCATTGGAGACCAGACTGATGTCGGCATGAATTTCGGTTACTTCATGGTCATCTTTTTTCTCAACCGATACAAATTTGTTGGTGTTTTTTACCCTGTAAACAAAGCTCGACCGTCCCTGAATCATTCCCTGGTTGATGAGTTTTTTGAAAGGTTCTTTTTTGCAAACCAGTCCCATGTCATACAGGAATTTATTCCAGAAACGTGCATAAACCAGATGTCCGGTTGCATGCTCGGTGCCGCCAATATACAAATCCACATCCTGCCAATAATTATTGGCTTCTTTGGATACCAGTTCCTTGTTGTTTTTGGGATCCATGTAGCGGTAATAGTATGCTGATGATCCTGCAAAACCGGGCATGGTGCTGAGCTCGAGCGGGCAGGCTCCGGGTTCGCTATTAGAAATCACTTTATGTTCTTTTTCGTTCCACGACCAGTTGGTGGCTCGGCCGAGGGGGGGCTGACCGTCTTCGGTGGGTAAAAATTTATCCACTTCAGGAAGCAGCAGTGGAAGGTCTTTTTCATCAAGCGCATTAGGAACATCTTCCTTGAAATATACCGGGAATGGTTCGCCCCAGTATCGTTGGCGACTGAAAATAGCATCGCGCAAGCGGTAATTGATTTTGCCTTTTCCTATATTGTTTTGCTCAATAAAATCAATGGTTTTCCTGATGGATTCCTTTACTTCGAGTCCGTCAATAAATCCCGAGTTGATCATGATTCCGTCCTTCGACTCATTGGCATCTTCCCAGGTATTGGTATCCGACGGTTCTTCATCTTTTCCTTTCACAACCTGAATCACGGGAAGGTTAAAATGACGGGCAAACTTAAAATCGCGGCTGTCATGTCCGGGCACAGCCATGATGGCTCCGGTGCCATATCCGGCAAGGACGTAGTCGGCTACATAAACCGGAATTTCTTTATTTGTAATCGGATTGATGGCATAAGCTCCTGTAAACACGCCGGTAACTTTTTTCACATCGGCCATGCGGTCGCGCTCGCTGCGTTTTTTGGTTTCTTCGAGGTAAGTCTGAACCGCAGCTTTTTGTCCGGCAGTGGTGATCATGTCCACATATTTGCTTTCGGGTGCCAGCACCATAAAAGAGACGCCCCAGGAGGTATCCGGACGGGTGGTGAAAATGTTCAGCTCGACTTCAGAATCTTTCACTTTAAAAACCATTTCGGCACCTTCGCTGCGGCCGATCCAGTTGCGCTGGATTTCTTTCAGGGAGTCGGTCCATTCGATTTCTTCAATATCTTCGAGCATGCGCTGGGCGTAGGCAGATATTCTTAGTGACCACTGCTTCATCTCCTTCTGCACCACCTCATGTCCGCCGCGCACCGAAACCCCGTTGACCACCTCGTCATTTGCAAGGACGGTTCCCAGGGCCGGACACCAGTTCACCATGGTGTCGGCAAGGTAGGCCAGGCGGTAGTTAAGCAGAACAAGCTGCTGTTCCTTTTCAGACATTTTTTTCCACTCATCCGCCGAAAAAACATCTTTTTGTGAGCATGCTGCTTCAACAGAGCCATTGCCTTCTTTTTCAAAAACAGCGATAAGGTTTTTAACATGCTCGGCTTTTTGGGTTTTGTTGTTGTACCAGTGGTTGAACATCTGCAGAAATGCCCATTGTGTCCAATGGTAATAATCGGGGTCGCAGGTTTTTACTTCACGGTCCCAGTCGTAACAAAATCCGATTTTATCGAGCTGTTCGCGGTAACGGGCAATGTTTTTTGTTGTGGTGATGGCCGGATGCTGTCCGGTTTGAATGGCGTATTGTTCCGCCGGCAATCCGAATGCATCGTATCCCATGGGATGCAGCACGTTAAATCCGCACAGTTTTTTGTATCTTGAATAGATATCCGAAGCAATGTATCCCAGCGGGTGACCAACATGCAGTCCGGCTCCCGAAGGATACGGAAACATATCGAGCACGTAATATTTTGGTTTTGAGGGATCAACCTCAACTTTATAGGTTTTGCTGTTTTGCCAGTGGCTTTGCCATTTCTTTTCTATTTCCCTGAAATTGTAATCCATATCTAAAAAATTTGATTTGCGAAAATAGGAAAAATAGGGGAAAAAGTGGGGATGCCGGTGAATAATTTGGTAAAGAGCGGCTGGTAATTAATTAATGTTCCAAGTTGCAAACACTGTTCCAAGTTGCTCATTTATTTATTTCCCACAGCCATTTTTTATAAACAACTTCATAATGAAACTTTTAATTAGCGACTTCCATAAGGTCAATCCCAACTCCGAAGGAGTTTCCCAACCATAACCCCGGATTTCAATCCGGGGGGTCTACCGTCCATCAACCCCTAAGAACGAAATATACTTTTACTGCGCAAATTATTCCCTTAAATCCCAAAGGACAAACGGCCTGAAAGGCCATGTCAATTCAGCCCAACTGATTGACCGGAGCTAGATAAGTTGTGATCAGACCGCCTGTTGTAAAGTTAATATTTCACAAAACAACCGGGTATAAGAAATTATTTTCTGGTTGTGGATTATATTAACAATAATTAGTAATATTGTGATTACTGAGTTTGACTGTTCTCAGTAATCTTGATTAAAAAAATATGTATGAAATACAAAATAGCCCTTTTCATTTTTACCTCTGTTGTATTATGTAATTGCTATATGCCTGGTTTGACTACTCATTACAAAAATGTAAAAAAAGCAGGAACTTCTCCATTTAATTGCGAAATGAAAAACGAAAGTTCTACAAAAGGCATAATTGAGATTAAGGCACAAGATGTCAGGAATTGTTATCTTATCGGAAATAATAAAATAACCTGGATAATAATCCTATATTATGATTGTATGGGGAGCATTTACGACTCATATAATCTATATAAAAAATATAAAGATGATTTTAACTTTCTTGTTATCAGTGAAAACTATGATGTTGACAAAATAAAAGCAGAAGAAAGAAAAGTCGGTCACCCAATATTTTTTATTGATCATACCAATCACTGGATGAGAACAAAAAACTCACAGCTTTTTGTTGAGGAAATTTTCGGAAAAGATGTGCCAAAAGAAGCAACCTATTCTTCACAAATCTTTGTGTTCAATGATAAGATAATCAAAACTGGATTTACCGGAATGATAAATGAACGCTTTATTGATTCACTTCATAATGCTACTTTTTAATTAGCATCTTTCAATAAGGTCAATCCCAACTCCGAAGGAGTTTCCCAACCATAACCCCGGATTTCAATCCGGGGTCACTTACCCATCCGATAATTTCAGATAACAACATTCAAACCCCACCCTTTCATCCTCCCATTCGCGCATCCGATAACTTTCGGATAGCGGCAACCAACCCCCACCATCAACAATACATTCGCGCATCCGATAACTATCGGATAGCGGCAAAATCTGCAAACCCATCAAATCACAAAACCAAATCCCCTCATTTCCCGTAAAAACAAAAGTTATTTAAAAATTTGGCCTATGAAACATTTTTTCTCTCTCGCAATTGTCCTTTTTTTCGCAATGATCAACCTCTTTTCCCAGGATCCCCAGGAAAAACTAAATTCACTGAAAAAACAGCTTGAATCAGCAAAACACGACACCACCCGCGCAATGATTTATCTGGATATGGGAGATGTTTTTGAAGAAAGCAATCCCGACTCATGTATTTACTATTATCTGAAAGCAAAAAACCTTGCTTCAACCTCGCAGGCAAATAACGGGAAAAGTGTTGTTTCGGGCCGACTGGATATTTTAGCGGCAACAGGTGAAAGATATATAGGACTTATATACAACAGGATAGGCGAATACGACAAAGCCTTTGAGAGTTTTAAAAAAGCCATTGTCATTCTTGAAAAACTGAAAAAATCAGCATTTAAGGATATTTCGACAGATGCACATAAGGAACTGGCTCCCGCATATTATAACACAGGCACCACATTATCTAACAAAGGTGATTTTAAACCGGCCATGGAATATTTTAAAAAATCTCTTGAAGTGTCCAAAAAATTTGATAACAAGCGTGGACAAAATATGTGCTACACTTATATTGGCAGCACTTATTCCGATTTGGGAGATTATAAACTTGCTCTGGAAAATTACCTAAAAGCATTAAAGATTGCTGAGGAAATTGAGGATTACGAAGGGGTAGCTTATATTTTGAACAACATTGGAAACATTCATTCGCTCCAGGGTGATTTTGATAAAGCACTTACTTATTTCCAAAAATCACTTGCCATTTCAAAGAAATATAATTTTCTGCAAGGTGAATATTATGCCAATGCAAACATCGGAAGCGTTTACAATGAAAAGAAAATGTATGATAAGGCGCTGGTTAATTATTTCGAGTGTCTAAAGATTATCGAAGGTGTTGGAGACAAATACGGAACCGCAGAAATTTGCAATAATATTGCCGAATTGTATCTTGATACAAAGCAATTTAAAAAAGCAACTGAATATTTCACAAGAGCTCTTTCATTGCATGAAGAAATCGGAAACAAGGACGGCGCCAGCTCATTGTATGGAAATCTGGCCAACCTTTACGGAGCAATGGCCGATTCAACAGGAATTTCATCATCCGAAAAAAGAAATCTCTACCTGAAAGCCCTTGAATTTGGCGAAAAAGCTTATACAATTGCTCTTGAAACCGGCAGTCCGCGCAGAAAAGGAGAAGCAGCAAAAGTCCTGATGACCGCCTATAAGTTTACAGGAAACGTATCAAAGGCATTGAATTATGCCGAGATATACATCGAAGCGCGCGACAGCATGTACACCGAAGAAAAGGCAAATGCTCTGGCAGAAATGGATACCAAATACCAGACAGAGAAAAAACAACTTGAAAACGAAAAGCTCAAAAATGAAAAGCTGCTTGATGACGAGCTTATAAAAACCCAATCGCTTGAAAACAAAAGGCAGCAGACGGTTATTTTTTCCGTTATTGGAGGTTTGGTGTTGTTGCTGGTGATATTGTTTATCATTTTCAGGATGTTCAGACAAAAACGCCAGGCCAATATTGACCTTGAGATGAAAAACGAAGAGATATCGGCCCAGCGAGATGAGATCGAAGCCCAGCGAAACCTTGCTGCCGATCAACGCGATCTCATCTCTGAACAAAAACAGGAAATCACCGACAGCATCCATTATGCATTCAGAATACAATCAGCTGTAATTCCCGATATCGCCATATTAAACCATGTGGTATCCGACAGTTTTATCCTTCACATGCCCCGTGATATTGTAAGCGGCGATTTTTACTGGATTGGTGAACAGGACAACAAAATAATCATTCTGGCTGCCGATTGCACCGGTCATGGCGTTCCGGGGGCATTTATGAGCATGCTGGGAATAGCTTTTTTGAATGAAATCGTTAGCAAGGAAAATATTACTTCTCCGGCAGAGATTCTCAACGAACTGCGAAATAAAATTGTAAAAGCGCTGAAGCAACAGGGAAAATCGGGAGAGCAAAAAGACGGTATGGATATTTCGGTTATAACCATTGATCCCACCCATAATCACCTGCAGTTTTCGGGAGCAAACAATCCTTTGTATCTGATACGAAACAATGATCTGGTAGAGATAAAAGGAGATAAAATGCCTGTGGCCATTCATGATAAAATGGAATCTTTTGTCAATCATGAGATGGCAATAAACAAAGGCGATAACATCTACATTTTTACTGACGGTTTTGCCGATCAGTTTGGAGGCCCTCAGGGGAAAAAATTCAAATATAAACCGTTTAAAGAACTTTTGGTCAAAAATACGCACCTGCCACTTACCGGACAGCAAGCACTATTAAAAGAAACATTTGTAAATTGGAAGGGAAGTCTTGACCAGGTGGATGATGTTTTGGTAATTGGAATTAAAATTTAAAAAAATACAAACAGACAGGACCAATATGCGTGTTCAAATAATTCTTTTTTTAATGCTTGTTAATATGTTATCTGCGATGACTCAAGGCTCAGATACTATTGATTCGCTTAAACTGGTCTTTGAAAATGCAAAACACGACACAATTAAATGCAGTATTCTAAATGAAATGATTTCAGCCGAATATGATGAAAATATCTGGCCCAAATACAATCAACAGTTGCTGGATATTTCGCAGAAAAATTTAAAAACAGCAAAGAATGAAGAAAGAGAATACTATTTAGCTTATTATGCATTAGCATTAAATAATTTTGGTTATTTGTATGAAAAACAAGGCGATATTTCTAAAGCTTTTGAATATTTTAATAAATCATTACCTATACAGGAAGAAATCGATGATAAGCTTGGAATGGCCGGTTCTTTATTAAATCTTGGCATGATATTTCGCCAACAGGGAAATATACCAAAAGCACTTGAATACTATCATCGGGCATTGAAGCTGCAAATATTGATAGATAATAAATCAGGAATTGCAACCTCTTATAATAATATCGGATTTGTTTATGATAGTCAGGGTGAGTATTTAAAGGCATACGAGTATTACAATAAAGCCTTGAATATAAATTTTCTATTGAAGGATAAAAGCAGCATTGCAATATGCTATACTAATATTGCTTTTCTTTACAGTTTTCATAATGAATTGTTTTTCAATGGCTCTAAGGATGAATGCATGAGAAATGGTCATATAAAAGCTATTGAATATCTAAATAAATCAATTAAATTACAAGAAGAAATTAATGATAAATCAGGAATCGCATCTTCCCTAAATAGTCTTGGTAGTTTATATGAGACTTTTGGAGACCCATATTGCTCTGAGTCTCCTGATGAATGTTATGAACTTGGTCAGAAGAAAGCTTTGGATTTATATACAAAATCACTTGTTTTACGCCAGGAAATTAATAATAAAGTAGGTATCACTATTTCTTATGAATGTCTTTCATCTTTATTGTTGAAGCAAAATAAAATTGGTGAAGCGTTTAGGTTTGCAGATTTGAGTTTGCAAACAGCAAAGGAATTGGGATACCCTGAGAATATTCAGAATGCCGCAATTTTATTGAAAAAAATTCATGAGAAGAAAGGAGAATATAAGGAAGCTCTGGAAATGCATGAATTGTATATTCAAATGCGGGATAGTATCATAAACCAGGAAAATAGAAAAGCAACATATAAAAAACAATTTCAGATAGAATATGAGATTCAGTTTGCGAAAGACAGTATAACACATATCACAAAAGAAAAGGAAGAAAAGTATAAACACGAGAAGGCAATTAGTGAGCAAAGGATGTATACTATTGGCGGACTGATAGGATTTATTTTAATGATATTTGTTGCTTTTATATCATATAGAGCATTTAAAAATAAGAAGAAAGCAAATATATTACTTGAACAAAAGAATATTGAGATTTATCAACAAAAAGAGGAAATATCAAGCCAGCGCGACGAAATTGAATCGCAAAGGGATCTGGTAACCATTCAGAAAGAAGAAATTGAAGAAGTGCATAAAGAGGTGACCGATAGCATTAATTATGCAAAAAGAATTCAGGAGGCAGTATTGCCAATAAGCGAATTATCAAGATCTGTCTTAGGAGAACATTTTGTTCTTTTTAAACCAAAAAATATTGTTTCGGGTGATTTTTACTGGACAACAAAGATAGAAAATCAGTTGTTTGTTGCTGTGGCAGATTGTACAGGTCATGGAGTGCCCGGGGCGTTTATGAGCATGCTGGGAATCAGTTTCTTAAATGAAATTGTGCAAAAACAGGAAATAAAAAAAGCCAATCAGATATTAAATATCTTAAGAATGGAAATCATTAATGCACTTCAGCAAAAAGGTTTGGATGGAGAGCAAAAGGACGGGATGGATATTTCCCTGTTAATTGTTAATTCAGATACCCATGAATGTCAATGGGCAGGAGCAAACAATCCTTTGTATATCATTGCAAAGGGCGAATTAACTGAATTGCATGGCGACAAAATGCCGATCGCCATTTACCCAACAATGAAAGATTTTACAAATCATGGATTTGTATTGCAAAAAGGAGATAGAATTTATATGTTTACTGACGGTTTTGCCGATCAGTTTGGAGGCCCTCAGGGGAAAAAATTCAAATACAAACCTTTTAAAGAATTACTAACCAAAAATACATCCAGGCCTATGTCTGAACAGCAGTCTGTTTTAATGGAAACCTTTTTGAACTGGAAGGGAAAACTTGATCAGGTAGATGATGTTTTGGTATTAGGAATTAAAATCTAAAAACCCATGAAAAAATTATTTCAGTTTAGTATTCTTTTTTTGATTGCAATAATCGCATCATCCCAGGATTATTCGGAAAAAGACTCATTGCAGAACCTTATTTCAAAAGAAAAAAAAGTAAATGAGATAATCGGCTTATATAACGAATTTGCCTGGGCTATTATTGACAATGAACCTGCATTGGCGAAGGAATATCTTAAAAAATCAATCACTATGGCGAAGAGTGTCCGTGATTTTGAAAATCTGGCCAATGCATACAATAAAATGGGTATTATTGAAAAACTATCCGGCAATTATAATAAAGCCCTTGAATACTACAATCTGGCCCTTGAATCACTCGATAATACTGATGATGAAAGCGAGCGCGGAATGGTTTACAACAACATGGGCAATGTTTACAAATCGAAAGGTGATTATGCAAAAGCACTTGACTATCTGCTGAAAGCTCTGAAAGTTGCCGAAAAGATCAATGAAAATGAAAGTATTGCAGATGCCTTATTGAATATTGGTCTGTTATATGACGATCTTGGAAAGGATTCCCTCGCCATGCAGAACCTTCAAAAATCACTTGATATTGCAAAAAATCTAAATAATAAAATGCAGATTGCTCGAGCTATGCAAAATATGGCCAATATTTATTCTGATGGAGATGAATTGTCCAAGAAAAAAGCTTTAGAATATTATTTCAAAGCGCTCGATATCAATATTGAGATTTCCGTCCTGAGTGGCCAGGCCACCTGCCTGAATAACATCGGGGCTGTTTATTACGATTTGGGAGATTGGAAAAAAGCTGAAGAATATTATCTGAAATCATTTAAAATAAAAGAACAGCTTGGCGACCGAAGGGGGAAGGCCATAATCAGCGAAAATCTTGCTTTTGTAGAACAGCAAAAGAAAAACTATAAGAAAGCCGGTGAATTTCTCAATTATTCAATGATAATGGCCGACTCAATAAGTGATGCTAAGTTTAAAATCGAACTAATGCTGTCTGTCGCGGAAAATTATTTTTATATGGGCGACTATAAATCTGCTTCAAAAATGCAGACGGTACTTTTTAATTATAAAGACAGTATTTTTAATTCAGAAATGACCGGGCAGATTTCTGAAATGCAGACTAAATACGAAACTGAGAAAAAGGAGGCACAGATACAGAAAAAAAATCTGGAACTTGAAAAAAAGGATGTGGAAAACCGCAACCAGAGAATTATCATTTATTCGGTGATTGCCGGACTTGCATTGCTTGTATTGCTTTTGCTGATCGTTTTCAAGATGTTTCGGGATAAGAAAATTGCCAACGCCATTCTTTCACAACAAAAGGAGGAAATCACTGCACAACGTGACGAAATCGAAGCCCAGCGTAACCTTGCCGCCGAACAGCGTGATCTCATATCTGAACAAAAACAGGAAATCACCGACAGCATCCATTATGCATTTCGCATTCAGTCTGCCATAATACCTGAAATTTCGGTTCTGAACAATGTGGTAGCAGACAGCTTTATTTTTCATGTGCCCCGAGATATTGTCAGCGGAGATTTTTACTGGATCGGCGAACAGGATCATAAAATTATCATTCTGGCTGCCGACTGCACCGGTCATGGGGTTCCGGGTGCTTTCATGAGCATGCTGGGAATAGCTTTTTTGAATGAAATCGTCAGCAAGGAAAATATTACTTCTCCGGCAGAGATTCTCAATGAACTGCGAAATAAAATTGTAAAAGCGCTGAAGCAACAGGGAAAATCGGGAGAGCAAAAAGACGGTATGGATATTTCAGTAATAACCATTGATCCCACTCATAACCACCTGCAGTTTTCGGGTGCCAACAATCCCTTGTATCTGATAAGAAACAATGATCTTGTTGAGATAAAAGGCGATAAAATGCCTGTGGCCATTCATGATAAAATGGAATCCTTTGTCAATCATGAGATGTCAATAAACAAAGGCGATAACATCTACATTTTTACTGACGGTTTTGCCGATCAGTTTGGCGGACCACAAGGAAAGAAATTCAAATATAAACCGTTTAAAGAACTTTTGGTCAAAAATACGCACCTGCCACTTACCGGACAGCAAGCTTTATTAAAAGAAACATTTGTAAACTGGAAGGGAACTCTTGATCAGGTGGATGATGTTTTAGTTATTGGGGTAAGGATTTGAAATTCCCATATACCTTTTGCAAATAAATCATGTTGATCGGTAATATCAGTGTATTAATTTTCATTTAATGGTTTACACTGATTAAACTGGTTGGACTGGTTTTCACTGATGTATTCGAGAAAAAATCAGTGTTGATCATGAAAATCAGTAGCATCAGTGTAATAATTATTCTTATATTTTTCAATGTTATTTTGAAATTTTAGCCAGACACTTTTCACATAGTCTCAACTCTTCATTATCAATAGTTTTAATCGTTTCCTTTGCATCTTCCATAACACACGTAATTGTGGGACAATGAGGCAATCCAAAGTTATGGCCCAGTTCATGGACACAGACTTTTTTGATTCTCTCGAAAAATATTTTTCGGTTTTTGTTTTCCAACCGAAAAACTGATATAACGGTTGCGTTGCCCGGACAATAACCCAATCCGAATATTCCAAAATCAATATATTTGCTTTCAGGTTTCTTGATATTTCCATCCTTATCGGTTTTTGTGGTGGAAATATCTACTGATGTCAGTCCCATAATAAAATCAAGCGAATCGGGAATTTCACGGTCGAGAATATGGAGCAGACTGTCCGCACGGTATCTCGGAAATCTTACTGTGGTATAAGCCGATTTAGGCAAGGCCATTTCGGGAAGGATGAACACCTTAAGTCCGTAAATATCTTCAATAACTTTTTTGATTGTGTCCAGATAGGTTTTTTCAAATTTGCCGATGGGCTGCAAGCCTACTTTTGCAATATAATCGGGATCCTCAAGGCGTTTTTCACGCACACCCTCCGGACCATCTGAAACAGAGCATGAGAGGAGCACAACAATTCCTGTAATTACAGACAATAGAAATAGCTTTTTCATGGACTTTTTTCATTAAAACGAAAAAAACTACTGTTTATTTCCAATCAACTGAATTGATTCCAATTACCCGAAAATCATTCACCCCATCATTCGCGCTCCCGATAGTTATCGGGAAGCGGCAAAATCCAAGCGTTCCTATAATAATTCACATTAGCGGCAAAATCACTTCTTCTTACCCGTTTCCTTAACCTCCGGCAAAAAATACCCCTCCTTCGACAGCAAATGATCCAGACAGGCTACACCATAAACCACCACAGCAGTCACTATGGCCGAATGTTCCTGGTAAGCCGGAATGCTTTTTGTATATAAATCTCTTTCGGTATGCCATATCTCACGATAATTGAAATCCAGTCCGTAAAAATCCTTTTGTGAGAATTCCACGGTTGTAACGCCCTCAACGGCAAACGGACCACTATCGGTTCCCCATGCTTCTTTTGGTTTTTCGGAGGGTTCGCGTTTTTCGAGTTTAAAAGGAAAATCGGGATTGATGCTGTTCAGCGGGGCACATATTTTTTCAAAATCCTTCATCATGGCTTCGGTCACGCTGATTCCGGATATAGCCAATGGTCCTCCGTCACGGTTAAACATATTGGAAATTTTCGGCAGTTTATCTTTGTGACGTTCAATCCAGCTGGTCGATCCAAGCAATCCGAACTCCTCTCCTGCCCAAAGGCAAACAAGTATGGTTCTTTTTGGTTTTCCACCTGCTTTCATGATCAACCGGGCTGCTTCCATAGCGGGAGTCGCCCCCGATCCGTCATCCACTCCGCCCGTAGCCACATCATACGAATCCAGATGGCCGCCCATGATCACATATTCATCGGGGAATTCGGTGCCGGGAATCACTCCGATCACATTGTGGTATTTGATGGGACCGGGATTAAAATGGTTGCGGATGTCAAATTCCAGTTCGAAAGATTGCCTTTCCTTTGCCATTTGTTCGATGATTTTATACTGGTGTTCATCGAGTTTGATATCGGGGACTGTTGGCAGATTATCAAAGCTCATTTTAGCAATATTTTTTCTGTCAGAATAAGCTTTCAGGGGAAGAGTTGCTGATTGTATGATTCCCAGAATTCCTGCTTCCTTCATCTCATTATAAAACAATCCGGGTTCTTTCACCATCTCGAGCATTTCTTTCTGTTCCTCTTTTTTGTGTTCCCAGTTCCAGTGACGGATATCATTGTTTTTCAATTCAATTTCCTGATTTAATTTTTTAATGGAATCGCGTCTGTGAGCACCTTTATCCGAATAATCCAGAGGCCATCCGTCGCTGGTACCGCCAACAAGTACCCAGGCACCTTTAAGTTTCCCTTTCATGCGGTCGAATTCGCCCTGAGTCATGGGTTCAATGAGCACATGTCCCTTTTGTAATCCCTTTGTTCCGGAGGTATATGAAGGCGTGACAAAATGAAGTTGAAAACCGTTATCGCTGAGAAGTCTGCCAAACCAAGGTCCGCGGTTGAAACCCACAGGCAGTTCGCCGGCGTCGTCCATGATTACTTCCATGCCCCATTCTTCGAATTTACCGGCGGTCCATTCTTCGGCATTCTGATAGGCATCCGATCCGATAGGCCTTCCTCCAATTCGGTTACACAAAACATCCAGATGTTTCATGGCCTGATTGTCGGCTTTCCCGAATTTGATGATGGAATCGACCACGGGATCGTTTTGTGCATTTAAGGAGATTACAGTTAAGAGTGCAGAGAACAGTGTGAGAATGAATTTGCTCATGGTTTTGTTTTTTATATGGCAAAATTATAAAAAGGTGGTAGATGATTGGCGATTTTTATACAAAAGTTAAAAATTGATAGAGGGTCTTCGCTCTGCAAATAACCCCGGCTTTAAGGCCCATAGTCGTCAGGTTAAGGTTTTTCTGTATTAAACTTAGTTAATTTCCAGTAAGATCCCTCACCGCTTTGGGCGGTTCGGGATGACAATGGTCTCTATGAGATAGTGTCAGATGGGATGGGGAAGGCGGTAAAGCCGCCTTCCCCATCCCATCTGACCAATCCAAAACATGAATTGTCATCCCGAGTGCAGCGAGGGATCTCTTTGTTATGAATTGATAATCATTTTGTTGAAAAATAAGCCTGACGATTATGTGCAGAGCATTTATCCTCGAATGCAATTCGGGACCGTGCCATTTCATTTTATCAATTTATCTTTTGACTTAACCAACAGGCCTTAACATAACTCTTCAGCACAATTCGGACAGAGTGAGCAAAAAAAAACGGACCGAAGCCCGTTTCCTTAGAATATCTTTTTACCAATTATAATTTTGGTTTTGAGGCGCTCAGCTTGTAGGTGAAAAGGATGCCATGGGTGCCGTTGCAGTAATATTTCATATCTGAAAGCACGATATCGTATGAATATCCAAATTCAAAACGCTTTTTACCGGCTCCAACCATGATAACCACTGCATCCTGGGTGCGGTATGACAATCCTGCCCAAAGCATTTGTTTGTAAGTTCCTTTTACGTTAATATCAACCTGCATTTTTCCGGCTTCGATGAATTTTAAAAGCAATGATGGTTCAACCGACCACATCTCATTAATGATGTAATCATATCCTCCATGCAGGAAATAATGCCTTACCTGTCTCTGATCAATATAAGCATCATTCATCAGGTCAACCTGACGGTTAAACAACTGGTAAATGGCAAATCCGCCATAGTAACGCTCGTTGTAAATGTAAGTACCGAAAGAGGCATCGGGCACCATCAGCTTTTCTGATCCGAAAAGGATAATGGGATCGTCCATGTCATTAAAAACCAGCTTTGATTTATCAAGATGGAACTGATATAACATTCCCGATAAACCGAAAGACAATCTTGTACCATCAGTGCCAACAGGGATACTGTATGCATAAGTGGCTTCCATGCCTGTTTTGGTTATTGGTCCGGTTGAAATGTTGAAAATTTTTCCGCCAACTCCAACTTTTTCTGAAAGAGCAATGTGCGAGCTGGCTGTCTGAGTTGACGGAGCTTCATCCAAACCTGTCCACAGCTGCCTGTAAGCAAGTGTGATGGGATTGTAATTGGTTGTTCCGGCAACGGCAGGGTTGATGTCATACTTATTGAGCATGTACTGGCTGTATGTTGACAGCTGTTGTGAAAATCCCTGGATTGCAAACCCGGCTAAAATCAGAGTGAAAAATAACTTTTTCATATCTTGTTTTTTTAAAAAGTCAATAATTAACGTAAAATAGTCACTGAACCAGAATATTTCATATCGTTATCCTGAAGGTCTATAATATAATAATACGTACCTGCAGGCAGCTCTTTTCCGGTGTTATCTTTTTTACCGTTCCACGGATCGGTATAACCGGTTGAGTTGTAAACAATCTGTCCCCACTGGTTAAACACAGTGATAATTGCGTCGGGATAAGATTCAATAAACTTGATCATCCAGGTGTCGTTTTGTCCGTCGGCATTTGGAGTGAGCACGTTCATGATTTCGATGTATTTTCCTGCGGCGATGATGGTCACCGAGTCGATAAACACACAGGAGTTTTCATCTGTCAGGGTGATTGTATAAACGCCCTCAACAATCATGGCCAGGTCTTCAGATGTCATTCCGTTCGACCACAGATAAGAGTAAGGCATTGTACCGCCTGAAGCGATGAGGTCGATGGCACCGTCGTCCATTCCCGTGAAGGTAACGTTTTCGGGCAGCAGGGTTACTGAGATGGCACCCGGTTCGATGATGGTTACCGAGTTGGTGATGGTTCCGCAGAAATCGGTTACTGAATAGTTGTATGTGCCGGCCGGAATTCCGGTAAGCTGACTGCCAATACTGTCAGTAACAGACCACAGATAAGTTATTGGAGCAACACCATCGGTAATCGAAAGATTAACAGCTCCGGTTGAGTCGCCATAACAAATAATATCGGTCGACAGGTGCATCACGCCCAGTGCAGGGAGTGTACCTATTAAAATTGAATCGGTAAGTGATCCGCAGACATCAGTAACGGTAACATGATGCCATCCGGCATTCAGTCCGCTTGCCACAGCCGTATCACTGGCAGAAATTGACCAATCGTAAACGAAAGGTTCAACCCCGTCGGATACTGTGATTGTTGCCATTCCGTCGAATGTTGCGGCACATGAGGTGTATGTAGAATCGGTAAACTCAAAGTTCATTACAGGTAATGAAAGGATTTCAACCGAGTCGATCAGTGATATACAAGCATCCGTAACGGTGACGTATGCCATGCCAACACCAAGGTCATTTGCAATTGTTGTGACAGAGGTAGATGGAGCCGACCATACAAATGTAAACGGAGCCACACCACCGGTAGTATCTACTTCGGCACCACCGTTTGTTGAAGTGGGGCAGGTAGCATTGGTAGAGTCAATGATGCTGATGGTCATTAGCGGCAGACTTAATATCTCAACTGAATCGACCAATGAAATACATGCATCGGTTACAGTCACGTGATTCCATCCAACCGACAGGTCAAGGGCAGTGTCATTAACAGAAACTGATGGTGCTGACCAAACATATGATAACGCGCCGGTGCTTCCTGTTGCCTCGATCACTGCAGAACCGTCGCTGATGGCAGGACAGGTGGCTGAAGTAGAATCAATAATATTTATTGTCATTAAAGGCAAGCTGAGAATATCAACCGAGTCGATCAAAGAACCGCATAAATCGGTAACGGTAACATAGTTAATTCCAACAGAAAGATCAGTAGCGGTATCGTTTGTCGAAACTGACGGAGCTGACCATACAAATGTAAACGGGGCGGCGCCATCGGTGACTTCAATAACCGCAGAACCGTCGTTGATGGCAGCACATGTAGCATCTGTGGAGTCAATAATATTAATTGTCATCAGTGGCAGGTTGAAAATCTCAACCGAATCAACCAATGAGGTACAAGCGTCGGTGACAGTAACATAATTCCATCCAATTGGAAGATCAGCTGCAATAGCTGTAACAGCGGTTGAAGGAGCTTCCCAGAGGTAGGTAATTGGAGCAGTAGCTCCGGTTGCAGCAATTTCTGCTGATCCGTTGGCAAGACCGGGGCATGAAGCATCGGTAGAGTCAATAATATCTATTGTCATTAAAGGCAAGCTAAACAGCTCAACCGAATCAATCAATGAAGTACACGCATCTGTAACAGTTACATAGTTCCATCCCACTGCAAGATCATAAGCTGTATCGTTAAGTGTAACCGATGGAGCTGACCAAACATAGGTTATCGGTGCAGTGGCGCCTGATGCCAAAACAACAGCATAACCATTGTTAACGGCAGCACAGGATGCATCCAGTGAATCGGTTATGTCGATGGTCATGAGCGGAGCACTTCCGATATCTACTGAATCAACTTTAAAAGTACAGATATCGGTTACGGTGACATAATTCCATCCAACCTGCAAATCGGCAGCGGTAGCAGCCACGGATACTGAAGGAGCAGACCATGCATAGGTCACTGCGCCATTGGTTCCGGATGCAGAAACTTCAGCAGAACCATTGTTTACACCAGCACATGAAGCAACCGTTGAGGAAATTATTGATGTGGCGAGGGTAGCCGGAGCACTTGGTATATCAACCGAATCAACGATTGCGGTACAGGCATCGGTAATGGTGATGTAGTTCCATCCCACTTCAAGGTCTGTTGCCGAAGCCAGTGTGCTTATTGACGGTGCACCCCATAAATAGGTAACTGTGCCGGTCGCACTGTATACTACCACTGAGGCAGTACCGTCATTAATGGCAATACAGGTCGCAGCAGTTGAAGAAGCAATATCCGAAGAAATTGTAGGATCACTGGCGATATTTACAGAATCAACAACCGCTGTACAAGCATCAGTAACAGTTACGTAGTTCCATCCAACGTGCAGATCTGTAGCATCTTCTAAAGTTGAAGTAGAAGGAGCTGACCAGGCAATGGTAAAAGGAGCCACAGCACCAGTAAGGGTAACGTGGGCAGTACCATCATTAATGGCAGCACAGGTGGCAGGGTTGGATGAGGTAATATCAATTGTCATCAATGGGTCGGAACCAATGTTAACCGAATCCCTGTTAGATGTACAAGCATCAGTCACAGTGACATAACTCCAGCCGGTTGGCAGATCACCAGCATAGGCAGCAGTTGATGTCGAAGGCAGGCTCCATGCATAGCTAATTGGTGCGGTTGCGCCAAATGCAGTTACGGTTGCCTCACCATCCTGAAGTCCGGTACAGGTTGCACCGCTTGAGAAAGTGATACTGGTGGTCATAAGTGGATCACTTAGGATATCAACAGAATCCACAACAGATGTACATGCATCAGTCACAGTGACATAATTCCAGCCAACAGGTAAATCGTTTGCAGAATTTGTAATTGAAGTTGATGGCAATGACCATGCATAGGAAACCGGAGCGGTGGATCCGAAAACAGAAACCGAAGCCGAACCATCATTGATGGCAGCACAGGTTGCGTTATCAGATGAAGTAATATCTATTGTCATCAGCGGATTGCTGAGGATGTTAACAGAGTCAACCAAAGCGATACACGCATCGGTAACAGTCACGTAATTCCATCCCACATCAAGGTCATTGGCACTGTTGGCAACAGATATTGACGGGGCTGACCATGCGTAGGTAATTGGAGCCGTTGAACCGAAAACACTTACAGAAGCCGTTCCGTCATTGATGGCGGCGCAGGTGGCATTGGTTGATGAGGTAATATCTATGGTCATCAAAGGATCAGATTCAATTTCAACAGAATCCAGAATTGATGTACAAGCGTCGGCAATAATTACGTAATTCCATCCCACCTGCAGGTCATTGGCACTGGAGGTAACCGAAGTTGACGGGGCCTGCCAGGTGTAGGTAACAGGAGCGGTGGCTCCCGTTGTAGTGGCAGTGGCCGAACCGTCGTTTATGGCAGCACAAGTTGCGGTAGTGGCAGCCATAACATCGGTGGTCATTAAAGGATCGCTGGGAATGTAAACAGAGTCAATAATTGTGCGGCAGGCATCGACGATGGTAACATAGTTCCATCCGAATTCGAGCAGCACAGCGGTATCATTTGATTCAGCAGCAGCTGAAGACCAGAAGAATGAGAAAGGAGCAGTACCATCGCTGACAACAGCATAAGCCGAACCGTCTTCGATAGCCGGACAAGTTACATTGCTCAGGAAATGAGTTTCAGAAGTAACCGGAGTATTAAAATCAACATAAGCAGAGTCCACATGGTCGCCGCAAAGGTCGGTTACAGTTATATAATGCCATCCGGTGCACAGGTTCGAAGCAGTTGAAGTGGTTGAAGGAGAGCCTGACCACGCAATAGTATATGGAGGTAAACCTGAGCTGATGTCCATAACCAGTTCGCCGTCGCAAACCGATTCGCAGGTGGCATCTTCAATAATAGCGGTAGAAATGACCAATGTGGGGAAATAATAAACCGAAACAGAGTCGGTAATCGGGTGACCGCAGAAGTCATTTACGGTACAGTAATGTTTTCCAACGCCAAGGTCATCGGCAAAATTGCTGATGCTTGTTGAAGCAGTCACACCAGCCTCGGCAGTCCAGGTAAAAGTAAAAGGAGCCACACCATCAGCATACAGCATGGTAGTTTCACCGTTGGTGCTGCTGGAACAGGGAACGATGAGATAATGGTCGTCCATTCCACCGGTCAGTGATGGTTTGTTGGTAATATTAACAGCAATGGTTTTAGTAGCGCCATTGGCATCGGTAACAGTACAACTGTAAGCACCAACTGCCAACCCTGAAATATCTTCAATATTATTGGTATACCCCGAAGGTCCCGACCACAAATAAGTATAAGGAGCAGTACCATCCCCGCTAACAGTCAAATCAATAGCCCCATCCAGCGTATGGTCGCAATTGGCTTTGGTAACGATGGTGTCGAGGGTTATTTTGCCGTATTTGGCTATGAACATGTCGCGGGTACCGGCTGAGGCGTTGGTTAGGGTTTTGCCGTCGATGTCGATGGTGGCGGAGGTGAAGTCGCCGCAGAAGATGTTGGTGTTGTCACTTGCAATCCTCGTAGTTTTGGTAAATTCTGTATTTGCACCTGTGGCTTTTTTAGCAGAAAGAACATTGCCGTCAAGATCTGTTTCAACCATAAAGGCATCAGCACCAGTATTTGTAAGATTAAAAGTGCCAAAGTTTATGGAACCGGAATATTGACCGCCAATGATTACATGATCATCATTAACAGATATTGCATTTCCTTGGTCATCACCATTAGAACCGTAGTTTTTTGCAAATTGTAAGGTTCCATCAGGAGCATATTTTAGCAAAATTAAATCATTATTTCCCGCATTTGGATATGTCAATAATGAAGATACAACCCCTGTCGAATCAATAGATAAAGTAGGGCTATTATAATACCCAAGAATGTACTGATATCCAGTGTTATCGCCATGATGCCTCCAAATAACTTCAGCGCTAGTACCAACAACTTTTCTTACCCACTGACCTGTACCATTAAAATCCGTCTTAAAAATAAAACCATCAGAAGTTCCTATGCACGTAACTGCACCAACATCAAAGTTTAAAGTACCATTATAATTGCCACTAAAATAATAACCAGTACCATCAGAACTAACATTTCTAAAGGTTGTTAGAGAATTATCTGTAACAATCATTTTAGCCCAAGTTAAATTTCCATCAATATCAAACTTTGAGATAAAGGGTTGTCTTACTGCAGGAGCTGGTGAGGTCAAAGTTGTTACCCCTCCATAAAATGTAATATCCACAAGAAACATCCCTGTCATTACAATATTATCCGAATTATCAATGGAAATATTTCCTCCAAATTGATTTGTTGCACTATATCCTGAATTATGAGCCCATTGCAAGGTTCCATCTATTGCATATTTTGCAATAAAAATATCTGATCCTCCAGTTGTAGCTAAATTTGTTGCATCAAAAACGCAAGGATTGCTACTAGTTGTTCCAGAAATATAAAAATAATTTCCATCATTGCTTAGAGCAATCGAAGTGGGTGTTTCCCCAAGAGTTCCGCCGACTTGTTTCAACCAAATAATTTGACCAATTTTACTGTATTTTGCAATAAAAATATCGTTTGCACCAGTCGCTGACAACGAAAGAGCATCTTGATTTACTGTGCCTGAAAAAATACCTATAATATATATGTTTCCTGAAACGTCAGAAACCATTTTTATCGGTTGATTATTACCAGTCCCGGTGAAATTTTTTGTCCATAAAAGGTCGATGTTTTGACTTTTTACAGAAAAAACAATCAAAAAAAACATAATGAAAAAACTTAATGTTCTCATAATTTTCATTTTAAAAATTACATTTTAGCTAGCATATGAAGCACCATCTGCCCCTGTAGAGGGTCCACTATTCTCGGTTTTAATGAAGGTTAATTCTATATAATCAGGTTTTTCCCAATCCAATTTAACTCTTTCAATATTCTTATAGCAAGAATTAATATCCGAATGCTCAATATTTTCATCCATAGCAAACAATTTTTAAGTTTATCTATAACGGGTAAAAATAATGAAAAAAATTTAATTAACAACAAATTGTTTATAAGTGTTTTTTTGCGGGGGTGGGGGATGGGGTGGGGGAAATTTTGCAGGGGGTTGATTTGTAGGGGGTTGTGAGGGTGGGGAAATGGATTTTTTTTTTGGGGGGATTTGGATATTTGATATTTTGCGGCGGTGATATTGGTTCGTTTGTTTGCGTGTGGATTGAAAAGATATTTCTTTTTTGTTATTGACCGTAGGTTAAAACCTACGGGGATGATTGGGCAACCCGCTAGCCAGCGGGTTGTTCGTGGATGTGGCTGAGGATACAAAGAACCCGCTGGCCAGCGGGTTCCCCAAACATAACTGTAGGTTTTAACCTACAGGGGGTGCAAAAAACAAGCATTACTGTAGGTTTTAACCTACAGGGGAAAGCAACCGAGGATGCTTCGAACCCTATGGGTTCAACAACAATAGCCGTAGGTGCAACCTACGGGAAGTTCAAAAAAAACGCAAAAAATTTTTAAAAACACCCCGTCCCATCAAAACAATGCGTGCACAATTTTTCCTTGGGCAAGCCGATGGCTTCCACAAGATCATGGAGATTCTGGAACATGAGGGTGTCGAGGCCAAGACGTATCCTGATTTTTTCAACCATCTGTCTGTAGGGCTCGGAGTCGGGCTCGGAGTATTTTCTCATGTCGGTTCCCTCCTTCCCTTCGATCTCTTTCACCGCAATGTATGTGGCCAGATCCATGTTTGACCTTGAACGACTGAAATTCAGAAACTGACAGGGGAAAGTGAGGGGCGGACAGGCAATGCGCATGTGTACTTCTTTTATTCCGGCTTTATGCAAATCGTTCACATTGTCTTTTAATTGCGTGCCCCGGACAATCGAGTCATCGAAAAAAACGCCGCGTTTGCCTTTTATTATTGAGGTGTTCGGAATGAGTTTCATCTTTGCAACCAGATCGCGCATTTCCTGGCTCTGCGGCATAAAACTGCGGGGCCATGTGGGGGTGTATTTGGTGTAGGGGCGTTTGTGCGGAATGTGCTTTTCATTGCTGTAGCCCAAAGCGTGGCCTATGCCCGAATCGGGAACCCCGGCTGCAAAATCGGCTTCCACATTGTCGCGGCGGGCAAGAGCGGCACCGCATTTGTAGCGGCATTCATCGACATTGATTCCTTCATAGAATGAGGGCGGGTATCCGTAATACACCCAGAGGAAAGCGCATATCTGCATTTTTTCCTGTGGCTTTTTAAGCATGGTGTATCCTTCGGCGGTGATTTTTCCGATCTCACCCGGACCCATATAATGATCTATTTCATATTCAAGATTGGGGAAAGCGCATGTTTCAAAAGTGGCAGCATACGCATCTTCCTTTTTCCCTATGATGATGGGAGTCCGGCCAAGCTTATCACGCCCCACAAAAATACCATCTTTGGTAAGCACCATAACAGAGCATGATCCTTTAACCAACTCCTGCACCCTGCCGATTCCATCAGCAAAATCCTTTCCCTCGGCGATAATTTTGGCAATGAGCTCGGTGGGATTAATCTGACCCATAGTCATTTCTGAAAAAACCGACTGTTTTTCGAGACAGCGATCCTCCAGTTCCTTAATATTTACAATTTTTGAAACTGATGCCACTGCGAACCTGCCAAGGTGCGAGGTCATTACAACCGGCTGGGCTTCAGTATCGCTTATGATACCCAAACCGACCTTGCCACTGAATCCTCTGAGGTCGTCTTCAAATTTATTTCTGAAATAGGAGTTTTCCAGACTGTGAATCACCCTTTGAAAACCCTTCTCTTCACAGTAAAAAGCCAGTCCGGCCCTTTTAGTCCCTAAATGAGAGTGATAATCAGTTCCATAGAATACATCTGAAACGCAATCTGTTTTTGAAACGCTGCCGAAAAAACCGCTCATAAGTTTTATGTTTATTTTACAGACGTAAAAGTGGTGAAAACTTAGATGCCGGAGAAGATTTTTTTTTAATACTTATGCACAGGTGTTAATCCCCGGCCTGAAGGCCATTGCCGTCAGGTATATATTTGTAATTATCAGCATTTCTGTTCTTTATTAATGTTTTGTCCTTTAATATATTTTGAAAATCAACTTTATATTAAGATGGTTTATTAATAATGACTCGGCTATAAAATGATAATGATTTAAGAACAAAGCCTGCCCCGTATTTTAATCGGGGGAACATCGATATTCGATATGAGAAGTTAATGAAGTTCATAAATCTAAAATCCTTGCCTGCAGCAAGCAGGGGTGTTCCCCCGACAAATAGTTCGGGGCAGGCTTTGTTCAATATTCAACTTTTGTAAAAGTGTGTTTATTAAAACCATCGTCTTAGGCGGTAGCAGAAAATCATTACAACTTTCTGTAATCATTTCGATTGCAAATATTAGCCTGACGGCTATAGCCTGAAGGCCGGGGTTATAGCTCCCGAACTCCCAGATTGGAGGTTGAGGTGATGATTACCTTTTCGAAAAGGGGATTTTTGGCAAAGCCGCGCTCCATGATTTCGGCAATTTTTGAAGTGTCACATTTTTCGCATACGGCAAAAATTGACGATCCACCGCCGGAGATGTTGCAACCACAAGCACCATGCTCCAGTACTTCTTTCTTCACTTCTTTGTAACCCGGAATAGCTGATCCTCTAACAGGTTCGGCAATATGATCAACGATAATTGCCTGACCGAACATGTGAACATCGTTCATGTGGATGGCATGAATCACCGTTGAACAGCGGGCGATCTGCTCCTTAAGTTTTTCTTCGCCAATTTCATAAGTGATAAAACCCCTTGTTGTTCTTTGTCCTTTTTTGATGACGGCAAGCACAACAGGAAACTCGGGCATATTCAGCTTAATCACCTTCAATGGTTTGTAACTTTTGATGAGCGTAAAACCTCCCAGAAGCGCTGCTGCCACGTTATCGGCATGCGGCGAACCACCTGAAGCCACTTCACCCATGCGGGCAAGGTCGATCATTTCATCATTGCTGAGATTCATTTCGAGCAGCTTGTTCAGACCATAAATACAGCCCGAGGCAGTTGCACCGGTTGTTCCCATCCCACAGCCTGAGGTCATGTTTTTGATGATCTGCACATGCATTCCCTGCCGGATATTATATCTCCTGAACAGCTCCATGATGGCCAAACCGCCGGTGTTGTCGTTTATTTCACATGGGATGTTCTGGTTTGATCCCACAAATTCAATGGTAACTTTTTTGGTGTCGTTCAACTTGATATGAATGTCATCATAAGGTTCTTTAAGAGCCATGGCGAAGATATCGTAGCCCGGACCAACATTGGCCGATGTGGCAGGTGCCCTGAGTAATATTTCTTTCATAAATACTTTTTTTTATTTGACTAACCCTTTTTCCTCAAGCAGTTTTTTGAGAATTTTTGTTTTTCCTTCGGAAAGATCCCCTAAAGGAGGACGTAATGTTCCGCCCGGTAAGTTCATCAATTTGAGCGCCATTTTCGCAGCCATTGGATTGGTCTCGAAGCGGAACGCCTCATAAAGGTTATAATAGTCGTAATGAATTTGTTGTGCCTCTTCTTTTTTCCCTGATAAAGCCAGCTGGAGCATGTTTTCCATGACACCCGGAATGGCATTTCCGGCCACGGAGAACGAACCTGCTCCGCCGATGCAAATAGTCGGATAGGCAGTGGTATCTTTACCTGTGAACACTTCGAAATTTTCATCTTTGGTAAGGTAAATCACTTTGGCAAGGTGGTCGAGGCCCTTGTTGCCGTCTTTGATGCCAATGATGTTTGGGTGTTTGGCGAGCTGGGCAGTCATGACCGGAGAAAGTTCAACGCCTGTTCTTTCCTTGGCGTTGTGCAGTACCAGCGGGAGTTTTGAGTAATCGGCCAGTTTCAGGTAAAAATCAATTAGTCCGTCATCTTTTGGAAGGATAAAAAACGGAGTAAAAACAGAAATATAATCAGCACCTATTTCGGTGAACATATCGATGCGCTCTTTGGCTTCCCACAGACTGGTAGTGCAGGTATCGGGAACGATTTTGCATTTGCCCTTGGCCACTTCGACAATGATTTCGACCAGACGGCGAATTTCGCTAACCCGCAGCAAAGTATTTTCTCCGGTTACCCCAAGCGGAGCAATTCCGGTTACTCCGGCATCAACCTGTCTCTGAACAAGCGTTCTTAAACCCTCTTCGTCGAGCGATAAGTCATCCCTGAAGGGCGTAATGATTAATGTATAGGATCCTTTTTCCATGGCGGATTTTTTTTGGTTTTTACAAAAATAGAAATTCGGTTTTTGATGAAAGGAGAAAAGCTTAATAAGATATCCTCAATCGGATGTTGATATGTCTAAAAACCTGTCTAACCCGTCTGTCTTGTTACCGGCAGATACGATGAATAAAGATTTCATCTGTTTACACTATTGTTTGGCTCTTTTTTGAGCATTATCCCTCCGTGTCACCTTCAGCTCACCTTCACCTCTCCTTCAGCTCACCTTCACCTCAAAGCCGACTCACTCCGACAGAAGTCGATAAAATGTTAATTTTTATAAATAAAATGCAAGGTTTTAGCAGAATTCCCTCGTTTTTCCATGCATTGACAAATCAGTTATACAAAAAATCATCTGAAGATGCTGATAAATAATTGCATCCTCAGATGATTTGTAAGTGTTTTGCTATATTATGCTTTTTATACTTTTTACGGTTAATCCAGATATGTTATTGCAAAACTTCCTTCAGTAATGTTTACATTTGTTCCTGTACCTGCAAAATTGTTTGCCACAAAGGTAAATGTGCCCTCAATTCTTCTGGTTGTCGAATCATGGGAAGTAACAACAAGCGTTCCAGAGGTAGAAGAATAATTTATTGTTGATCCAACGGAATAAATTCCCCTGTAATCTCCAATGCTGGTAAGTGAATAAGTTCCGGCTGTAACGGTTGCCGGCATGGCAAGGCCCACGGTAGTAGTGCCGTTTGTCCCGTTCAAAACAATCATATCTGTTCCTGAAATTGTGGTAGGATTAAAAACTGTTCCGTCAATTTTACACGACATATCATTGCCGTCAACTACTGGTAACTCTTTAGTATATGGAATATTTACAAATTCACCCTCCGTAATACTTACACTTGTGCTGTCGGAATGCCTGAATAATACGAAATGAAATGTACCCGACATCAGACTATCGGTAGTGTTAATGCTGGTAATAACCAATTCGCCGCCCATATCCTCCTTACTTACTGTGTAAGTTACAGTTGAGCCCGAATTATCTACATTGTAGGCAGCAGTGTTCTCTGTGTCCATAAAATCAATAGTGTAGGTCCCGACAGCAAGTTCCTCGGCACTTATTGAGATGTTACTTCCATCATCAGCAATTCCCTGTATTGCAATACCCCCATTTATTGCCAGAAATGCTTTGGCTTCATCAGTTGACCATGAAGCTCCATTAATTGTTGCAACCATGGTTCCATTGGGAATTTCATCGACGGGTGGTAAATCGTCATCTTCATCATCGTTATTACAATTGACAAATGAAACTGACAATAAAAAAGCCAGACCAAAAATCCAAAATTTGTTTTTCATAACTATTTATTTTTTGTGAATATTATACGACAGCCAAAATTGTAAAAAATTAATATGAAAAAAAATATTATTAAACACATCCGGAATTTAGAGTGAACAAAAAAACGGGGATTTTGAAAAATGTCCATGAATTTAATTTAAATTCGCATTGAATTAATGATAACCATGAAGCTTTTCAGTAAATACATGCGGCGCATTTCCTTTACCATTACTCTTTTCGGGGTGTTGCTGCTGATATATGATCTTGGTTTCGACCAGCCTGCTTTCATGCAGAATGTAATCAATAGCTTTTACATTTTCCTTGTGGCCTGTGAGATATTGTTTATTCCCATACCATATGTTTCTTCGCGTAAAATTCCCGTTTTCAGGGTATGGGTCTTTGACTTTATTTTTCTTGTTTATTTATCGGTTATTCTACTTGACTTTCTTAAAGTAATTGACTTGCCATTTTTCAGAAGTTTTTTGTCGGTGTATTTTGCTGTCATTTTTTCATCCTTCCGTGAATTTTCCTTTCTCAGGATTAAGCTGAAAAATATTTTTTATAACCCTGCCCTGCTTTTTGTGATCAGTTTTATAACAATCATTTTTACCGGTGCGGGCATGTTGATGTTGCCCAATGCCACAACGGCCGGAATATCCTTTATTGATTCCCTTTTTACATCAACAAGTGCGGTATGTGTTACAGGATTATCGGTGGTTGACACCGGATCCAGCTTTACCTTTTTCGGTCAGATAATAATCATGATCCTGATTCAGATTGGCGGTTTGGGAATCATGACTTTTGCTGCTTATTTCAGTTATTTTTTCAGGGGTGGCTTGTCTCTTGAAAATCAGCTATTCCAAAAAGAAGTGACCAATACCGATAAACTGGCCGAGGTTTTTAAAATGCTGATGAGGATTCTGTATTTTACCTTTTTGTTGGAGATAGCAGGAGCATTTCTGATTTTTCTTACCCTTGACCCGGCTATCATGCCATCATTCGACAACAGGGTTTTCTTTTCTTTGTTTCATGCTGTTTCAGGATTTTGCAATGCAGGATTTTCTACCTTGCAAAACAATCTGATGGAGCCGGGATTTGCGTTTAACTATCCGTTGCACCTGATTGTTGCGGGGTTGCTGATTATGGGCGGACTGGGATTTCCCATAGTTTTTAATTTTTTGCACTATATCAAGCATCTTGTTCTCAATAAATGGTTTACCCGGAAAGTTAAGCACATCCCCTGGGTTATCAGCATGAACACAAGGATTGTACTGATTACCACAACATTTTTGATTGTATCGGGAACAATCCTCTTTTATTTTTTCGAATATAACAATACCCTTAAAGAGCACAGTGGCATCGGGAAAGTCATCGAAGCATTTTTCTGCTCCGTTACCCCCAGAACTGCAGGATTTAACACCATTGATAATTCTGCCATTTCGGGAGCAACCATTTTGCTGGTGCTATTTCTTATGTGGGTTGGGGCATCGCCCGGCGGAACAGGGGGTGGAGTAAAAACCACCACTTTTGCCGTGAGCATCCTGAATGCAATTAGTCTGGCCCGAGGAAAAAAACGAATCGAAGTATACCGCCGTGAAATATCCAGTCTGTCTATAATGCGTGCCTACTCCATGATCTTTCTGTCGTTTGTGGTAATCGGTTTTGCGGTTATGATTTTGTCGTTTACCGACGGCGATAAAGGTCTGATCAAACTTGTGTATGAAACCGTTTCGGCATATAGCACCGTGGGACTGAGCATGGGAATTACTTTTGATCTGAGTGACGGGGGTAAAATAATTCTCACCATTGTGATGTTTATCGGAAGGGTAAGCATGCTTACAATTTTGGTGGCGTTGATGCGCCGGACCAGGTTTTTGAATTACAGGTATCCCAGTGAAGAAATTTTAATAAACTAGAAAAAAAGGAACAACCTAAACATCCCGAAAGCTATCGAATAAACAAATAAACAACTAAACAAATAAACAAATAAACAAATAAACAACTAAACAAATAAACAACTGAACAAATAAACAACTGAACAAATAAACAACTAAACAACTGAACAAATAAACAACTGAACAAATAAACAACTGAAAAACTAAAAGTAACCCCATAGAAACTAATTATTTATGAAATACATCGTTATAGGCCTTGGAAATTTTGGATCGTCATTGGCGAAAAAGCTTACTGAACTGGGCAATGAAGTAATTGGTGTTGACCGCAACATGGAGGTGGTTGAAGCCCTTAAGGAATATATTTCACACACCATCTGTCTGAACTGCACCGACACACGTGCTGTATCCATCCTGCCACTGAAAGACACAGATACTGTCATCATTGCCATTGGCGAAAACGAAGGTGAAAATATCATGGCCACTGCGCTGATGAAGCAGATGAAAGTAAACAAGCTCATTTCCCGGGCAGTTTCGCCGCTTCATGAAACAATTTTACAAACCATGGAAGTTGATGACATCATCCATGCTGAAGAAGAAACTGCCGAACGCTGGGCAAAAAAGCTGAACTTTTCGGGCATTGTTGATTCCTATGAACTTGCAGGTCAGTATAACATTGCCGAGATATTGGTTTCCCGGGAATATATCGGAAAAACCCTTGCGCAGATTGAGTTTCCGAAAAAACATAATGTCCTGGTTTTGTCCATAATAAAAACAGTAACAGAAAAAAACATGATCGGTATTCCGCGCAAAGTAAAGAAAATACAGGGGATAGCCTCAGCCGAATCGGTTTTGGAGCAAGGAGACACCCTGGTGGTATATGGCAAAATTGAGGATATAAAAAAGCTGGTTGAAGAGTAATGTTTTGGCAATGCATTTGCTTTGAACGGGTTGAAATATCGGGGATGAAACGTTGTTGATAAAAATTGATTTTTCGGGATAGGTTCTCTGTCTATTTATGAATATCTTTGAATCCGATAAAAAATAAAACATATGAAATTTGGTGTTGTAATATTTCCGGGATCCAACTGTGACCATGATATGATATATGTTCTGAGGGAAAAACTCGGACAAGAGGTGGTTGAACTCTGGCATAAGGATACAGATCTTAAAAAGGTTGATGCCATTGCCCTTCCGGGTGGATTTTCTTATGGTGATTATCTTCGTTCGGGTGCGCTGGCAAAATTTTCGCCCATCATGGAAAAGGTGATTGCCTTTGCCAATAAAGGCGGATATGTGTTTGGCGTTTGCAACGGTTTTCAGATTCTCTGCGAATCAGGTTTGCTTCCGGGTGCCCTTTTGCATAACAACAACCAGAAATTCATTTGCAAAAATATTTATATCAAAACCGAGACCAAGAAAACAGCTTTTACTGCTTTATTAGATACCACAAAGGCCATGAAAATACCCATTGCCCATGGCGAAGGAAGGTACTTTGCAGATAAAGAAACGCTGCAGAATATGCACCTCAACGATCAGATATTATTCAGATATTGCGACGAAAAAGCCAACATCAGCGAAAGCTCAAATCCCAACGGCTCACTTGAAAATATTGCGGGAATTTGTAATACCGGACGAAATGTTTTTGGTATGATGCCGCACCCCGAAAGAGCCGCTGACAAGGAATTGCGCAGTACCGACGGACTGGCCATTATCGGTTCATTGGTTAAGAGTATGATGAAATAGTCTGCTCACCGGGTGTCCTATAGTTACCCTCTATGCAGATTACATCTCCCTCACATCCATCAACACATTGGGATAGTTATCGGGATTATTGATTAATTCCAATAGCTTTTCGGCTACCGTTTCGGGAGTGGTAAGCATGTTTTTTTCCTTGTATCCTATGAATGTTGAAACGTTCCGGAAATCATCTGCAGATATCTTTCTGATCTCATCCTGCATGTGCGTATCCACTATTCCCGGAGCAACCGAGAAAATATGAAAATGCCTTGATGGATCACCATTTGTCTGCTCAACGCTCAAAACCTGCGAAAACATATCAATGGCCGATTTAGAGGCACAGTAACTGCTCCATGATTCGATGGGGTGACGGCCTGCTCCCGAAGAAATATTCAGAATCAGTTTGATGGCATCCGATTTTTCATGGGTTTTTACAAACTCGTTCATCAGGATGGCCGGACTAACTGCGTTGATGTTCATGGTTTCGACAACTGAAGTGGAAGCCAAACGGCCCATCTGCTTTACCTCACCTATGGCGCCCGAATTATTGACCAGCATCACTGCTCTGGCATCTTTATGATTCTCGAATGTGAATTTGAGCACATCATCCACTTTTGCCAGATCAAGTTTAACGTGCCTGAACCTGGGATGTTTAATAGTACAGGTTCTTGAAATACCTGTAACAAAATTATTTTCCCTTTTAAGCAAAAGTTCTGCAAAAGCCTTTCCAATTCCGCGGCTTGTTCCTGTAATATAAATGTAATTCATGGTTATTTGTTTTTCTCTAATTCTATTATTTGTTCCGTTTCGGGATCAATCTCACTGGCCCAGTGTTTCTTATAAATTATGGTTGAATTATTCTTGAATTTGAAGTCTTCATCGGGTGCTGATCCGCACAAACTGCCACACTCAAAATTTACCGGCACATCAAAATATTCCCTGTTTCTGGGACTTCCCATGGAAATATCCACCACGTGAATCCGTGTTTTGGCAGACAGCTTTTTTTGGTTCACCTCAACAAACATCATCTTATTTTTATTTGGTGACCAAACCATTCCTGAAATGCCCTCGCATCCCTTTCCAAATTTCATTACTGTTTTTGATTCGAGTGTTCTGAAACTGTAAATTTTCATTTCACCCAAATCACCATAAACAATATAGCTAAAATCGGGGGCAATGTCGATATATGGCGGGCAATCGAGGAAATACTCTACTTCTTCGGGTAAACCAATTTTTTCACCATAACCATTCTGGATCTCATAAACCCCGCATGAGGCATAGGTTCCCACCTCAACAATTTTCTTAAAAGAGGTAGCGGTTGTGGGCTCCGAAAGTTCAATATCCACGGATTCTTTAATAAAGTTCATGGTTTCTTTCCAGCAGCATTTTTTTCTGCTTTTACAGCTCAATGTCATTTCATTGCCTGTAATGAGACCTTTGTACTGAATCTCATCCTTTGAAATCTCAAATTTATTATCGAACTGCTTCTGGTTAAACCTGACAGGCTCAAAGAACAGCATGCGTTCGCCGAGTTTAAAGGAAATGTCACCGCCTTCGGTAATCTGCAAGTCAAAAACAGGGGTTAGAAAATAAGATACCGAGCTGTCGTTCATCATTTCACAGCCCATATATTCGGCTTTTATTATGCTGTCGGCAAATTCCAGTCTGAGAAAATGGTTGTAATTGGGGTTTTTATCCTTGAAAACATACGTTCCGGCAAAAGGCTTGAGCTCAGCACCCTTAAGCATATTCATGCTTTTCTTTTTTCCTTCGGGCAGCCCCAGATCTTCAAGGTTTTTTTCCGATTGTTCGCCCCCGCAAGAATTCAAAATAATCCACAGAAGTCCCGGAAAAAGTATTTTAAAAAACCGCAAATTCATCTGCAAAATAAAAGTGATTACTTAATCAGTTTATCCATAACTTTCTTAGGAACAGCACCTTTATGCACAACCATTGAAAGGGTTTTATATCTCACAAATGCTTCTGATGCGTAAAAATAACCTTTATATTTTCCTGCATCTCCCCAGGAATTTTTCACGATATAAAATTTATTTCCTTTCTGATCTTTTGCGATACCGCAAATTAACATCCCGTGGTCATCAGTGGTTTGAAAATTATCGAAAGCTTCCTGTCTGAGTTCCTGTGTGATGGTTTTTTCCTTGATGGGACCGCTGAAAGTGTAAAACAGGTTTTGTCTTTCTTTGTCGCTAAGGTCATCCCATTTCGCCTGTTCCAATCCGTCCAGATTTTCAATCTCCTCATCGGGAACAATGGCAACACCATTTTTCCATGAGAATCCTTTTTCAGACACATCGCTTGCCCAACCGATGGTGTATCCGCTGTTGATGGCGTTGTCAATAAGAGCGATCATATCGTCAAGCGGAAGGTTGTAAAATGAAGCCCATGACCAGTTATCGGGAACTTCAAGCTGAAATTGCTTATAAAAGGGATGGTGCGAAAAAGAGGAGAAATACATATAATCATCGGGATTGATTCCCACTATTTCTTTTGCATAAGTTGCGGGAGTATATTTTTTACCATTAAAATCAAATTCGGTAACATCTTTTCCGAAATAGGCATCAAGAATTCCGTTTACAGCAGCTTTCCATGCAGTTGAAAGCTCGCCGTTTTCATTTGTGATTACACCGGTAACGAATGAGTCCATTACCTTGTCAACTTCGCCATGAACGTGTTTTTTAGTTCCATAGCACAATCCGGGATAAGCCTGTTCGGGAACAATTCCGTATTTTCTGATCACATCAAAGGGATCGTTAACCGCTCCGCCCCCGCCAAAATTGAATTCACCATGCATTCTTACTGCTTTAACAGCTTTATCAAAATACACTTTTCTGACAACAAACATTTCAGAAAGATCGATTTCGGTTTTACCCATTCTGAGCATTTCGGCTTCGATAAAAGCCAGTGATGAAAAACTCCAGCATGTTCCCGAGCGGTACTGATCTTTTACAGTTGTGGTTTTAACTTCCTTTTCAACGGTGAAGATGTAGCCTTCAGGTTTGCTGTCTTGTGCAAAAAGTCCAATTGTTAAGCAAAGAGAGAGAAATAGCGGAAATAACTTTTTCATGGTATTGAATTTTAAAATTTATGAGTACAAAAATAAAAAAAATCCGGCACTATTATGCCGAAAAAAAGAAAAGTCTTACTTTCCCATAACCACGGGCTTAAGGCCTTGGTTATAAAAACCCGTTAATCCTCAACCGCGAAATAAAACGGTAAAGAACCACAGCCATTATTGTACCAATCAGATTAACTGCAAAATCATAAATATCCATGCTTCTTTTGACAAATACATATTCCTGCATAACCTCCATCAATCCTCCATAAAACGCACCCGCAAGAATGGTGTAAATGGCCTTATCCTTAACCCGGCGGTTCATTTTTGAAAAAGCGTTCATCATTAAGAGTGAAAGAACAAAATACATTGCAAAATGTGCCATTTTATCAAAATGCGGAATGTCAATAAAACTTATATCATCGGCAGTATCACCTGAAACGGAGCTCAGAATGAAAATCACCAAAACCCAGATAATCGTTTTTAAAAAATATTTTATTTGCATATTTTCATCAATTTACCCAAACCGTTTATCCACAGATAAAACTTCGTTTAACAAATTGATCGCAAATTATTAAAATAATATTGAATAAAGCTGTATATTTCCTTTTTAAAAAAGGCAAAAATGAAGAAACAAATACTTACCCTGATTTCGATTGTAATAACTTTTTATTCCTTTTCCCAATGCGAAACAGCCATATACCGTTTCAACGGCAATACTTTAGACGAACTGGGTGTGCACCACGGCACCAACAACGGAGCCACTCCGGCTGCAAACCGGTTCAGTCAGGTTTCGGGAGCCATGAAATTTGCCAATGCCTATGTCAATTGCAATGCGCCGCTTATTCCTGAGTCGGCCGATTGGTCAATCAACATGTGGATCAATCCTTCGGAGTTCAATTTTGCCACAGGAAATTCCCTTTTCGGTCAATTTGAAACCTCTGCCACGCCAAACGGCCGTTTTATGGTTGAGATTGATAATCTTATCGAGCCCAATATAGTTGTCAGACATAACGCCACAACAGCCGTTGAGAGTGTTTCACCCATTGTCCCCAACCAATGGCAGATGATCACCATCATGCGCGAGGGTTCGTACCTGAAGATATATTATAATGGTGTATTCGATAACCAGGCTCTTTTCACAGGCAATATTATTCAAACCGAAAATCTGATTCTGGGCGTCCACGACGAGGGCTATGTTTCTGTCCGTGATTTCAAAGGAAAAATGGACGAAGTAATCGTTTATGATTGCGCTCTTACTGATGTTCAGATTCTGGATTTATATAATATGCCCAATCCCTGTGCCGGTTTTACCGCAGAAACTTTTACCCTGAATGATGCCACCATTTACGGTTACCCGGATGGCGCTGCCTATGTTCAGTCCGGAGGCGGAACTCCTCCTTATACCTATACTTGGAATGATGCCTCCCACACCGCTAACGATACAGTGTTTAATCTTGTGGGCGCAACAATATACAATGTTACTGTCATTGATGCCAACAACTGTTTTCTTGTAACATCGGCCATGGTTGGGCAACCCGACCCGCTGAGCATAATTATTACATCTGTTGACAACACCTGTGGCTCGGTTACAGGAAGTGCTGCTGCCGCTGTTACCGGAGGGGTTCCCCCATACACTTTTGTCTGGTCAAGCGGCGATACCCTGGCAACAGCCGATTCACTGGCAGCCGGAATGTATTCGGTGCAGGTTACCGATGCCAACGGTGCTTTTGCACACGGGTATGTTATGATTTCGGATATCGGAGCTCCCGAAATATCTGTAGATTCTATTATCCACGTATCCTGCTTTGGAGCAAACGACGGAGCGATAAACATCACGGTAACCGGAGGAACACCACCTGTTGAGATTATCTGGTGGAACGGAGCCACCACCGAAGATATTTCGGATTTGCAGCCCGGACCTTACGAAGTTGAGGTAATCGATGATGCCGGTTGTATCGCCATGCAAAGCATTACCATCAACGAACCCAATCCCATTGAAGTTTTATTCAATGTTATTCCGGCAGGATGTGGGGAATCAAACGGATCGCTTCAGGCAGTGGTATCAGGAGGCGTAGTACCTTACAGTTTTAGCTGGTCTACCGGAGCAACAACCGGAACGGTAAGCGGACTGGCAGCCGGAATGTATCACCTGACCGTTACCGACAGTCACGGATGCCACAGGGTACGTCACATCCCGCTGCATGATACGGGAGGACCGGAAATACAGGTCGATTCAATAATCAATGCATCCTGTGGCGTATCAGAAGGAAGTATTTACACCACTGTTTTTGGAGGTACTTTACCATACACAGGAATTTTATGGTCCGACGGTTCAAGCGGATCATCGGATCTTGAGGGCGTAGCCCCCGGCAATTATTCGCTTACTGTTACTGACTCCGACGGTTGCATCAGCACCATCATGGAAGAAATAGGTGTGGACATACCCGCCATTCAGCCCATCTGTGTGGTTACTGTTGACAGTTTTGCAGCCCGTAATCTGGTCGTTTGGGAGAAAGTTGCCAGCGAAGGCATCAGCCATTACAATATATATAAAGAAACAACCATGGCGGATGTTTACCAACTGGTAGATACCGTTCCGTACACCGGCATCTCGGTTTACCTTGATTATCTGTCTAGTCCGGTTGTTCGGGCATGGAGATACAAAATATCTGCAGTGGATTTATGCGGAAACGAATCGGAGCCTAGCGAATTGCACAAGACCATACACCTCACTGTGAATCTGGGTTTGGGAAGCTCCATTAACCTGTTATGGGATAATTACGAGGGATTTGAATACTACACATATAATATATACAGATATTCGACATCTCTGGGATTTGAATTGTTGTCGTCGCTTCCCTCGAATCTGAATTCATTTACCGACAATGATCCTCCGGCAGGAATAATAACCTATGCCGTTGCGGTAGCTAAACCGGATGGAGAGTGTCTTGGAACCAAAGATGTGGGCGGACCATACAGTCAGTCGGTATCAAATCTCGAAGACCTGAATTTTGACTCGGGCATAGATGAGCTTTTTGTAGGCCGGACAGTTATTTATCCCAATCCGGCAAACGGACTGTTCAATTTATCTGTAAGCAGTAAAGACGACCAGATTACCATACAGGTATATGACATGCATGGAAGAAAGGTTAGTGAAAAAAAACTGGGAACCGATTTGGAAAATATTGATTTGACACATCTTAAGTCAGGGGTATACACAATAAAGATAAAAGGGAAAAAATATTACAGCACACAAAAGATTGTGATTTCAAAAGATTAGGAAGGCTACAAAAAATTGAAAGAGAATTTGGGGATTACAAATGAATTTTTCCCTTTGATTCCTTGATTTTCTCAACCATACCGCCAATGGTTTCGGTTTTAAACAGTTCGAAAACCTGATCCCTGATGGCACCGTATTTATTATGAAGGGGGCAAGGTGCTTCGTTTGGGTTTTCAGTGCAGCTGTTAAGTCCGATGATGCAGGAGTTGAAAAAATCAAGTCCGTCAATAGCCTCAACAATTTCAATCATACAAATATCGTCAACATCTTTCCTCAGAGAAAATCCGCCATGCGGACCTTTTGAGGAGTTGAGGATTTTTTTCTTGGATAATACCTGAAGGATTTTTCCCAGAAACGGAGAAGGAATGTTCAGTCCTTCAGAAATGGGTTTAATACCAATTTTTTCATTATTCTTAGAATGCAATGCAATATATAACACAGAGCGTATTGCATATTTACATGTATTTGAAAGCATAAAAAACTGTTTATTCGGTAAATATACATTTTAATTATTTGTTATCAAATAAAAATGAGTTTGGAATTTAATTTTCAGCAAGGTTACTTATTTTAAGAAAGCAATTATCTGAATTAATTATTGCAATGATTTGTCCTGATCAATTTCTTTTAATAAAAGAAATCAAATCTCACGACTACGTTTAAAGCATAATAACTGATTTCCTTTTTTTTTGCTGAATTTTCTTAATTTTGCTCTATATCTTAATTTTTTATTAGAACGATAATAACAATAAATTGATCAGTTCAATTCAGACTTTTACAAATGATTAAAAAAACTCTGATTTATATCTTTTTACTGATTTCAATGAAATCATTTCCGCAGGGAAATTACCTTTCTGAGAGTTTTTTTTCGCAATTAAAACTGGAAACAAAAGAAAAGGAAAATTTTAAATTAGGTTATTCTTTTGATTCACAATTTGAAAACAAAGTATTATTCCCGAATATTTATCACTTTTCCAAAATTTCACTGAGGTATGCATCTGATAAACTCAAGAAAAAGAACATAGAAATTGGATGTGTGTTAACTCCTTTGTACTTCAATAATAAAAATAATAAGACTTTGGTAATCCCGCCTGTAACATTAATTTCTGAACCGCAAAATGATATTTATTCTGGGATTAGTGCGGGTCTTGCATTGATAGGACGCAGTAATATTGATGAAAATTCCTTTATTGAAGGAGGAATAATGCTTAAAACCAATAGGTATAATCACGATAGTTATTCAGCAAATAAAAATTCAAACTTTGGAGTTGACCTAATGTTCCTCTTAAAAAGTAAAAACATTGGAATTCAAAGTCATCTTATTATTAATTCTTTAATCAATCCGATTAATATTAATTTATACGGTATTTATATTTTTGAAGATTTTTTATTTTCAGACGCCTTGATTACAAGTTTTTTCATTGAAAATAAACCGGGTGCTGAACTATTTTTCAGCCCCTATTTAAGTTTTGTCACTTCAAGGTGCATCTTTTTTAACTCTGATACCAAGATAATAGAATCAAAGCCCGGTTTCAATTTATATATTGGCTTAAAATCAAAAATCGACAAATCTGAAATCTTCTTTGAATACGGAGAAACAGTTTTAAATAATAATTATAAGAATGGATTTTACGGGGTGGAGAACAATTTATATACAGCCAGTTTTTACCACTCTTTTAATAAATTCAAACCTGGAATAAGCGTCTCATACTATGTAAAGTATTATATGGATTATTGGTTTGTCCTGGTAAACAGAAAAATGACCCTGAATTTTTCAATTATATATAGTCTTTAAAAACTTTTCAGTATCATTTTGTACAATGAAAACAGGTGTTTTAATGCTGTTTATGCAAAAAATAACTTCCCTCCTGTGATTTTTTATCCATTTGTTCATATTTTTCCAAAACAAACTCATTTTTATTCATATAAGTTTTAATAATCAATGCAAATTAGGATTTCACTGACAAAGGAAGTTTTTTGTTTTAATCTCAGGAATGTTTACTTTTATTGAATCAAAATAATACCATGGCAAACACATTCGGAACCTTATACAAGGTAAGTATTTTTGGGGAATCACACGGCAAAGGGCTTGGAGTGGTTATTGATGGTTGTCCTGCCGGACTAAAAATTTCGGAGAAGGATTTTATTAAGGATATTGAAAGGCGCAAGCCGGGGTTGCCCGGAACCACCCCGCGTATTGAGGAAGATCATCCGGTAATTCTCAGTGGCATTTACGAGGGTTTTAGCACTGGTGCACCCATTGCCATTGTATTTGAAAATAAAAACATCAAATCATCCGATTACGACAAGCTGAAAATTATTCCCAGGCCCGGACATTCGGATTTTGTAGCCCTTATGAAATATGGAGGGTTCAACGATCCCCGTGGCGGGGGGCATTTTTCGGGGCGGTTGACTCTTGGGTTGATAGCAGCAGGGGTAATTGCAAAAAAAATGATTAAGCCGATAAAGGTAAATGCTTTTTTAACTGAGGCAGGCGGAGATGTGAACATTGAAAAAGCAGTAAAAAAAGCCATTAAGGAGGAGGATTCCATCGGAGGCATCATCAGGTGCGAAGCAGAGGGAATTCCGGCCGGATTGGGCGAACCGTTTTTTGATTCGGTGGAGTCACTGATTTCCCATGCAGTGTTTTCGGTACCCGCAATTAAAGGAATTGAATTTGGTTCGGGGTTTTCTTCTGCAGCCATGAAGGGCAGTGCCCACAATGATATTATTGCCGACAAATCGGGTAAAACAAAAACAAATTTTGCAGGAGGCATCAACGGAGGTATTACCAATGGAAACTGCGTAATATTTAACGTAGCCGTTAAGCCCACCTCCAGCATTCAAAAAGAGCAAAAAACCCTGAATCTGAAAACAGGAAAAGCCGATTCACTGGTAGTTGGCGGAAGACACGATGTGTGCATTGCACTGCGTATGCCGGTAATTATTGAGTCGGTTACAGCTATGGTACTGGCTGATTTGATGATGAGGGAACAAAAAATAATAAGAATTCTTAAAACTCGATAAAGTTAAATTCAATGGGAATCAATTTTGAAAACCTGATTCCGGATGCAAGCATATCCTTATCCTCGGGTTTGTAATACCAGTTAACTATCACTTTGGTTCTGGCATTAAATTTTTCCAGTAAAAGCAGAAGTTTGGCAATTTGCTTGGCAGAGGCAGTATTGAAATATTCGAGTTTAACGTTAAGTGCGAATTTACCGGGAGTGGAAGAAAAATAATTGTTGATCCATTCGAAAATTGGATTGTAAAAATCAATGGCATTTTCGGGCAATGACCTGTGGTTAATTTCAAAATTATCTGACTGAGGATCAAAAATAATTCCAGGTGTATCGTCAGTAGCTGCAAGAATTAACGCATCCATAATCAAATTGTTTGAGCTTTAGTTTGCAGAACAAAAAATGAAATTTGTTTATCAAGTTTATGGAACTCAAACAACATTTTGTTATCACTTTTTATTCTCAGATCAATAATTCCTAATCCGGATTTTTTATTATCGTTAATTTCAAAATTAAACAAACTCTGGTTGTAATAATTATCCAATTCATCCGGGCTTAAATTATTAACCTTATCCAGCTTCTTTTCCAGCTTTTCTACGGACGAGGTCTCAATATAGTTACCGGTGGTCAGGAAATAATCCCCTTCTTCCTCGCTAATCAGGAAAATTCCGGGGTTTCCATTTGGATTGTTGTTGCTGTAACCGTGTTTTACAATATTCTGAAGCATTTCAACAATAATGTAAAAAACCTTCTTTTTGGTTCCCGTTGGTCCGGCCATCTGATGTTCAATGGTCGAAAGCAGGTTCAACAGGTTGTTCTGATTAAATATCCCGTTAAAAATTAGCAATACATTTTTGTTGTTAAGGATTTGGTGGATATTTATAATGTTGTGAAGCGATTCCTTTCCGGGATCAATAGCTGCATCGTCGATAGAAAGAGAAGGAACTGTGTGCAGGTAAAAATATGAATACTTGTCAGAAACAGGTCTGAATTCATAGGATAGTTTGTTGCCGGATTTTCTGGCCATATCAATCAATCCGAGTCCTGCCCCACCCTTGTTCGAAAGTTCACCGGTAGATAAAACCTCTTTATAGTAATCCTTCAGTTCATCTTTTTCGAGACTGTTGATTTTTTCAATCAGTTTTGAGATAATAGGGATGGTTTCGTTTCCAACAAGGTTTCCTGATGTGATATAATAATTTTCCAGTTCTTTCTGTATTACAAAAACGCCATAACTTTCTACTGAATCTTCCTTGGTATCATCCTGATGGCGGGTAATATTCTGAAGACATTCAACCATAATGGAATATACCCTTTTTTTGATTTTGGGCGATTCTTCTTCCTTATCAAGATTATGCTCTGTCAATGAAAGAATGCTGTCGGTAATTTCCTGCGTGAATTTACCCCTGTAAATATATCCAAGGTTATCTTTCTGCATTGCTTTAAACAGTTCCAGGGCAAATGTCAGAGGGCTGTTTTCCATATCTTCAGGTATATTATTCCTTAAAAAACTTATAAATATAATACTTTATACTATTATACCAAATTGTTTAATATAACCCTTAAACGTATTTTGTTCCGAATATGTTCCAAATGTCGCTTTTGGCAGGTATTTTGACGATTGAAAAATTATATTAACACTGCGTATTTTTTTGAGAATGACACTTGTTAATTTCTTGATGAAGGATTACTCCGTGCCTAAGTTATCGTACTCCGGTCTAAAAAAATTTGTAATTTTGAAAAAATATTTTTTTTGCCTGTAACAAAATATACACCCCGGGCGTCATAAGTTCAAAATTCGGTTGAATGGGTATCGAAGAATATAACAAAAGCGTTGATTTATATTCGGATAATGTTTACAGATTTATCCTGAAGAATATCAGGGACACTGAGAAGGCCCGCGATATTGTACAGGATACTTATGAGAAATTGTGGATGAATGTTGAAAATGTGGATTTTGCTAAAGTTAAGTCTTACATTTTCACTGCAGCGTATCATACCATGATTGACCTCACCAGAAAAGAAAAACGCAGAAGTGAATATGAAAAAGCAGATATTTCTGAACATTCAGATTATTCACAATATTCAGATCTCGGTGAAATCCTCGGAAAAGCCATCGAAAAGCTTCCCGAATCACAAAAATCTGTTTTGATGTTGCGCGATTATGAAGGTTACTCATACGAAGAAATTGCTGAAATAACCGGATTAAATGAATCTCAGGTAAAGGTATATATCTACAGGGCCAGGGTGTTCCTGAAAGAATATATCGGAAGTATGGACATGGTAATTTGAAAAAAATGGATATCAACAGAAAAAATTATGAGTTGTACTTTATGGATTACCTCGATGGTAACCTGAATGAACTGCAAATAGCAGTGCTCATGGCTTTTCTTGTTGAAAATCCTGACCTGGAGCAGGAGCTCAATGACCTCAGAAATCTTGACTTGGAAATTCCGACCGTTGAATTTACCGGCAAACAAAACCTGAAAAAATTTGACTTTACTGCTGAAATTTCTTCATCAAATTTTAATGACTTTGCTGTTGCTTACCACGAAAACGACCTGAATCAAATTCAAAAACAGAAAACAGAACTGTTCCTTAAAAAAAATCCTCAATATAATAAGGACTTTGAATTGTTTGCTGCGGTTCGGTTAAAACCCGATTTTTCTATTGTTTACAAAGACAAGTCAAAACTTAAACAAAGAAAAACAGTTTTGTTTGATTTCAGAAAACCGGCAGTCTATTTATCTGTTGCAGTAGCTGCAGCGGTACTGATTTTCATGATCACATCGGTGATCCCCGCCTTTATCAACAATGAAACAAATACGGCAAAAAGTATTTCGGGCGCTCATGAAATTACCTTGCCCGAAATAATTATTAAAAATAACGGAAACGCTGTCCCTCAGGTTAAAGAACAATTTGCCGAAAAAACAAACAACAATATTTTCAGGGTAAATAAAAAGAAGGTCTATATTGATAATAATCCGGTCAACGATTCTTCAGACCTCATCGTTCCTCATTTTGCCGAGGAAAAAATCAAAAAAGACACCTTTAGAATTGTTTTGCCCGAAAACAATAATATAGCCGAAGAAAAAATTATCCCCGAAATAGTCAAAAATGACAGTGTAACTGACCTTCGCAATGAAAACAAAGACCTGATTGCCGAAAATAAAACCGGCCGTTCAAAAAAATTCAGTCTCTGGAAAACAATTGAAACCGGGGTGAATACTGTATCCGGACTGGCAGGGGGCAAGAAAGTCATCGACAATGAATATAATGAAGATGGTTCGGTGAAAAAGGTCGAAATCAATACCCGTTTGTTTGCCTATAAATCAAATTAGTATAATATTAAAAAGCTGATATTCAATAACCCCGGCATAAATGCCGGGGTTTTTTGCGTCTCTGCTGTAACAAATTTATACCCCCGGGCGTCATACAGTCAAAACAACAAAAATTAATAAAAAACAATAAATAAAATGAAAACAATAACACTACTGTTCGCAATGCTTTTAATTTCTTCCTGGATGATTGCACAGAATGAGGAAGAAACAGATACAACAACATTCCGCCTCGGGAAAAAAAATATCATTATTGTTGATGACGAAACACAGGATACCCTTGAGATAAAAAGAGAACGGGATTTTTATTCACATTGGTCGTCAATCGGACTCGGTATCAACAGCTATTTTGCATCCGATTTTGAAACAACACTTCCATCTGATGCCGAATTCATGGAACTCAATGTAGGCAAATCATGGGAAGTAAGCCTTAATCTTTTTAATTTTGATTTGGGAATTGTAAAAGACTTTGTTGGACTGAATTCCGGACTCGGACTCAGGATGAACAATTACCGCTTCAACAACAACACCATCCTGCAACCAACTTATCTTAGTCCGGGCGACTCCCTGCAATACTCCTACGACATGGTCAACAACTACAAGAAAAACAAGCTGGCCAGCTATTCTGTGGTAATGCCCCTGATGATCAATTTTCATATTCCACTTAAAAAAGATAACCATCATTTGATTTTTGCTGCCGGTGTTGAAGGCGGAGTAAGAATCCACACTTTCACAAAACTGAAAATGAGAGATGACAATGGCAAAGAGAAAATTAAAATGACCGACGATTACAACCTTTCACCTTACTTTTACGGATTTACTGCCAGAGTTGGAACAGACGAATTCATGCTCTACGCGCATTATGATGTAACTCCGCTTTTTGAAGAAAACAAAGGCCCCGAACTCTATCCGTTCTCTTTCGGACTGATTATTCCATTCGACTAACAGTTTCTTACCTTTCTAAATACGTTTATTTTAACAGTTAAAAAGTCCCGCGCCTGCGGGACTTTTTTCGTTTTTCCTGACTCTGCCTCATTAAAACACCAAAGCTTTAAATTACAAGAAGATAAAAAAAAATTAATTTGAGAATTGGGAGGTGCACTAGCAAAATAAGAGGATGGAACATAGTGCAACCCTTTGTATTACAATAGCTTTTTTCGCATAGGGTTGTATTTTATTTCACCCTACGCGGATATAATCCCAGGGCTTTGCCCTTGCATCATCTGAGTTAAAGGTCTGAAAGACCGATTTGTAACACCACAGGGTGAAACACGGTGCAACCCTGTGAAAAAACAAGATAGGGATGCATTGACGAAGCCAGGAAAAAGTCCCGCGCCTGCGGGACTTTTTTCGTTTTTTGTTTTGCGGGATAGGATTTGTTGCTAATTTTGAAAAATAAAAAATAAACACATGAAACTGATATTACTTTCCCTTGGTCTTTTTGTAATTGCTTGTTCCAATGCCCAAATCACCATAACATCATCCGACATGCCTAGTGTGGATGACACTTTCAGAATCAGCACAACAATTAACATCCCTATTGACCATACCCTCACAGGCGAGGACTATTTCTGGGATTTTTCAGCACTGGAATATGACTCACAGGATATTGATTCCTTTGTGCATGTAAATGATGCACCTTTTTCTTACGCGCTGATTTTCATTTATCCTGTGGTAGCAACAATTGCAAAACCCGCCGAGTCGCCAAATGTTCCCGAAATGGCTCCGATTACCGTTGCCGAATCCTATGATTTTTTCAAGGAAAGCTCCTCTTCTTTTGTAAAAGCCGGATTTGCTGCCAAAATCAACGACCTGCCAACTCCAAGAAAATATGACAACCCCGAACTGATCTATACTTTTCCCCTGACTTATGGCAATGCGCCCGATTCATCTCTTTCATTTTACGACATTTCTGTTCCAACTTTCGGATATTACGGTCAGACAATTAAAAGAGTAAATTATATCGATGGCTGGGGACAGATTGCCACACCATTTGGAACATTTGATTGCGTACGGGTTAGATCTGACCTATACCTTACAGATACAATTTATGTGGAATCATACGGAATGGGTTTCAATTACCCCAGACCTGTTTCTCATGAATATAAATGGCTGGCAAACGGACAGTACATTCCGGTTTTGCAAATTTCGGATGCTGCCAGTCCGGCTACCGCAGTGTATAAAGATTCTGTTAGAACCAGCATCGTTGGCACAAATGAGTTATATGATGATTTCCAGGCAAAGGTTTTCCCGAATCCTGCAACAGAAAATATCAACGTACATTTCAGATTGGATAAACAAAATGCAGTCAGTATTGAAATTATTGATCTGGAAGGAAAAAGTTACGGATTTATTTTTCAGGGCTCAGGACATCGCGGAATAAATAAATTAAAACTCGATTTATCTGATAAAACACTTACAAAAGGAGTATATTTTCTGAAATTTACCTCAGAAGGAAAATCATTTGTCAAAAAAATAGTACTAAACAGTAACGAATAATAATTACCCGAAGTAACAAATATGCAGTTAAGTCAAAATGACTGTCAATGTTATTTGTAAAAAAAATATGTTATTATTAAGTTTGGTTTCTGTTACGAACCTGAAACTACATGGAAAATAAGGAATACAACTGGGAAAATAAATTGATTCTTGTGGTAGATAATGTTGAAGCCAACTACTACTACTTCATGGGTGTTTTCCGAAAAACCAATGTAAGGCTTTTGTGGGCCGAAAATGGTCTTAAAGCCGTTGAAATGTGTCGCAACAACATCGATATCGATTTGGTTTTGATGGATATTCAGATGCCCGAACTGGATGGTTATGAAGCCACACGCCAAATAAAGGAATTCAGGAAAGATCTTCCAATAATTGCCCAAACAGCATATGCCATGGAAGGTGTTGAAGAAAAAAGCATCGAAGCCGGATGTGATGTTTATATGTCAAAACCCATTGACAAGGAAATACTGAAAAAACGTATTGACGATTATTTTAACAAGTAATTTATTGTTGCATAAGTAACAATTTCTTCATTTTCCCGACTGTCCGGTTTTCTAAATAATTCTACTTTATCACATTTGAGTTTTTAAGGATTTTTCAGCCTTTTTGCCCCATCCCTAAAGGGTGAATACTGAAAAATCAACCTGTTCCCTTTAGGGATTAAGGGTAAAAACAGGTTGATTTGTTAATCTGCTAAAGTAGAATTAAAACTTCAATCCAAATTCGTTTACACTATTTTACACTCAAACAGTTTTTTTATAATTTTCAATAAATAACTTTGCATAAATTTTAAATAAAAAATAATGTACCCAACATTATCTGATTTTATAAGGGATATCTTCGGAATTGATATTCCACTGCCCATACAGATGTACGGATTGCTCGTTGCATCGGCATTCATTATAGCCAGTTTCATTCTGATGCTTGAATTCAGGCGCAAGGAACGCGAAGGAATTTTTCAGATACAAATAAGAAAAACCCAAAAAGGACTACCAGCTACTCAAAAACAACTGGTAATTGCCGGAATTGTTGGTTTTATCCTGGGTTTTAAGATTGTTGAAGCCATGTTTTACTATTCCGATCTGGTTGCCAGCCCTCAGGAATTTGTCCTGTCTTTCAGGGGAAATTTTTTCGGCGGGTTGATTGGTGCCGGTTTGGGTGCTTACCTCAAATACAGTGAAAAGAAAAAGGAAAAACTTGACAAGCCCAAATGGGTTGAAGAAGAAATTCACCTGTACCAGATGGTACCCAATTTTCTGATTGTTGCTGCGTTTTTCGGACTTCTTGGAACAAAAATCTTCGGACATATTGAAAATTACAAGGAATTTGCTGCCGATCCCATTGGCGAATTATTTTCACTCAATAACCTTGCCTTTTATGGCGGATTAATAGTGGGTGGCGCTGCCCTGGTGGTTTTTGGCAAAAATAACGGAATAAAACCCTTGTATATGCTTGATTCGGGAGCAACAGCAGTTGCACTCGGTTATGGTGTTGGTCGGATGGGCTGCCATCTTGCCGGTGACGGTTGCTGGGGTGTGGTCAATACCGCACCAAAACCCGATTGGATGGGCTTTCTTCCCGATTGGCTCTGGTCATTCAATTACCCGCATAACGTGAACAACGAAGGAATTCCCATCCACAGTTGCTCAGGCGATCATTGCCGCGTACTCGAAGCTCCTGTTTTTCCCACACCGCTTTATGAAACGCTGATGGCGCTGTTGATATTTGTGATTTTGTGGAACCTGCGGAAAAGAATACACATTCCCGGAATGCTATTCTCCATATTTATGGTGATGCAGGGATTGGAGCGGTTTTTCATCGAAAAAATCCGTGTCAATGTGGAATACCCGATGTTCGGATTGAATGTTTCACAGGCCGAAATCATCTCCACCTTTTCAATTTTTATTGGTGTTGCCGGAATAATTTTCCTTTGGAAAAGGCGCGAAAAACTGAAAACCTATAAAGACGACAAAGCATGGATCTAGAAGCCCTTTGCACCAAAGTATGCGATATTGCACGGGAAACCGGAACCTTTATCCGAAGAGAAAAAGATAAAATATCTGCTGAAATTGTGGAGGTTAAAGGTCTGCACGACTTCGTAACCTATGTTGATAAGGAATCGGAACGAATGATTGTGGAACAACTGAAACTGCTTGTTGAAGGCGCCGGGTTTATTGCTGAGGAAAAAACCATAACGGAGGTTGGCGGACAAGTGTACAACTGGGTTATAGATCCGCTCGACGGCACCACAAATTTTATCCATGGTATTTCTCCCTTTGCGGTGAGCATTGCCCTGATGAAAAACGATGAGGTAATTTTGGGCGTGGTCCATGAAGTCAGCCTGCATGAATGTTTTTATGCATGGAAAGATTCACCGGCATTTCTTAATGGAAAAATCATCACTGTTTCAAAAGCAGAAAGGATTTCAGACTCTTTTATCTCAACAGGTTTTCCCTACTATGATTTCACCAGGATGGATAAATTTCTTGAATCACTGGCCTTCTTTATGAAAAATTCACATGGAGTCAGACGTTTGGGTTCGGCTGCTACTGATCTGGCCTATGTGGCCTGTGGCAGGTTTGAAGCTTTCTATGAATACAGTCTGTCGCCCTGGGACGTTGCTGCCGGAGCTTTAATAGTGGAAAGAGCCGGAGGAAAAGTTTCAGATTTTTCGGGCCACAGCAATTATATTTTCGGTAAGGAAATCATTGCAACCAGCGACAAGGTTTATGATGAATTTCTGAAAAATGTCAAAGGTTTCTTAAGCCGATAATGGTCTGATATGAACCATTAATCTTCCGGATGGTTGATTTCGGAATAAAAAAACAACCGCAGGAAAAATATGCGTTTGAATTGTATATTTTTTTTCGTAACTTGCAGTATCTTAAAAATAAACGTATCAAAGAAAACCAGATGAAAAAAATAATTTCCCTGAATCTCTTACTTATTTTAACTTTATTTGCCGGCGCACAAAATATTGAAGCTTTTTTCAGCTATGTGCCTTTCAATTCACCCAACGGTCCGTACATTGAAACCTCCATTACCGCCATCGGTAAAACATTTGTTTTCAACAAAAATGCCAACGGCAAAATGCAGGCGTCCATGGGCGTGACCATCACTTTCACTAAAGAAGACAAAATTGTAAAATTTGACAAATACGACCTGCTAAGCCCTGAGATCAATGAAGGAGATACTATTTTTCCCAATTTTATTGACTTTCAGCGAATTTCCATCGAAAATGGAGTGTATCAGCTTGAGGTGTCCATTTCAGATAATTACGGTAAAAATGCACCGGTAAAAGCCTCAGAAATGGTTGCGATAAATTTTACCAATGACCTGCAATTTTCAGGAATACAACTTATTGAATCTTATAAAGCTACCGAGAAGGAAAACATTCTGACAAAAATCGGTTATGATATGATTCCATACAATTCTGATTTCATGCCTGATAATATGGAACGGCTGATTTTCTATTCCGAGCTTTACAATTCCGACAAAGGCGACAGTTTGGATATGGTACTGATCAGATATTACATTGAAAATGCCCAGACAAATACCCCCATGCAGGATTACAATAAGTTCCTGAAACGAAAAGTTACTCCGGTAATTGTTGTTTTCGGTGAGTTTTCACTTTTAAAACTTCCTTCGGGCAATTACAATCTGGTTACCGAGGTCAGAAACAAAAACAACAAACTGCTCTCTTTCAACAAAAAGTTTTTCTATCGAAGCAATCCTGCTGCAAAGCTGAACCTTGCCGATATCAATACTCTGGAAATTGAAAACACCTTTGCTTTTGAAATCAACAATTCAGACTCGATGAAGCAATATGTCGACTATCTGTTCCCCATTTCTGACATAAACGAAAGGATGTTTGCTGAGAATCTGATTAAAAAAGACAGTCTGGTTTATATGCAAAAATTTTTCTATAATTTCTGGTATAAAAGAAACATGCTTGATCCAAAAAGTGAATGGGAAAAATACCATAAAGAGGTCAAAAAAGTTAACTCAGCCTACAATTGCCTGAACATCAAAGGTTATAAATCTGAACAAGGAAGGGTTTACCTGCAATATGGCCCGCCAAATGAAATCATCCATGAAAAAGAAGGCATAAATGGAAAAACGGTTGAATTCTGGCATTATTTCCAGGTAAAAAACCAGAATAACATCAAATTTGTTTTCTACGACAACATGGGACTTGGCTGCAATCTGCGTCTGCTTCATTCGGATATGGTCGGAGAAATCCAAAATTATAACTGGATGACCGGCATGGAAGACGACACCATGAACCCGTATGTGAAAGACGGCACAAAAAAATACGATAGCAAACTCCAGAATTGGTACGACCAGTAGAAATGCCCGTTAACCGGATAGATTTTTTATTTTTGTCCGGCATCAGTATTTGCCGTTTTTTATACATTTGCATAAAAAAACAATGCAGCGAATCAGTTTTTATCTGGCTTTTGCTTTCCTGTGGACCATCTCACTGCTTCCAATGCCTGTGCTGTTTTTCTTTTCCGATCTTTTGTACATTTTCGTTTACCATATTGTTGGGTACAGGAAAAAGGTTGTTTTTAAAAACCTGAGAAATTCATTTCCCGAAAAAAGCGACGAAGAGATAAAATCTGTCGCAAAAAAATTCTACAAGCACTTCTGCGATATGTTTTTTGAAACATTCAAATGTTTGAATATCAGTAAAAAAGAAATCAGAAAACGCATTACCATCAAAAATCCTAAATTTCTGGATGAATTATACCATAAAGAAAAAAGTATTATTGCCGTTTTCACCCATTATGCAAACTGGGAAATTACCCTGGGCATTCCGATGCAGATAAAGCACCGCAATATTTCCATTTACAAACCACAGAGCAATAAGTATTTCAATAAACTGTCTCTGGATATCCGCAAGAAATTCGGAATGGAAATGGTAGCCATGAAAAACACCCTTCGCTGCATTATGGAATACCAACAAAAAAATGTAAGAACATTGGTTGTTTTTCTTTCCGATCAGTCACCTGTGCGCACAGAAATACACTACAGAATGAATTTTTTGAACCAGGACACTCCGGTATTTCTTGGGGTGGAGAAAATTTCGCGAAAGCTCAATCAACCGGTTGTTTTTATGGATCTTAAAAAAGTAAAACGCGGTTATTATTCGCTTGAATATGTGATGCTGTTTGAAAATCCTGCCCACACCGCCGATTATGAAATTACCAACAGACACATGAAATATCTTGAAGAAAAGATTAAAGCCGAACCAGCTTACTGGCTGTGGACGCACCGGAGATGGAAATATTAACGTTCCGGTTTTTTCATTCGCTGATATTCATTACTTTTATCACCTGTAAAATATTGTAAATGATTAAAACGGCTGTTGTCATATTAAACTGGAACGGAAAAGCACTGCTCGAAAAATTTCTGCCATCGGTGGTTGCCTGTTCGGATGGAGATGATGTCAGGATTTACGTTGCGGATAATAACTCCTCCGATGATTCACTTGAATTTCTAAAAACACATTACACCTCTGTTTCAGTAATATGCCTTGACAAAAACTACGGCTTTGCAGGCGGATACAACCGTGCTTTGGAAAAAATAGAGGCCAGCTATTTTGTTTTGCTCAATTCTGATGTGGAAGTAGCTCCGGGCTGGCTCACAGCACTGGTGAAAAAAATGGACAGCAATGAAAAAATTGCAGGCTGTGCACCAAAAATTCTTGCTTTTAACGATAAAACAAAATTTGAATATGCAGGTGCAGCCGGCGGTTTTATTGATAATTACGGATTTACTTTTTGCCGCGGAAGAGTTTTTGATACCGAAGAAACCGACAACGGGCAATACAATCTTTCGGGCAGTATTTTTTGGGCCAGCGGGGCTTGTTTGATGATCAGAAGTTCGCTGTTCCTCGAAAACGGTGGTTTAGATGAGGATTTTTTCGCACACATGGAAGAAATTGATTTGTGCTGGCGCTTAAAAAACATGGGCTACAAATTTGAATATGTTCCCGAATCGGTGATTTACCATGTGGGTGCCGCTACTCTTTCGAAAGCCAGTCCGCGCAAAACCTACCTTAATTTCCGAAACAACCTGTACATGTTATATAAAAACATCAAACCGGGTAAATTGTTTTCAACCCTGTTTGTAAGGCTTATTTTGGATGGAGTAGCAGGATTAAGATTTTTCATGAAAGGTGAATTGGATAATTTCTTTTCGGTGATCGAAGCACATTTTTCCTTTTATGCAAAGCTGGGATCCCTCAGAAAAAAGAGAAAAATCATTCTCGAAAGATCAGTATTTTTTGACCACCCCGAAATTTACCCGCACAGTCTTGTTTTTGATTACTATGTCGGAAAAAAGACCCATTTCTCACAACTTAATTTTAAGATAAGTGAACAGCAGAATTCCTGATTTCAATGATGTTTGTGCAGCGCACGAAAGAATAAAACCCTTTATTAACCGCACACCGGTTATGACCTCACGCTCACTGAACGAAATAACCGGAGCAAGTCTGTTTTTCAAATGTGAAAATTTTCAGCGTGTGGGAGCCTTTAAATACCGGGGCGCCACCAATGCTGTTTTGCTGCTTGATCCAGAAAAGGCCATAAAAGGTGTGGCAACCCATTCCTCGGGAAACCATGCAGCTGCTTTGGCTTTGGCGGCAAAAATAAACGGACTGCCTGCCTACATTGTAATGCCGGAAAATGCTCCGGAAATAAAGAAAATTGCTGTAAAGGGGTACGGTGCTCAAATAACATTTTGCAAACCGACACTGCAGGCAAGGGAAGAAATCCTTCAGATGGTTGTTGAAAAGACCGGCGCAGCTTTTATCCATCCTTTTGACAATTCGAATATTGTGGCGGGACAGGGAACTGCAGCCCGGGAATTGATCATGGATTTTCCTGATCTGGACATTGTGATGGCACCGGTGGGCGGGGGTGGCTTGCTCAGCGGGACTTCCATTTCAGCAAAAAGCATGAAACCCGGCATAAAAGTTATTGCAGCCGAGCCCGAAATGGCCAATGATGCTTTTAAATCCTATTATTCAGACAAACTTGTTCCTTCCCTCAACCCGAAAACCATCGCCGACGGATTGCTCACTTCACTCAGCGATCTTACATTATCCATTATCCGCAAAAATGTTGATGAAATTATTACCGTGAGGGAAGAAACAATTATCCGGGCAATGCGGCTGGTTTGGGAACGAATGAAAATTATCATTGAACCCTCCTCGGCAGTGACTCTGGCTGTTGTTCTGGAAAACCCTGAAAAATTTAAAAATAAGAAGACCGGGCTCATCATTTCCGGAGGCAATGTAGATTTAAATAAGCTGCCGTTTTAGGTTACCTACCCTCCCCCAACCCCTCCAGGAAGGGGAGTTGTCACGTCCACAATTGTGCAAATCACCCATAACCCATCATCCATAACCCATAACCCATAACTTATAACCCAAACCCAAACGTAACCTTTTCCCTGTTTCAACGGTAAAAGTCTATGTTATTTAAGTAACAATTGGTGAGATTTCTTCTATTTGCGTTTTTATTGGTCTGTATCTCAGGATTTTCGAGTAATGAGATTGACAGTCTTGAACGTATTTTGCCAAAAATTGAAGGGAAAGAAAAATCCGAAGCTTTAAACCGGCTCTCCTTTTTATACTCCGAATTATCTTTTGAAAAAGCATACAATTATTCAAAAAAAGCCAACGAATATTCCAATGAGATAAACTATCCCGACGGCATGATCAAGTCCTATATCAACCTGGGGGTAGCCTATCATTATCAGAGTAATTTCAAGAAAGCAGAGGAAAACATGCTTAGGGCGCTGAAACTCAGCCGCGATAATAAAATTCCTTATCTTGAGGGACGGGCGTTGAACGGACTTGGTGTGATAAATAAAAACCTCGGACAGCTTGATCTGGCTTTAGAATATTATCAAAAAGCCCTTAAAATTGAAATGGAATCGGGTAAGGAAATTGGTGTGGCAACCATCCAGGGTAATATTGGAATTATTTATTCCATGCGTAAAATGTATGATAAGGCAAAGGAACATCATTATTTGGCTTTAGAAATACAAAAAAAACTTAATGACGAAAATGCCATTGCGCAATCGTATGGCAATTTGGGATTGACTTTTATGGAAGAAGAAAAATACAAAGATGCCCTTGATCTTTTTGAAAAAGCACTTAAAATATATACTGAAAGCAACGATAACGGTGGTGTTACCCGAGCGTTGCACAACATGGGTGAAACTTATATGTTCATGGGCAAATACGATCTTGCCTATAAATACCTGAACGAGTCCTTTGAAAAGGAAATTGATTTGGGCAACCAGTCCGGCGCCATTGTTTCTCTTTGCACTCTGGCTAATCTTTTTACCAGACAAGAAAAATATCCTCAGGCAATTTCATATCTGAAAAACGCCATTGATATGGCCGAAAAAATTGATGCAATTTATGAGCTGGAACAGGCATACAATGACCTTTATCAAGCCTATAATGAATCGGGTGATTTTAAAAATGCGCTGGCTGCATTTATAAAATCTAAAGAACTGAGCGACACCATTTTCAATATGGAAAGTGAGCAGCGGATGCTCGAACTGGAAACCATTTATGAGACCGAAAAGAAAGACAGGGAACTTAGCCTCCAGAAGGTTGAGCTGAAAAATAAAAACAAAGATATTGAAAGACAGAAAAGAGAAAATGAAATAAAACAAAGGGAAAACACCATTATATATATTGTACTTATTTTAATTGGTGCTTTTTCTGTAGTACTTTTTATACAGATCAGAGCAAAAATGCGTGCCAACCGTTTGTTGAAAATGAAAAACGAAGAAATTCTTCAGCAAAAGGAAGAAATTGAAACCCAGCGGGATGAAATTGAGTCACAGAATGATTTGCTGCACGAACAGAAATCGCACATTGAAACAATCAATAAATCACTGACCGACAGCATCATTTATGCAAAAAGGATTCAAACGGCCGTGTTGCCTTCAGAAAATGAACTTAAAAAATCATTCCCCGAGCATTTTGTTTTTTACAGACCCAAAGACATTGTTTCAGGAGATTTTTACTGGATACGTGAGATAGAAGACAAAACCGTTTTTGCGGTGGCTGATTGCACCGGACATGGTGTTCCCGGTGGTTTTATGAGCATGCTGGGAATTTCTCTTCTAAATGAAATTGTCGATCGAAACAGAATTACCTCTGCACCCGAAATTCTAAACCGGTTAAGGGAACAGGTAATATCCTCGGTGGGTCACAGCAACATCAATGCACAACTGGGCGACGGGATGGATATTGTGGTTTGTGTTATTGACCGCAAAACAATGAATGTTGAATTTTCGGGTGCAAATAATTCCATTTACATTGTTTTATCTGATGAAACCGAGCATAGAATAAAAGAATTTTTATCAGATCATTCGGATGCATTCACCGAACGGATTTCGTTAATTTCTGAAAACAATAAATCCCTTATAGAAATAAAAGGCGATAAGATGCCTGTTGGATTGCACGTCAATCAGAATATAAGCTTCAGTCCGGTTTCATTTAACCTGACCCGGGGCGATTCGGTGTACCTGTCATCCGACGGTTTCTTTGACCAGTTTGGTGGTCCGGATGGCCGAAAATACATGCAAAAAAGATTCAAAGAACTGTTGCTTGCTGTTAACAATCGTTCAATGGAAGAGCGCCAAAACATTATTGAAAAGGAATTCAGCGACTGGAGCAATACCGCCAAAAAAACATACGAACAGACTGATGATGTGCTTGTTGTGGGGTTCAGACTGTCGTAAAGTTTTTTTCGCATAGGGTTGCATTTTATCTCGCCCTTGCAATTTCGCTAAACAACCTCAGCCACCACAAAAGTACTTCCTCCAATAAAAATCATATCTTCAATTTCAGCGATATTTTTTGCTGCTTCAAGTGCTTCCTGAACAGTTGGAAAGCTTTTGCCCTGAAGGTTAAATTTTAATGCTTTTTCGAGAAGAACTTTTTCATCCAGGGCTCGCGGAATTGAAGCCTTTGTAAAATAATACATGGCATTTTTTGGGAGTAAGTTCAGGATGCCGTCAATATTTTTATCATTAACCACCCCAAAAATGAAATGGAGGTTTTTATATGCCGTGTTTTTCAACTGTTCTACCACTTTGGAAATACCATCAACATTATGTCCGGTATCGCAAACAGTCAGGGGTGATTGGCAAAGCACCTGCCATCGCCCGGACAACCCCGTGTTTTCCATAACGTCAGAAAATCCATTATACACGGCATCCTTTGAAATTTTAAGGTGATTTTCCAGAAAAGTCAATGTGGCCAAAACGGTTTTTGAATTTTCGATCTGGTACTGTCCCAGCAAATCAGTTTTCAGGTTTGGCCACAAAATATTTTCGTTTTTTGCAATATTGAACGACTGCTTATTATCCAATGTAAGCATTGAATAATTGCATGTAAATTCCTGATCGGCAAAAGATATTTCTGATTTGCAATCAATTGCCCTTTTCCTGAACACATGGGCTGTTTCAGATTGTGAACGCCCAATTACAACAGGAATCTGGTTTTTGATGATCCCGGCTTTTTCAAAAGCAATTTTTTCGAGAGAATCGCCGAGCAGGTCGGTGTGATCCATCCCGATGTTGGTAATGACTGAAACCAGTGGAGCGAGGATGTTGGTGCTATCGAGGCGACCACCCAATCCGGTTTCAATAACCGCCACCTCCACGCCGCAATTTCTGAAATAGTCAAAAGCCATTGCAGTAGATATTTCAAAGAAAGAGGGCTGAATACGGTTAATGACAGCAATGTTTTTCCGGACAAAATCCACAACATTTTCTTCAGATATCATTTCGCCGTTTATCCTGATTCTTTCCCTGAAATCGCGCAGGTGTGGAGAAGTAAACAAACCCGTTTTGTAACCTGCTTCCTGCAAAATTGACGCCAGCATATGTGATACAGATCCTTTGCCGTTTGTGCCGGCTACATGAATGGATTTAAATGATTTGTGGGGGTTACCCAAAGAATCATCCAGCGCAATAATATTATCCAACCCCGGTTTATAAGCTGATTTTCCTGACAGCTGAAATGATGTCAGTTTGTTAAAAAGAAATTCCGTTGTTTCTTTGTAGTTCACAGGAGATTTTTTTTGCGAAAATAATCAATATTTAAATGGCAATTCCATGTGAACAAGAATTTCGAATAATCAGAAGTTGAGGATTAACCCATACAATAATAACACATGATTTTACAGCCATTATAGCCCAATTTTGTAAAAATCATATTATTAACTGCTGTTTTTCAAATATAAATGCCCGTTATTTATCCCACAATTTTATGTTTTAGTCAAAATTAATTATCAAGTATAAATACCTATGTACAAATTCTTACTATTCGTCAAAGAATTTAGCTATTTCAAAAATATACGTGATTTAATTTAAGTATAATCCATTGTTGAACAGAATATTATTACCTATATTTATAAGGATATTAGAAGCAGGCAGATTTTACCCGGATTTTAAGTATTAATACATAATCATAAATTCTCAGAAATTGAATTTCTGATTAAAAAACTTTAGATATGAAAGCGTGTTTGATGCTAATTGTTTTTTCTTTTTTGTTTGAATTTTGTTTTGCGCAGGGAGATTATTCCTATTCCAAAGCAAAAGAAATTGAAAACTGTTATGGTATTTTCCAGCAATATACTGATCCGGTTTTTCCGGTTTATGATGAATCCGGTGATAAAGACAGCCAACGACGCTTTATCAATGAAATGGAAGTTTATGCAAAAAACCACCCCCCTTGTCCTGTAATGCAAAACACAGGAAACAGTGAATATGACATGGAAGCATGGCAAAACAATGTTGACAATTGGTTTACGCAATACAGATATTTCCCCAGATACATACCTTATCACCTGTATAATAACAAGCTGACACCTCAGGATGATGAGAAATTTTTCTTTGCTGCGGTTAAACTCTGGATAAAAAAGAATCCTGATCTGGTTGAATCAACACCTGAATCTGAATAAAATTGAAACTATGAGTGCACTTTTAAAAAATAAGATCTCTTCTGTAAAATCATCATTTGGATTCCGGGTTGCTGTGATCCTGATGATTTTCTTCTCGTTTCTATACAAGCCGGCTAATTCCCAATGCTCATATACTTTTAACATGAGTGATTCTTATGGAGATGGCTGGAATGGTGGTTACCTTGAAGTGTATATAGACGGATTATTATATGGAACTTATTCAGCTTCAGGCTATGGCTCTACTGCAAATATCAACATCACGGCCGGTCAAAGCATTTCAGTAACATATTATTCAGGAAGCTGGGAATCTGAAAACTCTTATAATATTGATTTAAACGGATCAATAGTTTATTCAGCCGGGCCAACCCCTACCACAGGTACAATTTACACATATACTTGTCCGGGTGGCGGAGGTGGAATGACTGTGCCTAGTTCCGGAAGCAACAGCTACACCATTTGTTCAGGAAATCTTTATGATGTGGGAGGAAGCGCCGGAAGCTATACTAACAGCTGTAATGGTTATACTGTACTAACTCCAAGTACAGCCGGAAATAAAATACAAATTTCAGGTTCTACCTCAGGCGAAGCATGCTGTGATTATGTTCAGGTTTACAATGGTTCTGGTACTGGCGGAACTTTGCTTGGAACATATTACATGAACAGTCCTATTCCCACACTTACTTCTTCGGATGCTTCTGGCGCATTAACTGTTTTATTCTATTCAGACGGCAGTGTAGTCGGAAGTGGTTTTGACATTACCATTTCCTGTGTTTCGGTGGCTGCTTACCAAAGTCAGTGGATTACCATGAACACCGGAGCCGCAACCTGGTGTGCCGGTGAAACCCGAAGCGTTTCGGTTACGGTTCAGAATATTGGCTCGGCCACATGGACCGACGCCGCTCCCGATATCAATATCGGTTGTAAATGGAATTCCGATGCCGATTACTTTGTAAGGGTGCATGCTGGCGGACTTGCCCCGGGCTCTTCCCAGACTTATTCCTTTTCGATGACTGCTCCCGGTGCAGGTGCTGAAAATCTCTCCTTTGACATTGTCAATGAAGGAAACTGCTGGTTTGGAAACAATTCCGGAGCTTGTGGCCCGGGTAACATAGTGTATACTTCACCTGCTATTACCATTAACAGTTGTGAAATGACGGTACCTAATTCCGGCACAAACACTTATAATGTCTGCTCTGGAAATCTTTATGACAATGGAGGAAGCACTGGAAATTACACCAGCAGCTGTAATGGGTATTCAATTTTAAACCCCAGCATTTCCGGAAATAAAATTCAGATTTCAGGAACTACCTCGGGTGAGTCTTGCTGCGACTATGTTCAGGTTTATAATGGCTCAGGCACAGGTGGACTTCTGCTTGGAACTTATTACGTGAACACAGCAATACCAACTCTTACCTCAACAGATGCCACTGGTGCTTTAACCGTTTTGTTTTATTCCGATGGAAGTATTACCGGAAGCGGCTTCAATATTGCCGTATCCTGTATTGCTCCGGCCGAAATGGAAGTGCCTTCCACCGGAAGCAACAGTTATACTGTTTGTTCAGGTCAATTGTACGATGACGGAGGCAGCGCAGGTAATTATGACAACAGTTGGGATGGATATACTATATTATACCCGACTGCAGGTAACATGGTGCAGGTTTCAGGAATAATAGCGGGCGAGTCCTGTTGCGATTATCTTTACATTTACAACGGCATTGGAACAGGTGGAACACTGCTTTGGTCAGGTGTAGCAAACTCAGGCGCTGTCCCCCTTCAGACATCCACAGACGCATCCGGCGCTTTAACAATACGTTTTACTTCTGATGGCAGTGTCACTGGCTCTGGATTCGATCTGACCATTTCATGCGTTCCGGCCGCTTCAGCAATGATGGTACCCAGTTCGGGTAATAACAGCTATACTGTTTGCTCCGGACATTTATATGATTTTGGCGGCAGTGGTGGTGACTACAGCAACAGCTGGAGCGGATACACCGTTTTGTATCCTACCGGCGGCAACCTGATGCAGGTATCCGGAACAATTTCGGGTGAGGCCTGTTGTGATTATCTTTACATTTATAACGGAGTGGGAACCGGAGGAACATTACTATGGTCAGGAGTTGCAAGCTCAGGTACCGTTCCGATTCAGACATCCACAGATGCCTCAGGGGCATTGACTGTTATGTTCACATCTGATGGTAGTGTTACCGGAGCAGGGTTTGACCTTACAATTTCATGCATTCCACTTTCAGCAGTTATGATGGTTCCCAACACCGGAAGCAATTCATATAATGTATGCGCAGGCCATCTGTATGATTTTGGCGGAAGCGCTGGCGATTACAGCACAAGCTGGTCGGGATATACTGTTCTCACACCCAGCGTTGCCGGAAACAGAATTCAGATTTCCGGAACAAGTTCTGGAGAAGCTTGCTGCGATTATGTAAGAATTTACAATGGATCAGGTACTGGCGGAACTGTGCTCGGAACCTATTATATGGGTACGGCCATACCAACTATTACCTCTTCAGATCCTTCGGGTATCCTGACTGTCTATTTCTATTCGGATGGAAGTGTAACCGGAGCAGGTTTTGACATCAATATTGCTTGTGTAAGCCCTCCTGCCTATCAAAGTTCATGGGTTTCCATGAATACAGGCGCGGCTACATGGTGCGCCGGCGAAACCAGAAATGTCACCGTAACCGTTACCAATACCGGAACAGCTACCTGGACTGATGGTGCACCGGATGTAAATATTGGCTGTAAATGGAACGGAGATCCTGATTATCTTGTAAGAGTAAATGCAGGAAATTTAGTTTCAGGGGCAACACAAACATATACCTTGACCATGACTGCACCGGCAGCTGGAGCCAACAATCTTACCTTTGATATTGTTGTTGAGGGAGACTGCTGGTTTGCTAATAACACAGGAAGTTGCGGACCGGGCAATGTTACATATACTTCTTCAGGAATAACAGTAAGTTCTTGTGAAATGCTTGTACCTTCATCAGGAAACAACTCATTTAACGTTTGTTCAGGACATTTGTATGATAACGGCGGAAGCACCGGTGATTATGGTACCAGCTGGTATGGATACACAGTGCTTTATCCATCGGTTGCCGGAAATATTATTGAGGTTTCGGGAACTATTTCAGGTGAAGCATGTTGCGATTACCTGTATATTTATAACGGTGTGGGAACCGGAGGAACGCTCCTTTGGTCTGGCGTTGCCAGTTCAGGTGCCGTACCTTTACAATCATCAACAGATCCATCGGGTGCCCTTACTGTTTTATTCTCATCCGACGGCAGTGTTTCAGGTGCCGGATTTGATCTGACCATCTCATGTGTATCTCTCACTCCTTGCGCCGGAACGCCGGCCGCCAGCAACACAAATGCTTCTCCGGCTTCCATTACTTCATGCTTATCAACTACTTCCACATTGTCATTGACAACAACTTATTCGGGAGCAGGCTGGTCTTATCAATGGCAAATGGCTAATACCTCTACCGGCCCATGGTCAGATATTACCGGAGCAACAAATACATCCTATATTGCTTCCATTACAGCCAATGTTTGGTTCAGATGTGTAATCACCTGCACCAACAGCGGAATATCAACAAATTCAACACCGGTAAATGTCACAACCACAGTAACTACTCCGCCTAACAATGAACCATGTTATGCAACACCAATGGGGCTTGGAACGATCTTAAGCGACAACAACAATTGTAGCAATGGGGCAAACGAACCGGGCGCAGCGAGTTGCTGGACAGCTGGTAGTCTGAACACATTGTGGTACAGCATTATCGCTCCTACATCTGGACAATTGAGAGTAAGAACCACGCTCGCTTCAATTACAGCAACCCAGATTGCTTTATACCAGGGCACTTGCAGTTCACTTACAGAAGTTGCATCGGGATGCAATCAAACAGCGCCCATTTGCGGATGGAACTCCTATGGAAATTCTGAGATTACTGTAACCGGACTAACCCCGGGAGCGACATATTATGTTTGTGTAGATGGCCGTGATAATTACGTGGGATCGTATAATATTGCAGCCATTGATCCGGCAACGACCTCATTACCCGGTATACCGGGGCAGGATTGCGTTACTTCACTGGCCGTGTGCAGCGACAACATGAGCATTGGTGACCCAGGGTATCAGGCACTGGGAAATATATGTGATCACACCGGAGATGGAAACTGTACTGATGGTGAAAAAGGTTCGGCATGGTATACCATCACCATTGCATCAGCAGGCACATTATATTTCAACATCATTCCAAATGATGCCACACCATCATCCTGTCTATCTGAAACAGATTACGACTTTGTTATGTGGAAAATTGCAGGAGCGGGAGCGACTAATTGCGCCAATATTATTAGCTCTGGCGGCGGAGGTTATGTATCCTGTAATTTCTCAGCCTACGGAATCACAGGTTTAAGTCCGACAGGCGGAGCCCCACTTCCCTACTCAACATGTTTCGATGGAGCTTATGAACCAGGGGTTGCGGTGGCAGCCGGAGAAGTTTATCTGCTTGCCATTCAGAATTTCGCGAACAGTACTTCGGGATTTACACTTGATCTTACCTCCACCGCCGGAGGTGTTGTAAATTATACTCTGCCTCCATCACTTACCTGGACGGGAGGAGCAGAAACCACAGCTTGGGGTACCACCACAAACTGGGGGGGATGTTCCACACCAAATTGCGCCATTGATGCAGTTGTAACAGCAGCATCATCTTATCAGCCGGTAATTACCGGGTCGGTTAATGTGAAAAACTTAACCATCAATCCGGGAGCCACTTTGACATTAAACGCCGGAGCAGTTTTGACCATTTGCGGCAATCTGACCAACAATGGAATCATCACTGCAAGTCCTACGTCCACGATACTTTTTAATGATAATGTAACCACTCATCAGATAAGCGGGAACATTGTTGGAACCAGTAAGCTTGGAAATCTGACCATTACAGATCAAATACTTGGCACTAACTGCACTGTTACCTTAAACAACGACATTGATGTTGGAGGCAATTTAACAACATCAAGCAATACAAGTATTCTGAACACCAACAGCAGGTATATTTCCGTGGCAGGAAATGTTAGTTTGTCATCGCCTGCAACTTATAGCAATATTGGAACCGGAACTTTGGAATTTAACGGGACAGCTTTACAAACCTACACCACAGGCAGTGATCTGACTCTGAACAACGTGGTTGTAAATAACAGCGGCGCAGGTGTAAGCCTATCAAACAACCTGATAACCGGAAACTCGGGAATACTTACATTCAATAATGGAATTGTTACCACCGGTGGTTTTATTGTGAGGGTAAACAATACAGCTCCCACAGCAGTCAATTCAGGCAATCCGCTGAGTTTTGTCAATGGAAACCTGAGGCGCTATTTCGCGAACAATACAGGAACCTATTATTTCCCGGTAGGGGTATCATCAGCTTACAGGCTTGCTGAACTGAAGAATAATAACCTGGTCGGCATTTCCTATCTGGATGCATTTTTCACATCATCATTCACCAATTCGGGAAGTTTAAATACAGCTATTGCACAGGACGGTGGAACGCCATACTCATCGGTTGCCACTGAAGGAATATGGCAGATTACCCCCAATGCAGCTCCCACAGGTGGATCTTATGATATCAAACTATACATTGATGGTTTCTCAGGACTTTCAGATAACCAGTTTGCCCCGTTAAAAAGACCCGATGGCTCGTTACTTGCTTCGGCATGGACAGCAGTTGGAGGAACAATTAACGCGGCGGGCACACCGGGGCGGACTGTCTCAGGCGGTTATGCGCAAAGAAGCGGGTGGACTACTTTTTCGCAATATTCAATTGGAATAAGCAATTCACCATTGCCAATAGAGTTATCCGATTTTCAGGCATATTGTTTTAAGGAGTACACATTGCTAAAATGGTCGACATCATCGGAGACAAACAATGATTATTTCACCCTTGAAAAAAGCGGCGATGGTAATATTTGGAGTGCTTTCAACATTATTCCGGGAGCCGGAAATTCCAATACCCTGATTCATTACGACGGTAAAGATTACGATTTACCGGGAGAAGACCGTCCAGTATACTACAGGTTAAAACAAACCGATTACGATGGACAGTTTTCCATTTCGCCGGTAATTTCAATAAATTGTTATTCAGTTACAAACGAATCAAATATTTATATTTCATCATCCTCAGAAACAGGAGATATAGTGGTTTCATTTGCCGGAGCAGAAGGCAATATTTATATGATTACTGTTGTAGATATGCTTGGCAGAAAACTATTTAATAATGAGGTAATGGTTACCAGTGAAAACCATCAATATTTTATTGAAGGAGGAATGTTTAGTTCGGGAGTTTACAACATTGTTATTCAATCGGATAAGACTGTAATTACCAAGCAGGTGGTAATGCCAAAATAAGGAGTTTTCACATAGGGGATGTTTAAAATTTTCGATAAAAAAAACTGAACACGTTTAATCTTTAACACTGATTCGACTGATTTGACTGATTTAACTGATCTTCCGGGCATCAGATAAAATCAGTGTTTATCAGTGCCATCAGTATCAATCAGTGTAAAAAATTCTTTGTATTTTAAACACCCGATGAGTATAACTCAACAAGACTTTTTCGCATAGGTTGCATTTTATTTTCCCCTACGTGGATACAATCCCAAGGCGATGCCCTGCATCATACAATTTAAAAGGTCTGAAAGACCGATTTGTAACACCACAGGGTGAAACATAGTGTAACCCTGTGAAAAAAACAAGTATGGGGTGCATTGACTATGTCAGGAGAAGTTGTTTAAACTTTTCACTTAAAAACCGAAAACATTTTAAAACTTTAACACTGATTTGACTGATTTAACTGATCTTCCGAGTATCAGATAAAATCAGTGTTTATCAGTGCCATCAGTATCAATCAGTGTAAAAAATTCTTTGTATTTTAAACACCCGATGAGTATAACTCAACATGGTCTTTTTCGCATAGGTTGCATTTTATTTCCCCCTACGTGGATACAATCCCAAGGCGATGCCCTTGCATCATACAATTTAAAAGGTCTGAAAGACCGATTTGTAACACCACAGGGGGAAACATAGTGCAACCCTGTGAAAAAATCTAATTTTCCATGGTTTGCCTTTAGAGATCAAGGATATAGCATTTGAAAATAATTTTGGAAAACAAATTTTAAGACAGCAACCCGCGATATGTTTAGCAACACCCATCAAAAAATGCATTTCCGAGCATTATTTCCTGAAAATCAATTACCCAAACCCATCCCTAAGTATCATTACTGACTCCAAATAGGTATTTTATCTGACTTTTATGAAATTTTTAACAACATTTGATCAAAATACCATTGCATTTAATCATTTGAATAAATACTTTTATCAATTATTTATGCTTTTCAGCAGTTAAGTTGATCAGTATAAAAAGCAACCATTACACGTATTTTTACGTCTAATAACTAATAAAGCATAGGTTGTACTACGGATGCAACAGATAAAAAGTACTAAGAAAAATTACTGAACCATGAAAAAAACTGTTTTTTTGGTGGCTGTATTTTTATTTGCAGCCTTCTGTTTAAAGGCACAGAAGCCGGATATTTCGGAATCGAATGTTGAGGAAAATGATATCATTCTAAAGTACCTCGACCCCAACTTCCCTGTTAAAGAAATCACAGGAGATAAAAGAGCAAATGAAGAAAACTATTTGAGTGCTATGGCTGCATATGCCAAATCACATCCTGCGTTTCCAATGTACATTAACAACGGGAATCCGGAAGAAGACCAAAAGACTTACGACCGTGCCTGTGCAAGATGGTTCAGCATCAATAAATATTTTCCACAGTATATTGATACAGGAAAACCCAATATTGACAAGGAAAACTTTGAAAAGGCCGCCAGAGAATGGAAAAATTTTTACCAGGCCGAGTACAAAGAACTCTACAATGCCATTTACGGCGACAGCGAACTTGAAGAAAAATATTCATTTATAATAAAGAATTAACCATGAAAAAGGTTATTACATTATTTGCAGCGATAGTTGTTTCGGTTGTTTTATTTGGGCAAACAACTGTAACTTTTACCACATCTGGGTCATGGACATGCCCTGCCGGAGTTACCTCAGCAACAGTAAACTGTTGGGGCGGCGGTGGTGGTGGCTGCTCAACTCCCGGAACCAATAATTATGGTGGTGGTGGTGGCGGTGGTGGTGCTTTTGCATCAAGCACTCTTACTGTTACACCAGGCGATTCTTATGCTTATGTTGTTGGTACCGGTGGCGCAGGTAGCGCAATTGGAAACAACTCCACTTTTAATGGAACAAGTGTTGTAGCTGTTGGCGGTTCAACCACTACAACAACTGCGGGAGCTTTAGGTGGCCAAGCATCTGCTTGTACCGGGACAACAAAATATGATGGCGGAACAGGAGGAACGGGTGTTACAGGTACAACATCTGGTGGTGGCGGTGGTGGCGCCGGAACCGGTGGTGCAGGTGGAAACGCATCTGGCGCAACAGCAGGGACAGGAACTGCTACCAGCGGTGGTGCTGGAGGAGCAGGGGGTACTGTTGCCCCAGGAAATCCAGGAATTATTTATGGTGGTGGTGGAGGTGGTGCTTATGGTAAAAACAAAATTGGTGGTGCCGGAGCAAATGGTTTAGTGACAATTACCTACACCTGTCCAACCTACAGCTTAACCGCTACATCAGGTTCAACTCCTGTTTATGCAGGAAATGCCTCTACTGTAACACTTACCGGAAACGTAGCAAACTTACCTGTTGGTACTTATACTGTTACCTATAACTTAAGTGCCCCAAATGCTGTTACCGGTGCAACAACAAGCATGACCGTTTCAACTGCCGGAACCGGAACCTTTTCAACTTCATCACTTTCAAATGTCGGAGCAACTACAATTACCATTACAAATCTTGCTTCTGGTGGCTGTTCTTCTGCTATCAGTTCTAATAATACATCTGTAATAACAGTGAGTACTCCTCCTTCATATTGTGCAAACACAAATACTACAAGTAGCTCATATTTTATCGACGATTTTTCAACTTCAGGGGGTACTTCAAACATTACAAATAACAATACCGGGTTTTCAACAAATGGCTATGGTAACTTTACTGCAATGACTGCAGGCGGAGTACAGGGCACATCCCTTAACTTTTCTATGACTTCGGGCTATGGCACAGTTGGATTCGGAATATGGATTGACTGGAATCAGGATGCTGACTTTCTGGACGCCGGCGAGGAAGCTTATATTACCACTGGTTATGTAAGCACAACAACCGGAACAATAAATATTCCCGTTGCTGCTTTAACAGGCACAACACGTATGAGAATTGTAATCGATTATTACGATTCCTCACCAGTTGCATGTCCGGGTACAACTTCAAGTGAATGTGAAGATTACTCTTTTAACGTTATTGCTGCTACTCCCATGTCTTATGTTTCAAGCACTGTTACCCAAGGTGTAACCAGCAGTGTTTATCAGGGATCGTTTAATCAAGAAATAATTGGAATACAGATTGTTACATCCGGAACAGCATCTCCACTCTCAGTTACTTCCTTCTCGGTAAATGCTGCCGGTTCAACAAATATTAATGATATAAATGCTGCAAACTCCGCAAAAATTTATTACACAGGAACAAGTAGTACTTTTGCATTGACTACCCTTTTCGGTCAAAATACTCCAACTGTTGCGAGTTATAATATTACAGGTTCGCAAACTTTATCTTCAGGAACCAATTATTTCTGGTTGGTTTATGATGTTAAAGCAACAGCCACTGTCACTGATGTCATTGATGCGCAATGTACATCACTTACAGTTGGTTCTGCACGAACACCAAGTGTTACTTCGCCTGCCGGAAGCAGACCAATTGTTGCTGCTCCTGTTCTTGACGGAACTTTCGGCTCTGGCACAAACTTTACTGCCAATGCAATGACTGCTGTTAACAATGCATCAAATTACTGGATTGTTGGAACTGCAACCCATAATGGTGCTCCAAACAGTGCTTATATTACAGATGACGGATCAGCAAATTCCTATACAAACAGTGTTACTCAGGTTTCACATTTCTATTTTGATTACAATTTTCCTGCTGGCCAAACCATCATTAACATGAGTTTTGACTGGAAAGCTGTTGGCGAAAGTTGTTGTGACTACCTTCAGGTATACCTTGTTCCGACATCAACCACTCCGGTTGCAGGAACATCATTATCATCAGGCCAACTTGGGTCAAATTACAATTCGCAATCTACCTGGCAAACAGTAAACCTTACCCTTGATGGTGCTAACGCAGGAACTGCAAAAAGAATTGTTTTTTCATGGAGAAATGATGGAAGTGTTGGTACTGATCCTCCTGCTGCTGTTGACAATATTTTAATCACTACTGCTGCTCCCTCGGGAATGGTTTACAATTCTTGCACAACTACACAAACAGTAACTTCTGATGTAGGCGTGAACACAACAAGTCAGCAGGTAATTGGTGTTCAGATTGTTACAACAGGATCTTTATCACCTTTGAACGCCACATCTTTTACTTTCAACACAACAGGTACAACAGCTCCTGCAACTGATATTACCAATGCCAAATTATGGTACACAGGAACCAGCAGCACTTTTGCAACTACCACTCAGGTTGGTTCAACTGTAGCCGCTCCAAGTGGCTCATATAATATCACCGGTTCACAGGCATTATCCGAAGGCACCAATTATTTCTGGCTAACTTATGATATTCCTGTCAGCGCAACCATCAATAATTACATTGATGCACAATGTACTTCTCTGACTGTTGGATCAGCAAGAACTCCAACCGTTACAGATCCTGCAGGAAATAGAAAAATAACTCTTAATTATTGTACTGCAACTTTCTCTGATCCTGACGATGAGTGGATCACCAATGTAACTTTCAACACAATAAACAATAACTCTGGTGCCAACCTTCCCAACAAATACGGTGATTATACTACAATATCCACCACCGTTACCCAAGGCAATACCTATGCTTTATCCGTTGATTTTGATTTCGGCGGCACTGCCTATGGCCAGGATGTTATGGCTTATTTCGATTGGAACCGTGATGGTGATTTTACTGACGGGGATGAATTCTATCTGATTGCCAATGATGTTACTGCAGGACCGGTATCTCTTAACATTACCATTCCAACATCTACGGTCAATGGAACAACCAGAATGAGGATCATTTCAACTGAAAACGACACTTATACTCCTTGTCCGGCCAGCAGTTATGGAGAAACAGAAGATTATACCATCAATATTAATGCTTTACCAATGGCATTTGTTTCCAGCACAACAACACAGACAAACACTTCTGATGTAATGCTTTCGACAACAAACCAGGTAATTATTGGTGTTCAGATTGTAACCAGTGGATCCTTATCTCCTTTTACCGTTTCGTCTTTTACATTCACAACCGCAGGAACAACTGCTCCTGCCACAGATATTACCAATGCCAGATTATGGTCAACTGGCAATAGTCCTACCTTTGCCACCACAACTCAGTTGGGCGCAACTGTTGCAGCTCCGGGAGCAGGATTTACAATTAATAGTGGCGCTGCTATGCCGTATACTCTTTTGGGTGGTACTAATTATTTTTGGCTGACCTATGATATCCCTGCCGGTGCTACCATCAACAACATGGCTGATGCAAGTTGTACAGCACTTACTGCAAACGCAATAGTAAGAACTCCAACTGTTACGAATCCCGGCACAGGCCGCAGAATAGTTGATTGTCCTCTGGGTACAGGTGTTTCATATGTTACATTACCGTATAGTGCAAACAACCATACCACTCAGGCAATGGTAAATGATATCACATCTTCTAATGTGACAAACATTTGTGGTTCATCACTTTATTACGGTGGTATGGATTATGCCTATGTATTTACTGCTTCCGCTTCAGGAAGCATCATGGTTGACCTTACTGACGTTTCCGGCTCATACTCAGGCGTAACCTTATATCAGGGCTGTCCCACAGGTGGAGGAACTTGTGTTGCTTATGCACAATCATCTACAGCAGATAAGAGTTTGTGTGCATCTGTTACATCAGGCCTGAAATATTATCTGGTGATTGATTCCTATCCCGCACCTGATTATAACCAGTATGATCTTGATATTACAGCTCCTTCTGGAACAACTACAGGTTTTACCTGTGCAACTCCAAATATTATTGGTTCATTGCCCTATACTGCAACGGGTCTATCAACAGCCTGTTCGGGAAATGACTACACCAGTGCCAGCACTGGCGCATGCAGTTCTTCCTATCTTTCTGGTGAAGATTATGTTTTCAGCTATACTGCAACCGGATCAGAATGTGTTTCAATTACCCTGAGTGGATGTAACTCGTATGCTTCTTTTAGTGTATATGATGATTGTCCGGGCACTGCATCAGCAACATGTCTTGGCACTTACCATAATGCTGCTGCTCCGTTCAGTGGGTCTGTTACATTCCCGGGAGCCGGAATCTATTACATTGTTATTGATACCGACGGTTCAGGATCTATGTCAACTCCGTTTGGTTTAAGCATTATCTCAAATGGAACCGGCCCGGTAAATGATCTTCCCTGCAATGCAACTTCACTTGATATGGGACAAACCTCATCAGGAAACCTCGATTGCAGTTCAGGTGGAGAAATCACTTCTCCGGCATGCTGGACAACCGGTGCCCAAAATATTATTTGGTATTCCTTTGTAGCTTCTGGTTCTGGGTCTGTTGACATTATTACCCATGAAGGAACACTGGATGATACACAAATTGCTTTATATTCAGGAACATGTTCGTCATTAACCTATGTAGCATGTAATGCTGATGTTGCAGCATGTGGATCACAATACTACAACAACTCATTACTTGAATTAACCGGTTTGACTCCCGGTACAACTTATTACATCGCAGTTGATGGCGAAAATGACCTGGTTGGCACATTTACCATTACTATTGCTGACGGTGCAGTTGGGTTCCCGCTGGTCTTCGGTCAGGATTGCGGTGTAAACAATGCTATTCCTGTTTGTGCCAGCAGTTTTCCCGTTGGTGATCCAGGTTATCAGGCAGTAGGAAATTATTGTGATAACCCGGGTACACATACTGATGACTGTACCTCTGGAGAAAGAGGTGCTGTATGGTATCATATTAAGATTGGTTCCAACGGCGTGCTTGAATTTACTTTGGTGCCCAATGATTATGACGGAACAAATGAAACCGACTATGACTTCCTCCTTTATAAAATGGTTGGATCGGGAGCCGTTACTTGTGCACAAATTGCAAATGCCTCAGCAGGTCCGGTAAGATGTGATTTTGATTCAGATGGTATTACAGGCCTTTACAGTGCTACTGATGAAACAGCACCTCCACCTTACTCACCGGATTATGATTACGCATTTGAGCCAAGACTTGATGTGGTAGCCGGCGAAGAATACTTTCTGGTTATTCAAAACTACTCAAACTCAAATTCTGGATTCAGCATTGACTTTGGTTCATCTCCGCTTACATACCCGCTTGCAGGAACGATTACTCAACTTACCTGGACAGGTGGTGCAGGAACAACCGATTGGTTTACTCCTCTTAACTGGGGAGATTGCTCTGCCTACCCCAACGAGAATATTGATGCTATTATTGCACCATCTTCTTCATATCAACCCGTAATTGATAGGGTTGCTCCACTTGTAGGTTTCAATGCCAGAGCAAAATCACTCACTATAAATCCGTCATCAACGCTAACCATTGATCCTGGATTTATTCTTGAAGTTTATGGTAATTACAATAATACTGGTTCACTTATTGCAAATACTACATCTACAGTTCAAATGAAAGGGGCTGCTGCTCAAACAATGGATGGTAATTTAACCGGAACTTCTGCTTTTGAAAATTTTACCGTAAACAAAACTGGAGGATCTGTTTTGCTTAATCAGGATTTCGGAGCTGATGGAAATTTCCTCACCAGCAACCTAAGCAGTATTTTCAATACTAATGGGAAACACGTAAAAATCGGAGGTAATTTTACTTTATTTGGAACAGCCACTTATACAAATGTTGGCCTAACGGGAACACTTGAATTTATGGGAACCGGACTCCAAACGTATTCTGCTGGTGGTATCCTTAACCTGAATAACATTATAATGAACAATACTGGTTCAGGTGTTATTATGAATAATCATATGTATTCAGGCGCCTCTGGAACCTTTACATTTACAGCAGGAGTGCTTAATACAAACGGGAATATTGCCGGCTCTTACAATACAACTCCGGGTTCTGCCACTGCTGGTAATTCAACAAGTTGGGTAAATGGTACCTTCCGAAAATATATTGCAAACAATACCGGCACTTATAATCTTCCTGTTGGATCTGCTACAAGGTATACTCTTTCTCAACTTAAGAATAATAATCTTAACGGGTTGACTTATCTTGATGCCAAATTCCTGGAAACATTCAGCAACGGTGGTACAATCAATCCTGCTTTAGCCATCGATTTTGGCACAAGCTATACTTCAGTTTGTACTGAGGGTGTTTGGCAGATTGATCCTAATACTGCTCCTACCGGAGGTTCTTATGATATTCTGCTCTATTTTGCCGGAAGTGGTGCTTTTGCCGGATTGCTCGACAACCAGTTTGGTCCGCTTAAGAGAGCTTCCTCTTCGGTGTCTGCGGCAGACTGGGCTGGTGAATCAATAGGAACGTTAAATGCATTCGGCACTGCCGGAAGGACTTTAGCCGGTGGCTATGCCCGCAGAAACGGCATCACCGGATTCAGCCAGTATGCCATTGGTATCGCTCCTGCTCCACTGCCAATTGAACTCCTTGATTTCTATGGCGTTTGTAAAAATGACTATATTGAGTTGAATTGGTCAACATCTGCCGAAATAAATAACGATTATTTCACCGTAGAAAAAAGTTACAATGCTGTTGACTGGAAAGAGCTTACCACTGTTCCGGGTGCCGGATTCTCAAATGAAGTGCTTAATTATAGTACTTTGGATTACGACATCAATAAAAATAACAGCACTGTTTATTACAGAATAAGACAAACTGACTTTGACGGTACAACAACCGTTTCACAGGTAATCTCATTGAACTGTTATAATATGGGTGGCGAAACCATCATGTTCATCTCTTCAGCTCTTGAAAACGAAAACATTGTGATTTCTTTCAACGGTGCTCAGGGCAAATCATATGAAGTGATGGTTGTTGATATGCTCGGAAGGAAACTTTATAACAATAAGATTGTTATTACCGATCCTGCCCAGCAGTTTAATATCAACAAGGAAATATTCAGCTCAGGCTTGTATAACATTGTAATACAATCTGAAACTGATTTGATCACCAAACAAATTGTTATTCCTAAATAAGAAATGATATTTAATTTAAAGCCCCGCCAACACCGGGGCTTTTTTTTTGATTACATGAAAATGAATTAAGGCCATAGCAACAACCCCATCAAAATCTCTTTTAACAAACCCCTCGCCAATCCTCGGCAGATCATTACGCTGCGCTCATGATGACCTTGCTTCGATTGTTTTTTACGTTTTTATGCTTACTCGCAACAACCTTGTTTAACGGTCATTGCGATCCGCTAGCCAGCGGAGTAGCAACCCCCCATCAAAACAAAAAAAATGCCACCAACACCCATTCGCGTATCAGTGGCATTTTAAAAATTTATTTTACTCGTCTATTTAATCACAATCTTCTCAATGTATCTGCTTCTGCCCATAATCTCAACGAAATAGTATCCGCTTTCGAGATTGCCGCGCTTGAGCAGGTATCTGTTTCCTGTGATGCCCGACTCAAAGCTTACTACTTTTCCGGTAACATCGGTTACTTTAACAGAATAATTGTCGGCTTCGTTTTCGGGAAGGGTGATGATGGTGTAATCGCTGAATGGATTGGGAGCCAGAGTGAGAACTCCGGTTTGTACGCCTTCTATTCCTACTGCGATTCCATTGTCTTCAAGGTTTGAAACAGACTGGCTGTATGGGCCTGTCATGTCCTTGGTTACTGCACATGATCCGATGGCAACAAAGGTATTGTTTGCCGAAGGAGCTGTTGTTCCTGCCACACCGTCGGTGAAAATTGCGTTACCATTGGCATCATAAATTGTATACTGGTTTTCATAGGGCCACTGTGTTCCTGTGAAAGTAGCATAAATAGCGTCACCGGTGTTAACTGTGAAGTAATGAACTTCTGGTCCGGCTCCGGCCTCCAAAGTATAAGTATAAGGTGTTCCGTTAACTGTAATGGTCAGGGTGTTGGTATTCCATCCGTCACCATAGCTGTCGACCAAGCCTACAGAATACTGACAGGTGGTTGATGATCCGCCACCGCCGTATGTCGGGGCACACATATCTTCTTTCTCCACGGAAACCCTGTAATACTGGAAAACACCGGGGTTAATTACATTGAAGCTGGTAGGCAGTCCGAATGACAATGAATCAAATAGTTCCATGGCATCAGGAGTCTCTCCTTTATAGATGTAATAATACAGCGGGGAAAAGCTTCCTGCCTCATCCACGTAATTGTTCCAGGCGAGAACGATGGGCGGAGTAGCTCCGGTACCCATGCTCACACCGAGGTTTATGGTTTGATGGAAGGGACTTAAATCAGACATGTTTCCACAAGTGTCAACGGTTTGGATTTTATACCTGTCGGCGTGTACCTCGGGTTGAGATGTAGGATCCACAAAAACACTCAAACTATCGTATGGAATATTTGCCAGAAGCATATAATCGGCTCCCTGAAGCTTATAAACATTGTAAGAGAGAATGGATTCAGTGGGCGTTTTTTCCCAGATGATGAGGTTCTTTCCTGAAGCGGTATCAACGGTAACAAGGCAAATCTGTTCTTCAACCGGAGAAGCAAAGTTCACCTCAACGGTATCGGAATAAGTGACACAGTTTTGATTTGTAACAATTACATTGTAACGTCCATACTCAACAATTGAAATGCTGTTGGTTGTTTCGCCGGTAGACCATTGGTAAGTATAATAAGCACCTGAAGCACCACCCGGTGATTTTGAAAGGACTACATTATCAATGTACCAGTTATCAATATTATATGAATTACCATTAAAATAAAAAGCAATTCTGAAATTTGACGAACCAACATCTGCATTACTGATTACCACAGTTTGCGACGTAGCAGGAATATCCGAGGAAACAGTTGATGACCATACTGTATTCCAGGTAACACCATCTGATGTGGTTTTGACCCCAATATCATAACTGGCAGCATAATGGTCAACCATATGAGAAAATGATAAGTACACAGTTGAGTTTCCTGAAGTGTTGATAATCGGCGAAATCATTTTGCTTTCACCATTAAAACTGGGATTAAAGTTAAACACAAGTTCAGGAGCAGTTTGTCCAGCAAAACTTGAGGTGGGCCCAAGATACCAGTTGGTGATGCCAAGGCCTTCCTGTACCCAGGTGAGATAGGAAAGATCAGCATAATTAAAATTTTCATTAAACATGGTTGAAGTATCAGACGACATTTCAGCAACCAATGAAACTGCAGAACCCTCGCAAACATTAACCGTTCCAGCTAATGATAATTCAACCATAGGTTGCTCATTAACAACCACATCGTTAACAATGCTGCTGGAACAATGGTGGTTTGTTGCGGTAAGCTTAACCTCAAAGATTCCGGGTGATTCAAAGAAATGAATTAATGATTCACTGGTATATTCGACAGATCCGTCATTTCCAATATCCCATTGGTAAGAAGTAACTTCATCGGTATTTTCTGAAGTATTGGTAATAGTTGTAACCTCCGTTACAGAGCCTGTATAACATGTTGTATCAGAAACAAAATCAACCAAGGGGTTAACGCAGGTAACTTTCGAAACACCATTGCCTGTACCAACCCAAATATCGTTGGTTGAGGAGTTTTGTTTAATGGCATTCACATATTCGCCCACAAGACCATCGGGCACGTCATATTGGGCCCAGTTGGTTCCATCATAAACAGAGAATCCTGAGAAAGTTCCAACCCATACATTTTGCAGGTTATCTATAAATATATCAGTTACATAATAATCAGATATTTCAGGATAAGTATAAGTTGTCCATGTAGATGTACCATTAAATTTAGCAGCACCATAATTGGTACCAACCCAAATGTTTCCTGCATTGTCAATTTCTACAGTATTAACAGTGTTGCTGAGTATACCGCTGTTTGAAGTAGTGTAGGTATACCAGGTTGAACCGGTTTTTTTTGTTAAACCATTGGTTGTAGCAAACCAAACAGTACCTGTTGAACTGACAGCAATATCCTCAACCTGATTACTGCCAAGGCCACTTGCTGTAGTATAATTTGTCCATGTAGTTCCATTATACATTGCTGCCCCGGTGCTTTGGAAGCCTGCCCAAACATTGCCTGTTGTCTGATCAACGGTAAGAGCAAATACCTGACTTCCGTTATAATATTCTGTTCCAAATGATGTTCCATTATATTTTGCAAGACCAGAGTTGGTCCCCATCCAAACATTGTTTGAGGCATCTTTAGCCATTACATAAACTGCCTGACCAATAAGGCCTGTCAATTCGGTCGTATTAGTCCAGGAGTTTGTTCCCACCAATTTAGATAAACCAGCATTTGTTCCGAAATAAGTTACTCCTGTAGGTAAGGATACAATGGAATTAACCAGATTGTAAACGAGTCCATTGGTAAGCACATAGGAACTCCAGTTTGCATCGTCGTAGCGCATAAGACCGCTTGAACTTCCTGCCCATTTATTACCTTCGGCATCGATGAGGATGGATTCCACACTGTTGCTGAGCATTCCGTCGCCGGTATCCCATGTTGTCCATGTTGAACCGGTAAATTTGGTGATGCCCAGAGGATGTCCAATCCATAGATTTCCAAGAGCATCAAAAGCGGTAATATTAGTTGCATTAATAGGAAGTCCGCCACCAGTATTGGCAACAGTATAGGTGAACCAGGTAGATCCGGTGAATTTAGTCAATCCCGAATAATTGTTATAGCTAATCCACACGTTATTATAATTATCAATAGTGATTTTCTTGACAAAATCTTCGACAAGTGCACCACCGGTTGAAGCAGTGGTATATGTTGTGAAGGTAACCCCGTCGAACATAGCCATTCCCAAATCTGTACCAACCCAAATATTGTTACCATTATCAACATTCAGGGAATAAACGTGGTCACTGGGTAGACCATCGGCTGAAACGTAATGGGTCCAGGTTGTACCATCAAATTTGGTAAGTCCGTGATAAACCGCCGCAAGCCAGATATTGTTGTCCAAATCAACTACAATTCCACGAATTAAATTGTTGCCAACGCCACTTTCTGCCTCTGTGATGTAGGTCCATGTTGTACCATCAAAAATTGAAAGTCCATAATTAGTTACAACCCAAATTTTTCCCGAACCGTCTTTAACCATGCCTGAAACATAATTATTCGACAAGCCATTATTGGTTGTATAATTGGCAACAAGTGCTCCGGTACTTTTATTTCTAACACTGATACCTCCAGTGGTTCCAATCCAAATATTTGTTCCATTTTCAAGCATACAGGTTACCTCATTCATATTCGAATAATTGGTAAACTGTAATTGTGCATTAATTGAAAAGGAAATCGCAATTAATAAAATGGGTAAAAATCTTTTCATATATTTTTCGTTTTAAATGACATACCAATATTAGAGAAAATTGCAATAACAACTGACTGCTTTTTTGTTAAAAAACAGTCAATTTTTATGAATGGTGATTACTTATTGCTGTTTAGTATAAAAGAAATGACAAAGGATAGAAAAATTATGCCGATTGAGCCGAAAATGATCCCGGTTGAATAGGCCAAATCCAATATTTTTATTACCAAACCGGCAGTTAATCCCACATTTCCGATAAAAAGTAAATAATGTGATTGTTTTTTGTTGTCCCAGGCAATAAAATTGAAAACCTGATAAAGAATAAATAGTACTCCGCTCAGTGAAACCAAAAGAGTAAACATCTCAGGCCTTGAGCTTTTTATAAGAAAAGATACCCCCACAACAAAAAATGCCGCAAAAAGCAAAAAGTTATTTTTTTCGTTTTTCTTTTTGCTCCCCTGCTTTCTTTCTGGAAGGTCCAATATATCTTTAAATCCCATGTTAATTTGTTGATGTGCTAATTAGCAAATGTGCAGATTAGTTGATGTGCAAATTTGTTGATGTGCAAATTAGCAAATTAGTTATTTGAATCATCTGCTAATTTGCTAATCTGCTAATTAGCTAATTAATATCAAGTTTGTATCCAAAACCAAAGATAAAAGCATTTAAGGGATTTTCAACATTTGCCTCACGATCATTTCTGAAATATACTGTTGCTGTATTTTTTTTATTTATTTTCAGATCAACACCTAATGTGGTGCGGTGCCCGTCAATAAACACCCCGTAAGGATTATTCAGCGGAACAAATAATTCGTATGAAAGAAATGGGTTTAGCGGTGCTTTGGGAATATTGTACATGACCTCAACAAGGTTTCTGTAATATAACATTGGATTTATCATTGTTTCCTCAGTTACAAGGCGGCTTCCTTTAATCATGTATTTTCCGCGCACTTTAATCTTGAAGCGGCCAAATTTGTCACCCCAGGAAAGGGCCATTATGTAATAAAATCTGGGACTGACCGAATAATCGGTTTTATACTGTGTGATGTATCTGTATGAAACCGATAAATCAAATTTTTTGGAAAGCTTATACCCCACTCCAAGTTCAGAATAAAACTTTTTAAGCCGCGAAACATTATCCGAAAATCTGATTTCTTCCTCAAATGTGGCCGATATCTTTTTGGTTACTTCCTTTTCCAATGAAAGACTTGACCATATCTGAAAATCCTTTTGCTGGGAAAAACAAAACCAGGGAATAATCAATAATATTAGCAGAAGTTTATTCATCTATTCTGTGCTGGTGTTATCGGCTTCCTGATTATCGAGCATGTTAATTGATTTTCCTTTTTCAATGTAATAAACCATGATTCTTGCACAATCCTTCATATAATCGATGCGACCAATATCAATTTTTGTAATATTCAAACCTGTTCGTTTTTTCAATTCGGCCAGCAATTCATTATGCTGATCAGGATGAAGCAGATCTACCCTTTCAAAAATTATTAGTTTTGTGGATTCATGCTTAAAACTCCATAATTTTTCGAGTGCATAAATTATTATAATGATAATGCTGTTTGTGAAAAGCAATTCGGCATAGCTTACTTTCTTATTGGCAAGGGCATTTATTACAGATAATCCAATTACAAGAAATAAGTATGTCATCTCCTTAATTGGTATTGCATTTGTTCTATATCTGATGATTCCGAAAATGGCAAACAATCCCAAAGCAAATCCCAGTTCAAGCTTAACATTATCAAGCAAAAAGCACAAAAGAAAAACTGTTGTACTGATCAGCATAAATGTAAAGAGGTAATCCTTTCTTTTATGTGTTGAGTAATACAGCACCCTGACAATAATAATTGCAATAAGCAAATTAAAACCAAACCTTACAATCAACTGGTAAAAATCCTCAGAATTAAATAGTTCCAGTCCAAATATTTTTTCTTTTTGTTCTACCTGAATTGATGTTTTCATACTTATATTTTATTGATTAACATTAATTTTTCCTTAAATGTGTTGCGCTTAACACTACTATCGAGCAAAGCAGTTCCAATACAGTATTTGCTCATGCCCGATTCCCTGATATGCATTGATCTGAGTGCCTGAATCATGTCTGCCTTCAAAGAATAACCCTCCTGTTTAACCTCAGCAACTACAATATTATCAAGCTTCACCTGATTGCCGTTGTTATCTTCAAAACTCAACTCAAAATCAATGGTGAGCCTTTCACTTTTTGATTTATGGGCAAAACTTATCCTTGAAAACCTGTTTGAAATTGCAGGAACCAGCGCTCCGCATGAAAAACAAGAGTTATCAGCTATGAAATTAGCAGTAGCCTGATCAAGAACCGGATTAAATGCCGGGAGTTTTACTCTTTTTTTTATTGTCCGGTTTTTGTTGGATTTGAATTTAATTTCCAGAAATGATGTGCCCGAAATAAGATACTCACGTTGCCTGATCTTGTATCGGTTAAGCCGTCCGTTATGGTGTGCCAGATACATAAGTTTTTCAGGTGTGTCATAATAAAGCGTGCGGTATTCAAGTATTCTGGTATTCTCTATTTCAAGGATGTTGTATTTGTCGATCACCTTTTCCAACAGTTCCGGAAGTTGTGAAATATTAAACAGAAATTTGGTATCTGTACGGTTAAAAAGTTTTACCTTATCGGCCTGCTTAAGGGAGATTGATTCAAAACGATTGACAATATTTAATAAATCACTGTTCATCAGTTGTTGGCTATAACAATATCATCAAGGTTAATGGTTTGACCGTTTTCGGTAATTTCAACTTCGCGCGACACAATTACGTCTCCTGTAGGGTACAAACTGGTTGTATCTTTAGAGTAAACAAAAATGGTGTACTTGCCTTTATTCAGATATTTAAACTCAAATGTACCATCATAGCTGGTAGCAAACTTGTCATTATACACAGTATTGTCATCATATACAATAAAAACATCTTCATCCTGAGCCCAGTGTTCACCAATCACTTCGGTAAAGTTGTAATTATATTCCTTTACATATACTTTTCCGGTGATTTTGGAGGTACCTCCCGGCCCGGCATCCTTTTTGCATGCCTGAAATAATATAATTATCGCCGAAAAAATCAATATTTTTATTGCGCTCACTTTCATATTATTCTGGTTTAATAATTTTATACAATCCTGAATATTTTCCCTGCAGGGTTACTTTTACGAGATACATTCCTTTTTTCCATGAAGAACTATTAATACGCGTATTGTTTCCGGCAATTTTTTCTTCCAGAATTACCTTTCCTGATATATCATAAACTGTCAGATTAAAATTGTCATTGTCGCCCGATTCCACGATGAAAAAATCGTTAACCGGATTGGGATATACTTTTACATTAAGAAAGTATCTTTCAGCAATTCCAATTATCACATCATTTTTTTTATTGTAAGTGGGATCTTTCACCGTAAAGCCTCCTGTACCGTTGGGAATCCTTGAATAAGACAGTCCGGGGTTGGTATATGGATAAGCTGTTTCATACAAAACATCCCCTGATGAATTTACAAGCAGAATTTTTTCACCTGAAGCAGACAATTTAAAATTGGTATGAATTCCATATTGCATGGTGTCTTTGTCGGCCCATACAATAAGATATTCACCCGAACCAATGCTGACATTGGGGAACAACCATTTATTGGTGATATCAGGGTCATCAGACAGATACCATCCCGACAGCGAAACGGCCGATGAGGAATTGTTATAAAGCTCAATCCAGTCATCATATTCACCGTTTGCATCGGTTACGGTATTCTTATTGGACGCCATTATTTCATTTATTACCACATCGGTTGATGAGCCAAGATAATGATATTCTTTTTCAGCACGCCTTGGAGAAAAATATCCGGCCGAATCGTTTTCTGCATATATATAAAACTGCAGGTCGTTTATTCCCATGGTGCCTGAATATCCATAAACTCCATCTCCTGCTGATCCATCATTATGCATACCGTCATCATACATGGGCTGTTTGGAAAAAATTTCCCTGATGCCTGTGCGCGTTGCAATATAAATTGAGTCTGCATTTGAAATTTCTGCTGTGATATAGAATGTTGAACCTGGCTGCAACACTTCAGGAAAATGAGAAATATTACCAATTTCAGGAGCCGAACAGGTAAAAAGCTCATGTCCCATGAGGTAAGCTGTGCGCGCCGACATCAATTCCTTTATTCCTATGGTTTTTATGCCTGAAGATTCCTGAGTGGTATCCAGATTCACAAGAAAATCATCATAAGAATAAAAATTATTCGGATCATTAAGAATTTCATTTGATATGAATGTTTGAATATCCGTTCCGGTTTGATAATATGAATTGTCGGTAAAGTTCTCTTCCAAAATTGTTTTACAATGGGCAATATACATTCTTTTGTATGTTGGATTTGAATAAATCAGTTGAAGCAATGGCCATCCGGGGAAGCTTTCTCTTAAAACCGGACTCATATACTTTAATGCATCCAGGGTATTTGATGAGGTGGTGTCAATCTGGTCAAATCCTCCAAAGCATTCACTGAAATCACGCTGAAGAGCCACGAACCTTTCATTCTTATCCCTGAAAAGGTAGTAATTCTGTTGAATGGTGCCCAGATAAGTATCCAAATGTGAAGTCACATTGCTGAAGGCCGACATCCAGATAGCACGATCCATATCAAAAACTGTTTCGATTTTTGAAGGATTGTTGTTTAATGTGTCAACAAAAGCAATAAACTGGGCCCAACCGCTGTCAGATTTCATTTCATACATATTATAATATAATGCCGAATCGGTTCCAAGGTAATCAAGTGTAGATCCTGCAGTTCCGATAACCGGATTGCATTGCACCCTGATCCCGTTTGGACCGCAGTTGATATACCGCTCGCCATACTGCCAGTTAATATGTTCCACGCTTGTAAAAAACCCATAATAGGTGCCATTTACATACACCTTGGAAAAATTGGAAGCAGGAATATTCATGTACTTCGAAGCAATAATTCCGCCCAGCACTTCCCTCAAAAAGGAAGGATCATTTTTTCCATTATATAATTTCATGGTAGTAAAACCATCCACATCTTGATTTTTCAGAAAATCCAGTTCAATATTAATCGGGTTTTTAAGAAATGTCGGGTCATATGTTGATGAACCCCAAAATCTTACACCTACACTATCATAAGTAACACCATTTATAACAACATTGCCCATCAGTCTTTCTTCGGCGCCGTTATTGTAAAAAATATCAAGTATGACATCCCAATTGGTATTTTGAAAGCTTATTTCAAGTGTATTTACAGATGCAGTATCATAAAAGCTTTGGGAATTTGCATTTAAAGCAATAGTTAAGGTCAGTATAATTGTATAAAACAGTTTTTTCATGTGAGAACTAATTTAATGTAAAAATAACAATAGATTAATTAAACTGATTATAGAATTTGGTAAAATTGTTATAATTTTAATCATTGTGTGCTTTTTTCTGAAAATATGCCCTAATAACCCCAGCCTTAAGGCCGGGGTTATTTCATCTTAATATATATGAATTTTTTATTAAACAATAATTTTGTTTTTAATAAATATAATATATTTTTACAAAAACAATTTACCATGACTCAGGTTACCAAATCTTTTCAGAATTTTATTTCCCTGCTATACCCCGATCTTTGTCCGGCCTGCGGCAACACCCTGCTGAAAAACGAATTGTTTCTGTGCACACCTTGTCTTTTTGAAATGCCGCGACTGCGAAACCATGAAGATAAGGACAATGAAGTTTCAAGGTTATTTTGGGGCAGGGTTTATATACATAATGCCACTGCCTATTTTTACTATACAAAAAAATCAAGATATCAAAAACTGATACATAAACTTAAATATCAGGGATATAAAAACATCGGACTGGAAATGGGGAAAATGCTTGGCAAAGAACTTTTGCAAAGTCCTTCCTACAAAGATCTCGATGCCGTTGTTCCGGTTCCCATGCACCCTAAAAAAGAAAAGATCAGGGGATACAATCAAAGCGAAGTAATAGCACAAGGGGTTTGTGAATCAATGGGCATTGAATTATATGGAAAATGTCTTGAACGGGTAGAAATGCATGATTCTCAAACAAAAAAGAACCGGACAGAGCGGTGGGAAGGAATCAAATCAGATTACAGGATAACAGACAAGTATGAAATAAAGGGAAAACATGTTTTGCTGGTTGACGATGTCATCACAACCGGGGCAACCATTGAAGCCTGCGCCTCCCAACTTCTGCTCCGCGAAAGCAAAGTCAGTGTGGCTGCCCTGGGTGTGACCGGAATTTAGCTCTCAAGGCGTTTTTGAAAAGTTTTCGTTATCACAGATGAATATCTGTTTCCAAAAACCTTCAAACACCAATCCCTTAGTTTTCTAATTTCCTCCTCGTCGTTTAACCAGATGATCAGCTTATTCAGTTCCTTCGTAAAAAGGTTCTGATCAAAACTGACTTTTTCCAGTATTTGCTTTGAAAACTCCAGCATAAGTAACGCGTTTTTAGGTTATATTTTTTTATACGCAGATACAATACAAAATGTTAAGACGATGTTAAATATTTTATGCTCTTTTTAAACATATTTCAATAACAGATAAAAGCATTAATGAAATCTATTTAATGGCCATACACTTTTTTAACTTATCTTAATTTGGATTATAATTCTTAAAAATTAATGCCCAACCATCTGATTCCTGATTTTTTCCATTATAGATTTGGGAAAGTTACGTGAAACGGGTATTTCAATGTCTGTTTGACTGAACTGCAATTTATATCCCTGAGCATTTCCTGCCACTTTACGGATGTTTCGGATATTTACGATATAGGATTTATGGCATCTTATGATCATGTCGCGACCGGCAAGCTGGTCTTCCATACGTTTTAACGAACCCCTGAGAAGAACTTTTTTCATTTGTCCGTTTACAAGGTAGCAAACCGCCGAATAATTGTCATTGGCTTCAATAAATAACAAGTCATCAGAATTGCATTTTACCTGATCTTTATCATTTTCGGCTATTAAAACAATTTCAGGTTCATTGGGAGATGTGTCTATTTCGCGGATTTTTTCAGAAAGCATGCCGGCTGTTCTCAAATGCCGGGTGAGCAAAATTCTCTCGGCCAGTATTACAAAAATAAAAATCGGGAGGATTGCGTAGGTAAGAACATCCACTAAAACAATAATGAAATTTTCAAGATTTATATCATTACCTGAAAAATTAACCCTGAAAAATATCAATGTGATTACAAGCAGTGTAAAAACAATTAATCCTGAATAAATAAATATTGCCTGTAAATTATTTAGAACCCTGTCGAGATTTGTGAGTGCTAAAAAAATTGCCAGAAAAAACGCAAACAAAAGATAATACCTGTTTGCCTTTTCGGAATCGGCCCTTTCTTCGAGTAAACTTTCCTTTTCTTCAAGAAATTTAATTTCCTTTTCCTTTATATCCAGCCGATATCTTGATTCAATTTCTGCAATCTTTGAACTTATTTCCACACTGTTTAGCGAATCATTTATAGAAATATATTGTTGCTGATATTCAAAGGCTGTTTTATAATCGTTTTTTAATCTGTAAAGTTGAGAAAGTCCTAAATATCCGTCTTTTATCTCATTTCTAAAATTAATCTTTCTGGCAAAATCTATGCTGATAATAAAGGACTGTATGGCCTTGTCGGTTTCACCCATGGCTTTGTACAGCTTTGCAAGTTCATTATGGCAAAGAGCCAAACCCCCAAGATCGTTAAGCTGTTGTGCAATTACCAATGCTTTTTCAAGATATTCCGTAGCCCGGGCAAAATCTTTTCTTTTGGTGTCAACTCCGGCCAGACCATAATAAGCAAAATAAATTCCCTCCTTGTTGCCAATCTCCTGTTCAATTAAAAGAGAATTATAATAGTAAGTATAAGCCATATCCAAACTGTCCTTCAGTTCATAAATAGTGCCTATATTATATAACCTTACAGAAACCTGATTTTTATTACCAAATTCCTCTTCAATTACCAGAGATTCTTTGAAATACTCAAGTGCTTTATCATAACTATTCTGTGCCTGATATATACTTCCAAGATTATTTAAGCAAGCCGATTCCTTTTGCTTGTCCTTTATCTCAACTGCAATTTTTAATCCGTTCATCTGATGCTTTACCGCTTCTTTGAAATTACCCATATTTTTATGAATAATCCCAAGTAATATGTAGCTGTTGATTTCATTCTCCCTGTCACTATTCTTCTTTGACAAATCGAGTGATTTACTTACATAATCGTAAGCTACATCCGGAGATTTCCTTGACCAGTATTTTCCAAGTTCCAGATATATTGTTGTTTTTTGCTTATCAGTTTCTGCTTTTGAAAGTTGATTGAGCAGACTGTCAGAATAGTCATCTGCTCCACTTACAGCAAGAAAAATAAAAATGAATATTATTGGAAATAATAATCTCATAAATAAACAAAATCAAAGCACAAATATACTAACAAATAGTCATTAATACCATAATTTGACAAATTCAGTAATTTGAACATTTTTAGATCTATTTATTTATGTATCAATTTATTCTGTTTACCCCAAACAAATTCCATATACCCCAAATAGGTATTTACAACCCAAATTTTTACAGCTGGCCACATAAAGTTGAAATGCCTTTGAACTTGTTATAAATTAGCGTTGCATTTACACAAAAAAATCTATTGCTTATGAGAATTTTTAAAACAAAAATCATTTTGGCATTTATTGTTTTGATGAGTTTTTCAAACATCAATGCCCAATTGACAGTCGACGCCACCACTTACACTCCGACACAACTCGTGCAGGATATTTTAATGGGCGGAGGCGTTAGTGTTTCAAACGTACAGTTTTACGGAGTAATGAATTACAGCGGCAGGTATCAGCTTTCGTATTTTACTACAGCCGGAACTACCACAACACAAATGGGAATTTCATCAGGTGTTTTCATGACATCAGGAAATGTCTTTGAAATTCCGGGCGCCGCAAACAGCGGTCAGGCCAGCAGGGGCTACACAAGCGGAACAACCGGTGAAGTCAGGAATGAGGCAGATGCTGAAATCCTTTCCGGTGGAACAAGCTCTTATAATGTTGCCATTCTTGAATTTGATTTTGTTCCAACAAGTGATTCTATCCGATTCAATTATGTATTTGGTTCTGAAGAATACGACGAGCTTTACTACAATGGCATTGGTGAAACAAACTACCAGTGTTCCGATTACAACGACCAGTTTGGTTTTTTGCTTAGCGGACCGGGGATCAGCGGGATTTTTTCAAATTCGGCCGAAAACATTGCCCTTTTGGCAAACGGTTCAAATGTATGTATCAACTCGGTAAACAGCGGTGTGGTTGGCTCAGCAGGCGGTGCTCCCAACGCATCCAATTGTTTGGCTGCCAATCCTGATTGGATAAACGGAACATTCTCTCCCGAATTCAGGGGCGAGATTGCCGGCGTTAAATTCGACGGCAATACCAATGTCCTTACTGCTTCGGCAAATGTTACCTCAGGAGCAACTTACCACATTAAATTACTAGTTGCCGACATTAGCGACGGTGCTTACGACTCAGGCGTTTTTCTTGAGCAGGGCAGTTTTATTTCTGTTGACCCAAGTTGTACAAGTCCTGTTATTACCAATCCGGGCTCAGCATCCGCCTGTGGAAGTTATACTTTGCCGGCTCAATCAACTATAGGCGGAACAAACCTGAATGACCCAAGATATTTCAATAACAGTCAGGCCTCTGGCGGAACAGAAATTACCTCTCTGACACTCACATCATCACAGACTGTTTACATTTATGATGCCGACGGTACCTGTACCGATGAAGAAAGTTTTACTGTTACCATCCACACTCCTCCAACCCCCGCAATTACCGGAGCAACTTCATTCTGCGGAGGAAACAGTGTTACTCTTAATGCCGGAGCGGGTTATTCGACCTATGCGTGGTCAAACAGCACATCAAACCAAAGCGCCACTGTAAACAGCGCAGGCACCTATGTTGTAACTGTTACAGATGCTTTCGGATGCACCGGTACCGATTCACATATCGTAACCGTAAATTCTAATCCGACACCTGTTATCACCGGAACTTTGTCTTTCTGCGACGGATCTTCCACAACAATCAATGCAGGCGCAGGATATTCAACTTATGCATGGTCTAACAGTACTGCATCTCAAACAACCAATATTACAAACGGCGGAACTTACACTGTTACCGTGACCGATTCGAACGGCTGCTCGGGAACTGATTCTGAAACCGTTACCGAATTTGCAAATCCCGTTGCTGCCATCACAGGAGCACTTTCTTTCTGTTCCGGAGGAAACACCACCCTTGATGCAGGGGCAGGGTATTCAACTTATGCCTGGTCAAACAGTACGTCATCGCAAACAACCACAATAAACGCATCCGGCTCCTTTACCGTTACTATAACCGATTCAAACGGCTGCAGTGACACTGAAACAGTCAGCGTAACCGAAAGTGCTAGTCTGACCCCGGTAATTACCGGTGATCTGGAATTCTGTGCCGGTGGAAACACCACACTTGACGCCGGCTCGGGATATAATGACTATGACTGGTCTGAAACTTCCACAAACCAGACTATTACAGTCAATGCAGGCGGAACTTTTACTGTTACCGTCACTGATGCATCAGGTTGCACAGGAACAACAAGTGCTACTGTTACCGAAAATGCTAATCCCACTCCGGTAATTTCAGGAGATCTGGAATTCTGTGAAGGTGAAAATACCGATCTGGATGCCGGAACCGGATATACCGATTACTTATGGACAGGCGGAACATCTGCACAAACGCTTAACGTCACAACCGGTGGCGATTATTCAGTAACCGTGACCGATGCCAACGGATGCCTGGGAAATGCCACAGTCAATATCACCGTGTACACCAACCCGGTTGCCGATATTACCGGTGTGCTTTCAATTTGTTCGGGCGCCAGCACCACTCTGGATGCAGGAACCGGATTTACCGGTTATTTATGGACCGGCGGATCAACAAGTCAAACTCTTAATGTCACAACAGGCGGCACATACCAGGTGACCATCACAGGTCCCGGCGGATGTACTGCCACAGACGCTGTTACCGTTACCGAAAACACCAATCCCGTCCCCGATATCATCGGAACACTTGAAATTTGCGAAGGAGAAACTACTGTTCTTGATGCCGGAAGCGGATACAGCGAATACAACTGGACCGGAGGACTTACAGATCAAACAGTTTCAACAGGAACTGCCGGAGACTTTGCCGTTACCGTTACCGATGCCAATGGCTGTGAGGGAACTGATATGGTAACTGTAATAGTAAATGCAAACCCAATACCCGCAATTCCCGAACCTCACGGATTCTGTGTCGGTAGCTCTCTTACACTGAACCCCGGAGCTGGTTTTGCTTCATATTTATGGTCAGACAGCTCAACAGAATCAACAATCACTGTCTCTGTTCCGGGCGACTACTCAGTTACTGTTGCCAATGCCGAAGGATGCGAAGGAACTTTAACTGTTACCATCAGCGAGTTTGCCAATCCTGTTCCAACCATCATCGGTCCAGAATATTTCTGCGAAAGCGGCGGCGCCACACTGGATGCAGGGGCCGGTTACACAGTGTATGACTGGTCAAACGGAGCAACAACCCAAACCATTGACATCATTACAGGCGGCAGTTTCATTGTAACTGTTACTGATGCAAACGGTTGCTGGGGAACCGACACATTAAAAGTAAGCGTGAAACAAAACCCAAGACCTGCCATTGCCGGAAACCTCAACATGTGTTTCGAAAGCGAAACATCACTGGATGCAGGAACCTATATCGCATATGCATGGTCAAACGGAGGAACCGACCAGTTGCTTACAGTATCAGAAGCTGGAAATTATTCGGTAACCGTTACAGATATTAATGGTTGCATCGGACTTGATTCGGTTACCGTTAATGAACTTGAAGACCTATTAGCAGTTTCGGATTTGCAAAACACAACCTGTCCGGGTGACATGGACGGCAGCATTTCGATCACAGCAACAGGCGGACTGGCTCCGTTGAGTTTTGACTGGTCAAACGGAGACAGCATTGCAGTTCTTGAAAATCTTGCAGCAGGCACATACGACCTGACTGTTACCGATGACAACGGATGCGTTAAATCATTTACTTACAATATAGTACCAGAATCTGACGATTGTCTGAACATCCCTGATTTCTTCTCGCCCAATGGCGACCTTGTAAACGACACCTGGGAAGTAGAGAATATCGGTGTTTATGACGAAGTACGGATTGAAATCTACAACAGGTGGGGACAGCTTATGTTTGAATATTCCGGTTCGGGAATGGATTATTCCTACTCACGCAACCAATGGGACGGAACATACAACGGCAAAGAACTGCCCATAAGCTCGTTCGTTTACATCATTGACCTGAAAAACGGCAAAGAGCCATTAACCGGAGTTGTAACCATTAAAAAGTAAGTAAAATGAAAAGAATATATATCATCATAATAGCTGTATTTGCTTTGATCCAGGTATCAGAAGCGCAACAGCAACCATTGTACAGCCAGTATATGCTTAACAGTTTTCTTTTGAACCCGGGGATTACCGGAACTGAAGAGATTATTCCCATTCGTCTTACTGCCCGTCAACAGTGGACAGGAATAGACGGAGCACCACAAACACAGGCAATAAGTGCACATTCGGCACTTGGTCGCAGCAAAGAGATGGGCGTGGGCGGATTCATTTACAACGACAAATTCGGACCCATTGGGCGGACCGGCATCATGGGAACCTATTCCTATAAGATCAGAATCAAAAGCGACACTAAGCTTTCATTTGGATTGTCATTATCAGCTTTCCAATATAAGATGGATGAAACAAACATCAATATCATAGATGAAAGCGATGTTGTTTTTACCGGTTCAACTGAAACAAGTATCGTTCCGGATGCCAATTTCGGAGCATACTTGTATAATCCGAAGTATTTTGCAGGATTTTCATCCACCCAACTATTTCAATTTCAGATTAAACTCGATGGATCAACAAACCTGAGCAAAATAGTCAGGCATTATTATGTAACAGCAGGATATCGTTTTAAAGCAGGTGAAAGTTTTGAAATCGAACCTTCTTTCCTTGTAAAAACAACTGCATACAATATGCCACAGCTCGACCTCAATGCAAGGTTTTTTTATAAGAAAAACTACTGGCTGGCGTTTTCATACCGAACCGAGGATGCTGTAATTGCCATGCTCGGATTAAAAGTAGACAAGTATTACATCGGATATGCTTTTGATTACACATTAAGTAATCTGATTAACTACTCCAGCGGATCACATGAGATCATGCTTGGCATTGATCTTGGCAAAGTAGAAGAAACCAAATCGCTATTTTAGGAAGTCTCTCTCTCATAAGTGTAAGTGCGAACCGGATTGGGAACTTTAGGGTTTCCTTTCCGGTTTATTTGTGAAACTAAATTTTTGAAAGTTTAAAACGCATCAAAAATTGTAGTTGAACAACCCTCGACAAAGATATTTGTCGGGGTAATTTCAAATAGGACAAATTTTATGAATTAGGTTTTTTCCCCCACCGCTTATAATCCAATTCAAACCCGCACAAATCAAGCACCCTGTTGATAACAGTGCCGGCAAGTTCTTCTATGGTAGAAGGATTTGAGTAATATGAGGGATTTGCCGGACAAATAATTCCACCGGCCAGTGTAACCGTTTCCATATTTCGGATGTGAATGAGATTGAGCGGCGTTTCGCGTGTAACCAGAATGAGTTTTTTTCTTTCTTTCAGCATCACGTCAGCTGCACGGGAAATAAGTTCATCAGAAACTCCGGCGGCAATGCGCCCCAACGTTCCCATAGAACACGGAACGATGATCATGTGGGTATATCCGGCAGAACCCGAGGCAAAAGGAGCGGTAAAATCGTTTTTCGGATAGATTTTGAATGGAATATCCTGAATTTTGGTTTTAACCTTTTCGTGTTCCCAAACCATCCGTGCATTATCGGAAAAAACCACCTCAACTGTTTCATGCTGATTTTTCAATTCCTGAAGCTTTCTGAGCAAAATATCAGCATAAATGGCCCCGCTGGCACCTGTAACAGCCACAACAATTTTTTTGCTACTCATCTTTTCCGAATTTATAATATAAAGTGGCAGTCAGAACGTTGTTCATTTGCCCGCGATCAAAATAATAGGCCTGATTTCCGGGATAAGGGCGTATCTTCAATATTGAATAGGAAACCTTGGTAGCAAAATCCCATTTTTCGGAAAACCGGTATCTGATTCCGGCATGACCTGCAAATTCCCAATCCCTGTAAGGAGGATAATCAGGCACATAAAACCCACCGCCATCGGGATCTTCCTTGGCGCTAACCAGAACCCCGTAGGATAAACCGGCTTCGTAAATCAGGTTTTTTACCATTTTGCTTTTCATATAAAAAGTAAAGGGCATTTCGATATAGTTTAACCTGAGCAAATAAAATCTGTAATCACCGATTTTAATGTTGGTGTTTTTTCGACTTCCCTTTGTAATATATTGTATTTCAAAACGAAATCCGTTGTCTTTGCTTCCAAAATTATTGCTGACATATCCCCCGACATGAAACCCGGCTTTATCGTACCCGCTGAGCTTGTCTCCATACACCTGGGAGGCAACGGCACCGCCAAACAAACCTCCTTTGAAATTCTGGGAATTACCATGGATGGCTGCTATCAGCAATATTATTACAAAAAAGTGCTTCATTTTGCAAAGATAAAAAATAAAGCCGCGAATGCGCTAATAATTCGCGCATTCGCGGCCAAAATATTTTAAATATTCTTCTACTTCACCTTTTTCTTCTCGGCCTGAATAACCTCGTCGGTTTCCATGTTAATCACGAAGGCAATTACATAGCAGTTTTCGGGCACGTTACCTGCCAAAGATAGGGTATATGTTTTATCAAGTGATGTTTCGGCTGCATTTGTACCACTGCCTACCTCCTCACCCCAGGTTCCGTTGAAAGATTTTCGTAACATGTGCATGTGCCTGTAGTCCGGAATCAAATCGCCATGCTCAAGTTGTGGTGCTATGATGCTGTCTTCACAAAGAAAAACACAAAGGTTATAGGTTCCTTCCATATCAACAATATATTCGGTAGTAACGGTAGTAGTCACCTGATTTGTACCTGAATTATAAGTATTGTTAATGGTCAAATAAATATCAGCCAGTTCACTGATTTGAAAGATATCTTTTATGGCATCACGCCAGTCATCTGCATCAAGGCGTAAACCATCCTCGTTTTCTTTGCGGTTGACCAATCCTTTTGGCAATCCTGCGGATGAAACCTGAAAATAGGCATCCAATTCATCACCTACCGAAGTTCTGAAATCTTCGGGATAACCAAAATCGGGATATGGAAAAGCAAAGTCCCCTGCGTGGATTGAGAGTGCAACAACCCGGGCGGTGTCATTGATATTATAATAATCTTCTATTGCATACATTGTGTCGTGAGCGGTTGGACAGTTTGTACAGAAGTGACCTGTGTAGTCCTCAATCAGGATTTTACGGTATTTTTTTTCGGGAATTGGATCAGGCCCTGTGCCCTCGTAAAATGGCTCTTCAACAATATCGCATGCAGTAAATCCAATAATTATTGCAAGGCAAAAAGCTTTGAAAATATTTTTCATATATCAATGTTTTAAAAACTACTTACTACTGATAAAGTCAATCCGTTTGAAGCGGGCACTGCACGACAGATACCACCCACGCAAACAATACCCCGACGTTGTTTTCCATAGCCCAGTTCAATGCGGTTGGCACCTTTGATGTAACCCATGGCAATTTTGGGGTAATGGACCTGTTTATCTTCGTTGGGATTGCTATAATTGTATTGGTCAAGAACGGTAAAAAACCAGTTTGGAACAGTTAACTCTACGAGTGCCATTGCCCAGTTTTTATAGTCCTGTTCAGTACTCAGGTGCTGAAGTTCCAGCCGGATGGATTTCTTTGCCTTAAATTTATAAGTCATGTCGGTTATCACAACATCAGCTTCAATAGGCTCATGAAGGCCGCTGTTTGAACCCATGATCACGGCATCATTGTATTTAATGTGCTGGTAAGAAACCTGACCTTTTAATTTGTCAGATAATTTTTTGCTCAGTTCGATATGAAGGTCCTGGTAAAAAATATCTTCATTCAGGAGTTCATCAATATAATTCGACATGCTTGAACTGTACCCCATGGAATAAGCCGAATCAATAGCGATTGATTCACTGACTTGTTCTTTTATGATGTTGGTGATCCTTGAAAAGCTAATGGACAAAGAAGTACCATATTTTCCGCCAAGGAGGGTGTTTTTATCAAATTTCTTGGTTATTTCAGTATTTACTCCGGCCTCACCATTGAGCTGTGTGGCATAAGGGTACATGGCAGCCAGAGCGTAGGTATGATTTTTTGTGATATCGGGCAGATAATTAATGCTGAGATTAGCCAGGTTAGCTGTTCTGTCAGCCCTGAAACTCATGTTGTCAACCCTTTTTGCTGTAAGCAGCACACCAAGTCCCTTTTGCGAATAAGAAGCATTTACAAAAAGAGCTTCACCGGGTTTATAAATATTGCCATTGTCGGATGAAGGGTCATTGATTTTATAGGCATATTCGGCCGAGAATTGTACCTTTCCCCTGCCAACACTTATTCTGTATGCCTGATTTAAGACATTTTCGGGTAATTTCCAATTTGAATTTTTATCTGCCTGAAATTTGCTCACAAAGCTGGTACCCAACTGGATCAGGGTTTTTGAAGTTTCGAGCGGCTTAAGCAGTTCATTTAAGTTAACATCGGCATTTAATCCGCGCACCTTGCCTTTATATTCCCAGAAAGACCTTTCTGAACCGGCAAGGACAGTAAGATAAATTCCTTTATATGCATTGTATCTGACTCTGGCGCCTTCGAGGGCGTTGTCGTATCCAAGATTTTTTTCTTCGTAAGTCCGGAGTGTCAAGCCTGCCCCAAACTGCTCATAGAAGTTACCAACAGTAATCTCAAGCTGGTCGGCTTTATAATTAAGGTATTTGTAGGGAATACCAGTGCCTTCGTACTGTGGCATAAAACCGTTCATCTGAGGTAAATAGGCTTCGTAACGAAGTCCGGCAGAAAAGTTTCCATAAGTATAGGTAAAATTCGCGTAGGAGTTAATGCCCATTTTAGCCGGTGGCACAGTAGCACCGATAATGGTGTCCTCGTTGTAAATCTGTGCATCGAGTTGGAAGTTTCCGCTTAACTGTCCTTTTTCTTGTGAAAAGGAAGCAAAGTATGCAAAGAACAATAAAAGTGAAGAAAAAAGATACTTTCTCATTTCAGAAATATAATAATGTTAGGGTAAAAAATTATAGGCTAGTGTGCTTCGATTTGTTCGCCTGCTGCAACTTTCTTTATCACCTCGTAAAGAGTTTCTTCATCACCGGGTGCGTAAGAAGTATGCTGCCAAACGACATTTCCGTCTTTATTTAAAACAAAAGTATGGGGAACATTCACCACGTTCATTGCTCTTTTAAAGTCCTGATTTTCGTCAAGCAATATTTTGTATTCCCATCCTTTACCATTAACAAAAGGGGCAACTTTTGCCGATGATTTTGTGTCATCAATCGAAACGGCATAGAGTACCACTCCGGTTTCCTCCTGCCAGTCGGTATAATTTTCAGAAATAGCAATCAGTTCCTGAATACAAGGTTTGCACCAGGTAGCCCAAAAAGAAATAACCACCACTTTTCCTTCTTTTGCAATATCAGCAGTATTAAACCCAGCACCGCTTACTTCCTTAACATCTACTGAAGGGAGTTTTGTTTCTTTTGCTTCATCCTGCGCAAAGCAGAAATTTACAAAGAATAGCAGGGCGAGAATCGAGATAAAAGGTTTCATATAATAAAATTTTAAAAGTTCATTTATTATTAATACAAATATAACACCAAAAATATAATAATATTTGAGTAATTGTTTGTGGCGGGTTGCTTTTTAGACTAATATCCGTAAAATTCCATTAATTCACTTATATAAGTCTCTTTGATTTTACTTAGATGAAAGAAGAAAACAAATGAATAATTAGTTCTTTAAGGTTCTATTTGAGAGCTATTTTTGAAATAATTCCATTTTGAATTTATTTTATTTTTTAATAATATTGTCCCATAAAATTACACAGCTATGTTAAAATCAGTATTTTTAATGGTGTTACTTTCATTTGCAAGTGTTTCCTATAATCAGGTACTGCAGATGAAGTTATCTACAGGATCATCAGGAAATGAATCAATCAGTGATTTAATTAAGGATGATACCGGGAATATTTATGTTTGTGGCAATTTTAGTTCCACGGTCAATTTCAATCCTGAAGGAACTTCTTATGAACTAACCAGTGTTACAACGGGTGATATTTTTATTGCCAAGTATAACTCATCCAATATACTTCAATGGGCTTTTAATCTAGGTAATGAAGAAACTACTCAAATTGTTAAGTTAAGTATTGACAGTGAAGGCAGTCTTTTGGTAACAGGAAATTTTACAGAAAGCATTGATCTTGACCCCGGCATCGGGTCTGTTATAATTGATGGAGGTGCATTCAATTCAGGATTTCTTGCAAAATATGATCCCGACGGCAATTTGATTTTTGGAAAAGGGTTTGATGGAAATATTGAAATTACTTGCATGGACATTGATAATTCTGATAATATCCTTCTAACAGGCAAATATGACGACATATTTGGATCATGCGATTTAAATCCCGCCGGGGGTGCTGTTTTAACAGGTGCAGGAGGATTTATTTCCAAATATGATAATGATGGGGTTTATTTATGGGACTACCATTTTGAAAATGGTATTGCAAAAAGCCTATGCACCGATTCTGAAAATAACCTGATTATTGTTGGGGATTTCGATTTAAATATTGATTTAAATCCAGCTATCTCAGGTACTGAACACACAACATGGGACCCTGCTAATTCAGGTAGTTTTATTGCAAAATATGACCTTGATGGGAACTACCTTTGGTCAACAGGATTTATTTCTGATGGGACTATTGGAATGAGTTCTGTAGCCATAGGAACTGATGGATTTCCTGTTTGCGGTCTGGTTTACACCAAGTATTGCAGTATACAAACGGGAGGAAGCATAACTTATTCTGATTATTCTCAAAGTCAAAATATCTTTTTATCAAAATTTACAGATGAGGGTGTCAATTTATGGTATAAGTCACTTGGAAATCCATATACATATGAAAGCATAAACGATCTGGAAATTAATAATCTTAATGAAATTATTCTCACCGGTAACTATAACAACTCATTCGATGCAGACAACAGTGAAGAGCAACATTTTATACTTAATAAGGGGTTAAAAGATATTTACCACTTATGTCTTGACCCGGATGGAAATTATCTTTGGGCTTTTGGATTGGGTTCGTTTTATGACGAGGGAACAAGCAAGGTTGTTTTCATGGATGATTTAAATATTATTACAACCGGTCAGTTTCAATTATCGCAGGATATGGATTTGTCTGATAATATTTCCAACGTTACCAGTAACGGTTTGTTTGATTTTTTCATAGCAAAATATAATTGCAGTACCATTCTTGAAAGTTCCACATCCGGTTATTTTAACGAATATATGGTTAAAGATATCAATCCTTATGAAAGTGGATTTCCGCAATTTATCTTTAGTTATGATTCATGCCTGCTTTTCATAGCAGATGACAGCATTCACGGATGTGAAGTTTGGTACACCAACGGATTGGAAGACGGAACCCGAATGATCAGGGATATCAACCCCAATGGCAATGGAGTATTTGAAGATCAATGGAGTCCGGGACTGTATAGAGATCCTTCATTTGTAAGATACGAAGATTATGTTCTTTTTAAAGCAATTGGAGGGGATGGAAAATTAACCGTTTGGAAAACAGACGGGACTGAAGAAGGAACTGAAATTTTTGTTGCTCTTGATTCAATCGGGCCATACTCAAATTTAATTGTTATTGACAGCATTCTGTATTTTGAGGGATACTCAGATATCTATGGTTGGGAGCTTTGGAGAACAAACGGAACAGAATCAGGCACCTATATGGTAAAAGATATCAATCCTTCGGGAGACGGGGTAGACTGGTGGATGTGCAATTTAAACGGAACATTAATTTTCAAGGGGACTGACGGAGTAACCGGATTTGAGCTGTGGAGAAGTGATGGGACTGAAGCAGGAACTTATATGATAAAGGATGTCGGTGATGAATCTTCAAACCCGCAGCGTTTGACCCCGACTGACAGTCTGGTATTTTTCACAAATACTACTGAAACATACGGATCAGAACTTTGGGTGTCAGATGGTACAGATGCAGGCACATATTTGGTTAAAGATATATATCCCGGAATTTTAAGTGGAAATCCTTATTCACTTGTAGCGGTTAAAAACAGGCTTTTTTTCAACGCCTGGGATGAAACCCATGCACGTGAATTATGGGTTTCAGATGGAACAGAGCCTGGAACTTATATGGTAAAAGATATAAATACAGTTAGTGAAGAACCGTTTATATATTCTGATTACACAGAAATATGTGGAAAATTCGGATCAGATTTTTATTTTACCATTGACGACGGAGTTCATGGAAGTGAATTATGGAAAACCGATGGAACTGAAGCCGGGACATATCTTGTAAAAGATATTAACCCAGGTCCCTCGGGAGATGGTTGCTTTGAATTTGCTGAGTTTGACAGCACTTTATTTTTTACAGCCAATGACGGGCTGGGGTATGCTTTATGGCAAACCGACGGCACCGAGGAAAATACCCGAAAATTGCAAATAGGTATTTCAGATTCTTATTGGCCTGTTTATAATACATTCAATTCGGGTTTTGTTTATTTTAACGGAACAGATCCAATTTTAGGTGATGAACTTTGGAGGTACAGGCTGATTGACACATTTAATCTGGATTTGGAGGCATCCGGGGCAAAAAGCGGTACTGAATTCCAGTTGTGCCCTGAATATTATCCAGCTTATGCATCTGACCCTTCATTTATATGGGAAATAACCAGGGGAGCAGAGTTGGGAACTATTGACGGAACCGGATATTTGAATTTATATACTGATTTGATTGCAGGTGATACCTTAGTAGTAAAAGCTACCGCAATGGACGGTTCAAAACAGTTTAATTATATTGTTATTACAATGGATGTTTATACTGATATTCCAACCATTAATAACACTGATGATCAATTCAGGATTTATCCAAACCCTGCTGAAAGCGAGCTCTATTTTGATTTGCCAAATGAGATATCTTCAAGTGTATGGGTGTATAATACATATGGCACCTGCTTGATCAGCAAAACAACCCACGCGAGCAACAAATTAGATATCAATAAATTATCATCGGGAATTTATATTATTAAAGTTGTTTGTCAATCAGGTGAAATAAAAATTTCACGGTTTATTAAGCAATAAAGTTTTAATTTGATTAATACACCATAAATAAAGCATATAATTAAAGATACAATAATTAAATGGTCTTTTCCAAATTGAAATCTAGATTAGCATTTATTTAGACAGGATAGAATTTAAATATAAACAGAGTTACTAATCTCAGGACAACCACTGAAGACAATCCTTTTGACGGATCAAAAGACAAGGATGAACCTTTTTCCTATCAGAGCAGCCAGGAATCGGTTCTTAAAATTTGGCTTGCTGATTAAGTCAAAAATAAGAAGCATTCAATACTGTATCTTTTTATTCATTGCAAATTTTAAACCTATAGGAGCATAGTGATATGCACCATATGAAAGCACAATTGTTGCAGAGTACTATGAACTCTGTAGAATTGGGATGTAAACAGGTAATATTGTCATCCAAAAAAAAAATGATAGATGATGCTTTTACACCCGAAATTAAAATGATTTTCCAATGAATGGGAAAATGGGATATTATACATAAAACCCTGCATTTATTTGTAAACAAATCAAAAATATTAAATCTTTATCAATATGATATCACTTTTCCAGCAGGCCTATGATAAATATGCGAACCCGGTAAAGCTAGGTCATTCCTTGACAGATTACTAGCAGATTATACGCCATAAAAAAGCCCCACTGATTCAGTAGGGCTTTAAATAAATTTAAAATTGTTTTTATTTATTAATAACAACTTTTTTAGTTACGATATTTCCATTCTGAGAAACTCTGGCAACGTAAGTACCGTTCTCAAGATTAGAAAGGTCAATTGATTTAAACATGTTATTGGATGTTGTTGAGTAAACAACTTCGCCAAGCATGTTATAAATGCTGATAACTGAATTTTCAACATTCATAAAATTAACAGTTCCGTTTGAAGGATTCGGATACATCTGAATGTTACCTGGAGCAACAACTTCGCTATTACCAACTGGTTCAATACTTAAAACTTCTACAGTTCCAGCGTTCTGGATATCACGAGCATTAATGTCTGATGCATTGATTTTATTTACAAAAGCAACTAAATAAAGATCAGCATCAACCCATGCTGCATTGCCAGTGAATGTGTATGTTTTTGAGTAATTTGATCCTGCAGTGGTAGGAGTAGTAATCTGATCGCCCCACATTGAAGTAGAGATAACATCTCTTACAGCATGCTGGTGAATGTAAGGTGAATAAGTTGCACCTGATTGTCCTGAAGCACTTTCCTGAATATTATTCTGGCAAATCCATACAGAAACACCATAAGTACCTGTAAAATCGGTTAAGAATGATCCTGAAACAGTAAGGTTAAGAGCATTGGTACTTGCATTGTATGTACCATTGAGATTTACAGAAACAAATGCTGGTTCTTCAACTTTTGCATCAATAATTGCTTCACCGTATCCACTACCTGGCCAAAATACCGGACCTGGTTCCGGGGTTCCATCCTGATCATTATCTTCACCATTGTAGAATCTGTCGCACATTCCGGCAGGAGCATAAGAACCACCACCATCATTATAGAACAACATCATACCGGCATCTTCACTTTCTGTGATTGTTAAGAAATCGGTGTAGTAACCAGAATGGTGGGTCATCATAACCATATTTGGCTGAGTTGCTTCGTAAGCTAACATTGCATCCATAACCGGAGGACAGTTGGGGCATGATTCAGTTGAGAATTCTTCCCAAACAACCAATCTCTGCATTAAGCTTGAAGTAACAAGCAAACTTTTTGAAAGAACATTGTTTGAAAGATTTTCATCAGTAGCGCCATTAACGTTTGAAACAGTAACTTCAATTGTATAAGTATCTTCAGTTGCAGTATTAAAAGGAACGTTATGAGTGAAATCATGTGTTCCACCAGTTGCAATATTAACACCGGTAACGTTATATGTTCCAACTGAAGCACCACCATCAATTGTATAAGAAACTGAATAAGAAGTAATGTTAGTTGAACCAACATTCTGAACAGTTCCGGTAATGTTTACGTTTGTTGAAGGAAGAGTATATCCCGGGAAAGTAAGTGCATCCAGTGAAGCGTCAAGAGCTGCACAGTTTCCGCCTATGGCGTAAATGGTTGCACTACCTGTTAATGCCTCGTTATAAATTTCTGTTCCGTTATAGTCAGCAATTACAGTATTAGAACCGCCTGCATTAAATTCAATAGTATAACAATCATCATCAAGAACACAAATCTGATCTACTGTTGTTAAATCCCACTGATAGGGTCCATGATACCAAACTTCTTCTGCAGCACTATTTGTAATAAATACTTCCTGGTCGCCTGTAGCATCAGATTGAACTTCAAATATAATTACACCGTCAGTATTTCTAACTTCTGTTGTCCAACCATCATTTGCAGCATTAGCATCACCTGTAATATTGAGGTCAAAAACCATATCATAGTAATCTAAAGCAGAAAGGTTTGCAGTAGCAGTAAATGTATAGTTATAAGAAGCAGCCGGAGCAATTGTAGCGGCAACGGTTTCGGTAACAGGAGCGCCACCATTGATTGAATAAGATGCCTGAAATCCTGAAAGAGCAACCCCACCATTATTGAAAATAGTAATAGTTACAGGTTCAGCAGCTGTTAAAGAACAATCGCTATCATTGTTAGGAGCTGTAACACCTGTTATGGCACCATCTGTTGTTGTTTCCTGATAAACAGAAACATCATCAATGTTGATTCTGAACATATCAGTACAGTTATAATGCCTGAAAGCAATATAAATTTGCTGTCCTGCATAAGCTGAAAGGTCAATTGATCTTTCAAAATAAGTTAAAGAAGTACCAACAACCGGCAATGTTTCATCAAGAACCTGAGTAAAATTTGCAACTGCTGTTCCGGTAGTTGAAACATTAACTGAATAATGTTCTGATTCCCAATCGGGATCCTGAGCAGCAACAAAGTACTTCAGAAAAATGGTTCCTGAGGCACTGGTCAGGTCAATTTGTGGAGAAATCAACCAGTTGTTTGGAGTCAGCGGAGTACTGTTCCATGATGCTGAGGAAGCATTTTTTGTTCCGCTGTGAGGACCCGGAGAAGCTGCGACGATTGTCCATACCTGGCCGTCCCCATCTGCATCATTAGTTGTCCAGCCGGTTGCAGCAAGGTCAGCACCTTCAAATCCTTCAGTAAAATAATCAACTGCAACGTCTTTTACATTGTAAACAGGTTTAGCCTGAGCTTTTTGATTTACAATGCCTTTTACAGCGTTTTGCTTTGAAGAGTACTGTGCAAAACTAACGCCTGCAATCAATAAGGCGATAAATAAAATGTACACTTTTTTCATAAATATTCAATTTTAGTTTTAAAATTTTACTTGTTTAAAATATCTATAAATATAGATCATTTTTTCGTTCGCTTGGTTGCATAATACAGGTGTTTTTTTCTAAATATATGCAAAATCAATCAATTCACCTATAAAAGCCTTGCTGAATCACGTACGGAAATTACCGTAATTTATAAAATCTGTATTTTCAATATTTTGATGCTTAATTATTGAATATCTTTATTTTACGTGTGTTTTTTTCTTTTTTATCAAAAACCCACATAAAAATAACGCAAACTTTCGTCCTGTTTTTTCGTATCTTTGTCAAGACAATCAATAAATTGAAAAAATTATGAAAAAACTTTTACTTTCACTATTTATCCTGACAGTGTTTGTTTCTATATCAAATGCTCAGTTATCAATAAGTTATAATGGTACAGATTATACAAATCAGGAAATGCATTTTGACAGCATTGCTCCCAATCACAATTTTGATTACCATTTTGCTGTTCACAATGGTTCCTCCTCAGATATAAATTGTGTGTTTCATCGGTATGATATTGACAAACCCTCTACTTACACACATTTGTTTTGCTTTGGAGTACATTGTTTTGCAGGAACAACATTTACATGTGATGAAGCAATTACAGCAGAATCTGAACTTGATTTTCATCCATCAATAATATTGGGAAGCAATAATAAAAGTTATACCTTTAAATATACTTTTTGGGATGAATTAAACCCTGCTGACTCAGTCTGGATTTATGTATCACATAATGGAGTTAATAGTATCCATGATATAAATAAAACCGACAATTTATCTGTTTACCCCAACCCTTCAAACAACCAGGCTGTTTTCACTTATGACCTGATGGGAAATGATGGTTCGCTGGTTATCAGGAATATTATTGGTAAAGAAGTTAAATCAGTACAACTGAACAGTGCATCCGGCAAACAGGTGATCAATACTTCAGATTTGCCCTCAGGCACTTATATCTGTTCGGTTGTTGTCGGAGGAAAAAATTTAAAATCAATGAAATTAATTGTAAGTCACTAAACAAGATTTTACTCAGATTAGTTTATAGACATAAATTACTGTAAAAGAGCCGGCCTGCCGGCTCTTTTGTTTTTTATCAACAAGATGCATAAAACCATTGCAAACCCATGGTTATTGTTTTAACTTAGTACCCCCAATTTTCATGATATGATTGATCACAGTACCGTTGACAAAATTATTGATACCGCTGATATCCTTGACGTGGTGCAGGAATATGTCACGCTCAAAAAGCGAGGTACAAATTATATTGGCCTGTGTCCGTTTCATAACGAAAAAACACCTTCTTTTAACGTTTCTCCTTCACGGGGAATTTTTAAGTGCTTTGGCTGCGGCAAAGGCGGAAACTCGGTAAGCTTCATCATGGAACATGAGCAAATGACTTATGTTGAAGCCCTCAGGTTTCTGGCAAAAAAATATCACATCGACATTGTTGAAAAAGAACAAACCGAAGACGACAAAGCACAAAAAAGTGCACGCGAAAGCCTTTTGGCTGTTTCTTCTTTTGCCCAGAAATATTTTTCAAGGATGCTTCAGGAAGATATGGAGGGTATAGCCATCGGACAAAGTTATCTGAAAGAAAGAGGATTTTCTGCTCCTATTTCCGAAAAATTCCAAATCGGTTACTGCCCCGACCGCAAAGATGCTTTCACCCAGGAAGCACTTAAAAACGGTTATAAGATTGAATTCCTGGAACAAACCGGACTTACCGTTAAGAAAGAGGAATGGCAGGCTGATCGGTTTTCGGGACGAATTATTTTTCCGATTCATTCGATATCCGGACAGGTTATTGGGTTTGGGGGCAGAACCCTGAAATCGGATAAGAAAATTGCCAAATACCTCAATTCACCCGAATCGGACATTTACCACAAGAGTAATGTGCTGTACGGGTTGTATTTTGCAAAAAAATCCATTGTAAATCTCGATAAATGTTACCTTGTTGAAGGGTATATTGATGTAACCTCTTTCCATCAGGCCGGAATAGAAAATGTGGTGGCTTCTTCGGGAACTGCTCTTACCAGTCAGCAAATCAGACTAATCAAGCGTTTTACGAATAATATTACCGTTCTTTTTGACGGTGATGCGGCCGGTTTAAAGGCTGCCATCAGGGGAATTGACCTCATTCTTGAGGAAGGAATGAATGTAAAAGTGGCTCTGTTTCCCGATGGTGAAGATCCCGATTCATTCTCGCGCTCTGTAGGATCCAGCGGAGTGATGGAATTTCTTAAGAAGGAAGAAAAGGATTTTATTTCGTTCAAGACAAAATTACTGCTGGAAGAAGCCAAGGATGATCCGACTAAAAGGGCCGGATTGATTCGGGATATTGTAAGTTCCATTGCGGTAATTCCTGATAAGCCGCTTCGTTCAGAATATATCTCTTTGTGCAGCAAACTCATGAAAGTGGAAGAAGAAATGCTTCACTTTGAGGTTAATGCGCGCCTGCGGAAAAAAACCACTCCGAAAACCGAGGAAAACATCCCCGACGAACCACGGCAGCAAGCTCCCCAGCAGGTAATCAGTCCGGGCGAATTCTATGAAGAAGAAAGGGAAATTATAAGAGTCCTCCTGCATTACGCAGAAAAGGAACTATATCCGGGTAACGAGGATAAAGAAAAAATAACCGTGGCCGGATACGTTACAAAACAACTTTTAAAAGACGACCTGCTTTTGAAACACCCCGTTTACAGCAGAATTTTTAATGAATACCTCAAAGCACTTTCGGAAGACCGTGAGTTGGAAAGCAAATATTTTATTAACCATAACGACGCTGCAATTTGTAAAGTTGCTGCCGATCTTCTTACTGAAAACAACAGGTTGAGCAAGCTATGGACCCGTTATGACAGCAAGGTGGAGACCGAAGATATGATCCTGAAAAAAATAGTACCAAAGGCAATCAACGAGTTTAAATACAAATACACCAAACTTCTGATCAAAGAAATTACCAATAAAATGATGGCGGCCCAGGAAGAGAATAATACCGAATTGCTGAACGACCTCATGCAGCAGATTATTTTACTTGACAAGGTCAAAAACCAACTTTCCAATGACCTGGGGGAAAGAACCATCATGTAAGTCAGGATTTATCAAAAAGATTATTCCAAAATCGTTTTACTTTCAATATTTTTATATATTTACCCCACTATCAATTTTTGATTTTAAGAAATGTACAACAAAGTAAAAATATGATTCCAAACCTCAGGATGCTATAACATCTTAAGGTTTAATAATTATGTCACTGCCGGCAATTACACCGTTAAAGCCCTGCCTTGCGCATGGTATTGCTGTAATTAATTGTTACTGCCGGATATTTCTTTGCCTTCTTTTCTCCTTTAAAATTTTCCTTTTCTACAACAAAAATAATCGAACTCTCAGCTATTTGGGAGGTTCAGATTTTCCATGTTTATCCAAACTTAATTTAATATTAATCAATTTTTATTATGGCAGATTACACAAAAATGTGGTCAGACCTTGGATTGGATCTGGCAACCCACGACGCTGTCCTGAATATCGTCGGTAAAGCTTATCAGGATGTATTTCTCAGTCAGAAAAACAGGCCTAAAGGCATGGAATATTTTGACTTTGTTATGAGTGAAGTTCATGGACTTCGCATAAAGGAACTCATGGATGCAAAAGCCGAAGGCCGAAAAATTATCGGAACCTTCTGCGTTTTTGTTCCCGAAGAACTTGTTTTGGCGGTAAACGGAGTTTGTGTGGGGCTTTGCGCCGGAGCCGAACTGGGTTTTGAGGCAGCTGAACAGTATGTTCCACGCAACACCTGTTCGCTCATCAAATCAGTTTTTGGTTTTAAACTGGCCAAAGTTTGCCCGTATATTGAATCAACCGATCTCATCGTTGGCGAAAACACCTGCGATGGCAAGAAAAAAGCTTACGAGTCGTACAAAGACCTGGTGGGAAATTTATATGTGATGGATATTCCCCAGATGAAATCACCCTCGGGAAAAGCATTGCTGAAAGCAGAATATAAAAGATTTGCTGATAAACTCGAAGAAATTTCAGGCAACAAAATTACCCCTGAAAGTCTGAAAAAAGGAATCGAAATTGTGAACAACAAAAGAAAAGCAGTAAAAAGACTGGCTATGCTCAGAGCAACTAACCCCGCTCCTATTTCAGGACTTGATGCTTTACTAATCAACCAGATATATTTTTATGACGACCCCATCAGGTTTACCAACTCGGTAAATGCTCTTTGCGATGAACTGGAAATCAGAATAAAAGAGAAAAACGGCGTATTTAATGAAAACACTGCCCGCATTCTTGTTTCGGGCTGCCCCATGGCTGTTCCAAACTGGAAAATTCCATTTATTACAGAAACTTCTAATGCTGTAATTGTGGGCGAAGAAATGTGCACAGGCGAAAGAGGTACCCGAAATTTTGTGGAAAATACCGGAAATTCAATTGATCAGCAATTTGATTATATTGTGGACAGATATCTGAAAGTTGATTGTGCCATATTTACTCCAAACGAAGACCGCCTGAATCATATCCGTGAAATGGTAAAGGAATACAAAGCAGACGGTGTGCTGCATTACGGACTTCAGTTTTGCCAGCCGTACCTGCACGAATCCATGGGCATTGAAAAAAGTCTTGAAAAAGAAGGGATTCCTGTGCTCAGAGTTGAAACCGATTACAGTCAGGAAGACGCCGGCCAATTGAAAACAAGGATTGAAGCGTTTATTGAAAGAATTAAAGGATGATATTTCATAACCCCGGCCTTCAGGCCGGGGTTATAATAACTAGAAGTAATGAAAACAGCAGGAATAGACATTGGTTCGAGGACAATAAAAACAGTTTTTTTAGAAAATGGGCACATCCTTTCTTCACAGGTGGTGGAAAATACTTTTAACACCATAGAAGTGTGTAAAAAACTTCTTGAAAACAAGTCTTATGAAAGTATAACAGCCACGGGCTATGGGCGGCATCTTTTTGCCGAGCATTTTAAATGCGAAGTAATCAGCGAAATAAAAGCTTTTGCAACAGGAATCCATTTTCTATATCCACAGGTGCGCACCATTTTAGATATTGGTGGTCAGGACACCAAAGCCATTTCGTTGGATGAAAAGGGAAGAATCAGGAAATTTGAGATGAACGACAAATGTGCAGCCGGCACGGGGCGTTTTCTGGAGATCATGTCCATGGCATTACGATACAGCATTGATGAGTTTGGAAAAGCTGCGCTAAACACCAAAGAAAAAGAGAACATCAGCAGCATGTGTACTGTTTTTGCCGAATCGGAAGTGGTGTCTATGCTGGCAAAAGGCCACAACAGGGATGGAATTTCGCGGGGAATTCATTATTCAATTGCTGCACGTTCGGCTTCGCTGCTAAAAAGAGTGGGAATTGAGAATGATATTGCTTTTGTGGGCGGCGTTGCAAAAAATCCGGCCATCGGTGTTTTGTTGTCTGAATTGTTGGGAGCAAATTTGTTAATTCCTGAAAATCCTCAGATAACGGGAGCTTTGGGTTGTGCGATTCTCAATGCACCTTAACGGGTTTTGAGTCCTTCGGTACAATTGCAACACATTTCAATGTTTTTTCGCTCAGAAAAAACACTGTTTCTGAATTTATTGTACTCGTCCGATTTAAAAATTTTTCCGAAAGTACTATCATTCAGATCTCCCAAAACAAAAGTGGCATCTTTGTCGAAACAGCAAGGACTTACTCTTCCATCATGCAAAACCACGGCAGATGACCACATTCTGAAGCAATGGTTTTTTAAGGATGATTTTATCTGATATTTCCCCTGATTGTCTTTTTTGTATCTTGAATATTTATCTGATGAAGGAATCATTTCGGAATTAGAATCCGGATTATAAATCTGGGCCGTTTTTATTTTGGCACTGTCAGCCCCGTAGTATTTTGCAAATTTTCTGAAATCTATTATCTGGTGCTCATTGTGACTGAATACTAAAAACTGCAGCTCGATAAAAGGATTTGATTTTTTCAGTTTTTTCCTTTTATCCACAAGGGTTTTAATACCATCAACCACTTTCTGAAAATCACCATTAACCCGGTATTTCTCATAAGTTTTCTGATCAAGGCCATCCATTGAAATAATTATCCGATCCAGTCCTGCAGTGATAATTTTCTCACAATTATCCTCAGTTAAAAAATGCCCGTTGGTTGAAATTGCAGTGATAATTTTCTTGTTTTTTGCAATGGAAATTAATTTGGTCAGATCGGGATTTAGAAAAGGTTCGCCCTGAAAATAGAGGGTCAGATGCATGAGGTATGGAGATAATTCATCCATGATTTTCTCATAAAGCTCAGTACCGATATTTCCTTTTTTTCTGGAAAGTAAATCCATTCCCGACGGACACTGCGGGCATTTCAGGTTGCAAAGATTGGTGGGTTCAGCTGCCAAACTAAATGGCATTCCGCGGTGACTAATCTTTCCCGTTAGGCGGGATGAATAATAGGAGAAATATACCTTTAGAATATTAAGGCATTTCCTGATAGTCAGGGAATTCAGAAAACCAATGATATAAGCAGTATTGTAGTGCATTTGAATGTGAAGGTATGAAAATTTACTTATACTGGCAAGTTGGGAGACTGGTTCAACTCCCAAGTCGGGAGACAGTTTAACTCCCAAGTCTCCCGACTTGGGAGAGCGAGCGTGCGCGGGATATGTTCGGTTTCGGACAATATGTTCGGTTGTGATGCAAAAATCACTGTTATTTCAGGATTGAAATTTTGATGTATAAGTCTGTTTTACTGCTATTTACAAACTTTGGCACAGAAATGGCAATACAGTAAACAGACAATATTAGAAAAGAACAATAATATTAAAAAAACTATACCATGAAAAGCATTATCAAATCAATCGCCATTTTTGCACTGGTCTTTGCTTTTGGCAGCAGCCATGCGCAAACTGACACGCCATCAGAAGTATATATAAATAGATTTCCAACCGAAATAAAGGATAAACCTATTGAAAAATGCCCTATTAATCTACATGTTTACAACTACGGACTTAATTTGGAAGTAGTCTTTAACACCTCGCAGAATACAGGAATAGAATTTAAAATTTTAGATATCACAGGACGGACAGTTATATCTGAAAAAGTTTATCCTGACGGTTTAAAAACACTAAAAAGCTACAGTATTGATAACGTTCCTGCCGGAATTTACTTTGTCAATGCTGTCCAGGGAAAGGATGTATTTTCTAAGAAAGTTTATATTGGAGGTTAGTTACCTCAACAGCTCCGGTTTTTTCTGATAAAACTTACCCCAAGGTTCACTTTACCGGAGATTTTTAACAGTTAGACAAAAAGACTGCTGCAAGCGATTGCGGCAGTTTTTGTTTGGTTCAGTTGCAAACCATCACCCTCGCTCCCCAATCTTCTTTTTCATGATAAAATAAACCGGAATCCCAACCAGCACATAATCAATCCCGATAGAAGTATTTGGGTCTGTAGACGAAAATAGAATTGTTCATGAATATATATTATGTCATTTATATGTGATTACCATATTATTTTAAATATTATATATGAAACACTTAAAGTTTATTATTTAATATTTAATTACTATTTTTATAAACTAAATATTTATACAATTGATTAAAATGAACAAAAAAATTAACGTAAAAAATACTGAAGTTGTAATTATTACAATCAATAACGGAGATTACATCTCTCTTACTGATATTGCAAAATTCAAAACAGACGATACCAGTGCAGCAATTGGAAACTGGATGCGTAACCGAAACACCATCGAATTTCTTGGCATTTGGGAAACTCTTTACAACCCATCTTTTAAACCCCTCGAATTCGAGGGGTTTAGAAAAGAAGCCGGATTAAATGCCTTTACAATGTCACCATTAAAGTGGACCACCTCAACAGAAGCAATAGGTCTGGTTGTAAAATCCGGACGTTACGGCGGAACATTTGCTCATAAGGATATAGCATTTAAATTTGCCAGCTGGATTTCAATTGAATTTGAATTATACATTGTAAAAGAATTCCAGCGTCTAAAAGAAGAAGAACAAAAACATCTGGGTTGGTCTGCAAAAAGGGAATTGGCTAGAATTAACTATCATATTCACACTGCCGCAATAAAACAGAACCTAATTCCAAAGGAACTTTCTGCTGCACAAACTTCAGTTATTTACGCAAATGAAGCTGATGTTCTCAACATGGCTATGTTTGGATTGACCGCAAAACAATGGAGAGAAACAAACCCACGGTTAAAGGGAAATATTCGTGATTATGCAAGTATCAATGAATTAATTTGCCTTACCAACATGGAAAACCTGAATTCCCTGTTTATTAATGAAAAAATACCCCAAGAAGAACGATTAGTAAGACTTAATCAAATTGCTATACAGCAAATGTCTGTTTTACTGGATGTTGAAAACAGGAGGTTCTTAAAATGAAAATATATTCAAGGTTGCAAACCTTGAATATCGATGATGGATTTTACTCAGGGGGTGAGACAGCTTAACTCCCAAGTTGGGAGACTTGGGAGAGCGCGCGTGGGATATGTTCAGTTGTGATGCAAAAATCACCTTCTCTCCCCAATCTTCTTTTTCATGATAAAATAAACCGGAATTCCAACCAAAACAATGACCAATCCCGGCCATGTGTAATCGGGTTTGTAGATGAGCAATATTATCATGATAAAAGCGGCAGCTAAAATGTACAATGCAGGCAGCACAGGATAGCCAAATGCCTTGTAGGGTCTTTCTGCATTAGGTTGTTTTACACGCAATATAAATACTCCGGCAATGGTAAGAGAATAGAATATCAGAACTGCAAAAACCACATAATCGAGCAGGTTTCCGTACGTTCCGGAAAGGCACAACAATGATGCCCAGATGCACTGAACAAACAATCCTGCCGAGGGAACGCCCTTTTTATTGAGTTGCCCAACCTTTTTAAAAAACAATCCGTCGTTGGCCATGGCGTAATACACGCGGGAGCCCGAAAGAATGAGTCCGTTGTTGCAACCAAACGTGGAAATCATGATGAAAACAGCCATGATAACCGCGGCATATTCGCCAAACAATCCGCTGATGGAAGCTGTGGCAACCCGGTCGTTTGTTGCAAACTGAATGCCTTTTTCAAATGCTGTGGCTCCGTCTTCAACGCCTCTGAGCGGCAGGGTGTTCAGGTACACCATGTTTACCAAAATGTATATCACGGTAACGATGAGAGTTCCGAAGAACAAACTAAGCGGAATGTTTCTCTTGGGATTGATCACTTCGCCGGCGGTAAAGGTGATGTTGTTCCATGCATCGGATGAAAAAAGCGAGCCCACCATGGCAGTGCCAATGGCAGCGATAAGAGCAAATCCCGCCAGACCGGTGGCTTTTCCCCCGTCAATTTTCATGGCATCCCAAAAAATCAAAGAGTTTCCCGTATCGGCAGCAGAGCTTTTCACGAAGAAAAACCCGGCAATTAAGAATGCAACAAGCACAATGGCTTTAGTGGATGTAAAGAAATTCTGGATAATCTTGCCCAATTTTATGCCCTGCGTGTTAAGCCAGGTGAGAATTATTATAGTTGAAATAGCGAGGATTTGCACCGTATTAAATTTTACAAATCCCACGTCAAGCCACACGTTGTCCTCTGAAAAGAAAGGAAAAAGCACTCCGGCAAACTTGGCAAAAGCCATGGCTACCGCGGCAATGGTACCGGTCTGAATAACCGTGAACAATGTCCATCCATAAAGGAAACCCGTAAGCGGATTGTAAGCTTCGCGCAGATAGACATACTGCCCGCCCGCTTTGGGCATCATCGAAGCCAGTTCGCCGTAGCTGAGGGCAGCCAGAATGGTCATCACTCCGGTTACCGCCCAGGCCACCAAAAGCCAGCCCGGAGCGCCCAGGGTACGTGACATGTCGGCACTGACAATAAATATTCCTGAACCAATCATTGATCCCACAACAATTGCAGTAGAGTCGAATAGATTTAAACTCCGTTTAAAAGAAGGTTCTCCTGGCTTTTGCATATAACATTATATTTAAAACCAGATAAAGATAATGATTGTTTTGAAAAAAAATAACCCCGGCTTGCAGGCCGGGGTTATTTTTATAATACAGCTTTTTTTCTTTTCATGTTGCCGCCCAAGGACAGACCCCAATATTTAACCCTGCGAGCCAAATAATACATAACAGGAACCAAAACCAGAGTGAGGAATGTGGCAAAAGTCAATCCGAAAATTACTGTCCACGACATATTGCTCCAGAACATGGCCATATTACCGCCGATGTAAAAATTCGGATCCAGGTTATTCAACAAGCCTTCAAAACTTATATTCAATCCAATAGCCATTGGTAAAAGGCCAAGAATGGTAGTAATAGCCGTTAATAAAACCGGACGCAAACGGGTTTTCCCTGCCATCACGATACAATCTTTTACATCACTCCATGGAAGATCATTATTTTCAGCAAGTCCGAGCTCTTCCTTTTTACGGCCTTTTAAAAGATCAATATAGTCAATGAGCACAATGGCATTGTTAACGGCCACCCCCGCCAGTGAAATAATTCCGATTCCGGTCATTACCACAATAAAACTCATATTGAAAGTCGCCAATCCGCCGAAAACGCCGATTGTACTAAACAAAACAGAAGTAAAAATGATAAACGGTTTCACCAGTGAGTTGAACTGAATCACCAGAATCAGGAAAATAAGAGCAGCAGCAATACCAAAAGCTACAACAATAAAATCCATTGATTCCTGCTGGTTTTGCATTTCACCACCACCAAATGAATATTTGTAACCTTCAAAATATTCGGGCATCTGATATCCGTCAAGCAGTTTTTTAATTTGTTCGTTAATTTCATTGGCATTAAAACCTTCCACAGCATTGGATGAGATGGTAATCACCCTCTTCAGATCTTTTCTTTTCACCGATCCGAAGGTTGTGCTGTTTTCATAGGAAATAACTGACGAAATGGGAACCTGTACAAGTTTTCCGCGGGTATTTCTGAATGTCAGCTTCTGGTTCATAAGCGCCGGAATGTTGTAGCGGTACTTGTCATCCAAACGAAGCTGCATGGGATATTCATCCTCACCGATTTTGTAGTCAGAAATATCTTTTCCGTAAATAGCTGTTCTTAAAGCCCCTGCAATCATCACGGTTGACAATCCAAACCTTCTTGCCTTGTCCCTGTCAATGGTAATAATCATTTCCTGCTTGCCGGTTTCCACATCGAGTTTGAGTTCTTCAATTCCCTCAATGTCTGAATCATCAATAATCTTTTTAACCGTATCGGCATACTGGATGAGTTTGGTGTAATCATCACCGGTAACCTCAATGTTGATGGGTTTGCCGGTGGGCGGACCCATTCTGTTTTTTTCGAAACTTACTATCACGCCGGGATATCGTCCGGACAGACTGTCGGTAAGCATCTTCATCACTTCAGAGGTTTTTACGCCCTGACGAATCTCATAATCAACAAATGTAATTGTAATCAAACCCTTGTTAGGCATTGATCCTCCGGTGGAATTCATATCATTTTCACCAACTGCGCCTTTACCTACATTTGCCAGAACTGACTTAACAATACCCATTTCCATTTCCTTTTCAAGAAATCTGTCAATATCCTTTTCAATGACCATTACCATTGAATCAGTGGTGGTAATATCGGTTCCAAGGGGAAGTTCAACTTTAAGGTTAATGTAATCAGGATCATTGGTTGGAAAAAGTTCAACCTTTGGATTGTTTCCAAAATAAAATCCCATTGTCAGGAATAGCATAATAAAAGTTCCGAAAAAGAAATAAACCGGATTTCTGCCTTTAAGCGAAAACCTGATAATCCTTAGATAGAAATTTTCGAGCCAGGGCAGAAATTTTTTCTGGAAGGTTTCTCCAATCCTGTAGAAAACATATACATTTAAAAGTGTCATGGCAGTACTGATAATAAAAAGGTTCAGACCAATGGCAGGTTTAATCATCAATCCGATTAATCCAAACCCACCCGCAATAATCAATCCCCTCTTTAAGCTTGGTTTTTCCTCATTGGTTTTCACGAAAGAAGATGAAAAAACCGGCGTGATAAACAGTGCCACAAACAGAGATGATGCGAGCACAATAACCAAAGTAACGGGCAAATAAACCATAAAACTACCAATCATAGAATCCCAGTATGCAAGCGGAAGAAATGCTGCCACTGTAGTAGCGGTCGAAGCAATAATTGGCCAGGCTATTTCGCCCACAGCATTTTTTGCTGCCGAAAATTTTGAATGCCCCTGAAATATGTATCTGTAAATAACCTCCACCACAACAATGGCATTATCAACCAGCATCCCCAGGGCAAGTATCAAAGCGAACAAAACGATCATGTTTATTTTAAAACCTATTAAATCCAATATAGCAAAGGACATAAACATTGAAAGCGGGATTGCCAGACCAACAAACAAAGCATTGCGGGTTCCCAAAAACAGATATAACACGATTATCACAAAAATAATGGACATGGCCATGCTGTCTTCGAGACTTGAGAGCTGCTTTTTAATCAGATCAGACTGGTCATTTGTGGTGGTAATTTTTAATTGTTCCTCGTCGGGAATGACATTTTCGTCGCGGGCCTCGTCAAGCATTTTCATGATTTGAGCTATAGCAGAAAGGAGGTTTTCGCCGCTTTTCTTAACAACCTGAAGCGAAACAACGGGTTTGTGAAAGAGCCTTGTGTAACTGGTGGCTTCCTCATAATCTTCATAAACATCGGCAATCTGCCATAAATACACAATATTGTTATCCTCATGTTTTACCACGATATTTCTTACTTCATCCAGACTGGTAAATTCGCCTGTAGTACGCACGGTTCTTCTGGTTCCGCCAAGTTTTACTTCACCACCCGACATGGAAATATTTTCCTGTGCAATGGCGCCTTCAATATCCCCGAATCCCACTTTAAAAGATTCCATCTTCAGCGGGTCCACATTAATTTTGATTTCCTTTTCAGAAACACCCTGGGTTACAACCTTTGAAACTTCGCTAACGGTCTCAAATCTTTCCTCAAGTTTTTCAGAGAATTTTTTAAGCTCATCAATTGAGTAATCACCACTCAGGTTAATGTTTATAATGGGAAACTCGGAAAAGTCAATATCCCTGACCATGGGATCCATTGGCAGGTCATTGGGCAATTCACTTTTTGACTTGTCAACAGCTTCCTGAACATCTTCGAGGGCATCATCAATTTTAACGTTGGAGTTAAACTCGATGAAAATCATAGAAGCATCCTGAGAAGAGGTTGACTTGATGGTTTTGATTCCCTTGATTGATTCAAGTTCCTTTTCAATGGGTCGGGTAACAAGGTTTTCAATATCCACAGGAGGGTTTCCCGGGTAAGTTGTCTGAACCATCACGTAAGGGAAAGTGATATCAGGAAACAATTCCTTAGGAAGGTTAATGTAAGAGATTGCGCCGAACAATAAAATCATGAATGTCATCAAAAACATTGATGTTTTATTTTTCAGGGCCATGGTAGTAAGCTTGAATTCCCTGAGCTTACTTATTTCGTTATTCTGATTTTCCATTTCTGATCTGTTAAAATTTAATTTTTGATTTTAACTTCTGTACCACTGGTAACAAGCTGATAACCATCAACAATGACCTTGTCGCCTGCCTCAAGTCCTTCAAGTACTTCGGTGCGATCGACATAGGTAGATCCCGGAACGATGTATTTTTTTTCAACAAATGCTTTACCGTTCTTTTCAATTGCTACGAAAACAAAATTTTTCTTTTCACCGCCGCGTGCCATCTCATCTTTAATAATTATTGACGGTACTACCATAGCAGAATCGGTTTCATAGTCTTTGATTTTGATATAAGATATGATGTTTGGTTTGAGAATTTCCTCCCTGTTTTTAATCTGTACCTGAATTTTAAACGACCGGCTGTCGAGATTCACCACATTTCCAGTTCTGAAAACCGGTTCGTGCAGCACAATGTCTTTATAGGCGGGGAAGGTAATAAGGACCGTATCCCCTTTCTTTACATGTGAAAGATAAAATTCTGACACTGCAGCGTTAATATTTAACTGGTCAAGGTTTACAAGTTGCATAACCTGTATGCCCGGACTGGCCATTTCGCCTTCGCGGAGGTAAATTTCGTCAATGATACCGCTAAAAGGAGCCACAATTGAGTACATTGCCTGCTGGCTTTTAAGCGTCTGCAATTTTTCTTCAAGCGATTCCTTGCCGTTTTTAGCCTGGAGATATTGTACTTCGGAGCCAATTTTCTGATCCCAAAGTTCCTTCTGTTTTTCGTAAAGCACGGTGGCCAGTTCCAAAGCAGTTTCAATTTCGTCAATGGTATTTGAAATTACTGCCGAATTAAGCGAAACCAAAACCTGTCCCTTTGAAACACGCTGACCTTCCTGAACATGAATTTTTCTGATTTGAGCAGGCACTTCTGAACTTACAAATGCATCTTCGATGGCCTCAACCGAGCCGCTTACCTGAAAATAGTGCGCAAATTTTTCGGGTTGCATGGTTTTGACATTTACCTTGATGTCGTGGTCTTTTTTCTGTTCACCTGTATCTTCCTTTTTGCCACCGCAGGCCGATAATAAAGTTAAGACTGCTATTCCTGTTAAAATTATTAATCTATTGTACATTGTGTATATTTTTAATAGTTATTTATTGCTTTATCTAATGTGTTTTTTGCTTTTAAAAGATCCAGGATTGCCGTGAAGTAACCCATTTGAGTATTTAGCATTTGGTTTTGAGCTTGTGTCAACTCCATGCTCGATACCGACCCATTTTGAAATTTGATTAATGTATTGTCGTAAATTCTTTTTGAGAGATCCAGATTGTCTTTTTCAAGTATATATTTATTGTTTGCAGTAATAAAACTGTTTCTGGCTTGTTCTACCTGCATATTAAGAGCCTGCTCGACATTTAGCTTGTTATTTTCGATTTGCAACAGCTCCAGTTTTGCTTGCTGAATTTTTACATGTCGTGTACCGGATGCGAAAATTGGAACTTTCAGACTTACTCCGATCATATCGGGAGAAGTAAAGTTAAATTCAGGTGTTTTCATCTGTTCCTGATGTCTGTAAAAAGCCGACAGGGTAGGAAGATTGGTCGATTTTTGTCTTTTCAAAGATAAACTGGTGATTTCTTCCTGAACTTCCAACATTTGATAATCAATATTTTTACCAATATCGAATGGCTGAAGAAGAATTTTATCAGATTCAACAGTACTTAAAATAGTTTCAGCAGATTCGGTAAGTGAAATTTCCTGATCCATATTCATGCCCATCTGATATTTCAGCAATAATTTAACCGTATTGATTTGTTTCTCAACTGATATTTTAGCATTTGTAAGGTTATGAGTTGTAAGCTCAAGCTGATCAACTGAGGTTTGGTCAAGGAAACCCACTTTATTTGTGGCTTGCAAATCGGCAAGAATTTTCTCTGTATTTTCAAGTGAATTAGTTATAATCTTTCTGTTTTCCTCTAATATTTGAACCAGCGTATAAGTCTCTTTTATTAAAAGTTTGGTTTCGATTTTTGCTTTTTCAAGACTAAGTGCTGAAACCTGCTGAAATGTTTTTGCTGCCTGAAGTCCAACGATATACTCACCGCTAAAAATCAACTGACTGACAGTTATGTCCCAGGTCACATTTTCCTTCACGCCAAGTTGAATTGGTTCAGGCATTACATAATGAGACAAAACATCACCTGAGGTTAGTGGAATTGAAGGGTCCATAGATGCCCAGTCAATATAACCGCCAAAGCTCATTTCGGGAACCGTAAAAACATTTTGATAGTTTACGTTACCATTAACCTGAGGCAGTCCAATGGCTGTGGTTTCCCAGACTTTCTTTTTAGCAATTTCGATATCGATAATTGCATTTTTCACACTTGTGTTGTTAATCAAAGCATATTCCTGTGCCTCTTTTAGTGAAAAAGCTGTTTTTTGTTCAGGCACCTTTTCGTCCTGCGCTCCTGCCGTCCAAAACAAAAATAAAAATGCCGGCAGAAGTAAAAATTTTCTATTCATTCTCTATGTAATTAAATTTTTTAATATTGTTTTCGAAATATTTAATTCCCTTTTCATTGGCAATTCCCCTGATATGGTAAGTGAGAATTTCCCTTATTACTGCCGGCGAAGTAAATTCCTCAACGGTAAAAAAATCATTTTCAATGATTCCCTCAACCCTTGAAAGATAAAGCTTGGCAATAATTTTTTCGTTAACATCACTCCGGTAATACCCTTCAGTTTTTCCCTTTATCAGATTCTGAAGAATTGAATAATACATTCCATCATGCCTTTTTTTCTGGATTTTCATGTAAGAATCAGGGTAATATTTTTTCAAATCATATTCCATTGAGGGATTATGCTCTTTCAACATTCTGTTGATACTTTTGTTCACCGCAAAAAGTTCGTCAATGGCATTTTCAACATTACCTGTATCCATCATGTGGCATGATTCACGGCGCCTTATTTCAAAGTCCACAACTTTGTCGACCAGTTGGGCTTTATCTTCGACATACTGGTATAAAGTCTTTTTTGAGATACCCAGTTCTCGTGCCACATCGTCCATTGTAATGCTTTTCACTCCGTATTTTCTGTACAGGTGAAAAACCTTTTCAAGTATTTTTTCAAATTCGCTTTCCATAATAAAAAACTTTAAAAACTCAGGAAACAAAATTAGTAATAAAAGTTTCCAAAGTATATTAAGTTTTTGTTAATTTTTATTAAAAAACTTTTGACCAAAAGTATTTCGCTAAGGATTAATTATTTAATAAAAATAGGTGAAATGGGGAAATTGGTCGGTGAAGTGATTGAAAGGGATGTTAAAGGTTGGAAGGCAAAAGCCAGCATAAAAACCCAAAGCCAATCGCCTACCCTTCACAAAACATTTGACATCAAATATTTGACATCATACATCATACATAAAAAAAACCGCCCCAGGCGGTTTTTTTATCAGGTTTTCATCGTAACCGGCTGCCCGGTCGTTTCAAGCACATTCCACCACAATTCGCTTTCAAGGTTGATTTTCTTTCTTTCCTTAACGGCGATTGGAATGGGCAGGTAAGTAAAGGCATGATTCCAGTACCCAACCACACAACCGGTTTTTCCTGCCATGGCACCGTGTACGGCGTTTTGGGCGAGCAGACTGCAGAATTTGCTGTCGTTGGCGTTGGCTGCCGCGCTTCGGATGATATAGCTCGGGTCGATATATTTTAATGAATAAGGAAATTTTTTATGCTCAAATTCCTCAGCAATTTTATCTTTCAGGAACAAGCCGATGTCTTTGTGTTTTACATTGCCTGAGGCATCTTTGGTCACATCACCGCTTTCAAAGAGGTGCTGACCGGCTCCTTCGGCAACGACAATCAATGCATGACGGCGTTCTTCGAGACGTTTTCTGAGTTCTTTCAAAAATCCCCTGCCCCCGTGAAGTTCAAAATCCATTTCGGGAATAATCACATAATTGACTTCCTGCATGGAAAGGGTAGCGTTTGCGGCAATAAAACCTGAGTCACGTCCCATAAGTTTAATAAGTGCAATGCCGTTATACGCACCCACTGCTTCATTATGCGCATCACGGATAATATCCCGGGCAATTGAAAAAGCAGTTTCAAAACCAAAGGATTTTTCAATGTATCCTATGTCATTGTCAATGGTTTTGGGAATTCCAATCACTGAAATCTTTAACCCGCGGGCAGCAATCTCGTTGGAAAGGTCATTTGCGCCACGCAATGTGCCGTCACCGCCGATACAGAACAAAATGTTGATGTTGTTGTTTTCAAGGGTGTCAACCATTTCGGGTACGTCCTGATTTCCGCGCGAAGAGCCGAGAATGGTTCCTCCCATAAGGCTGATATTTTCAACCATTTTCGGGGTAAGATCAATAAAAGAATGGTTGTACTTGGATATAAGGCCTTCGTAACCATATTGTATGCCAATTACCCTGGTGATTTTATAACGGTAATTCAATTCCATAACCAGACTGCGGATTACATTGTTTAATCCGGGGCAAAGTCCGCCGCAGGTAACAATGGCAACTTTGGTTTTTGCCGGCTCAAAAAAAAGCTTTTCCCTTGGTCCGGCTTTTTCAAAACTGATCGGCATCTCGCCGGTTTCTTTACATTTCAGAAAATTCGAAAGAGAATTATCGTATAAAACTCTTTCTTCGTCGGTAATATAATTAAACACTCCGTCTCCGCTAATTGAAGACAGCTTAAGCGGTGACGCGACCGAGCAGCGGCCGAGCATTTTTACTGTAAAATCGTCGTTTATCATTTTAATGAAATTTAATCTATTGCAATATAGTAAAAATTATTAAGATGCATTTTTATCATGTATAAAGAAATTTTCAGTACATGACAAATAAATTATATTGGAACAACGAAACTGGATTCCAGATAGTTAAAGAAGATTTCGACCAACGGGAGAAATCTTAAATTCAACTACCTTAAGTTTATTACTCCATTACGTTTTGTCATGTACACAAAAAGAAATTATAATACAAATCAACATTTAATTATCAGCTATTCCGATGTTTTCTAAAAAACACAAATGGAAAATGAACCTTTCCTCCTTTTTTTTGTTTAAAAAATAAGTATAAAATTTAAACACCATTTTAATTGATTATAAAAATGAAAACATTAATTATAAGTTACCTGCCCGGAAAAGATTATTCAAACACAAAAAAGTTGTTTGATCACATCATGGCAAAATTTGAAAACAAAGAATACAAACATATAGATTTGCTTGAAGATAAACCCGAGTTTTTTGACAATGACAGTCTGATGGCCTACTATCAAAGAAATTATCAGGGAAAGGAAATATCTGAAGAGCTTAAAAAAAGTGTTTCAAAAATGGATGCATTTGCAAATCAGGTAAAAGAAGCTGATATCATTATTATGGCTTATCCCATGCATAATTTTGGAATTCCAGGAATTGTTAAAACCTGGTTTGACAACATCATGCAAAAAGGCATGGCATTTGATTATGGCCCAACCGGTCCGTTTGGCATGTACAAAGGGAAAAAATCCTTAACCGTTTACACCAGCGGGGGATCATATACTCCGGATAAAGTGTCAATTAACTATCCCGAATGGAATACACTTGAGCTTCTAGCAAAAATAGAATTTGCATTTATGGGGTTTGAAAAAGCCGAAGTAATTGGCGCAACAACATCAAATCCCAAAATGAAAGAGGAAAATATGGATACTGCAAAAGCAAAGATTGATGCTGTGTTGAATGAATGGTATTCCTAAATTTATTTTTTGCCGCTAATGCACAAATTATACATTAGCGCATTAGCGGCAAAAACTTATCTGCTTATTACAAATCTTTCCTTAGTATTGAATTTTTCTGATTTTATTTTCAATACATACACACCATTTTCAAAACCTGAAATATCCAATGTTGTTTTAATGGCTGAAATAGTTCCTGTTGAAACAATCTGTCCGGCTGCATTTACAATTTCGTAATTCACGCTGGTTTCTGATGGTGCTTCAATATTCAGGAAGCTGTTTGCCGGAACCGGATACACAGAAATTTCCAATTTGCCGTTTTCAGCAACATTTACACCCACCCCGTTGTCTTCAAGATTTGAAACCGACTGGCTGTAGGGTCCTGTCAGGTCTTTTCCTGGTCCGGTAGGATAGCATGCCTCACCTTTATCAACTGCAACACGGTATTCCAGAGGAACTGCCGGAGCCGAAACATCAGTCCATGCTGTTAAGCTTGAGGAAATAGTATAAACAAGTGAGAAAGTCCCGCCCACATTGGCGCGGTAAATCTTATAAGAGGGGTATGAGAATCCCTGATATTCGTCCCAGTCCAGTTCATAACCCGAGGGTGAACCCGGACTAACCTGCAAGTGGATGGTTTTATGGGCAGTACATGACTCAATTGGTGATTCATTCCCACAATCATCAACGCAGGTAATTTTGTAGAAATATGCCTGCGAAGCGGGATCCACACCGTCATCTATCCAAACGCTGATATCATCGAAGTTTCTGTAACCGATTGAATCATACACGCCGGCCACAACAGACTCGCGGTATACTTTAAACATCACAGTATTTACACCGGCAGTTTTTTCCCAAACAATTAAATTGTCACCCGAAAGCGTATCAACGGTAACCATGCAGATTTGCTCGTCGTTAAATGGGTAGCGATATGAAATATTGATATCATCGTAAGATGTACAGCCTGTGATCGAATTGGAAACGGTAACCGAATAATAACCGGGAATTGTGGTTGAATAAGTCGGATTGGTTGACCCGTCGTTCCAGTCATATGAATAATCAGCACTATAACCCGGGTCGAGCACGGTTGTTTCATAACCGCAAACCATTACATCTTCGCCCAATTCGATATCGGGAAGGGGATTGACAGTAAGCATCACAGCGTCTGAATTTTCAGAACCAAAAGCATTTGAAACGTAGCATCTGTAATGATAACCGTTTATTGAAACAGGAGCACTGGTAATTGACAATGCATTTGTTTGAGATCCTGAATATACAGCATCATCAACAACATCAGCCCATGAAACTCCGTCATTTACCTGCCACTGGTATTGCAATCCAATTCCGACCGCAGACACGGAGAATGGAACATTCTGTAGTTCGCAGATGGTCTGTTCAACCGGCTGGACTGAAACCCCGTCAAAAAGTGAATATCCTGCAAGCGCTACTGATATAGATGATCTCGTTGTGGATGCGGTACCAGTTGTTACATCAAAATCTACGGTGTTATTCATATCGGCAACAATAAAAAAATTGCTCAGGTAAATGTTTGAGTACTTAATAAATGAGTAGCCGGATCCCTGAAGAACATTCCCCCAAAGAAAATCACCATCTGTATTATAGCATGCAAAAAAGCCACTTTGAGAACCTGAAAGAGCGACATTATACATGTCGGGGCCGGGATCCAGATCCGTGGTCATTGAAATGGCTCCGGCCAGCAAAATATTTCCTGAAGCATCGAGGTTTGCAATGTTTTGGGCGCCCAGATTGAAGTTCCAGAGAGCACCGCCATTTTGATCAATTTTATAGAGGGCGCTGTAAGTTGTGTAAATAATATTTTTACCGGCATCAGCATTTATGGAATTGACGTTTGCCACGGGAGAAAATGCCCATATAAAGTTGCCTGATCCGTCATACTTGGCAATATAAGAAGAGCCGGTTACATTGGCAGTGCCGGTTCCCGGATCAAAATCGGGAGTGCCTTCAACAGAACCTGAAAAAATCAATGAACCATCAGAGTCAACAGTCGCAAACCATGAATAATTTAAATTCGTTACACCAATTCTCTTGGCCCAGATATATGCCCCTGCCGATGTGTATTTTGCGAAGAAAATATCCTGTGTGCCAACAGCGGTAAGATTTTGTGTTCCGGCTCCCGGATCAAAATCCATGGTTCCCGGAAAATCTCCGGTAAGGTAAATATTTCCGGAATTATCAAGATTAATGGTCTTTCCATAATCACCACCTGCAGTGGTCAGACGTTTAACCCAGGACAATACTCCCAGATTTGTGTATTTTGCAAAAAACACATCATAACTTGCTCCCGTTAAATTATATGCTGTAACCGAAGGGTCAAAATCCACTGCATTCATAAAATATCCTGTAATATAAATATTTCCTGCATTGTCAAGGCAAATATCGTTGGGTATGCAAAAATCCGTTCCACCTGATCCGCCAATCTGTTTAGCAAACAACAAACTGCCATTGACATCATATTTAGCGATAAACATATCGCTCCCTCCTGTATTGGTTAGATTTACTGTAGCGCCTGTTATATCAAAATCTGTGACCTGACTAAATGTTCCGGTAACAATAGTATTTCCGGAAGCATCTGTTGCAGAAGCTTTGTAATCAGTTGAACTGGCACAGGTAGTGGCGCCCGACCATAAATGAGTCTGGGCCATGGAAATATTTGTCAATACTATTCCGGCAAATAAAAAACAAAAAGTTATAATTTTCATAGTTTTCAGGGTTTATTATGATGTAAATATACAAAATAATATATTTTTCAAAAATAATTTAATATAAATTTGATTTTCAGCATAATGATTCCGGTTTTCATCCTTAAATTTATTTCATCGTTTGTTTTAAATTTTTACTATTTTTATACGTTCTTTAAAAACACATATCATGAAAAGTATGCGCTTATTTATTGCATTATTGGCACTCAGTGCTTTTGGTTTTTGTCAGACACTGACTCCGGTCATTGATCAAAAAGGTAAATGGGGTTACCAGAATGAAAAAAATGAGATGGTAATTGAATACCAGTTTCTGAATGCCGACAGGTTTACGGGAAATATGGCCAGGGTAGTTACCGACAAAGGGCCAAACCTCATCAATAAAAGTGGAACCTTATTGATCAATATTCCCCTTGATGGTGTATATATGATAAATGAAAAACTGTGTTATATCACCGACAAAAAAAACAATAAAAATCTGGTCAATGATGAAGGCAAATTACTGTCTGATAAATGGTTTACTTATATCAGTCAGCCAAATAACGGATTTATTTTTGTTCAGATCGGTGATAAAAACGGAGTTTTAAATGATTCGGGAGAAAAGCTTACTGATGTTGTTTATAGCACCTGCCAAACCTTCACAAAAAACTACTTTGTAGTAAAAGGCGAAAAAGGATATGCTTTTTTTGATAAGACTGGCGCACTGTCATCGGAATCATGGTTTGATGACATGACGTTTACCCGGACTGAAAATATGCTTTGGGCAAAAAAAGGCACAAAATATGGTTTTGTAGATGAGACAGGAAAAACCGTTTTACCTTTTGAATACGATGGTGCACGATCATTCAGTGAAAAACTTGCTGCTGTTAAAAAAGGAACGAAATGGGGTTTCATTGACGTGACCGGAAAAGTAATTATTGACTATAACTATGAAAATGTTTCAAATGGATTTTCTGAGGGACTTTGTGAGGTATCAATGAATTTTAAATCAGGATTTATTGATCTCACCGGAAAAACGGTTATAGATTATCAGTATGATTATGCCGCCGACTTTTTTATGGGATACAGTTATGCAACCATTGAGGAAAAATACGGCATCATAGACAAAAATGGCAAAACGGTGATACCCTTTGTATACACCGATATTTCATACGATCATGAATTCATTTTGGAAAATTTTGGTTTTTTCCCATTAATGAAGGATAAAAATTATGTGTTGGTATCGCCTGTACTTGAAAAAGAAATTTCACCCGAATTTACTTTATACCATGAAGATATGGGCTATGAAAATATTCCCTTTTTCCTGATGCAGGACAAAAAGGGCAAATGGGCTGTTGCCAATACAAAGCCGGGGATGATTTCGGGTTTTGAATTTGATTTAGTGGACCTCCGTGAATACTATATATTCGAATTTATTCGCAGCAACCGCAAACTCATAGTAAAAAAAGACAAGAGCTATGCAATTATTGACACAACAGGCAGTTTTGTCCTTTCAAGACTGAAAAATATTGACCTGGAATCAATTTCAAACGGGTATAAATATATTAAATATGAGAAAGAAGGGAAATTCGGATTTTTCAACGACAGCATGACCGTTACCACTCCCTGCATTTTCACAACAATCGACATGAACTTTTTAAATGACTGGGGGTTCGACTGCACTTACGCACAAAAAGACGGCAAATACTGTATAGTTGATATTAGCGGAAAGATACGCATTGACGGTCTTGATGCTTTTAACTCTGCATATATGGAAAATGAATCGGAAATATTCATCACCTCCAAAAACGGTAAGTTTGGCGCGATAAACAGGGAATTTCAGGTTGTGATTCCATTTGAATATCAGGATATATTTCCAAAAGAACCCGATCAGCTATATGGAATCCAGGCAATCATGTGCAAAAAGGACGGCAAGTACGGACTGGTTTCAGTAGATGGAACTCCCATAAAGGATTTCATATACGAAAAAGTTGAAGTATTTGACATGCCGCTTTACAAGGGATACCGCGACGGTAAATGGTATGTTGTGGATGGAGAGAGGGAAGTTCCTGAGAATGAGTGGTAGGATTTGAGGTTCGGAGTTGGGAGTTGGGAAGGATATGGATAACTAAATAAAATATGAGTACCTTAGTTGCTTGATTACTTAAGTATAAAGAGTGTTTTTTCAAATGAATTTTGTTTTTAAAATCTTATTGTTTACTTGTTTACTGCCACTTTTTTCGAAGTCGCAAAATTCATCTGTGGATAGTTTGAAACGAGAACTTAAAACATCCTTTCTAAAAGCAAAATTACATAATGATCTGGCCGCGATTTTAGTTGACAGCATTCCAGAAACGGCTTTATGGCATGGCAGGCAGGCATTAAAATTTGCAAAAAAAGAAAAAAACATTATTGAAGAAGGAAATGCCAATGTTTTTTTTGGGGAGTATCATTACTACACAGGCGACTATGACAGTTGTATGCTGTTTTATAATAAAGCCTTAAAGATTTTTGAGAAAGAAAGTGATTATGTCGGGACTTCCACCGTGCTAAACAATATTGGTGCAGTATATTACCAGACAGGTGAATATGACAGGGCAATAAAAATCTATGGAAAGACGCTTAAACTGGCAGAAACAAATAAGGATGATAAAGGAATTGGACTTGCATGGAATAACCTTGGATCAATCAGGCAGCTAACCGGTGAAAACGTTGAGGCATTAAAATGCTTTGAAAAATCACTTGAAATTAAAAAGAAAATTAAGGATCAGAAGGGATTGGCATACTCCTACAATAACATCGCATATATACATGATTTGTGGAGCGAATATGAAAAAGCCATCAGTTATTACCTTAAATCACTGAAAATAAGCGAGGATCTGGGTGACAAACATCTTTCAGCTATAACATACAGTAATATTGCCGGAGTATATAAAATTTGGGGTAATTATCCCAAAGCACTGGAATATTACAATATTTCCATGGAGATTAAGGAAGAAATTAATGATCAAAAAGGCATTGCCACAATGATCAACAATATTGGCACTGTAAAGGAACTTGAGAAAAAATACAGCGAAGCACTTTCGTTCTATGAAAAATCCTCCGATTTATTTATTAAGGTTGGATTTAAAAGCGGTGAGGCTGCCTCGTACAATAACATCGGAAGTGTTTTAAATAAAATGGGCGATTATAAAAAGGCTATATTATACCATGAAAAATCACTTGCAGTAAATACCGAGCTGAATAGTGGCCGGGGCATTGTGATGATTCTGCAAAATCTTGCTAAAGATTATTTGTCTACTGGAAACACCGGAAAGGCCATGGAATATATCCGGCCAAGTATCAGCAAGGCAAAGGAGATAAATGAGAAATCATTGCTTTCTGATTCCTATAAAATTCTTTCCGATATCTATCTGAAAAATGCAGATTTCAAATCGGCTTATACTTATTATAAAAATCATACCGAACTGAAAGATTCCCTATTCAACGAAACAAAACATCAACAGGTTTCCACCCTTCAAACCAGATTTGAAACTGAGCAAAAAGAAAAAGAAATTGTTTTGCTTGAAAACGAAAAAGAAATCACCAGTCTCGAAATGGACAAAAAAAACGCCTCTCTCGAATCTCAAAGGGAAAAAATCAAAATATATCTGGCAGCCCTGGTGATGATTATTATTTTCTCAGGAGTTCTTTTCATGATGTACCTGCAAAAACAAAAGTCTTATAAAATTTTATTGAAAAAGAACATTGAAATTGTTGAAAAAGAAAAAGAGCTTGAAAAAATCAGGCCACCAGAGGTGATAACCAGAGAAGCAATTATTCATCAAGAGGAAATCCAAATCCCCGAAGATAAATATTCATCTTCAACCCTGAATCAGGAACAAAAAAATCAGTTGGTGGCAGGGCTTTCTTTATTAATGGATGAAGAGAAATTCTATCTCAACCCTCAGTTGACCATTGAAGAGGTGTCTGAAAACCTTGGTTCAAACCGGCGATATGTATCCCAGGCAATTAATGAAGAGTTTAAAATGAACTTCAGCAACTTTATTAATGAATATCGGGTTAAGGAAGCCCGCAGACTTTTGCTCAGTCCGGATTTTGCCAACCTCACCCTCGAAGCCATTGCATCAAAATCCGGTTTTCATTCCCGTGCCACTTTTATTACCGCGTTCAAAAAATTTACCGGATTAACGCCTTCTTATTTTCAGAAATCGTCGAAATAGAAGTAATTAGACTAATCGGTTTGTTTTTTGTCAATGTACTGAATTTCTTATGGTTAAATTTGTCTTATTTCTGTTTTTTGTCTAAATTGCTAAATCTTGACAGGCATTTTTTGTATATAAGAAATACTTGCACGATTTTTACAGTACAATTTGGGTAAACCAATAATTTAAAAATTATGAGAAAGCTATTTTTGACACTAACACTTGTAAGTTTTATACTTACTATTAATGCGCAATTTCCTTCTTATGTGAAGAAAGTTGACTGCAAACCGAACGGCACAGTTTCTGTTACCGGGAATTTATCTACCGGTAAAAAAATTGACGACCTTTCATGGGCATCAAACAGTTCTGTTGCCTGTTGGCCTGCAACACAAAACACAAAATTCAGGGGAAACCATGTGTTCTTTTCTACTGTTACCCCAAAAAGATCTGAAATGTATATTAAAGTCATTCCCGATGACAAAAATGCAAACTTCAGCATTTACGCGTACCAGATGGGAACCAATAAATACACAATGGTGCCTGAACTTACTACCTGTCTGACTTGCGAGGCCGAGCACAAATGGGATTATCCAAAGGCCGGTAAAACACAGGACCACACCCGAGAGATTTATCTTAACGCTCTTGATGATCCATGGAACGTGGTAATCGGAGTTGTGGGTGCCGACGGACTAACAACCGGCGGTTTTAAACTTGAAATTAAAGTTGTGGGTGGCGAAGAAGAAGTTGTTCTTCCTCAGGCTACAGTAAAAGTCAACCCTGTTGATTGTAAGGCAAACAATACTGTTTCTTACAAAGGTGATCTGAAAAACGGAGTGGTCATTAACGACCTTTCCTGGGCTTCAACAAGTCAAAATGCCTGCTGGCCTGCAACGCAGAACGCCAAATTCACCGGAAACCATGTGATGTACAAAACCGTGATTCCAAAACATTCCGAAATGTATGTGAAAGTCATTCCTGATGACAAAAATGCCAATTTTTCTATTTACGGATATGAAGTGGGAACCACAAACAATTCAATTGTCCCTAATCTGGCAAGCTGCGTTGCCTGTGAAGCCGAGCATAAATGGGATTACCCAAAAGCCGGCAAAACCCAGGACCACACCCGCGAAATTTACTTCAATGCCATTGGTGACCCGTTCAATGTGTTTATCGGAGTGGTTGGTGCCGACGGATTAAAAACCGGCGGATACACTCTGGAAATAAAAGTAATCGGGGGCGAAGAAGATAATTCGGTTCAAGCCGAGGTAAAAGCATCAAAAATTACCAGCGCAAAAGGGAAAGCTGTTGAGGTAAAAGGTAACCTGAAAGATGGTGTAATCATCAACGATCTTTCCTGGGCCTCAACCAGTTCAAATGCCTGCTGGCCCGGAACACAAAATACCAAATTTAACGGCAATCATGTTTTATATACTACCGAGTTGCCTGCAAATTCAACCATGACTGTTACCGTTATCCCCGATGATAAAAATGCTAACTTCAGTCTGTACGCCTATCAGGTCGGAACAACAAACAATTCACTTCCGCCAAACCTTGCATCCTGTGTTACCTGCGAAGCCGAACACAAATGGGATTATCCAAAGCGGGGCAAAACACAGGATCATACCCGGACAGTCACTGATTTAACCTCCCTGGGCAGCAGCTACAAAATTGTGATCGGGGTTGTGGGCGCCGAAGGACTGAAAACCGGAGGTTACACCTTAAAAGTTGATGTGCAATAACAAAAACCTTTAACTAACAATATATTTAACTGTCTGTAAATCCGGAGAATAAATATTTATTATTCTCCGGAACAGCCAAAGCTATGTATTTTTTAAATTATTTTAAAACAAGAGAAAATGAAAAAAGCAAAATTAGTATTGATTCTGTTCATATTGGCAGCATTTAATTTAAATGCCCAAATGTCAGAAAAATGGCTGACCGATGAGTCGTCAACCAATGGAAACGAACAAGGCGTGGATGTTGCCACCGATGCTTCGGGAAACGCATATGTTGTCGGTAAAAAAGACAATGGAACCGATTATGACATTTATTTAATAAAATACAATTCCTCGGGAGTCAAACAATGGATCAGAACCATTGATGGTGGAGATGATGACATTCCGGTTGGAATTGAAATCGATGCCTCTGACAATATCTATATCGGAGGAAACACTGTTGTTTCAGGGATAAATAAACTGACAGCCGTTATGTACAATTCGGCCGGTACTTTTCAATGGCAATATACCTCCATTGCTGCCTATGAAACAAAGGTTTATTCCATTGACCTTAACGGAACCAGTCTGCACCTTGCCGGATATGCAAAGCCAACAGCATCCAACACCAATGCATTTTTTGTAAAACTGAGCTCAACTGGCTCCCTGGCATGGGCACAATCCTATGATAACGCCACAAGCGATATTGCAAACGACATAAAAGTTAGGGCAACCACAGGAGATGTTTATGCAACCGGAACTACCGGAACAGCGGCTTTTACACTTAAACTGAACTCATCAGGAACCCAGCAATGGGCACAGACTTATTCAAGCGCATCCGGAATGGCCATCGCTATTGGTGGTTTGACCACTTCGTTTGCCGTTTATATGACCGGAACTGTTAACGGAGACGGCCTTACAGTCAAATACAATGACTCAGGAGTACAACAATGGAGTGAAACCGTTCCAAACGGGACAACATACAATTTCAGCGGCACCGATATCGTTTTTTATTCAAGCGCTATCTATGTCGCTGTTAAATCTGATCATATTGACGCCGATTCAAGAGTAATCAAATACAACACTTCGGGCGATGTTCAATGGACTTATGTTTCACCAGCGAAAAACGAACTCGGACTCCTGATCAACGGGGGCTATCTTTATGCCTCAATCTGGTATCACGCAAAGGTTGTAAGATTGAACATGACCACCGGTGCTGATGATTTATATTACAGTTGGGGTGAATTTCATAATGCAGTGGGCTCAGACTTGAGAATTTATTCCATAACCCCCGGAAGCAACAATGACATACTGGTTACCGGCTATCATAAAGAAAGCGCCGATCCATACAATAAAATTTGTTTGTTGGATATTTGCACTCCAACTTTTGCTGTTGAACTCACATCAACTGCAGGAGGGTATTCCTGTGAAAACTATCCATTTACAATATCGGCAACAGCCGGGGCATCATCTTACGAATGGAGTTTCTATGCCCAGTATTACACCTATCTGCCTTATGTTCATATTGACGACCCCAGTGCCCAAAGCACGAATGCACTAATTTCCAATGCCTTTCCTGAATCATCAGGGCTTTACCTGCTTGTTGAAGCAATGGATGCATATGGCTGCCCGGATTATGATTCAACGCTGATGATTGTAAGGCCACAGCCCAATTTATCAGTTTCCGGAAACAATGTTATAGAGGAAGGTGGATCTTCGGCATGTGAGGGAGAATCCATTGAAATGCACACACAATATGATTATCAGGAGACCGATTGGTATCATAATGGTGTTTGGTACGATTACACCATGTGGGGTGGAAGTATTTATGCAACCGAAAGCGGGTCCTATTATGCCATTGTCTACAACGAATACGCTTGTTCCGATACAACGGAAACTGATGTACTGACTTTCTATTCAACACCCGCAGTAGAACTGGGAAGCAACATCGCATCATGTACCGGCCAAACAGTAAGCATTGATGCAGGAAGCTGGACAAGCTACCTGTGGAGCACTGGTGCAACAACCCAAACCATAGATGTCACAACTGCAGATACATATTCTGTCACTGTCTCAAATGCCGGCGGCTGCTCTGCCTCTGATAATATTTCAGTATCTTTTAACACAGCACCTTCAATTGAGCTGGGATCAGATATCGATGCCTGCAACGGCGAAACTATTAACCTCAATGCCGGAACAGCAGCTTCGTATCTCTGGAGCACTTCCGCAACCACACAGACAATTGGCGTTACAAGTTCAGGGACTTACAGTGTGATCATTACCGATTCAAACGGCTGTACCAATACCGACAATGTTTCTGTTACATTCCATGCAAACCCTGTGGTAGATCTGGGTTCGGATATCAGCATCTGCGGAACATCCGGTGCAACACTTGATGCAGGAACAGGGATGTCTTCCTACAACTGGAGTTCGGGGCAAACATCACAGACCATCAGTCCGACTGCGTCAGGCACATACTCAGTAACCATAACCAACTCAGATGGATGTACTGACAACGATGACATTCAGGTCACTTACAATACCATCCCTTCAATTGAGCTTGGAGCAGCACAAAATGCGTGTGATGGCGAAACCGTTACCCTCAATGCCGGAACAGCAGCTTCGTATCTATGGAGCACTGCTGCTACCACACAGACAATCAATGTTACAACCACTGGCACATATAATGTGGTCATCACCGGCTCAAACGGATGTACCAATACAGATGACGTTTCTGTTACATTCCACACAAACCCTGCAGTAAATCTTGGATCAGACATCAATGTTTGTGAAGGAACAGGTGTCATTCTCGATGCCGGATCGGCAACCTCATACTCATGGAGCAATGGCGGATCGGGCCAGACTATCAGTCCGGTTACTTCAGGAACTTACTCCGTAACTATCACCGACGCTAACGGATGCGAAGGAACAGATGCGGTTTTGTTAACCATAAACGAATTGCCTGTTGTAAACCTCGGTCCCGATTTCACATCATGTACAGGTTCCTCTGTAATTCTTGATGCCGGAGCCGGAGCAGATTCCTATTTATGGTCAGATGCTTCAACAGATCAAACAATTTCTGTAACCACAGCCGGAACCTATTCTGTAACGGTCACAACCAGCGGATGTTCATCAACGGATGTGATTGTTGCTGATTTTGAAGATAATATCTCTATAAATTTGGGTTCAGATATCTCATCTTGTGCCGGCGAAAATGTATCCATTGATGCCGGATCGGGATTTGACACCTACCTTTGGTCAACAGGAAGCACTGAACAATCGATTACTGCAACAGCAAACGGAACCTATTCTGTAACCGTCACAAGCGGCAGTTGTCCAAATGCTTCTGATGCAATTACTGTTACGTTTAACGACTTGCCGGTTATTGACATGGAAGAGATGACTGAGGCTTGTGTTTCAACAACAGTTGATGCCGGAGTCGGATTTACAGGTTATTTATGGTCAACCACAGAAACCACTCAAAGTATCATTGTGGTAGCTGACGGAATTTATTCTGTCACCGTTACCGATGGAAATGGTTGCGAAAACAGTGCTGAAATATCAGTTGCCATATTTGATAATCCCATTGTCAATCTTGGCTCAGATATTGACGGCTGCGGATCGGTTATCCTTGACGAAGGTTCAGGAAGTGCTGAAAACACATACTTATGGTCAACCGGAGCAACAACCCCAACCATTGAAGTACTGACAACAGGAACATATAATATCGTTGTTACTGATGTTCATGGATGTACAGGCACAGATAACATTATAGCAACAGTTTTTGAAGTTTTCACTCTCGAAAGCATCATAACCAACGCAACCTGCGGGAACAATGACGGTTCGGCTACTGTAAACGTAACAGGCGGAACTCCGGACTTTGAATATTTATGGTCAACCGGTGAAATCTCTGCCACTGCAAGCGGACTGGCAGAAGGAGACTATACAGTAGTGGTGACTGATGCCAATGGTTGTACCAATAATCTGGAAATAACCATCAGCAATACAAATGCACCCGTTCTGACTATGAACCAATCAGCAGCTTTATGTTTTGGCGAATGTAACGGAACAGCTTCAGCAGTGGCAACCGGAGGAACAGCTCCATATACATATTTGTGGAGCAACTCAGAAGAAACAGCTGAAATAACAGGACTTTGTGCAGGAACATACATGGTTACCATTACCGATGATAATGGATGTGAGGTTTTGGATACTGTAGAAATATCCCAGCCCGAGATTATTTCTGCAACATTTGAAGTAACCGATGACCTGATGAGCACAGGAACAGCCGAAGGAGCTATTGTAACTACCGTAACAGGCGGAACAGGAACTTATACTTACCTTTGGGAAAATGGAGAAACAACTGCAGATATTTCAAATCTGGAGCCCGGTTATTACACCGTAACCATCACCGATGCCAATGAATGTACATTTACAGAAGAGGTTTATGTTGATGGTATTATTGATAATATTTCAGGAATTGAAACCACATCCAACATAAAAGTGTTCCCGAATCCTTCATCTGATGGCATATTCAACGTGGTTACACCATATGAAATCAATAAAGTTGAGATTTTCAACCTGATGGGAGAAAAGATCAAGGGTATAGAAAATTTTGACCGGATTATTGACCTTTCAGGATTTACAGAAGGAGTTTATATGGCCCGTGTATTCACAAAAGAAGGAAAAATGCTGGCTCATAAGTTAGTTGTCAAATAATAAAAAACTGAGGTTTTTTTTGAAGGGCAGGGGTTTCCTGCCTTTTTTTTTTAAAAAAATTTATCAAAATAATAATTCTTAAGGCAACCTTTAACTGCTTTTTTCTGTCTTGTAATAAACCATTGCTATGAAAAAATCTTTACTTATCATTCTGATGCTGATCAGCTGTGCCGTTTTTTCACAATACAATTTTGTGACAAATAACGGACAGACCCTATTCACGTCTTCTGCAACCTTTGAGCTTGGCGATTATGTGCCGGGAGAAATTTACACCCTTACTTTTTGTGCTGATGACCCGAACTGCTCTCAGATGGTTATCACCATAGACCATGTAATGCTTTATGATACCACCCAGGTGATAATTTTTGATGGCCCCGATGTTTATTCTCCTATTCTCACGGATTTTATTTACGACGGAGAAGTATTTACAGCCAGCCCTGAGAATTCATCAGGATGTTTGACCATATCATTCTATTGTGTCAGTTTATGGGCCGAAATATCGGGCACCGTGGGATGCCAATTTTTGTGCAGCACTCCCGGAGTTAACATCACCGGCATTCCTGAATTGATTCCTGGTACTGCCTACACCATCAACAGCTGTGAGCCAGGAGAAATTGAATTACATGCCCAAGGTGAATATACAGGGGCACTTTATCCACAATCCGATGAACTTTCCACTTTTGTTTGGTACTATAATGGAGATTCCATTGGTACAGGGCAGACATTTACCTTTAATGCCTCCGCAGTAACTGAAGGTATTATTCAAGTCGCTATTTTCGACCAGTATTTTTGTTCGGCTGAAAACGACACCGTACTTTTGATTGATTATCTTGACAATCAAGACGAAGTAATTTTTCCCTCTCCTTTCACAACCTATGTTTTGGGAGATACTGTTCATCTTTTTTCTTACAGTTCGACAGATGCTCTTGTATTAATGGATTGTGAAACCCCCATGCCAATTCCTGATGGGTCTGGAGCAATTTATACCTATCCCATCAGCACAGATTGCTTTTTACCGGGGCAGACACTAGAATCCATCGACCAAATAAGGGGAATCTGTGCCAATATGGAACATTCGTTTATCGGGGATTTAACCATTGAAATTACCTGCTCTGCAAATATTTATACCGGTGGGACTGCAACAGTCATTCTTGAAGATCAACATGGCGGGGGAACCTATATGGGAGTTCCCATAGATGACTCAGGAGGTTCAGGCCCGGGTGTTGGTTGGGATTACTGCTGGACAACGGCTATGTATGCAGATTATCCAATGGATATGGGCGATATGGCCGGCTCAGTTTCGACTCTTCCGTCGGGTAGTTATTTAACCAGCGAGCCGCTCAACCCACTTGTTGGTTGTTTGCTCAATGGAGACTGGATTCTTACCATAACAGACAATTGGGCTATTGATGATGGACATATATTTTGCTGGAATGTTTTCTTTGACCCAGAATTGTATCTGTTTTACCCCGCAACTGATCCTGAATATACTTCAACCGATTGGATTGGAGAGAACATTTTATCTGAAACAGAAAATACAGCAACAGCATTGCCTCTTGAAACCGGTAGTTTTGAATATGTGCATCATGTTACTTCATTATCGGGGTGCGAGTACGAATATTCTACCATTATTCATGTGATTGATGAACCCTCATACATCACAGGAAATATTTTTTGTGATGAAAATCTAAACTGTGTTTTTGACGCAGAAGAAATGGCTTGGTATGGAAGGATTATTGAAGTAACTCCCGGTCCATATTATGGTTCGGTTGGGGTTACCGGCTTTTATGACATCATGGTGCCCGAGGGAGAATATACAGTGGAGTTGATACCACACGTTGATGATTCAATTGTTTGTACGGGCTCCTATTTTTATGATGTTTCTACCATGGCCTTTGACACTGCCCAAAACATTGATTTTGGTATTTTGAACAAGAGCTTTGCTGATTTAAAAGTTTATTTGGGTTCGGGGTTTGCAAGAGTTGGAAACTATCTGCAATACTCATTCTACATAGAAAACTCGGGCTCCTACCCGGTAGTAAATGCCACCTTAAGTTTTGCATATGACCCGGTTTTATTATTGGTTTATAGCAGTACAAGTTTTGCCGATTACTTTTCTGATTCCCTGAGTATCGTTTTTGACGTACTTGATCCTCATAGTTTTCAAACTGTTTATATTGGTTTTAATCTGCCTGATGATGCTACTTTGATAGGCAGTGAACTAAATGCTGAAGCCACCATTGGTTTTTCAGGAACTGATTTAAATATCTCGAACAATACCAGTACACGAACCCAGCTAATATATGGTTCTTACGACCCGAATTTCAAGGAAGTTTTCCCTGCCGGTATCGGCGAAACAGGAGATATCTACCTTGAAGACAGTTTACTTCATTATGTGGTACACTTCCAAAACACCGGTAACGACACTGCTTTTTTAGTACAAATTGTTGATCCCCTTTCCCAAAATCTGGAGATTACAAGCATCATTCCGGGCGCAGCCAGCCATCCATACATTTGGGACCTTAATGAATACGGTGAAGTTATTTTTACATTTGAAGATATTAATCTCCCTGACAGTGCAACCAATGAGCCGGCCAGCCATGGGTTTGTTTCGTATGAAATAAATTTGGCCAACGATGCCAATATTGGAGAGGTCATTGAAAATACCGCATATATTTATTTCGACAATAACCTGCCCATTGTCACCAACACCACCATCAACACCATCATTGACCATTTTGTTTCTGTGGAAGATATTCAGTTTGTTGAAGTCAATGTATATCCAAATCCCACTATTGATAACCTGAATATCAACAGCGATCCCGATTGTGACAATCAGGTTTATAATCTTTCCGGACAACTGGTGCTTCAGGAAAAAGGAAATAAAATTGATGTACGCGGACTTGAAAAAGGAACTTACGTATTGAAGGTTTTGAAAAACAATCAGGTTGTTGCAACTGTTAAATTTATTAAACAGGAGTAGTCTTACTACAATAGAAATAAAAAAAGAGCAATCAAAAATTGCTCTTTTTTTTTTCCAATTACACCACCACCAGTTTATTCTTTATGGCATACGACATCAAACTAAGCGTATTTTTGCAACCTGTTTTTGAAAGCAGATTGGTTTTATGTCCGACAATGGTACGTTCACTGAGGAATAAGATATCGGCTATCTCCTTGTTGCTTAAACCTTCGGCGATAAGTTGCAGAATTTCTTTTTCGCGACGCGTAAGTGCCACTGCTTCGGTTTTGTTTTTATCTTCTTTGGTCACCTGTTTGGTGAAATAATCGAAAAGCTCTTCTGAATAATAATTTCCTCCGTTATAAACTGTTTGAATGGCCTTATCGAGGGTTTCCTTGTTGATGTTTTTTATGAGAAACCCCTTTACTCCGGCATCAATCATGCTCTGGATATACTGGTCTTCATTGAACATGGTAAGGGCAATAACTTTCAGTTGCGGGTAAAGGGCAATGGCCTTTTCAGTGGTTTCGATTCCGTTGATTACCGGCATTTCAATATCCATTAAAACGATATCCGGAACCTGTGAACTGAGTAATTTAATAAACTCCTGTCCGTTCGAAAACTCCCCGATCACTTTGGTGTATTTCAGTTTCCCCAGCACCATTTTAAGTCCGTTCCTGAAAATCTCATGATCGTCGACTATTGCAATTTTTACTTGTTGATCCATGATGCTGCAATTATAAAGTTATCTCAATTTCAATTTTAAAACCGTTTCCTTTGCCACTTTCAAAGTTATAAATTCCATCGATAGATTTCACCCTCGAGATGATGTTTTTTAAACCCATACCGGCTTTATCCGAATGCATGATCTGCTCTACATCAAAACCCACGCCGTCATCGGTGAAACGCAGGAACATTTTGTTGTCTGCTTTTCTGAAAATAATGCTGATGTTTTGTGCTTTGGCATGTTTAAGGGTGTTGTTGATGAGCTCGCTGGTAATCCGGAAAAATATCAGCTCCAGGTTTTGGTCCATTCTTTCGGGCAAATCAGAGGCATCCAGATCAATTTTTATGCTGCTTTTTTTGCTGACTTTTTCGCAAAATGCTTCAAGTGCTTTTACCAACCCATATTGATGAATAACTCTGGGCATCAGATTATTGGATATATTTCGTGTGGATATTATGGCTTCATCCAGAATTTCGTTGGAGGTTTTCACCAGTTCATTGCGCTCGTCCTGCTCCATGTTTTCGGTTTTCAGTTCGCTCACGTAGAGTTTAACGGTTGACAACAACGGACCAATTCCATCGTGCATATCACGGGCAAAACGCTCACGCTCACGCTCCTCGGCGCGGATGACAGCCGAAAGTATTTCGCGTTCTATTTCCTTTCTTTCACCAATATTCCTTGAAATACTGAGAATAAGCTTTTCATTTTTATAATCGACCACCCGGCTGGTTATTTCGACGGGAATCACTTTTCCGTCTTTGGTTACATGCTCCGACTCAAAAGTATATTTTCCCAGCTCATATATTTTTTTTCGGTTATGATGAACCAAAGGGGCAAATTTTGAGGTTTTGATGTCGATCATTTTTCTCTGGAGCAATTCATTTCGTTCATAGCCCAGGTTAATGCAGGCCGATTGGTTCACCTCGATAATTCTTTCCTGAGTATCGGTAACAAAAATGTCATCGCCCGTTGAATCGAAAAGTTTCTGAAACCGATCTTCCGATTGCCGCAGCGCCTCTCGTGTGTTTGAAAGGCGTTTATTTGAAATTTCGGCCTGACGAAGATATCTGTATAGTCTATCTGCAGTGAGATACCATAGGAAACCAATCAGCAGGATCATGGCTCCAAGGGCGATCAGACCAGATTTTATGATGTTTCTTTTTATAAAACCCCGGGTTTCATTTTCGGTGACTACTGCAGCAGCGATATATATTTCAAAATCGGGAAAATAAGCAATGGCAGCCGTTTTTTCCTCGCCGTAAAATTCATAATGTATAATTCCGTCCTTATTGCTGATGATTTCCTTAAAGACCGCGCTGTCTTTCCAATTCTGGCCTTCAAGTTTGGGATGGATCAGGACATTGCCATCCTTTTCAAAAACATAAGTATATCCCGACTCGCCAATTTTCATGTCATGAAGGATTTTGCGCAACTCGTCAAGGTTTTTTTCCCTGTCGCCAACATAGAGCATCCCGGCAATTTCGCCATCCAGATAAAATGGTTTGTAAGCGGTTATATACCAGTCGTTAACAACAAAAGCCCTGCCATAGTAATCCTTTTTTTGAAGAATGGTTTTTGCCACTGGTGAGTTATTCGGAATAAATGTTCCGATTGCCCTGGAGCTGTCGATATTGAGCACATTGGTTGAGATGCGCACAAAACCCGAATCGATTTTCTGAAAAATGGTGACCGTACCGCTTAGCAATTGTTGCAAACTGTCAACAAGATCATCATTATCGAGCAGGCGGCGGTTATCCAGATAAAAATCAGGGATGGCACAGGAAATTTTTTGTTTTGTTTCCTGGTTTGTGATGGTCATTTCGAACTTTTCTGCCGAAAAAGCATACTTGTGTTTGCTGAACAGGGCAAAAGCCACTTCCATATCCTGTTTTACATTTTCAAGTTTAAGATCGCGTTCGCGTTCAAACATTTTGGCCACGGTGTTGACCTGCAACAGCAGACTGTTTTCAATCTGGCGGTTTATTGTTTTAATGGAGCTTGAGATGTAGAATATGGTAGCCAACGCCACCACGGCAATGATGATAAAAGCTACGGGCAGAAATAACTTTAGCTTTAGGGGTATGTGGATATTTTTGAACATTTGATTTATTTATATTACCACAAAAGTACAATGGGTTTGGGTTAAAAGAAAATTTTAGGTTAAAAATGAATATTAATGTAAGGGATTTTGGCTTAGAATGAAATCCAGTAGTTAATACTCCCATTTTGGGGGACTTGAGTAGAGATGACTCCCAAGTCGGGAGACTTGGGAGAGCGGGTATGATAAGGATTCGCTAATTATACAAGGATCAGAGAAAAATTGTAAATAATATAAACAGCATTAAGGCATAAAAAAGAATAGTTAAAAACGCTATAGTAATTCCGGCAATCGCAAATCCTTTTCCCCTGTATACTCCCGGATTTCTTTTTATTCTTCTTAATGCTATAAAGCCCAGGGCAATAGCAAACGGAATGGTTATCCCAATAAACGGACCAGTTAATGCCAATACAAACGAACCAATTGCCAGTCCGCTAAAATACCTATTATCAGATTCACGCTTATCAATGGAATCCTTTGGATTAATTTCACAGGATAATGGTTTATAAATATCTTTCCTGTTTATTTTAACCTTGCTGATTTTTATCTCCGTTTCAGTATTTTCAGAATTAGTTTTTTCTAATTGCGTTTCTAGAACTTCCTGCATTCCTGATGTTAAATACTCCTCTTCATACCCTAACTCCTTTTGATGTTGATTGGAAAGTCCTGTTGTGTTGGAATTTGTCTCATTTTCTGCTTTTGTGGGGTTAGGAGATTTTTGTTTATCAATGAACTTTGTTGACAATTCAACATGGTATCCCGGTTGATAAACCCGTTTAGTTATGGAGCAGGAATGTAAAATGAAAATAAACAAGGCAAATAAAACGCAGGTTATTTGGGATGTTTTTAATTTCATTATACTTTGTAGATTAAAAATATATTGTAGCCATTACCATGGTTGCCGTATTGAAATTTATGCCATCGGGGTTTCCAAACCTGAGTGAAAACTCATCGGATTTGGCTATATTTCCCTGTAATTCAACTCCGAAGCTGAAGTTATCATCAATAAAATATTCTGCCCCATAGGCTATGCCCCCAATAAGGTCCAATGTATAAGAGGTGCTTTCAGGAACTTTATATATCAATGCTCCGGCTTTTAAACCAAAATACGGACAAAGTTTTTCAGTTTTAAAATAAAAGCGGAGAGCAAGGCCAAAACCGATATCTGTTCCCTGAGTCTTTGCATACTTAAAATCAAAGGCAGGTGCAAGAACCGCATTTTCTCCTACCCAAATTGGGATATTCACACCAAACTGATTGTCCTGAACAGTTCCTGCAATCCCTATTTTGGTTTTATCCTGTGAAAAACCAGTCAGACACAATAACCCAAGAATGGCCAGATTAATAAAAAATTTTGCTTTCATGTTAATAATAAATTGTTTCGTTAGAAATGACTAAATTATCGTAATAAACCTGCCCGTCAATTTCGAGGTAAACCCTGTAATAACCTTCTGTGAACAGGCTTTTATCAATATGTATATCTCTTTCGACAAACTTCTTTTCAAATATTTTCCCACCCGACAACCAAGCAGTATTCATTCCCAAGGTAACACCTGTAGGAGACAACTGATTTTTAAATTTTGCCCGTGTTATCCATAACTTCTTTTCATTAGTATTGTCTGAACAATATACCACAAATGAGTTCATATAACTAAAAAGCGGATTTGGACATACCATCATCCACGCTCCCGGATATTCACCGGGATAATGAATCGGCTTTCCAACAATTCCAATCGTTGAACCATTTGCATCCCTTTGAATATACCCTCCAATTTCAGGAACATCAAAGCAATAATTTGAAATATCAGAATCATCCTTTTTGCAGGTTGACAAAAACATTACGGATGTTAACAATAAAAAAAAGATGTTTTTCATATAAAGAACCAATAAAACTGAAACACTTTTACAAATCTATATTTTTTTTTGAAAACAAATAATATTATATTTATACCCTAATAGGTATAAATATTATATGCTTATTAATTTTACACCCTAAAAGGTATATATTTATTATTTTTCATTATATTTGTACCCAAATAGGTATAATATGAAACAAAAAAGCGCATTATCTTTTTACCTTAAACTAAAAAGGAAGCAATTGAAACTAACCCAGGAGGAACTGGCACTAAAAGCCGGAGTAGGATTGCGTTTTATACGTGAAATTGAACAAGGAAAAACAACCATGAGAATGGATAAAGTAAATCAGGTACTTCAGTTATTCGGAATGGAACTGGGGCCACAGTCAATAAACAGAAAACAAAATGCAGATGAGAAAAGCTGAAGTATATATGCATCAGATTCCGGCTGGCGAATTGATTGAAGATGAAAACGGATATACCTTTTTTTATAATAAAGAATATCTTTCAAATAATGAATTACCACCTGTAAGTCTGACTTTACCAAAAAATGAAACTCCTTATCGGGACAAAAACCTGTTTCCTTTTTTCGACGGACTGATACCGGAAGGATGGCTGCTTGAAATAGCACAAAAAAACTGGAAAATGAATCCACGAGACAGGATGGGCTTGCTTTTGACTTGTTGTCAAGATTGCATAGGAGCAGTAAAAATTATTGATAAATCAATTAAAAATGAATAGTAAAAAGTGTCTGTATTGTTATGGAAATCTGGAAAACAATGTTGATGATTTCCATCCGGCGTGCAGTAAAAAGATCTTTGGGAAACCCATTCCCCCGGAATTACCATATAATGATAAAGATTTAATGGAACTGGGACTTAAAGTAATCAGGAGTCACTCAGCCATTACAGGCGCACAGACCAAGCTATCACTAGGTCTGGAAAAAACCGGAGAAAAAGGCACGCCAATGAGATTGACCATTGTAGGATTATTGGGACAATACATTTTAAAACCACAAACAGAGCTTTACAATCATTTGCCCGAAGTGGAAGACCTGACAATGCACCTTGCTGAACAAGCCGGCATTGCAACTGTTCCGCACTCACTTATCAGAATGAATTCAGGATCTCTGGCTTATATAACCAAAAGAATTGACAGGCTTGATGAAAATAAAATCCATATGGAGGATATGTGTCAGTTAACTGAACGTATGACTGAGCATAAATATCATGGTTCTTATGAACAAATAGGTAAAATAATTTCGTTGTACTCGGCAAATCCGGGGCTTGACCTGGTAAATTTTTATGAGCAGGTCCTTTTTTCATTCATAACAGGCAATGCCGACATGCATCTTAAAAATTTCTCTCTTATCAGTAATTTTGATTTAGGATATTCATTGACCCCTGCTTATGATATGGTTTCAACAGCTCTTGTAATGCCCTCAGATACAGAAGAACTTGCTCTTAACCTAAATGGCAAAAAGAAAAAGTTAAGGCTTAGTGATTTTATGAAAGCGATGACTGTCAATGGAATTGCCGATAAACCACAGCAAAACATACTGAAAAAATTTAAAACAACAATTCCCACAATGATTGAATTTGTGGATCAAAGTTTTCTCCCTGATGCAATGCAAAAAAAATACAAGGAGATTATTTATACCAGATCAAAACAGTTTTATTTAATTTAAAATCATTCCATCCCCAAACCCACATTCCCGAAATGCGCCAAACGCTTTCCGGATTCGGCATCGAAAATCTGCAGATAGGAACCGCTTGCCTCATCGCCCTGCATGATGATTTTACTTTTGTAAATGCTCAGGGTGACTTTGTTCCAGTATTCTGAATGCGAAGCATTGACCTGCAGCACATCTGCAGTCCATTTCATCTTTTTTGTTTTAAAATCGAAGCAATGCAGACTTGATCCTGTGGCAATCGGGTGATAGTTTGCGATGTAGAGCAGACTGTCTTTCAGGATGAAATCGCAGCCGGGGTTGCCGTATTTGATATCGAATTCATATTTTGAATTGTCGGTCATGTAAACTGTAAAATGTCCTTCATCTTCATTGACAAATCCGATTAATTTTTCTTCATTTTCATCCAGGATTACCCCATGGGCTGTTTTATCATATTCGGTGATTGCAAAATCATCCATTGATAAAAGAATGGTTTTGAATTTATCTGCGAAAGCGATGTGGGATGTAAAAATCATCTGATTGGATGTGAGTCCGAAATAATACAAATACCGGTTATAATGATTTTCATTGGAATTGGGATGGGTAATATAAGTATGCTCAATGTCTTTTCGCAAAAGCAAATCACCATCCGAATTGTATTTGCACACAAAATAGTGTGTGGTGTACATGTCTTCCATGAACATGATCACATCATTTTTATATGGCAGCAGGTGGATGTAATATTCATGCACTTCGGGCAAAGGATTTTCCACAGGCAGGTCAACGGTTTTGGTCAATTTTCCATCCTTGTAAATATGCATCTTATATTTTTTCTTGTCCTTGTTGTTTTCCAGGCAATACATAAAGCCGTTGGCCTCAACGGTATCGCTTATGGGATTTTCGAACCTGTGGGCAAATTTGGAACATTTGGTAAAATCGGTTTTTGGGGTTTCGGTCATTTTAATCAGAATATTCTCTTCCAGACTGATGTATGATCCGTCGAAAAGATAGAGGTCGCTGCATTCGTCAGTAAATACTTTAACACTATCCCCATTGGTTTGCTTTTTATCCCTACTATCTGGTGAAGAGCATGCCAGGACAATCACGGCTATAAGAACTAAGATGGAATTCATGGTTTTCATTTTTTAATCTTTATTCAAAAATAGATAAAATTGATGAGCAATGGATTAAAAAAACAGGAAGAACAAACCTTATTGTTTTTCACTACTGACCAAATAACATTTTTTGTTAGGTCTAAAAGCCTCTCTGTACATCCATTATATAACCCAGGCATTAAGGCCTGGGTTATTCTTCAGTTTGATATGAATGTTAATTTTTGCTTTTTTTCTTCTTCAGAAAATATTTAAAAGCAATAAATGAAACCAAAAATGAGAAACCAATAAAAACCAAATTTAAAATTACCAGTTTGGTGAAATTCTCGTTTTCACAATTGTTGATCAATCTGTAAATACTTCCTGTAATTGAACTGATAAACAGGAAAACCAATACGCTAAATTCTTTATAATTCATATTTTTTTATTAAAATAAACCTACTACCCAATCAATAGCACTATCTAAACAAACTGCTGCAGAGCCAATTAATCCACCGCCTAAAGCACCTGGTCCAGCACCAACACCACCACCAGCAATTGCTCCAGCCATTGCACCAGTTACTGCACCGATTGCATCACCCTTTCCTAAATCAACCCAAAAATCTTTTGTCTGATCTGAAGTTATTGTTTCATCAAATAATTTAAACCATTTTGTTGCATTTTGGCTCCAGTAATAACAGGAATATAAATAAATTTCGGATGAATATAAAACAATTTCTTTATCAATCCTATTTAATTTCTCTGCTTTAATCTTTGCGTTTTTTACAGATAATTCAACAGACTCAAGAGTTATTCTGGAATTGTTGAAATCAAACATTTCAATAATAATTTCTTTTACTTCATTGCTTGCTCCACAATTGGAAATATAAGCCAAATAATCCCTGTCCGCTAATTGAACCTGAGCATTTACCTCCTCAGCGCCCAACAATGCAGATTCCAATTCATCATTTTCATAAACAGTTTTTAAAAATATTTTTGTCAGCGGAACTAAGGTTTCATTCCCATAAGACCATCCATTGAGCAGTTCGGGGTTGTTTTTTAGTTCATTATAAATTAATTCAAGGCCCCTATTATGTAATAATCCTACCGAAACATCACATTCATTTTTTAATACAAACCTGCTTTGTTCCAATTCAGCAAATTCATCCTTTGAACAATTAGTTATATTAAATATTGCAAATAAATAAACAAAAATAGCAATTGTCTTAATGAACTACCCCGCTGCAAGCAGACGGGGTATCAATAAAGCACATTTTTCTATTCGCCCCAAGGGGCGGAGTATTAATCTCTTTTACCCCGACAAATTTCTTTGTCGAGGGTTGTTCGACTAATAAATTTCAGTTCGCTCACTCCTGAAATTTAAGTCTCACAAATAAATACTTTTTTCATAAAAAATGTTTTATAATTCACCTACTCTCTCTAAGCTTTTCGGCTTCCGCTTAAAAAAACTATATGATTTTACCGGTATAAAAATATGTTCTACAATGGTACAAAAATTCAAAAAAAAAAAACGCTCATGCTAATTTTAGATTGTGTTAAAAAACATTATTTAACAAAATACGTAATATTGCTTAATATTACATTTGTTTTTGTACGTGATATTATTAGGGATTATATTTGTACCTTAATTGGTTGTATTTTGCTCAACAAAAACAGAGCATTAACTCAGGTTTTTTCCTTGTTTTGGCAACCACAGTTATTGTTGTTTATCCGTCATAAGGATAATTTGAATTTCATTATTATGAAGAATCAGGGATTATTTCTCCTCAAAAATCTAACCGAATCCCCCCTTTTTCCATTATTCGGCTCAGTACCGGCAGCGGATATGATGTTAAAGGTGTTTTCCAGCTCAGCTTCACGGGTGTTGAAACTGCCGGGTTTTCCTGTGTACAGATTGTAGTCGGTTTTGCATTTTATTGGTGTTATGTTGGGCATGATGACATTGGCACCCACAAGAAGCGCATTTTTTTTGCCATTGGGGTTCAATGTTTGCAAAGCGGTGGTGGAGGCAATATTGATGTCTTTCATTACAATCCTCAAAACGGCAATCATTTTTAATGTGAGGTCGCTGCGGGTTTCGGCATCGGGAATTTCGCTTTTCCTTTCGTACAGAGGAGTGTTGATGCTCTCAACATACGGACCCATACCGCACATGTCAATGTCCATGTCGTGCATGAAAAGGATGTCACTGGCCAGGTCTTCGACGGTTTGACCGGGCAGTCCGATCATGACTCCGGTCCCGGTTTGAAACCCGCATTTTTGAATTTGTTTCAATGCATCAAGTCGTGAATCGAAGCTGTGCAATTTATTCTTCGGATGGATTTTTTCGTACAGTTCCCTGTTGGTGGTTTCTATTCTTAGCAGATACCTTGTGGCTCCGGCCTTTTTCCACCTTTCATAGGTTTCTTTACTTTGCTCACCGCAGGAAAGGGTGATGCCCAGATCGTTTCCTATATATTTTCTAATATTTTCAAGCAGTCCGGTCATGCATTGAACAAATTCGGGCGAGCTGAGTTCCCCCGACTGGATGACAATAGATTGAATATTATTTTTGCAGGCAAAATGAACGGCTTCGAGAACATCGGCATCGGTCATCCGGTAACGCCGGCATTCGTGGTTGCTTTTTCTGATTCCGCAGTAGTGGCAATCTTTGGCGCAGATGTTTGAATATTCGATTAATCCGCGGAGATACACCTCGTTGCCAACGTGTTTTTCTTTTATTTCGCGGGCTTTTTTGAATAACAGGTTCATTTCATCGCCTTGCAGGGATAAAAGGGTGATGATGTCACTGAGGAAGTGAAGGGGTTTTTGGATGATATCTGTTATTTCTTGTGGTTTCATTTTTGTTTCTATTAGCTGCCTCTATTTTTCCGCCGGAATAAACTTTTTTGTTTTTATAATCTTCACGGCCGGCGGTTTTTATGTCTGTTTTTCAACCCAGGGCGTTGCCCCGGGCTGAATTGAGTCGGCCTTTCAGGCCTATTAACCTATCAGTATCCCCAGGCTGTATTAAGCTACCTTTCAGGCTTTTTTACCTGTCAATATCCCCGGCCTGAATGCCGGGGTTAGGAATGCGGTACATATTAGTGGCACGGGTAAAAATTCCGTTCATCCAGGCAATGGCCATGCCGTAGTTGGTAACCGGAATCCCTTTTTCAATGAATGGTTTCAGTTTGTTAACTACTTGTTTTTCGGTTGCCACGCATCCACCACATTGAATTACCAAAGCATATTTTTCGTTTATAGTTGACCGGTTGTCTATCCCCGCAACAATTTCGAATTCAATCTCTTTTCCGGTGTGTTTTCTGATCCAGTCGGGAAGTTTATGCCGACCGATATCTTCGCAGCTTACCTGATGGGTGCATGATTCGAGTATCAAAACTTTGTCGCCGTTTTTAAGCTTGTCAATGGCCGGAGTTCCCTTAATAAAATGTTCGAAATTTCCTTTCAGACGGGCAAAGGCGATACTAAATCCTGTGAGCGGAATTTCCTTTGGCACAATCGAAGAGACAAACTTAAACGCCTGGCTGTCGGTGACCACCAAAGCGGGTTTTATTCCAAGTTTGAAAAAATCCTCCAGTTCTGTTTCCCTGACAATAATGCAAATACAATGGTTGTCGAGAACATCGCGGAGTGCCATTACCTGCGGCAGGATCATTCTGCCGTCGGGGGCTTCCGAGTCGATGGGTGTTACCAGCAACACCACATCTTTGTCTTTGATCATGCCTTTGAAAAGAGAGGGTTTTTGGTAAGCAGTGACGGGAATGGTTTTTTTCAGGGCTTCGATCAGCTCTTCGTTCTGGTTTAATGTCATGCTGCAGAAATCGATGACTGCGCTTGTGGTAAATGCCCTTATTTTCTCTATGGTTTCAAGTTTTATTTCTTCAAGGTCTGATTTGTTGTGCACCACCACAAATGGGATGTCGAATTCTGCGAAACTGTTGATCATTTCGATTTCCGGCTCATCAAACCTGTTTTCTGAAATCAGCAGTACGGCCGCATCGATGAGTTTGAGCACATCCATTGTTTTTTCAACGCGCATTTTTCCGAGCTGACTTTCATCATCCATTCCGGCGGTGTCAATAATTATTGCCGGACCAATTCCGAATATTTCCATGGATTTTTTCACTGGGTCGGTGGTGGTTCCGGGAACATCTGATACTATCGCAACCCTTTGTCCGGTCAGGTTGTTGATGAAGGAGCTTTTGCCGTTGTTTGTGCGGCCGAAGATTCCGATGTGGGGTTTAAGATCCTTTCCTTTGTTCATGGCATTTTCATAGCGGCTTATCTAAATTCTACTTTTTCTTCGTTATGCCAAAATTTCTAAATCCTCATCCCGATATTTACTGTCGGGACAAGGTTTAAAAATTTTGTCATGCCTTGAAAAAGCGAATTTATATAACCCTTGTTTTATCATATTACAATCTCCTTAATAATACAAATCGCGTTGACCTGATTTGATTTTTTCGATGCGGGATTTGAGTTCGTCGGTATCGCGAAAATCCTTCAGTTCCTCAAGGTTTTTTTCCACCAGCTTCCATCCTTTTTCGGCAGTTTTTTCATCGGCATAATCGCAGATGTATTCGGCCAGTGTGAGGATTGCGTTGGCAGTGCAAAATCTTTTGATAAATCCCGGAACCGAAAACTCCATAAAATGTTCTCCTGTCCTGCCCTTTCTGTAACAAGCGGTGCAGAATGAAGGCAGATAACCGTCATCGATCAGTTCTCTTACCACATCGCCCAATGAGCGGTTGTCATTGATGTAAAACTGTTCGCGGTTGAGTTCCTGATTTTCCCTGAATTTTCCGGCATAAGCACCGATTTCAATTTTTGTTCCGGCATCAATCTGGGAGCAACCATATTGCAGCACTTCTTTTCTGACTTTTTCACTTTCACGTGCAGTGAGAATCATTCCGGTATAAGGAACAGCCAGTCTTAATATGGCTACCAGTTGCTGAAAGTCATCATCATCCACAAGGTATTTGGTGTCCATTTTCACTTCGAGGGCTTTTTGCAAGCGTGGAAATGAGATGGTATGCGGACCAATATTGAAACAAGCTTCCAGGTGGTTTACGTGACGTATGAGTGAAAGAACTTCAAATCTCCAGTCGTATAAACCAAAAAGGGCGCCGATACCCACGTCGTCAATCCCCGCAACCATCGCCCTGTCCAGTGATACCAATCTGTAATTAAAATCTGCCTTTTTTCCGGCAGTGTGAAACTTTTCGTATGATGATTTGTTGTATGTTTCCTGAAAAACCTGATAAGTGCCAATACCGGCTTCCTTTACAACTCTGAATCCCTCTTCATCCAGCGGAGCGGCATTGATGTTTACCCTGCGAATTTCTCCGTTTCCGGATTTCACGCCATAAACAGTTTTAACTGCATTGGCAATAAATTCGGGAGAGTAATTCCTGTGTTCGCCAAAAACCAGAATCAATCGTTTTTGTCCGTTTTCCTCAAGGGCTTTGACGTTTTCAATCAGCTCACTTTCTGTGAGGGTTTTTCTGACTGCATCGGTATTTGATGCTCTGAATCCGCAGTATGAACAGTTGTTGCTGCACAAATTTCCAACATACAGCGGAGCAAAAAGCACTATTCTGTTTCCATAAATACGTTTTTTCAGTTCTTTTGCCGAATCCCTGATCAGTTGCTTTGAAACGCTATCCCTGGCATTGATTAAAACAGCCACATCCTGCATGCTGAGGCGTTCCTTGGCAAATGATCTGGCAATCACTGTGCTGACTTTTTCAACAGATGATTCTGTGCCATCGATAATTTCCTGTATTTCCACAGGATCGATGAACGGAACGCCCGGTTCATCTTTTATTCGGTATTGCTGCGGATTGAATTTCATGGCGGTTAATTTTCAGGAATTACTACAGTAAATTTTGTGCCCACATCGGGTTTTGATTCTAACGTAATGGTTCCGTTATTCAGTTCAACCATTTTTTTTGCAATGGACAAGCCCAAACCGGAACCTGTAATATTTTTAGTTTTGGCATTTTTGATCCTTACGAATTCACCAAAAAGCCGGGATACTTCTTCCTCATCCATTCCGATGCCGGTATCTTCGACTGAGAATGTTATAGCTGTATCAGTTTTTTTAATGTTCACATTAACCGAGCCGCCATCACGGTTATATTTCACCGCATTCGAAATAAGGTTGTTGAAGACAATGTCCATCTCATCCTTATCGGTTTTCAGCCAGATATTTTCTTCGGCATTCAAATGAACTTTAATATTTTTCTGTATGGCCAATGGCTCAACAGTATCAATTGCCAACCGGGCTACTTCGTAAAGATCGACCATTGTGATGTCGCGGTTTTTCTTGCCCGATTCGATTTTTGTGAGATCAAGCAGATCCATGATCAGGGTTCTCATTCCTTTGATGCGTTCCATTGACCGGTCAATCATCACCATGTAATCTTCGATGTTTTCGCCCACCTGTTTATCTTTCATGATTTTGAGATATCCGTCAATGGCGTTGAGTGGCGATTTGAGTTCATGCGACAAAACTGAAAGAAACTGAAATCTGATTTGTTTTCCGGTTTCGTTCATTTTTTTGGTCATCCTTTTCAGGAACAGATGTTTGGTGATGCTTTCGATGGATGCTTTCAGTTCCTGTGGAGTAAACGGCTTTGGCATAAAATTGTATGCCCCGTTGTTTGTGGCTTTTACGGCCAAATCGAGAGAAGCATAGGAAGTAATCATCATGACCGAAATGTCGGGTTGGTTTTTGTTGATGTATTCCAGCACGTCAATTCCATAGATTCCGGGTAATTTATTATCCAGAAGGACTATGTCCATTTTTTCAGCATTGATGATTTCGATGGCTTTCTCGCCCGATCCTGCTTCGATGATGTCAAAGCTGAAATCTTCGGCGAGGAAGGGGAATCCTACAGAAAAAGTTCTGAGAATCCTTTCGATGCCCGAGCGGATGCCGGGTTCATCATCAACAACCAGAACTTTTAACTTTTCCATGGTATCAGATTTTTAAGAGTTTATTTATTTCACGGTGCAACTGATCGGGACGCAAACCTTTTTCAAGGTATTTGTCGGCCCTGATCCAGTTTTTATCATCACTGTTTTCGATGTTGAAAACCAGTCCGGTTTCGGCGGTAACAGCTGTAGCAATGATTACCGGGACTTCGGGGTACAATTTTTTAAATTTGTAGCTCAGGATAAAACCCGAATCCTGGTTTTCCATCATGAGGTCGAACAGTGCAAGATCGGGACGTTGTTCGCACATTAGTTTTTCTGCTTCTTTCTGACTTCCTGCGGTAATCACATCAAAGCCAAATTCCTTCACCTGCAATTTTATTTGTTCCAGATAATCCACGTCGTCATCTGCAACAAGGATGGTTTTATTAAGTTTTGTTTTCATCTTTTTATTTTAATTATATCTTGGTAAAACAATTTTAAAAGTTGTTCCAACAGGTCCGTTTTCGGGCAAGGTATTTGACACAACATTGATTTGTCCCTTATGCATTTTCACAATTCCATAAACCAGGGGCAAACCCAGTCCGGTACCTTTTCCCGGTTCCTTGGTTGTGAAAAACGGCTCAAACAATTTTTCCATATTTTCTTTTGGGATGCCTGTTCCACTATCATTGATGGCAATTTCGACAGATTGTTTATCGCCGGTAATTTCAATGGTCAGATTACCTCCTGCAGGCATGGCCTCAACGGCATTTTTCTCAAGATTGGTAAGCACCTGCATCATCTGATCGGTATCGATCATGACCATTTTATCTACAAGGCTGCTTTTTATTTCAACCTGCACGTTGCCTGGAATGATAACCGATTCAATGCTGTGGTGTACAAATTTTTCAAAATCTGTCTCAACCAGTTTGACCTGATTTTTTCTGGCAAAATTCAATAATCCGCCTACAATTTTCTTACATCTTTCAGACTGTTCAACAATAAGCTGCAGGTCTTTCTGGACAGGGCTATCAGCAGAAATCTCATCTTTGAGGATATTACTGTATAAGGTAATGACCCCCAGGGGATTGTTTAATTCATGAGCGATTCCTGCCGACAGTTGTCCCATACTTGCCAGTTTTTCAGATTGTTTTAAAGCTAACTTTGCATTGGCAAGATTTTCATTGGATATGTTGAGCGCATTAACAGATTTGTGTAATTTTTCAATGGCAAAGGGCAGGCACATTTCATTTTCGGCATGTCCGAGCAAAATAGCCTCAGCGTGTTCAATGCAGGTGTCATAGCCGCAAGCGCCACAGTTCAAATGGTCTTTGGTATCATTTTTGCCCATACTCAGCAGGATTTTTTCCACCATATCATAGGCAGGTTTTTCCTGTCTGCGGTCGGCCGGATTGAAAGTCTGTGACAAAACAATGTCGTTGTATTCATTCATTTCTTCCGACCATTTTTCGTTATCAAGGACTTCGAGACGGCTCTTCACATAATTGCTGATGCGCACCCTGCGGTGATATGGTTTTCCGCACTGGCTCATGCCCGGACCCATAATGCACCCGTCGCAGCAAAGAAGTTCCAGGTGTTTTGCTTCAATTTCCTTGTTATCAAATTCTTTAATTGCTTCCCTGAAGTTGATTCTTCCGGAGGCTACCAGAATTTCGCCTTTAATGATGTCATCTTTAATATTTACCGATTGCAGTAATCCTCTTGAAACCGGAAAAATAGCGCCCTTTCCGGGATGAGGTGAATCAAACTCAGAAGGATCAGCATTTTCAACGGTAATTGCATTTCGTTCAAAAAGTGTTCTGAGTTCGATAAAGGTAAGGGCTTCATCAATCTCATCCGATTCGGCTTTTTTGGCGATACACGGACCAATAAACACAACCTTTGTGTTTTCACCGTATTTTTTTCTGATCACCCTGCAAATGGCCACCATGGGTGATGCAATGGGAGCCAGATTTTTAATCAGTTCGGGATAATAATGTTCAATGTAAAAAACAATAGCGGGGCAGTCAGAAGAAATATACGTTTTTTCCCCTGCCGATTCAATCAGTTTGCTATACTCTTTAGCCACCAGATCGGCACCGAAAGCAACCTCAAAAACCCTATGAAAACCCAGCTTTTTAATCATTCCAACCAAAAATTTATGGTCAGGAATTTCAGAAAATTCAGCCGGGAAACTTGGCGCAATGCAGGCAACGATTTCCGGTTCTGATTGAAGCATGTTTTCAACCCTTTCGACAGAGTCAAAATATACTTTGGCTTTTTGACTGCATACTGAAACGCAGTTTCCACAACCAATGCATCTTTCGCTTATCACCTCTGCCTGCCCGTTTATTATTTTAATGGCCTTAACGGGACATTCTCTCAGACAGGTGTAGCAAACCCTGCATCTGTCCTTGACAGTAAATACCAGTTTATTTCTTTTTGCGTGTCCCATGGCCGTTAATTACATTAAAACATCTCTTTTGTTGTATGTTGTGTGGAGCAATTCGTGGCTTTTATGTCCACAGGGTTCGCCCAGAAATTCATTATAAATTTCAATGATTTCGGGGTTTTTGTGAGATACCCTTACTGCTTCCTGTTCATCAATATCATAAAGCGATTTCATTCTGGCTTTGATGGCATTTTCACCGGCACCGATGGGCTGACCGCCTCCGTTGATGCAGCCGCCGGGACAAGCCATTACCTCAATGAAATGAACCTTTGATTTTCCTGCTCTGATTTCTTCCATCAGCTTTTTCGCATTTGCCAAACCGGATACCACAGCCACACCAATTTCCAGGTCTCCCACTTTAATATTGGCTTCTTTTCTTCCCTGTAGTCCTCTGATTTGGTCAACTTTCAGTTGAGGCATTTCATTACCGGTGATTTTAAAATACGCAGTTCTTAATGCTGCTTCCATTACTCCGCCCGACGCACCAAACAGTTTTCCGGCTGTTGATCTGAATCCATGAGGAGAATCGGCATTTTCGGGTTCGATATTTTCCATATCCACGCCCAGCATTTTCAGAAACTGAGCCAGTTCGCGGGTAGTTAAAACGGCATCCACATCGGTTATTCCTTCGGTGGTCATTTCTTCGCGCTGGGCTTCAAATTTTTTGGCTGTGCATGGCATTACGGCAACTGAATAGATATTTGCAGGAGCCATATTCATTTTTTGTGCCCAGTAGGTTTTAATAACTGCTCCGAGCATTTGCTGTGGTGATTTGCATGAAGAAACGTGGGGCAGCAGGTCGGGGAAAAATTCCTCCGCAAACTTAACCCAACCGGGACAACAACTTGTGATCATGGGTAAGGTTCCGTTGTTGAGCACCCTTTGGATCAGTTCGGCCGATTCTTCCATAATGGTGAGGTCGGCAGAAAAAGTGGTGTCGAACACATAATCAAACCCTACTTTTCTGAGTGCGGCATTCATGATTCTGTTAATATCCGTTCCGGGTTTCATTTTAAATTCTTCGGCCAGCGATACAGATATGGTCGGGGCATATTGAATAACAACGGTTTTTGTTTTATCTGCAAGGGCATTTTTTATTTCCTCGTAGTGCTTTTTCTCGGTGAGTGCGCCGGTTGGACAAACCATGATACACTGTCCGCAGTTTACGCAGCTCGAAGTGTTCAATCCCTGGTTAAAGGAAGTTCCGATTACCGTGCGGCTTCCGCGGTTGATGAAATCAATGGCTGAAACTTCCATCACTTCTTCGCAAACACGCACACATCTGCCGCAAAGAATGCATTTATCGGGATCGCGGACGATGCTCGGACTGGATAAGTCCATGTTGTTTTTGCTTTTTCTGCCAGTAATTCTTCTTTCCCTAACCTGAAGATTGTCAGAAAGTGACTGTAACTCGCAGTTTCCGTTGCGGGTGCAGTAAAGGCAGTCATCGGGATGGTTGGCCAAAAGCAGCTCAATAATTGTTTTTCTTGATTCAACAACCCGTGGGGAGTGTGTTTGTATCCTCATTCCTTCGGAAGCGGGAAAAGAGCATGAAGTAATCAGTTTGCCTGTATTCATGTCTTCGACCACACATAAGCGGCATGCTCCCGAAGGAAATCTGTCTTTCATGTGACAAAGGGTGGGGACTTTTATTCCGGCTCTGTTCAGGGTATCCAGAAGTTTTTCGCCTTTCAGGGCTTCTACTTTTTTATTATTGACTTCTATAGAAAAGTTCATGGCAAATAGTTTTAAAATTAGATCACAGAAATTGCTTCGAATTTGCATGCTTCGGCACAGGCACCGCAACCAATACATCTGTCTTCGACGATAAAATGCGGAGTTTTTTTGGAGCCGATGATGGCATTCGCCGGGCATTTTTTGGAGCAGACAGTACATCCGGTACATTTGTCCACATCAATTTTGTAGGATTTCAATCCGGTACATACGCCAGCCGGACAGGTACGGTCAAAAATATGAGCTTCGTATTCGTTTCTGAACCACTTAAGGGTGCTGAGAACTGGATTCGGAGCTGTTTGACCAAGTCCGCACAGCGAAGTTTCTTTAATAACCCGGCTGAGTTTTTCCAGTTGCATTACCCCTTTAAATCTTTCGAGGGTAGTGTTGTTGTCGCCCGGGACAGGTTTGGTTGTGATGTTTTCGAGAATTTCGAGCATTCTTTTTGTTCCTTCGCGGCAGGGAATACATTTTCCGCAACTTTCGCGCTGGATAAAATCCATAAAGAATTTGGCCACATCCACCATGCAGGTTTCCTCGTCCATGACCACCAATCCGCCCGATCCCATCATAGCGCCGGCACCGATCAATGATTCATAGTCAATTTGTATGTCAAGGTTTTGTTCGGTAATACATCCGCCTGACGGGCCACCAATCTGCACCGATTTGAATTTTTTATTGTTCTTAATGCCACCGGCGATATTGAAAATGATATCGCGAACAGTAGTGCCCATGGGAATTTCGACCAAACCGGTCAGAGCCACTTTACCAGATAAAGCAAACACTTTGGTGCCTTTTGATTTTTCTGTTCCGATGGAGCTGAACCATTCTTTTCCCTTTTCAATAATTCCGGAAACATTTGATAAAGTTTCCACATTGTTGATCACGGTTGGTTTACCAAACAGTCCGCTGGTAGTAGGAAAAGGCGGGCGGGGTTTGGGCATTCCCCTTTTGCCTTCGATGCTTTGCATGAGGGCAGTTTCTTCGCCGCACACAAAAGCGCCGGCGCCCATTTTCACTTTGATATCAAAATCAAAGCCTGTTTCAAAAATATTTTTTCCCAATAATCCCCAATCACGGGCATCATCCAGGGCAATTTTCAGTCTTTTAATGGCCAGGGGATATTCGGCCCTGATGTACACGTAAGCTCTTGTAGCACCGATGGCATATCCGGCAATGGCCATACCTTCGATGAGCCGGTGGGGATCGCCTTCAATAACGGCGCGGTCCATAAAAGCACCCGGGTCGCCTTCGTCGGCATTGCAGATGAGGTATTTTTGCGGGTTGTTTTCAGAATTTGCAAATTTCCATTTCATTCCGGTGGGGAATCCGCCGCCACCACGTCCGCGCAGACCGCTGTCAATAATGGTCTGGCACACTTCAACGGGTTTGTATGTGTTGATGGTTTTTATGAGACTTTTATATCCGCCGTGGGCAATATATTGAGTGATACTAACCGGGTCAATAATTCCGCAGTTTTTAAGCACCAGTCGCTGTTGCGGGGCAAAAAACGGATGTTCGTAAATGGATTTAACGCCATCCCATGATCTGCTGCCTTCGCATGGGAACTGACCGAGAATGCCGGATTCGGGCATTTTCAGGTTAAAAACATTTTCAAGCAAGTCACTGACTTTATCGGCGGTAACTTTTTCGAAAGACACGCGGTTAAAGCCCGGAAGCTGGACATCCAAAATGGGTTCAGAAGAGCACAGTCCGATGCAACCGACCTCGGTAATTTTAGCTTTGATATTTTTTTCGCTCAGGTATTTGTTTACCTCAGCAATGGTTTTGTCGGCTCCGGCACCCAGTCCGCAAGTACCGGCACCAACGAATATATTTGGCATATCGATTTTTTCGTTTTTAAGAATTGCCAGTTTTTCCCTGTTTTCATTGTCACGGGAATTATTGGTATAATCCCTTAAAATTTCATCGATAAGAAATTCCTTTTCCTTTGACTGATTTTTGCTGTTCATGATCAGGCCTCCTGAGTTTTATATTTTTCAATAATTTCCTTGATGGAAGTTGCAGTAACGCCGGCATGGAAATTTCCATTCACACAGATGACCGGAGCCAGTCCGCACGCGCCAATACAAGCCACCACTTCGATGCTGAAAAAACCATCGCGGGTAGTCTGACCAGCTTTGATATGCAGATGTTTTTCCAGTTCCTGCAGCACGGTGGCAGAGCCAAGGACGTGACAGGCAGTTCCGCGGCACACCTGGATATGAAATTTGCCCAGGGGTTGGAATCTGAACTGGTTATAAAAAGTTGCCACACCAAAAATTTTACTGGTAGGCAGGTTAAGATATTTACCCACTTCAACAATGGATTCCTTAGAGAGATAGCCCTGATTATTTTGGATTTCCTGTAAGAGCGGAATCAGGTTATCCCGTGTTTTTCCGGGATAGTTTTTTACAATTTCGTTGAGTGCTTTCATTTTTTTCCGGGTAATTTTTTAGTGAAGACAGGCAGTTATTACACTGCCTGTCTGTAAAGAGGTCCGTTTCACGGAGCAGACCTTTTTAGTTTAAAATTCTTTTGATTTCGGGAAGAATTCTGGCAGCTTCAACAGGTTTTCTAACGAAGCCGTTTACGGGGAACCAAACAGATTCACCTTTTTCGGTGCGGTAGTCAATACCAGCTTCACCGGTGGTTACGTTTTTAACCAAAAGAACCTGCAGATCTTTGTAGTTTGGATCTTTCCTGAATTCCCTTGCCATTTCCTGAACAGCTGCTTTTGTAGTGGTCAGAATATCAATAGAAGACTGGATCAGGAAGGGGATTTCCTTAAACTGTGGGTTGTCGAGGAGTTCCTTTGCCAGTTCAAATCCTTCATACTGAGTGGTCATCATCACATCAAGGATTGCCAGGTCGGGTTTTTCACTTTTAATCATTTCGATACCTTCTTTTTTATTAGAAGCGGTAACAACTTCGTATCCTTCTTTTTTAAGAAGCGTTTCCAGAACAGTTATGATGTCGATATCGTCATCCACAACTAAGATTTTTTTCGATTTCATGGCTAAAGAGTTTTTTGTTATTAATTATTGTTTTTTTCTTTTTCAAAATTTCAATGATCAATTTTGTATTGTAAAGGTATTTTGCCATGAAGGGGAAAAACAGAGAGCAGGTTACTGATTTTACAGGGTAATTTTAAGCAGGTTTCGGGGTTAAAAACCGATACTTTTACGCAATTGGTTAACTATAAATTATGGTTTATAATTGCTTGTATTTTGTTATGTGATTGATTATAATGTATTTGAAAACATTGAAGGTGTAAAAAGCCCACCAGGAAAAACCATGGTATATGGAAAACCGTGAAACGCGTTTTTTGGATGGAAATGAAAAAAAACGAGTCGGAAACAGGATAAATTTCGGATGGAAAAAGGTGAGAAAATCTGAAGCTTTTTTAATTTTGATTTGAACACAATTAAATGAACGGTTTTAATCTAATCCTTCATTTTACTATGCATTGAAAAATCGTTTCCATTTCCGCCGCAATTGCTTTTTTGGTTCTAAAATATTCCTGGGCGGCGGTATAACTAATCAATATGCAATTTCTGCAGAGGGTGTAGTGCTCTGCACATAGCTGTCAGGTTTATTTTGCAATAAAATGATTATCGAGTTATGGCAAGGAGATCCCTCACTGCGTTCGGGATGACAGTTCATATTATGTGTTGGGTGTAATTCACAAGCCAAACGGCAACCTACTTAATCTCCAGATCAAACAGCATCCTCGCCTGAATGCCACGCATACCTGAAAGGGATTTAAACGCTTTCAGGATTCTGTCTCCTTCGGGAAATCCTGTTGAGATCATGGCTGAATTGCCTTTGCTCATTATATTCATTATTTTTTCGAAAGGATCTTTTTGTACGGGAAGTTCTTCAATGGTCCATGTTTTTAATCCGGCCATATCTGCAGCAATTTTAATGGCATCGGTTAGTCCGCCATGCACATCCACCAATTTAAGTTCGAGGGCGTTGATGCCTGACCAGACTCTTCCCTGTCCGATGCTGTCGACCATTGCGACTTCAATTCCTCTGCCTTTGGAAACGTGGCTCAGGAAAGAAGAGTAAATACGGTCTACTTCAAACTGGATAACGGCTTTTTCGTCGTCATTCATGGGTCGGTACATTGATCCGATATCGGAATGCAGGTTGGTTTTCACAGTATCAAAAGTAACTCCGAGTGTGTTTTTCATGAACTTGTCAATGATCGGAATAATTCCGAAAACGCCAATTGATCCTGTCAGAGTGGTGTGATCTGCAACAATGGTATCGGCATTGCAGGCAATATAGTATCCACCTGATGCGGCAACATCTCCCATGGAAACCACCACGACTTTTTCCTTAGAAGCCAGTTCCATCTCACGCCAGATGGCTTCAGAAGCCAGGGCGCTTCCTCCGGGCGAATTTACCCTGAGTACAATGGCATTTATCCTGTTGTCTTTCCTGGCTTTTCTGATCAGTCCCGACAAGGTTTCTGATCCGATGGTTTCAAAATCACCTTTGCCCATGCCAATTTCGCCGGTTGCATAGATGACGGCGATTTTATGTGCGGCAAAGGGCTGGAATTTAGCATATTTGTTATAGCGTTCGTAGCCAACCATATTAAAATCCTTGTCATCTTCAACCTCAACAAGTTTTTTAAGTTCATCCTGCACCTCATCAAAGTATATTAGTCCGTCAACCAGTTTGTTATCCAAACAGGCCTGTGCATTTCTGATGGTCATGTTGTCGGCAAAGGCATTCAGACTGTCAACGGGAATATTTCTTGATTCGGAGATTCCTTTTAATATATGCTGCCATATTGAACCCATGTAAACGGAAGTCTGTTTGCGGTTAGCTTCCGACATTTTTTCCTCGGTAAGCGGCTCCACGGCCGATTTGAATTTATTTCCCGTTCCCCTGATAATTACAGGCTCCACCTCAAGTTTCTGCAAGGCATTTTTAAAAAACATGAGATTGGCACTCATTCCTCTGAACTCAACCAGTCCTTCGGGGTTCAGATAAATTTTATCGGCTGTAGACGCCAGATAATATCCCCCCTGAGAATACTGATCACTGTATGCAATGATAAATTTCTTTGATTTTTTGAATTCCATTAACGCAGTTCTGATTTCTTCAAGTGTAGCTGCGCCGGCCGATAAATCGGTGATATTCATAAAAATTCCTTTGATTTTTTCATCGCGCGATGCTTTATCTATCACATTCAACAGGTCATTCAGACCCATTTTATCCTCGATGTTCATTCCCTGAATGTTCAGGTTGTCAAAGGGGTTATCGGACACCCTGTCCACAACCTGACGATCAAGTTTCAACAAAAGAACTGAATTGTCTTTTATCACCACTTCGTCATCCATGGACAAGAGAGCGGTAATCATTCCGAAAACGATAAATATCAGCAAGGTGCCGGCTATGATGGTACCTAAAAATGATGCCAGAAGGTTTCTTAAAAATTTCATGGTTTGTTCTGTTTTATGGGATGAAATTACAAAAAAAAAGCTTAGCACAATGCTAAGCTTTTTATTATTTTTAGAATGATTAACTTAAATTAAAAATATCAGTAAATAAAAACATCTTATTTTTGGTCAATTTTTATACTTAATTCTTTCAATTGTTCATTTGAAATGGTTGCGGGTGAATCGATCATCACATCTTTAGCTGCATTGTTTTTGGGAAAAGCAATCACGTCGCGGATGGTATCATTTCCGGCAAACATGGCTGTCCAGCGATCAAAACCGAATGCAATTCCACCATGGGGAGGCGCACCATATTTAAATGCGTTCAGCAGGAAGCCAAACTGTGCCTGTGCTTCTTCGGGAGTAAACCCGAGGGTTTTAAACATGGTTGACTGAAGTTTTTCGTCGTGGATTCTGATAGAGCCGCCACCAACTTCAACGCCATTTACCACAAAATCATAAGCGTTGGCACGGATGTCCCCCGGATTGGTTTCAAACAGGCCAATATCTTCTTTCACCGGTGAAGTAAAGGGATGGTGCATGGCAAAAAATCTTTTTGACTCTTCATCCCATTCCAGCAAAGGAAAATCAACTACCCAAAGCGGGCAGAATTTATTTTTATCCCTGAGTCCGAGTCTTTCGCCCATTTCCAGTCTGAGCTCACAAAGCGCACTGGTGGTTTGCTTTTTTGTTCCGGCTAAAACCAACAGCAGGTCACCCGGGGCAGCGTTCATTTTCTGTGCCCAGATTTTCAGGTCATCATTATTATAAAATTTATCTACAGTTGATTTGAAAGTCCCATCTTCATTGCATTTAACGTAAACAAGTCCTTTCGATCCAATTTGAGGTTTCTGCACAAACAATACAAGTTCGTCGAGTTGTTTTCTGGTATATTCACCGCATCCTTTGGCGCAGATCCCTGCGATAAATTCGGCACTGTCAAAAACCGGGAAATTCTTACCTTTTACAGTTTCAGTGAGGTCATTAAAATGCATGTCGAAGCGGATATCCGGCTTGTCGGAGCCATACAGTTCCATGGCTTTCTGATAGGACATTCTTGGAAAATCGCCTTGGAATTCAACATTTTTAATTGTTTTAAACATGTGTTTGGCAAGACCTTCGAAAGTATTTAAAATGTCTTCCCTTTCAACGAAAGCCATTTCACAGTCAATTTGTGTAAATTCGGGCTGACGGTCGGCGCGCAGGTCTTCGTCCCTGAAGCATTTTACAATCTGAAAATAGCGGTCATAACCGGCAACCATCAAAAGCTGTTTGAAGGTTTGGGGAGACTGGGGCAGCGCATAAAATTCGCCCGGGTGAACCCTTGAAGGCACCACAAAATCCCTGGCACCTTCGGGAGTTGATTTGATGAGTACGGGAGTTTCAACTTCAACGAATCCCTGTCCGTCCAGATATTTTCTTACCTCCTGGGCCATTTTATGTCGCAGCAAAATTCCCTTTTTCACCGGGTTTCTGCGCAAATCCAGATAACGGTATTTCATTCTGAGCTCATCGCCACCGTCGGTTTCGTCTTCGATGGTAAAAGGCGGAACTTCAGATTTATTGAGAATTTCAAGTTCAGTTACCTTAATTTCAATATCGCCGGTAGGAATATTCGGATTTTTAGAAGATCTTTCAACCACTGTTCCGGTTGCTTTGATTACAAATTCGCGACCACAGCCACGGGCTTTTTCCATAAGCTCTTTCGGAGTATATGTTTCATCAAAAATTAACTGAGTAATTCCGTACCTGTCGCGAAGGTCAATCCACATCATAAATCCCTTATCCCTGATTTTCTGAACCCATCCGCTGAGTACTATTTCACGTCCGACATGTTCTATTCTTAATTCGCCGCAGTTATTGGTTCTGTACATACTTTTAAATTTATAGTGAAAAATGCTTGTTTTTTTTTTACTTTGCAACCTGAATTGCGGGGCAAAGATATATATTTTTGGGAAAAGTTGATGGGGGGTTGGGTTTGGGTTTGGGGTTTCTGGTTTGGGGTTGACTGACTATATTAAACTTATGGAACACACGGCCCGGACCATCTTTGCTAAAGCTTTGAAGGTTAAAAGGGCCAGTTTAATTCAGCTCCGGCTAAAGGCCGGGGTTAAAAAGGTGATAAAAACACCGCCGGCCGTAAAGTTTTTAGGACCAAAAATACAGTTCCGGCGGAAATGGAGGAGGAAGTATAAAGTGAGCTAAAGTAGGGAGACACTTCCAAGTCGGGAGACTTGGAAGAGCAGCGAAGCAATGACAACTTCCGACTTCCGACTTCGGACTTCGGACTTTGAACTTTGGACTTCAGACTTTGGACTTTGGACTTCAGACTATTATTTTGAAAAATGGATGATATTTTATACATGAAACAGGCACTGGAACAGGCGCGACAGGCATTCGAAAAGGATGAGGTGCCGGTGGGTGCTGTGATTGTTTGCAACGGACGAATTATTTCACGGGCGCATAACCTGACCGAGCAACTAAATGATGTTACGGCCCATGCCGAAATGCAGGCGTTTACGGCAGCAGCAAATTTTCTGGGCGGCAAATACCTCGATGAATGCACTTTGTACGTTACCCTCGAGCCCTGTGTGATGTGTGCCGGAGCATCGTATTGGACACAATTAAAAAGAATTGTTTACGGAGCACGTGATGAAAAAAGGGGATTTCATCTGACAGGCAAAGAAATATTGCATCCAAAAACAGAAATCACAGGAGGTGTGATGGAACAGGAATGTGCCACCATCCTCAAAGAATTTTTTCAGAAAAAAAGAAATTAAAATGGTTATTGCGGTCAATACACGGCTTTTAATAAAAGGTAAACTCGAAGGAATCGGTTGGTTTACCTGTGAAACATTAAAAAGAATTACCCAAAACCACAAAGAACACAAGTTTGTTTTTATTTTTGACCGAAAGCCCGATCAGGAATTTATTTTTTCTGACAACATCAGTCCGGTTGTCATTCCCCCGCAAACACGTCACCCGCTTTTGTGGAAAATATGGTTTGACTATTCCCTTCCCATTGTTTTTAAAAAACACAAGCCAGACCTGTTTCTTTCTCCCGACGGATATCTTTCACTCAGAACAAAAGTGAAATCGTTACCGGTAATACACGACATAAATTTCGTTCATTATCCACAGGATTTACCAGCTTCAACATCAAATTATTACAATAAATACTTTCCGAAATTTGCCGCCAAAGCCACCCGCATTGCCACCGTTTCGGAATATTCGAAACAGGATATTTCAAAAAGTTTTTCCATTCCGCTTGACAAAATCGATGTGGTGTACAATGGCTGCAATGAAATGTACAAGCCGCTTTCGGCAGAGGAAATAGAAGCTGTTAGAAATGCCCGGACCAATGGAGAACAATATTTTGTGTTTGTTGGTGCGCTTCATCCGCGAAAAAATGTGTCCCGACTTTTACAGGCTTATGATGCATTCAGAGAAGAAACCAACTGTGGTGTAAAAATGGTCATTGTGGGCGAAAAAATGTTTAAAACAACTGACATCAACAGTGTTTATAACAGCATGAAATTCAGGAACGATGTGATTTTCACCGGAAGACTAAGTCCGGCCGACCTAAGGCAAGTAGTCGGCTCAGCCCTGGCCCTGACCTTTGTTCCGTATTTTGAGGGTTTTGGAATTCCAATCATCGAAGCCATGAACTGCGACGTGCCGGTTATCACTTCAAATGTTACTTCGATGCCCGAGGTAGCGGGAGATGCGGCCCTGCTTACGGATCCATTTTCAGTGGATTCGATCAGAGACGCCATGATAAAAATGTATAAGGATGAAAAGCTGAGAAAAACACTCATTGAGAAATCAATCGTACAAAGACAGAAATTTTCCTGGGATAAATCGGCAGAAAACCTATGGAACTCCGTTGAGAAAACACTTGGGCAATGACAAAAAACAAGCTTCTCCCGTATCTGAAAAAAGGCCGCGTGGAAGCGGGGTGCGATGAGGCCGGACGGGGTTGTCTGGCCGGACCGGTTTTTGCGGCGGCGGTGATTCTTCCGAAGAACTATAAGAATGAATTGCTGGATGATTCCAAAAAACTCAGTGAGAAAAAAAGATATGAACTCAGGGAAATGATCGAGCGCGACGCCCTTGCGTTTGCAGTTGCCATGCTCGATAACAACGAAATTGACAAAATCAATATTCTGAACGCCTCAATCACCGGCATGCACAGAGCCGTTGACAAACTAAAAAAGAAACCAGCCTATTTGCTGATTGACGGGAATAAATTCAAGCCCTATAAAAATATTCCCCACGAATGCATTGTTAAAGGCGATGGCAAAATGATGTCCATTGCAGCGGCATCAATACTGGCCAAGACTTACCGTGATGATTTTATGATCGCCCTGCACGAAGAGTTTCCGCAGTATAATTGGAAAAAAAATAAGGGTTATCCCACCAAGGACCATGTGGAGGCTATCATGAAACACGGGTATTGCAAATATCACCGTAAAACATTTCATTTGAAGAGCATGCAATTGAGTTTTGAGTTTTAGGTCCCCGGCTTGAAAGCCGGGGTTATATTAATGTTGGACGGCACATGGGTTAAAAAATGCGCGTGCGTTTTAAAATGCTGATGTGTTTTATAATGCATCAGCATTTTAAAACGGAGACGCAATATGTTGCGTCTCTACGGGGATACAAATTTTGTAAAGGGATATTATGAATTTATGATCTTTTGATTATCTTTCTGCGATTAAATAACATTGGTGAAAAAAATTTTGGGCATATTAAAAACATTGGTTGGCTGGTTTAACCTGCGCAACATCATCATTTTTGTGATGCCGGTTTCCATTGCCGTGCTCATTGTGATGTTGTATAATCTTTCGCAGACCGTTGATGCGCTTTCTCATTCGCTGATCAAAAGAACCACATCCAAAACCGAAACCGAGCTGCACGATTTTTTTGACCCGGTGGTCAGCAATTTGCTCATTGCCCGCGACCGGGGTAAAGCTGAACTTTTTGGTGAAATTAATTCGGAGGTATTGAACCCTTATTTTATCCCGTTTTTAAAAAACTCCCCGCAGGTTTCGTCCATGCTCATTGCCTCTTCAAAAGGTGATGAATACATGCTGCTTGAGGAAGATTCCACCTGGCAAAACCGCATCACCGAAGATCCGGCAAAAAACATTCCGGTTACCCGTTACAGATGGCTCTACGATGAGTATCTCAAGGGCACCATGATGGAAAAATGGATCAAGGATGGCGATTCGTCAAATTTTCCCACCGGAAAACCGTGGTATGTCGAGGCCATCACCAATTCATTTAACGATCAGCCCGCCTGGACCGATCCCTATACTTTTAAAACCACCGGTGATCCCGGAATTACTGCCTCAATAAAATGGGACTGTGCAGTCGATTCAATCGTAACAAAAGTTATTGCCTTCGATATTCTTTTAACGGATATTTCAAAATTTACCATAAACCTTGAGGTTTCGCCCAACGGCAAGGCCTTTATTTTCAATGATGCGGAAATGGTTATCGGTTTGCCCGGATCGGATCTTTTTAAAAATACCGATTCATTGAAAGCCCATGTTCTTAAGCCACTCACAGATATTCACACGCCGGTTGTTGCTGAAGCAGTAAAGGAATGGAAGAAAAACGGCAGAAAAGATGCTACTCCGTTTTATTTCAATTATGACGGCGAAAGCTGGTGGTGCGGCATCAAGCATTTTAAACTGAGTCCGAAAAAATCATTTTACATCGCCGTGGTCGTTCCCGAAAAGGATTTTCTTGAAGAAGTGAACAAAACCAAGACCATTGTAATATCGGGATTTATTCTTGTTATTGTTTTGACTTTGCTTGTCATCCGCGGGTACAATCAGAAGCGGAAAGCCAATGTACTGCTCGAAAAACAGAAGCGCGAAATAGAAGCCCAGCGTGATGAGATTTCCAAAAGAAACGAGGAAATCATGCAGCAGAAGGAAGAGATCACCGCACAACGTGATGAGATTGAAACACAGCGCGACGAAATTACCATTCAGCGCGACCTGGTCATGAAACAGAAAGACCACATCGAGGAACAGAAAAAGGAAATCACCGATTCCATTACTTATGCCAAACGCATTCAGAATGCCGTACTTCCCACGGGTGAATATGCAAACAACATTCTGGGCGAGCATTTCATTCTGTTTAAACCCAAGGACATTGTATCCGGAGATTTTTACTGGGCCACAGAAATCAACGACTGGCTGATATTTACCGTAGCCGACTGCACAGGCCATGGTGTTCCGGGTGCCTTCATGAGCATGCTCGGCGTGAGTTTCCTTAACGAGATAGTTCGCAAAAAAGAAGTTACCAAAGCCAGTGAAATTCTTGATCATCTGAGAGATTCAATTATTGAGGCATTGCAACAAAAGGGACAGTCTGGCGAGCAAAAAGACGGCATGGATATTACGCTGTGTGTGCTCGATAAAAAAACAAAAAAGCTACAGTTTTCGGGTGCCAACAACCCGCTTTTCATTATCACCGGCAAAGATCTTTCGCGTTTTGAAAAAGAAGGATTTTCGGTTTCAGAACCGGCCGAAAACGGAGTTTATGCCGTTGAGGTCAAGCCCGACAAGCAGCCGGTGGCCATTCATATCGACATGAAGCCATTTACCAATCATGACATACAGCTTGAAAAGGGCGAATGTTTATATCTGCTCAGCGACGGCTACGAGGATCAGTTTGGCGGACCAAACAATAAAAAGTTCAAGATTAAAAATCTGCGGGAGCTATTCCTGAAGATCTCGGAGTTGCCCATGAGCGAGCAGAAAGACATCCTTGATGAAACCTTCGAGACCTGGCGGGGCGAGAATGAGCAGGTGGATGATGTTACGGTTATGGGGATGCGTATTTAGGTTATTCGTTATTCTTAAATCGATGTTCCTTGTTCTTAAATCAAAAAATATCGAACAAGGAACACTGATTTACGATTTTTGAAGTTTTCTTCCAAAATATTTCTATTTTTGAATAAATAATCAGGTTTATCATGAGAATAATAATTCTAATTGCCATATCATTTGCTTTTATTCTTGCATGCAATAACAGGGATGAGCTAAAGTCTGAAACACGGACTTTGATGTTGATGAACGAAGGTATAGAAAATTCCATCAGAGCAATTGAAGAATCAAATGAATCAATATATCTTGATTTTGAAAAACAGTATCTACTTTCTGCTAATAGAACTGCAAAAATGTACGAATTGAGTATGGATATCCAAACAAGTTTTCAAGAGACATATAGCTACATTTCAAAAATAAAGAAACAGCTTTTGATTGAATCAGATCATGATGAAGCAATAGTTCAATTAAAGAATGATTTTTATATTGACTATTCAAAATTGAATCAGGAAGAACAATGCCCGGAATGTACTGTAATATTATTCCAGGAAGGAAAAGCAGAAAAAATCAGTGAAAGACTTGAAGAGCATAAAATGCAGGTTTTAAAAATAATTGAGAAGTATCAAAAATGTGAAGAGCGAGATGATGTGAGACTTGCCATTAAAAAGCTATTAAGCACAAAATCTGAAAATGAAACATGGGAAACAGATATGTTTAATGAAAAATCCCTTTTAGAAAATATCATAATTTTAAATAAAATACAATTAGACCTCAGAGTTGCAGAGAACACAATTTTAAAATTTCTCATAACCTTTTTGAACTATTATTGGCAGGACTTCAAGAAATATGAAACAGTTGTTATTTCAACAGATTATGAAATCAATGTAGGAACAGAATTTAAAGCAGAGATATATAATATGGAGGTTGATTCTCCTTCAATGTTCAATTATGAAATTTATGTTGGTGATTTTGAACCTTACAGCTTTCATTTGCTTGGAGAAGAGGGAAAAGACTGGGTTAAATTGGAAAACAACAAATTCAACGGGGGTACATTTAAAAAGGTTTTTAACAAATCTGGAAAACAGATGATAAAAGGGTTTTTTAAATATGATACCCCAAAGGGACCGAAGTATTATCCTTTTGAAAAAGAAATCACTGTAGTTCCAAAAAAATAATTCATAATTGTCAAATACCTTTTGTTTTTGAATTGAAAATCCGTCTGGAAGGTTCCGGTACGCTGTACCTTAATCCTATTCGAAACTATTTGCTACAGAGGTTGCGGTGCGCTGCACCGTTTGTTAGCCATGCCGTTGCTAAACACAAAACAAGGAAATCTATTCAGCGCAGGAAAAAAAAGGTGCAGCGCACATTGCCGTCAGGTTAAGATTTTTCGATATTAAATATCGTTTATGACAAAGAGATCCCTCACCGCTTTTGGGCGGTTCGGGATGACAATGGTTGTTTTGGAATTGGGGCAGGTAGGTTGGGGAAGGCGGCAAAGCCGCCTTCCCCAACCTACCTGCCCAACACAAAACACGAACTGTCCTCTCGGGCGCAGCGAGGGATCTCTTTGTTATGAATTGATAATCATTTTGTTGTGAAATAAGCCTGACGGCTATGTGCAGAGCACCATGCTGTTTGTAGAAAATCGTATTTGCCAAAAATTAGGTGCAGCGCACCAAAATCTCTGTAGAAATATATTCAGCCCGAAAAAAAAGGTGCAGCGCACCGAAATCCAATCTCGCATAGCAAACATCGCCGAAGGCATTCGCTGGCCAGCGAACCAAAATCCGCGAAGCGATTATCAATTATTCCCTGTTCTTAGAATCAATAAAAATCGTAACCGGACCGTCATTGATCAGTTCCACATCCATCATGGCGCCGAACTGACCGGTTTTGACGGGGACAGCCGAGTCCAGTTGCAATTGTTTTACAAATTTTTCGTAGAGCGGAATGGCAATATCGGGAACTGCTGCATTGATGTAGGATGGCCTGTTGCCTTTTTTTGTTTTGGCGTGGAGAGTGAACTGACTGACAACAATCATGCTGCCTTTGACTTCTCTTACATCAAGGTTCATAACTGAGTTTGAATCATTGAAAATACGTAATTGGGAAATTTTTTTGCTCAGCCATTCAATGTCTTCATCATTGTCGGCAGTTTCGATACCCAATAGGATCAGCAAACCGTGGTTAATTTCTGAAAAGAGTTTGTTTTCGATTGTTACGGATGCTCTTTTTACACGTTGTATAACGGCTCTCATGGTTTTGGTTTTATGGTACAAAGGAAAGGAATTTTTTGTTTTGCTGCTATCCGATAATTATTGGATTTGCGAATTTTGATTGAAAAAAGAGGTTTGAGGGGGCCGCTAATGCGCGAATTTTGATTGTTTGTTGCGGTCTTTCAGGTTAATCATACGGTTTCCGGCTTTTTGGACTTCATCATTCGTTTCCGCCGGGATAGTATTCCTGTTCTTTTTTAAGCTCTCGGCCGGCGGTTTTTTTACATGACTCATTACCCCGGATTTCATCCGGGGCTACTATTATTCAACTCCTCCGGAGTTGCCGTTCCATAAAGTTAATTGTACTCTGACTTTTTACCCTCCGTAGCTTTTGCGAAGGAGGCGGACTTCCGACTCCCGACTTCGGACTTCCGACTTCCGCCCCCCCTCCTTTTTAACAGTTTTTTTTAATCCCCATTCCTGTAAATATTGTAATTTTGCAAAAAAAATGATTTATGAGGAAGTTTTTCTTTTTCCTGATGCTGATTGCATCCGTATCTTACGGACAGATTCCGGCCGGGTATTACGACAGTGCCGAAGGGTTGACCGGAACTGCATTAAAATCAGCTTTGCATGAAATTATCAATGATCATGATGCACAAACATATGATTATTTGCACGTTGCTTTTGAAACCACCGATGTAAAATCCAACGGCAAGGTTTGGGATATGTATTCGGATATTCCGGGTGGCACGCCTCCCTATGAATACAGTTTTACCAGCAGCGACCAATGTGGCTCCTACGGTGGCGAAGGCGACTGCTATAACCGCGAACATTCGTGGCCCAAGAGCTGGTTTGGCGGAGAGGTATCTCCCATGTATTCAGATTTATTCCATCTGGTTCCCACCGACGGATATGTAAACGGCATGCGTTCCAATTATCCCTTTGGTGAAGTGGGGAGTGCCGACTGGACATCTGAAAACGGAAGCAAGCTGGGAAACTGTAATTTTCCCGGGTATTCAGGAACAGTTTTCGAGCCCATTGATGATTTTAAGGGAGATTTTGCCCGCAATTATTTATACATGACTGTGCGTTACCTTGGCGAAGATTCGGGGTGGCCGGGATCAGAAATGACCGATGGAGCTCAGCTAAAAACCTGGGGACTGAATCTGATGAAAAAATGGGACTATGAAGATCCCGTGAGTCAGAAAGAAATTGACCGCAATAACGCAATATATGACATCCAGAACAACCGCAATCCGTTTATTGACCATCCTGAATACGTTGGTGAAATCTATGGGTATTATATTGGAATTGAAAATCCTGTTGATCAAATAAACTGTGATGTTTATTCTGCCGAAGGAAAAATTATCATCAATAATGTTTCTGAAAAGGAAATTTCTGTTTGGGTTTTTGATTGCATGGGGAGAGCTGTGGCCATGAAAGAGCTTTCTTCTTCTGAAAGAACAGAGATTTTTTCTGAAAAGGGGATTTTTTTGGTGAGATTAGGGTTTGACGGGGTGTTTTCTACTTGTAAGGTGGTGGTGTAGACCCACCCCCGGCCCCTCCGGAGGAGGGGAGTGAAAACAGCACCACCTTGCGGGTGATGCTGTTAATATTAAGCGTATGATGAGTTTTTTAAGGAATGGTTACCGGAATTGGTTCACAGATTCTGGTGAGATCGTATGTTTGTCCGTCGGTGGTGATGTTCCAGGTTTTTCTCAGACTGAAATAGTATGTTTTTCCTGATTCCAGAGTGTAACCGGCTGTTGCAAGGTTTGAAACTATTTGTGAGTACCTGAAGGTTTCGTCGGATCTGATGTCGCTTTCGCCTGTTGCGGCAACGGTGTTTGGAGTAAGCGGATTGGTGTTGACAGCCATATCTTCAGCGTTTACCAGCAGGGTGCCGTCTTCGCCTCTGAAAACATGTTGTGAGGTGTGCGAATTGATTGTTCCGCCCTTTCCGTTGAAATCAATGAAGGTATGAATTCCGTAGTAATTTACGTCACTGCCTGCAATGGTGATGCCCATGGGCGGACTGTGTCTGATCTGCTGGATTCCTTCTTCGAGAATGATTCCGAACATGGGAAGTTCGCGGATGGCTGCAAAATTAAAGGTGTAGGTTGAATAAGTGTAAGAAACCACATAGGTAGAAGCGTCGGCATCAAAGAACAACCTGATTGATTCAAGGTCATCCTGATCGGCTAGGGTAAAGCTCAAAGGCATTTCACAGGCAATTTCTCCGGCCGGAAATGCGTCAACAACGCCCTGTGCTTCGGTGAAAGTAGTGCCGGGCAGAGCTGCCAGTGTGGCTGTTGCCGGGGCAGTGGTTGAAGAAGTGTAGTTGTTTCCTTCATAGGTGGTGCTGATTCCGGATATGAAAACCTTTACGGCAGTATAGGAACCAACCGGAATTTCAATGGCAACGAGGTCGCTGACTGAAGCTGTAAAATCTCTCAGATCAATGGTTGCAGGGGTTGTAAGCACATCCAGGTAATCGCCGGCAGCGTCTTTCACCTGAATTTTAGAGATTGTGATTTCACATTTGGTGAGATCTGAAGATTCTATAATGCCATCCTTAGCTTCGGAATGGGGATTGCGTGCGTCGCAGATGCTCATGTTGAGGGCACCCTTTTCCTCTTTGTCTTCATCCTTTTTTTTACATCCTGTGTTCAGGGATACCATGAAAGCAAAAAAGAGCAAAATTGCCAACAGGGATTTAAGATTCAGCGTTTTCATGTTTTTTCTTGTTAATTGTTTATAAAAGTTCTTTCATATAAATTACACGTGAAAATATTTTTACCCTATATCATGATGGTGTTTTTCCTGAGAAGGTCAGCCGCAAGGCAGGAATGAACAGGAATAACGCCGATAAGGTCGCCCGGTTTGATTGTTGAAATTAATTTTTCACCGGCACTTATAATTCCGTGCTCCTGTGAAACGCCCTTAACAAAACAGGTTTCAAGCAATTTTCCCCAACCGTGATTGTCACCCAAAAGCGTACAACCCCCGTAATATCTGCTGTTATTGATATTCAACACCTCTTTTGAAAGGTGAACTGCTCCGCCATAAACCACCACCTCTTTTTTATGCGGATGGACAGAAACGACAGGACAAGCCACTGACACAGCAATTTTATCAAAAGAACAGGAGCCAAGAAAGTACTGCATCATGTCATAATAAACAAAATTGCCGGGCCTTATCTCATCGATATTTGTGAAATCATTGGCCAGACTGCATCCCGGCGTGTCACCAATGGAGACCATGAGTCCGGGAAATTTATTTTTCAGGTTTCCGGCAATAGCCAGACTTTCATGATGTATTTCCAGAATTTCCTTCACTGATTGGGCAGCATAAGTATGTCCCGAGTGAATAAGAAAACCCTTCAATTCAATGTTTGAGGAATCCCTTGATGCTTTGACAACCTCAGAAATGTTTTCAATATCATGGTGAATTATTCCTGTGCGGTTATATCCGCCATCAATTTTAATAAACAAGCCGGCTTTTGATTTGAGGTTTTGGTCAAGATATTTCACAACCCCGGTTGATTCTGCCACAAGGTTCAACTTAATTTTTCGGGCGATGAGATTGATCTTATCCATCTGACGGATGTTTACCGGAAAAGCAATGGTAATATCATCCCAGCCGAGATTCATAAAGTATTCAGCCATATCAACAGAAGAAACGGTTATTTTTCTGATGCCTTCAGATCGGTATAACTCTCCGACACCAGCGTTCTGATGAGTCTTGAAATGCGGTCTGAACTGTACACTGTGTGTTTTTGCCTTATCTGACATAAAACGGATATTTGACAAGCATTTTTGTTTGTCAATTATAAAAGAGGGTGATTGGATATTCATGGTTTTATTTAAATGAAATAGCCTTAACCGGGGTAATTTTGGATATAATCATGGAAGGAACAACCAGCATGAACACAATGACAATAAAAGAACCGGCATTGAGCAGCAGGATGTGAAAAATATTGAAATTGATCGGCACAGTATTGATGTAATATATTGAAGGATCGAGCGGAATAACATGAAAATAAAACTGAATGAGCGAAACCGCAATTCCAGCAATATTTCCCCAAAGCAATCCGCGCCCGATCAAAAACCCGGCATTATAAAGAAATATTTTCCTGATGCTCCAGTTTTGCGCGCCAAGCGATTTCAAAATTCCAATCATGGTGGTGCGTTCGAGGATGAGGATGAGCAGACTGGAAATCATATTGATGCCTGCCACTGCAATCATGATAATTAAAATCACCCACACATTGATATCCTGCAACTCGAGCCAGTCAAATTCCTGAGGATATTTTTCCTTAATAGACTCCACCTTAAGTTTTGTTCCATCTTCGTTATAAGTGTATCCTGCAAGGTTTTTCACTTCACCGGTAAGTTCATCCAGATTATCAAAATCATTAATCATGATTTCAAAACCCGAAACCTGATTTTCATTCCAGTTGTTAAGTTTCTGAATATGTCTGATGTCAACCAGTCCGAACAGCTTATCAAATTCTTCCAGTCCGGTGTCATACAATCCGCTGACAACCAAAGGTCTGCCTCTCAGTTTCCCGTTTTCGTCCACAAAAAACACTTTAATGCTGTCGCCAAGTTCAATTTTGAGGAGGTTTGCAAGATATCTGGAAAGCAGAATTTCACCAGAAGGTTCCTTGCCGTTCACATCAATTTTTTTTCCATCAACCAGATTGTTTTCAAAAAAAGTCCAGTCAAAATCTGTCCCCACCCCTTTAAGCACAATACCCTGATTCTGGTCGCCCGCTTTCATAATCCCTGCTTTGGTAGCAAAAACCTGAATGTGTTCCACTCCTTCAATTTTAAGGATATTTTCAGTGTTAACCGAGCGGCGGTCAATGGGAAAAGACTCGTATGAATAATTGGTATCGTGGTTGATGATCTGAATATGTGAACCAAACCCAACCACTTTGCGGCGAATCTCATCTTTAAAACCTGTAACAATGGATACTGCAAGAATCATAACACACAAACCAAGAGCAATGGCGACAATGGCAATATTTACAATTGGTTTTGAAATATTGCCTTTGCTTTCCTTGCCCCAGGTTATTCTTTTTGCTATGAAATATTCGGTGTTCAAATATCTTTTTCTTTGTCAGGTTTTGAAAAATATGTAAGTTTACTGCAAACCTACGGGAATTTTTTTGAATAATAAAATGTGGGTTATGGGTTATGAGTTATAAGTTATGGGTTATGGGTTATAAGTTATGGGTTATAAGTTATGGGTTATGGGTTATGTAATATGGGTAAAAAGTTAAATAAGATGAGGACACATAAAATAAATTTGTTTTTTTTAATATGTGTGATGTTGGTGACAATATCGTGCAACAATGCGCAATCGGACGGGAGTTCGGAAAAGAAGTCTGACATTAAAAAGGAAGTAGCAAAAGAGATTCCGGTTGAAAAAATCATTACCGGTGCTGAAAGGACGGGTGAATATCTGAAACTTTTAGAGGGTAAAAAAGTTGGGGTAATGGGCAACCAGACTTCCATGATTGGGGCTGTTCATTTAGTAGATTCGCTTGTTGCTGCTAAAATCAATGTGGTAAAGATATTCAGTCCGGAACATGGTTTCAGGGGAAAGGCAGATGCAGGTGAATCGGTAAGCAATTACACTGATGAAAAGACCGGTATTCAGGTGATTTCTCTTTACGGAAACACAAAAAAAGCCAGTCCGGCCGATCTAAAAGATATTGAACTTATGGTTTTCGATATGCAAGATGTGGGTGCCCGGTTCTACACGTATATTTCTTCTTTGCATTATATGATGGAGGCCTGTGCCGAAAACAACATTCCGATGATACTGCTCGACCGGCCAAATCCAAACGGGCACTATGTTGACGGTCCGGTCCTAGACATGAAATTTACCTCGTTTGTGGGGATGCATCCGGTGCCGATTGTGCATGGGATGACCATTGGGGAATATGCGCAGATGATCAACGGAGAGAAATGGCTCAAAAATGGCATTCAGTGCGCCCTGACCGTTATAACTTGTGAGAATTACGATCATTCAAAGATTTATGAGCTTCCGGTAAAGCCATCGCCCAATCTGCCCAATTTCAGGGCGGTTAATTTATACCCGTCACTTTGTCTATTTGAAGCCACCACGCTGAGTATAGGCAGGGGGACCGACATGCAGTTTCAGGTAATTGGCCATCCGCTTCTCAAGGGACTTGGAGACAAGGATTTTTCATTCACTCCCAAGTCCAATGAAGGCGCAAAAACTCCGGTATTGCAGGGAAAGCAATGTTTTGGTTATGATCTCAGAACATTTCCCGATTCATCGGAATTAATTTCAGAAATCAGGATAGAATATCTGATAGATATTTATAAAGCATTTCCATCCAAAACCAAGTTCTTCCTGAAAGACAATCTTTTTGAAAAACTTGCGGGAAATGATGTTTTGCGTAAGCAGATTATTGAGGGGAAAACTGCTGAAGAGATACGGGCGACCTGGAAGGATGGTCTTGAAAAATTTAAAAAGATCAGGGAGAAATATCTGTTGTATTAAAAAAAATTCGTCAAAAATGCCAATGTGGCTTTTTTGACGAATCAAAGTCAGATAAAATAATACGGATTCGGTCTATTTTTTTGTCTGACTACCTCTGATGAAGCTGTCAACTGCAGCATCCATCTGAATTTCTTTAGTAAAAATTACCTTTTTGTTTACGCTTTGTAATTCTTCCTGAATACCTTTACCCATATTACGGGTGATAATTACCTCACAGTCTTTTAAAGCGCTCATTATGGCTTCGTAAGACTGACGGCTTTCCGGGTCGTAGGCATGAGTTTTGTTCTCAATGTAATCTAATGTTTCCAGATGGTTTTCCTCAACGCTGATAATCTTAAACCATCTTGCTTTACCGAAATTGTCGGAAATTGAAACATTGTTGTCGGTTGGTATCGCAATCTTCTTCATCATAAAAATGTATTAGGATGCGAATTTACAAATTTAGTGTACACGAGTCAATAGTTCATGTAAAAAAAATGCTGTTTCGTCACCTAATTTTCGGTTTTTTTTCCTAAACATCTGATTTACTGCGCAAAATATTGGTCAAAAAACCATATCATTGTGGCCATGGCAGCACTTCCAAGTTGTAATTCCCGTTTATTTACCTTGTCAAAAGTATCCGAAGGGGCATGTTGGATATCAAAATAACGTTGAGAGTCGGTAACCAGTCCCATGCAAGGGATACCGAGTTTGGCAAGCGGTCCGACATCCACGCCTGAGCCGCCTATTTCAAAAAACCAGACACCATACATGAGAAAATGTTTTTTCCATTGGATAACTTTTTCATAAAGTTCCTTGGAGATTTCCATGGAAAAGCCGTGTGGAGTATATCCACCGCGGTCGCTTTCGAGGGCGAGGATATGTTTTTCTTTTTTTTGAGAGACCGATTCGGCGTATTTTTTTGCACCGCGCTGGTCCACTTCCTCATCCATGAACATGATGATCCGGAGGGTATGTCTTGGTTTTATTTCAGCCTGTTTAAAAATCCGGAGGATATTGATGCTCTGAACACAGCCAGCGCCGTCGTCGTGGGCACCTTCGCCGTTATCCCAGGCATCGGTATGGCCGCCGGCGACGATGTATTCATCAGGAAACTCACTACCTTTAATTTCAGCAATGACATTGTAAGATGGCACTTCGGGGAGTTCTTTGCAGTCGAGCGTCAGAGAAACCGTAAGAGCGGAGTCATTTTTCAGGGATAAGCTCAATCTGTCGGCATCAACGGTACTAATGGCAGCACCCGGTATCTGTACAGCAGCATCTTTGTAGCGCATGATTCCGGTATGTGGCTGATTGTCGGTTTTCAAAGTCATTGATCTGACAATTACAGCGACCGCTCCGTATGCCGAGGCCTCCTTTGCTCCGTACACCCTCAGTTTAGCAAATTCGCCATAAGCATTGAAAGTATAATAATGTTCGGGGTTGAGCGGCTGGTTGAAGAAAACTATTTTTCCATTTATCTTTTCTTTTCCGGCTTTGGCCAGATCATCAAAGTTTTTGAGTTCAATGACTTGTGCAGTAATACCCTTTTCAGGGGTGGATACGGAGCCCCCCAGGGCACAGATGTCTGTTTCAAAAGTCCCCCCGGATTTAGAGCTGACCAGGCATTTTTCGATTTTGCCTCTATCCCATTTCCGCACCATGCACTCCTGCAGGTAAACGGTATCGGCACCGGCATCCTTAAGCATTCCTGAAAGCAGGTTTATGGCTTTTGCGGCGTTATCGGATCCACAGAGGCGGCCCGGACTTTCCTTGCATAAGACCCCGAGGTCTTCGTAGATTTGGTTTGACAACAGGGCGGTGTTGAATATTTTTCGGGTCGTCAGGGAGTCCTTTTGGGAGTTTCCGGTCAGGGCTATTATTGCAAGCAAAAATATTATTTGGTATTTCATTTATTATAATATCAGATTCAAATTTAGCATTTTTTTTTAAAGGTTATGTCGATTAGTTTTAGTAATTATTGGGGTGGTTTAGCTTTTGTCCTTAAGCCGGACTATTATTTTATTTTTCATATATAGAATCAAAAATACATGTTGACCGTCATTGCGAAGAGCGCAAACAAATTTTATGGATAACAATAAAAGTTAATGCGATGAAGCAATCTCTTGATTAAAAATGTGAATCATTAAAAGCAGATTATTCACTTCGTTCATGAGATCGTTTCACTTAGTTGCTTCATGGCATAGGCCTTGTTTATAATCGATTAGTGTGGTTAAGTTCTTCGCAATGACGGTCACGACTGGATTTGAAGGCTGCCAATTAGCTATTTATGGCGTCACGATGTCATCGTGTTTTGTGAATTTTGAAACAAAAATTTTAGGCCTCGCAAGGAAGTTCAAAAACAAGAGTTTCATTTATTAATGCTTCCGATAATCATTAATTGTAAAAAGTCAGAAAATCATTTTTCCATCTATCATGTCAATTAGTTTTAGTAATTTTGTTTAAATAAACCGTGTTCATGGATTCGAGTAATGTGCATAATGATTCTGAAAAAATAAAAAAGGCCGCTCTTGACCTGGGTTTTTCGGCATGCGGAATCAGTCCGGCTGTTTTTCTCAAAGAAGACGAGCCCCGCATAAAAAGCTGGCTTGAAAACAGCTATCACGGTGAGCTTCATTACATGGAAAATAATCTGGAGAAACGGCTTGATGCTTCAAAGCTGGTTGAAAACGCCAAATCGGTCATTTCGGTATTGCTCAGCTATTATTCAGATAAGAAGCAAACCGATGGGGAGGCCCCGGTGCTTTCAAAATATGCCTATGGAAAAGACTACCATGTAGTGCTGAAAGACAAACTGTATCAACTGGCCGAATTTATTAACCAGAATATTAAAAAAACCGGCTTACGGGTTTTTGTAGATTCGGGTCCGGTACTTGATCGTTCTTATGCACGGCAGGCCGGACTGGGATGGGTTGGAAAGAACTGCAATCTGATCAACAGGAATCATGGTTCCTTTGTGTTTATTGGTGAGCTGATTGTGGATATTGAGCTTGAATTTGACCGGTCGTCTAATGATTATTGCGGCACCTGTACAAAATGTCTGGATGCTTGTCCGACCGGCGCACTGATTGAGCCCAGGGTGTTGGATGTGAGAAAATGCATCACCTATCTAACCACATCATACAAAGGTGATTTACCGGTTGAGTTAAAGGAAAAATTCAGGAACAGGGTATATGGTTGTGACATTTGTCAGGATGTTTGTCCGTGGAACGCGAAAGTTCCATGCAATACCGAGTCCGGGTTTCAACCAAAACAAAAGCTGCTTGATTTAACACGTCAGGAGTGGCATGAGATGGACAAAGCGTTGTTCGATGAACTTTTTGAGGGGTCGGTTGTTATAGAAAAAGGATTTGAAAGATTGAGAAAAAACATTACTTTTATTCAAAAAAAGGATTGAGAAGGATTTTAGCCATATCACTGATATTAATTGCGGGACATCTGTTTTCTCAAAAATTCGGTATTATAGGTGATTTCCGGTATTCGGCAACCTGTGATACAATCAATGCATCGGAGCTGGTAAAATCGTGGGATCCTGAATTTATTGTTACGGTAGGCGATCTTTCAGATCCAGCCTGTAATACAATTGACCATGAAATAGGAAGATATTTCAGTGATTATATTTACCCATATTATGGGGCATACGGGTCAACAGCCACCCATAACCGATTTGTATCAACCTTAGGAAATCATGATCAGGAGGGAGATGGTTTGACACAATATTTAGAATATTTCACATTACCCGGAAATGAGCGGTATTATGATACTTTGATAGGAAATGTGCATATTTTTATTTTAAACAGTGCGGGCACGGAGCCCGACGGGCCATTTTACTATTCAATTCAGGGATTATGGCTTGAATCGGCAATGGCAGAATCAACGGCACCTTGGAAGCTGATATTTTTTCATCATCCGCCCTACACATCGGGCAATCATGGAAACTCAACCTGGATGCAGTGGCCATTTGCAGAATGGGGAGCAACGGCGGTATTCAGCGGACATGATCATGATTATGAAAGGCTTTTTGTCAGCGGTGTTTATTATTTTGTTGCGGGGATCGGGGGCGGTGACCTCAGGGCATTTACGACAGTAAACGAATACAGTCTGAAGCGGGTTTCAGGAATCCATGGGGCCTTGCTGTGCAATGCTTACAGCGACAGTCTGGTTATCGAGTGCATCTCAGTAAGCGACAGTCTGCTCGACCGTCAGGTAATTTTTCCCGGATCCACAAATGTAAAACAAGTAAAGGATGACATGTTTCTTTACCCGAATCCCATAACAAAAAGTTTCAGCATTGCTTTTGATGGCGGGAATTATTCAGAAGCTAAGCTTTCGATAACTGATCTGGCGGGCCATGAAATATTAAAGCAAGAGATACAGATTAAAGAAGGCTATCAGGAGATTAGCTTTGAGTTAAGCAAGGTTTTCATTAGTGATCCGAAACCGGGGGTTTATCTGGTTAGTCTTTTGTTAGGGGAAGTGGTTTATAGGGGGAAAATGGTTATTGAGTAAAGTCTTCTTTGGTATTAAAAATTTTCTTCTTACAATTTGTGGTTTTTCTAAATGACATATGAATTTTATCTCTTATTTTAGCAATGATTCGCACCATCCCAATGTATCAATCGTGATGTAAACACACGTGGACGAGCCAACGCGCGGGGCAAGCTTGACCGAGGTATTTTGTTTTAGGAATAAATTTGTTGGTCCATTTTTGTTTATTGACATAGCATTCATGAGTAGAATAAAGGTGCAGAGCACCGGACTATATCTTTTATTATTGTATTTGATGGTATTTATGGTTTAATTTATCTTTTGTCCTTAAGCCGGACGGGCTTTACTCTTTTGTCTGCCAAACAAAAGAGTAACAGAAAAATTCACCACGTGTGAAAAAGTCGGGTAATCCTTCGCGCTGGCCATGCCCCACTTGGGCAAGGATGACCCGCCTTTCGCACCACACGTGGACTAGCCAGCGCACAGGGCAAGCCTGCCCGAGGTGTTTTTATTTTGGGTATGGGATTATTGATCCATTTTTTTTGGCATAGCTATCGGGGTCGCACCTTCCCAACGTTGAAGTTGTGATGTAAACACACGTGGATGAGCTGGCGCGCGGGGCAAGCCTGACCGATATGTTTCATATATATGCACTTTATAATAATTCCATTAACTTTTCAAGATTTATGCGATGATGGTCTTATTATTAATGTTTCCCGATAGGCATATTGAATAAAAGGGTTATTTGCCATTTTCAACAATCTTTGTGCATATTCATGCATTTATCCCAATAATTTATAAATTTGCAGCCCGTTGAGGTTCTTTTATTGGAGAAATGCCAGTCCCGATGACTATCGGGAGGGCGTCATAGGTTCTTTAATTTGCACTATTTGGAGAAATGCCAGAGGGTCGTCCCGATAGCTATCGGGAGGGGCGGTCTGAAGCTGATCCGCAAAAATATGGAGAGATGCCAGAGTGGTCGAATGGGGCGGTCTCGAAAACCGTTGTCCCGTTTTACGGGACCCAGGGTTCGAATCCCTGTCTCTCCGCCAAAGAAAAAAGCCTGACCCGATAGGGTCGGGCTTTTTTTGTATAACCCGATCAAAGCTCCGCTTTGAAATCGGGTTGTGCAAAAAAAGACCGAACCGGCGCTCAAGAAATGATGTATGATGTATGGTGGATGAGGGATGATGTCGAATGTTATAGCCTATATGAGTAGGGGAAAGAAAAATATCGCCTCAAGCGCCGGACAGGGTTTTTTCTTTGAAGCTACTCCTTTTGGGATCATGAAATAATCCCTGGAAATAATGTATGATGTATGAGGGATGATGTCGAATGTTATTGCCTTTGTGGTAGGAGAAAAATATTGCCCCAAGCGATGTTCAGGTATTTTTTTGTTGACGGGACTCTCCTTTTGGAGATCATTAAATAATCCTTAATTCATGTATATACACAAATTATTTACCGCATTTTTGCGGTGATTAGTGTTTTTTTTCACCGCAACGAATAACTTTAATTTTCTGACGTGGTTTTGGATTTGCAACGCTTGTTGGTTTTAATTCATCGGGTTACGCTGCGCTGCGCTTTGCTCCACCCGATGTTGATACAGAACGGTCTTTCAGACCTTGGGGATGGGAGGTGGGTTTTTTATTGGATGGATACTGATTGGACTGATTTTGTCGGATGACGGGGGTCATCGGGTTACACTGCGCTGCGCTTTGCTTCACCCGATGTTGTTACAGAACGGTCTTTCAGACCTTGGGATAATAGGGTTGTGTTTTTTTATACATAGATTTACTATGTTTTAGGTTTAACTATATCCCATACTTATAAATTTTAGTACTATCCAGCGCCCTCCAATTCCCCTCTCCCTCATGAACGTATTTAACTGTAAATTTATCGGAGTTTTTAACCATAAAATGCCTGTTCTCTTCATTCCGGACACCCTGTTCCCATTTGTAGTTTACTACGATCGTATCGCCAACTATTTTAAGTTTACCGGTTAATTCTTCTTCCTTATCTGCCGGATAACCACTCCAGTAGTATAACCAGATTGCAGAAATTTCATTTTGAGGAATAATACTTTTAAATACATACAAATCTGTTGAGCAAAATGCAGTCCCAGTTCCACACGATTTGAAGTAATAAAAATCATTTATTTTATAAAATCCGATTTCTTTATCCCAGCAACATTCATGCGAACCCATTCCATATGTTTCACAGCTTATTATTGTTCCGTCATTTTTAATTTCCATTATAAAATACATGGCGTAACTAACTTTTCCCATATCTCTTATGCAAAGGAAAACACTGCCGTTTTTTGTTTTGTAATACTTTCCTGCAAGGTTTGTATTATAATTCTTGTCCCAATATGCTCCAACTGTATCGGATAAAGATGCAGAAAAAACAAACTTTCTTCCTTCTTCGCCTAAAATAAACCCGGAGTCTTTATCGAAGGTCAGGCAATATTCCGGTTTTATGGGTTTGAAGCTGTTATCAATTTGGGTGGTGGTGTCGGGGATGGTATCGGAGATGGTGTCGGTAGTTGCTTTACTCTTTTGCTCATTTGATTGCTGGTTGTTGTCGCATGAAGCTAAAACAAAGCATATAATGGTGGCAAGCAGTAATGATCTCATTTTTGATTGAATTATCCTATTGTAAAAATATAGGATAATTGAGGAAATGCAAAAAATGATGCTATTTATTTTCGGTACAGTATAACAGATTGCTCAAAATCAAAATAATTCTTAAACTTGCTGAGAAAATAAATTTCTGTCAGATATGAAATATCAAAAGGATTACCAGGAAGATGACTTGCTAATTTCTTTACGGAATCTGATGAGATATTCGCAGGATCCATATAATATTGACAATTCTAAGGATTTTGTTGAGTTTTACAACAGAACTATTTCAATATTAATAAACTATGGAACGGCCACCGGAAACATGAAGTTTCTGGAAATGACCGATAAATTCCCCGTTCTTTTTGAGGATGATGTGGAAAAATTCCGCAATCAGAAAAACAAACAAACCCTGAGTGCAGTCGGCGGAGCATCCCTGACGGGTATTATAATTGGTTTTTTTATTACAGTAATTGCTCTGATAATTAAAATCAAAAAAACGGAAAATATAAATGATCTTTTCAGGGTAATTAATGATACCTGCGGGCACCTTATTTTTATTATTGAAAATCCGGTGTTTTTTGAACAAAAAAATAAATGAATGTCTATTGTAAAATCATTTCGAAAAAACATGCATAAAAACAACTTAAAATTTTTAATCCTGATTGTCTTCATCTTTTGTATTGGTTGCAACAATGAAACAGAATCAACGAAAATTGAAAGAACCGTTGAAAAGGATACTTCAACCCCAAAATGTGATAAAATTCTATTACAAAAATGCATTGAAATAAATCCGGTCTGGGCAGACTATTACAAAAAAAATATCGCTGATTTTAGTAATGACAGTGGTTTTGTTTGCAGCAAAGGAAAAATTGAAAATATTATGACTGGTAGTGTTTATGGTGATTTTTCAAAGGAATTCAATGTTAATCACCTCCCTTTCCTGATAAATTCGCCTGATCATTCGAAATATATTGATCTGGATTCTTATCAGCTTTGTTTCAAAAAAGATGAAAAAGGGAACCTCTATTGTGGAGGTGGTGAAGTTGATCAGGAAATTGATCTGGCTGACCGTAAAAACAAAACAGTGAAACGCATTGCTTTTTATGGTCCGGGTTGTTTTATTGAAGATGCAAAATGGATTGATAATAATCTGTTTGTTTTATATGGTATGAGCGACAAAAAACTGATGATAGAAGTGATGGATATTTCAAAAAAAAAGTACCAACTTTTTGAAAGCAAAAATGAATTAAAAACCGAATCCTTTTTTATGATGGAGGTGAGGTTAAAAAGGGTTAATTTTGATACAATCCCATAAAAATGGAAATAGATATTCTTTTTAATCCGGTCTTTTATATAATATATCTGGTGATTTGTGCCGGAATTTGCATAATGGTTTCAGTTCGCACGAGGCGTATGAAACCGCGGCTCAGAATTCTGTTAATGTCCTGACTTGTGACGATTTGAATATTTTTGGCATACAGCTTTTATAATTACTTGAAATTTTGTTGATTACTATTTGTTTTTAAAATATTTTACCGCACTACCTCTTGATTTGATATATATTTTGTTTCATGATTTAGACTTTTTGCAAAAACTCATTTAAAAATCGTGAAAAACTATTTGCGGTTTTTCAATACTTTATATTTTATCCTCAAGCCGGACGGGCTTTTACTTTTTGCTTGATCAAAAAGTAAAACAAAAAATCAAGAACGAATAAGGCTTCCCCCCGCATGGCCATCGCATGGCGCGCCGATTCGTTCGGGCCACCGCGCGGCTTCATCTTAGCTGATGAGTTTTATCTCTTATTTTGGCAATGAGTCGCACCATCCCGATGTATCAATCGTGGTGCAAACACACGTGGACGAGCCGACGCACGGGGCAAGCCTTACCGACATTTTCTAGATAGGTATAGTATTCTGAGTTCCATTTTTGTTTATTGACATTGCGTTCATGAGTAGAATAAAGGTGCAGAGCACCGGACTATTTTTTTTTAATTGTTATACGTAGTGTTTGTTGGTTATGATGTGAATTTTTGGGTTGATTTAGCTTTTGGTTGAGGAATATAAAGCGGCCAACGGACTTACCCTTCATGTAGATAACTTTCGAAACAAGTTAACGAGTTTTTTTCTGAATTCTGCGGGGGTTGCCCTTTCGGGGATTGTTTATCGGTATAGTTACGTTAATTCACTCATTGATTTTGCAGCACATAATTTATTTTAAATTGGCGAATGGCCTAAAAAATAAAGGAATAAAAGACAGAAAACGGTGAATTGAAACTTCAGTAGCAATACTGATTTTTAATGATTCCTATTGTTTTTTTATTTTATTTGACCGTATTTTGTGTTTAACTAAATATTTTCTAGTGGTGTTCTTTTAATAATAAAAAACAGCTATTTACTTTTATTCGAGTCACAAAAACTGGTAATTTTTAGCACACATTGAATAATAAGTGATGATTTCACATTTGCGTGGGCTGATTCTGTTTTGTGTGCGGGTATACCAGTACCTTGTGACAGGCAGGATTTTGTTCCACGCTTTTTTTTGTCGATAATCAAAATATAGCATGTTTTTTAAAAGTGAAATTTTATAAAAAAGCGTTAGCTGTTATTCTAGTCGCAAAAACTGGTAATTTTTACACACATGGAATAGTAAGTTAACGGCTCATCCGTCGGCAGGCGGATGAGTTTATTTCTTATTCCGACAGTGCAGGGTAATTACTATCGTCCCACGCTTTTTTAAATATTCAGAAACCGCTTTAGAGGGGGACAACCAAAGCACAAAAAAATTATTTATATGAAAAAAATGTTTTTTATTGCTGCATTTTTAATGCTTGGTTATTTATCGTATTCACAGATCAAGATTTTTCCGGAAGGAAAAGTTTCAATCGGGAACACAAGTTCACCATCAGAAAAAGGGCTAACTCATTTTATTACCGGGAGCAAGATCGGCTTTGCGGGATTGTCATCAACAATTACTTCGTCGGCATTGATCAGGGGCAACAATGTTTATTCATCGGCAACAACGCCTGATTACACATGGTACAATAATGACCAAACAGGTCTTTTTCATCCTGCTGCAGGCTCATTGGGAATAAGTACCAACGGAACACAAAGGATGCTAATTGATGCCAACGGCAATTTTGCTTTCAATTCAAGTCCTGTTTCCGGAGTAAAGTTTTATGCGTTTTGCGGACTTTCAAGGTTTGCATATATTTACCCGGGGTACAACACTGCCGTCAATATTGAACTTTATGCTGTTGACCCCAGAATATACAGTCCTTCGAACAAAATAGTTTTTTATAATACCCCGGGGGGCAACTTTATTGATATCTCGGTAAGGAATGTATTTTTAAATTCTGATTTAAAATCAAAAACAGATGTTACACAGCTTAACGATTGTCTTGAAAAAGTTATGAAGCTCAACGGCGTGTCATACTATTGGAAAACCGACAGCGCCAAAAGAAATTTAAACACAGGACTAATTGCACAGGAAGTGGAAAAAATTATACCTGAAGCTGTAATTACCGATGATTCCCTTCACAACAAATTAATATCGTATAATGCCATCATTCCGTATTTAATTGAATCAATAAAAGAGCAACAAAACGAAATCGAAAAGCAAAAAAGCAAAATCAGGGAAATGGAAAACAATATTGACCTATGCTGTTTTTCATTTACCGGAAGCACAAAAAGCCGGAGTGATGAAAACACAGACACGAAGGGAGAGAAACCACTTTTAGGACAAAATATACCAAATCCGTTCAACAACACAACAGAAATAAAATACAAAATCCCTTCAGAAACAGAAAACAGTTCGATTATTGTTTTTGATATGACAGGTAAACTTGTTATAACATACCCGGTAAACGGAAGCGGGAGTTTGACCATAAGCAGTAACGAGCTTAACCCCGGCATGTATTATTATAGTCTGGTTGTAAATGGTACCGAATACGATACAAAAAGAATGATCATTTCAAAGTAATGCAATATGAAAAGCACATTGTTAAAATTAATCATGATTATATTTGTCACAAGGTTTCTACTTATGACAACAACTCCAAGCTATGCGCAAACTCCGCCCGTTGATCCGGCATATGAGCTTGTATATGCTGAGGAATTTAACGGAGCAGTAATTGATTCGACATTTTGGTTTCAAAGATATCCGTGGCATCAGCGTACAAATTACAAGTATTTGTGGTGTAATACAACAACACTGATACCACAGGCAGCAATTAAAGTATGGAAAAGCTACTCGAACCATACGCTTGAGCAATCGAACACCCCGTTGAGCGGAGGAAAGCTTTTGCTTACAACAAAAAAGGAAGATTACTGGGGGGAGGTCTGGAACTGGCCCGGGGGCATATGGGAAAGAGATTCATTGCTGTTTCACTTTACTGCAGGAATGATATTTTCAAAATTTCATATTAAGTACGGCTACTTTGAGATGAGGTTCAAATATCCTGAATTGCCGCCTACACCGAAAAATTATGGTGGTCACGGAGGCGGTTTTTGGCTGTGGAGTGGTGGTGACGGAACGGTTACCAACTACTGGAGCGAGATAGATTTTCCCGAAACCAATGCTTATTGCGAAGATTGTGATGATCAATATAACCATGCTATGGTTGGGTGTCATTACCAGAAATTTGCAAATACAACGGCCAATCACGAGGCAAAAGTACTTGGTAATTTTGAGCCCGGAGTTTGGTATAAAACAGCATTAAACTGGACCTCGAACAGCATTGAGTATTATATTAACGATGTTCTGGTACACAGCTCGTTAAATAATCCCGAAAAAATGAGTCCCATGTTCATGATCGTAAACCAGGGGGGTTGTTACCAGCCGCTTGACAATTATTGTGTGCCATACGATACCATTAATGCAAACGGAACACAGTTCCCTTATATTAATGAAATTGATTACATAAGGGTATATCAACCAAACACAAGTTCGAACAATGGTTATTTTCTAACTTCATTTAATCCTGCCACTTATATTAACAGTGTTCATGTGTCGATAATCACGGGGGGCACTTTTAACCTTGAAAATGTGACCAATCAGAGTTTTTGGGCATCGGATTATATACTGATGAACGAAGGCACAACTATTGGCAACGGAAACAGTGTGCTTTTTAATGTATGTCTTAAGGACAAGGTGTTTAGCAGGGTGTACCCGATAAATGATAAATCGGGCGGAACTGTTGAAGAAGTGCCCGGGTCGATTATTGATAAAATGAACCATAATTATTAGCCATGAAAAGATTTTTACTGTTTGTTATTATGTTTTTTGGGCTGGCAAGCAGCTATGCGCAAGAGCCAGTGCCCGACTCGCTTGTTGGAATGTACAAGGGTCTTTTTTATTTTAAATATTTTGATGATCCTGATTGGACTATAACAAGCGACACGACTTATGTAACAGACATCAATATTGGAATCTGCGGTGTAGTCTTGCATGGGCCAATGGGTGTATGGAACGCAGCCGGGTTTGAAACCTGGTATTCCTATTGCTATGGAAATTCAGCAGAAGGATTTACACGGTTTTTTGATGAAGACAGTCTGTTCATTTCTTTTTCAGGGCTCTCAATGCCCCCACCCGATTACCATCCATACTCAATCAAATTCAGGGGAAAGAGGGTGCCCGATAGTTCTTACGTAGGGATAGTGCAGAAAACACCGACAAATCAATACAGGGTTTATCCTTGTCCGGCCCGTGAGTATATTATTTTAGAGTACAGGCAGGGAGAACCGGCAGAAGGCGTTTTCTGTCAGATTTATGATCTTACAGGCCGAAAGGTATGTGAAGAAAAAACAGGGGAAGGCGGAAAAGTAAATGTTAGTAGATTAAAGGATGGGGTTTATGAATTAATGGTTTCGGACAAAAGAATGCCTTTAAATGTTAGGTTTATAAAATTAAATGAGTATCGGGGAAGATGAAAGATGTTTTATCCATTATTTGTTTTCCAATTTTAATTTTTTATAAGCACCAAACCACATAATTGACCGTCTTTGCGAAGAGGGTAGACAAATTAAATGGATTACTTAAAAAGTTGATGCGATGAAGCAATCTGCTGATTAAACCGTGGATTCGATTAGGAGATTATTCACTAAGTTCATGAGATCGTTTTACTAAGTTGCTTCATCGCATTGGCCTTTGTTCAAATCCAATAATCCGGCCAAGCTCTTCGCAATGATGGACATAAAATGGTTTACTATTGTTAATATAAACCGATAGTCAATATTTTTAAAATATTTACTTAATCATTTATTTCCGCCGGGAAGGAATGTATCGTTCTATTATGCTTATGGCCGGCGGTTTCCTTTTCGTGGGGTATGTCCCCGGCCTGAAGGCCGGGGTTATGGTTGGGCAACTCCTTCGGAGTTTGTTTCACCAATTGACATTTAATTATGGAATTGTTCTTATTACTCCACTCTTCCTCCTCTATGCCCTTTGTAGCTTCAGGGAAGGAGGACGGACTTCGGACTTCCATCTTCCAACTTTATGGACTTTCGACTTTATGGACTTTCGACTTATTGGCTTTTGTCCTTTAGCCGGACGGGCTTTTACTTTTTATTCACCGGTGTTTATTTTATAGGCGTTCATGAGACCGCTGTCGCTCAGTTGCTTGATCAAAAAGTAAAACAAAATCCCGATTGCTATCGGGACAAGAACGAATAAGGGTTATTCCGCTTCGCTTCATGAGCTTACGCAATGTTCCCCCCGCATGGCCATCGCATGGCGCGCCGATTTATTCCGCTTCGCTCCATGAGACCGCTTCGCTCAGTTGTTCGGGCCACCGCGCGGCTTCATCTTAGCTGATGAGTTTTATCTCTTATTTTGGCTCCTGACTGAAGCATTCCGTTGTTTCAACAGGGATGTAAACTCCGGTGGACGAGCCAACGCACGCGGCAAGCCTTACCGACATGTTCTTGATAGGTATAGTATTCTGAGTTCCATTTTTGTTTCCTATAATGAGATTATCCTCATTAAAATTCCCCACGCATGGCCATCGCATGGCACGCCGATTCATTCCATTTACTCCTTAGTTTTTTTCTCTTCCAAAATCATTTCCTTGTATTGTGAAATAATATCATCAAGGTAATCATTTAGGTTATCACTGTTTTCCTTTTCCCAACTCTGGTTATTATATTTTTCCTTGCCTGCTTTTTCCAGATATACCAATGCTTCGTCTTTCAATCCGGTAAAATAGTCCATGCAGGCAATGATGTAATAACTTTCTTTCTCCTGCCCTGATCTTGCAGTGTCTGTGAGCATTTTCTCAGCTAAACCTTTTGCTTTATCCCTGCAAATTTTAGCATTATCGGTTTGTTGATCTGATTCGTAATGGTATCCCATTACTCTGTAAAACCTGCACCAAAAATCATCATCTCTTCCAAGAACCGAATAAACTTTTTCAGCAACCTCAAGTCTTTTATGCATGGGAATAGAAGTGTAATCATCGTACTTTTTTCCAAAATCAATATCCTTAAGTATTAATTTGATTTCTTCTGTCTTATCAGGAGGAATACTGTCGAAATCCCACATAAACGTTGTAAAATTGCATTTGAGGCAGGAGTAAACAGATTGGTCATCGGTAAGAGGCCAGTAAAAATATTGGAATTTTGTTTCCCACTGATAAATATAACCACCATAGCTGCCAACCTGATTAAAGTTACCGGTAGTTTTGCAAACAGGACAGGTTGCCTCACTTGGATACCATGTTGTTGCCTGCGCATTGAAAATCAATGTCAGAACAAATACTGTTGATAATATGAAGTTTTTCATATGAATAGGTATTAAAGGGTTTTAGTTACAATACGCTTATAATTTTATAACGGTGTTTTTTGTTGCATATTTCATGACTGAATTTTAAAGATTTTTGACAAATATTAAACCAAACTCAGGTTAAAAACAAAAATATTTAGGTACCACAAAATATTTCAAATAGCGAAAATAGTGTCTCACAAAGATAAATTGGACTAATTGTCATGGTTTACTTTTCCGCAAATCAAAATTCATTAAAATTTGCTTTTGTTTCCGTTTATCCGTATATTTGTGGATAAATAGAATTGAAATGAATACCGGTTTTAACATTTTCAGAGAAAAGCTGTTTCAGCAGGGAATATTCAGCATCACATCAATACGGATAATTTTCCCCGGATTTAATACTGATAATCTGCTGTCCTGGCAAAAAAAAGGCTATATATTAAAAATCAGAAACGGCTGGTATTGCTTTAAAGAATTTCTTTCTGTAACTGACCATCATTTTTTGATTGCCAACAATATTTACCAACCTTCTTATGTGAGTCATCAGGAGGCATTGTCTTATTACGGACTTATCCCTGAACACATCGTAAATTCTGTTTCAATCAGCACCAATAAAACACAGGTTTTTAATTTTTATGGAAAGGTTTACAAATATTACTCCGTTAAGCCTGCATTTTTCTTTGGCTATTGTCTGAAAAACATGACTGTTAACGGCGAAAACAGAAATTTTATGATTGCCGAAAAAGAAAAAGCAATTCTTGATCTTTTGTACATTTATGACTTTTACCGGACAGCTCAGGACCTGGAAGAAATAAGATTCAATGAACAGGTGTTGCAAAATGATATTGACTGGAAAAAAATGGATGAGTTCTTAAAAAGATTCGGAATAATAAGTCTGGAAAAGAAAATCCTTACCATTAAAAAGATTTATAATATATGATCGCATTAACCGAAATAGTAAGGCAATATCCACAATGGATGCAAAAACCGGGTTTTTATGACCAGATGGTAAAGGAATATCTTCATCATCACATGCTGCGATTACTTTTCTCAGGAAAACATTCTGCCAATATTAGTTTTCTTGGTGGGACTGCTCTCAGGTACTTTTATGGCATTAAAAGATTTTCGGAAGACCTCGGTTTTGATTGCTTCAACCTGACAAGAGAATCGTTTATTGAAATGACCGGAATGGTTGAAAAAGGACTTAGAAAACAAGGTTATGAAGTCATTATTGAGGATAAGAAAAAACACGAAGAGTTAAATGCCTTTCGCAGAATATTTGTCTTTCCTGAATTAAAGTATCGTTTGGGAATCAGTCAGCAAAAGGAAGCAAAATTTTTCATCAAGATTGAAGCAGAACCTCATGGGTTTTTATATAATCCTGAAATTAAAACTTTGAATGGATTTGGTGTTTCTACTCCGGTAGGCACTGTTCCTTCAGGCATTCTTTTTTCTACAAAAATTGCTGCCGCCATCAATAGAAAAAAAGACGGGGATTTTTATGATGTAATCAATCTGATTGACTTTCTTAACCCTGATTTTTCATATTTAAACTACCGTTGTAAGATCAGCAATCCTGAAATGCTGAAAAAATCATTGTTAAAAGCTGCTGAGGAAAGAAAACTGGAAACCCGCAAAGTTTATGACTGCGAACATATACTTTTTGAAAAAAATGATTTGGAAAAACTCAGAACTTTTTCGACTTATATTAATAATTTTGATTTTGGGAGATTTGGTTGCAACTTATACAATATATGATGAAAATGAAAATATTATTAGAATTATAAAAGTTTGAAGTAGAAGTTTGTTTTCGATAAAATTATCTTTCTTCTTTTCCGCGTTTTTTATAAACCTTTTTTTTAAGATTAGTTTTTCGGATAAATCCTGCTTCTTCAATAAATATTAATTAATTTTGATTAATTGATTATCAGATTTATTATGACTGAAACAAATAGAATTGAATTTAAACAAGAATTGACAGATAATTTCGAAAAAGAAGTTATTGCATTTCTGAACTATCGTGAGGGTGGCATTATTTATTTTGGTATTGATAAAAATGGAAAAACAATTGGAATTAAAGACCCTGATTCAATACAATTAAAAATTAAGGATCGTTTAAAAAACAATATTCAACCTTCTTGTTTAGGTTTGTTTGATGTTATTTGTGAACAACGGGATGGTCTAGATATAATCAAATTGATAGTTGCAAGCGGATCCGAAAAACCATATTATATTCGGAAATATGGAATGACAGAAAAATCTTGTTTTATACGTATTGGTTCTGCTGCTGAACCAATGCCTATTACAATGATTGAAGATTTGTTTTCTAAACGCACAAGAAATTCAATTGGAAAGATGGTATCTCAATATCAAGATTTGACTTTCGAGCAATTAAAGATTTACTATGAAGCAAAAGGACTTAAACTGACTGAAAAATTTGCTAAAAATCTGGAACTTCTCACTAGTGGGGGAAAACTGAATTACGTGGCTTATCTGATGGCAGATGAAAATGGAACATCAATAAAAGTAGCTAAATACTCAGGAACAGACAGGGTTAATTTAATTGAAAGCAATGAATATGGATATTGTTCTTTGATAAAATCTACAAAGCAAGTCCTCGATAAGATTGAATTAGAAAATCGCACTGCCACCAAAATCACATCAAAAGAGCGATTGGATTCTCGTCTTTGGGATTCAATTGCTATTCGCGAAGCCGTTATAAATGCTATAGTTCATAACGATTATTCAAGAGAAGTTCCGCCTAAGTTTGAAATTTTTTCTGATCGTATAGAAATCACATCTACGGGAAGTTTGCCTGAAGGAGTTGACAGAGAAGAATTTTTTGAGGGATTTTCAATTCCTCGCAATAAAGAATTAATGAGAATTTACAAAGATTTGGAAATGGTTGAACATCTTGGGTCGGGTATTCCTAGAATTTTACAAACATATTCAAAAGACTGCTTTAAGTTTTCAACAAACTTCATTAGAATGACATTCCCTTCAATAGAACCTGTTTATGAAAATATAAGTTCGGGAAAGAGTTCGGGAAAGAGTTCGGGAAAGAGTTCGGGAAAGAACATAGAAATTTTAGATATTCTACTTTTAAAATTATTAAAGAGCAATCCGGAATTAACAATACCTGAATTAGCAAAAGAAATGAAAATTGGCACAAGAGCAGTGGAAAAACAAATAGCAAACTTTAGAGAAAAAGGGCTGCTTGAAAGAAAAGGTGGAAGAAAAAATGGCTTTTGGGAAGTTAAAACCCAATAATTAGAACCCAAATGACCAAAAACATCAAAGTAATTGCTTTCGACGCCGACGACACGCTGTGGGTTAATGAACCCTATTTTCAGGATGCTGAGAAAGAATTTTGCAAACTCCTTGCTGATTTTTTACCAGCAGCAGAAATTTCATCAGAACTATTCAAAACCGAAATCACCAATCTTGAGAAATATGGTTACGGTGTAAAGGGTTTTATGCTCTCAATGATTGAAACAGCAATCAGGATTAGTCACAAAAAAGTATCTCCCGAAACTATTGAAAATATTATCAATCTGGGAAAATCCATATTGGAAAAACCCACTGAATTACTTGATGATGTTGATTTTGTCCTAAATAAGCTGAAAGACAATTACCGCTTAATCCTTGCAACCAAGGGTGATTTATTGGACCAGCACAGAAAATTAAACAACTCCGGCTTAATTCATCATTTCCATCACATTGAAATTATGAATGACAAAAATGAATCGGATTATCTAAACCTTCTAAAACGGCTTGAAATAAAACCTGAAGAGTTTTTAATGGTTGGCAATTCCCTGAAATCGGATATTCTGCCTGTTATTTCTATAGGCGGACAAGCAGTGCATATCCCCTATCACACTACCTGGCAGCATGAAACAATTGAAAATAAAAGTGCGTCGGGAAAATATTTTGAGATTTTGAAAATGAAAGAGATTTTGGAATTGCTTTAATAAAAAATAAATATATATACAATGACCCCAAACCTGAAACAAATCTTCACCCAAACCGAAGCCACGCTGAAAAAGCAGCTCGGACTTTCTGAGGAAGAATACAATAAGAAATACTTCAGTTACAATGACAGGAAGTTTATTCGCCGGACTGATGAGGAATACTTCACCATCATGAAGCATATTATCTTTTATTCGGGTTTTCGCGCCGAAAAGGTGACCAAAAGACTTCCGGTTATTAATAAACATTTGCCCGGCTTTAAAACTGTTGCCTGTTACGACGGAAATATTATAGATGAAATTCTTGATGATCCCCACATGATCAGGAACAGGGGCAAAATCAACGCTATTGTTAAAAATGCTAAGGTCTTTATTAAGCTTATTGAAAAGCATAAATCCTTTCATGATTATATTGTCTCTTTTCACCCTGAGAAATCACTGGAAAACCTTTTTAATCTGCAACACGACCTGCAGAGAAGATTTGGCTATTTGGGCGAAATTACTGCCTGTCATTTTTTGTCCGACATCGGACTGAATATCTTAAAACCTGATCTGGTTATTACCCGGATATTTCACCGGCTTGGTCTTATCGAAAATGAAAAACTAACGGATAAAGCCATTGAAGTGGGTAGGAAATTTGCTGAGGAAACCGGCTATGCTATCAGGTATATTGATATTGTTTTTGTTACTTATGGACAAAATGGTGGTCCGGGTGTTTGTCTGGGGGAGAAACCGAAGTGTGATGTTTGTGGGGTTAGGGAGTTTTGTGGATATTTGGGTTAAGTTGGAAGAGGGCTTTAAAAAAGGGATTTTTTTATATTGATATTGGTTAATCAGCTTTCTTACAAAATTGATATACCAATTGAAGTTACAAAATTGCCCCCGGAAAACGAGGGTTTAAAACAAACAGTTTTATCTGATTTAAAAATATAGTTGTGTGGAATTAAGGTGCAGAGCACCGTACTCTCTGTAGAATATATGAATATCTCTAAAGTTAAGGTGCAGAGCACCGGACTATATCTTTTTTTGTGTTTGAGGGTTTTGATGGTGTTTATTGGATTGATTTTGCTTTTGTCCTTAAGCCGGACGGGCTTTTACTTTTTGCTTGATCAAAAAGTAAAACAAAAAATCAAGAACGAATAAGGCTTCCCCCCGCATGGCCATCGCATGGCGCGCCGATTCGTTCGGGCCACCGCGCGGCTTCATCGTAGCTGATGAGTTTTATCTTTTATTTTGGCAATGAGTCGCACCATCCCGATGTATCAATCGTGATGCAAACAAATGTGGACGAGCGAGCGCAATCATCAATCCTGAGATTTGCATTTTAGTTTAAGATTGGCTTTATGGTTTTGAGGGCTTTCTATACAATTTGTCAAAAATATATTAAACACAACAATTTATTCATTTCATTGTCTTTCAAAAGAATAAATATTATTTAATGGCTTTAGAATAACTTGTTTTGTCATTCTGCCATATTAATTTCAAAAAATTAATTACAATGAATTTCAGGATCTTTTATCACTATATCAGGGAGATAATCCAACAATCTTTCATGGGAATCACTAATAATAATAGATGAAACAACAAGAGCAATTATTGCAAGACACATAGAGTACCAAATCAACTTATTATTTTTATGCGTATAACCAAAACTCAAATAAAAAGGAATTGCAATTGCAATGTATATTCCATAAATCAATGAATAATCACTTTTACATAAATGATCATTTGCAATATAAAGGGTAAAAAAATTATTCAAATACATCAAAAGAAAAGCAATTGAAACTGATGCAAAATTCAGAGGAAAAATTGTTTTATCTTTTGGAAAATCATACGCCATTGGTTCAAAAAGGCTTGTACCTTTCATGGATGCTTTCACAAATTTTATTTTATTTTCATCAAAATGTACTTCTCCATCACAATCTTCAAATAACTTTTTTGATAAAATTTGTTTCGTTTTTACGCATGATATAAATAAGCTAACCAGGAATCCAAATTCAATAAACAAATATAAAAGTAAAACAGGGAGTAGAATCAAAATTATTTGAGTATCACGTATTTTTAAATAATCCATTGCTAAAATTTGTATTTCCAATAAATTATTTGACAGTCCAAATGCCAGCACAATGCTGGCTAATTGTAAAAGCAGGTTTCTTACTAGTTTTTTGGAGGTGCTTTTTTGTGTTTCGATAGTTTTATCGAGCAGGTATTTGTAATTATCTTCCGCCATTTTTTTTGTTTTTTTGTTTAGTAAAGACTCAGGTAAAAATAGTAATATATTTTGAATTCAAAAATTATTTTGTATAATTGCAAAAATTTTATTATGTCAGATAATAGCATCGATCCAATGCCGGAATTTGATCAAATTCAGTTGGAGCAATCAATGGAAACATTCAGGATGATCCAGGGCAAAATATTTTCAGTTGTTCTCGGGTTAACAGTGGCTGATGTTACTTTAATTGGTTTTGCAGTTGAAGGCAAAAATGCGTGGATTGCACTGATAGGAGCAGTTTGCTTCGTTATAATGTACTTGTACATATTTATCTCCAGGCAATTTTTAAATGCCTCGGTTTTAACGGCACTTTCCATTGAAAAAAAATATGGCAGCAAGGACATTGACTGGCTTGTAACTTCCTGTATTAAAAATTCAACAAGTAAACAAATAAGGGAACAATTGTTAAATGAATTTCCGTACTATAATAGTAATTATACCAATCAAAGGAAACCTACCTTTGGTTTTACAAAAAGCAGATATGGTGCTGAAATTACTTTGTTTGTTTTATTTGCAATTCAGGTTGTTACTTGTTTGATTATTGCGTGCTGATGAACAACCCCGGGGCAGAGGAGGTATTTGGAAGGGTTTATGGGGTGATAGGTTTATGGGGTGATTGTTAGAGGGATTAAAGAGATAAAATATTGGTTGATATGAAAGATTAGGAACGAAATTTTATTTGATAAAAGTTGATATATGCCCAAATTGGTATTTTTTGCACTGGTTTTTGCGAATATATTCAAGTTGGGTCAAATTAAAAAAATGAAAAACGAACAAAAAATTAAAGAAAAATGGCAGATACAAACTTGATAACGAATTATCTTAGGGATACTTTTTTTGTTGGAAGTAATTACTCATTCCATTCAGTTTTAGGCATACATGATTCTTCTAATACCACAGCTTATGTCTATTTTAATGTTATTAATAATTCTGACGACAAGACTTATAAATCAAATTGCAAATTAATATTCTTACGCAATGATAAATGGTATCTGTATGAATTGACGATTTTTGATTCCAAAGGAAAAGTTCTACTTTATTATAATAATCTTTTAATACCAATTAATTAATTCTAATGATATGAAAACAAATATTTTTATTGTTATGTTTGCGCTTCTTAGTACATATACTTACGCACAACCAGACCCAACTATTGATAATACAAAAAAGTTTAGTTTAGGTTACCAATTAGGCAAGAGTAGCTGGTTTTTTAATTATAATATCATTACTCCATCAGGGATTGTTTATTTTGATTTGGGAAAGGATGAAATCGATGCACAAGGAAATTTTACTCGACCAGATTTTTATAAAGACGGCTCTGGAACTTTTAATTTACAAGTATTATCAGGCGATTTATTTTATGGCAAGTCTTGGTTTAGAGGAGGTTTAAGTCTTGGACTTGGGGTATCTTCAAATTCAGGTAAAACCGACGAAAGTTCATTTGTTATAATGAATGTTGGTCCTGCTTTGACATTTAATCAAAATGTCAGATTAGAGATAGGTATGAGTATTGGTCTATCTGCAAAGGAATCTTATTCGAAAATTTATGATAATGCATTTTATATAGGCCTATCATTCCCTACAAACATTAGTGAGAACATTAAAAAGGCAATAAAAGAAGATTAATTGCACTCATCAAGCTGTGTAAAACATTTTATATATATGGCTATATAAAATCTAAGTTTGGTATATCTTTATTGTATCATAGCTTGCAACCCCCAAATATTTCATAATAACATGGCAGTCAAACGTCTAGCAATAAAAAACAATTCTGGAAAAATTAATACTTGAAATTGTTTATTTACTTGTACTTGAATAATTTTATCTTTGAATAGGTTATTAGACAAACTGCCTTTATGGTATATCTTATTGAAACGACCTGAACAACATATCATTGAGACGAAATCTCAGCGAATTTTCGCGAACATTGTGCCAGACGAATGGGTTGCTCGAGAAATAAAGCCTGACTATGGAGTTGACTACCTTATGGAGATTTTCAAAAATGGTCAATCAACAGGAAAAACCTTTTTTGTTCAACTCAAGGGTTCATCTCAGGTAATAGAAAATGATACTTTTAAAAAGCAGTTTGAAGTAGCCAATTTAGACTATTATGCTTCATTATCGCTCCCTGTTCTAATCGTTTGCGTATCAGTAACCACTGAGAAAGTATGGTGCTTATGGTCAAATAATTTAATAGATGCATTCACCATAAAAGATAAACAAGAAAGCCTATACGTTATATTAGACAAGAAATATCTGATAGATAAAACTTCCTTTCCAAGATTCGAAGCAGATTTAGATTCAACAAAGAAATTTGGCATATCAGTTACTGCAGAAGGCGAAATAGGTGTTCTATTAAATAGGTCTATCTTAAAGTGGATAAACCATTTCTATTCAAAAACGATTTCGATTGACTTTAGGTATCTACCAAACCATATTGAACTTAAATACCTCTCTAAACCAGATAACATACTAGATTTTACGATAAAAGCCTTTGGCTTTAAAAAAGACATTCGAATAAAAGAGATCAAAGAAGACAGTATCGAATTAAACCGGCCGGTGTTTGACGAAAATGATGTTAATGATTTAAATAAGGAAATTTTAAAGACAATTGCAATCTGCTTTGCCAAATACGATATACAAGGCTCGTTGATGCTTTTAAGAAAGATAATAAAAAAAGGAGCCTTTATTACTGAAGATGAAATGTTATCATTAGATCCAATGGGCTTGTTAACACTTTCAAGGACTAAAAGCGAATTACCACTTTTTAACAAACTCATAAAAGACATTATCAATCTAGATCCGCAGGAAGTGTTTTTCTTTTGTGACCTTGCTTATTTTGCAGTTGACCCAGAGTCAAAAGAGCTTCAACAGTATAGAATCGAAAACCTGACCTACCTGCTTTCAAAAACAAAAGATGATTCCGTAAAAGGGACATCCCATTACAATCTGGGTAATATTTTAAAAAACAATTTGGACACCAATACCGCTTTATCCCATTATTTTAAGGCTCGAAAACTTCTCCCAGATTATATAGAGCGGTCATATTGGTGGCGTGAAATTGCAGGACTACTCTTTTCTAAAGGACACTTTGCCTGGGCTGAATCATGCTATCGAAAATCATTAGAAAAATCTAAAACTCATCAGCCAAAATCATTTAGCAGATTAGAGAAAAATTTCCCGAAAGAAGATAAATTAACAACTGCACTTATTGCAGATTGCTTGTTTTTTCAAGGTAAATTTAAGGAAGCTCATTTGCAATTTGATAAATATTTTGATGAAACAACAGCGAGAATTCAGGAGTGGATGCTTAAAAATATTGTTTGTATTGAATTGATAAATCGAAATCTTGATTCGATACATATTGACAGAACAAAATCTTCACAACTTATTGAGAACGCTTTAAAAACTTCCGTTGATGATGAGATTATCAATCTTCTCAATGAAGCTATTAAAGCAAACCCCTTAAATGGACTTGCGTGGTTTAACCTGGGTGTTGCATTAGACAAAAAAGGAAAATTTCAAGAAGCACTAATTGCTTTTTTGACTACCTCCGTAATCCAAATATGGGACAAGGAAGCGCAATTTAATGCAATGACTATTGCCTTAACTCAGCAAAATTTTGAGTTCTTAGTGACATTATTAGAATTTGTTATCGAAAAGCACGGAGACACTGTTGGCAATGATTTAGCTGACTATATAATGAAAAAAAATATTCCTCTGGATACAAAAAAAATATTGATTAAGGCTTTTAACGAAATGATTGAGAAAATGAAAAACGAGGCATAATAATTAAGCTTCGTGTGGTCAAGGAACGAGACCCAACATGAAGTCCCGAATGCTTTCGGGATTGCACGAAACTTCGTTTCGGCGCATGCATCCGGGGCTTTTTTCAGCCAATATGTTTCGAGATTTTGGAGTATGTGCAATTTAACCACCATATACCCGCCCAATAAAAATTCCCTTAATCAACTCCCACCTATTCCATTGACAATTGAACAACTAAAATTGCGAAGTATATTTAAATGTTAATTGATAATAATAATTAAATTTGACTATCGTAGATATACGCGCAAATTGGGATGAAAAGAGTGGGGTGTGGAGGATATTCAAGTTAGTACACATTTTATGAGAACAGTGCTTTTTTTAAATATTATTCATTTTTTTATAAATTTTGGTTTCGGGCAGAATTCAATAAATGTGGAAGAATTAAAGTACAGTCAAAAAGCTGATTCTTTTTCTGTTTTTTATAATAATTGTGAATTATCTGACGACAAAATTCAAATTAGAAAAGCCGGACAGAAAATAGTGTTTTACTATTATTTTAAAAATAAAGAATCAGAAATTGTGACAGACTCACATTATTCTGAAGAAATTCAATTTGAAATCACTCCTGTTTCCGGACAGGACTTATATAAAACTTCTAATCCTGAAGAATTTAATACAATTTATAACTGGGATTGTTTTTGCGAATGCCCAGACAGCAATCAAGCCAAAAATAATATTGGAGAAATCACAGCTATAAAAATTAATGACACGATTTGGATAATTAACCTAGAAATTGAAAACAAACCTTATAAGAAAGAAAAAATAATTAATACTGTATTTTATATTTATAAGCCATTTTATGAAGTAATTAACGGAGATACAATTAATCGTTTCGACAAAATTGGCAGGAAACAAGGAAAGTGGAAAATTGAAAAAGATACCTACTTGAAAGAAGGTGATTTTTTAGACAATTATTTTACAGGAACAGAATGTTTTTATGTTATTCGCAACGGGAAGAAAGTTTTGGGAATGATTATCGAATATGAAAAAAACAAAATAATTCGAACAATTAACTTTGACTAAAAACGTGGGCTAACCGCGTGTTAATTTAGTCGATCGTCTGTTGGAAAGTTCACTGCAATTAATTAGTTTTACAACTGGCGGATGGTTAAGCGGTTTTTAAGCCCAAAAAAGACCATAACGTGAAACGTTATACCACATTATCTTAACAGATGAACAGTTTAGAGAAATTTAATGCTCTTATTAATGATTTTATTAAACCTGTTTTAAAAAAAAACGGATTTATAAAATCAAGTCTTCACTTTTACAAAAGAGAAGAAGATTTTATTAAATTTATTTCAATAGAAAAAAGTTCCTGGAATACGAATGAGAATGTAAAATTTTCATTTAATATACATGTTTTTGACTTTCTGGCCTACAAATATATTGGAGAAGGAGAAATACTACCAAAATTGCCTGTAAATACTTTTTATAGTATCATAAGCACAGATTTAAGTGAATTGAGCAGACAGAAAAAAGATCGATATGAAATATCGAAAGAAACAGAAATTGACAAATTATTTTCTGTCATTGAAAAAGACATTTACAATTACATAATTCCGTACATAGACAAATTTAATAGCAAAGAGGATTTGTATCATGAGTATTGCGCTGCCGGTAATGAAGCGTGGAGAGCTCGTGGAACAGAACTATTTGCCGGAATACATGAAATAGAATTTGGAAATAAATTAAGCGGAATTTCAAAAATTAAAAACTGTCAATTAAGATGGTCTGACAATGATTTTTGGAATAATAAACTAAATAAACTTATCGAAAAAATAACAAACGTGGTATAACACGGTTATTCAACGTTAAAAAATTCAGCACATGATAATTTATGGAAGCCGAAAAATAAGAATAAAAAAGCATGACGATTTTCAAATCAAATGCGAAAATTGTGGTGGTTATGAACATAGATTCTATGTCTATCAGGAATATTTCCATGTTTTTTTTATACCTATATTTCCTTCAGGCATCAAGACAATAAAATCAGCTTGCCTTAAATGCAGTTATTTATTCAATCAGGAAAAAAAGAACCACTATTTGTCAATCACAAGAACCCCTGTTTATTTTTATACAGGGATTATTTTATTAGCTGGATTGGTATTTGCCGGTGTAATTGGAAATTTAATAACTCAAAGGGAGAAATCTGAATTTGTGAATGACCCAATGATCAATGATGTTTACCTGATAAGAGATGATGATAATGATTCAAAGACGTATTACTTTTTAAAAATAAAAAATATTAACTCGGACACCGTAGAACTAATTCATAGTGCTTACCAATACAATGAATTTGTATCAAATATGCACGATTCAGATTATTTTGTAAAAGACAAGGTTAATAAGGTTTTAAAATCAGACTTGAAAGATTACCTTGACGACGGAACGATAAACAGTGTTGAAAGAGATTATGAAAAAACCAGTAGATTTATGATTGAGAAATAAAACTCTACAAATTGCACGATAGTTTTATTTAAGATTCAGTCGGTTTGGAAAGTTCGCTACAATTAATTAGTTTTACTGTTGGCGGTTGGTTAAGCTGTTTTTATGCCCAAACAAAACCAACACTGAGGGTTAGTCAGAATTTTTGAACAACAGCAAGTAAATGACAGAAAGACCAAACATATTAATAGTATGCGGACGAAATAAAAAGCGCAGCAGGACAGCGGAGCATATTTTTAAAAACGACAACCGTTTCAATATTCGTTCTGCCGGACTAAGCCCCAAAAGCAACAGGAAAATTTCAGAAAATGATTTGAATTGGGCCGACCTGGTTTTTGTAATGGAAACAGGACAACGGGCAAAAATATGGGGACTATACAGACATATAGATTTGCCAACAATTGAGGTTCTTAACATTCCGGACGAATATGAGTTTATGAACGAAGAACTTGTTGAGATTCTTTCAGACAGAATTAATGACACGCTAAGAATTGTATATAAAATTTGAACTTTTAATAATGAAAAAGAGGTTTAAAGCTGAACCGGAAAAGTACCATTATGCACAAAAACCTAAATCACTATTGTTCCTTTTTCGAAAAAACGCACAGGGTTTTTAAAAACAGTGGCGCGCCGCATAAGCCAATTTTGCTGATAAGTTTAATACAATCATTTCAACAGAATATTTATAAAACAAATCATACTTATCTTTTTGCTTTGCCATTTTATCATATTATTATATCTTGTGGTCAATAAAATAGCAGATTATGAATAATCTAAAAGGCCTTATAGTTTACAGCATTACTATGATGCTCGAACGCATGAGTTTTTACGCTATGATGTCCATATTGATTCTTTCATTCATGGAACAAAGAGGAAACAGCGGCGATGAAGCCGGGTATAACTATTCCATTTTTTATTTTTCTATCTATGTTTCTATGTTTATCATGGGTTTGGTTGGAGATTTTGTTAACCGAAGAAAAATAATTATCACCGGAATGCTTATCATGACCATTGGATACATTCTGTACTTTATGATGTCAAAGGAAAGTGAAATATCCCTGATTATCCCCGGTGTCTTTATTGTACTTGGCCTGGGGGCCTTTTATTCAAACCTGCAGGTTCAGGTGGGCGATCTTTACAGGAACAATTTTAAGAATGGGGCAATGGGCTATTTGATATTTTACATGTTTATTAATGCGGGCGCCCTTATTGCTCCCCTTGCATCAATCTACATTAAAAAGGAATTTGGAGTTGAAGCTGTGTTTTTGTTTTGTGGATGTGCTACATTTCTGGCTTTGGCCTTGTATTATTTAGTGCCGGTTTCAATGGAAACAGAAGTTGAATTTATTAATAAACAAAGAAAAAAAATAACAGATGATATATTAGACGTTCCTGATATTGTTCCAACAAAAGAAAACCCGGCAAATACAGGATACGGGACAGATAAAATAACAGGGTTGATTTTTCTTGCACTGCTGGTGCCATTTTTATGGTCGGCCTTTCATCAGACGGGTTTGATCTTCACTTTTTATATGCGCGATTTTGTTGAAATGAACGGTCAATCTGCAGAAGTTGTTCAGTCATATAATCCCGTTTTAATTGTTTTGTTTTCTCTTATCGGAGTGGCCCTCATGTACTTTTTTGTGAAGATGAAGAAGATTCATTCCATCTTTCTTTTTATCGGGACAGGCATAATTATCGTTGCTGCCGGTTATTCTATTCCGGCCTATGGCTTAGCAAATATCACCGATAAACTTTCATATGGTTATGCATTAATACCAATGGTGCTTTTTAGTCTGGGAGAGCTTTTTATCACTCCGTTTATATTTCTCGGGTACTACCATTTTTCACCCGCCAAGGTCAGGGGACTTTTCATGGGACTTTTTATAATACTTTCGGCAGCAGGAAATCAATTATTGTTCTTGTATGCAATTGACTATGAGGTGTTCGGAGCACCTTATGCATTTAATAAAATATTAATTCATATTTTGATTTGTGCAGCTGCAGTCTTTTTGGTTTGTTATTTGGTTAAGCGGTTAGGCGGGACAAAACGGTCGAATTGAAAAAGTTGAAAAAGAGGGTGGAGATACGACTTCGGCCGGAGTCTTATGTTATGCGAGCGGGAAATTTTCTATAACCATGAAATGGTTACCCAATCATACCCGTAGGTTTTAACCTGCGGTCAATTTATTTATGCCAAAAAAATATTTTTATTCTATAAATGATGGGGGTTCTATAAACATGCAATCCCGCGGGGATTGGAGGCAGATTGGGAATGCAGTGGTTAGAGGACGGGAGTCTGCCGCAGGTTGAAACCTGCGGTAATGATTGGGCAACTCCTTCGGAGTTAGTTGATGCAAGATGGGATAAGGGAACACTCAAGCAGGGAACGACGAAAAACTCAGGAGGAGTTGTATGTTTTAAAAACAAGAGTTTTGTTTTTTATGAAAAAGATATCGATTGACGAATTCATTTAAATTCGTTTATAATATTTTAAATCAATTCACTATCTTTGAATAGATAAAATCAAAAATTACAATATGGACACCCCTCTCCGACTGGCAATATTCGAGTGGTTAAATCAGCAAATTTCTGTTTATGGGAATGTTTTGCATTTTAATGTTTTAAACTCCGGATTTAAAATTAATGGGGAAATAATTCATTTGTTAGGAAGTAAAGGTATTTGGAAGCCAAAGCAATTGGATTATCCTATTTCAGTTGTTTCAGATCCAAACGGGATTTATGACGATGGGTTTATTACTGATTCGTTGATCAGCTATAGTTATGAAGGAAAAAATCCTAATTACTGGACCAATCAGTTATTAAGAGATTGTATGATGAAAAATATTCCTTTGATTTACCTGCATAAAATAACTAAAGGCAAATATTACGTGCACTTGCCTGTGTATATAGTTGGGGATAAACCTGAGAGATTAAAGTTTACCATAGCCGCCGAGCAGGGAATTAAAACACAGGAAGCCGGAATAATAATTCAAGACCCTGAGGAAAAGTATTTAATTAGAAGGTATTCAACACGTGAGGTTAAACAGAGATTGCATCAATCAACATTCAGAGAGCTTGTTTTAGATGCCTACAGGGAACATTGTGCTATTTGCAATTTAAAGCACCGTGAATTACTTGACGCAGCACATATAATTGGCGACGGGGAAGAACTGGGACATCCCGTTATTCAAAACGGACTGTCTTTATGCAAAATTCACCACGCAGCTTTTGACAACCATATCATTGGCATTTCGCCTGATTATGTTGTTCATGTGCGTGAGGATATATTACATGAAATTGATGGTCCTATGCTTAAATATGGTATTCAAAGCATGGATAAAAACAAATTGATTCTACCAAAAAGTCATAAGCATTATCCTGACAAGGAGAGATTGGACAAAAGGTTTGAAGGGTTTATGAAAGCGGGGTAGGATGGACGCATGAAATGAGCGCCTCAGATCCTTTGAACAGGAAAATGGTGGTGGGGTTTAATGAGGTAGTGGGGAGGTATACTTTCTGTATCAATGATGTTACCAATTAAAACACTTCGACTTATGACAAGAGCTGGTCAATTAAATTTTCCACTGCAACTGTTATTAACTATCCTTAGTTTTAAGAGGTTCATTTTCTATTTATTTTCCATTCCTTATCACAATCAAAGCAATAATAGCTCTTTTTAAAAAAAGGGACCGGTAATCCCAAAAGTAATAACGATAACATTGCTGTATATCCGGCTTTCTTTTTCTTGACCACATTATCAGAATTGCAGAAAGGACATATCTTTAAATTGTCTTTTTTTCCATTATTATCAATAATTGAAACTGTAAACTTCTCCAATAATAATCAGGTTTTTCGATTCCAATCTTATTATGTTGTTTCCAATCTCGAGGTGATATGTTCCGGGATAAATTGATTCCATAATTGTATCCCCACCGGATAAAAGGTCTCCTTCAATTGAATAATTGTTTTCGGCTGACAATGAAGTAATAATCAGACTATCATCTTTTAATTCCCAGTGGAAAATTTCTCTAAATGAGTTAATTCCCGGTAATTCTGCTATCCCGTTTTCTCCGAAACTCATTGTCTCGGAACAGCTGGAATATTCACTTTCCATTATGAAACCAATAGAATATGGTGTTATTTCCTGTCCGTTATAATAAATCTTATCTACACACCAAATATTCTCTGTAAGTTTTTCAAGTGCTGATGGTAATGACAAAAAAACTATTGGAACGATTGTAACTAATAAAATCAATGCAACAATGATTATTAATCTCAATTCAATAATTGAATTACCTACTAATGGAATTTTTGCAGTCAGTTTGTCGAACCTGGTCCAGAATTTATTTGGCGTATGTTCCTTTTCATTTATATATCCGGCATCAATAAGTACCATAACAGCTTTATCGAAATCCAAATCCCTTACCTGTAATTTCACTCCGCCAATCGCATTTGAGTAAAAATTATTTACCTGTGCAGTAAGTTCATCTTTAATCAAAACTTCAATTCCTTCAGATTCAAGCCTTCCTTTTGCAATATGAGCTTCATGCGGAAGTGTAAAAGAAAATATCGTAATCCAGTTATCCATATCTGAGTGCAGCTATAAAACACCTTCTTTAATAACACATGGTTGCCTGGTCTGCATATAAAACCGCAACCATTCAACTGCAGTAAAACTAATTAAAAGCGGTGAGGTTTCCAAACCGACGAGCGCCCAAATAAAATCAAAAGGATGTTAGTTGCAGTTTTTATTTGCAATTATTATTTTCTGCTCCGGTTCTGTGAAATTTTTAGTTATATAATCCAGAATATGATCACTTTCAGGGTTATTGACAATTTTTGAACAACAATACCAATTCAACCAGGATTGTAAACTTGGGATTTCTTTGAAAAATGTGTAAATTTTTAAATAATAAATTCTTGCTGTTTCATATTTTTTAATGTAGAAATATGAATCAGCCATAATAATCAAATCATTTAAAATATTTTTTTTCTCTGAATCATTTATTCTTCTAACATGTTTCCCTGCTTGTTTTCTTGATTTTATGTACCAGTCTTTTGAATTAATAGTGTCAGATAAATTTCTATAACATTCTGCAATTTTAAAAGTAATTAAAACTCCCTTAAAGTCATTCTTATCAAATTTTGTTTTACCAAGGTTTAAATAGTTTGTCAGTGCCTCATTATATTTCTTTGCACTAAACAGGCTGTCTGCTTCAGTCAATGTTTGACAATATGATTTAGAAATCAAAAAAAAGGATAATAATAAAATGTACTGTTTCATTTTATAATTGCAGCTAACGTCAATTTGTCTATTAACCTATTCAAAGATAACAATTCAGGCACGTACAGGAAAACATTTTCAGATATTTAAATATTTACTCCTTACATAACCGATTTCCGCCGGTTCAAACTGACCAGCTGAATCGTTGATTTAGTAAAGGTTTCGGATGTTTTGCGGGGGTGGTCAATTTGGTGCGGCGGTTTTGCTTTTCGTTGTAGAAGACCCCGGCTTGAAAGCCGGGGTTATGGTTGGGGAACTCCTTCGGAGTTGGTACTTTTTGACATACGGGCTTCCGGCTTTGGTTTTCCGACTTCCGGCTTCCAACTATACAAACTATCCTGAACATGATTTTTCTAACAATTGTGTTTAAAATGAATCCATTTCAAACTTTTTAGATTTTTGGTTATATCTTATAATAAACATTGTATCATTGTAATTATTAAAGTCGGTTATATCAAGCCCAAAATAAAAAGGCATAAAATTCAGGCTGTTCTCATCTTCAACATAAGTATCAAGTGAAATGATTTTTTTTACTCCGTTATTTACAATTTCCAGTGAATATTTTTCATTAAGTGACATTTCAAGAATATTATCCTCCCAATAATAATAATTATCACTGTCTGATTCCCTGAAATTAATCTTAAGACTATCTGATTCTGTTAGTTTTCGGGTATTTTGTATTCCAATCCAGGTTTCCACTACCTTCATGTTTTCTGGGCCGGATATTCCTCCGTTAATCATTCTGAACTTATTAATTTTATTTTTTACTCCGGCTACCTGCATTTCAAATTCAAAAAAACACTCGCAGGCAGTTTCAGAATTATCTTCCAGACTAATCAATTCACCTTCATTTCCTATATACTTGTAATTTGGCATTTTGTAAGTAAACCATATAGTGTCATTATTTATTTTAAAATCAGAAATGTAAATGTCACCATCATCGCAAGGCAAAAAGAATCCAATTCTTATATTCAGGGTATCATTAACAAGTTCATTTTTGATTATAGTATTGGTTAAATAGTTACATTCATCGAAACAGTATGATCGGTTAATTAGTTTGAGTGAAGGATTTATATCATCATGCATTTTCATACAACAGAACAAGACAAAATGATCGTTTTCTGATGGTTTTTTTTCTTTGTTATCTGAAAGAATCAGGTAAATAACCACAATTATCAGAGCAGAACCAAAAAAAAGTAATACTAGTTTTTTCATAAGTTTTAAAGTTATTGCTTTTTTTTGTTTAAAACATGAATAATTGAGGAGATAATCAGCAAAAATATTCCGGAAAGACTGAGGATAGCTCCTTCTGTTTTATACAGCTCAGAAGTTATTACCAACAGATACTTTGCAGCAATTAAAAAAAGTCCTGAGATAAAAAGAATCACAACTAATTGATAGCGTAGCTCATAAACACATAATTCCCAAGTGTTTTTTATTATCTCTGACTTTTCACCCTCAAATAATTTTACTTTCTTTAAAGTAGAGTAAGCTCTATAATAATTCCTTTTACTTAGATAATGAGTTGATAAATATAAAAGCATGTTATTATAATAAAGATCATCATCAATGTTTACTCTGAATTTTTTAGAATAGATTTTATAGAACTTTTTTGTCTTATTAAAAAGACTAAGGGCTTCTTCTTTTAAATCATTGTTGCTCATTGCAATTCCAATTGAAACCAACATCCATAATTCGCTTTTTGTCTGATCCTTATCTTTAAATTTCAGTCCTTTTTCAAAATAATTATAATGAATTCGATAAAATTCAATATGAAACATTTCATTTTCAGGATCTGACCCAAAAAATTCGTTCTCCATTTTTTCAAATTCTATCATACATTTTAATCATTAAATAATAATTTCAGAATGATACTCTTTTAAACCATTGGTGGCAAATTTTCACAAATTTATAGCAGGGACTGAAATCTGTTTTTCCCTATTCAGAAAAGCAGTCAGGGGTATAAGTAACCCTTGCAAAATTTTTCGTAATCAATTCTGTTTCTATAATTTGTCCACCCATTTGCTTTAATATTTTTTGACGCCAGATTTCATTTTTACGGTAATACTGCCCGTCAATTTTCAAAAATTGATGGTCTTTTTCAAACACATGGTAAGCATATTCAAGTTCGGTATCGATTCGGAGTTCCCCTTCCAGGCATTTATCAGTGAACCATAAATTTATCTGAAAAGTATGATTTGTATTGTTTGTAAATTGAAAGTCCCTGTAATTATAAAATACAGTGGCGCCACTTCCGAATGGCAATACTCTTCCATCATCGGGAAACGGGTCAAATGAATGGTGGTAGCGTTCAGTAACTGTTAAGGAACTGTGTATAACTAACCAATGAATTAAATTTGATATCTGGCATAATCCTCCTCCTATTCCTGCTCTTGCCTTCCCAAATGATAATTCCATTCCGGGTAAATATCCTTTTCTTTTTGTCGGGTAGCCTACAAGTTTACAAAACGAAAAAGTTTCACCGGGTCGGATGATAATCCCATCAATTTGTTTAATTGCAATTTTGAAGTTGGTCAATTTATTTATCTGCAATTGCATGTCAATATCAGCAAGTTTTCTCAGCAACACAGATTGATGCTTTTTTACCCTATATGGAAGTTTTTCAGTTACCTGCCTGCCGGCATATTTATTATGTCCAAAATACCAGTCAGCATAGCGTCTGAGTCTTCTTGCCCAAACAGCCAAAAAGTACAAAAACGGATGTCGCTGACTTAGTAATTTTCTTTGTTTCAATGTTATTTTTAATTGGCCTATAACTCAATCAATACAAACTCATTTTTCACATATTACTCAATAACGCCTGATAATCAACAAGCTGTTTTTTATGCAGAAACAAGCTGCGATTCAAAAGGGGTGCGTAGTCATAAATTGATTTAAACAGGATATTGAGATTATCATTGTAATACGAAGATGAACCAAAATACTCAAGATCCTTTGAAAGATATGCTTTAAAGTTTGTACTTATTTCAAGTGTTATATCATCTTCAAGAATATCAGTTTCGATGATTTCGCGAATGTAGCTTTTCAGTTGCAATTCCATTCCGGCAATCTCTTTAAACTGCTTTTTTATCCAGTCAATTTCCCGTTCATCATTTACAAACTGCAATCGTTCAAGCATCTTATTGCAAAGTCCTATTTTTTCTTCATAAGTCGTACTTATTCTATAGAAATCGTTGTACAATTTTTCAAGTTTCCTTTCGCCCGGTTTCTGCTGTTCAGTTTTTATGAAGAATGAATAGATACGCACATCAATTTCCTTTACAGCTTTTTTCATTTCTGAAAGTTTTATTTCCAGCTCACTGATCAAATCATTGCATTTACGTGATGAATACTTTTTTCCGGCATAATCAAATGATTTCACTTTGATGGTTTTGTTGGCAATGTTTTTAATATTTTCCAGGTCAGATTCCATGGTAATGAATTCGTGAATCAGAGCAACATTCTGCGCCGAAAAGAGATTATTCAGGTTATCATCTGAATTTGTGGTCAATTCTTCGGGCTTAACTATCTCAGGGTTTTTAAAATCATAATATCCGTTAAAAATTTTGGGGAAGGTATTCTTTTTATAATCCTCTGAAATTTCAGCTTTAAATTCATCAAGGGATAATGGTTTGGTTTCCCCGCTGAATTTTACTGGTTCAAAAAGATTTTTGGTCAACGCCCTCTGTGTTTTGTCCGGATCAGCAAAAAGATTCCAGGCAGGCAGAAGATTATTGTTTTTCGAAGGAATATTAAGTGCTTCAAGTCTGGCAATACGATCAATTGTCTCGGGATGGGTAGCCCATTGATTCTTAATAATCAGTTTAGATTTTTTAAACCGGGTGTATTCTTCCCGACTGACTTCGGGAATACCATCAACCACAGGAATATTTCTGTCACCGGCCATTAATTCCATCACAAATTTGTGATCGGGATAAATATTTTCACTTAGGATATTATTAGCAATTTTTTCATCATAAAACCCCAACACATTATTAAAAGCTTGATCAGCAAGTTCCAACCTCAAAAAATTTGTTTTCAGGGGCAGGTAACCGGTCACATTGGCAGCAATCTCATCGGCTTGAAATTCCATTTCTCGTGATAATGCAAGATAATTTTTATTGACGAACCCGTACATAATTTTCAGAATCCATTGAACAGCCATGATAATCTTAACCGACAGCATAACAAAAAAAGTAATCACATAATTAATACTTGTAAGCTTCTGAATCATTTTCCCGTATGAATTATTTTCATACAGCATATTAAAAATGATGTGATTTACTGTATATACATAACTGCCTGTTCTGAGTGTTTTTTGAGAAAAATGGCCGAATTCATGTGATAAAATCGCTTTAAGTTCATCGGTGCGTGAGGCATTGACAAGTCCCATTCCAATTTCAAGGTTTTTCTTAACCGGGAAAAACATGCTCCAAAAACTTGAGTCATAAAACACACAGGCATTTACACCTGAAGACAAAAACACATTTTTCGGGAATTCAGTTCCAACTTCCCTGACTATTTCGTCAATCATTTTAAAGAGCTCTGGTTCTTCAGCACGGGTAATTTTCAGCAGATTGCTTCTGTCAACTTTATTGACACTAAAAATAAATTTCAGTAAAAAGAACAAAACGAGTGCACCGACAAGCATAAGACCAAGTCCTGCAATTTGACCATAAAAAAATTTTACACCTTTTACCATAATCACTCCGGCATAACCACACAAAATTGTAAGAGCCACAGCGATTACAACCAGTATTATATATACAATCACAAAAAAAACAATTGATGTATTTGCTTTTTTAGCAGCAGATTTATAATTTTCGCTGACCTTGATTTTATCTTTAATCATATAATCATTGAATTTGAATTGACATTATTTTATTCTCTCTGAAAATCAATTTTATTTTTGATATAATGCAATTTTACAACTTTATGGACATATTATCAATTTTTACTATTATTTATTTAAAAAAATCTTTATTCATAATGACCAGCGCCACAGCATAGCGGCGGGGTATCAGCAAAGGATTTCCTATGTATTCGTCCCGCAACTTCACCCCATTGTCGTCAGATTTATAACTGTAAACCAGGTTTGAAGGGATTCGCGAATTGCAAATCAAAAAAGTTAATATTTAAGCCGGTCAGTATTTCCGATCAAGGCCGGTTCAAACTGACCAGCTGAATCTTTGATTTAGTAAGGGTTTCGGATGTTTTGCGGGGGTGGTCAGTTTGGTGCGGAGGGGGGTGGTCAATTTGGCCGGCATTTTCACTTAGCAAACAATCCATCAACCGATTAGTTTAAATTGAACATTTTTTTTTATAAATTTAAAAAATAAACTATTTTTGTTAAAAATAGAGATAAAATGCAGCACAAATCATTTCAATTAATTGCCTTGCTATTGTTGGGAATTGGACTGCCTTGCCTGCATGCGCAGGAAAGCACTAATTCAACCGGCGGAAACGCAACCGGCAGCGGCGGCTCGGTGAGTTATTCAGTCGGGCAGGTTGTTTATAATACCATCACCGGAACAGAGGGTTCATTGACGCAAGGTGTGCAGCAACCCTATGAAATTTCGGAGATAAACGGAGTTGAAGAAGTTGTGGACATACATTTTTTTGTTTTGGTCTATCCGAATCCTTCAACTGATTATCTTACTTTAGAAATGAAAACCATTGAAATGTCAGGGTTTGCATATCAACTTTATGATATGAATGGAAAACTTTTACAAAATGGAGAAATCTCAGCCTTGCTTACAAATATTGCAACGGGGATGCTTACACCCTCAACCTATTTTCTAAAAGTAGTCCGAAACAATATGGAAGTAAAAACATTCAAAATCATTAAGAATTAAAAACATCAACCATGAAAACAATATTTGCAATTTTTTGTACCATTTTACTGAGTGCTTTCGTATTTGCCCAATCACCTGAAAAACTGAGTTATCAGGCTGTAATCAGAGACACTGGTAATATTCTTGTAAAAAACCAGACAATTGAAATACAAATAAGCATCCTGCAGGGCTCAGTCAGCGGAACAGCTGTTTATGTTGAAACTCAAACACCTGCTACCAATTCAAATGGTCTGGTAAGCATTGAAATTGGAGGCGGCACTGTGGTAAGCGGAGATTTCACAGCCATTGACTGGGCAACAGGACCCTATTTTATAAAAACAGAAACCGACCCTGATGGTACAACAGGCGGAGTTTCCTATTCAATTACCGGCACCAGCCAGTTATTGAGCGTGCCATATGCTTTGTATGCGGAAAAAGCGGGAACCGCCACAGGTGGAGGTAATTTCTCACATTACATTGGAGAGCAATATGGCGGTGGTGTAATTTTTCATTTATGGAAAGACAATACCGGGACTGAACACGGTCTGGTTTTAGCTCTTGTTGATCAGGGCAGTTCACAAACATGGAGCAATATTACATCAACCATGGTTGGAATATCGGCACAAAGTCCATGGGATGGCTTAAACAACAGCAACGCCATTGTTGCTCAATCAGGTCATACAACCAGCGCAGCGAAACTGTGTCTGGACCTGGTAAGTGGTGGGCAAAGCGATTGGTATTTACCCGGTATTCAGGAATTAAACATGCTTTGCGGTAATTATTATACTATTTCAAGGGCATTAGCAAATATTCCGGGGGCGACACAATTAGCATATGGTAATTACTGGTCATCATCAGAGTGCAGCGCCAGCACAGCGCATGTTTTTCAATTTGATCGGACTTATACTCAACCCAGTTCTAAGGAAGGAATTTGCAGCGTACGTGCAGTACGTGCTTTTTAACTAATTGTCTGGTTAATCATTAAGGCTAGTCGGTTTCATTTCGGCTGCAATTACTTTTTTGGTTCTGAAATATTTATTGACGGCGATTTCACTTATATATGAATATTGCCGGGGGTTTTTATTGAAACCAATATCTATTGTTCACTATACTAACTTTCGACTTTTCGGACTTTATCCTTTATGAACCTTCACCTTGATAGACTTCATCATTCCTTTCCGCAGGGAAATGATTTATCGTTCAATTTTGTTTATGGCCGGCGGTTTCGCTTTTCGTTGTGGATGTCCCCGGCTTGAAAGCCGGGGTTATTAAATGCCTTTTTCATAAGATCAATTTCACTTTTGCTTATTTTATAATGTTTTGCAATTGTTTTCCATTCAGAAATAGCGGAAGTCATTTCATTAAGTATTGCGTTTGCTGATCCGGGGTTTAATTTGAAATATCCTGCTACATCAAGTGCAAGTGCTGCATCAAGTGAATTATTGTTTTCGGTAATATTCAGACTAAGTCCTGTGCCAAATTGATTTGGATTCATATCGTAAGCCGGGGATAATTTCCATCCCTTTTCAGTTAACAGCCAGCCATGATTTCTTAAATGATCATCAGTATTTGAAACAAGAATATTAAAGACAATCCTCCGCCATAATTGCTCAAGATCCCATTTTGAATCGTAAGAATGTTGTAATATAAACTCAACGAATTCAAGATAACTCACGCCCTGCGCGGCATCTGCTCCGTCGTTATACCCAAGCAAAGTCATGGCCGAGGCAAAGTGAACCCGTTTGTTTCTGCCAATACGATCGAACCGCTTTGATAAATAGGTATGATGTTTACCTGAAAAGCGCATTATCCTGGCATCAGGAACAATTATCCCTGCTTTTTTTGCCAATTCATGTAAAACCATCTCCCACGCTCCTGTATCAATTTCATCATTTACGCTTGGAAATTTTGCAATCCAGAGATTTCCCTTTTCATCAAGCACACCTGCCTTTGGTCTGGCTCCTCCCAATGAAGATCCCGGTGAAAACAAAATTGAAAGCCAGTGAAAATATTCAGGATCATCAATGGCATCTTCTCTTTCCAGTTGCAGACATGCATGTTCCAATTCGCGTAAAGAAGTCCAGGGTGGCGAGGCCATTTCCCTGTGATTATTTAAAAAATCACCATTTTCAGATATTTTGAATCTTAGTCCGCCAAGCCGGTGTCCATCATAAACTCCGAGCAAATAATCGCTTTCAAAAAGAGTTTGTTCGTCTCGTTTTTCTTTTTTAGCGATTGCAGCTTCTCTTCTTCGCATGAGCATTCTTCCCCATCTGTCTGGTGAAGAATCGAGGAAAAGACCGAAATTCTGCTTCAGTTCGGGTGCAAATTGTTTACCCTGAAAAAGTCCCAGGTTGGGATCGAGACTTAGTGAATATTTTGAGTTAAGCCAGTTTTTATCATACTCAAAAGAAAATATTTCTTTTCCTCTTAGTCTTTGGGCATTCAATATTCCAAGTGAGATGGGTGCTTCCATTTCATTCCAGTGAGCAAAAACCAGGATTTGTTTATTGATGTTTGTTGCCATTGTTAGGTATTTTTAGGAGCACGTTTTTTAGTAATCAGTTGTGCATCCTGAAGTTTTCTACCCAGGGGATCGTTGTTTGCCACCAAAGCAAAGTCATTTTCGAGTCCGAGAATAAAAAGAGCCTGCAGGTAATTTCCAATGGCAACGGTTGGTGCTCCGTTTTCAATTTTCCAAAGAGTAATACGGCTCATTCCTGCTCTTTCAGAAACCTGATCGGCACTAAGTTTACGACGCAGTCTGGCCAACCGGATATTTTCCCCTAAGGTTTTAAGTATCCTCAGGTTTTTAGGTAATATTATGAATTCCTTTTTCATATAATGTTCATTTAAGCATACAAATATATGATTTTTTATTTGTTTTATGAAACATTAGATTAATTCATATTTGGGTTTCAAAAAGTAAAATAATCAGAGTTGACGGCTTTCTTTTTAAAAACTTTCGAACTTTTATTTTTTATATTCGTTCAGACTTTACTTCAATATCCAACCCTGATTATTTCGGCAACCCTTTAAAAAGCTGATTTTCGCCGGTTCAAACTGACCAGCTGAATCGTTGATTCATTAAGGGTTTCAGAGGTTTTGCGGGGGTGGTCAGTTTGGTGCGGCGCGGGGAATTTTTATAACCCGCTGGCCAGCGGGTTGCCCAATCATACCCGTAGGTTTCAACCTATGGTCAATTTATTCTGGCCGCCAGTCAGGGTGCGACTTTAAGTCGCGCCCTGACTGAAGCGAGGTCTACCGCAGGTTGAAACCTGCAGTAATGGCTGGGGAACTCCTTCGGAGTTAGGAGGGCTTAAAGTCCGTCAACAAATCCACGAATTGCAAATTATAAAAGCTGACCTTTAAGCCGTCAAACATACCCTATTTCCGCCGCTTCAAACTGACCAGCTGAATTATTGATTTGTTAAGGGTTTCAGAGGTTTTGCGGGGGTGGTCAATTTGGTCCGACGTGAGGTGGTCAGTTTGAAACGGCGGTTTCGCCTTTCGTTGTGGACTACCCCGGCTTGAAAGCCGGGGTTATGGTTGGGAAACTGCTTCGCAGTTGTGGGCTGACTTTCCCTAAATAGTCAGAGTGGGACTTTGAGTCGCTTCCTGATTAAAAATCCTTAATCTCAGTGTTGTCAGCTGCATAAATAATTCAAATTTCATTCATTAATTTTTATTCGACTCTGGTCGATTGAATTAATTATTTGGATTTATTTTCGATTCTAATCGATTGATTTTTTTTGAAAAAAACAATTGATAAGCAATATCCGACCCTATTTACTACCGGCAAACCTTTTAATTTCTAATTTAGGCCGGTTCAAACTGACCAGCTGAATCGTTGATTCATTAAGGGGTTCAGAGGTTTTGCGGGGGTGGTCAATTTAAAACGGTGGGGGGTGGTCAGTTTGGGCCGGCCTGATCTTTTAATCCCTTTCTTCTATAAAGTTCAATTTCATAACCCTTATGGGTCCGTCGGGGTTACTGTGTCTGAGTTTGGGATGGCCAACCAGGCTTTTAAAATCTTAGTTGTCAATTATATGGGATTGATATAAATTAATTACTGAAGATATAATCATTTTTTCATTTGAAAGAGATAATATTTTGATTGTTTATGCGTTTTGAATGCGTTTTAACAAATAAAAATCTATATACCAAACTTATGAATGAGTTACCAACTTATGATTTTCATTTTTATTTTTTACCTGTTACAAATCCATTGGATTTGAAAAAAAATCTCCTATCTTTGAAAGGAATTCTGTCAAATATTTAGGTTTAATCATTCATTAGAAAAATAAGGCAAGTATATAATATGAAAAAATTAATACTAATATTTATTGTCTTTCTGTCGGTTGATCTTTATAGTCAACAAATATCTAATTCAACAATTAGTTGTATTGGCGCTAATTTCGTGACAGAAAACAATGAAATCGAAATAATCGCCGGCGAACTTATTGTATTATCTATGGAGGGTGACAGTGTTTCTATGGCTGGCGGATTTATTGATGGTGCATTAACCATCACTTCTGTTCTTGATCTTCCAAATTACAATATAGAAATTAGTGTTTTTCCCAACCCAACTTTGAATAATGTCATGGTTAATATTCCAATAGGTCACAATAATCTGACCATCAGGGTTTATAACGAAAACGGACAATTAATAATGGAGTCCAAAAATGTACCTGTTTGTAACAATGTGCATTTTGACAAATATCCAAAAGGAGTATATTTTATTAATATTGAACAAAATAGCCAGATAATATCTAGTAAAAAAATTATAAAACAATAGCCATGAAAAAGACCATCACATCAATTCTTTTTTTTCTGTGTTCTCTTTTTATTATAGGACAAGTCCCGCCACAAGCTTTTAACTACTCTTCTGTTATAAGAGGAAATGACGGACAAGCTTTACCCAACAAGGATGTTAGTCTGAGATTGACAATTATCAGCGGAAGCAGTACAGGAACAGAAGTCTATCAGGAAACACATTTTACTACTACAAGCCAAATAGGCGTTATTAATCTTGAGATTGGGCATGGAACAGTTGTTTCAGGAGTATTTTCAGAAATTAACTGGGGAGCTGATAATTATTATCTTCAAATTGAGCTTGATGATGATGGTGGATCTGACTATCAAATGATGGGCACTGCTCAGTTTCTATCTGTACCTTATGCACTATATTGCGGAAATGGGGTGGGAAGTGACTCCAGTTCAACCGACGAACTACAAACAATTTCTATTTCAAACGACACTATCTTTCTTACTAGCGGAGGATTTATAGAGCTTCCCAGACCTCAATTTTATGTTGGGAAAGATACTCTAGGAGGCATTGTGTTTTTTGTTTATGAAATAAATGGCCAACAACATGGATTAATTGTTTCAAAAACAGAATCAACAGCACAGTGGCAAAATCCAATATCTTTGGTAAATGCCAACAGAACAGATGATGGTGCTTATAATACAAACTTATTGACTAATAGTCCGGCGAAAATCTGGGTCGAAAGTTTAGGTGCGGGCTGGTATTTACCATCTATCGACGAATTAAGTCTTTTGTGGCACAATCGTTTTCTTGTAAACAAATCACTGAGAGAAGGCTCATATACTTTGTTGCCGGCAAAATCAGTCTATTGGACAAGTACCGAAGATTTACTCGAAAGTGCATTCCGTTTTGATGTCGCCGGCGGACATGGAGCTTATTCCAGCCAAAAGACTGATGTTTTTAGCGTTCGTGCAGTTAGGATGTTTTAGTCAGGTCCTCTATGCACTTTTGAACAGAAGGAATTAATTCATTAAAAAATTCTAACAGATTACCACAAAAAATCCCTGATCTCAGTACTGTCAGTTGCATACCAAACGCCATCTTTAGCAGGTAAAAACATGACAGTGAATTTCTTTGATGCAGTTATATTCAGCTGGTTTGTTTTTTCGTTTCGCTTGCCTCTGTTACGCTGATAAGACAATACAATTGTATCACCTTTTGCCTTAATGGAAGAGCTTACTCTTTCCTCCTCCATTTCTTTGCCCCAGATTGATTCCAGGTAACCTGAGTATATTGGATTCTGGCTTTCTTGCGGAATTATTTTTTTAAAAATATATAATTGTGTACCACAGTAACCTGAGCCGGTTCCGCAGGATTTGAAGCAATAAAAATCATTTATTTTAAAAAATCCGATTTTTCCACCCCAGCAACATTCATAATTACCATGACTATATTTTTCACAATTTACTATTGAACCATCAGATAAAATCTCCATCAGAAAATAATCTGACCAGGCCTCTTTATCTAAATCCCTTATACAAAGATAAATGCTGTTTGATTTGGTTTTGTAATATTTACCTGCAATTTCAGCATTATCTGAATTATCCCAATAACCACCAAAAGTATCTGACAAGGATGCCGAATAAAGAAATTTCTTTCCTTCTTCAGCTAAAATATAACCTGAATCGTTTTCGAATTTCAGGCAATAATCGGGTTTAATGGGTTTGAATTTTTCTTCGATTTTGGAGTTGTTGTCAAGTGTATCGATGGTTGTGGTTGTTTTACTTTCAGGTGAAGTCTGCTGAGTATCACAGGAGGCTATGATACAAATTATTAAGGATATTATAATCGATAATCTCATTTTTATCAATGACTTTATAATGTAAATATAGGGTAAAAACAAAAAAGAAATATTTAAATTCTTTGTTTAATTTTTAATTTTATAATGAATTCCTCAGATTTGTTTTTTGAATAAAATTACGTTTTTTTTGTATAAACGCTAAAACATGAAAAAGCTATTTTTTGTTTTTCTGATAATTTTTTTGTCATGCAGTCAGAATGACAAAAGATCAAATTCTTCAGAGGTTGAAAAGGATTCAGGGGAAAAACAAAAAGCCGATAGTGTTTCGGCCGGGACTTTTCAAAAATCAGAAATCGATTCTGCACAAAACATTTCCAAAACCAATGATTATTTTAACAGGATTTTTAATGAAGGAAGGCTAATTCAGTCCGATTTCAGTATTATGCTGTCGGTGGGTGACAGTTTGTTTTCGGAGGATACTGAAAAGAAAATGTTTTATTTTATTGTTTTTACAAAAGCCTTAAACGGAACGGATGGTGCTTATTCGGAAAAGTATGGAATAGTTGCCTATGAATTTGTTACGACCAAAACTGAAATTTTCTGTGATAACTTCTTAAACTCTTCAGGTTTGACGGATGCTGATCTGGAGAACTGGGCAAAGATTGTTTGTGGTGAAATTTTAATTCAGTATGAAAATCATGTTGAAAGAAACATAGATATTCTGGAAGCCCGGATGAAGCAGAATATAAAAACTTCAGAAAAGGATAAATTGGATATCATCAATAAGTTTACCCATAAGATGAGGGTTTGTTATGAGGGGGTGAAATCCTTGTAAAAAGCCGGGCAGCTATTGGATGGTGTCCTTTACTAATGCAAGCGAATCCCTTGTCTTCCGTTTTTTTTCATAATATTCTTGTCTCTCCTGAAAGACCAATGCCCAGTCAAATTGGCCGTTCAGGTTATCACGGTTAATGATCTCTTCTTTGCAATAAAGCCGTTTGATATAAACCGCTTTAATAATTCCCGAAATGACCTTGAGATAAAACTCATAGTCATCTTTTTTGTACAGATAAATACCGGCATCAAACTGTTTTACAGAATCATTGGGGGCATAAATTTTCTGGCCTACCCTATAGGGAAAGTATGCGGCAATTTTACAATTCTTATTAAATATCAGGACACTGTTTATACGGCTGTTTGTATCATCATAAAAACCGTCGTGCCATAAAGAAACAGAAACATTGCAGTGCAAACCGTCCAAATCAAGATAATGATAAGTTCCCTGTCCGCTGTCCCTGTACTCAGGATAGCAATCCATTTTCATGGGGTTACCGGGTCCGGATGCAGTATTGTTATGGCGGTATAACGCATATACATCTGAAAAAGTCAGTCCGCCGTAGAAGGGTTTGTAATATGGGTTAAAAAGGGTTGTATCGGCTTTAATTACGGGTATTTTGTTTTCAGATTGACCGGTAGTTAACGTATCGTTTTTAATGATTTTTTCCTGACTGGTTTTGCTTTCATCATTTTGACAGGAAATAACAGCCAGAATCAAGGTTAAGAAGGATATGTAAAAAAATAAGATTTTCATTAAAAACACTTTATAAATGAAGTAAACGATTTAGTTTGTTTATTTGTTTCATTGGGTTTTTATGGAGTTCATTCATAAAGTTTCTTTAACTAATGACGGGGTCAGTTTGGTGCGGCGGTTTCGCTTTTCGTTGTGGATGTCCCCGGCTTGAAAGCCGGGGTTATGGTTGGGGAACTCCTTCGGAGTTGCTACTTGCACAACATTAATAATCTTCCGACTTCAAACTTTACGAACTTTCGACTTTACGGACTTTATTATCTTACCTTCTGTTATATTTATCATTCATTTCCGCCAGAATGGGGTTTTTCGCTCTAATGTGCTCTTGGCCGGCGGTTTGGATTCTTCATTAATAAACCCCGGCCTGAAAGCCGGGGCTGAATTGAGCCGGCCCTTCAGGCCTGGGTTGCGGAAGAATACGCTTTAGCGACTTAACGGACTTTCGACTTAACGGACTTTCGACTTTATAGACTTTTGACTTTATGGACTTTCGCCTTTATGAACTTTCAACTTTTTTATTTATATTCGTTCAGATTTTACCCTAAATCAAAACTATGAAAAAGCTATTTCTACTTTTAACTTTAGCCTTTAGCCTTTGTACTTCTCATGGGCAGGACTACCACAAAATAGATTCGCTTAAACAAATCCTTAAAACTTTGCCGGAGTTGGATGGAACGGATGCCGATACAACAAGGATGAAGGTTTGTTTGGATATTGGGGATTTGTATGAGAATTTTATACCTGATTCTGCTATTTGGTGGTATCAAAATGTTGCTGATACAGTTCTTTCAGTAGAAGCGATTAGACAATTTCGGTCAAGGTCGGTACTTAAAGCTACTGCAAATAGAAATGTTGGTATAATAGCATATAGTCAAGGCAATTACCCTGAGGCTTTTTCCTTTTATGGTTGTTCGCTGAAAATTGATGAGGAACTAGACAATAAAGATGGGGTTTCGAAGAGCTTGGTTTGTTTAGGCAATGCTGCATATTATCAAGGTAATTACTCTGATGCTCTTTCTTTTTATGGGCGTTCGCTGAAAATCTCTGAAGAAATACGTGACAAATCGCTGATATCTATGTGTTTAATTAATCTGGGCAATATTGCATTAAATCAAGGCAATTACTCTGATGCTCTTTCTTTTTATGGGCGTTCGCTGAAAATCTCTGAAGAACTTGGCAACAAATCGCGGATTTCCATCTGTCTAAACAATCTGGGTGTTGTTGTAATGAATCAAGGAAATTATACTGACGCTCTTTCCTTTTATAGTCGTTCCCTTAAGATCTCTGAAGAACAAGGCAACAAAGATGGTATTTCAGAGTGCTTAAATAATCTAGGCCTTGTCAAAATGTATCAAGGGAATTACTCTAATGCTGTTTCTTTCTATGAGCAGTCAATGAAAATCAAAGAAGAACTTGGCAACAAAGCGGGAATTCCAAGTTGCTTGATGAATCTAGGTGTAATTGCATTTAATCAAGGCAATTACTCTGACGCTATTTCATTTTATGAGCATTCGCTTAAAATCTCTGAAGAACTGAACGACAAATCGCTGATTTCTATGTGTCTGAACAATATGGGCATTACTGCAATGTACCAAGGGAATTTTTTTGATGCTCTTTCCTTTTACGGTCGTTCGTTGATAATCTTTGAAGAGCTTGGCGACAAACTGGGGCTTTCTATGTGCCTAAATAATCTTGGTCTTATTAAATATAATCAAGGCAATTACTCTGATGCTCTTTCCTTTTATGGTCGTTCTTTGATAATCTTTGAAGAACTTGACAACAAGAATGGAATTTCTATGTGCCTGAATAATCTAGGCGTTGTATCAGAAGCTCAAGGCAATTACTCTGACGCTATTTCCTTTTACGGTAGTTCGCTGAAAATTTCAGAAGAATTGGGCAACAAAACCAATCTGGCAAATTGGTATTCAAGTATCGCCAAAATATATTTAAAAACAGGTCAAATTACTTTAGCTCCGGCGCTTCTACAAAAATCCTTAAACTTAACGTTTTGGCTGCTAAAAGATAATTTTAGCACAATGAGCGAAGATGACAAAGAACTGTATCTTGAGCGAACAAAAAGTATTTTCAATGACATAAATTCTTTTTATATCAATTACCCTGGCTATAACGACAGTCTGTCAGGCACTTGCTACAACAACGAACTTATTCTAAAAGGGCTTTTGTTAAAAAGCACCCAAACCATTCTTGATGCAGTTTACACCAGTCAGGATACAGCTTTAAAAAACACTTACTTTTTGTTAAAACAATATCGGGACCAAGCCACATCATTACAAGGATCAGAAGAAATCAGTCGTGATTCATTGATTGCAGATTTTGAAAACAAAGCCAACGAACAAGAACGAAAACTTGTTAAACTATCCTCCGAATTTGCCAACATCCAAAACCTCTTCAACTATAAGTGGGAAGATGTACAAAAAAACTTGAAGCCGAACGAAGCAGCAATCGAATTTGTAAGTTTTACGCAAGGAATCAATAATGATACAACCGTTTATGCTGCTTTACTTATAACCTCAGAAAGTAAAAAACCAGCATCCATTAAACTGTTCGAGGACAGCCAACTACAAAAAATAATTAATGCACACAAAGGCGATGATTACCAAAAAGTATCAAAACTTTACGGAACAAACCAGAACATCAACAACGAATTGTACAATTTGATTTGGCAGCCATTAGAACAGCATTTGACAGGAATCAAAACCGTATTTTTTGCACCAGTCCGTGTTTTAAATAAAATATCCTTTTCAGCATTAGGTGATGGAAAACAATTGCTGTGCGATAAATACAATTTACAGCAGGTCAGTTCTACCGGAAAACTGATTAATCAGGAACCGTTTTCATTGCAAGGTAATTTAACAGCAGCAGTTTTTGGCGGAATTGATTTTAACCCGGATTCCGCAGAGACGCAAAATCTTGCGTCTCTATGGCAATATCTACCCGGCACCCTATCCGAAAAAGAAAATGTCCAAAAACAACTGAAAAAGAAAAAAGTAGCTGTTAAAGGTTTTGCCGGAAAAGAAGCTACCGAACCGGCTTTTAAATCATTATATGCTGAAAACGGAGCAAGTCCGGATATTCTGCATATTGCAACACATGGGTTTTTCTATCCTGATCCCGAACAAGTGAAAAAAGAAAAAACAGATGCCACTGAAAGAGGCGGCACCGTTGAAACCGGAGATATTGCCTTTCGCGGGGCTACCGGCTGCGCCACCTGGCAGTTTGTAGAAAACAAAAACCCAATGATGCGCTCGGGACTGGCACTGGCGGGAGCAAACAGGGTGTGGACACAGGAATGGGGCCGCACTGATGATGAAGGGGTTCTGACTGCTTTGGAAGTCTCCCACCTGAATATGAAAAATACCGATCTGGTAGTTCTCTCCGCTTGTGAAACAGGACTTGGTGATATCAAGGGCAGCGAGGGCGTTTACGGTCTGCAGAGAGCATTTAAAATGGCCGGAGTAAAATACATCATTATGAGCTTGTGGCAGGTTCCGGATAAGGAGACTCAGGAGTTTATGACTTTGTTTTATTCGAAACTTTTAAAGATTAAGGATGTAAGGAATGCTTTTGTTGAAACTCAGAAGGAAATGCGGGCAAAGTATGATCCTTACTTTTGGGGGGCTTTTGTTTTGGTTGAATAATTATTGAAGTGTAATAAAAAAACACATCTTTGCTACTTGTATTTACATAAATATAAGCAGTTGAGTATTTGTGTTTTTAAATAAAGAAGAAATGATACTACAATATCCAATCCTGTTTACAACCGACAAACCTTTTAAAAGCCAATTCTCGCCGGTTCAAACTGACCATCTGAATTATTGATTCATTAAGGGTTTCAGATGTTTATGCTGGGGTGGTCAATTTGGTCGCATATCCACCAAAATAACCTTTCTCCTCCGTTTTAATTTGACCAGCTGCATAATTGATGCAATAAGGGTTTTAGGTTATTTATTGGGGTGGTCAGTTTAGACTGGCGCGAGCTGGTAATTTCATCATTTTAATCCATTAATACCTCATTTTTTAAGGCTTAAAAGGGTTTTGGATATTTCATCACGCAAGATTGGTTTCACTTTTACCTCATCTGCAAATCTTTTCCATTGATTGACTGTGCCGTTAATTTCATCTACTATGTCTGACGCTTTTTTACATCGAATGGATTCTCCAATCACCAACAAATCTTCTTTTGTAATATCTTTTCTTTTGCCATTAATGCTTAATGCATGCTGACTCACCCATTCACTGCCCGGACGATACGCATGACATAAGTCATAGGCCGGGGCGAGTTCCCATTTGCCACCTTGTTTAAACAGAAAGGAAAAATTCTTGGTATGGTCATCACAATTCCGGGCAATGACATTGAACACCATTCGCCTGAACATCTGCTCCGCATCTGCATAGGTCAATTTTAATTCTCGCATGCATTGAAAGAGTTGCTCATAACTGAAACTGTTCACCAGATTGTAATCAAAATGCTTCATGGCACAGAAGGTTTGGACATGATGCTTCACATCGCCATCTTCCCTGTCGTAGCGTTTGGTCATAAAATGTGCTCTTCCATTCTCTTCCAGCAAGCGTGATGGCATGATCTTAATACCACAAGCTGTTGCCATATTGTAGTAGGCCATTTCCACTCTACCGTAGCCATGGCTGCTGCCAAGCTGCACATCACTCACTCCATCGAGTTTGATAAGCCAATGCTCAAAACCTTTGGGTGCCTTGGTTTGGCCCGACTTCACCTCTCCGGTTTTTTCATTCCAGGCAATCACCGCCTTAGGACGAGCACCACCAGCAGATGTTCCAATCTTTAAAATATCCACTACTGCCTGTTCTTCATCTTTATTGAGATTGGTGGTAAACGTTTCGCGTTGATCCAGCATTTTTTGTGCTGTTTCAACAAGGCTATTGATTTCTATAGAAAATGGTCTTTTATTTTCTTTTAGTACGGCAGGTTCAAATTCAAGTGCACCCATACCTCGGGTGCCAATGAAACAGAGCATTTCCACCGGACTCATGCTGTCTTGTGGTCGTCCTTGTTGTGCCAGCCACAGGTTGATCAACTGGTTTCCGTATCTATCGGGCAATGCATCTGCCAATAAACCAGGTAAGCCTTTGAAGGTGTCGTATGCTGAATTTTTATCTTTTCGCAGTTCAGGGAATGAAAACTGATTCCGATTATCGGAAATCGGCATTTTGAGGGGAGACAAATCCCAGCCCATTTGCTTGAATTTGGAATCGTATTCAAAGATTGCTAAGCCATTTGCTTTATCCCAGGCTACGGCTCCCGCCAACTTGCCCCATATTTTTACTTCTGCTACTTCCATGGCTTACCAATCTGATTTTTCTCGGTGTTCGTTCTTTTTTGATGATCCTCTTGCTCGTTGGCGTTTTTCTTTTTGAAGCTTAGCCAGTGCCAGCGGACTCAGTGTATCTTTCACCTCAAATACTGATAGTGTCTGCAACTGATCCAACACCCGCAACACCTGAATCAGTGTGGCAACAGTTATCGTTTCACCACGCTCCAGCAAACTTAAGGTAGATCGACTGATGCCGGCCGCTGCTGCCAACTCATCCTGCGTTTTATTTTGTTCCATACGATGGTGCCTGACAAAAGCGCCAATGTGTACCTCTAATGCTTTATCGCTCATTGAAGTCCATTCTTTGAATGCTATATCAGTCATAAAGTTAAATATTTACCATTAGTGAATGATTTATAATGCAAATATAATATTAATTTTTAAATTGACAAAACTATGAATAAAATATCATACATTAAACCATTTTGTCCATTAGCGTAGGAGTAGTTTTATTCTCCGAATCCGCTGGTTAGCGGAGAAGCAGAAAACAGATTTCTGAATCCAAAATTTCAAATCAAAATCTAGTCCAAAAAAGAATTTTAGATTTTACAGAATAAGTTTGGTAAAGTCAAAACACTATTGTATTTTTACATATTATATGCAATAATACTATTGTCTTTTAGCATGAAAAGAGAAATAATACAATTTTTAATTGACTGGAAAGAACGAAAAAACAGAAATCCTTTAATCATTAGAGGTGCGCGACAAGTTGGTAAAACTTATATTATTGATGAATTTGCAAAAACACATTTCAGCAATTGCTTAAGGGTTAATCTGGATGAAAAACCTGAATTAAAAAAACTGTTTGCAGGAAATGATGTGAACCGCATTTTAACTGAACTTTCAGTTCTGCTGAATACGGATGTGACAGTTGGCAAAACGCTCCTCTTTATTGATGAAATACAATCCTGCCCCGAAGCAATATCCTCATTAAGGTATTTCAAAGAAAAAATTCCCGGTCTGCATGTGATCTGTGCCGGATCATTGCTGGATCATACATTAAATGAAATGAAAACACCCATGCCTGTTGGCCGTGTGGAGTTTCTTTTCATGTATCCAATGAATTTTAAGGAGTTTCTCAGAGCACATAATCAGGAAAAACTGATTTCATATATTCAGCGTTTTGATTTTTCCGAACCCTTCAGTGAGTTAATACACAGCCAGATTTCAAAATATTTACGCTATTACTTTTTTATTGGCGGAATGCCGGCAGCGGTGAAAAGTTTTTCGGAATCGGGAAACATGTCAGACATCCAACGAATTCATAATGAAATTCTGTTGTCGGTTCAATACGACTTTGCGAAGTATGGAACACGAAAACAACAGGAATATCTTCAACTGGCAATGAGGTATTGCGGGAGAAATCCCGGTAAAAAAATCAAGTACCATAACATGGACAGGGAAATCAGATCAACCTATCTGAAAGAAGCAATAAAAAAACTGGAACTGAGCAGAATTGTCCATACAGTAAAACACAGCAATGCCAATAAGATTCCATTGACAGAGCATGTAAAAGATGAAGTTTATAAAACAATATTTATTGACATTGGTTTTGTAAATCATCTGGCACAAATCGACCTGATTGACCTTGATGATTTGGTAACATCCAACGAAGGCATGCTGGCCGAACAATTTGTGGCACAGGAAATCATGACACAATATGCTTCCTATTTAAATTCGGAACTTTTCTATTGGTCGAGAGAAGAAAAAAGCTCAAATTCCGAGATCGATTATTTGTTTCAGCATAAAAACAAAATATATCCCATTGAGGTCAAGGCAGGAAAAACCGGAACATTAAAGTCAATGCAGGTATATTTGTTTGAAAAGAAACTTAAAAACGGCATCCGTTTCAATATGGATTTGCCAAGCGTGGGCAGTTTTAAAACAAAACTGTATGTAGGCAAAAAACCGGGTGAACTATCCTGGAATCTTTTATCACTTCCATTGTATATGGTTTCGGAATTAAAGAGACTCATTGAGCTTAAAAAAATTACTAAATAGTATTTTGATATGAAAAAGCTAATTCTACTTTCAACTTTAGCCCTTTGTCTTTTTACTTCTTATGGGCAGGACTATCATAAAATTGATTCACTAAAACAAATTTTAAATACCCTGCCTGAGTTAAACGGGACTGATGCAGACACAACAAGAATAATGGTTTGCATTAACATTGGACTGCAATATGATGGTTCAAAACCTGACTCTGCCTTATGGTGGCATTCACTAGTTGCCGATACCAGTTTTAGTAAAAGTGATATAAGAAAAAACACTGAATGGGCAAAAAAAAATGCTCTGGCCGTCAGGTACATTGCAAATATGTCATTTCGCTTCTATAATTATGCCATGGCAAAAGCCTATTTCCTTGCATTACTTAAAATCAGGGAAGAATGCGGGACTAAAACACAAATTTCAACCATTCATTATTCTCTGGGAAACTGTGAACTATATCTTGATGATCTATTTTCTGCATACTCACATTTTGAAATGTCATTGAAGTTAAAAGAAGAGCTTAATGAAAAACAAGCGACTGCAAATTGTTTGTATGGTCTTGGATTTGTTAAACAGTTGATGGGGGATTATCCTTTAGCCATAGATTATTTTAACAGGTCCATAAAGATAAACGAAGAACTTGGCGATACAAGCCAGGTTGCAGGTTGTACACTCATGATCGGTGTTTGTTACAAAAATGATGATGAAATTTCCACCGCACTTACCTTTTATGAAAAAGCAATGATTCTGTATGAAAAAATAAAGAGTACAGGTGGAATTTCTATTTGCCTGACGAATCTTGCTTCTGTTGCCTGTGAATTAGGTAATGATAGTACGGGTATTGCATACTATAAGAGGGCATTAAAGTTGTTTGAGGCAAACGAAGATTCAAATGGGATAGCATCGTGCTATGTAAACATTGGAAATTTATCTGCTAATCCGGAATATTATTATGAAAAAGCCATAAGTATTTTTGAAAAAGCGGGAGATTCACAAAGTATTTTTTCAATAGAGTGTCTTCGTGCTGGTACGGCAAAAGAAAAAGGCAATTATCAATTGGCGGAAAAACATTACGAAAAGGCCAAAAAAATTGTTGATGAAGTTGGGGACTGGGGAGGCACAAATGCAGGGTTACTCTCAACCATGGGAACGGTTGCTTATAAGCAGGGAAATTACCAAAAAGCAATTGAATATTATGAAAAATCTATTAGTGAAGGCATTGGAACAAGATCCGATTTTGCCTCAAAATATAGGCACTTGGCCGATGTATACTTACGTGTTGGAATGAAAGAAAAAGCACTGTCTTTTTACTTAAAATCCCAAAATTTGAACATGCTATTGATCAGGGATTATTTTACTTTTCTAAGTGAAAAGGAAAAAGAACAATTCATTACTCAAACAAAATTATCATACAATTGTCTTCATGCATATAATGCAACTTACCCATACGAAAGTGACTCTCTTACCGGTATTTGCTACAACAATGAACTAATGATGAAAAGTATATTATTAAGAAGCACCTTATCAGTTCTTGATGCAGTTTATTACAGTGAAGATACAGTCATAAAGAAATCTTTCCTTTTGTTAAAACAATACCGCAATAAAATTTCTTCATTACAAGGATCAAGGGAAAGTACCCGTGATTCTTTATTAACAGATCTTGAATACAAAGCCAACGAACAAGAAAGCAAGCTTGTAAAATTATCTTCAGAATTCGCTAACATCCAAAACCTCTTCAATTACAAATGGGAAGATGTACGGAAAAACCTTAAGCCAGGAGAAGCGGCCATCGAATTCGTGAGCTTTACCCAAGGAGATAATAATGATACAACCGTTTATGCTGCATTACTTATAACCTCAGAAAGTAAAAAACCAGTATCCATTAAACTGTTCGAGGACAGCCAACTACAAAAGATAATTGCTATTTACAAAGGCGATGATTACCAAAAAATATCAAAACTATACGGAACAAACCAGAACATCAACAATGAACTTTATAGACTGATCTGGCAACCCCTTGAACAACATTTAACCGGAATAAAAAACGTTTATTTTGCACCAGTCGGTGTTTTAAATAAAATATCCTTTTCAGCTTTAGGCGATGGAAAACAATTGCTGTGTGATAAATACAATTTGCAGCAGGTCAGTTCAACCGGAAAATTGATTAATCAGGAGCCATTTTCATTGCAAGGTAATTTAACAGCAGCAGTTTTTGGCGGAATTGATTTTAATCTGGATTCCGCCGCAGAGACGCAAAATCTTGCGTCTCTATGGCAATACCTGCCCGGCACATTATCAGAAAAGGAATCAATTCAAAAACAACTGCAAAAGAAAAAAGTAGTCGTAACCGGATTTGCCGGAAAAGAGGCCACAGAACCGGCTTTTAAATCGATGTATGCTGATAAGGGAGCCAGTCCGGACATTCTGCATATCTCAACACACGGGTTCTTTTATCCTGATCCCGAACAAGTAAAAAAAGAAAAAACGGATGCTATTGAAAGAGGTGGCACCGCCGAAACCGGAGATGTAGCCTTCCGTGGCGCCACCGGCTGCGCCACCTGGCAGTTCGTCAACAACAAAAACCCCATGATGCGCTCGGGAATTGCGCTAGCAGGCGCCAACAGGGTGTGGACTCAGGAATGGGGCCGCACTGATGATGAAGGGGTGCTCACCGCTTTGGAAGTTTCTCACCTGAATATGAAAAATACCGACTTGGTTGTCCTCTCCGCCTGCGAAACCGGCTTAGGCGACATCAAAGGCAGCGAAGGCGTTTACGGTCTCCAACGTGCCTTTAAAATGGCTGGAGTGAAATACATTATCATGAGCTTATGGCAGGTTCCGGATAAGGAAACGCAGGAGTTTATGACGGCGTTTTATTCGAAGCTGCTGAAAATAAAAAATGTTAGGACTGCTTTTGTTGAAACGCAGAAGGAAATGCGGGGGAAGTATGATCCTTATTTTTGGGGGGCTTTTGTTTTGGTGGAGTAGTATGAGGGGTAGGCGGTGGTAGTGGAATTCATCAGTTATTTCCGCCAGGAAAAGAAGTATCGTTCTAATTAGTTTATGGCCGGCGGTTTTTATTATCGTGAGGTATGTCCCCGGCTTGAAAGCCGGGGTTATGGTTGGGGAACTCCTTCGGAGTTGTGGCTGACTTGACAATCTGTTAATTGAAGTTGGCTGTTGATTTCTTACCCTAATTTCAAGCTTTAGAATACATGACTGAGTAAGTTGGCACGCTGAATCACCTATGCTATAAGGGGTTTTAATGGTGTAGACGGGCGGTCGGTTATTTTTGGGCAATAGTCAGAGTGCGACTTAAAGTCGCGCCCTGACTGAATGAATCAGACGCGCCCTGACCGAATCAGCCGCGCTCCGGCTGAATAAAAAAACAACTGGCTTAAAAAAGATGCAGAATATCCAAAAAAAGCCCTAATTTTGGGTATTGTTTTGAGGCAAATTTTTGGAAGAAAAAGTTCTTTACATAATCAGAATGACCCGTTTTAAAAAACCTCTGTAATTAATTTGGTTTCAACGATATAACAAAATGTGTACGGATCCTGTTTCCGACCTCCATTTTTGCGGCATGAGAAAAATGTTCCGGAAAATCATACGCTGAAAAATCATTCTTTTTTTGTAAATTCGTCTGCTTAACCTTTGAGCAAAATATGAAAAAAATCCTGTCATATTTGTTTTTTCTGCCTTTCTCTGCAATGCTATGCGCACAGGAAATAGATCCCGGACTGCCGGTTGGGCAAACTGAAAAATGAAAAAACAGCAGCAATCAGGAATAATTAAAAAAAGGAAAAACAACCAATGATGGAAGATTTAGAAAATATTGTAAAAAAAAGACCGGAATTAAACACTAAAAACATTCAGACAAAAAATCTTATTAAGGATCTTATTTATTTAATTGCAGGTGTTTTTTCGGCAGCATTTGGACTTGAAGGATTTTTAATACCCAACTCATTCATAGATGGCGGAGTTACCGGTATTTCACTTATTACAAATGAAGTTTCAGGAGTTTCCCTTTCCCTGCTGATAATATTCCTGAATCTCCCATTTATGCTACTGGCTTTTAAAACCATCAGCAGGAGATTTGCAATAATGAGTATCGCCGGCATTTTAATGCTGTCGGTGGTTATTTTAATTATACCCTTCCCTGTTATCACCACCGATAAAATTCTGATTGCTGCATTTGGCGGATTTTTTCTGGGGCTTGGTATCGGACTGGCAATCAGGGGCGGAGCAATTATAGATGGTACCGAAGTATTGGCCGTTTATATCAGCCGAAAAACAACTCTTTCGGTGGGAAACGTAATTCTCTTATTCAATATTGCAATCTTTTCCGTTGCCGTTTATGTGCTTTCAGTGGAAATAGCCCTTTATGCAATCTTAACCTATTTTGCCGCATCAAAAACCGTTGACTTTGTAATCGACGGAATTGAAGAATTTTTAGCTGTAACAATTATTTCTGATAAAAGTGAGGACATCAGATTGAAAATTATTGAAACAATGGGACGCGGATGTACCATTTTTAAAGGAAAAAAAGGATTTGCAGCCAGGGGCGAAACATTGAAAGAAACAGATATTGTTTATACAGTAATAACCCGACTTGAAATGTCAAAACTCACGGCTGAAATTCAGATCATTGATCCGGGCGCCTTCATAACTATGCACTCTGTTAAAGACACCCGTGGTGGTATGGTGAAGAAAAAACCTTTGAAAAAAATTAGCAGGAAGTGACTTCTTGTATAACCCTGGCCTTATAGTCCGTTGTCGTCAGGCATATGTCTGTATTTACCAGAATCATGGTTATTTATTAGTGTTTTGTCCTTAAGCCGGACGGGCTTTTCTTTTTTGTCTGCCACACAAAAAAGAAACAAAAAAAGTCACCACGGGTGAAAAAGTCGGGTAATCCTTCTCACATGGCTTACCCCACTTGGGCAAGGATGACCCGCCTTTCGCACCACCCGTGGACATGCCAACGCATTCAGCGATCTTAAGATTCGCATTTTGGCTTAAGATTGGCTTTATGGTTTTGAGGGGTTTCTTTATAATTTGTCAAAAAAATATTTTCGTAATAAGCTATATATATGTTTGTTGCAATTATTAACCTGACGGCAATTGGCCTTAAGGCCAGGGTTATGAAAATGAGCTGTTTAATTAGTTTGTCAAAAAAAATCACTTTTCGCATAGGGGTAAAAACTTCTTCGTGTGTATTGCTTACGGAACAAACCATATAGCTATATGATGAAAGTTAATTTTACCGGACTTTTAATCAAGGCCGGCGCCGATATAAGAGTGATTAACGATGACACTTCTTCTTTTGAAGAACTGGGAATGATTCCCATTGAAAAAGATTATTTTCTGAATCTTGTTGAAGATGAATTTAAAATTCTCTTTAAGGAAAATGAAATAAAATTTATCAGTACCATCAGAGAGGTCGCAAAAAGCATCAGCGATAAAATACCCGCCTGATAATTTTTTAGTCAAAATACCGAAATTTTAAGTTTTTTACCCTTTTTTTTGCTTCATTGCCTTAAAATAAGTTAAATATTCCCTACATATTTTTTGTTTACAAGGCATTATATTATTTTTATGCGTTTTTTAAAAATAAATATCCCTTTGGGATATCCTTAAAACAATAAAAATGAGCTATAAAAATTTGAACATTATCGGCGGCTGGCTTGCATTTCTGATTGCATCAACCGTTTACATGATGACCATTGAACCCACTGTTAGTTTGTGGGACTGCGGCGAATTTATTTCTGCATCGTACAAACTCGAAGTGGGACATCCTCCCGGAGCACCTTTCTTCCTTATGGTTGGCAGAGTGTTTTCTCTATTTGCCTCCGGACCTGAAGAAGTGGCCTACTGGATTAACATCTTATCGGGACTTGCAGCCGGTTTTACCATTATGTTCCTGTTTTGGACCATCACCTATCTGGCTAAAAAAATGCTTGTTCTGAAAGATGGCCTGATGACTGCCGGTCAGATTACCGGTGTGCTTGGTGCCGGTTTTGTTGGAGCAATGGCTTGTACTTTCTCAGATACTTTCTGGTTTTCTGCCGTTGAAGCCGAAGTTTACTCCATGTCATCTCTGTTTACCGCCGCGGTATTCTGGGCAATCCTCAGATGGGAAGCCCAATCTGATGACCCCTCGTCCTTCCGCTGGATTATGCTCATTGCATTTCTGATGGGCCTTTCAATAGGTGTCCACCTACTGAACCTGCTCGCCATTCCGGCCATCGTTTTCATTTTCTTCTTTAAGAAATATGAAATGGACTGGAAAAAGGTTGTGGGAGCATTGGCAATTTCTGCCGGTATGCTGCTCTTTATGATGTATGGAGTCATTCCGGGTGTCGTAAAATTGATGGCATACAATGAATTACTTTTTATCAATGACCTTGGATTGGGCTTCGATTCTGGCACTTACTATTATGTGCTGGTAATGCTGGCCTTTCTTTCACTGGGCAGTCTGGCAACCTATTATCAGGAAGGTAAAAAATCAGATTTTTATCTGGTTTTAGCAATGATCGCTTTCAATTTTGTAGCCACCAACCTGCTCATAGGCGCCATCCTTACAGTAGTTTTCCTGGGGTTCAGGTACTTTACCCGAAACCTGTTTAAAACAATCGTAATTGTTTATGTAGCTTTCCTTATTGGATATGTAATCTTTTACTTTGCTAATGACATGGTAGTTGGTATTGTGATGTTCCTTGTTGGTTTAATTGTCAGTTATTCCTTATACAATATCAAATACAGCAACAGAGACAATAAGATTCTGATGAAGAGTTTTAAAGCTTCTTATAAATACGTGTTCCTGGTATTGTTTATGATCATTATGGGATATTCATCCTATACCCTGATAATTATCAGATCATCAGCCAACACACCCATGAATCAGAATGCACCCAATAACGCCTTTGCACTGCTTGATTATCTAAACAGAGAGCAATACGGCGACAGTCCGCTTTTCTATGGAGCGTATTACAATGCACCCATTGTAAGATGTGCCGATTCAGATACTTACTATAAAAAAACCAAGCCCATTTATACCCGCGATGGCGACCAGTATAAGATTATTGATTACAGAAAAGATTATTGTTTTCCGAAAGAATTTTATACCGTATTCCCCAGAATGCATAGTTTAAGCAAGGAACACGAATCGGGTTATAAAAAATGGGGAAAGGTTAAAGGAAAACCCACCAAGGTTGATGTCAACGGATCTATTCAAACAATGATGGTGCCAACTTTTGGTGAAAACTTAAGATTCTTTTTCGATTATCAGGTTGGATTTATGTACGGACGATATTTCATGTGGAATTTTGCCGGAAGACAAAACAACATTCAAGGCTATGGCGACCCGTGCCATGGAAACTGGATTTCAGGTATTAAATCCATTGATGAAAAAAGACTTGGTCAACAAGACAACCAACCCGATTATATGACAAAAAACAAAGCAAGAAACACCTATTATTTTCTTCCTTTGTTGCTTGGATTGGGCGGACTATTATTCCAGTATCTGAGAAAAAAACAGGATTTCTGGGTGGTGATGCTGCTCTTTTTCTTTACCGGTATAGCAATTGTTATGTACCTGAATCAGAAACCCATGGAGCCAAGGGAAAGGGACTATGCCTACGCCGGATCTTTCTATGCATTTACAATCTGGATCGGATTGGGCGTGTTTGCAATCTATGACCTTCTTTCAAGAAAAATCAAAGGTATTATTCCGGCCCTGGCCTCCACCATAGTTTGTTTCTTCTGTGTTCCTTATATAATGGCCGATCAAAACTGGGATGACCATGACCGCTCAGGCAGATATATGGCCCGTGATTATGCTGCCAACTATCTGAATTCCTGTCCGAAAAATGCCGTCCTGTTTACTGTTGGTGATAACGACACATTCCCATTATGGTACGCACAGGAAGTTGAGGGCATTGGTACAGACAAAAGAGTGCTTTGCATGCCTTATCTGGCAGCAGACTGGTATATTGACCAGATGAAAATTGCTGCTTACGAATCAGAGGTAATAAACCTTAATCTTGACCGGAAACATTATATCTCCGGACAAAGGGATATGATTGCTGTGATAAACCACCAACAAGCTCCGGATACAATGTCGCTGGGCGAAGCATTCGATTTTCTTAAAAAAGACAGACCAGAAGATGAATATTTCTTCCCTGCAAAAAGTTTCAAACTTAAAGTAAACAAACAGAATGCTCTCAATAGCGGTATCGTTATGCCTGATGATGCTGATAAAATTCAGGATGAAATTGTTTTCACAATCCCATCAGACCGTCTTACTAAAGACCAGCTCATCGTGCTAAATGTTATTCTGAACTCAGACTGGAAACGCCCTGTATGCTTCAGTTCTCCCATGCCGGCCAGCGAACTCGGTTTGGAAGATTATCTTCAGTTTAACGGTTTTGCTTATGTGCTGATTCCTTTCAAATCGAATTCTCCCAACGGATACGGCCACATCAACACCACACTGTTGTATGACTATGTGATGAATAAATTCGAATGGGGCAACCTGGCTGATGATGTATATCTCGATTACTATCAGATGCGTACCGCAAGAGTTGTGGGTATCAGAAATATTTTCTCGCGCCTTGCCATTGAACTTGCCATCCAGAATAAAAAAGACAAGGCTCTGAAAGTAGCCGATAAATGTCTGGAGGTTTTCCCAATTGACGTTTATTACAGGGATGCCGGACTGCTTAACATCATCAACGCATATTATTATGCAGGAAACCAGGCAAAAGCTGACAGCATATTCAATGTGCTTCTTGGATACCTTGAAAAAGACCTGAGATATTACCATACTTTCGATATGGAAGAGGTGATTGAACTTTCTCCTGATATTAAAGACGCAATGGTGATGATTTACAATATGGGCAGCTATGCTTTAAGAACCAAAAACAACGATGCTGTTAAGAAAATTGAGGAACTGCTCCAGCTTCCAAAATTTAAAACACATTTTGAGTACATCAAAAAAATATATGGCTAGAGTATAATTTTTTACTTTGGCTTTGCCAATATATGAAACCACGAATGACACCAATACATTCGTGGTTTTTTATTTTCCCCCAGCACCTGTTAATAAGTTATTTTTGTAGTGAAATTTTTTATGCATAATTTTGCATTCCGGATGTAAATTTATGCACAATGCCTAAAACAAAAAGACTTCTTGCCATTCAGAAATTGATACGCGAGAAAAAAATCCGGAATCAGGAAGAGCTGCTGAACTTCCTTTTGAAAAAAGGTTTCGCTCTTACACAAGCCACTCTTTCGCGGGATCTGAAAACCCTTAAAGTTGCACGAATAGCCGATGCCGAAGTGGGTTACCGCTACATTCTGCCCGAAGACATACGCAGCGAAAATCTGGAAACACAGCACGACATCCTTGCCAACAGTTTCAGGTCAATCAGTTTTTCAGGTAATATTGCCGTGATCAAAACCTTTCCCGGGTTTGCCACCGGACTTGCTTCAGAGATCGACCGTAAGGAACTTTCGGGAATGATCGGCAGTGTGGCCGGCGATGACACAATAATTATTGTACTCAGGGAAAAAGTGAAGAAAAAAGATTTTCTGAATTCCCTTTCTGCCAATATGCCCGGAATAAAGGATAAAATCCGCGAAAAAAACAAAACAAACTAATCCCGTTTAATAATGCTACAGAATTACAAACCTGCCCGCCTCGTTTTTGAAGACGGGTCGGTATTTTACGGCAAAACTTTTGGATATGAAAAATCCGTTGCCGGCGAAGTGGTTTTCAATACTGCCATGACCGGATACCCCGAAAGTTTAACCGATCCTTCCTACTCGGGCCAGATACTGGTCACCACCTATCCGCTTGTCGGAAACTACGGTGTGCCCGGCAACGAAATCAAAGACAATATGCTTCGGTTTTTCGAATCGGAAAAAATCAGGATCACCGCCCTTGTGATCACCGACTATTCTTCGTCATATAACCACTGGAATGCATCAAAAAGTCTGCAGCAATGGCTTGTGGAAAATAAGATTCCTGCACTCTGCGATATTGACACCAGAGCACTGACCAAAAGAATACGGGAAAAAGGATGTATGCCGGGAAAAATCATTATCAATGAAACTGATTGCGATTTTTTTGATCCAAACAAGGGAAATCTGGTGGATGAAGTCAGTATCAAAGAGAAAAAAATCTATGGAAACGGACGGTATAAAATATTACTTGTGGATTGCGGCGTAAAAAACAACATTATCAGATATTTTCTTGAAAAAGACACCACCGTTATTCGTGTTCCGTGGAATTATGATTTTAGCAGAGAAGAGTACCACGGTCTTTTCCTTTCAAATGGTCCGGGCAACCCCCAGCTTTGCACTGCCACCATTGAAAATCTGACCAAAGCCCTATCGGATAAAAAGCCGGTATTTGGCATCTGTCTCGGGCACCAGTTGATGGCTCTGGCCTCGGGAGCCCAGACCTACAAACTCAAATATGGCCACCGAAGCCACAACCAACCCGCATTGCTTTGCGGAACAAACAGGGCATTCATCACTTCGCAAAACCACGGGTTTGCCGTAGATGAAACAACTCTATCAAACGAGTGGGTCCCACTTTTCAAAAACCTCAACGACGGAACCAATGAGGGCATAAAACACAAAACAAAACCCTTTTTCTCGGTGCAATTTCACCCTGAAGCTTCCAGCGGTCCGACCGATACCGATTTTTTATTTGATGACTTTATTAAAATGGTAAAAGAATATGCAGGATAATCTGAAAAAAATTCTCATTCTCGGCTCAGGCGCCCTGAAAATAGGTGAAGCCGGCGAATTCGACTACTCCGGATCGCAGGCATTAAAAGCCCTTAAAGAAGAAGGCATAGAAACCATCCTGATCAATCCCAATATCGCAACTATCCAAACATCCGAAGACATTGCCGATAAAGTATATTTCCTTCCGGTGACACCCGATTTTGCCGAAAAAATCATCGAAAAGGAAAAACCCCAGGGAATTTTATTGGCTTTTGGCGGCCAAACAGCCCTGAACTGCGGTGTGGAACTCTATAAAAGAGGGGTGTTTGAAAAATATAATTTGCAGGTACTCGGGACTCAGGTACAGGCCATCATGGAAACCGAAGACAGAGAATTGTTTTCCCGAAAACTTGATGAAATTGAGGTGAAAACTGCCAGAAGCGTTGCCGTAACAAATATTGAAGATGCCGTTTCAGCAGCAAAAAAAATCGGGTATCCCATTATTATCAGAGCCGCTTATGCTTTGGGTGGACTGGGCAGTGGCTTTTGTTCAAACGAAGAGGAGCTGAGAAATCTTGCATCAAAAGCTTTTTCCTATTCGCCTCAGGTACTTGTAGAAGAATCATTGAAAGGATGGAAGGAAGTAGAGTATGAGGTTGTACGTGACAAATATGACAACTGCATCACCGTGTGCAACATGGAAAATTTTGACCCTCTGGGAATCCACACCGGAGAAAGCATTGTGGTGGCTCCTTCACAAACACTAACAAACAGCGAATACCACAAATTACGGCGTATTGCAATAAAAATCATCCGACATATAGGCATCGTGGGCGAATGCAATGTTCAATACGCCCTCGATCCTTCATCCGAAGATTACCGGGTAATCGAAGTCAATGCCCGTCTGTCAAGATCCAGCGCCCTGGCATCAAAAGCTACCGGATATCCGCTGGCCTTTGTGGCTGCTAAACTCGGATTGGGCTACGGACTGCATGAAATAAAAAATGCCGTCACCGGAACCACCACTGCCTGTTTTGAGCCAGCTCTGGATTATATTGTTTGCAAACTTCCCCGCTGGGATTTGGGAAAATTTTCAGGCGTGTCGCGCGAAATCGGGAGCAGCATGAAATCGGTGGGCGAAGTGATGGCCATTGGCCGAACATTTGAGGAGGCTATTCAAAAAGGACTCAGGATGATCGGAATGGGTATGCACGGATTTGTAGGAAACACAGATCTTGTGGCAGCTGATGTGGAAAAGGATCTTGAAAGCCCTACTGACACCAGAATTTTCTCCATTGCCTGGGCTTTGCATCTGGGATATTCCATTGATAAGATTCACGATCTCACAAAAATTGACCGTTGGTTTCTGCAGAAACTTGCAAATATCATGAACCTCCGGAAAGAGCTCATGAAATTCAATTCACTGGAAAAATTGCCCGATGAATTATTGAGAATCGCAAAGAAATCAGGATTCTCGGATTTTCAAATTGCCCGAATCCTTTTTGATTTTCCCGAAGACGCCAATGACACAAAAATGCTTGAGGTCAGAAACCACCGCCTGTCAAGGAATATTTTTCCGGTGGTTAAACAGATAGATACGCTGGCTGCCGAATATCCGGCATGTACCAATTATCTTTATCTTACCTACAACGGAACCGAACACGATATTGAATTTGAAAACGATGGCCGTTCAGTGATTGTACTTGGATCCGGGGCTTACAGGATTGGCAGCTCGGTGGAATTTGACTGGTGCAGTGTTAGTGCCCTCAACACCATCCGCAAAAACGGATTCAGGTCGGTAATGATCAACTACAACCCCGAAACTGTGAGCACCGATTATGACATCTGCGACCGTTTGTATTTCGATGAGCTAACCTTTGAGCGGGTAATGGACATCATCGGACTTGAAAACCCAATGGGAACAATCGTTTCAGTTGGCGGTCAGATTCCCAACAACCTGGCCATGCGCCTGCATCACTGTGATGTAAAAATTCTGGGATCTTCACCGTTGTCCATTGACCGTGCCGAAAACAGGCATAAATTTTCTGAAATGCTTGATGAAATTGACGTTGATCAGCCACGATGGAAAGAACTATCGAGCAATGAAGCCATTGTCAAATTCACTAAAGAAGTGGGGTATCCGGTACTTGTCAGACCATCATATGTGCTTTCGGGTGCAGCCATGAACGTTGTTTCAAACGAAGATGAACTAATTGATTTTCTGGAACTGGCTGCAAAAGTGTCTCCGCAATATCCCGTGGTTGTATCTGAATTTATCGAACAGGCAAAGGAAATTGAGATGGATGCTGTGGCAAAAAATGGTGAGATTATGATCTATGCCATTTCGGAGCATGTTGAATTTGCAGGTGTTCATTCGGGAGATGCCACCATAGTTTTTCCTCCGCAGAAAACCTATATTGAAACAATCAGGCGGATTAAAAGAATCTCGGGGAAAATTGCTAAAAACCTCAACATAAACGGCCCGTTCAATATACAGTTTCTGGCCCGTGACAACGAAATAAAAGTCATCGAGTGTAACCTGCGTGCTTCAAGAAGTTTTCCCTTTGTTTCGAAAGTGATCAAAACCAATTTCATTGATTATGCAACGATGGTGATGCTGGGCGTGCCATTTGAAAAGCCGTCAAAATCCATTTTTGATCTGGATTATGTGGGTATTAAGGCGCCACAATTCTCGTTTTCAAGATTGCAGAAAGCCGATCCTGTGCTTGGGGTGGATATGGTTTCGACCGGTGAAGCGGGATGCATCGGCGAAGATTTTTACGATGCCATGCTCAAAGCGATGCTGTCAGTTGGGTACAGGATACCACAAAAAAACATTCTCATCTCATCGGGCCCGGTACGTTCAAAAACCGAATTGCTGAACTCCTGCAGGATGCTTGAAAAAAAGGGTTACAATTTGTTTGCAACCAAAGGCACCCATGATTTTCTGGAAAAACATGAGGTAAACAGTACGGTATTACATTGGCCCGACTCAAATGAAAAGCCAAATATAGTGGACTATCTGAAGGAAAGAAAAATTGATCTTGTGATAAATATCCCGAAAAACCTGAGCAAAACAGAGCTGAACAATGACTATGCCATACGCCGGACAGCCGTTGACTGCAACATTCCGATCATCACCAATGCACGGCTGGCCAGTGCTTTTATTTATGCTTTTTGCAAATATCAGGTAGAGGAAATCACTTTGAAGAGTTGGGGAGAGTATTAGTATAACCCGGGGGAAATCAGAATCTCTTTAAACAATTGCCAACAAAAGTCCATTCGGGAGTATTCAGGTCACCCTCGAATTTAGTTGAATACCACGGACTGATTGATAAGCTGTTCAGGTTTTTCAAGATATGAATTTCCTGTGCAGGCATATAGCTTTGGGCGATCATAAAAACCCTTTCGCCGGTTTCACTGTTTTCGGCCACATCAACAACGATCACTGCATGCCCGTATGGATTGCCCTTCATGATAAAAACATCCCCAGGCAAAATCTCTTCAATTTTAACCGGAGTAAGCTCATTGGCAAGAGATCCTGTGTTTGCATAGGAAAATATATAATCCATGTATTTGCGGTAAGCTTTCCAGGAGCGATCGGCCCCGGTATACTCGGTGTAATATCTTGGTTTTCCGTCACTCAGAAAATTAAAATGAATTTTACTGTATTGCTTGGTGGTATAAAGATATTCGGCACGCAGGCGCATCACGGCATCAGCACACTGCTGAAGATCGCGTGTTCCCACATCCATTTTTATCACGGCAAAATGCCCGTCCTGATACCATTTCTCCTCGCCGGTATGGAGATATACCGTATTGTTTTCTGTTTTCAGTTCCAGATTCCTCAGATATCCGGCAAAAGAATTGCTGTCGGCAGAGGTTCTCTGAAAACCATTAGGAACCGGAATATCTTTAATTTTCTGGTATTTGGCAGTTTCATGTGAAGGGATATGTTCCAGATAATTGACAGTTTTCTTTTCAACAGGCAAACTGTCGGTATCGTGTATTGTGGTATTTTCCTGGGATGAACCGCTGCAACTTAAAAACAAAAAGGAAATAAAGACACCTGCGGGAAAAAGTTTACTCCTTTTTGAAAAATTCATAAATCGAATAGGTAACGGGTTCCATTTCAAAAGCCTGAATTTTGTTTTCATAAACTGAAATTTTAAGTTCACCCGTTTCGGGTATTATCTGCATGAAATGGACGTTCGGGTTTGTGCTGGTTGATTTTTCCTTCATGATCTTCCAGCTTTTTTCTGCTCCGATTTTCTCTCCCTTTCCCACTGCCTTTGACACATCCTGGTAGCGTTTGTCGTAATTGTGTTTATTATTACGTGCTACGGCTCCGTTTGCTGCATAAAGGTTATCGCCCTCCAGTCCGTCTTCACATTCGGTGCTTCTGAAAGTAACGTAGGGGCTTCCCGGAGTAAGTTCGGCCACCATGGCTGTAAGCGAGTCGCTGGGTTCTTCATTTCCGGCAATGGCACAGATTATATACCCATCAACATAACCCCATACATTTTTTCTTATGGCATCCTTAACATCTTTAACGTTATTCCGGCCATCATTATTGTAGTCCTTTTTTTCGATGGCTTTTCTCATGGTAAACCAAACAGGTTCGTACTGAACGCCAACCTTGGTTGTTCCCTGCAAAGGATCGTTTAAATCGTGCTGAAACACGCACAATCCATTTTCATTTACCCCGGAAAGCACCGACATATGACCGGCAAAACCAAGTGAAAGCCAGGGCTGTTCATCCTCTTCGGATGGCACATGTATTACCAAAACCTGATTATTGATGAGGGGATCATAGGGTTGCCAGTCGAGGTGGCGGGTAACAATGGTATTTCCCGAAAGCTCACTGCTTTTTGTTGCTTCACCCCAGCTCATAAGTGTTGAGCATCCGCTGATAAAATTTCCCCTGTTAAGTCCAAGAATATCAAGATAAGAATTTCCCAGCAGGATATCTATATAATCAAAATCCGACACATCGACTCCCTTTGCATTCATTCCCTCGACCATTGCCAGAGCTTCTTCGTGATATATTTTGTCAATTTTGATATGCACTTCGTCGATGATGATTTTTTTCACCGCATCGTAATGACTTCCAAAAGAAGGCTTAATAAACTTGTTGTGAACTTCCAGGATTTTATCGGCCATCAGATAACCATAGGCATAACCACGTTCCTTGTGTGTTCCCCAGACTTTTACGGTAGTCAGACTGCCTTCCTGGTACACAATCCTTCCGTTTACCGTCTGCGCACCCGAAAACAAGTAAAAAACAAAAAACAATATTGATAATACCAGTCTGTTCATCAATGGCTATTCAAACAATCCTTCATCCCTTATTAATAAAAGAACGGCAGATTGGGGGACAATAACATATTTTTCCTTATTAAATTCGATTTCATATCCGCTTTTTTGAAGATAAACTGCCAAATCACCTGTCCTGGCCTGAAGTGGCACATACTTCACATCATCCGAAGAATTTTTCCATGGCTCATCAAAATCATTCACAGCAGGTATGGGATAACCCGGTCCGGCTTTAAGCACATAACCGCTATGAATAGCCTCCTTCTCCTGAATTCCGTGAGGCAGATACAATCCTGTTTTTGTCCGGTCCTGTAAAGTTTTTGGTTTGATAAGCAGTCTGTCACCAACAACAATAAACTTCTTCAGATCCTTTTCTTCTATATCAAGATTCATTAATCAAAAAAGTAAATAAGAATGCAAATATAAAAAATAGGCCATACAGTAACACAACGAAATAACATAATATCATGAATTTCTGTCAAAAATATTTTGCCGCGAATGCGCGAATTTTTTTGCATTGATAAAGACCTGCCACCCAATACTTGATACTTGCTACTCACTAGCAGCTACTCATCACTTTCAACTTTCAACTTTGTACTTTCTACTAATATTGCGTATCTTTGCATTTTATTTTTGACCTGTTTATGGCAGAAAAACCGTCACGGTTACTTGATAATATCAATGATCCTAAAGATCTCCGGAAACTTGAGATCAAAGAGCTTGTGCAGTTAAGTGAAGAGCTGCGCAATTTTATCATTGATGAGGTTTCGTGCAACCCGGGTCATTTCGGGGCAAGCCTTGGAACGGTTGAACTTTCGGTGGCGCTCCATTACTCATTGAACACTCCCTACGACAAGCTTATCTGGGATGTGGGACATCAGGCTTACGGGCATAAAATATTAACCGGACGAAAAGATGTTTTCCACACCAATCGCAAATACAAGGGCATCAGCGGGTTTCCAAAGGTAAGCGAAAGCGAGTATGATTCTTTTGGTGTCGGCCACGCTTCCACTTCAATTTCTGCTGCACTCGGAATGGCCATTGCGGCAAAGCAAAAAAATGAAAAAAGAAGAGTAGTCGCCGTAATCGGTGATGGTTCGATGACAGGCGGACTGGCTTTTGAGGGATTAAACAATGCCGGAATTAAAAAAGATGTTGATTTGCTTGTTATCCTTAATGACAACAATATGGCCATTGATGCCAGTGTGGGCGCATTAAAGGATTATTTGCTTGATATTGCCACTTCCAAAACCTACAACAGGGTAAAAGATGATGTATGGAGATTTCTTGGAAAAGTATCCCAGTTTGGTCCGAATGCCCAAAAAATGGTGCAAAAAATTGACAACAGCATCAAATCCATAATTCTGCGCCACAGCAACCTTTTTGAATCCCTTAACTTCAGATATTTTGGTCCGGTCGACGGCCACGATGTGCATCTCCTGGCCAGAATCATCAAAGACCTCGGTGAAATTCCGGGTCCAAAACTGCTTCATGTGAAAACCATAAAAGGCAAAGGGTTTAAGCTTGCCGAGGATGACCAGACTTACTGGCATTCGCCCGGTGTTTTCAATAAAGAAACAGGCGAGATTCTGAGTACCGATAACGGTGATCCCAAACCTCCCCGATACCAGGATGTTTTTGGCGAAAGCATCGTTGAGCTGGCTGAAAAAAACGAAAAAATTCTGGGAATAACCCCTGCCATGCCCACAGGATGTTCATTGAATATCATGATGGAAAAAATGCCAAACAGGGCTTTTGATGTGGGTATTGCCGAAGCGCATGCGGTGACATTTTCGGCCGGACTGGCAATAGAGGGATTTATACCCTTTTGCAATATCTATTCAACCTTTATGCAGCGCGCCTACGACCAGATAATCCATGATGTGGCGCTACAAAATCTGAATGTGGTATTTTGCATGGACAGGGGCGGACTGGTTGGAGCTGATGGTGCCACGCACCACGGAGCATTTGACCTGGCATTTATGCGATCCATTCCGAATATGATTGTTTCGGCGCCCATGAATGAGGTTGAGCTGAGAAATCTTATGTACACCGCACAGCTTGGAAAAGGTCCGTTCAGCATCAGATACCCAAGAGGAAACGGGGTGCTTGCCGACTGGAAAAAGCCATTTGAAGAAATTGCTGTGGGAACAGGAAGAATTATTTGCGAGGGCGAAGATGTGGCTGTTTTATCAATCGGGCATCCGGGAAATTATGTTTCAGCAGCTATTGCAAAACTAAAGCAGGAAGGAATTTATCCGGCACACTACGACATGCGTTTTGTCAAGCCGCTTGACGGGGAATTGCTGCATAAAATTTTCAAAAAATTCAAAAACATTGTTACTGTCGAAGACGGGGTTTTGCAGGGTGGCTTTGGTTCGGCAGTGATTGAGTTTATGGCCGACAATAATTATTCTGCCAACATCCGTCGACTGGGTATACCTGACAAATTCATTGAGCATGGCACCCAGTTTGAGTTACGAAAAGACTGTGGTTTTGATATTGCTTCGATTACTGAGGCGGTAAAACAACTTGTTTCAGAAAAGTTTTTGGACAAGATGAAGTCGGTAATAAAATAACAGATTTCCAAACATAATCGGATGTTCCTTAACTACAAAGAAAAAGAAAAATAATAGTTTCAATTTTAATTTTTTTGAATTTAACGGTTTGGCGCTTGGCTTAGTACCGGGTTTCGGAGCACAAAACTGTCAATATACCACAAAATTAGATGCGAGGTAGAATGTTCAATTAACCACCTAATCGCCATTGAGCCAAACACCTGTTAGGCACTGGGCTTAATTCTCTCAGTCAAATTCTTTTTGTTGAAATATTCAATGATTTGTTCAGTTGTCAATTCTGAAATTTCTTTTGAGATTTTGTCTCTAATTTCACGCATGAACATTATTGCATCGAAATCTTTCTTGGTTTTCTTTTTATTCTTATTCATAATCCATTAATTCTCTTGGTGATCTAATGTCAATTTGATGATACCCATATTTCAAATTGACAGAGTTATATCCTCTTATTCTTTTTACATTCACAATATGCTTAAAGTTCCAACTAACTAAAATGTCTGCTCTTGTCAGGGTAGCTAATGCAATGTGCAAACAGTCATCAAAACTTGTTTTTCCAACAACATTTTCCTCAATGTACTTTCTGGCTAAGGTAATTGATTCAGTCGAAATCTCAATATACTCAGCAAAATCTTTTGGAATCAGCTTGATTACATCTTTAACATTTTCCGGTGCATTTTGTAATTCTCTTTCAAGCAGGCTGGAATAGATTATTGTTACTTCACCGTTTCTTATTTTTTCAAAAAGAGGTCTTGTGAATTCCATAAATTCGGTGTCATGGTAACCACCAACAACAGAAGTATCAATGTAAATGCGCTGTTTCATTTAACAAAAATACAAAGAAATTGTTTCTATTTCAAGTTTACTATATATTTCTTTTCTGGTTTTTTCCCTAGCCTTGTGCCTAACTTCATATATCACCTAATATATTTCCTATTAATAAAAGGAGTCAATTCGTATAAATCAATTTATAAGAACAATTCTTCATTTCCAATTTTTCTCCACATTGCGTTGCGGGCTTAGCAAATTCAATGGAATTAAAAACTTTAGTAAGCAAGCTTTTCAAGTCAGGATCTATTTCCTTGTCAAAGGATGTAACGATAACAGTTCCATTTACATCAACTGTGAAAAAGACTGTCAGGTTACCAAATGGAGATATTTTGGCTGACACAAATGTTTCAAATAAATTCTTTGCTAAAAAGCAATTCAGATTTGGAATCTCAGGATATGATTCAATAACAGCAAAAGCAAAAAAATCATCACCTCCTGTAATCTCTGAATTTATCTTTTTTAAAGAGTCAATCATTTCGGCTTTTTTAATCAGGTTTTTTATTTCATCCAGATTAAAAACAAAAGGGTCCGGGCTAATCAATCTTTCATTATTCTTAAATAACTTAATGACATCCTGACCTTTTGTAAATCTTTCATTTTTGTACAAAACGTGGGATACTTTAAAAAAGTCGCACCCATTATCAATTACAAAATAGCCCAATGAGTCAGTATTGGTCCCTCCGGATACAGCACTATTTTTAATAAAGGTAATATTAGCATTCTTTATTCCGCTTCCTGTTTCTGCATCAACAACTCTTCCTTTTTTTATTTCCTGTGCATAAAGAATGATGCATAAAAAGAAAGACATGGAAAAACACAAGAATCTTTTCATGTTATTTTGTATAATATACTGTGTAATTTACTAATTATTCTACAGTTATCAAATTACCCCCTTCATCCCAATATTTCCAGTCCCCGGTTTTTTCTCCCTGATGGTATGACCCCTCAGCTTTTTTTTGTCCGTTCGGGTAATATTCAACCCAGATACCTTCTTCCATGCAATGCAGTTTTTCACCTTCAGATTCCAATTGGCCGTTTCCATGCCAGGTATAGCATTTGCCGTTAATTGAATTTTCTTCGTAGTAGGTATCTGATTGTATCTGTCCGTGCACATAATACTCTTTCCAGTGTCCGTGAAAAAGTCCGTTTTTATATTCTGTTTCAGTAGCCAGTTCACCTGTTTCATACCAGGTTTTTTCTACGCCATTGAGTTTTCCGTCAATAAAGGGAGATTCGATTTGGGGTTTTCCATCAGGAAAATAAGCAATCACCGATCCGGTAAAGGGTTCGTCGGTTCCCTTAAGATATGTAATCCCATCGTGCTCCTCAACACCCTCAGAAGTGACAGTCTGGGCATTTATCACACAAGGAATCACCAAAATTAATATCAGCAATCTTATCTTATTCATTGCAAAAGCTTAAAGTGCAAAATTAATTCATTTTTTGACCAAAAGGAAAGAGAATCGCTAAAATACCTCAAAGGGTGAAGGTCATTATGAAAAAAAACATACCTTAAAGTGACATAAGTCATGATTCCGTTTGCTGCCATGGTTTTTAGTCAATCTTTTTCACTGAAATTTGATTTTAGCCATAGTAAAATATCAAGGTGTTTTTGTTTTTATATATTTGTCTATCAATAATATGTTGTTGGTATTTTCTTGTTGAACACCGTAGATTCTTTTGATTTTCATTTTCACCAGGTATTTGCAGATTGTACATTTGTGTCAGATTAAAGTCTGTTTAGTTCATTCAAATAACAATTGCAACAAATCGCTGAGATCATCCCAAATGATCCGGCGATTTTTTTTGTGCAAACCAGACAACCATTTATCCAACTCCGTGTCATATATTTGAAAGATTAAGATGATATCTGAAGATAAAATAATATCAGACTGTAAAAAAGGCAAATCTTCCGCGCAGGATATGCTTTTCAGGATTTATGCCCCGCGAATGTTGGGTGTATGCCTGAGGTATACCTGCAACAAACAGGAAGCCGAAGATGTTTTACAGGACAGTTTTATCAAAGTATTCAAAAACATAGGTTCTTTCAATAATGAAAACAAGGGTTCCATTGGCGGATGGATCAGAAGAATATGTGTAAACACAGCACTTAACAATTACCGCGACACGCTAAAGTACAGGCAGGAAACTGATATTGACATTTTTAAAGGCAATATCCCTGATAACACAGATGATGATGAAATTTCAGAAGAGCCGATTGAAAAGGAGAAAATTTTACAGATAATCCATGATCTTCCGGCAGGTTACAAGCTGGTTTTTAACCTGTATGTGTTTGAGCAGTACACCCATCAGCAGATTGCAGACGAACTGAACATTTCGGCAAACACATCCAAAACGCAGCTTATGAAAGCCCGGACGTTTATTAAGAAAAAAATACTTGAGTTACAAACTGCACATCAAATATCCAAAGTGATATGAAAGATATAAATAAAATAGATGATTTTGTATATGATGCGCTCTCGGATTATGCCGGGGAGCCTTCGCCACAAGTCATCACTCAGATCAGGAAAAAAATGTATTTTTCCAACCTGGCTACCAGGTTCAAGTACATGTTTTTCAATTTGACAACCCTGATTTCGGTAATCTCGGTTTCTGCTATAATTATCCTGGCTGTTACCTACCTGCCGGTTGAAAACAGTACTGATAATAAAGTTGCCGTTGCTGAAAACACAGCTGCTGATGCAAAAATCCCGGTTAATAATGAAATAACCTCCAGCGAATTAAATGCTCAAACAACAAACAATGAAAATCCTGCTGATAACGCAATCAATTCCTTAAATCAATCCGAAGACAAATCCACTGAAAATAGCGATAACTATAAATCTGCTGCTTCAGAAAAACAGAATCAAACCACAAAACCCATTGACAAAAAAGAAGCTTTAACATCCAACAATACCAAACCCGCGAAAAAAGATAAAACTTCCGTGGCAAATAATAAAACAGCAAACAATAAACCTGAAGAAGAAAAGCAAAATTTATCAGCAAAGGAAAATCCGACAGTGAACAAGGCGTTTGACGGCAATCAAAATTCAGCTGAAAAAACAAATCCATCCGATCAGGAAATCAATTACCTGCCTGTTCGCAAAGAGGAATCTGTTGTTTTAAACCAGGGTTATCAAACCACACCTGAAATAAAGGCGGCCGAAATACCTGTGGATTATAACAAAGAATCCGTTCCGGACAAATCAGAACAAGTAGTTGCTGAGACTCCTGTTGTAAAAGAAATTCCTGTCGAAACAGACAAGACTAAAGAAAATTCAACCAAACCTTTAAAGACAAATACACCCGATTCAGTTTCAGGAGGAAAAAACAATGATTATGCAAAAAAAGCAAGTTTTTCGCTTGATGGATATTTTGCTTACGGAGGCGGCTCAAACACCTTTTCGGGCAGTCAAACCCAATCATTGCTTGCTAAAGAAACCACAGGAAAACCATTGATGATGACCGGGGGATTAAGTGCCAATTATCATTTCAAAAATATGACTGTTTCAGGCGGATTAGGCTATTCAATAGTCAAAGAAGACTTTTCATTCAGCAAAAATGAATTGTCCCTCGATACCAGTTACACAACTGAAACAATAGATATTGGGTATTTTGATATTGATTCTGCAATCATTGGCTATGATATAGATTCATCGTTTGTTGTAATTGACTCCTCTGGTGTTTGGGAAATTGATTCAGTTCCGGTTTGGGAGACTGATTCGGTTTGGGTACCGGTTGATTCGACCTATACTGTTATGGATATTGATTCACTGATCAACACTCTAATATTTAATGCCCGGAACAGATATACCTATCTTGAAATACCGATTGTCTTCGGGTATGAATTCGAAAAAAACAAGCTCACATTTCCTGTAAAAATTGGTCTGATCACCGGCATATTTCTGAATGCCCAGGGCAAGGGAATTGATTTTATGGATGAAAACGGGGTGGTTGACCTAAAAAACTTGCCATTTATGAAAATTAACCTTACAGGGTATTTAAGTGCCGGGGTTAACTACAGATTATCAAATAATTATTGTATATTTGCTGAAGGATATATGAGAAAGAAACTGAATTCAGATTACGAAAAGACCTATAATATTTCAAAAAAGACAAATTTCTTTGGCCTAAAAGCCGGATTCAGATACAATTTTTAAAAAAAACCAAATTTACCGGGCAACCATTTAAACTTACCCGGGTTAATATAACAGAAACAAGAATTTTAACTAATAAAAAAGAACATGAAAAAATTATTCTACCTCATCGCTCTCATCGGATTGCTCTCCTTCAATCTGAACGCACAAGACACAACAATGTATGTGTACATTGATGTGACCAACGCCAGCGGACCGGCAATTTGCGACGGATCTGCAACAGCCGTAGTTTATGGCGGAACCCCTCCTTATACTTATTCATGGACAGGCGGCGGAGTCATTATGACCACTGCAACAATCACAGATTTATGTCCGGGTACCTATACCGTGGCAGTTATGGATGCAACCGGACTTGCCTTTACTGCAACGGCAACAATATTAGGCGGAACACCTGCCATTTACGGATGTATGGATCCTTTGGCATTAAATTACAATCCCGATGCCACCATCGATGATGGCAGCTGCTATTACGGAAGTGACTCAACCTATATTTTTGGTTGCACCGATCCAATGTCTACCAACTACAATCCTTACGCAACCATTGACGATGGATCATGCTACTACACAGGCGACTCAACAGGTATCTACGGCTGCACCGATTCCTCTTCATTAAATTACAACCCTTATGCAACCATTGATGATGGAAGCTGTGTGTACGATTATACCGGAGCTACCATTGACACCTGCATTACATTTATTGACAGCGTATATATTAGTGATTACGATGTGGTTGATTCCGCTGGTATGATTGTTTACTGGACTATATTAGCCGATGGCACTGTGATTACAATACCTGTTGAATATGTAATTGATGGAGAAGGATTATATTTTGTAGTACTATCCATTTACTGTTTTGAAGGCAAATCGACCAATGAAATATTTGCTCAGGTACTTGATGTAGATTACGCAACCATGTCAGCAAATGAAATCAGCAAACCGGTCAGCGTCAATGTATATCCGAACCCTTCAGATGGTTCCTTCACAATTGATCTTGACAACCTTGCCAAAAACAGCAGCATAGAAATTATGAATACCTGCGGTCAGGTAATATACTCAGCAAACGGCTCAGAAGAGTTCAACCAGGAAATTGACCTCACCAGCCAGCCAAAAGGAATGTATTTCCTGAGAATAACTGACAACAACAGCACAAAGGTTCAAAAACTTATCTTCAGATAGACTTTTCGGATTTCTAATGTTAACCCCGTTGCAATACCATTTGTAACGGGGTTTTCTATATTCAAAACCTACGATCATATAAATTTGGTTGCAACTACTGTTTCTTTTATTACTTTTGAATCAGTATACAGAAAAACTCTGCTTATGAAAAATTATTTACCTGTTATTATCGCTCTTTTCATGTGTTTTAATGTTTTTTCCCAGGAACAGATTAAAAGTACTTTCCGTGGAAAATATCACATGATGTCGCCCGACGAACTATTAAAAGGCACTAAAAACACTAAGGAATTCGTTGAAACGGCAGCCCCTTCAGGATCTGTGAGGGCAATTGCCGAATTTGAACCCATGCAGTCAGTAATTGTGGCTTACATGTCGGGATATGGCGGATACTTTGGTATTCCTGTAAACCTGATCGCATCTTTTTCTGAAATAGTGACCGTCATAACAATAGTTGAAAGCACTTCGCAGCAGGCGGATGTTCTTGATTTTTACAATGCAAACGGAGTAACTACTTCAAACTGTGAGTTTCTGATTGCACCGGTTGACTCATATTGGTCAAGAGATTACAGTCCGTGGTTTATTTCAGTAAACGATGAAATATGTGTGCTTGACTTTCCATACGACAGGCCTTCACGCCCAAATGATGATGAAATTCCGGTTGAATTTGCCAATGCTTATGGATTGACTTTATACGGAATGGACCTTGTTCAGACCGGTGGAAATTTCATGTGCGACGGGATGTATGCCGGTGCCTCTACAGATCTTGTTGAGGAAGAAAACACCTCCCTGTCAACAACTGCAATTCAGACAAAAATTGAAGATTACATGGGAATTTCCAATTACCATATCACTGCTGATCCCCTTGGTGATTATATCAAACACATCGACTGTTGGGGGAAATTTCTGGATGTGGATAAAATATTGATTGGACAGGTTTCAACTTCCAGTTCACAATATGATGAATACGAAGCAATGGCTGAATACTGGGCAAATCAGAATAGCTCTTATGGCAATAAATATCAGGTTTTCAGGACATACGCTCCGAACGGACAGCCCTACACCAATTCACTGATTCTGAATAACCGTGTTTTTGTTCCCATTGTTGAGGGAACCGGATCATCATGGAACGATGATGCCGTTGCAGTTTATCAGGCCGCCATGCCCGGATATGAAGTACTGACCTTTGTTGAAGAGCCCGATTCTCCATGGGAATCAACCGATGCTTTGCACTGCCGCGCACATGAAGTTCCCGATTTTGATATGCTGCATATTTTCCACCTTCCAACACTGGGAGATGTTCCCTGGGCAACCGAATACCCTATTGAAGCCGAAATAATTCCCTATTCATCAGCATCTGTTTCATCGGCTGTACTAAGATACCAGGTTGATGGCGGAGCATTTACCGAAGTGAACATGACCAATACAGCGGGTGATACCTATCAGGGAATTATTCCCGAATTGCCCGGCAACAGTGTTGTTGGCTATTACATCCACGCAGAAACAAATACCTCAAAAACTGCCAATCATCCTTTTATCGGTGCACCGGATCCCCATGTATTTACAATTGGCGAAGGAACCGGAATTGCCGAGGCAGAAACAAGTGTTTCCATGAGGGTATATCCAAATCCTGCCGATAACGAGATTTTCGTAAACGTATTTACAGATGTGGCCCGCGAAGTGCATCTTTCAATACTGGATGTTACCGGTAAGGTAATGCTTTCGGAAAGTTATGAAGTTCATGCCGGAAATGTGATTAAACAATACAATGTGAGTAGTTTTGCAAAAGGCATTTATATGGTGAAAATTATTTCGGGGCAGGATGTTTTGATGACCGGAAAAATCAGCATAGAGTAGAAACCTAAAACCCCTATATATTAGAATCCAAAAATCCGCAGATATTTATTGTTTGCGGATTTTGGTTTTAAAACCCTATAACAATCTGTTTGCTTATCTGGTTTTCGGCGCTACGCATGGTAAGAAAGTAAACGCCTGTGGCCAGGATGTTTTCATAAACGTTTACTGTTTCCTGAGAACCGGAAAGTATTATATTTTTACTCGAAATAATCTGGCCTAAAACATCAGTAAGTACAATGGTATAATTGCTGCCTGATTTTCCTCTGACAATGGCATCAACATTATAAACTGAGGGTGAAACAGGTAAAATATCCTCAACAATATTTTCCTGACTACAATTTACAGTTATCAATTCAAAATATGTTTCGGTTCCGTCCAGATCTGTTTGAAGAAGTCTGTAATAATTATTTCCTGAAAAAGGTGAGAAGTCAAAGGTGCTGTATTCAACTATTTCTGAACTGTTTCCCCGTGATGGAATCATTGTTAAGGGAGTAAAATTCAATCCATCGGGACTTTTTTCCACAGTGAAATAGTCATTATTCAGTTCACTTGCAGTTTGCCAATTTATTTCAATTGACGGATTATCACATTTGGCACTAAAATTTAAAAGTTCAACCGGCAAAGGAATGGTAATGCTTCCCAGGGTAACTTTATAAAAAGTCAGAACATTTGTCTGGGTAGTTGAATTAGCGGTATTTGCAACCGTGTTGATTGTACCTGCTCTTGGAGTCCAGAAATTTGGTCCGCCCCCATTAAACCACTGATACATCTGTAGATTTGCTTCGGTATGGCCATTTAACTCGGCATGTAAATAATTATGGGCATTAATGGTCAGATTTGATTGAACAGTTGGTTGAATTTCATAATATCTGAAAATGCTGTAATTTCCCGTAAAGCTACCTGAACCAGCCTGTCTGAGGTGACCTCTGATCAACAAGGTGTTTCCAAGAGCGGCTGCCGGAGTGAAATCCAGTCCTAAATTGGCCACGTTGCCGGTTGGGTTTACCCTTGTTGTGCGAACTGTTCCTATTCCATACCCATCGTCGGTTCCTCCTGCATTGCTGGTAGATCGCAGTCGCTTGGTTTCTGTTTCGCCTCCGGTTACACTTGCTGTGTTGCCTAATGTTGTAATTGCTCCCCTAAGGTCAAAATATCCGAGGGTAAGTTGCAGACTGGTATTTATTGATATATCCCTTTGCACAAAAACCGAAGTACTGTTGTTTGCATCAAGATTTGAAAAGGCAGTAGTATTTGTTCCCTGGATTCGCTGAATGGCATTTCCCGAAAATCTGACCCAACTTCCGATATTCAGAGTCGCTGTGGCGTTATTTGTCCAGTTTCCATTACCTGTAATTACGACATTTGTAGAGGGCTGTACAATAAAATATCCAGCATTAACCACAACGCCCTGAGAAAATATTGAAAGGCACAGCAATAAGGTCAATATGAATAAAATTGTTCTCAATTCTAATTGGTTTTTTCTTTAGCCTGATTTCGTTTTTTTTCTTCGATTGCTTTAATTTCTTCGCTGGTTAAAGGTTTAGGATTTTCAGTGTTTTTTACCGTTTCCCTTCTTGTTTTTTCCCACATTTCCTTTTTGGGATCGTTGGTGTTTTCGGTTTGATTCTGAACTGGCTTTACTGCAGTATCTTTAGCCACAGATTCGGCTCTGATTTTTTCCCACATAATTGTTTTTGGGTCTTTTTCAGGGACACCATTGGCTTTATTGTTTTCGGCATTCTGTGAAAAACAAGTCAGACCACAGAATAGCAAAATGAATGAGAATACTATTTTAGCCATAAATTATTTACCTTTTTCTTGTTGTAATTGCTGAATTAACGATTTGAGCTCTTCAATTTGTTTTTGTTGCTCTTTAATTGCTTCGACCAAAACCGGAATCATACCATCATAATTAATTGTTTTAAGGTCGAGTGTTTCACTGTAATTTACAAGCTCAGGGATTACTATTTCAACCTCCTGGGCAATAAATCCATATTGGTTTTTAAGCGATTCGGCATTGTATGATTTTCCAAGTTTTATTTCATTATTATAAATAACACTTTCTTTGAGATCATACTTTACCCCCCTCAATTGCAAAACTTTCTGAAGAGGATTTTCAAGTGACACAATATTTTCCTTTACAGAAATATCAGAAAGGTTATTAAATCCCCAGGCCCACCACGCACCCGCTCCGTCAAGGTAAGCGCGGGGAGTTGTAGTGGGTAGGTTGTCTTCATCAAAAATTGCTAAAAGGTTGTTGTCACCCGGGCTCCAGATTGCAGCCATATCTCCGTTGGCAAAAAAACCACCGCTTTCAGATTCTCCTCCCTCAAGAAAAACCCCATTTAAAGAAGTGCTCAAATTATCGGGAGTCCAACCGGATGCTTGCCCAAACCTACCTGAAGTGGATCTGTAAACGGCATCAGAGGCATTATTAAGAAATATTACACCGTTAAAATAAGTGTTGCCACTTGTTCCACCGGCCACAGTGAGGTTTGCATGAGCATCATCATGAATACCTCCCCTGCACTGAAATTGTGCTTCGGTATAAACTGTGCCGCTGTTAAAATATGCTCCACCAGGAGCAATAAAATAAGATGAAGCGGTAATGTATGGGTTTGCTGCGTCAAACCTGAGGTTTCCTGCGGCTGTTGCTGCACTTGTTATCTGCAAAGAAGAAGCATTGTATAATGCCATCAGGTTGGCGCTGGGAGAATAAATACCTGATCCGGTTGCCTGATTGTAAAGCCCGGTTCCGGCATTGTTGTTTCTATACCAACCGTTATTATATGATTCAGCAATGTTGGTGATTTGATTGGAGTTCATGTTAAGAGTAGTGGTAGCAGTATGACTTCCAAGGTTATCACCGCCACCGCCGCCTCCAAATGCAGTCCAGGCAGATCCGTTATAATAATACATTATATTTGTACCACTGTTATAGTAAATAGCTCCTGTTTGTGCAGATGGTGCAGCAGCCATAGGATAAATTCTCATACCATTTGAAAACTCACCGCCATAGTTAGCTGTTCCAAGCATACCATAATTTGCAGATGAAAAGCAGGTTACCAGACTGCCAACCGAGGAGGTATAATAACCAACTACGCCTCCTGATTGTGCGCCACTCTGAGAGGTTCTTCCCAATACGCCAGCATCATAATTGCCTGCTCCGGCCGGAGCTGCCTGCCAGCCATAAACTCCCTGTTGTCCATTACTTGTTCCGGTTTGAATAACTTCACCCATTACTCCAACCACAGGCCATGAACTGTTTGTTCCGGAATTCGATGACAAACCCAATCCAATACCCCTGACACCACAGTCAAGTTCTCCGATACCGGTAATACCATTGTATGAAGCACCATATCCGAAGAGACCTGACCAGGTAACCTGGTCGGCTGCAGAAATTGCATAATCGCCGCCCACATCAGTAAAAGGATATTGATCCCATGTAAATGCACACAAACTGGTTGAAGCGCTTCTTGTGCCAATTGCACCTGCAGAACCACCGTGGAAGAAACCTCCTGTAGGATTGTTTCCTTCATAGTAATAGCCAAACTGCTGTCCATTGTCATAAACACGGGCAAAAGCATTGTACATTGGCTGAATATATAAAGCGGCTGTTGGTCTTACCCACCATTCGGTTCCTCCCGGAATTAGCGGGGGTTGTGCAAATGGTTCCCAACTTCCTCCACTATGTTTGTATTCAAGAACTCCTGCATTATCACGGAAACCATAACCTGTTGCGCCAATTGTGGTGTTAAAATTCAAATAGTTATTTGCTGCGATGGAAATGCTGCCATTGGGAATCCTGATATGATTATCCCCGTTACCAACTGAAAAAATTTCAGTTAACATATCCGAGTTGTTGTAAAACCTTGTCCCTCCGTAAGTATAATGTGCTCCGATTTTTATTCCTGTATGAAATGCTATCAGCAAATCGGGATAGGGGCTCGACCATGCACCAGCTTCACGATAAATTGCATAGCTTCTGTCACTGCTCCCATGCCAGTAAATTCCATAATTGTTGTTTATTGAAACATCTGCTGAATTAACTTCAAAACCATTAACAGATCGTGTTACTCCGTTTACTTCAAGTCTTACATTTGGAGTAGTAGTGCCTATTCCAACATTTCCGGCAGAAAGAATTCTCATTCGTTCGGTATTACTGGTGTAAAAACTCATGAAACCTGCCTGATTATTTATAAAATTAATGTCATTTCCGGCATAATTGATCTTGAATCCAACAATGTTGCTTGCATTTCCGGTTGTGGTGTTTGTTAATTGAAACAAATTTCCCGAAGCCGAATTAATATGTACATGAAGCATTGATTGTGGGGTAAAATTCACATCAGAAATCCCTGTTTGTGTAAAAACATAATTACAGCACATAATAATGACTGTAAACAACAGTATTTTTTTCATAATTGTAATAGGTTGCTTTGAAACTCATTACAAATATAAAATAATTAGTGATGTAAGCAACAATACTTAATTATCAAAAGTTTGTTATATAATAATTAATATTGTTAATATAAGCAATTGAGAGGTATGTATAATAATGAAATAAATTATTATTGTTAAACATAATGAATTTATGTCTCTTTTTAAAACCCGTACTAGTACTTAGTCAAATCTACATAAAAACAATCCCGCCGTAATTCCCCTGAGCAAAATAGTTCCGGTATCGGTGTTGTTTTTCATGTTCATTGAGTTATCAAGTGATAGAAGTATATTTTTCATTTTTTCAAGGTCCAGCATTTCACGGCAAAGTGCTGAAGCGGATAACTCATCAAGGATTGTTTCGCCTGATTTTCTGAATTTCAGCACCCTGTTCCCTATATCCGCTGCCTGCCTGCCCCTGTTGATGTTCCACAAGACCTGCGGGGGCAATAATCCTTCAAAGGATTTTCTGAGCAACATTCTGTCTTTTCCTCCGGAAACATAAATATGATCGGGCACCGAAAGGCAATATTCCATCAATTTCCTGTCGAAGGTGGGGTCGCGCATTTCCAGATCATTCATGGCGGCAGATTGCGAATGCAGAAAACCGACGATGCTGCTTCCGGGCTTAATTATCTTTAAACGTGTTTTCAAGGGCGATCCCTTTTTTGAAAAGGACGGGTCATGGTCTTCTTCAACCATCTGTTCGTACACCCTGTTGCTGATTGCCCAATCTTTTCTGATGGCAGAATATTCCAGAAAGGGCATTTTGCCTTTGTGTTTTCCGGAAATTTTTGTCTTTACCGAATCCGGAAGGTACAAAGGCAGTATCACATGCCTCCATCCATACCAGGTAAAAAAATGCTTCATTTTTATCAGATCGGATTTTCGCGACATGATTTGCAAAAAACCGGGCGTAGGCCACGAAACGGTGGCATTCCCACCTTGTCCGGTAAGCATGGTTCCCAATCCCAATCCATGAGCCTGTTTTTTTATTTCATTTATCCAAAAAGCATTGGCGCCGGCATGAAATGGTTCGTCATGTACATTTAAACTTTCGCGCACTGCATTAAAGGGATCAACATCAGCTGCATCAACGGGATGCCAGATAGCATTTCCGGTAAAATCGGCTGTCATCCTGGCCAGTTCGCCTTCATCACCAAAGCGCCGGGCCGAAGTCATGCCTTCAACACTGAAAGCCGGCACAGAAGTGAATACATCCAGCTTTTTATTTTCTTTTTTAAGCAGTCCGGCCGCCAGTGCCACAACAGTCCCCGAATCCAATCCGCCACTCAGTTGACTGCCCACGGGTTTGTATGACCTGAGTCGAACCTCAACAGCCCGCGAATATTCTTCAAAAAAACGGGTGTAATACTCATTTTCATCTTTGAGGATAAGCGGACGGGTTTCTTCGGGAAACCAATACCGTGTTTTTTTCACCTCCAGATTTTTGCTTATTTCCAAAAAGTGGGCCGGTGGAAGCCTGAAAATATTTTCATATCCGCTAGTGGTACCATTGCCTTGCCATGAGGTAAGAACCTGTGCCACTCTTTTGAGATTTGGTTTTTTAGGAATTGCATCAAGGGCAAGAAGCGATTTGATGCAGGTACCAAAGGCAAAAAATTTATCGCATCTGTAATAATACAAAGCCGAATAGCCATGCTGATCCCTGAGTATTTTCAGTTCTTTCTTTTCTGAATTCCAGGCAGCCACTACCCAATCGCCCTCTATCATTGCGGCAGCATTAGTACCGTATTTATTATAAACCGCTGAGGCAATTTGTCCATCTGTTAGTTTAGCAGAATCAGTTAAATTTAAATCTTCGATTAAATATTTTCGGTTATCGATTCTGCCGTTAAAAAAAACCACATTTCCGCCGGCATTCTTATATGGCTGTGATTCGAAAACTGCTTCAGGGGTATTAAACCGATGGTTGTATCCCATCGACAATCCGGGCTCACTGAAAGAAAAACTATTGTCGCTTCCCCAATATCCACAGGCATCTGCCATGATTTTACCGGTGTTGGCCGGCAAATCATGTTCTTTGCAAAAAAATCCGTAAAGTGCTCCCATTTTAAAAGAAAAAATTAATAACCGTAATAGGGATAATAACCGTAATTGTTATACGTACTAACTCTTTGCCTTCCCAGCAAATATATCTCCTCAATTTTTTCATCTATTTGCTCCTCAACTGATTTAAGCTGGTTGAGACGGTCATAAGTATATTCGAAATCACTTTCAGCACTGATCTGTGTTGTATCCGATGGCTGAAATCCGGTGTAAAGCAAAGTCCAGAATTTATCCGCTTCAAATTTTGTTTTGAAAAAGTACACATTGCCCTTTTTTCCCTTACTGCTTGTTTCTCTTTTGCCTAGAAAGACAATGGTATCTTTTGGAGTGAGGTTAAAACTTGAAAGTACTATACTTTTTGCAATATTTTCCTGTGTTATCAGCGAATTGTCAATTTTGCTCTCCAACTTCAGCTTCTTCATTTCCTTGTAGGCCGTTACCCTGAAATTATCCTTTTTAAGATAATAACTCCACACAGTATCATTAACCGGAATTTGATTTTTTGCCATAACAACAGATGCGGCAAACTTTAATTCATCATTTTTAATTCTGAAAATTTTATCGAATATTTTCTTTACCTGTGGTTCTGAATAAAACGGAGCAAGCAAAATCAGGTAATCCATAAACGGATAGGATGCGTAGAAATAGCCACTTTCGGATCCTGTGTAATAATAGTAATCGTTATATTTTGCATTATAGGAATACTCTGTTTCAGTTTCTTCGTTATCAGATTGCTGCTTTTTGAGCTCTATTCTGGCTTCCTTTATTATTGCTTCCTTATAGGGTTCGTAGTTTTTTATTGAAATAAGGCCCGAATCTGCCAATGTGCTTAGCAAATCATATACAAAACCCTTATATTCATAGTACTGCGTTAATTGCATGATATCCGGAAACAGAGCTTTTGTTAGCTCAAGACTGTCAGAAAGGGAATAAAACAGTGTTGTAAATTCATAAGTATTGTTAGTAAACGGAGTATTTTTAACCATACATCTTATAAATGCCCTGGTTGATTCGATTGTTTTCTGACTTGTGAGTGTGTTCAAAATGGCAATCTGAAGTGTAGTTGTATCCTCAATTTCATTGTAATAATCTTCAAGAAATTTTACTGATTCGGGTGTTTTCAATGAGCTGAAAAGCGAAATTAGTCCGGCCCGTTCAGACAAAGTGTATTTATATGCTTTTTTATCACGGATACTTTCTGAAAGCGATTTAAAATGTTTATCAGAAATGTTTACGAAATCGACCGAATTGAGGGCTTGTTTAACTGTCAGACTGTCACCGTTTTTCAGAGCCTCAAAAAAGAACCGGGCTTTATCAGAAAAAACAGATTTTTCGATGATTGTGTCAGCAGGAGCAAAAGTATTAAAGAATGTTCCGGCATAATTTCCCATGCCCGAAATAGTGTCAATGCATGCGCTCATGCAGTACAACACACCCCGGTTGAGGATTAGCTTTTCACGAATTGCACGGGTACTGTTTGTATCGGTAAGCAAAAGTTCGAGGGTATACAGGGAATCCACCTGTGAAATTTTCTTTTCTTTCACAATTAATCCATTGGCAAAAGTTATTTGCATAATATTTTCACTCCACAAGCTGTCAATCAAATCATAGCTTTGATATTTATGAAATTTCAGATATTCAATCCGTACTTCCTCTCCGGTTTGACTGCACTTGAAGTTTTTGGTAAGATAATTGCTCATATGGCTCATTTCCTGCTTTTCTTTTTCGGTTAGACCGTAAGAATAGGGATAAAGATTCTGGGATGACGATTCAGAAGGCGGATCGATGGTTTTTACCGTGAAAAACATGGTGGTGTCGCGGTATTCCTCAAACTTTTTCTCGTATTTATAGCCCGAAAAAGCAAATGACTTCAAAAACTCCTCCGGCTTTTTATTTTCAGGTCTTTTGCAGCAAAGCAAATAATAATCAGCCCCTTTGATGATCATTCTCAGAAAAATGGTATTTCCCGATTTATCAGCAGCTTCGACATCAATGGCAGGATATCCCTGAACACTAAGTAAGGCAGATCCTTTTTTATTATATTTCAGTTCTTTAAGTACCTGACTTGTAATATAATTCAGTTCAAAAGTATCTTCCTCGATGTATTCAAAATCATGCAGCGAAGCTTTCATGACCAGATAATAGGAACCATCTTTTTCATCGACTGCCTGATAAAGTTCGCCTGAAGAAGTGCGGTCGAGGTGGTCGAGACTTTTAAAAACTCCAGAAGGCATGCTAATGGTAAAACCACCTTTTCGGGATGTGCAGGATTTCCAATCAGAGGATTTCTTTTCAAATTTCAGCGAATTGAAATATTTGTCGCCTTCGGTTTTTACAAAATCTCCAATACCGCCCATTTTCATTACAATAATTTCGAGCGGAGTGATGAGAATGTTAAATCGCTGGTAATCGCCCCGGCGCGTTTTGTTTAAGATATCATAACCGGGATACCCGTTTTTGTTGATGGTTTTTTTACTGATAACCTTGCCCGGAATATTTTCATAAAACAGACTATCAATGCGTTTCATAAGGTAATTCTCATCCTGTCCGGTAAGTTTCCCGTAATGGTTGATTCTTGAAACCACAAAGGAAGATCCGTTAACCATTTCGGGGTAAAAATATTCGGTGTTGTTTCCAAATGAACCGTTTTCGAGCATTTCACCGGGAGCATTCAGCGAAAACAGTGAATCGGATGAAAATTGCCGTGAATAACTAAGCGGAAAAACTGTTTTTTCAGATTTCTCCTTGAGCTGATCGGCTTTTTTGCTGAAAGTACGTTGAGTGGGACGAACGGTATAGCCCTTACTCCGGAGGATTTCAATAATTCCCTCTTTTCCCGGCAGATGTGCTGCGCCGCAGCCCGCAAAAACCGAATATGTTTTAAGCAGTGAATCAAGGGTATGTGCCATTATTTTGTTTCGTTCAACAATCATGTATTTGTGAAAGTTTTTCGACGGATTCATCATGTTCGAAATGGAATCGAGCAATTTAAGGTCTCCGTTTCGGTAAGCCTCCTCCATGAGCTCCTGAGGCGTTTTTCCCGTTTCCATAATTTTCTCATACATATCGTTCTGCTCATAATAATTTACATCGTTTTCGTCGGGCAAATAAGATTTTTCGAGCAGTTTCAGCATTTGATCCATCCTTTCAAGCGCGGCAATTTTTTTGTTCTGTTTTTTTCCGGTTTGGTAGATAAACAAATCCAGGTAGGTATTTTCTTCAAAATTGCCGTCCATGCTTCCGAAACGGTAGAGCAGATAATTGGTCAGACTGTGGTCAGTTGCCAGCACCGAAGCAAAATCAGCATTCTGTAACAATTTGAGTTCAAAAGCCGTGTTGTAAAAGCCTCCATATTGAAAATTTGTTCCGTCGATGCCCAGCATTTCAGACATGTAATCTGATTCGGTCATTTCCTTAAACCAGTTGTCGGGATTTATTTCCAGCGCAACCAGATCGCAGTTTTTGATCCCCAGAAAAAAAGTATCCGTAAGGTGAAATGCCAGCTTATTGCTCACATGCATGGTCCCGTAAAGGTATGATGGTTTTTTAAGTCCGTTTCCCGAAATTTCCCAAAGCAAACTGTTTTCGTCATTTTTCTGTGCATATAAATGCAGTGTATTTATGATTCCGGCAAATAACAGGAATATAAATACCATCGGTCTGTAATTATACTTTCTCATTTCTGATGTTTTAGGTGAAAACATTCTTTCCAAACCTACATGATTTTTTGCAAAAAACACGCAATCACATGAAAAAAATGCCATTAATTTATAAACGCAAAAAATGGGCCGTAATTATTATTTTTTTGTAATTTAGTCACCTCATCATGTATTATCATTGTCTTTAAATTTCGGATATGAAAAAATTTATAATATTGGTCTTTCTTTTTTTTCTTGAAACCAATTCTTTTTCTCAGTGCCAGCAAATCATCATGCATTATGAATGCCTGTCGCATGAAATTACCGACAATGCCATTTATGTTTGTCAGGGTGATACAATAATAATGAATGCCTGGGGCGAATATCCGGAAAACGACACCTATTATCATCAGGATGATGCAACTTCACAATTTGTATGGATGTACAAATATCATACTGATGCTGTTTATAGACCAGATGATCCTATTTGGGAACTTGAATTTTTGTTTGCAAGAACAGTTTTTACTGACACTTCTCAGTTAAGTCAGTTTATTGTTGTGGACGATGAAAATTTTAATATCGGATTGAATATCCTTGATATTGACAGTTGTTTGGTTTCGAATAATGGATTAATACACGCAAGAGTCCTAAAAAGTCCTGTAATTGAAATCACTGAAGCCCCCGATACAGTAATAGTGGGGGATAGTTGTTTGATGACTGCAACATTTTCAGCCAATCCTTTTAGGGAATATTCAGGTGGTGGATTTGGCAATACCATTCCCCCTGAAGATCTTGTTACTGTAGAATACTCACATATGAAGCAGATTGATTTTTTTGAAGACGATGACATAATTGATAGTATTGGTGAAATTGAGCAAATTTGTGTTATTCTTGAACATTCATATTTGGGTGATCTGATAATATCTCTTACATGTCCATGGAATATTAATACAGGAAATCCAGAAACTTTGACCTTGCAGTATTATGGTGGAGGATCAGCATATCTTGGCGAACCGGTTTTCGATCCTGGTTATGGATGGGGTACCGGATACGACTATTGCTGGTCACCAATACCTGACTTTAGCACAATGACATCCGAAGCAAGTTCAGAAAGTCTTTTGCCTCCGGGCAATTACACGGCATATGAATCATTTAGCAAATTGATAGGGTGCAAAAAAAATGGCTTCTGGTCATTTCACATCCTTGATAACTGGTGGATAGACGACGGCTATGTTTTCGATTGGGACATCAATTTTATTGACGGTTTAAAAACCATTTACAATTATGAAGATGCAATCATTGGAAATGCTTGGAGTGGAGCAGAATTCAGCAATCCAGAATCTCTTTCAACAAATGTCTATTTTAATGAACCCGGAGAGCAAGAAATATTATTTAATGTTTTTACTGAAAATTGTGCTTTTTCAGAAGTTGAAATGGTTGTGGTACTTGATACAGCTCTTTCAGTATCAAATGCTGTTTCGGAGAATATCCAAATATTTCCAAACCCCGCAAACAATTTTTTAAAAATCAAAACCGATCAAAAAATAAATTACACCGTTTATAATTATATCGGTGAAGTTTTACTTATAGGTGAAAATACCCTGGTTGATATTAGTAGACTAAGTAGTGGTGTTTACCTTATAAAGCTTAGGTTTGAGAACGGAAAGGAACAAATATTTAAGTTTGTTAAAAATTAATAACCCTACGTATTTTATTGTATGTTTATTGCTCTTTATGTTAATTATAGATTAAGTTAAATTGTTATTTAACAGATAATTATGATTGTTATTTTTAACAAAATGTTTTTGAAATTCTAAATTCATGTATTATATTTGAATCTTGATTGCCAAACCCAAATGGTGAATCGAAACAACAGAATACCAATTAATATTGGTTGTTTTTTATTATTATTGAGAGACTTCCCGGGCTTTGGTCCGGGAATTTTCTTTATGTAGTGCCAGCAGATACTATGTACGCAGGTATGACGCTCCGTTGATATCCAAAATGCAACCCGACATAAAATCAGTGCCTTCGGCAGCCAGCATCAGAACGGCATGGGCTACTTCTTCGGGACGGGCAACGCGGCCAAACGGACTCTGGTTTCTGATCTGATCCCCTTCGGGCCCGGTTAGCATGGGCACCGACATTTCGGTATCAACAAAACCCGGTGCAACTGTGTAAATAAACACATTCTTTGGAGCCAGTGCTTTTGCCATGGACTGTCCCAACGCATTCATTCCCGCCTTGGAAGCTCCGTAAACAGGGGCATTGGGTTCACCCCGAAATGCACCGCGCGAGGATATATTTACTATTTTTCCCCCTCCGTTTGCAGCCATGCTCCGTCCGAATAAAAATGACAGATGCGCTGCGGCTGTGAGATTAATGTCTAATGTTTGTTTCCAGTTCTTTTCCCATTCAGCAAAACTGATTTCATTCAGGTCAATTTCATTGATTACCCCCGCATTGTTTACCAGAATGTCAATTTTTCCAAACCGCTCAATAACTTCATTGAAAAAAAATTCGGCTTTTTCAGGAAATTCCATATCAAAGGATACCATCCCATGCCTTCCAGGTTTTAACATTCCGAGCACTTGTTCTGCTCCTTTGTGGTTCTTATTATAATGGATTACCACATCTGCTCCGGCTTCGGCAAACATTAAAGCCGCTGCCTTACCAATTCCCCGTGATGCACCGGTAATCAGTACCCTTTTGTTTTTAAATGAAATTTCCATAAATAATGTATATGCTCCTGTGAGCCTTAACCGTTTTTTATTCTGTCAGATTTACCAGGGAGGTATCGGAGGCCGGACTGTAATACTGAATGGCCCAGCCCTGTACTTTCCATAAATCCTTAACTTTTATCAGATCAATGGTTCCCTCAACTTCATTGATGGTGTCAAAATAAGTCACCACCGCTGTTTCACCGGTAATCTCCGATTTCAGATCAATAAAGTATGCTTTTTCTTTTTTCTTTCCCATTTTTTCGTCCATGTCCTTCTGGTCTGAAAAATCCCCGTCATAATATTTGCCAGCCTCATCATAATTCATCTCATACCAGCTTGTAATAAAATTACGAACAACATCTTCGGGGGTTTTTGGATAATTTACATCGGCTGATTCTGCTTTATCCTCTTTTTTCTCTTCTTTCTCTCCACCGCATGAAGCAAAGAAAATCACCGAAAAAACAGTGAGAAATAAAAATATTTTTTTCATGGTTATCATGTTTATTTTATTGTTATACAGGTTGATGAAGTAAATATAACATTTTTTCAAAAAATAATCAGAAAATCTTTATGGAATTTCACTACTTCCTTCCCTATATAGAAACGTTTTATTATTTAAAGTTTAATGTAGGCTTTAGTCCGGATGATTGTTGGTTGCCTTCATCCGGACTTTTTCTTTTTCAATTATTTAATTTCTCCCTGAAAAAACCAAAATGCAGCGGTATGGATTTTTTCCAGTAATCACGGCTGTGGCCGCCGGCCATTATTTTGAGGTTGATTTTTGCTTTCTTCTTTTTGCATTCGGCATAAAACCTGAGGGTTTGCAAATAAAACATATCACTGCTCCCGCAATCAACAAACAATGGTTTTTTTGACCCGGCCAACTTGTCAATATTTGTTATGGCTGAATATTTACTCAGATTCTCCAGTCCGGTCGCTCCCCTTCCAAAAATTTTATCTAAATCAAACTCATCCGGTTTTTCTGTCAGGTCTACCATTCCGCTGGTACTTCCTGCTGCCCTGAACAAACCCGGTCTTTCCGAAAAAAAATACAAAGCTCCATGTCCGCCCATACTTAAACCGGTAATAAAAATATTGGACCTGTCCATCCTGTATTGCTCGTTTATGGCTTTTATGAGGATGCTGAAAAAGAAGGTTTTGAATTTAAGTTCTTTGATAACCGGACTGTTTACATACCAGCAGCTGAACAGTCCGTCGGGACAAACCACAATCATTTCAAATTCATCGGCAAGTGCCTGAACATCTGTTACCTTGTTCCAGCTTGAATAATCTCCCGAATATCCGTGCAAAAGAAAAACCACCGGATAATATTTTTCCCCCTGACCATAATCCTTTGGTGTAAAAACATGAACTGTATCGTTTACCGGCAAAAGAGAGGTTGTGAAAACCAGTTGTTGCTGAGCATTCAGACAAAATGAAAACAAAAATGCAAAACTAAAAAGCAAATTTCTCATATTCTGTTTCTTAAAAAAATTAAAAGTACAAAACCATATCTTAAAAAGACGTAATTTTGTAAAAAAAAAACTAATGGTCGAACTGGAACTCCTTTGTCCTGCAAAAGATGCCGATACCGGTATTGCCGCCATTACCTATGGCGCAGATGCGGTGTACATAGGCGCAGGAAAGTTCGGAGCCAGGGCTGCTGCCACAAACACCACCGGAGAAATTCACCGCCTTTGCCTTTTTGCCCACAAGTTCAACGCAAAGGTTTATGTTACCATAAACACCATTCTTTATGAAGATGAACTGGCTGAGGCAAAAAAACTCATTCATGAAGTTTATCAAGCCGGTGCAGACGCAATAATAATACAGGATCCCGGAATCCTTGAAATGAACCTGCCGCCGGTTCCTTTGTTTGCCAGCACCCAGATGCACAATTACGATCCCGAAAGAATAAAATTTCTCGACAAACAGGGATTTTCAAGAATCATCCTTGCCCGGGAACTTTCTGTTGCTGAAATTGCCGAAATCAGAAAGGTAACAAAAACCGAACTGGAAGCCTTTATTCATGGTGCGTTGTGCGTTTGTTTAAGCGGACAATGTTATTTCAGCATGGCAATATCCGGAAGATCGGCCAACCGCGGCGAATGCATGCAGGCGTGCAGAATGCCCTACGACCTTACCGATAATGACGGGAAAACTTTACTGAGAAACAAACACTTGCTGTCACTTAAAGACCTCAATGCTTCTCAAAATATTGAAGCACTTATAAATGCCGGTATTACATCTTTTAAAATCGAGGGCAGACTGAAAGACAAATCATACATCATCAATAATACCGCGTATTACCGACAACTTATTGACGAATTCATTTCGCGCAATGCCGGCTACCGCAGGGCATCCTCTGGTAAAACCATTCACGGGTTCGATCCCGATCCTGAAATTACTTTTAATCGGGGTTACACCAATTATTTTCTGGAGGGCAGAGAAAAGACAATGGCCTCATTCAACACACCCAAATCGGTCGGGAAATTTCTCGGAAGGGTAAAATCAGTTGATAAAAACAGCATTCTTATTGATACTCCGTTCACCATAAACAACGGCGACGGACTGTGTTATTTCGATGAGCACGGGGAGCTACAGGGTTTTTATGTGAACCAGGTCAATGGCAACCAAATTGTTCTTTCTGAAAAACAACCCATTAACATCGGCGCAGAAATTTTCAGAAATTACGACCGGATATTTGTCAGGGAACTTGAAAACAACTCGGGTAAAAGAAAAATTGACGTTCGCATAACGCTTTCAGAATTTTCTGAAGGATTGGTAATTTCAGGAATTGATGAAGACGGATTTTCAAAAAGCATTCAATACCCCTGCGACAAAGTACCCGCCCGTGATGCACGGCTGGCCGAAGAATCAATTTGCCTTCAGTTGCAAAAATCGGGTGACAGTATTTTCAACGTTACAGAGGTAAACATTGAAACCTCTTCTCCGTATTTTGTTCAGATATCCATCCTGAACATGCTCAGACGTGAACTTCTCTCCGAAATTGAGCATCTGCGGATCAATGGATACATCCGTCCTAAACCCGCAAAGAAAAAAACAGCAGAAGTCAGTCCCGAAAAACATCCCGATTACAATTCGAACATTTCCAATTCACTTTCCGAAAAATTCTATAAATCAAGGGGTGCAGAAACAACCGAAAAGGCATTTGAATTTCTTGAAAAAAGCCATTACCATAACAAACCGCTGATGACAACACGTTACTGCATTAAATATGAACTGGGCGTATGTCCTCACAAGCAAAAACCTACAGCATCTTCATTAGTATTCAGCGAACCTCTTTTTTTACAGGATTACCAAAGAAAATACCGACTTGAATTTGATTGTAAGCTGTGTTTGATGAAGGTTTTTCAGGTATGATTTTATTAATCAGATCTCTTTCCGGTTATTTTCAGAAATGAGCCCGGAACCGGCGTGTCAAAGAAGAGCTTCTCCCCCGAAACAGGATGCACAAACGAAAGAACCATTGCATGAAGCCCCATTCTTTTCAACGGATTGGTAACCGCTCCATATTTTTTATCCCCTGCAACAGGATGTCCGATGTCACACATATGCACACGTATCTGATGTTTTCTGCCGGTTTCTAGATCCAGCTTGACCAGACTGTAATACTTGCCTTTTTCTAAAGTCAGGAACCCGGTTACTGCCCACTGTCCCTTTTCAGGATTTTGCGACGAGTGAACAATCATGGAGCTGGTTTCAAAAAGATAGGAACTTATTGTGCCGGAATATTTTTCCATCACGCCCTCAACAACTGCCACATAGGTTCTTTGAAGCACCGATTCATTCCATGATTCCTGTAAAAGGGTTTTTACCTCTTCGGATTTTGCAAACAACATCAATCCGGATGTTTCCCTGTCCAACCTGTGCACAATAAAAATTTTATTCAGGTGATGTTGCTTTTTCACGTAATCGCTCAGAATGCTGTATGCCGTTTCTCTTTTTTCACTATCTGTAGCTATAGAAAGGAGTCCTGATTCCTTTTCAACCACAAGCAAATGTGCATCTTCAAAAACAATTTTAACGCCCCTGAGCCGGTTATTTTCATTTTTATCGGCAAGAATTTCGGCTTCACCTACTTCAATTTTACTGCCGGTTTTAAGCATCATTTCAGCTTTTTCGCAAGGTACACCATCGGCAGTTATGAGCCGTTTCCGGATCAGGTATTTGATGTCGTCGCGGTTTTTTCCGTGCAGGTATTTCTGAAGAAAAGACATCAGATCACATGGTTTTTCAACAATGCGTGAGAAATTTAGCCGGGAATGATTCCCCGCAGGCAAATGGCGCTTATTGGTTTTTCTTTTCAATTAAAATCAGAATAAAAGGCATAAAAGTAAACAAAATCCTGCTCTTTTGTCTTTTCATTCATTGTTACTGTGTAATATACTTTTTCCTATCTTTGCAAAAACAAAAAACCATGAGGTGGTTTATTACTTTTTGTGTTATAATTTTTTTCATCGGCTGTAAAAGTGACGGGAAGAAGAATGTCGATAAAATTCCTGATGAAAAATTCATTGAAGTTATCATCGACCTGCATCTGGGCGATGCGCTGCTTGAAACGGGCAAATTTGATCCGCAGGACAAAAAATACCATCCGGATAATTTTTATGCTGCGATACTTAAAAAACACAACGTAACACGCGAAGAGTTTGACAAAACCCTTGATTATTTTGCCGACTATCCCGGAGAGCTTATGAAGATTTATGACAAGGTGCTTGAGGAACTCAGTAAGAAGCAGGGCAAAAATACCGGGCAGAAAAAAAACAACCCAGCACCTGTTAATCCTGTTAATGATTCCATCAAAAAAGTTCATCTCATCAAATGAGGAAAATATCGGCAAACTATATCTTTCCTGTTTCAGGGAAACCAATTAAAAACGGGATTATTATTGTCGACGATGAAGGCACTATCCTGGATGTTGTTGACTCCGGAGAAAATTTCAGGGAAATTGCCGGATTGGAACATTACAGTGGAATACTTGTTCCGGGTTTAATAAACACCCATTGCCACCTCGAACTTTCCTATCTTAAAAGCAAATTAGCACAAAACCTGAAGCTTGAAGGTTTTATCGAAGAAATCCAAAACAAAAGAAATCAGGAAAAAGAGTTAGCCTTTGAAAAAGCATCCAAACATGATTATCTGATGGAAAAGTACGGCATTGTTGCCGTAGCCGATATTTGCAATGATGAATTTACCTTTAAAATCAAGTCAGAAAGCAAAATAGAATATCATAATTTCATTGAAATTTTCGGCACCAATTCTGCCAGGGCATCCGGGTTTTTCGAAAAGGGAATTCTGTTGCAAAAAACAGCAATAGAAAAATACGGACTAAGCGCAATGATCACCCCGCACGCCCCCTACTCCATTTCACCAGCATTATTCAGGTTGATAAATGACCACACAAAAACAGAAAATCAGATAATCACCATTCACAACCAGGAGAGTAAGGAAGAAAATCAGTTGTTTATTTCAAAGTCGGGGAAGATTTTTGATAAAATCAAATCCTGGGGGGTTGATCCATCAGACTGGTATCCCCGAATGGATTCGTCGGTCGCGATTTCTGTTTCCTGCGCTCCGGCACATTGCAACCTGCTTCTGGTGCACAACACCTACACTTCAGAGAGCGATTTGAAATACGCTGAAAATCTGAATAAAAATATTTTTTGGGTTATGTGCCCCAATGCCAACCTCTATATTGAAAACCAATTGCCCGACCTGAAGATGTTTCGAAAAAACAAGGCTGCCATCACAATCGGCACCGATAGTTTAGCCTCCAATCACACGCTGTCAATTCTGGAGGAAATGAAAACCCTGCAAAAATATTTTCCTGAAATTCCCCTTGAAGAAATCATTACATGGGCTACGTTAAACGGAGCGAGAGCGTTAAAATCAGAACACAGGCTTGGAAGTTTCGAACCCGGTAAAAAACCAGGAATCTGTTTGATTGAAAATATTGACCTTAAAGGATTTTTATTAAAAGAAAACAGTATTATTAAGCGGATGATTTAATGTTATTGGGAACCGAATCCATTACTCATCCACCGGGTATTCCGGCATCCTTCTTCTTCCGCATGGATGCGTACATCCAGCGCAATTTCCGTTGCAGCCTGATTGCCGGATGATTTGCAGCGGCTCACTTTTCGCAAAATACAATGCTTCAGACCAGCTGCTGTAAGAATTTTTATTTTTAAACGCCCGCACTTTCCAATACCAAACACCTCTTTCCAACTCTTTGATTCCAAGTTTGAATACAGTATCGACAGAGGAATATCTCCGGTTAAGATTGAAATTCTCATCTCTGGAAATCATTACCTCATACACCATTTTTTTTCCGGATGATGACCAGGAAAGAAATATTGAATCCTCAATGGAATAAATATCTCCATCAGGAGAAACGGGCACTGGCGAAGGAATTTCACCATCAGTTTTTTCAAGGGAAATGTTTTCGCTGATAAACTGATAGCAGAATAAAAGGCCGAAAAACAAGGTCAGGTAATTACTTTTCATATTCGGGTTTTTCCCTATAAAATGTCAAATATTATGCCGTTTTATCCAATTTCCCTAACAATAGATAAAACTTCGTTTTCATTCAGCTTTGAAATTCTGGCTTCAAGTTTTTTTACTCCCTTTCGTGTGTTTAAATCATAAATAGCTGTTTGAACTTCACCGGTTTCAAGAACACTGTTCATTTTATTTTTTACCTCAGCCAGTTTTTCTCCTTTAAAAAACTGTTCAATATTGCGACCGATAATCATATCATAGGAACCAAGAGAGTTTTTTATATCTGCCTTGTAATCTGTATAAAGACCTTCCTTATTTATAATAAATACCGCATCGGGAATTGCTTCAAACAGACTTTTCACTTTCTGTTGCTGGTCAATCAGTGATTTTTCAAGTTTCTTTCTTTCAGAGATGTCCCTGATCATAGCATAGAGGTACTTTTTATCATTTTCGAGTTTTATGACAGTCAGACTGACCTCTGCATCAAAAAGCTCACCCCCCTTACGTTTGTAACACCAATAAAATGGTTTGGATATGCCTTCATAGGCTTCCTTGATTTTTCTATCCCTTTTTTCATCGGATGCACTGCCCGAAGGCTGTTTAGGAGGCGACAGAAGAAGCAGGTTCATGCCAAGCATTTCTTCTTTTTTATAACCAAAAAGCTCACATGACTTGCTGTTGCAGTCGAGCATCACATCGCCCTGCTCATGATCAACTATAATAATTGCGTCACTAGCTTCGGAAAACAAGGAATAATATTTTTTTTGTGATTCGATCAGTGCATCTTCTGAAAGCTTCTCCTTTGAAACATCCAGTGTCCACATCAGCACCCTGTAAATTTCACCTTTTTCATTGAGAACAGGTTCAAGATGTGCTTCGGCCCACTGTTCCTGGCCATCAATATTTAATCTCTGCCTGTAAATAACATGTTCGCCCTGACGAGCCTGAACAAATTTTTCAATAAAAAACCCGGGTTGATCCTTTTTTTCAAAAGGAATAAAGTCCAACAGATTATCACCTTTTTCAAGGTTGTGGTTAAATTCATCCCTTATGATATTTGCCGCTGCTTTATTAAAGGCAACAATGGTATAATCAAATTCAACCAGATAAAAACGTTGGATGCTGCTGTCAAATAAAGGCAAAATATCAGTCTTTATCTGTTGTAGTTCAATCTCGGTGTTTTTCTTATCCGATAAATCGAAAATCGAAACGCATATTTTATCAATATTTTTATCGTTACCGGTTACCAGAGGAAAAATCGTAATTTTAAAAAAGTACTTCTGGTCATTGATTAAAAATACCCGGCTCAGATAATGGGTAATACCCTGAAATGTATTAACAAACAATGATTGAAACTCAATTTTATCAAGAAAGTTGAGAATTTCAAAAACCGGTTTATCAAAGGAAGTTTCCCTTCTCAGAATATTTGATACAAACCTGCGACCGGCTTTGTTTCCCAAAATAACCTTTTCCTTTTTATCAAGTAAAAAGATGGCTTCCTGACTTGAGTTCAGCAGGGCATTAAAGGCATGCTGATCAGTGGAAAGCTCGCTTGTATAGGCTTTATCAGGAGGATTGTTTTCGGCAGGTGATGAAAAATCAGCTATTCTCCTGAAGATCATCTGAACCGAACATTTGTTTTTAAATTCAATATGTGAACCCATGGCCTCAATGGTCAGGGACTTCTTATTAATATTATGCAGGATAAAAGTAAAAGTACCCGTTTTGGTTTTGTTGCTTACAGCGTGGGCAATTTTTTCCTGAACAATAGACTGGCTTTCACTGTCAACAAAATCAAATATGTTTTTTTCAAGTAGTTCCTCGATATAAAGTGTTTCGAAAAGCTTTAATCCGGCATAATTTACAAATTCTATTTTGTTGTCGGTAAGTACTACAATGGTGTCGGGCGAATCCTCAATAAGCGTGCGGTATCTGCTTTCCCTTCTTTTTATTTCCTTGTCATAAAAATGTTTGGCCAGGGCCATTTCAATGGTAATCCCCAACAAAGCTTTGTTTACAGGTTTTAAAAGATACCCGTAACTATTAGTGGTAAGAGCTCTTTGCCAGGTTGCTTCCTTTGTGTCGCTGGTAAGGTAAATAACCGGAATATCATATTTCTGGTAAATGATTTCAGCAGCCCTGATCCCGTCAATTTTTCCCGGAAGATGAATATCCATAAGCACCGCATCGGGTCTAAGCTCTGGCATTTTTTCCAGTGCCTCCTCTGCGTCCATAAAAAATCCCACAAAACTGTAACCCAGTTCAGATAAAAACATTTTAAAAATTGTGGACAACATTCTGTCATCCTCAATAACAAGTATTTTTTTATCTTTCATCATAGCTGCTTTTTTATTTGATCCTCAAAAATTTAAAAAATGTTAAATATCTATTTTACTGCTGATATTTAGAATAATTTTAACTTATTTTGAATCTCAAGATGAAACAGTAAATATACATTTAAATAACCTTGAAATATATTAAAAAAATATTTCTGTTCAAAATATTAAGTCGGAAAGATGAATTTATTAATTGATATTGGAAATACAAGGATCAAATTTGCCATTGCTTCGGATCAAATTGTTGAAACCGGTTTTTTGCCCGAATTTTCTGAAATAGAAATAGATAAACTCATTAGGCAAAAAGGGGGTTTTAACTCATGTATAGTTTCGGCAGTCAGGGATCTGGACCAGGGTATGATTAACAACATAAAAACAAGGTTTTCAAACTTTCTCATATTGGATGAAAATACTATGATACCTGTAAAAAACAATTATCAAAGCAAATCATCATTGGGAAAAGACCGGCTTGCTGCTATTGTTGGTGCACACAATATATTTAATAAGTCACACGTTTTAGTGATCGATTTCGGAACTGCGGTTACTTTTGACCTGCTCGAAGGGGAAAACGGATATATGGGGGGGACTATATCACCCGGACTGTCAACGCGGTTCAGGGCTTTGAACGAGTTTACCGGAAAACTGCCGCTGTTTGACAAAAAAGAAACCGATTTGTTTATTGGAACTGATACCGAATCGGCAATTATTACAGGAGTCCAAAACGGAATGATCTTTGAAACACAAGGATATATCAGCTATCTGGAAAAGAAATACCCCGGACTAAAAGTTATTTTGACGGGCGGTGATGCTGATTTTTTTGCTAAATACTTAAAAAGTACCATCTTTGCAGAGCCAAATTTGGTTTTTATTGGTTTAAACACGATATTACAATATAATGCATAAAATAAAACTATTACTGTTGTTGTTCTTTTCTTTTCTGCTTAGCGGTTTTGCGCAGAATAACACCAGCTCACCCTATTCAAGGTACGGACTGGGTGAAATCGTTTCCAACGGATTTGGTTCCGGAAGGGCAATGGGTGGTGTTTCTATAGCAACCGGGAGCGGACCGAATATCAACTTTATTAACCCAGCTTCCTATTCAACCTTTGGAAAACAATCTTTTATTTTCGATTTTGAACTTAAGAACAAATCCGCATCCTATAAAAATCAGGTCTCAGGTTATTCTCAATCTGCCAGCAACATCGGTTACTTTGCTTTCGGTTTTCCCATATCAGATAAAATTCACTCGGCTTTCGGCCTTGTTCCTTATTCTTATGTTGGATATAACCTGAGTAATGTTGATTCTACCGATTTTGCCGGACCAATAGAATACACTTATAAAGGCTCGGGAGGCCTCCAACGTGCTTACTTTGGAACTTCAGCATTGTTTTTCAAAACCATTTCACTGGGCGCAAATTTATCCTATTTATTTGGGGACATCAATTATTCACGCAAGGTTAATTTCCTGTCAAGCTCCTATTATTATGACCTTGACAGGCAAACCCATACCTCATTGGGCGATATCATGTTCAATTTCGGGGCTATGGTTACGGATACCCTGACTTTTTACCGCGACAGTCTTCGAACTAAAGAAAATTCAACCCGTCTGAAAATCAGCTTTGGTGTAATTTATGACAACGAATCTAAAATTAATGCCACCCGCTCAGTTTTTTCACGCACTTATTATTCGGTGACCTCCTCAGTATCCATTGATACACTTTCAGACTTCAGCAATGAGGACGGAATTGTTAAAATGCCCCGCAACCTTGGCTTTGGCCTTGCTCTAAGTTCCCTTAACAATACTTTTGGGAAAGAGGACCGGCTGACCCTCGCTGCCGATTATATTTTTCAGGACTGGTCTGATTTAACAGTTTTTGGTCTGACCGACTCTTTGCTTAAGAGTTCTACTTTGGCCATCGGACTCGAATACACCCCAAAATATCTTTCAAAGAAAAATGTCAGTTATATGCAAAGGGTTTCATACCGTGCAGGATACCGCATGACAAATTCATATATTTCTGTTAACGGCGAACAACTGAAGAACTTTGGCATAACTTTTGGACTGGGATTACCATTAAACAGGTATTCAGGTTCTACTCTTGGTTTTTCGGTTGAACTTGGCAAAAACGGAACTACCAGGAACAATTTGATTGAAGAAAATTACGCAATTATAACATTAAATTTATCTTTGCACGACAAATGGTTTTATAAAAGAAAGTTTGATTAAAATTCATATTATCATGAAAACATTATTATTGACAGTGGCTCTGGGTCTGATTTTCAGTTTAACACATGTAACTGCCCAGGATGAAGGTTCAAAATTCGGAAATGACAGTGTTAAATGTGTTGAAAACGCCTCTCTTTACGACGGCTTCCTTAAACAACAAAACTATGTTGATGCAGTTGGTCCGTGGAGATGGATGTTTTTTAATTGCCCCAGATCTTACAAAAGACTTTACCTCGACGGCATTACCATCATGAAAAAACTGATGAAAGCCGAAACCGACGCTGCAAAACAGGACAAATACGTTGATACAATCATGATGATTTATGATCAGCGCATCAAATATTTTGGTCAGGAAGGTTATGTACTTGGTCGAAAAGGTGTTGATTATTTTGATCTCAGAAGAAAAACCGATGTCGAAACTGCCTATAAAATATTATTCCGCTCCGTTGAACTGGAAAAAGGGAAAACCGAACCGGCAGTATTGGTAAAATTTATGCAGGCAACCGTTTTGATGCATAAAAAACAAGCTATTGATGATGCTGCATTTGTTTTCAATTACATGAACACTTCTGATGCCATGCACGAACAGCTGAAGGAAACCCCAAATGACTCAACCCTGCTGAAAGGAAATGATATGATACTTTCCATACTCGTTTCAAGTGATCTGGCTCAGTCATGCGAAAAACTTGAGAAAATATTTTCCAATATTTTTGAAACCAATAAAAGTGTTGCTGTTCTTAGAAGCATCGTATCTGTCCTAAGTGCAAAAGACTGTGTTGAATCAGAACTTTTTTATAACGTGCTTGTGGAATTGGATAAATTGGAACCCTCTGAAATTTCAAAAAAGAACCTTGGAAGACAGTCTGAGAAAAAAGATAAATACTCCGATGCTGTCAATTATTACAAGGAAGCTGTGGAACTTTCGGGAAGCGATATTGCCAAGGGCTCATATTACTTTGAAATTGCAAAGATTACCGGAACCAAACTTGGAAACAGTGCCAGCTCAAGAAATTATGCCTATCAGGCAAGAGATCTCAACAATGAACTTTCACCAAACGTATATATTTTGATTTCAACATTATACGGAAACGCAGCTTCTGCATGTAGTGCCAACGATTACGAAAAATGTATGGTTTACATTCTTGCCTATGAAATGGCCCTTAAAGCCAAAAGTTATAAAATGTCAGACGGACTCAGCCAGACAGCTAATGACCTGATTGCCACTTATAAAAATAACTTCCCGAAAACCGAAGATATTTTCTTCAACGGCGATAAAGTTGGCGGATCAAAAACAATTGGCTGCTGGATCAACGAAACCATTACAATCAAAGCCAGGGAATAATATTGAAAAACCAAAGAAGAATATATATTAACATCTTTAACACTGTGGCTCTTTTATGGGTCACAGTCTTTTTTTCATGCAGCAATGACATCGAAAAAGTAAATGCCCTGCTCAACGCTGATACCGATTACCCTCAGCAGTCGGCCGACAGTATTGAGATATTATATTCCGACTCCGGAATCGTAAGATTAAAACTTGAAGCCCCGAAACTTTACAAATACGATGATGTCAAAGAACCTTACGCCGAATTTCCAGTGGGTTTGCATGTAAGTTTTTATGACGATACCCTGGGAATCGAATCGGAAATTACAGCCGGATATGCCATCTGGAAAACCTCAGTGGATATTTGGGAAGCCAGGGATAATGTTATTGCCACCAATACAGTAAAGGGCTATACACTGAATACCGAACTTTTAATCTGGGATAAGCAGAAAGAACTGCTTTTTTCTCCTAAATTTGTAAGGGTAACAACCAAGGAAGAAGTAATTTGGGGCGATGGATTTGAAGCAAACCAGAATTTCACCTGGTATCATATTAAACAAATAAAAGGAAGGATAAACCTTGACGATGAATAAAAAATTTGCATTCGGAATTGAAATCCTGTGGCTTGCTCTGGCAGTGTTCAGTCTGGCAGTAGGAATATATGAAGCCAACAAAAAAGATGCCTCCGGGGATACTTACATCTGGTTTATTATGACCTTTGTATCCTTTTTGATGTTTACCTTCAGAAGGTATTCCCGAAAATACATGAATAAAAACAAACAATAACCGGTTTTTGCTAAAATGGATTATATAATAATTGTAATAACACTGATTTTTTCTGCGTTCTTTTCGGGAATGGAAATTGCTTTCCTTTCGGCCAATAAACTGCGAATTGAGTTAGATAAAAATCACGGAGAATTTACTTCAAAAATTATTTCAATATTTGTAAAAAATCCTGCCAGATATATAGCCACACTGCTCTTTGGAAATAATATTGCTTTGGTTGTTTATGGTTTATTTATGGCCATTGTTTTAACGCCTTTGGTCATGAAAATAACTGATTCAAATGCCTGGATCCTGGTTTTACAAACCCTGATTTCTACCATTGTGATTGTGATTACCGGCGAATACCTTCCGAAAACCATTTTCAGAATCAACCCCAACCTATCCTTAAAAATATTCGCCCTCCCGGTACTTTTTTTCTATTATTTATTTTATCCCATTTCAAGTTTTACAATTTGGTTTTCAAATACGTTTCTGAAAGCCATAACTAAAGGAAAATATGTCTCCAACCCTTCCAAACTTGTTTTTGGGAAAGTGGATCTGAACTTTCTTGTCAGCGAAGCACAGGAATCGCAAGGCGAAGACGATAGTATTGAAAATGAGCTGAAGATTTTTCAAAACGCACTTGATTTCTCAAATATCAAGGTGCGCGAATGTATGATTCCACGAACCGAAATCATCGCCCTGGACGTAAACGAGACAGTTGAAAAACTTAGAAATAAATTTATTAAAACCGGACTGACCAAAATACTTATTTTCAAAGACAGTATTGATAATATTATTGGCTATGTACATTCCTCAGAGCTTTTCAAAAACCCAAAAAGCATAAGGAATATGATGATCGAACTGGCCATCGTTCCCGAAAGTATGCCTGCCAGCAAACTGCTAACCCTCTTTATTCAGTCACAAAAAAGTGTCGCCCTGGTTGTTGATGAATTCGGAGGAACCTCCGGAATGGTAACCATCGAGGATATTGTGGAAGAAATTATCGGGGAAATTGAGGATGAATTTGATGTGCCCGATCTGGAGGAAAAAGATCTGGGTGATGGATGCTATATTTTTGCCGGACGATTGGAAATTGACTATCTAAATGAAAAATACGACTTAAATCTACCCGAATCAGAAGAGTATGAAACGCTGGCCGGACTAATTCTTTTTAATACCGAAAGCATCCCACAGGTTAATGAAACCATTGAAATCGAAGGTTTTACTTTTAAAATTGAGAAAGTTTCCGAAACCCGCATCGAAAAAATAACCCTGATCAAAGCAGGATAACACCACCACCCCACCTGCCACCTACTACTTGATACCCGCTACTCACTACTTGATACTTGATACTCATTACTCGCTACTTCCCACTCCTCACTCCCAACTCCCCACAAGTTTCTCCCTTCTACCACCCACCACACACATTATTTATATATTTTTGTATCTCGAAGTAAAAAAATTACTATATTCGTGGCTTGATTTTTTTTAAGATTTTATAAACACATTTTTATATTAACATGGGAACATTTGAACGTCTAAGAAAACGTGCAGGATTATTTATCATGATTCTTATCGGTTTGGCTATTATTTCATTTATCCTTAATGACTTCTGGAGTCCGTCAAACGGACCACAGCCCGACGAAACAGAACTTGCCATCATAAACGGCGAACCAATGCTCAAATTAGAATTTGACCAAAAGGTTGAGGAGCAGGTACAGCTCAGCGAAGCTTCAGGACAAAAAGTAACTGAAGAACAACGCGAAGAAATACGCCTGAAAGTTTGGGAAAATATGGTGAAACAATCCCTTACCAAAGAAAGTTTTGAAGAACTTGGAATTGACGTTTCCGAGATTGAACTGAATTACCTGATCACCAGTGAAAATCCTCACCCGATGATTATTCAGTATTTTGGTGAAGCTTACAGTCCGCAATACGTTGGCCAATATCTTTCTTTTCTGAAAGAAGAAGTTCCCAACGAGCCCGAAGACAGAAAAGTTCAGCGTGAAACAGAAAAACAGAAATGGTTGTTTTTTACCAATCAGCTGGTTGAAGAACAGAAAATGGGTAAATATCTGACTTTGGTAAAAAAAGGTCTCCATATCTCAACATTCGAAACCACCAGACAGGCCGAAGAAAAAAACAACATGATTAACCTTAAGTTTTTCGGAGAACCTTATAATAACATATCAGACAGCGCTGTAACTGTTACCGAAGCAGAAATTAAAAAATACTACGACGAAAACAGTTTTAAATACTACAGACCTTATAACGAAAGAGACATCAAGTATATCGTTTTTGATGTTATTCCTTCAGAACAGGATATTAAAGCCACAAAAGAGGCCATTACTTCATGGAAAGAGGAATTTACCGAATCTACCGATGATGCAGTTACTGTTAACAGGTATAATCCTTCTGACCTGCAGTTTACAAAAACCTTTTACAAACAGGGAGAATATCCTTCACCCATTGACACTTTCCTTTTCTCAGGAACAAAAGGTCAGGTTTTTGGTCCATACGAAGACCGTGGTGCATATGTGATTGCTAAAATTTCCGACATCAGGGATCTTCCCGATACAGTAAAAGCAAGACATATTCTGGTGCAAGATCAGTCATGGGAATTAATGGAGGCCAAAGCCGACAGTCTGCTCGACCTTATCAATAACAAAAAAGCCGATTTTGCAGCAATTGCACAACAAAACTCTGCTGATGAAATGACAAAAATGGACGGAGGTAATTTAGGCTGGATAACAATGAATTATATTCCTTCGCTTGCGCAGATGATCAACAACCAGATTTCTTTCGTTCAACCCCTGGTTGATTCAATTTTCTTCGGAAAGCCGGGAACCATTATCAAAGTTAAGACCCAAATAGGCATACACATTGTTGAAATTCAGGAAAAAGGCAAACCAGTAAAAAAAGTTCTTCCCGCATTCCTGATCAACCCCATTGTTCCAGGTGAGGAAACCACAGAAATCGCATACCAGGAAGCAAATATGTTTGCAGGAAAAAACAGTACCGAATCTAAATTTGATAAAACCGTTGCCGAACTGGGAAAAGATATTCGCTTCAAAGGCAACATCACTGAAACAACAAAGGTTATTGAAGGTCTTGAGCCCGGAATTAACCAACCCCGCGAAATAGTCAGATGGGCATTCAGCGAAAATGTTTCAAAAGGAAGCATCTCCCCTGTTTTTGAAATGAAATATAAATTTATAATTGCCAAACTTGATGCAGTGAGAGAAGAAGGTATTCAGCCACTCGAAGAAATTAAAAAAGATATTGAATTCCGCGCAAAAATGGAAGTAAAAGCCAAAATGCTGCTTGATAAATTCAATAAAGCTATCGCTCTTGGCGGAACCATGGAAGAAATTGCCGACACACTTAACCTTACTGTGAACGTTGCTGAAAATGTTACTTTGGCAAATGGCATGATTCAGGGAATGAACCGCGAACTTGATGTTTTGGCCAAATCCTTTAACATTGCTCCCGACAAAATGTCAAAGCCGATTAAAGGCACAAATGGTGTTTATGTGATTCAGGTTACCGGAAAAACAACATCACCTCAGGCAAAACCTGAAACCGAAAAAGTGGTCATCGCTTCAGAAAATGACCGGAAGGTTGACCAATTCCTGATTGAAGCACTTAAAAAAGCAGCTGAAATTAAAGATTACCGGATAAAATATTATTAACGGATGAAAACCCGGGGTTGACACTCCGGGTTTTTTTATCTAATAATTATTCCAAAACTCATTTTTAATTGTTTTTTTTCATATTTTTAAAATCTGATTGGCAATTTATTTTTAAGGTTACAAGGTTTTTTTATGTTTCGTTTTACCTTTTTTAAAAGCACTGTCCTGCATTTTCTGCTTTCCATAATTTTGGTCAGCTGCTATTTTTCCGGTTTTTCCCAAACTTATCACTACACTCAATACAGTGTCGAAAACGGATTGGCTCAATCGCAGGTTCTTTGCCTTTATCAGGATGAGAATGACAATATGTGGATAGGCACTAACGGTGAAGGTATCAATAAATTTAACGGCAAGAAATTTAACAATATTACCACACAGGACGGTTTGGTGGGAAACTATGTTTATTGCATCGTTAAAGATTCCAAAGGACTTATGTGGATTGGAACAAATAGCGGAATCAGCATATTTGACGGGAAAAAATACCAGAATTTCAGTACCGAACAGGGATTGCCCCATAACCGTGTGTATGCCATTGCCGAAGACAAATCAAGAAAACAAATGTGGATTGCCACCGAAAAAGGTGTGGCAATTTATAAAAACGGGAAAATATCAACGTTTACAAAATCCGAAACACTGGTGAACACCTTTGTTTACTCACTCCTCGTTGACAAAAAAAACAATGTCTGGTTTGGAACCTATGGAAAAGGACTGGTAAGGCTTTCAGGAAATAACATTCAGAATTATACCAAAGAAAACGGTCTGTACATGAATGTAGTCCGGACCATGGAACAGGATCATAAAGGCAATATTATTATAGGTACGCTCAATGGGTTAAATTATTTTGATTATCAGAAAGACACCATTAAATCCATTGCCATTGATAATCCCAATTCGGTTAATACCATTACCGATTGCATAATTGAGGAAAACGGCGACATCTGGATTTCGGTTTATTCAGGCAACCTGCACAAACTTAGATACATCAACAACAACCTTTCACTGGTTTTTTCAATTTATACCATCGGTTCAGCCAAAAACATCTGGACCCTTTTTCAGGACAGGGAAAAAAACATCTGGTTCGGAACCATTGATTTTGGATTGTTCAGGTTTGGCGGACTGCGTTTTTACAACTATAACGAAGATAATGACAAGCTTCAGAATAACAGTGTTTACGCTATTTGTCAATCACGGGACGGCAATTTCTGGATAGGCACCAAAAATTCAGGTATTGCCAAAATGATTACTGATGAGCAATCTCGTAAACCCGAATTCATCGACTACACCTACAACATGGTTAATGTTGACGGTAAACCCCGCAAAATGCTAAAACTTGCCGGCAGCAGTATTACCTCAATCATGGAAGATAAAGATGGAGCTCTTTGGGTAACCACATCCAACGGACTTACAATGCTCAGAAATGACAGTCTGTTTAATTTCCTGCCCACAGAAGGAAACAACAAACTGGCAAAAATTATTGTGAAACCCGGACTTACCTCCCTTCCCTGCAACCACATTATTCAGGATCACAGAGGCACTTTCTGGGTTGGAACGCCAAACGGGGTAACAAAAATTATTGATACCACATTTATCAATTTTAACAAAACCTTTCCCATTCTTGAGAAAAAGAACATTTACCAAATATACCAGGACCACGAACGTCAGCTTTGGTTCATGTCTGACAGTGGGGTGTATGTGTATAACTACAAAAACATTAAACACATAGGTAAAGAGGACGGGCTGGTAAATGAAATGGTGGTAACTGTTACTCAGGACAAGGAAAATAATTACTGGTTCGGAACAAAACAAGGTGTCTTTTTTTATAATCCCACCGTTGGATACAAGCACATTGATGCTGCATCAGGTTTATCATCAAACAACATATATCTTCTGATCTTTGACAACGACGGCAATCTTTTTATTGGAACCCCTAAAGGCCTTGATATGCTCAATGCCCGCAAATTTGTGAGTGAAGGCGTTGTAGAGATTCGTCATTTTGGAAATCAGGAAGGATTTATCGGACAGGAATGTAATCTGAATGCCTGTTTTAAAGATAAAAAAGGCAAACTGTGGTTCGGAACCGTTAAAGGTGTTACAATCTTTGATCCGGCTTATGATAAAATAAATCCCGTGAAACCTTATACCCAGATTACCAACATGAAACTGGCCTATAAGGAATTCAACTGGGCTCCGTATTGTGACAAATTTGATGAAAAAACGGGACTTCCCGTAAATCTGGTTCTTCCTTATGATAAAAACCATATTACTTTTGAATTTGTAGCATCAAGTTTAACTATTCCCGAAAAAGTAAAATATCAGGTAATGCTCGAAGGACTTGATACCGACTGGTCTCCTCCCCGCTCAAAAAACGAGGCTGAATATCCAGCTTTGCCTCCCGGAGATTATACTTTCAAAGTCAGGGCCTGCAACAATGACGGTATCTGGGAAGAAGTTCCCACAACCATCACATTCACCATCAAACCTCCCTTCTGGAAAACATGGTGGTTCTACACAATTGTGGTTATTACAATCCTGATTATTATTTACATATTTATTAAACGGCGTGAAGCAGCCCTGAGGCGGGATAAAATGATTCTGGAAGAAAAAGTAAGGCAAAGAACTGCTGAGGTTGTAAAACAAAAGGAGATTGTGGAACAAAAAAACAAGGATATTACCGACAGCATCAATTACGCGAAAAATATCCAGCTTGCACTGCTTCCAAATATCAAGGTTTTTGAAGACACCTTCCCCGATTCCTTTGTACTGTACAGGCCCAGAGATATTGTCAGCGGTGACTTTTACTGGATGTCGCATAAAGATACCCGTACATTTTTTGCTGCATCAGACTGTACAGGCCATGGTGTTCCCGGAGCATTTATGAGTATGCTTGGAATTGCATTCCTCGACGAAATTGTTGGTAATAACCCTGATATCAACGCAAACCAGATTCTGAACCAACTCAGATTCAATGTGATTGATTCTTTGCACCAGACAGGTAAAATGGGCGAATCAAAAGACGGGATGGACATTGGTCTTGTTGTGGTTGACTGGACAAAGAGACAATTGCAATTTGCCGGCGCAAACAACCCGCTTTACCTGATCAGAAATAAAGAATTAATTGAAATTAAACCAGATAAGATGCCCATTGGATTCCATATAAAAACTCAGGACTTTACAAACAATATTATTGATCTGCTACCCGATGATAAAATATATGTATTTTCTGATGGATATGCTGACCAATTTGGTGGACCCGACGGGAAAAAATTCAAATACAAACAGTTTAAGGAAGTTGTTCTTGAGATTTGCCATTTGACGGCTAAAGAGCAAAGGGAAATTTTAGAAAATAAACTGCTTGATTGGAAAGGCAATTTTGACCAGCTTGATGATGTGCTGGTTATGGGAATCATGTTTCAGGAAGAACATTTCCAGAGATTTGAAAACATAGAATAAAAAAAACCGGCATTAGCCGGTTTTTTTTATTCTGCAAGTGTCATTTCCTTGACCAGATGTTCCGCTCCACAGAGTTTATCAATAACCCAAAGCACATATCTGATATCAACATTTATACATTTTTGCAAATTAGGCTCAAAAGCTATATCCCCGCTCATGGCTTCCCAGTTACCATCAAAAGCAAGTCCGACCAGTTCACCATTTCCGTTGATAACCGGACTGCCAGAATTGCCGCCAGTGATATCATTGTTTGAGGTAAAACAAACCCTTAAGTCACCGTTTTGGCCATACTTTCCGTAGTCCTTTTTCGCATAAAGTTCCTTTAACCTGGCAGGTACAATAAACTCATAATTATCGGGGTTTTCTTTTTCTATTATGCCTTCGATAGTTGTATAGAAATCATAATATACCGCATCGGCCGGCTCATAATCACCCACTGATCCATAGGTTAGCCGGATTGTGGAATTGGCATCGGGGTAAAAGTTCTTTTCATTCATCATTTCAAGCAGTCCGGCCATATATAACCGCGTGCTTTTTTCAAATTCAGGATTATTTCCAACAAAAATGGCTGTATGTTGTTTTTGAACTGATTTAACAATCATAAAAGCCAGGTCAGAATCCAATATTTTAGATGAGGGTTTTGCCAGAAAATTTTTCAATTTCACAGGATCGGCAAAAATTGATTTTACATACAAGTCATCGGTAAATTTTTTCAAATCACCCTTGTATTTTTTGTCTATATAAGAATAAATATCCAGTTGGTATAGCTGAGGTACATCATCCCTGTAAAGCATAAACAATTCATAGAAAATTTTCTTGTCAGTTTCAAGGTTAAAATCCTTGAACATGGCATCAACTCTGGAACTAAGCGCAGCAGCCTGATCGGCAGGAGTGCCGGTTTTTTCATTTGGTTCGGTCAAAGCCCTGTAAAGAGGAAGTGCTGACATTGCAAAAGTGACAATTTCGCCACCCTGATAAATGGCTTCATTCATATAGGTTTGGGCAAAATGTTTTTCTTTGTTTTCTTTATAATATTTCTCAATAACAGTTAAAACTTCACCGTATTTTGCAGTCCTTTTTTCATCTTTGCTTACCCATTCTTCAAATTGCTTTTCAAGATCCCGCTTTTTGTCGGGCACTCCCAATCTGCGCAGCCCTTTGCTCTGACCAATAAAATATTTCCAGTAATTAGCAGTACGTGCATGTTTTGATGAATACTGGATTCGTATTTTATCTGATTTTGCCATATCCTGCTTCATCATTTCAAGTTTTTTAGTCCTGATTTTCACAACTGACGGGTTGTTTACATCCAGTGCTTCCTCTATTCCGTAAGAAGTGATATATCTTTCAGTGGAACCCGGAAATCCCATCACCATTGTAAAATCACCTTTCTCGACACCTTTTATTGAAACAGGCAGATGGTGCCTGGGTTTGTAAGGAATATTGTCTTTGGAGTATTTGGCAGGCTTTCCGTCGGCGCCTGAATAAATCCTGAACATTGAAAAATCGCCGGTATGCCTTGGCCACATCCAGTTATCGGTATCGCCGCCGAATTTACCGATTGATTCGGGCGGAGTGCCAACCAGTCGTACATCAAGAAATGTTTCATACACAAAAAGGAAATATTGATTTCCTTCAAACATAGTGCTGACTTTTGCCCCGTAATGGGTGTCTTTTATCGCTTCTGTTTCAATTGCTTTGGAGTTTTCACGGATTTTTTTTGCACGATCATCTGCAGACATCTCATCGGTTACACCTTCGAGTGCTTTTCCGGTTACATCGTCCATTCTGACCAAAACAGACATAGCCAGACCATCATTTGGGAGCTCGGCTTCCTTGGTCATGGCCCAGAATCCGTTTTTCAGGTAATCATTTTGTTCAGAGCTGTGCGATTGAATATATCCATACCCGCAATGATGATTGGTGAGAACAAGACCCTGAGATGAAATGATTTCACCGGTGCAGAAAAACCTGTGTGGATTGCGGGCATTGCCCAATCCCACAATTGCATCTTTAAGACAGGCTTTGTTTACACTGTAAATGTCTTCGGGGGTAAGTTTAAACCCCTTTGCCTTCATTTCATTGTAGTTTTTATTCAGGAGAGACAACAACCACATGCCCTCGTCGGCCCTGACAGAAGAAAATAATAAAGTTAATACAGAGATAAAAATTATGGCTTTTTTTGTCATAGAAGGAAATTATTAAATGGTTAATCAGGGGCTAAATTAAATATTTAAAGAGTTTCCTCATAATTATTTATAGATAAAACCTAAATTTGTATACATGTTTACAGATGACACATATATGACCGGGCAAAAAACTGATATCAGAACATTGAATTTAAAGGAACTTGAACAAGTTGTTTCAGGTTATAATCAGCCGGCATTCAGAGCAAAACAGGTATTTGAATGGATTTGGAAAAAGGGCATCAACAATTTTGAAGGCATGACTAATATTCCGGATCAGCTCAGAAAAAATCTGTCAGAAAAATTTATCTTTCTCACACTTGACGAAATCAACAGGGCGGAAAGTACCGACGGAACGATAAAATTGCTGTTTAGCCTCCATGACGATAAAAAAACCGAATGTGTTTTGATACCCTCAGAAGATAGAGTTACAGCATGCATTTCTTCACAAACCGGATGCAATCTTGGTTGCAAATTTTGTTCAACCGCCGGCATAAAAAAAGCACGCGACCTGAGCGCCGGAGAAATTTTTGAGCAGTTTATTGCTTCAGATAATCTTTCTGTGGCAAAATTCGGACGGCCTTTATCCAATCTGGTTTTGATGGGGATGGGAGAACCCTTGCTGAACTATGAAAATGTGATGAATGCAGTAGAAAAAATTATTTCACCAACCGGACTAAATTTTTCTCCCCAGCGAATAACCCTTTCCACGGCCGGAATAACAGCCGGAATAAGAAAATTGGCCGATGACGATGTGAAGTTCAACCTTGCCATATCGCTTCATGCAGCCAATGAAAAAATCAGGCAGGGACTTATGCCGGTTACAAACAGCAATACAATTGAAGATTTGAAAAAAGCCATTATTTATTTTCATAAAAAAACCGGAACGCGTGTTACCTATGAGTATCTTATGCTTAAAGATATTAATGACAGCGCAGTACATGCGTCCGAATTTGCGGAATTCTGCAAAATCACACCCTGTAAAATAAATCTGATTGAATATAACCCGGGCGATTTTGATGTGTTCAAATCCTCGGCACCTGAAACAATAATCAGGTTCAGTGAAATTCTCAAGTCAAAAAACCTTATTGTAAATATCAGGAAAAGCAGGGGCAAAGACATCTCTGCAGCCTGCGGACAATTGGCAAACAAGTGTTAATAATATGCAAAATTCAGAGAAAATGTAATTTTTTTTTTGAAAAAAAGTTAATAATAGTGAAGTTTGATTCTGAAATTTAATATTTTAGCGTTCTAAATTAAGAAAAACAAATTAATACAATTGATATGAAACGTATATTTTTTCCAGTCATTTTATTACTAAGCATTTCTTATTTTGTTGCCGGACAGAGCGTTTCGGTTGACTGGGGAGTGCAAAAAGACCTGGATAAAGGCACATTTATCCAGAAAGTGATCGGAGCAGATGACAATGGATTTTATGCTCTCCGTTCCGAAGGACTGAAAGGAATTGAAGAAGGCAACATGTACCTCGAATTTTTCAGCATGACCATGAAGGAGCGGGAATCATCGAACACTCTTGTTCTTCCAAGTATAAAAGGAAATCCTGCCTTTTTCATTGACATGTTTTACATGAAAGAAAAACTGATTCTTTTTACTGAAGTCAGTGACCACAGCACCATGCGCCGTGAACTGTATGTTCAGTATATGAGTCAGGAAGGTACTGCAAAAAATCAGCCTATAAAAATTGGAAGTCTGCCTTTATCAAATAAGCTTGAAGATGGTTTTACAGTAAAACTTTCTGAGGACAAAACCCAGATTCTGGTGGTTTACCACTCAACCTTTGAGGCTTACGCCGGTGAACCTTTCACAATTAAGGTAATTGATGAAAATCTCACCGAGACTTTTTCAAAGGAAATTGCACTTCCATTTGCCGACAAAAAGATGATTGTCGGAAATTATATACTTGGAAAGTCGGGAAATGTCTACATGTCAGCACGAACAGAAACCACAACAAAATCAGGTAAAAACACAGTGGTTAAATACACCAACAATGTGGTGGTTTATAACAAACTTAAAAGAGAAATCAATTATTACGAGGTTAATAAGCCAAAATTTAACACACTGGAAATCATTTTTGCCCTTGACAAAGAAGAGAATGTTGTTGTATTCGCCTCTATGACTCCTTCAAACAAAGCCACCCTTGCCGGTTATTATAATATTAAAATTGATCCAAAAGCTCAGAAACTTTTATCAGATCCAAATGATAAATTTAATATGTATGTTTTTACCAAACTCGATCTTACAAATATTTTCAACAGCAAGAGATATGTAGAATTCGGAACTGAAAGATATAATTTCAAACTCAAAGACCTTATAATTCTTGATAACGGTTCAGCTTTTCTACTCTGTGAAAATAGTTTTTATACCACCAAAGACATTATTGATCCAAAAACCAAAGAGCAAACGTCAATCAGTTACAGCAACTATAACGACATTTTTGTCATTGCTGCAAATGCTGACGGAACAATTTCCGGAAAAGCCGGTGCTCCACAACGGCCATTCCAGGTTATTACAAAACAACAATCCGGAACAAATGAATATGGTTTATGGTCATCTTATTTTATCAGCAATCAGGGAAGCAAACTGAAACTGATCTTCAACGATGTTTCCAAACAGGCAAACGTAATAAACAGTGGAGATAAAATTAAAACTTTTAAAACCAATGTGTCTACAAATCCCGGCGGGTCTGCCTGTGTTGTTACAATTTATTCTGACAGCAGCATGGAAAAAGATTATCTTTTTGCCGATCCGAATCAGGATTATGTTACCATCCCAAAACTTTTTTGTCCCTGGGGCAGCAACCTTATTGTTTTTGCCCAAAATGGCAAGCAATATAAATTTGGTTCATTCTTCTTCGAATAAGTTCAGAAACAAAATAGATCAAAGGGCGGAAACGCCCTTTTTTTTATTTCTTATAATCTGAAAACAAATTAACATTTGACCTTAATAATGAGTATTTTTGTAATTCATTAAATACCATTCAATGGGAACCTTTTTATTTCATGAAATAATATTTGGTCCGGTTAGCAGCCGTCGCTTGGGCATTTCGCTGGGAATAAATCTCCTGCCCGAAAATTCAAAACTGTGCAATTTTAATTGTGTTTACTGCGAATGTGGTTGGACTCTTGAAAATTCTTTTGTCAAAAAGCAATTTCAACCCAGAGAAAAAGTACGTCTTGCCCTGATTGAAAAATTATCCGTGATGAAAAATAACGGCGAAAAACTTGATGTAATTACTTTTGCCGGAAATGGAGAGCCTACCCTGCATCCTGATTTTGCAGGAGTAATTGACGACACCCTGCTGGCAAGAAACACATATTACCCTAAAGCGCGAGTCGCTGTACTTTCAAATGCAACACGATTAAACAGCGACAGTGTTTTCAATGCACTGCTTAAAGTTGATGATAACATTCTGAAACTTGATTCGGCCCGAACCCAGACAATTTCTCTTATTAACTGCCCAAACAACGATTACAATAAAGAAGAAGTTATTGCTAACTTTATGAAATTCAAGGGCAATTTCATCCTTCAAACCATGTTTGTGAAAGGCCATTTTAAGGACCATGACTTTGACAATACAACTGAATATGAGGTTGAATCCTGGATTGATATAATCAGGAAAACAAAACCAAAAATGGTAATGATCTATACCATTGCCCGGGATACACCTTTAAAAAACATTGAGAAAATTTCTTTGGGAAAATTAAACGAAATCGCCCGAAAAGTTGAACTTGCAGGGTTCAAAACCAGCGTTTCAGGGTAGTAACAAAGTTACTTTTGAGCAAAAAACTCAACATATTAGTCTGCCCCCTGAACTGGGGTCTTGGACATGCCACCAGATGTGTTCCGGTTATCAGCGAATTAATTGAGTCAGGGCATCAGGTAACCCTTGGTGGTGATGGACCCGGAATAATTTTGTTGAAGAATACTTTTTCTGATCTAAACCATATTGTAATACCTTCAACAGAAATTCGATACGGAAAAGGGATTTTGTTCATCCCGACATTGCTATCACAAATGCCTGCATTCCTGAGAAATATAAAAACAGAACACCGTCTTCTTAATGAAATTCTTAAAAAACAGTCCTTCGACATGGTTATTTCTGATAACCGATACGGACTGTATAATGAGTCAACCAGAAATGTAATAATTACCCATCAACTGATGGTAAAATTACCCCGACTTATTTCATTTGCCGAAGCATTACTTCATGATTTTATTGACCGCCGTTTATCCTATTTTGACCATGTCCTGGTTCCGGACAATGCAGGGACAGATAACTTTTCGGGTGACCTCTCCCACAAGTTCCAAACAGGCAAAAAAGTCATTTTTACCGGCATAATTTCACGATTCACTTGTGCGCAAATAAAGGAAGAAACTGAAAAAAAATATGACGTGCTTTTTATAAATTCAGGACCCGAACCCCATCGCACAACTTTAGAAAATATCATTATAAGCCAACTTAAAAATTCCGGATCCACAGCCGCCATCCTTAGGGGATTGCCAGAAACGATCGACCATCAAACAGTTGACCAGATTGATTTTTTTACACATGCCAATGATGATGATTTTTTAAAATTGGTTGCACAATCCAGATATATTATTGCCCGGGGCGGTTATTCAACCATTATGGATTTTGTTGCCCTCAACAGAAAAGCTGTGCTGATACCAACCCCCGGACAAACCGAACAGGAATATCTTGCAAAGCACCTGCATAAAAACGGGATGTTTGTATTTGAAAGACAGAAAGCGTTTTCATTAAAGAATGCCCTTGAAAAACTTTCTTTGCTAAATGGCACCCATAAAATAACAGGAAAAACACTTTTAAAAGAAACCCTTGAAAGAATAATCGCTTAGTTATCAGATAAAATTCTGCTTCGGTATTCCTTATAATGTATCTCGTTTTTAAAGATTGGCACAATAGTTATACCCACAGCAAACGGAGTAATTTCAGGGCCAAGATTCGTTTTAAAAACCTGTGTTAATGAATAATACCCGTAAAACATAAATTTACCATAACCAATTCTGCCATATACTCCATAACGGTAATGCATAACATTTTTAATCCGGTATTGCTTAAATTTCACATAATCACCGAATGAATACTGGTGGTAATCTTCTCCCCTGTATTTGTGATAAGTTTGAATGAGATACCCTGCCTTTGCGCCAAAAGAAATTTTAAAGTTTCTTTTTTTCCATCTTGGATTGGTTCTAATTCTGAGTTCGAGTGGGACATCGAAGTACACAACAGAAAACTTGTTGTTGTCGTAAAGGATTCCATCGGGCAGTTTTCTAAGCGAAATGGTTTGGTCTGCTTCATAAACCGGCACATAATTGCTCTTCATGTTGTCGGTTCCGATACCGAAACCAGAAGCCAGACTAATATTATATCTTCTTCCAGCAAGAGGATACATGGCAAAAACATTTATCGAAGATGAGTAGGGTTCAATTTTCATTCCGGTTGGTGGAGACATCCAGTTGAGCTGACTGACATCGAGAACAAATGCTTCGTTGGTCATTATTTTTTCATATTCAGGTGTGCTGGATTGTGAAAAGACAAATCCCTGAAAAACAACTAAAAAAATCAATGTTATTGCACGAAACATTTTAAAAAAATTTCATCAAAGATAATCAATTAACAAGAATTTTCGTCAGAGAATTATTTTTTCCAGAAGGAGGGTGCGAACAGAATTAACACCGTGAAAATTTCAAGACGCCCCAGAAGCATAAAGAATGAAAGCATCCATTTCCCAAAATCTGAAACGTGTGCGTAATTTGCAATCGGACCAACCGTTCCTATACCCGGACCAACATTACCCAATGTTGCTGCAGTGGCACCCATTGAGGAGTCAATATCCAAGCCGGTTGTTGTCATGATTAAGGTTCCGGAAACAAAAATCATCACATAAAAAACAATAAATGCCAAAACATTTGAAATAATTTGTGAAGACACCGCCGAATTATTAAATCTTACCGGGATAATTGCATTTGGGTGAACAAGACGTTTAAGTTCAAGCAATGAGTTTTTGAACAACAGCAAAATCCTTACCGATTTCATTCCGCCTGCAGTTGAACCCGCCGACCCGCCTAAAAACATCAGCAACAGAAAAATTAAAATCAAAAACTGCCCCCATTGTAAATAATCAGCAGTTATAAACCCGGTTGTAGTAATAATTGATACTACCTGAAAGGCTGATTCCCTAAAAGACTGTTCAAAGCCAAGCCCTGAATCGCTAAAATGAACTCCGGTTACCAAAAGAATAAAAAACAATATGATCAGAAAATAAAACCGAAATTCTTCATCCTTATATATTTTCTTGAAATTCAGTTTAAAAGCAAAAAAAGCAAGCGTAAAATTCATGCCGGCAATAAACATAAATACCGTAATGACATATTGTATGTAAGGCGAATAATTCTCAATACTTGCCTGTTTGGTTGAAAAACCCCCGGTTGCCATTGTGGCAAAAGAATGGTTTACAGATTCAAAGAAATTCATGCCGCCGGCCATAAGCAGAATGATCTCGACCAATGTAAAAACAATGTAAATTCCCCAAAGTAATTTGGCCGTTTCTTTAATTCTGGGATGAATTTTATCGGGTTTCAGTCCGGGTACCTCAGCCACAAAAAGCTGCATGCCCCCGATTCCCAAAATGGGAAGTATTGCCAGTGAAAGTACAATAATACCCATTCCGCCCAGCCAATGGGTCATACTTCTCCAAAAAAGCAATCCCTTTGACATACTTTCAATGTCATTGAGGATGGAAGCTCCTGTAGTAGTAAAACCCGACATGGTTTCAAAATAGGCATCGGTAAAGGATGGTATTTCACGGCTGATCACGAAAGGCAGTGCGCCAAAAAGAGAAAAGAGTATCCAGCCCAGACTTACGATTATATAACCGTCACGCTTATTGATGTTTTTATCGGCTTTTCTTCCAAGGAGCCACAATAAACCGCCAAAGCCGATTGTAATGAGTGAAGCATATAAAATAGACACCCAGGAATCTTCGCCGTAATAAAACGAAAAACCCATGCTGAGGGCCATAAACAGACCTTCCAGAATAAGGATTACACCTAAAAGATTCGCAATTATTCTGAAATTAAACATAGCTAGTTAAAATATTCCTGTATTTTTTTTATTGCACCGGGCAAGGAGAAAACAACCACTTTATCACCCGGTAAAATTTGGGTATTTCCTTTTACAATAAATGATGTTTCACCCCTAACCACACCTCCAATAATTGCATCCTTTGGGAATTTAATATCTTTAATCAGTCCTTTAGTGATTTTTGCATTATCATGCACTACCAGTTCCATAACTTCGGCATCGGCACCGGTGAGGCATTTAAGTGATTTTACTTCGGCTTCCATGGTATAACCGAAAATTTTGCTGGCCGCAATGAGTTTTTTATTTATAATAGTGTCTATTCCAATATTTTCAGCCAAGTCAATATAGTGAATGTTTTCAATCTCGGCAATAGTCCTTTTTACACCCAATCGTTTAGCTATCAGACAGGAAATGATATTTGTCTCAGAATTCCCGGTAACTGCGATAAAAGCATCCATATTCTGAATTCCCTCTTCCATTAACAAATTGATATCACTGCCATCGCCATTGATCACCAGGGTTTTTTTAAGTTGATCGGCCAGTTCAACACATTTTTCCTTATCAGATTCTATCAATTTCACTTTAAGGTGTCCTTCAAGAGCCTTTGCTGTTCTTTTTCCGATTCTGCTCCCTCCAAGAATCATAATATTGCCTATTTCAAATTTTTCCTTACCGGCATATTTAAGAACAATTTTAATACCTTCCTGATTGGTAATCACATAAATAAAATCATTAATCTGGATTACATCATCACCTTTTGGAATAATAGTTTTATTGTTTCGTGAAATGGCAACCGCCCTGAAATCAAACTCGGGGTTAAGTGAATCCGTTTCTATAAGTGTTTTTCCAATGATTTTTGAATCTTCATCCTGTTTGATTACCAGCAGGGAAAGTATTCCGCCTGAAAATTCAAAAACCTCAGTGGTTCCCACTTGTTTAAGCAGGCCGACTATTTCGTTTGAGGCAAGATTTTCAGGGCATATAACACTGTCAATACCCAGATTTCTGAAATATTTTTCGTTTTTTCTTTGCAGGAATTCCTTGTTATCAATGCGTGCAATACTTTGTTTGGCACCCATCTCTTTACCAAAAACGGAGGTGATCAGGTTTACTTCTTCACTCTGCGTCACAGCAATAATCAAATCGGCATGGCGAGCACCTGCGCTTTCAAGAATTTCAAAAGACGTGGATGATCCATGAATGGCAAGAATATCATGATGGCTTTCAACCGCATTAAGTTTATCGATATTTGGTTCAATCAGAACCACATCATGCTTCTCCTTTGCCAACATTTCTGCAAGATAAACACCAATTTCACCAGCACCTGCAATAATAATTCTCATACCTGAAAAATTTGACTGCAAAATAAATACTAATTTAAGCTTAAAACAATAAAATTAAGATATTTAATTTATACCTGTCCATCAAATCTCAATGATAAAAGCACCCTCATTTCTGACAATATAATACTGCCATCCTGTTTTCTGCAATTCCTCAATCCATTTGTCGCATATATATTTCGAGCATGATGAGTCGATAATTATTTTGTTGAAATCAAATTTTTTACTGAGTTCATCTGCCTGAGTAAATACATTTTCTGAAATAATCAGATAGTCAACCTTCACCTTCTTTTTTCCAATTAATCCTCTAAAACTTTCCTTGTTCAGAACAAAAAAGTGCTGCCCCATAAAACTAATAAAATGCCTTCGGATTATCAGATTTTTTTCCCTGAAATCAAGTTTTTGAGTTTTGCATAGTTCAAAGCGCATTGTCTTATCAACTCCTGACACAATCCTGTTCTTTCCAGTATGAAAATCAATTTTCCCAATTGTTTCAGTATCCAGAGAATCTGTAACCAAATAACTGGTTTTTCCATCAAAAAATTCATAAACTGGCCTACCCGATACAGAGTATATTATTGCCATCTTTGTGTTAATCGTTTCAAAGTAATTATAAGTATTTAAGGTGACCATTGCCAACAGAGCAAATAGTGTTAAAAACAGATACTTTTTCACGCGTGTAAAAAACCAGGCACTTAAAGAAAAAATAACCAGATACATTAAAAATACTGAGATGGGTGGCAGATGTATTCCCCTTGCCACTGAAAAAGGTGCCCCGTCGATTTCAGAAACTATAGTATTTAAAATGTAGGTCGTTTTTTCAAGGATGTAACTCAGTAAACCGGCAACCGGAGCAATAAAGGAAAACACAAAAAGTGCAATGGCAAGATATAATATCACCGCTGTTAAAGGGATAACCACAAGATTGGTAATTATAAAATAATTTGGAAACTGATTGAAATAATATAAAGTCAAAGGTAATGTCCCGATTTGCGCTGCCACCGATACCGCGACAAGCGCCCATGCTTTTTCGGCAAGCTTATTTTTGAAATACAGCAGATTGTATACAGGCTTTTGAAAAAACACTATGCTGAAAACTGCAATATAACTCAGTTGAAACCCCACATCAAGAATCTGGTAAGGATTGAACAGCAAAAGGAAAAATGCGGAGGCGGCCAGACTGTTATAAGTGGAGATTTTTCTGCCCAGTGAATTGCCTGCCGTGATAAATGAAAACATTGTTACTGCCCTGATAACAGACGGACTCAATCCGGTAAGAAACGCAAAGAAAACTAAAAACAATATAATTATGGTCGCCTTAATCAGTCTGCCCGATTTGCTGCGATTTAAAAAACCAAGAAATGATACCAGCACCAGATAAATAATTCCGGCATGCAACCCAGATACAGATAATATATGCATTGCTCCGGATGAGGAATATGCCGACTTGACTTCATTGTCAAGAAGATCTTTATACCCCAGTGTAAGTGCCGACAAAACAGCCAGTTCGTTACCCGAAATCTTATTTTCTTTGAAAATATCAATCAGCTTTTTTTGAGCCAGACAGGAAAAATTATATATAAAATTGCCACCGGTATGGTCTGTTTTAAGCCACTGTCCGGCTTTTAGAAATACCTGGTGTGTAATCCCCTTTATGTACAGGTAGTTTTTATAACTGAATTCACAGGGGTTTTTCGGTGGCTCGGTTTCCAATATTTCACCCGAAAACAGAATTATATCGCCGGGCATCAGGGTACGGGCTATACTGTCATTTTCAAAAATAGCTATTGCTTGTAAACTATAATCCTTGCTGTTATTTCCTTCTCGGGCACCAATGATTTCAAGTCCGGTCCTAACAGTTTTTTCTTTTTCAGCAGGCAGATCCTTCACTTTTGCCATTATCACCGAACCCTTATCAGGGACAGAAATATTTTCCAGTCTGCTGTCAAAACTGTAAACAAGATACATCCCCGTAAAAAACAGAAACAAATAAACTGTCGGGGCAAAGGAAGTTGAAGTATAAGTGCTCCTTTTATTAATAAAGTAAAAACTAATAAGTATTAAGATAACCAGTATGGGCAGAAAAAAAACAACAATATCTGAGGATAACAATTGAATGTATATCTGAAAGAAAATACCTGTTATTAATGGAATTAATATTCTGATAAACGGGTTTATTCTGAAAAACTCCAGCATACAAAATATAAGGTGTTATTTTATCGAATCGGTTTTTCCTTCTTTTTCCCACTTAGCAACAAGTTCCTCGGGTGTTAAGCCAAGATTTTCAATGGAAGCTTTGGCTGATTGCGCAAAATCGTGATTGGGATATTTTTCCAGAAACAACAAGTACAGTTCTTTGGCGGTTTTAAAATCGCCAATATCATCACCAAAAACCATGGCTTTGTAAAATAAACACATAGGCACTTTTTTGTAATCGGGAAAACTTGTGATTATCCGGTCAAAAATCTTAATTGCTTCACGGCTTTTCATAAGGTTTTTTGACCATACTGCTGCTTTAAACAAGTATTCGGGTATGGCAGTATCTCCTTCAAAAGCTTTTTCAAACTCAAGGTACTTTGCAATCAATTTGCTTACTTTTTCAGGATCCGGCACATCCATGACCTGATTTTCAAGTTCTGTTATTTCTTTAACAATCTGACTTTTGTCTGCTTCGGGTTTTTCTTTTTCTGATGTACATGCTGCAATCAGAATTGAAAAGATGATTATAACACTTAATTTTTTCATTATTTTTAATTATAAAGGAAATTTCATTTTATATCCAATATCAACTTTACCTTTAGCAATATTTGAAAGTTTCGATTTCAATATCCTTCTTTTCAAAGGAGTAAGTCTGTCGGTAAAAACAACCCCTTCAATATGGTCATATTCATGCTGTATTACTCTGGCTTTGATTCCATCATACACTTCGTCCAACACATTAAAGTTCTCATCAACATACTTAATCCTGATTTTAGATTTCCGTTTCACATCCTCCCTGATTCCGGGCAATGAAAGACACCCCTCATTAAACGCCCAGGGCTCACCATCTTCCTCAACAATGTGTGCATTAATAAATACTTTTTTAAATGTTTTCAGGCTCTCGTCCTTATCTTCCATGGAAGCCGTATCAATAACAAAAATTCTTATTGGCAAACCAACCTGAGGTGCAGCAAGGCCTACGCCATCGGCTTTGTACATGGTTTCCCACATATTTTCAATCAATTGGGGCAAACCCTCATAATTTTTATCAATATCCGTTGCCACTTTTCTCAATACCGGAGATCCGTAAGCTACCACTGGTAAAATCATAAATTTTACTTTTTATTCATACTAAGCCATGACTGAAGTATGATAACCGCACTTATTTTATCAATCAGGCCTTTGTCTTGTCTCTTTTTCTTTTTTAATCCGCCATCAATCATTGCCTGAAAAGCCATTTTTGAGGTAAACCTCTCATCCATAAGATCAATTTGTATCTTATCGTATTTTTCAGCCAATTTTTTAATGAACGGATTGATATATATAACCGCTTCGGATGCTTCGTTGTTCATTTGTTTGGGATAGCCCACCACAAAAACATCCACTTTTTCGTTTTTCAGATAGCTGTCAATATAATCAAAAACTTCATTTGAGGGAATATCTGCAAGCGGTCCGGCGATTATACACAACGGATCAGTCACTGCCAATCCGGTTCGTTTTCTGCCATAGTCAATTGCAAGTATTCGTCCCATTTCGGATGCAAAAATAATAAGAAGTTTCTATTATTATTGCTGCTAAACAACTTATTTAGCAAAAGTAAATACTACCGGAATAATCACTCATTGCCACAAATCATTAATAAATAATTGCGTCTGTTCCTTGCCACATAAATTCATTTACTTAAATTTGCCCTTATGCAATTCAGAGATGTCATAGGACAAAATGAAATTAAAAGCCGGTTGCTGAAATCGGTGCGGGACGGTCGGATTGGCCATGCTCAGCTGTTTTATGGTGCACCCGGAGTGGGTAAGCTGCCCCTGGCACTGGCTTTTGCCCAATATATCAGCTGCACCGATCGAAAAGAAGATGATTCATGTGGAGAGTGTCCATCCTGCAAAAAGTACAGTAAACTGATTCACCCCGATCTTCATTTTGTTTTTCCGGTTATCAAGGTTGATAAGGTTACCCTTTGTGAATCATTCATTAAAGACTGGCGCGAATTTGTTCTTGAAAACCCATATTTCAGCTATGATATGTGGCTTAACCGGATGAATGCAGAAAATAAACAGGCAATAATTTATTCCGAGGAAAGTGCTGAAATCATCAAAAAAGTAAATTTCAAACCGTACGAATCGGATTACAAGATCGTAATTATCTGGCTTCCCGAAAAAATGCATGCCACCGGAGCCAACAAATTATTAAAGTTCCTCGAAGAACCTTCACCTTTCACCATTTTTCTTCTGGTGTCTGAAAATCCCGACCAGTTGCTCAAAACAATATATTCGAGAACACAGCCGGTGAAGATTCCGGGTATCTCGCGAAAAGATATTGCCAAAGCACTTTCTGAAAAAGGAGATTTGCCCGACACGGCTGAAAACATTGCCAAACTGGCCGACGGGAGTATCATCAGTGCAATGGAAATAATTGAGGAATCGGAACAAAACACCCATAACCTGGAGCTGTTCATCAACCTGATGCGCCTGGCTTACGGAAAAAAAATCGTAGAACTGGTGAAATGGGTGGATGAAGTGGCAAAATCAGGACGCGAAAAACAGAAAAGCTTTCTTCAATACAGTTTGCGCATGGTACGTGAGAATTTTGTCATGAACCGGAACGAACCAGAAATAATGTACCTGCGAAAAAAAGAACTTGATTTTTCTTCCCGTTTCCATCCCTATATCAATGATTCCAATGCTGACGGACTATACAAAGAATTCAGCGATGCCCACTACAACATTGAGCGGAACGGCTCGGCAAAGATTATTTTTTTCGACTTATGCGTTAAGCTTATTCTTTTATTCAGAAAGTAATGCTATTTTTGCAATTTGGTTCTGACCATCAGGATTAAATCCTCCCTGCTCTGCGAAAGAAAAGGGTTCGTGGCTTGCCCTGAGGTCAATACCATTTATCAACAATTTGTTGTATTAAAATGAAAAATATCAATCTCGAAGATAATTACACACGTGGATGTGATTTAAAAAAAATAGACCCCGAAAGTGAGTCCTGCATGTGCTGTAAAAGCGGCAAACTTCAGGTACACAATTGGTTGGAAGACATCCCTCAGGCTGATAAAGCCACAGATATTATGGAGGTCAGGTTTAAAAATACCCGTAAAGCATATTTTAAAAATGTTAACGATTTAAAGCTGATTACCGGTGATATTGTTGCAGTCGAAGCTTCACCCGGACATGATATTGGAGTTATTTCGCTTACCGGTGAACTGGTTAATTTGCAACTCAAAAAAAACGGGATCAATCCTGAGGAATACGAATTCAAAAAAATATACCGCAAAGCCAAACAGGTTGATTTCGACAAGTGGCTCGAAGCAATAAACATGGAACAACAAACCATGCTCAGGTCAAGAAAAATTTCTGACCAGATGGGACTAAATATGAAAATTGGTGATGTGGAATACCAGGGCGACAAAACCAAAGCAATTTTCTATTATATTGCCGATGATCGTGTGGATTTCAGAGAACTTATAAAAGTCCTTGCCGAAGAGTTTAAAGTAAGAATTGAAATGCGCCAGATCGGTGCTCGTCAGGAAGCAGGCAGAATTGGCGGAATCGGGCCTTGCGGCCGGGAATTATGCTGCTCAACCTGGATGGGGAATTTTAACTCCGTTACCACCGGGGCGGCCAGATATCAGGAATTGTCACTCAATCCGCAGAAACTTGCCGGACAGTGCGGAAAACTTAAGTGCTGTCTGAATTACGAACTTGACTGTTATATGGATGCCATGAAAGATTTTCCTGCAAAGGAAATCAACCTTGAACTGAAAGACGGTACAGCTTTCCATCAAAAAACCGATGTTTTCAGAAAAATCATGTGGTATTCAAGCGACCCCGTTCAGGCTGTGAATCTTACCCCTGTTCCTGTTGAACGGGTAAAAGAAATTATCGAACTGAATAAAAAGGGACAGAGAGCCGATAGGCTTACCATTGAAAAGGAACCCGAAACTAAAGTTGATTTTCTCAATGTTGTGGGACAGGAAAGTCTAACCCGTTTTGACGAAAGTTTCAAACGCGGAAACAAAAAGAAAAAACACAGAAAACCGCACCGGAAAAATGAAAACGACAACCAGAACAAAAGCCCGAAATAAACCAAAAGGGTTTGTTTTTGCCCTGTTCATACTGTTAGCCCTTTGCTCATGCGACCAATCAAAAATTTTTGAGCAGAATGTTTCATTTCCGGATAATATCTGGCTCACAAAAAACAAACTTGCTTTTGAGGTTGTCATCGAAGACACTTCGTCAGTCCATAACGTAATATTTAATATAAGGAACACCGATCTCTACAAATACAACAATCTCTGGCTTTTCATTAACACCACTTTTCCCGACGGTACCGTTTTCAATGACACCATTGATTACGCGCTTGCCAACGAAACCGGAGCGTGGCTTGGAGATGGACTTGGCGGCTTTTACGGACTAAAAGTTCCATACAGATTAAAAGTGAAGTTCCCGGCTTCGGGAACATACCGTTTTGTAATCCAGCAGGCAATGAGAGAAAACAAACTCATTGGTATTTCAGATTTTGGCTTAAGAATTGAAAAAACCAGTATCTAATATTTTCTACCGTGGCAAAGAAAAAACTTCAACGGTTTGCCCAATTGGCTAGTTTTAATAATGTTTTCCAACCTCACTTTTCAGAATCATTTAATAAAGATCACCATCTGAAAGGAACCTGGCATAAAGTGGTTTTTTATAATGATAATCCCATCACACTTGAGTTGGGATGCGGCAAAGGAGAATACACCACCGGTTTGGCAAGGCATTTTACAGATAGAAATTTTATTGGGGTTGACATCAAAGGAGCCCGCATGTGGAGAGGTGCAAAGGATGCAACGGATAATCACCTTGGAAATGTGGCATTCCTCAGAACCAACATCGAATCCATCAGTTCCTTTTTTTCGGAAAACGAAGTAGACGAAATCTGGCTTACTTTTCCCGACCCACAGGCCGAACAGCGGCGAACCAAAAAACGACTCAGTTCTTCGGTTTTTTTAAATAAATACCGGAAGATTTTAAAAGACAACGGCTTTGTTCATCTTAAAACCGACAGCACACTCTTACACGAATATACTTTTAAAGTTATTAAACACAACCAACTCGAAATTATTGAATGCACAGCAGATCTCTATTCAGGTGGTGAAACCAGCGCTGTTTTGTCCATAAGAACTCATTATGAAAATATATTCCTTAATGAAGGAAAGAAAATTACTTATTTAAAATTCAGACTCCCAAAAAACAAGGAAATAACCGAGCCCGAAAATGACTAAAACAGACGATCACTTTTTCAATAAAGTATATGATGTTGCTCGGATGGTACCATACGGCAGAGTAACCACCTACGGAGCCATTGCAAAATTTATCGGTTCTCCCCAGGCAGCCCGAATGGTCGGCTGGGCCATGAACAAATCATTTTCTCAAAAAGAGTTCGTCCCTGCACACCGGGTGGTTAACCGAAACGGAATGCTCACCGGGAAACACCATTTCGGAACTTCAGACGCCATGGAACAGCTGCTTAAAAATGAAGGCATTATTGTTATTGACGACGCCATTATTAATTTCAAAAAACATTTCTGGGACCCTGCTAACCTTATTGATTAGCAAAAATTCCATCATGAAAACCGGTAATGAACTACCCCGCAACGGGGTATCAGCTAAGGATTTTTTATATATCCGCCCCAAGGGGCGAGGAATATGACCTAGAGATCCCTCGGCTTCACTCGGGATCAGTTCGACTAGATAATTTCAGTTCACTATCGTTCCTGAAATTATAGTCTCACTGATTTAATCAGACCGCAATAATTTTTTTAATTGTTTTTGTGAATCTGTGAAAAACAATTTTGTATCTTTGTATTTAGAATTAATTTAAATAAACATAGTATGATTCTCAATGCGGAAAATTTATTAAAAACCCTTTCTGGTATTAAGTATGACGGGGACAAGGATATTATTTTCCTTAAGATGGTTGGAGAAATTGAAATTTCAGAGAAAAAAGCCGGATTTACACTTTTTTTTCCGCAGGCTTTTGACCCGAAGACCAGCGAGATAATAAATGCCTGTGAACAAGCAATAATAAAAGCATTTGGCGAAGACATTTCTATTAAAGGAAACATTAAGGCAAAAGCAAAAAAACACATATTGAACGACAATCTACCCGGAGTAAAAAATATAATTGCAGTGGCTTCGGGAAAAGGCGGAGTTGGAAAATCAACTGTGGCTGTTAACCTGGCTGTTGCACTGGCTTTGGAAGGATATTCGGTGGGACTTCTTGACGCAGATATTTTTGGACCATCATTGCCCAAGATGTTCGGTGTTGAGGGAATTGAGGTGATGTTAAGAAAATCAGGCGAGGAAGATAAAATTATACCGGTTGAAAAATTTGGCGTAAAAATGCTGTCCATTGGATTCTTCGTTAAACCTGAGGATGCATTGATATGGAGAGGACCAATGGCTTCAAACGCACTGAAACAACTGATCAATCAGGGCGACTGGGGCGAACTGGATTATCTTCTTATTGACCTGCCTCCGGGAACCAGTGATATTCATCTTACCATTGTACAGGAACTTTCTGTTACCGGAGTAGTTATCGTCAGCACCCCACAGGATGTTGCCCTGGCCGATGTAGTAAAAGGAATCAACATGTTTGCCGGAAAAAATATTAACGTGCCTGTGCTCGGAATAGTTGAAAACATGGCCTGGTTTACACCTGAAGAATTGCCCAACAACAAGTATTATATTTTTGGCAAGGATGGTTGTAAAAAACTTTCGGAGAAATTCAACATCCCCCTGTTAGGTCAGATTCCCATAGTTATTGGGCTTCGCGAGGGAGGCGACACGGGAAACCCCGGGGTTTTAACTGACAGTCCGGTTAAAAACAATTTCATTGAACTGGCTCGCACAGTAGCTATTGAAACCAATAAAAGAAATATGGAAAAATCACCCACTGAAAAAGTTTTGATAAAATAATCAAAATAAGTGACCAACAAATATATTTAATAAACAAAACAACTTTTTTATGAAGAATGAAGCAACATTACAGAAAATCCGTGAAACACTGGAAATGATCAGACCTTATCTTCAGGCCGACGGTGGCGACATCAGTCTGGTTGATGTTACCGATGATATGGTAGTTAAGGTAAAACTACTGGGTGCATGCGGTTGCTGTCCGCACAGTATCCAAACATTAAAGTCGGGTGTGGAGCAAACTCTCAAAAGAGAAATTCCCGAGGTAAAAGAGGTTGTCGCTGTATAACCCTTTTGCAATTACAAATAAATACACTACATTTGTGGTGGTAAACCTATTTTAGTTTAACTTAAAATTTTTAAAAATGAAAAAAATCTACTTAGTATTAGTATTTCTTGCTTTTACTGCCTTGACATTTGCTCAACTGCAGGTAAATCCAAATCCTGTAAAACCTCACCTAACTCTTGCAAATGATGCAAAAATTCCTGTTACAACATTAACCTACTGTACAGATGTTGCTGCAACAGGTATTGGTATGGATGCAGACGCTGAATTTGGCGTATTCGTTTCTTTTCCAGGTACAATGATGGCCCCTTACACAGGAAACTTTATCAATCAGGTTCCCATTGGTGTTACTGAATTAGCCAATATTGCTAGTCTTGAAATCAGAATTTTCGAAGACACAACAGGTGCTGGCGCTGGCGGCGGAACACCCGTTGCAGTTCAGACAGTTGATGTTGGTACTTTAATTGACGGATGGAACAATATTGATTTAACTACTCCGTACACTATCACTGGTAATGAAATTTTCGTTGGATATTGGATTCACACACTTGCTGGTTTCCCATGCAGCGCTTCAAACAACGCATTGGTTGATCCAGCTGGCGGTTGGGTTTGCGATCCAGCTGGTTGGGGTTCACTTGGTGGTTACGGTCTGAACTACAACTGGCAAATTAAAGCTGTTGTTGATGATGGTACTGTTGTTTCAGCTGACGCTGGCGTAACTGCTTTTGATGCTCCTTTCGGATGTACTCTTACTGCTACTGAAACCTGTACTGCTACAGTTGAAAATTTCGGTACTGACCCAATCACTACTGCTTTCAATATTGCTTACGAATTAAACGGTGGTGCTGCTGTTACTGTTGCTGTTCCTGTTCCTCTTGCTGCTGGTGCTTCAATTGATGTAACTTTCGATATTGACATGTCAGTTCCAGGTACATTTGACTTTGTAGTTTACACCCAGTTAGCCGGTGACGGTTACGATGGTAACGACACTTCATACTTACTCACTGCAAATATTCCTCCATCAGCTGTTCCTTATGCTTCAGGTTTTGACGATGCAGCCGGACAATTAGGTTGGGTTATTGAAAACACAAACGGTGATGCTAATTTCTGGAATTTCTACGCCAGTATTGGTGTTGGTGCAACAAATGCTATTGGTTACCTATACAGCTCAACAACTGCTGCTGATGACTATATCTTCTCAACTTGTTTAGACCTTGTTGCTGATGATTATGATGTTTCTTTCGCTTACGCTGCTTACGATGCAGGTTATGCTGAAAACTTAAACGTATTCTGGGGAGACGCTCAGAATTCAGCTGCTATGACTAACTTAATCGTTGACCTTCCTGGCGTTGTTAATACTGATTTCTTAACTTCAACTACTACTATTACCATCCCAACTGACGGTATTTATTATGTTGGTTTCCATTGCTATAGCCCTGCTGACATGTATGTAATGATTGTTGATGATTTCGCAATTGACTTTGCAACTGACGTAAAACCAGTTGTTGCCGGTGTTGTTTCAATTTACCCGAACCCCACAACCGGACTTGTAAAAGTTGAAAACGCAAAATCAATTGTAGTTTATAACATGATTGGCGAAGTTGTTACTTCAGTTAACAATGCTAACGCATTAACTACTATTGACCTTTCAACTTTTGGAAATGGTTCATACATTGTTAAAGTTAATGATGGTGCAAACGTAATTACTAAAAAGATTAATCTTATCAAGTAATTTCTGACCTAAATAATATAAACCCCGGAGTATCCCTCCGGGGTTTTTTATTTTATCACTTTTTTCTTTTATCTATTGTATTTTGCCGAAAATCCGGAAAATACATTCGTTTATAAAAAAATATCAAAACACCGGCTTTTATCATGCTTTTAAAAACGATTATTTCATAAATTTGACCATCACAATTTATCACACAAATATTTTTATACTATGAGAAAAATTTACATTTTCCTGTCCTTTTTATTGGTAGCCGGAATAGCTTTCGGACAGGGCAACATGAACAAAAGAACTGTTCCTGTTGAAAAATCAAAAATTAAAAGCAGTGTTGAAATGACTCCAACACCCGGTTCTTTTCATTCCATTCCGTCTCCCAAAGCAACCTGGGATACCTTATTCACATTTACCGTTACTGCAGCCGGACAACAAGCTGTGGAAACCGATGGTAACTTCATTTATACCACTGCATGGGGCGGAACAGGAACTTTTTACAAATATGATATGGACGGTAATTATGTGAGTGAATTCGCAATTGCCGGGGCTGGTGCAATCAGAGACCTTACCTTTGACGGAACATATTTTTATGGTTCCAATGCATCAATGAACCTGTATCAACTTGACCTTGCTGCAGGAACACTTGTTTCAACTATTCCGGCAACCTGTTCAGGTGTTACCGGTATCCGTCACTGCGCTTACGATCCCACTTTAGATGGTGGCAACGGAGGCTTCTGGGTTGGAAACTGGGCCGAGCTTGGTGCCATCTCAATGACCGGAGCTCAACTTGTTGCCAATGTTGCCGGAAATGCCGACTGCTATGGCTCAACCTATGATGGTTGGACCGATCCCTCAAACCCACGTTTGTTATTATTCCAACAAGGTGGTTCAGGCGTTGACATTCATGCATTTGATATCAACACACTAGCATTTCAGGGTATCGTTCATGATTGTTCAGCCGATTTTCCTACCTATGTTTCAGGAAGTAGTATCGGTGGTGGTTTAGCTGCTTACGAAGCTGGCGGTTATTTTATTGCTCTTGCTAACGTTCAACAGGATCCCAACCTCGTGATTGCTTACGAAATTGCAATTACCGCTGATCCCGCTGCTCCTGCAGCTGTTGAAAATCTTACTGTTGTTCCGGATGTTACCGGTCTTTTACAATACGACATCTCCTGGACTAACCCAACTCTCGATGTTAGTGGTGCTGCTCTGGTTGATATTACTCAAATTGACTTCTATCTTGATGAAGTTTTAGTTACCGGATTAACCTATGATCTTGGTGTGGGTGCTGCCAATTCATTTGCTGCACAAACTGTTGCCACTCCCGGCTTCCATGATTTTAAAGTAATTTGTACCAACGGTGCTGGCGCAGGTCTTCCTGCTGTTGTGACCGAATGGATCGGACTTGTTCCTCCTGCCAATATTGCTTTCAGTAATATTGAAGACATTTCTGCAGATATGGCATGGACTCAGGAAGGTACTCCCGACAGCTGGGATATCGAAATCCTTACCGGTGGAACTCCTGCAACAGGAACTCCAACATACAACACTACATCAAATCCTTATTCATTTACCGGCCTTACTGCATCAACAGAATATGATGTTTATATGCGCGCTGTATATTCAGGCGGCAACTCTGTTTGGGTTGGCCCATTCACTTTTACCACACTCAACTGCCCTGCCGCAGAAATGTGTGAGCTTGAGTTCATTATGACCGACTCTTATGGCGATGGCTGGAACGGCTGTACTGTAGAAGTTATGGAAAACGGTGCTTCAATTGGAATCGTTACCCTTGCTTCAGGCACAACTGCAACTCAATATGTTCCTATGTGCAGTGGCAATACCATTGACTTTGTATGGCATCTTGGAACATGGGCTGAAGAAGTTTCATTGGTTGTTAACACACCTTTCGGAATTGAATTGTATAGTTTTGCTGCCGGCGATGCATCTGCATTTACCGATGGCGCAACAATCTTTACTTTCACTTCATCCTGCGAACCTCCTGCTTGTCCGGCTCCTACCGACCTGACTGCAGCAAACATCACCCTCACTTCGGCTGACCTTGGATGGACTGCCGGCGGAGCTGAAGCAACCTGGAACATTGAAATCGGTGTGGCCGGATTTACTCCGACTGGCACAGGTGTTGCAACAACAACCAATCCATACGCTGCAACTGGCTTAACAGCTGGTACTGATTATGAATTCTACGTTCAGGCTGATTGCGATGCCGACGGTACTTCATTGTGGACTGGCCCATTCGCTTTCTCAACCCTTTGTGATGACATCTCAACTTATCCTTATACCCAAAGCTTTGAAGCCGGAGTTGTTCCTGCAACCTGCTGGACAAGCAATGATGTTGACGGTGATGGTTTCAACTGGGCTGTAAGAGAAGCTCCGGATTTCACCGCTCAGGATGGAACATTCTGTGCTGCTTCAGCTTCATGGGATGCCACTGCCGGTGCTCTTAACCCCGACAATTACCTGATTACTCCTCATTTCGTTATCAATGCCGACAACCTTGAACTTAAATATTGGGTTGCTGCTCAGGATCCTTCATACGCCGGTGAACATTATGGAATATTTGTTTCAACAACAGGAACTGCTCCTGCTGATTTTACCGACGAAGTTTTCACCGAAACCCTTGTTGATGAAATTTGGAAACAAATTACCGTTTCATTGGCTGCTTATAACGGACAATCAATTTATATCGCTTTCAGACATTATGGTGTAAGTGATATGTTTGAAATGAAAATTGACCTGGTTACTGTTGATTTTGCAAGTTCAATGAATGAAGTAAAAGAAAGCAGCATTGCTGTTTACCCAAATCCATCAAACGGAATCCTTAATATCAGAAATGCAGAAAACTCAACAATTTCTGTTATTAACATGCTTGGTGAAATTGTAATGACAACCTCTTCAAACACAGACGTTACCACCCTTGACCTTTCATCACTGATCAGTGGATCATACATGGTGAAAATCAATGGACAGAACGGCTCCGTTACAAAGAAAATCAATCTTATCAAATAAGGTTTACCACCATAATTAAAAAAACCCGGGACAAAATCCCGGGTTTTTTTTGTCCGTTTTTGTTCATAATTATCCGGAATCGCACAAAAACACATCTGGTGCAAAACACAAAAAACACTCCTAATAAGCTGATTTATATATGATTAGTAATTGTGGCATTGTATTAGTATACTGATCCTTGTCTATTCTCCCCGTGGATGCTTAATGTAAGTGAATTATTAATTAAATAAATAATGCTTTATGAGAAAAATTACTTTATTCTTTTTTGCCTGCATCCCCTTCTTTCTGTTTTCACAGAATTTAACAAACAATAAGAAGGAATTCAGAGCATCAGACAACAGCATCAGGATTGCTGTACCTGGAAACAACACCTCAACTCCGGTTTTTAAAAACACACAGGAGGTTAAAGGTGTGACTTTTTTGTTTGAGGATTTTGAGGATGGGGCTGCTACTTTTCCTCCCGATGGATGGACAACACAATCGCATGCACAGAGCACCGGTATCGAAGAATGGCATTTTTCAGATCATTTCTTTGATTCAAATCCCAACACAGAAGCCAATGCAAGAAACATTGCCAGCATCAGGTATGTTACATCAACCAACCAGCTTGACGAATGGCTGATCACTCCGGAGGTAACACTGCCCTCTTCAGGATCTTTTGATATTGAATTTGACTGGCTGAGCTCTTACTATTGGCATATTGATCCCTTCAATAATGGAGACATTACAGTGTTGGTTTCAACCGATGGCGGATCAACATGGAGCGCTCCATTGTGGCAGGAAGATAATCAAACGCTTATCGAAGCCTCGGGAGTTGTGTACCCCTGGGAAACTTACGAATGGTATCACTCAAGAGTTGATTTATCAGCTTATGCCGGAAACAATATTAAAGTAGCTTTCCGATTTTATGGTCTGGATGCAGCCTTCTTTGATTTGGATGATGTCAGAATATCAGAAAGAAATGCCAATGATGTAAGCGTACTTTCTCCCATTGCCCACTTTTTCTATACAAATGGCGGAGCATATTCACAAATGCCAATTGATCAGGTAATGGGCGGTATGTATGGTGCGGACATAAAAAATATCGGAACCGAATCGCAAAACAACATAACATTAAATGTGGATGTTACTCATGATGGAGAATCAGTATATAATCAAACTGCAACTGCCACCCTGACTTCCCTTGCATTTGGCGAAAATGATACCCTGTTGATGGAAGGTGAGTTTGCCTTTGTTGCCGAAGAAATTGGTTTTTACGAAGCTACAATTACCGTTGTTCAGGATGAAACAGATGAAGATGCTGACAACAACTCTGCCTATGCCTGTATGACAGTAACGCCGAATACCTTTGCCCGTCATTACAATGTGGAAAGTGTCACAGGTCCGCTGAATTACACAGATGGTGAGAACGGTGATTTTTTCGGATCTACATTCCATGTTATTAATGAGGACACTGTTTATGGTATCAGGGTATTTATAAACGAAAATTCTGAGGCAGGCGGAACGCTTATTGCAAAACTTTTCGATGATGCAGAAAACGAGTTGCTTTCCAGTGAAGAATACGACATCACTGAAGCCGATCTTGGCAAATGGGTTGTGTTGCCATTTACTGACTATACCGGTGAAGATCTGATAATTGCCGGCGATATGGATTACACTGCAGGGGTCGAAATCTATTGTCTTCCTGATACTGTTTACATCGGCGCCGATAATTCAACACCCTATCAGTATCTCAGGATTTCTACATCCATCAGACTTGCCGGCGAATGGTTTTATACTGATATTCAACCAGGCATTGAGCTGCTTACTATGGGATGGGAACCCTCAGGATTCACTGATTCAAAAATTGACGGGCCGGCTGTTTACCCCAATCCCGCTTACGAGAAGGTTACATTCAATGGCGTTAGCGGAGCAACCATCAATATTTATTCTGTCGACGGAAGTTTGGTACACTCCCTGAATTCAACTCAGGAACAAGCCCAAATAACTCTCACAGATTGGTCAGATGGAATTTATCTGGTCAAAATCAACAAAGACGGACAGTTAACCAGTCATAAATTAATAGTTTCACATTAATTATTTTGTTTATTGTAGAAAGGGGGCTTGCCCCCTTTTTTTGTTTGACTGATTTCTGCCATATTTTTTATCGCAAAATACTTTCTTTTGTATATTTTCTTATTTTTGTAAATGTTTCATTTTCAGATACGGAATTACCCGTCTGATAAAACAGATTAAAAATGAGAGCATTTGTTTTCCTTTCTGCCATACTTCTCTTTCTGAGTACCGCTTTTTCTCAGCAAAAGCCAAAGGTTTATCTGAATAACAAACATGAAATAAACTCTGTTGCACAAAGTTTGGAAAGGGATATTTCATGTTCAGGGATTAATGTGTCCGGAAATGGCTTAAGCGGCTATGACAATGCTGTTCCTTCGGAAAATGAATCAGGGATTTTTGCAGCCACTGAATTTTATTCGACAGGTAACATTCAGACTATTACTTTTTGGGGATTTAATGCCTATAATGATGGTTCGTGGGGTGTTTGCTCCGAGCCTGGACCTGTTTCGTTTAATATCTACTTTACATCAAATTCATATGGTGTACCCGGTGACACGTTATTAAGCTTTGAAGGAATTACTCCCTCTGTTTCACCTACTGCCGAAGGAAATTTCAGCGGCACTTATCCGATTATGCAATATCAGGTTACTTTGCCCGAAACTGTGGAACTGGCAAGCGGAATGGTTATTATTGAAGGCACATCTGAAAATAACTGCTGGTTTATGTGGTTGAACTGCAGCAGCACAGGAGGTGCCAGATACGCTGATGGTGCATGGTCAACGCTTACCCGTGGATTTGCTTATTGTATGACAGGAACTTTGTTCAATTGCACTGCCCCCTCTGATCTTACAGTATCAAATGTTGACCTGAATACAGCCGAAATTGGCTGGACAGAAACAGGTTCAGCATCTTCGTGGCAGTTCAGCTTTGGTGAAGAAGGCTCAATCCCGGTTATTTCAACAGTTACCGACAATCCACATACTGTAACCGGACTTGTAACCGGTGAAACCTATATTGCAATGGTCAGGTCCGATTGCGGAGATGGCACATACAGCGGTTGGGCTCCGGTTTCCTTTATGGCCGGCCAATGTGATTATGAATTTATTCTGGGCGATTCATACGGTGATGGCTGGAATGAATGTGCTGTACGTATTTTTGATAATGGAATTTTCTATAAAAAAATAACACTCAATGAAGGATCTGGTACAACCATAACCATTCCAATAGTTGACTCCCATTTCATTGAATTCAAATGGGTAGCGGGCTCCTGGGCCAACGAACCTTCATTAATAGTCAATGATCCCTTTGGTAATGAGGTTTATTCTTTTGCCTCCGGTGCAGGATCAGGTTTTACAAGCGGACAGGTTATTTATGATTTTGCCGCATACTGTTCTCCGATTACCTGTTTTACCCCTACTGATATTTTTATGAGTAATAACTCAGCCGGTTCAGCAGAAATCAGCTGGACAGCCGTCAATTCAGAAACTTTCTGGGTAATAGAATACGGTCCGGAAGGATTTTCTCCCACCGGTTCGGGAATAACCACCTCATCAAATCCCTATACGATAACCGGACTTGATATTGCCACTGCTTATGATTTTTACATAAAAGCAAATTGTGGAAGCGGAAATTACAGCTTTTGGTCAGATCCGCTTACATTTTTTACCGACAACTGTTTACCTGCCGAACAATGTAATTATGAATTTGCAATAATTGATTCTTACGGCGACGGTTGGAACGGATGTTCCATAAATGTTTATGAAAACGGTGCACTTATTGACAAAGTAAGTCTGGAATCGGGAAGCTCGGGCACACAATATGTTGCCATTTGCGATGCACACAACCTTTCTTTTAGATGGGTTACCGGCGGGTGGCCCGAGGAATGCGGCATAACAGTTTATGATCCTTTCGGAGAGACTATCTATAGCTTTGCACCCGGAACTGCCAATTCATTTTCAAACGGACAGCAACTCCTTGAATTTGTTTCATCGTGTACACCTCCTCCCACTTGCCCGGCACCGCTCGAAATATTCGCAGAACCTGTTGGCACTGACTTTGCAAGCATAAACTGGATTGCCGGATCAGATGAAACATCCTGGATTATTGAGTATGGTCCTGCAGGATTTACGCCCACAGGTACAGGAATAACAACTTCAGAAAACCCTTACGAAATAACCGGACTCGAATCGGCCACCTATTACGATTTTTACGTACAGGCAAACTGCGGTGGTGGTGACCTGAGCACGTGGAACGGTCCGTTTACTTTTATCACTTCCTGTGAAGTGTATGAAGCAGATTGGGTTGATGATTTCGAAACAGGAACCATTCCCTGCTGGAAAATTGGCGGTAATGAAGAAGTGGAAACATGGTTTCTTGATGATGGAAGCAATTCATATCCGGCAAACGGAACCTATTGCATGATGATAGAAAAAAACAATTTCTACCTGAATCAGGATCAATGGCTGATATCCCCAATTTTTAATCTTTCGGCATCCATGACTTCAGATCTGACTTTGCGTTTTAAATGGAATATGAACTATGAATGGGGGGTGTATCCATACGATAATTATGATGTTTATTTGCTTGCCACAACAAATGGCGGTGACATCTGGGAACAGCTTTGGACAGAGCCCGCTGTCTTTGTTACCGACGAGTGGAATGATGAAGCGGTTTCTTTATCAGAATTTACTTTTTCAGATAATTTCAGGTTTGCTTTCAGATATGTTGGAAACGACGGCGAATCATTTTTCCTTGATACAGTTCAGATTTACATTTCAACCCATAACGAACAACCAATATCCGCAAATATTTCAGCTTTTCCCAATCCGACCACAGGCAAGCTGTATTTTACCAATATTGAATCCTATCTTATTTATAATCTGAACGGAACAGTTGTGTTATCAGGCAAAAATGACGAGGCAGATTTATCTGGATTACCTGCAGGAAGCTACATCGCCAAAATTCAAAAAAGCGGAAGAACCCATTTCGAAAAAATCATCCTGATTCCTTAAAACATCGGGTGGAAAAGTGTTTTGAATAAAAAAAACAGAGACAGATCCGATATCTGTCTCTGAGTTAACCAAAACACTATGAAACTTAATTAAAACACTACAAAATTACACTACTAAATAATTCTTCAGCAAAGTTACAATCACGTGTAGTTAACTGATTTTAAGTAATGTTAAAGTATGTTAAAATAATTTTTCGTCGTTAACAGTCTGCGTATTTTTGCAGATATGAATAAGAAAATTATCTGGTTTTTGATTGGCATCATGTCAATAGTTCTGATAGGTATGATTTTCGTTCAAACTTATTGGATCAGGAATGCTGTACAGGTTAAGGGGGAACAGTTTGACCAGCTGGTGAACAGAACCTTGTTCCAAATAAGCCTCAGGATTGAAAACCAATATGCCATGAATGAGGTTTATAACAACCTGTATCAGGTTAACCCTATGATTACTCCACCGCAAAACGGCACATTCAATGACACACCGGGATTTTACAACGGCAATGAATTTACCCAGACCATAACTTTTGAGGGAAGCTCAACGGGCGACTCAACCATGAAAACCAAACTAAAGGTTTATTCAGGTGATTCTTTGGTTTACAACCAGGAACAAGAAACTACCGGGGAAAATGTTGACCCCGTAGCCGGTTTATCGGAGGAAGAGCTTTTTCAGGCATTTTTCAATAATATGAACCAGGGTGCCATGATGATGGATAATTTTCTTACCCAGGTTTTTTCTGCAGCAAAACCGGTAAAAGACAGAATCACCCGCGAAGAACTGAATATGGTTCTGGCCGATGAATTTGAGGGAAAAGGTATTGATCTGGACTTTGAATTTGCTGTAATTACACAGGGCGGAGAATCGATATTCCAATCGGATAATTACATTGAAAAGGAAAATTATGATATTTATAAAAGTCTGCTTTTTCCTAACGATTATTACATTGAACCAACCTATTTGTATTTGTACTTTCCCAAAAGAAACGACTACATCATAAAATCAATCGGTTTCATGGGATTGTCTTCGCTGATTCTTGTTTTTGTGGTTATTATTGCCTTTTCTCTCACCATTTATATTATCTACAGGCAGAAAAAACTTTCAGAAATGAAAAATGACTTTGTAAATAATATGACCCACGAACTTAAAACGCCCATTTCGACCATTTCACTTGCCTCTCAGATGCTTAAAGATAATTCCATCTCAGGCGAATATAAAAACATCGACAACATTAGCCAGATAATAGAAGACGAGAGCAAAAGACTTGCATTTCAGGTAGAAAAAGTACTGCAAATGGCCATTTTTGAAAAAGGTAAGCTAAAGCTGAAAATAAAAAAACTCAGCATCAATGACCTGGTTGCTTCCATTGCAAACAATTTTGAAATACAGGTAATAAACAAGCAAGGAAAGCTTTCCATTGAGCTAAATGCCGAAAATGATATGTTGGAAGCCGACGAGGTGCATCTCACAAATGTATTGGTCAACCTTCTTGATAATGCTGTAAAATACACCGAACAGGAACCTGATATTAAAATACGGACCGAAAATTATAAAAAAGGAATAGTTGTGGTTGTTGAAGATAACGGGATCGGAATCAGCAAAGAAGACCAGAAAAGAATATTTGAACAGTTTTACCGCGTAAGCACCGGTAACATTCATAATGTAAAAGGATTTGGCCTGGGCCTTTCATACGTAAAGAAAATTATTGATGTGCACAACGGGACAGTACGGGTGGATAGTGAATTGAACAAAGGAACACGGTTTGAAATAAGTATTCCTTTTAACCAGCAAGGTTAAAAATATGTGTATATTTATGCAGGCAGAACCTGCGAAAACGCAAATTAACAAATAAAAAAGACCATGAACGAAAAATTTAGAATATTGCTTGCCGAAGACGACCAGAATCTGGGTCTGCTGTTAAAAGAATACCTCGTTGCGAAAAATTACAACACCGACCTATTTGTGGATGGGGAAAAAGCTTATAAAGCCTTTTGCAACAATCATTATGATATCTGCATTTTTGATGTGATGATGCCAAAAAAAGACGGTTTTTCCCTGGCAAAGGACATCCGGCTGAACAATAAGGAAATTCCCATCATTTTTCTTACTGCAAAATCAATGAAACAGGATGTTTTTGAAGGATTCAAAAGCGGAGCCGATGATTACATCACCAAACCATTCAGCATGGAAGAGCTGCTTTTCAGAATTGAAGCCATTTTACGCCGTACCCAAAAAGATTTTTCCAAAGAGGAAAAAACCGAATTTGAGCTTGGAATCTTCAGTTTTGATTCACACCGACAAACCCTTATAAACAACAGCAATAAATCGGATGTTAAACTCACCACAAAGGAATCTGATCTTCTCAAACTGCTGTGCCTGAATATGAATGAAGTATTGGAACGCAATTATGCCCTCAAGTCAATCTGGCTCGACGACAATTACTTTAATGCACGCAGCATGGATGTCTACATCACAAAAATCAGAAAATACCTGAAAGATGAACCCAGGATCGAAATCCTGAATGTTCATGGAAAAGGATATAAATTGGTTATGTAGAAACACAACTTTATCGCTGACTATTGTTTTTTTTCATAATTTTAAAGAAAAAAAACATGTCCAAAACAGGAAATTTTCTGCTTTCTGAAAATGCTTTCTCCGAAACAGTTATTGGTAACACTGCCATTGTCAGGGCAATGATTGAATCCGACGTTCGTGTTGTTACTTCATATCCCGGCTCGCCAACACCCGAAATTGCTTCGGCAATTGCTTCAATACCTTTGGATAATCGTCCGTTTTACTTTGAATTTTCAGTAAATGAAAAAGTTGCTACCGAAGTGGCTTTCGGCGCAACAATGAACGGCCATACTTCATGTGTGTTTTTTAAAAGTGTTGGCATTAATGTGGCTGCAGATACTTTTGTCCAACTTGGTTTTTATGACCTCAAAGGCGGAATGGTTATTGTTCTTGGTGATGATCCCGGAGCAAATTCCTCTCAAAACGAACAGGACAACCGACACCTTACCAATTTGTCGTATATTCCTGTTTATGAACCGGCAACACCACAGGAAACCTATGACATGTTTCTGGATGCGGTGAAAATTTCCCGCGAAAAAATGATGCCCGTGGTATTCAGGCTCACCACTCATGTGTGCCATGCAAAACAAAAAGTGAATTTCGGAAAATGGCTCCCGCAAACCTATGACTGGAACTCGCGTTTTCATCCATTGTCATCACCTGCTGTGGCAATCACAACGAAAGCGCTCGAGATGAAACGAAAAGCCATGAAAAGACTTGAAGAATTCCGTGAAATTTCAGAAAAATCTGCATTTAACAACATCATCTCACACAACAATCCTGAAAAAGGAATTATCACCACCGGGGTTCCGTTTTTATCTGTTTCAGAGGTTTTAAATTTTGCCCTTACAAAGAAACCTGACATTCTGAAGCTGGGAATTATTTATCCTGTGCCTTCACAAAAAATCATTGAGTTCCTTAAAACCCATCGTGAAATAAAAATCATTGAAGAACTGGATGATGTTCTGGAAAAAGAAATAAAAGTTCTTGCTTTTGATCATAAAATTGACTGCATTATAAAAGGAAAACAGGAACCCGAAGATTTTGTGGGCGAATATACTCCCGATAAAGTTTATGAAATTATCAGCAGAACATGGCCCGGAATGCTTCCTGCACGTGAAGCATCAATCGCGGCTTCACCATTTTCTGCAAGGGTTCCACAATTGTGTCCGGGTTGCGGACACCGACCTCTATTTACTGCTGTAAGAAAACTTATGGAGAAAAATGACATTACCGTGGGCGATATAGGTTGCCATACTTTGGGCTTTTTACCTCCACATGAAATTGGCTCAGTGGTGGTATCAATGGGTCACTCTGTTTCAACCGGCTCGGGGCTTTCCATTAATAATAACCAGGGCAGGGTTATTGCTTTTGTTGGAGATTCCACTTTTTTTCATGCGGCCATGCCCGGAGTATTGAATGCCGTTTTCAACAACCACAAGCTAACTTTGGTGGTTTTACCCAACGGTACCACCGGAATGACCGGACATCAGGATCACCCGGGAAGCGGGAAAAATTTCAACGGGACTGCTGAACCTGTTCCAGTCAGGAAAGTTCTTGAAGGACTTGGCGTGAAAAATATCCGTGAATGTGATGCTTACAACCAGCAAAAAGTAATTGAATACATCAAAGCCTCCTTTGAAGATGACGGGTTTAGTGTGGTAATTGCCGAGCACCCCTGCATGCTTAAGAAAACAAGGGAGGATAAAGCTTTGGGGAAATTTACGGGAAATCAGATCATGGTCAATCAGGATATGTGTTCCTTGCAATTGGACTGCATCAGAAAATTCGGCTGTCCCTCGTTTCAGATCAGCTCAGAGGGCAAAATTTTTGTCCATGAAGATTTGTGCATCGGTGATGGTTCATGCATGCAGACCTGCAATTCAAGGGCTTTAAGAAACAATAAAAAAACCAAAAGCAATTAAAATGGAAAACATATTCAATATTTATATGACCGGTGTGGGCGGACAGGGAATCGGGATGCTCAGTGAAATTATCATAAAGGCAGCCGATCTGGCAGGACAAACGGTTGCGGGAACTGATACACACGGACTGGCGCAGCGGGGCGGAATGGTTGAATCAACGTTAAGAATCGGGAACAACGTTCATTCTCCTTTGATCATGAAGCGAACCGCAGATTTGGTTATTGCGCTGGAAATTCATGAAGCATACCTCGGAACATTGAATTATCTGAGGGAAAAAGGAACCCTTGTGTACTATGATGTAAGTTTACAGCCTTTGTTTACCAGACTTGGTATGGAAAAAGAAGTGACCGAGCAGGATATAAAAACCCTTATAAAATCATACAATTCCAATTATTTAAAAGTTTTTGATGATTCGCTAAATGACCCAAAAATGCAGAACATTGCACTCCTTGCAGAAATAAACAGAAACACTTTAATTCCGGGCATTACAGAGGAACATTATATTGCGGCAATGAAAATGCTGATGAATGATTCTGTATTTGAAAGAAATATTAAAATATTCTGTTGTCAGGTCTAATTGCAAAGGATTATTTTTCTCAAAACGGTGCCTTTTGCGGTAGTCATTTTGAGATAATACGCCCCCGTCTGAAATGAGGATAAATCGAGATTTCCTTTTTCGTTTACCACTGCAGTTTGCATCATTTTGCCTAATGAATTATAAATTTCAATTTCAAGTATTTCCTCACTGCTCCTGAAAAATATTATTCCGTTTGATGGTATTGGAAAAACAGTTAAATCGTTGATAAAACTGCTCTCGTTTATCCCGTTTTCACCAGGATTAATTTCTCCAATGTAAATATCTGCCGAACCATTGCCCAGAACATATTCTGATTGAAAAAATAGAGAATCGCTGAAGGATCCTGTAAATAAGAGCTTGTCATTTGCTGTTACCGCAAGCGAATTTCCAAAATCATGCCGGGTGCCGCCGAGGGATTTTGCCCACAACGTATTCCCTTCATTGTCAAGTTTCAGGACAAATGCTTCAGAATAGGTATTTGCCGATAATACTGTGTCGGTGAAATTCACATCGAGCATAAAATCACCTGTTGCATAAATATTACCCAAATTATCGGAAGAAACATTTCTGGCGAAATCATCAAAACCGCCACCAAATGACTTTACCCAGTTAATATTCAATAAGGGATCTGCAACTGCAACAAATATGTCATAATATGCATTTCCTGTAACTTCTATTCCGTCAAAAAATGCACTCTCATAAATTGTCCCCGAAAAAACCACATCTCCGGAAGGTAATAAATACAGGCCCATTCCACGGTCATCACCAACCCCTCCGAAACTCTTTACCTCTAAAGTGACAAGGTTTTGATCAAGTTTTGCCAGAAATATATCATTTAGTCCGGCCGACTCAATGGTATCATTGTCAAAGGCGACTTTTTTTCCGAAATATCCGGTAATAAATAAATCTCCCGAATTATTTTCCTCAGCCGAAAGTAAATCATCTGCACCTGTTCCTCCGTATGTTTTTACATCCAAAAGGTCGCCTGATTGGGAGTATGAAGCAATATAAATATCGCTGACGCCTCCGGGGGTAATTTCTTCTGTGCCAAACCAGGTTGTGTTAAAGAAGTTTCCTGTAAAATAAATATTTCCGTTTGTACTGCAAACCACATCTTTAACCGGAGTTGCCCCATCGCCCTGAAAACTGTTTGCCCAGACAAATTCACCGTTCCCGGTAAACTTGCTCATAAAAGCAAAATCAGAACAACCGCATGAGTATATCACCGAATCGCCAATGAAAAGTTCAAAACTGTGAAAAGTACCTCCGAAAAACACGTTATTATCTGTGTCAATATCAATTGCTATTCCCCTGTCGGATGTCACTCCGCCCACCGTATTAACCCAAAGCAGCGTTCCCAGGGAGTCGAACTTTGCAATGAAAGCATCCTCCATGCCTTTGCTGGTTATAATCTGACCCTGAAAATCAACGGTTCCTGAAAAATTACCGGCCAGATAGCGATTTCCCTGTGCATCCACAGTAATACAATTCCCTGCATCAAGCTCAGGCCCGCCCGAAATAAAAGGCAAAGTCAATGCCGGTTCCTGTGCTTTTAGAAGGCCGCAAATAGCAACAAATAATAAAATCAGAAATCTGTTCATATAAAAGACAAAAAGGTCCTAATTGTAAAATTAAGACCTTTTTATGGTATTTAAACTATTGTCTACTTAATTTTTGCGATAACGTCTCCTTTTTTGACCATTTCACCTTGTTTTACACAAAGTTTTTCAATAATTCCGTCATTTTCATTTACAATTTGCTGAACGCTTTCCTTTTCCTGGATATAGCAGATGGTTTTTCCCTTAGAAGCCTCAACACCTTCGCGCACACAAAGTTCTTCGTTATAGAAACTGCAGGCAAACATCAGTCGGCCTGAATAAGGCGAAACCACATCTTTTGCTTCTGCCTTAGGTTTTTCGTCGGTTTTGGCAGCCGGAGCAGCAACCTGAACGGGTGCAGCAGCAGCTTTTGCTTTTTCAACTTCCTCGATGAATCTTTTCTTGGCTATTCCCGATTTATAATCGTGGTATTGTCTGTCGTGCATGGCAAACTCGAATAGTTCCTCATCATCTTTTCCTGTTTCCCATCCCAGCTCTTCCATTTCTTTCCTGAATTTGGGCAGCTCATCGGGATAATAATCCTGTGGAACCCCTGAAAAGAATTCCTTTTTCTGTGTTTTAGCAAGCTCTATGATTTCGGGTGCGAGTGGTCCGGGAAGCTGTCCGGTTTTTCCAAGAATCATGTCCCAGGTATTGGCATCAATCATTGAATATCTTTGTTTTCCCTGATACATCATCATAACATTGAGGAGGGCCACGTTTTTAACATACTGACTGAAAGGCGTAACCAATGGAGGATAGCCAAGTTTAGGCCAAACATATGAAACCTCATCAAACAGCTGAACCAACAGGTCATCAATGGTCAGTTTTTGTTTTCCGGCTGCTTCAAGGGATTTATTGATTGAGGCGTAAACGCCCTGCAAGTCGGCCATCATTGATCCCATCATTCCTCCGGGAAGTCCTGACTGAACCAACAAAGAGCTGGTGTACCTGTTTTTTGTATCGATGAAATAACCCAGAAAGTCGTCAATAAATTCCTGTGTCAAACTACGGGCTTTCATATAAGCACTCATGTTTATTTCGGGCACTTCGAATCCGGCATCCTTAAGCATGGCCTGCACGGTAATCACATCAGGATGAACCATACCCCATGACAGCGGCTCCATGGCCACATCTATATAATCGGCACCTGCTTTTGCCACTTCGAGCATGGATGCAACAGAGAAACCTGGTCCGGAGTGTCCGTGATACTGTACTTTTATATGCGGATGACGTTTTTTAATCTGGGTTACCAGGAGTCCGAGGGTAACCGGACGGCCAATTCCCGCCATGTCTTTCAGGCAAATCTCATCGGTACCGAATTCGACCAGTTGGTCAACCACGTTCATGTAGTGTTCAATGGTATGGACTTCGGAGTGGGTAATGGAAAGCGTTCCCTGAGAAATCATTCCGGCTTCCTTAGCATATTTAACTGAAAGTTCCAGATTTCTTGGGTCATTCAGTCCGCAAAAAGACCTTGCAATATCAACCCCCTGTGCTTTTTTTACTTTGTACATGAGTCGGCGCACATCAGCCGGAACGGGGTACATTCTGATACCATTCAGCGCCCTTTCAAGCATGTGTGTCTGAATGCCGGCCTCATTAAATGGTTTAACCCATTCCCTTACAGCCACATTTGGATTTTCGCCATACAGAAGGTTAACCTGTTCAAAGGCACCACCATTGGTTTCGATACGTGCAAAGCATCCCATGTCAATGATTACCGGAGCAATTTTTTTAAGCTGGTCAACCCTGGGCACATATTTCCCGGATGATTGCCACATATCCCTGTAAACAAGGCTGAATTGAATTTTTCTTCCCATGATATTTTTTTAATATTGAAGCAGTAAAATTAAAAAAAAAGGGAGATAAAAAATCTCCCTTTGTCAATTAATAAGTTTTATTTTATTCTGTTACAACAATTCGTTGCAAAAGAATGACTTCGTTTTCAGATTTTATTCTGAGCATATAGACACCGTTTGAGATGCCGGTAAGCAGATAGGTGTTTTTATCCTGCAAAACTGCTTCACATTTAACGATTTTACCGGAAACATCCAAAACATCAATGGAAACATTATTGAAATCTTTATCAAAAGAGATCAGGAAATTGCCATTATTACTCGGGTTTGGATAAACACTGATACCTGAATTTTCAATTTCACCAACATTAACCATATTGGGAACGCTGAAAACTTCGGTATAGGTACAACCATTGGCGTCGGTGATTGTTACTGTGTGCATTCCAAAGCACAATCCTGTAACATAATCAGTTGAACCACCGGCAGACCAGGTATAAGAATATGGAGCAGTTCCTCCTGTTGGTCCGGCCCAGGCAGTTCCCGAGCAGGCTCCATAATCAGGAGTAACAATTAATTCATCCATTTCAAGCAAATCGGGATCATTGATAACAAACGGGAATAACCTGTAACAACCCAACACATCAGTAATTTTCAATGAATAGAAACCGGGGCACAATCCTGTCATATCGATTGCAGGAGCAGGAGTTCCGGAGACAAAGAAATACCAGCTTAGACTGAAAGGCGGCGAATCTCCGGCTGCGGTCACATGCATCTCGCCCAAACAATCATCATGGCATAGGGCATTGCTTTCTGAGACTACCGCAGAAGCAGAAAGGTCAGATACAATTATGACACAACTGTCCGTCACATTATTCTCGCACAAGTCAGAAATGGTGGCGTAATAAACATTATATCCCGGAGACGGGTATACCCAAATAATGCTGTCGGTAGGACCAGACACCCCTGTACTCCATTGATAGTAAAGAAAATCTGAAGGATGGCTGTCGGAGTATGCTTCGATCATGACTGAATCGGGAGCAGCACCGTTACAATAATTTAAAAGATGGGGTGTAACACCGGCTTTGAAAACAACATAGTCAATAATCCAGATGGTGTCGGACACAGATTCCAGACTGCAGGGACATCCCGAAAGCAGGTCAATGGTAAAATATTCAAGATCTTCAATAACGCCGTCTTCAAAAGCTTCGAAGAAAATTGTGTCATAAATTTCACCTGCTGAAATCCATATTGATGTGGGTAGAGAAGTATAATCAGATCCCATGACTGCATCACCGCCATAACTCAGAAAAACCTGAATTGAATCGGTAAGGGCTGCCGGACTGGTATCCAATCTTGAGAATACATAATAGTTTTGGCAACCTTCAAAAATTTCGCTGTTATCACCATAAATCGGATCGGGATTTTCCATCAGCACGTTACCCCCTGAATCGAATGAACCGGCGCGAAAGAAAACACCGGAATCGTAAGCACTGTCGCCGGCATCACCCACTGCTAGTTTAATATGGTAGGTTTCACATGCAGTAACTATTGCAAAAGCAGTAAGCGGAACAGTATACCCGTCATATTGGCATGCCTGAGCAGAGCCCACAGTATTATCAATGTAATAGGTAGAGTATGATCCGGCATTAACGTTATCAATGGTAACAGGCAGAGATGTACCCGGTATCAGCGCAATGTTTATTGCTCCACCGGAGTATGGGCCTGAAATACCGGGGCCTGAAAGGAAAAATCCAAAAACATCATTAAATGATGATCCAACCCATTCAGGATATTCCTCCGAACCAAAAATATATTCGAACATAATGGTATCGGAAGATGGAACAAAATCAAACTGAATAACGGTGGCATCATTTATGGTGTAACCCGGAATCAGCAGGGCAAGATCAGGATCACTTCCTGTGCTCAGTGTACTTCCCAGACTTCCGCTGGTATTGGGACCAACAGCGTTGGAAATTGCACCTGAAGCAATCATTATTCCACCGTCGGTTTCATTAAATGGAAAAGTTGTACCCCCACCATTAAAAAACCCATACCCTCCACCAGAAGTTACGGTTATATTTGTAACTTCAACACAACCGTTAATCAAAACATCCTGAATAAGTTGTGTGATGGTATACGTTGTAGTGTTTGTGGTAATGGGTGCACTTTTTGGTCCTTCCTGCGCTATAAGTGCGATTGAAAAGATCAATCCAATAAACAGAGTGTAAAGTTTTTTCATAGATTCAAAGTTTAAATGCAAGGGTACTATATCGTTTAACTATCAAAAATAGTAAATAATAGATAATAAAGCAAATAAATGCAAAAAAAATCAATTATCGAATAGTAATATGCCTGTAATTTTACTAAGAATTGCAAATTACGTAGTCACACGGATGATAAATATAGGGATGCGGTTATTGTGACAGAACGACAGAACGGTATAAATTTTATTTCTCAGGGAGAATCCGATTGCCATTTTTACTATATTTACCTCTTTAAACTGTAAACAGAGTAACATGTACACAATTGACAATTACAATTTCGACGGAAAAAAGGTTCTGATACGCGTTGATTTTAATGTGCCGGTAAATGATAAAGGCGAAATATCCGATGATACCCGGATGGTTACTGCCATTCCCACAATCCGGAAAATAATTATTGACGGCGGATGCCCCATCATTCTCACTTCAATGGGAAGACCAAAAGGGAAAGTTGATCCTAAATTATCGCTGAAAACCATCTTGCCAAGGCTGAATAAACTTCTTGAAACTGAAGTAATTTTTATCGAGGATTATCTTTCGGATGACGCTGTTAAAACATGTAAAAACCTGAAACCCGGACAAGTTGTGATGCTTGAAAACCTCAGGTTTCATATTGAGGAAACCGAAGGAAATGAAGAATTTGCAGAAAAACTTGCCCGCCTGGGCGATTCTTATGTGATGGATGCTTTTGGTACTGCACACAGGGCGCATGCATCAACCTTTACCATTGCCAAATTTTTCCCTTACGATAAAATGTTCGGTTACCTTGTTGAAAGTGAGATCAACAATATCGACAAGGTCCTTAAAAAAGCACAGCGTCCGTTTACAGCTATCATCGGCGGATCAAAAATTTCAACCAAAATTCTCATAATTGAGGCACTTCTCGAAAAAGTGGACAACCTGATAATCGGCGGCGCAATTGTGTACACCTTTGTTAAAGCCATGGGCGGCTCCATCGGAAAATCACTCTATGAGGAAGATTTTCTTGAGGTGGCCAAAAGGGTGATTGAAAAAGCTGAAAAAAACAATGTGAAATTATATCTCCCAAAAGACGTGCTGATTGCCGATAAATTTGAAAATGATGCCGAGATCAGACATTGCGAAATAGAAAAAATTGAGGACGGATGGATGGGAATGGACATCGGAATCAAATCGGGCAGCCGTATTGAAAATGTTATTGAAAACTCTGCAACAATTTTGTGGAACGGTCCCATGGGGGTTTTTGAAATGCAGAATTTTTCAATGGGAACCTTAAAAGTTGCATTGGCTGTTGCCCGCGCCACCGACAAAGGCGCTTTCTCGCTCATCGGCGGGGGCGACTCCATCGCTGCCATCAACAAATATGGTCTGGCTCACAAAATATCCTATGTATCCACTGCCGGCGGTGCGCTGCTGGAGTATATCGAAGGGAAAAAGCTTCCCAGTATCAGGGCAATCAAACAATCATACTCCGTTGACAGCTATGATTTCTATAACAAACGCGCTTTAATCAGGGTTGACTTCAATGTTCCTCTTGACAAAGATTGTAATATTGTTGATGATACACGCATCCGGACTGCCATTCCGTCCATACGTAAAATACTGGCTGACGGGGGTTCTGCAATCATCATGACACATTTGGGAAGACCCAAAGGGAAAAGAATCCCTGAACTTTCCACCCGCCATATTCAGGGACATATCTCCAAACTGCTTGAGCGCGAAGTAATATTTCTTGATAAATGTGTTGGTGAGGAGGCTAAACAAATATGCCAAAACCTTAAACCCGGCAGCGTGGTGCTGCTTGAGAACCTCAGGTTTACAAAAGCCGAAACCGACGGCGACGAGGAATTTGCCCGCCAGCTCTCCGAACTGGGAGATGTGTATGTGATGAACGCCTTTGGTACTGCACACAGGGCTCATGCCTCGACTTATACCATTGCCAAATTCTTTCCCAACGACCGCATGCTGGGATACCTTGTGGAAAGCGAGATCAACCATATTGACAAGGTACTCAACAGCACCCAGAGACCGTTTACTGCCATTATCGGCGGATCGAAAGTCTCAACAAAAATCCACATCATGGAAGCCCTCATCGACAAGGTTGACAACCTGATTGTTGGTGGTGGAATTGCTTTTACTTTTATCAAAGCCATGGGCGGAAAAATTGGAAATTCACTGGTCGAAGATGATTTTATTGATGTGGCGAAAAGGATCATGGAAAAGGCAAAGAAAAACAACGTAAATATTTATTTCCCGCAGGATGTACTCATTGCCGACAAGTTTGACAATGACGCCAACATCCACCATTGTGAGATTGACAAGATTGAGGATGGCTGGATGGGTATGGATATCGGTATAAAAAGCGGCAACATGTTCGAAGAAATCATCTACAACTCGGCCACCATCCTCTGGAACGGTCCTGTTGGGGTTTTTGAGATGAACAACTTCAGCATGGGAACCCTTAAAATCGCACTTGCCGTTGCCAGGGCTACTGATAAAGGTGCCTATTCGCTCATTGGCGGGGGCGACTCCATTGCCGCAGTAAACAAATACAGTCTGGGACATAAAATTTCATACATATCAACCGCCGGCGGTGCACTGCTTGAATATATCGAGGGCAAGGAACTGCCAAGTATCAGGGCAATAAAAGGTAAATTTTAAACTATGGATCTGAGTCATTTAAAAACGGGACTGATCATCAGTCTGTTCATCATTCTCTACGGATTTACCCTCGGAATAATTTTCGGGGCATTTGAGGAAGACATCAAGGAAAACTACAGGAGCCGCGCCGAAACAGTGCTCGACGAGACGTACAAAGGCGATACCGCGCTTCTGGACAAAACGGTTTCGAAAGCATGGGAATTTTTGAAGCACGCACATACCCACGCTCTGGGACTGGGTCCCATATCGCTGCTGCTGATCATTGTTTTGTCGTTTTTGCAGATGCCCGGAAAGCTGAAGTTTTATACCGGACTTGCAGTAAGCATCGGCTCGCTGGGATATCCTGTTTACTGGACGGTGGCCTCGGTCATTGCGCCCACTTCGGGAAACCATGAAGCGGCCAGGGAATCTTTGTGGTGGATGGCGCAACCGACGGCAGGATTGTGTTTTCTGGGTCTGATTGTGATTATCTTTTATGCTTTTAAAAGCATTCCGTGCTGTAAGAAACAATAAATTTTTTAATTGAAAAAGACAGTTGTACATATCATCAGGGTTTTGTTTTTCGCAGCCATTGTATGGTTTTCGTGGATGATTTATGACAATTCCATGAAGATTCAGGACAAAAAAGAACAAAACGCAGTATTTTTTGATGTGAGCAGAGGCGTTTTCAATCCCAATGAATGGAAGTGCAAAGTAATTCAGATCATCAACGGAAGGATTGATTCCCTTGATATCAATATTCAGTCGGAGCAGCTGGTTGATTACGTTGACTCGTGCTACCGTTCCATGACCAAGGATGTGCGCAACATCAGCATTTCCGATTCGCTTATTGATGCCTATAACAACACCAGTGGTAATTTTTTTAGCCGCGGTATTAATGCCCTCAGCAACTTTTTTTCGAGTGGTTCGGATTATTTATCACAAAAAGGACTGGATCTTATTTTGCAGGTGCTGGAAGCGTATCTTCTTGAAAAAATCAGGGACAATGACACGGTGATCAAGGATATGATCAAGACCGGGGTGAACGATGCCATCAATGAAAACCTCACCAGCAACAGGGAGTCGTCCACCTATACGCCCGATTGTATTGAAAAAGAAGCGGTGGTGCTTGAAAATTATGAGAAAGAAGCGGAAACACTGAAGCTGTATCTGTATTTGTTCGTGGCACTGGCTCTGTTGTATTTTGCATATGCTTTTATTTTTTACCGCGGACTGGAAAATTATGGAAAAATCATTCTGTTTGACTCCATTGTGTTCAGCATGGTTTGTCTGGTACTCGGGGTGCTTTTGCCGATGATCGAGATCAATGCCAAAATAGAGGATTTGCAGTTTACTTTTCTCGGGGAGACCATTTCGTTCGAGAACCAGTTTGTTTATTTCAGGTCCAAATCCATTTTTGATATTGTGGTGATTTTATTTTACAACAATATTTTTGTGGCCGTCATGATATTTGCTTTCAGTGTGCTTACTCCGTTTACCAAGCTCATCAGCTCACTGCTGATCCTGTATTCTGAAAAAGCCGCACAAAGCAAAATACTTAAGGGCATTGTCATGCACATTGGCAAGTGGTCAATGGCCGACGTGTTTGTGGTAGCCATTTTCCTTGCCACCCTGGGTTACCAGGGCATCATTTCGGAGCAGATGCAGGGCATTGAAAGAATAGAGAATTTAAAAACCACCCTAAACACCGAGCAGTCGAGCACCGATACGGGGTTTTATTTCTTTGTTGCTTATGTGCTGATTTCGATGGTGGGGTCGGTGTTTATTAAGCGGGTTGTGGAGAAGAGGGGGTGATTGGGTTGTAACATAGTTAGGCACAAAATAAGTACAGATGAAGTTATATCTTAAAATACTTTTTTTTATTTGGTTTATTATTTTTCACATTAGCTGTTCAAATTACAACAAACCAGAGACAAAGGAGTTGTTCAAAGAAGATGAGGATGTAGTAATAATTGACAGTATTGTTTATTATCAGGGTGAAGCATTTACAGGAATATTAATTGATACAATAAACCAGGTTACCGCCAGGACACATTACAAATATGGCAAAAGACATGGGAAAGGAACAATTTATTATGAAGATGGAACCATATATCAAACCGGTAATTTTTTAAAAGGTCAAAAACATGGTGAATTTAATATTTACTATCCTAATGGTCAAATAATTCAAAAATCTAATTTTAAGTATAATTTAAGGAATGGTTTACTAAAAGAATGGAGTAATAAAGGTGTTTTAATTTTTTCTGGGGGGTTTTCAAAAAATGTCAAAAATGGTATTTTTAAATATTATTTTGATAATGGTACGCAAAAAAAATATATGGCATATTCAAATGGTTTTTTATGCTTTTCAAATGAATACGACAGTCTTGGAAAACTTAAAAATGCTTATAACTATTTTAGAGATACAATTGTCAAAAACAAGGATGGCAATTTTGAATTTGTTATAGATTTAATGATTAGAAATAAATCTTTTGAATTTATAGATTTTTCATATGCTTATAATTCGATTATTAACTTAGACACTATTAATTTAACACCAAACTCTTCTGTGAGATTGCAACTAGACACTTCAATTTTTACTATTCCATTTTTAACAAATAAAACAGGAAGATATTCTTTAAGAACTGCCTGCTTAATTATCGATAATTATGAAAAATGTTATTCTGTTTACGACATTATTTATGACATTAATTCTAAAGGGGAAATATCGAATAAAAAAACTGAATTTGTGCCTTTTTAACCCATACTAAAATCTGCATATTTCAGCACCTGCCAAAAAGCAGTACCTCCTTCCTCCGGCAGACTGAAAAGTGAATATCTTATATGCAATCTTTCAAATGAAGTTCACTGATAAAAACCCTTGCTTTTGGTAACCCCAAAACATTGAACAAAATGCGAGAAAAAATCCCATATACTTGCTTATATGTACCAAAAATGCTTTTTTTGGTACATATAAAGAAAACATGGGACAAAAAGATTAAAAGTTGAAAGAAAAGCAGCATCCAGGTATCTGAAAGAACTTGAGAACATCGAAGTTTTGAAATCATATAAAGTCGGACGGGAAACATTATATATTAATAGTGAATTAATTGAGATTCTGAAAAAATAATGCGCTGAACCTAACTGCCTGCATGCCGGTTTCAATGGTTGTACCGTTTTTATTAAGCGGGTTGTGGAGGTGGGGTTGGGATATAACATAGTTACCGGCAAGGTTGGAACAAAACCCGAAGATTATCGTTAAAAAAAGCAAATATTGTCGTATTTTTGTATAAAAATATTTGTTATGGACTTACAAACCAGAAAACTTAACGCAATCCAATACTTGATAAACATTCAAGACGAAAATTTATTTAATAAAATTGAAGAAACGATTCTTAAGAGTAGTAAAAAGGGAAAGCGAGTTTTAAAACCTTTTACTCAGAAACAATTAATCGAAAGAGCAGAAAAATCAAACAAAGATTATGTTGCCGGGAAAGTGAAGACTCAAGAACAATTAGAAATAGAATCAGAAAATTGGTAATATTATGAAAATCATTTGGTCTGATTTTGCTTCTGAAACCCTTAAGGACATATTACAAAGAGGCCGCAAATGAAAATATTGCAATAAAAATTAAAAAAAGTGTTTTTACTTCAACAAGACAATTAATTAAACACCCAAATTCCGGGCAACTGGAAGAAACTCTAAAAAAACTTAACGAAGGTCATCGATATTTAGTATCTGGAAATTATAAGATTATTTATAAATATGTTCGTGAAGGAATATTAATAACTGATGTATTTGACTCCAGACAAGATCCCAAAAAAATTAATAATCCAAAAAGGAAACCCGGCCGGTAATTGCGTTTTATTTTTATTTGGTTGCCCGTCGGTTTGGAAAGTTCAAGGCAATTAATTAGCTTTACTACCGGCGTATGGTTAAGCGGTTTTTATGCCCAAAGAAAACCAACACGCGGAACGTTATCGGTTATTAAAATGAAAAAGATCTTAAATTTTCTTATATTATTGATTATTTTCTTTTTTTCTTGTCATCAAAAAGATAATATTAATGATCAATCAAAAAGAAATGAAAGATGGGCTTGGTTTGTGGATAAATCAACTGGAGTAGGAAGTTGGATTCCAGTTTATAATAACACAACCGCTGGAACTGGAGACTACACGCTGTTTTATTCAACTGGAGAAATATACGAGAAAGGGAAAATTAAAGAAAACAAATATATTGATACTATTAAAGTTTTTGATAAATCCGGAAGATGTCTCAGATATGTAATTTTTAATAAATCTGATGAGTTTGAGACAATTTACTTGCAAGACGGAAAATATTTAGAATATTACAAAACAGGAGAAATTCGGTTTAAAGGAACTATAAAAAATCATGAGTGTTTTGGACTTTGGCAAGCTTATTACCAAAATGGAAACTTAGCATATCTAGAAAATGAAAAATATAGAACTGGCTATTTTAGACGATATTATGAATCAGGACAAATTAAAGTAAGTGGTTCTTACTTAAATGATTTAGTAAATGGAGTTCAAAAATGCTGGTATGAAGACGGAAAAGTAGAAGAATTTTCAGAATGGAAAAATGGTATTCAACATGGAAAATTTATTTCTTTCTTTAAAAATGGACAAATGAAAGAAAATAGTAATTGGTTGGAAGGTAAAAGAGAAGGAACAAGTGAAGGTTGGTTTGAAAATGGGCAGAAATCATTTTATCATTTTTATAAAAACGATTTGGCTGAAGGCGAATGGCTAACATGGTATAATAATGGAATTTTAAAACTAAAAAGCAATTATCAAAACGGTTATTTAGAAGGATTTAGATATTATTATAATGAGAACGGAAAATTACAGGAAAAAGAATTATATAAAGATGGACAGTTAATTGATACTATTAAATAATATAAAAACAACCGATAACAGCAGCTACCCGCAAAACGTTAAAAAAAGCAATTAGAAACTCAAAATGATAACCAAACAGAAAAATTTATTCAAAGAAAGCATGTTTTGATAAGAAAATTTGATTTTCTTTACAAAAGAGCCTGCATTTGTAAAGAAATTGAAAAATTTTATACATATGAAAACTCGAGATTGGAAATTAGCGAATTGCATTTAAAATATGGTATAGAGAGGAATGGTTGTTGTTAATGAATAAGGGAGTTGTAATAACCTCGAAAGAAACAATATCGCTAACTATTTAAACAAACTGTCAGAAGACGGATTGTTGAGAAAAGAAAATTTAGGGACAGGAAACTACTATATTAACCAACCGTTATTTGAACTTTTATCTAAGCGATGACAAATTCAAGTACGGCAACAACGGACCGGTTTAAATGGTGGGATCGGTGTTTATTAAGCGGGTTGTGGGGAAGAGGGGGTGAGGTTGGGGTGTAACATAGTTATTTGCAAATTAAAAGACATGAAGTGATAGTGATTGACTTAATATTGCTTTTTTACTTTTTCAAGTTTTTTTTCGGATTAATAACCATATTAAAAACTAACTGTGACAGCATTTTTTGAAGAAATTAAAATATATAAAAACCTAATAAAAATATCTTTAACGCTAAGATTATTAGGAGTATTAGTAGAGACTTTACTTTATTACAAAAGCGATGACTATTCATTGTTTTTAGCATTTCTACTAAGTTTAATCGGAGTAACATTCGCCTATATTTTAACTTCTATGATATATGCGTTTATTTTTGCTTTTATAAAAAATAAAAAACTATCATATTGGCAAAGGTATTTAAAAGTAAGTTTGACACTATTTATTATAATCCATATCGTGGAATTTATAGGCATTCTTATTTTAGGACTTTTTACACAATTTAAAATGCTTTAAAAATAATTAATTGAAAAAAATTATCTGCACATAACAACTTGGCATTTTATTTGGGCGCTCGTCGGTTTGGAAAGTTCGCTGCAATTAATTAGCTTTACTACCGGCGTATGGTTAAGCGGTTTTTATGCCCAAAGAAAACCTGAACGCCAAACGTTGGGTACAATTAACAAACTAATAACAAATACCATTCTGAAAAAGAAATTATAAATTCTAATTCATATGAAGACAATCCTTATTATTTTACCATTTTGTATTTTATTATCATATTGCACAAATGAAAAAAAGGAAGTTGTAAGTAATGAAATTATTGTTGAAGAATCCTCTATGGAAGAATCACTAGAAGAAGCAAAAAAAAATCAATTAGTTTTAATGAATAAAAAATCTTTCGATTTCACATGTATTGGAGAATGTGATGAAAGATCATTATACGAAGGAAACTATGGAAAATACAGAAATTTAGAGCCATTTAATATTAAAAAAACTATTTCTGACAGTTTAATCAGTATAGAGTTCACATTTATTGCTGAATGCTGTTTAGAATTCTTTGGTGATGTAAATCACTCTAAAAAAATACTTGAACTGAGTTATAGAGCTGAAGGGTCACCCTGTGATTGTCTTTGCGAATATGATTATAAATTTGAAATCTATCTGAATTCTGATTTTTCAATAATAAAATTAAATGGAAAATCAATCTAAACCATGACGCGTCAGGAACAAATACAATTTTGTAAAAAATGTTTAAAAAGAAAATTTGACTTTGAAAAAGGAGTTATTTGCTCTTTAACAAATGATTTAGCTAAATTTGAAGAGAGTTGTAATGATTACGAACTTGACCCAAAAATAACAGAAGAAGAAAAGAAGAAAAATTATAAACCATCACGGAATAACTTCAAAGAAATACTAGAAATAATTGTTTGGTGGGAAATAAGAAGATTAATATACAACGCTATATTACTTGTTTCAGGAATAATAAGTCTTGCGATTATGGAAGCCATTGTTGAAGTGGAACCTGGTGAAGATATATTTATGCCAATTACCCTTATCGCATTCGTAATAATTTGTAATTTATTTTATACACTTGGTTGGATAGTTGAAATATTTGCGGAAAAAGACGAGAAATTTGGTCCGACATTGTTTAAATATGGGACATTTTTTTCCATGTTTATTATTTTTATTCCGACAATTATTCATTTGATAAGATTAATTTAAAATAAAACTGTGCCCAACAACACCAACCAAAAAGCAGGTGCTTCCTCCGGCAGACTGAAAAGTGAATATCTTATATGCAATCTTTCAAATGAAGTTCACTGATAAAAACCCTTGCTTTTGGTAGTTTCAAAACATCGGTCAAAATTCACAAAAAAATCCCATATACTTGCATATATGTACTAAAAATGTTATTTTTGGTACAAATAAAGAAAACATGGGACAAAAGGCACCCTATTCAAAACTTAAAAAACTTCCTCCCAAACAGGAAGAAGTTGAAACCATTAAAGTATTAAGGCAGGTAATTAAGACTGCCAGGGCTTTAGCTGAGTTGAAAGGTATAGCAAAGACAATTCCTAATCAGGCAATGCTCATCAATGCAATTGTTTTGCAGGAAGCAAAAGACAGTTCGGAAATTGAAAACATTATTACAACTCAGGATGAATTATATAAAGCATTAACTGTAAGAAACACAAAAATTTCTCCTGAAACAAAGGAAGTTGTCAATTACAGAAGAGCAATATTTGCAGGATTTGACATTGTTCAGAAACAGGGCTTTTTAAGGGTTAATGATATTGTGACTATCCAGCAAATACTGGTTGAAAATACAGCCGGAATAAGAAGTACTCCGGGAACCGTCCTTAAAAACGATAAGACGGGCGAGATCGTTTACACACCGCCACAGGACAAACAGGAGATTATTGAACTTCTTTCAAATTTCATTCTTCATTTTAACCAGAAAGAGCAGGATTTGAACCCGCTGATTAACCTTGCTATACTACACTATCAGTTTGAAAGTATCCATCCATTCTATGATGGAAACGGAAGAACAGGCAGAATTCTGAATATTCTCTACCTAATATTAAATGGATTAATTGAAATACCCATTCTTTATTTAAGTTCATATATTATTCAGAACAAACCGGAATATTACAGACTACTTAATCAAACTAATAAAACAGGCAGTTGGGAGGAGTGGATAATATTTATGCTTAAAGCAGTTGAGTCAACATCTGTCCAAACAATTGAACGGATCAGCCTGATCAGGAATTTGCTGGAAAAGACACTTGTCAAAGTTCAAAAAGAATCACCAAAAATATATCAAAAAGAATTGGTTGAATTACTTTTTGAGCAACCATACTCAAAGATAGAATTTGTTGTCAATCGGCTAAAAGTTGAAAGAAAAGCAGCGTCCAGATATCTTAAAGAACTTGAGAACATCGAAGTTTTGAAATCATATAAAGTCGGACGGGAAACATTATATATTAATAGTGAATTAATTGAGATTCTGAAAAAATAATTCGCTGAACCTTACCTGCCGAATGCAGGATTCACTGATGGGATCGTTATTAATTAAGCGGGTTGTAGGCAAGAGGATGTAATATTGTGTTGGATTATATTTATATTATATGGCATATTAAATAATAAAACAATGAAAATAGTGCTTTCCATAATTATTATGGTTTTTTCAACATTTCTCTATTCTCAAAGTGTGACAATAAAAGGTAAAGTGATTAGTCCGGCCGACACTACTGCCCTTGGTTTTTCAACTGTGCATTTTGACAATGATATGGTTACAAATTGTGACTCCTCCGGCAAATTTTCACTTACACTTGATAAAAGCATTTTGAAAGATACGCTGAAAATTAGTTTTATTGGCTTTCGACAATTATTCATCGTGAATTTACCAAAGAATACTGACACAATTGACCTTGGCGAAATTCCCATGTTTTATGGAAATAAGGGGGTGCCAATGGCTGACTTTTTTTGCAGATGGATTGATTTCAGATGCAAACGAAGGGCAAAATTATTTTGGAAGAATGTTGAAAAAGAGAACAAGGAATATGTAATGAAAGTTAATTATGAAATAGATAATTACAGGTATATTTATAATGACAAAAAATACAGACTAAAATACAATGAAAATTATTTTAATCTGACACTGACAATTGATTTACTTGAACCAGAGAAATACTAAAGTATCACGTATAACAAGCGGTAATTAATTTACTAAGCATGAAGAATAAAAAAGAAATAGTGTTTTGTATTAGACTGGTTGAATCGTTGTTTTTTAAACGAAATATGGCAAGGAGGGGGTAAATTTGGTTTGGTTATATCATAGTTTTGTGTAATTAGCAGAAGCATTCAATATTATCAATTTTCTATATATGGAAATACTAGGGCTAATTTTTATAAGCTGCGGGGTTTTATTGATTTTCTATTCCATTCGAATAGCAATTATCAAAAGAAAATTCCAAAGACTCATTTCAAATAAATATCCAAAAATAAGATGTAATATTAATTATCCATCTTGGAATAATTGTAGGGAAACAGAGTTGGGATCTGTAAGTGTTTTAAATGTTTTGTTTAGTTTTGGTTCAAAAAAGAAATCAAGGAAATATATCAATGCTTTCGTGGATGTATTAGAAATAGAAAAAAATACTGATGAAGTTTGCAAAAGTTTACTGAATAGAATAATAAATATTAATTCAGCATTATTTAGAATATGGCTAATTATGGTGATTATTCCCGGATTAATGTTTTTTGTGGCAAGAATTACTTAAAAAACTATACACAATAACTTAAAGCAATGCTTGCAACAGTGCAATAATTGACAATTAATTATGGAAAATATAATGTTGACTCATCTATTAACAAACTAAAGGTTCACATAACATGAAAAAGATTTTCATTATTCTTTTAATGACTTATTTTGCAATAAATACTTATTCCCAGAATACACAAAATAATGTTAGCCCTGACTCGGTTATTGTTGATAGCCATGTGGAATTCTTTACATACAATGGACCTTATGGCGACAAGGAAAATATCAAAGAACCTGCTATTAAATTTATCCTTACAGTCAAAAACAAAAGAATAAAACCAATTCCCAATTTAGGAGCAACAAATCGTTCAGAGTATGTGAACCTGTATATTAATGACAGTCTGAGCAATCCCGTTTCTCTATATAACGGAAGCGAAGCCGCGGGAGATCATCTGATAAAAAAGAATAAAACAGACACTTATACCTGGTGGGTTTTTGAAAAAGATGCTTATGGCGAAGTATTTACAGTACAATGGCAGTACATGAATTTGTATTCAAAAAAAATCAGAGTTAACATGACAAATAGAACTATTGTGCCTGTTAAATGACAAAAATGTATGTGCTTGCGTTTCCTTTGCCGGGACGCGGGGCGGCGCCCTGTGTTTTTGCTGCGACCCCTTTGGGGTGGGGGTTTCGGGTTTCTGGTTTCTGGTTTCTGGTTTGGGGTTTTTGCACTTTTGAATGAACATTTTTTAAAATATTTGTTCAATTTGTTGTGCATTTCGTGCGCAAATCATTCGTGGTAAAAGATGATATAGAATATGGCTACCAAAATGTTATTCCACTTTGGGCTTTTGGGTTGAATTATTAATTGGCTTAAAAAAACAATTTTTAATATTCAAAATGAGAAAATAATTAATGGAAGTGCTTGGGATTATATTACTATTTATTCTGGTCATGGCAGGATGTGTCGGATACCTTTTTTTATGGTCAAAAGTGAGCAGGTTGTTCAAGAAAAAATCTCATCATTACATTGAGCCTCCTGTTCCCGAAAAAGATAAGGACTGGTATCCGATTGATTTTTCAGATTATAGTTGTTTTATCTTCATTAACAAAGTAAAAGGGAGAGAAATACTAGATCTTCTTTATTCAACTGGTTATCAAGCAGAGGATTTAGATTACATCTACAAAAACTTTGAAATAAATTATAAGGGGTCCTGGTATGCAATTAAAGTCTCCAATGCCTCATTTGAGGATTTTAAAACCCTTGTCATCTGGTTTGAAATTAATTTTGCAATTGACTATGAACCAAATGTTTATGGTTTTTGCAGACATAAAACCAAATTTTTACAGGATTATTTATTTACAACGGATAAAGGCACCGCTTATGAAGACTTGTATGGTTCGTTCAGAAACGGGCAAAACTTTGGAATATATTTGCCCAATGCAGGACTGAACCCATCGGGAAATATTTCACTTTCACGAAATAATGAAATGAATTTTAATATTACTGCGTCCAAATTGCCAATGGAATGTATTGATATGGAAATGATTTCATTAGAAAAACTGTTTGAAATATTGAATGAGCAGAGTTTTCCGCCTAAGGGTTTTGAGTAATTAAACAAATATTTTCTGAAAATGAAAAAAACATTGTTCTTTAAATAATATTTAGAATTTTATTTTTTCCGGGTATTTGTTATTTTTCATAATACTCCATACCTTATTAATGTATTCAAGCATGAAATGATTTTGAAAAAAATGAATCCAAAACGCTCCTCTTTTTGTCATTTTATAGATGCCCTCTTGCTTTTTAATAAGCTTCAGACAATAAAATATTTTCACAATAAATTTCATTTTTCGGTCAGCAATACTATTAAAATCATGCTCAGAAAACCTTGTTTCATAAAGTTTCCAATAAAACCAATATATCTTTGAAAGCTTATCGGTAATTGACATATTAACAGAAACCGGTAATTTCTTTTCGTTTAATAACCTATTATTGTATTCCGAAATTGAAAAAGTATTGAAATAAAACATTTTACCAATTCTTGAAGCAGCGCCCGCACCAAGCCCAATATAATAGTCCCTGGTAACAGATGAATACTTTTTTTCAGTATTCGACTTTTTAAAACTCCAGACAGATACGGTTTTGTAATTATGGGTTTTAAAATAATCATAGATCAAATAATAAAAACTTTTTCTGTCTATAAAATCAGGCATCTTTAATTTTTTAATCTTTAAATATGTCCCAATAGTGGAATATGGAAATGTAAATAAAGGATAAGTTGTTATTTGATCCGCATTTGTTTGTTTAGCTCTTTTAATATCATCAAGAATTTCTTCGTCCGTTTGACCAGGAAAGGCAAACATAATATCAATATTTACATTATCAAACTCGTGTTTTTTAGTGTTTTCAATAGCATTCTCAATATCCTTTCCTGAATAATTTCTCCCTAGGATTCTTAAATATTTTTCATTAAAACTTTGAATTCCAATACTAATCATATTTATTCCAGCCAATTTCAATTTTAACAGGGTTTCATTTGTAGCATCCTCGACCGTTGTTTCAATTGCGATATCTCCTTCTACATAAAATTTGTCTTTAATTTTCTCAATAATAACTATTAGTTCATCAATAGCATTTGTTGGTGTTCCTCCTCCAATATATATGGAAGATATTTCAATTTTTCCAAGTTTTTTTGAATATAAATCAATTTCTTCTGATAGGGCATTAAAGTACCCTGCAATTAATTTTTCATCATATTGCACCCTGTTGTATGGACAATATGGACACATGCTTTTACAAAAAGGCACATGAATATACATGCTTGACTTTTTGATATTAGGAATACAAAAAGTATCAATCTGAACTTTTTTAAAAGCAAATTCCTGCTCCTTTCCAACAATTAACCTCCTAATTAGTTTTTTGAGCAAATTCATTTCAATTCTTTATTAGGTAATTCAAGGCATTAATGATAGATTCTGGATTTAACCTTATAACGTTAATAATTTCAGGGTATGCAAGGTATCCGCAATTTTCACATGCATAAATATTTCCAAATGAACGACAACATTGATAAAGCTCGTTGGAAGCATAAACATAACAGAGTTTCGTGGGTCTTTTCCAACTGTTTTTATATACGCTCTTCAAACCAGAATACGAATTTAAAATGCTATACCTCTTTTTCTTTAGTGTAATTATTTTTTCTATTATTTTCTTTTTCTCGTCAAATTCTAAGTACAAGTTATCTTTTCCGTAATATGGAGTATGGAAATAAAAAAACACCCCTTTGATTTGTTTGATTTTTAAAATTCCCTTACAAAACTCTTCTATATCATCTTTGTTTTGTTCGTTTATTGTATAATTTATAATAATTTTTTCATGATTGGACTCCGTAATATTTTTCATTACAGAATCATAAATATTTCTACCACCACCCCTAAGTTTATTATTGTTTTCCTTTAGTCCGTCAATACTAACAAACACCAAATCAGCTGAAATTGTAATCGGAAATGTTCCATTTGTGTATATGCTCACTAATTTAAAACCAATTTTTTTTGCTAAAAGAACAATGTCATTTAATGTTTTGTCATTTTCTTTCCATAGAAAAGGCTCTCCTCCTTCAATAAAAACACTACGTATACCCATTTTATATAATACTCCTAATCCTTTTTCAACTTCAAGAAATGTAAGATCTTTTACTCCCTCTCTGTTTTTCACACGGCAATGACAACAATTCAGATTACATTTTTCATTAATGACTAAACCTCCAAAAAAAGGAATTTCTTTTCGAAATATTTTTGTTTTTATCACATAGCCTAACCCAAACAGAATATATCTACTATTTATCATTTTCAAAAATAAATGATAAAGATAAAAAAGATTAGTAAAATAGTTTACGATAATCAATTTTAGCTCCATTCAGAATTTTATAATTAATTCCTAAAACTCTGCTTTAATTGCTTTCGCCCCTACAGGGCTTGTGTTGCCTTTGCTCAGGCACAGGGCGGCGCCCTGTGTTTTTGCTGCGACCCCTTTGGGGTCCCCCTATCTCATTTAGACCATTGTCATCCCGAACCGCCCAAAGCGGTGAGGGATCTCTTTGTAAATTAACAAAATTTATTATTGAAAAACCTTTACCCGACCGCAATGCCCCGCACCACTCAACCTATAAATCTTTCATAAACATCCATATCCTTTAACACCTGATTAAACAAGCCCGAATTAAAAAAAATTGTACTTTTGATAAAGCTTACTAAAACGAAAACGCTTCTATTAAAACCACCACCATGGACGAATTTGCAGTATTTAAAAGATTCAACGACGTGGGGCAGGCCAACGAGCTTGCTGAACTACTGGCAAGCAACGGTATTGAATACCGGCTGGTTGACGACTCTCCCCCTGTTGACATCACCTTTACGGGCGATCCTCTGCACAAGGAGGCGCAGCTTATGATCAAACAATCGGACTTTGAAAAAGCAAACTTGATTCTTGACAAACAGGCCGAGGAAACAATGGCCGATATTGACAGCGATTATTACCTTTTCGGTTTTGCCAACGAGGAGTTGTATGAGATACTTGAAAAAACCGATGAATGGAATGCTTTTGATTACAAGCTGGCCCAAAAAATATTACGCGACCGTGGGGAGGATATTAATGATGCTTTGCTCAAATCGCTCAGACAAAAAAGGATAGCTGCCTTGGCACAGCCCGAAAAAGGGCAGGGTTTATGGATATTATCAGGGTATTTTTTTTCATTGTTTGGCGGTTTTCTTGGTATTGTGATTGGCTGGTTTTTGTGGAAAATGAAAAAGACGCTTCCCAACGGGGAAAAGGTTTTATCGCATACTGCAACCAACCGTTTTCACGGGAAAGTTATTTTCGTAATAGGCCTAATTGTTTTCATAACAGTGATGGTGCTAAGGTTTGTGTACTCATATACTTACTATTAAACTACCACCGGCTGAGACGGTGGCTTAAATGAACAACCCTTTAAAAAAGGGAAATATTCTTGCCTGCAGCAAGCAGGGATGTTCCCCGATTAAAATACGGGGCAGGTTTTGTTCTTAAATCAAGTTCAATTATATAGCTAAGCCATTATTACATAACCACCTTCGAAGGTGGATTTTTGATCTTTATAAAAACTGTTTGTAAATGGTATTTTTGGGTTGATTTTTGAGGCAAACGAAAAAAAACGTTCTTTTTTTGAACGGATTAAAAATTTTTTTACTTTTATACCTAAGTTTACATGCAACAATTAACCTGAAAATTTTCAAGAACATGAAACCCAACAAGATCAAGATCATTACCAAATATGAGAACCTCAGTCCGGAGCTACAGGAAAAGATAAAAATCCTGTATCCGCCCGATTACATTGATTTTTTAGTACGGTTTACCGACAAGGACGGAAAAATTGTAAGTGCGCTGCCACTTGAAACCGATGATAAATTCTACATGGTTAAGATGCCCATAATAAAGGAGAAGAAAACCAAGAAGAAAGATCATGATGATGAGGACGGCGAGTTTGACGAAGGCAACGAAGACAACATCGACAACTACGACGACTCCGAACTCCCCGCCGACGATCCGATCGGGTTTGATGATGAGAATTAACCTTTTAACTTTAAAATATTATTTTGACGCGTCCTTTTTGGGACGCGTTTTTTTTGCTTAATGGATAAAAACAAACCCCGGATGTAAGCCTTCCAAGAAAACACCCGGGGTTGAAGTTGCTGCATGGCAGAAACTATGTCTTGATTATTTTAAATACCTTGCTTTTATTTCCTGCTGTTACTTTTAAGATATAAAATCCTGAGGGATTATTCTGTAAAAAGTACTTTTCAAAATGCCTTGATGCCTTTCCATCCGTGCTCTTCGCAATAACATGACCGGCAAGATCGAAAATTATTACATGCTGTACTGCAGGATAAGTAAGCTCCGTTTCAAGGAAAAACTCTCCGTTGCCCGGATTGGGGTACACCACGGCACTGATAAAATCCACAAATCCCGCATGAAAATCATCCGTACTGTCCAACTGCTGAACCAGATATTTGTTAAACCCTGAAATTAAAATGTTTTTTTCGTAGACCTCGGCACATCCCTCACTCCCGATGGTCATGGTGATGAGGAATTCACCTTCCATATAATACACATGTGTTGGATCTTCAAGGGATGATGTGCATCCGTCGCCGAAATTCCAGAGAAAAAACCCGGGCAAAGGATGTGTGACCGAAACAAACTGAAGCGTATCGCCTGCCTTAGCCGAACTGGACACAAGAAACTGAGGGCTAATAACAAATGGTGTATGGTTTATGAAGAAGGTATCCGCAGATGTGCAGCCAAAACCGTTTGTAACATTCACAGCATATTCGCCCGGGTTAAATATTGTTATTTCGTTTTCATCTGAAAAAAATCCCGAAGAATCATACCACTGCACTGCCAAATCATCGGGCACTTCGAGAAGCAATCCGGCATCTGAACATATCGCCGAATCGCCAAAATCAGCTACCGGTACCGGAAAGATCTCAACCAATACGGCGTCGGTCTGAGTGCATCCGGTGGTATCGGTGCGGGTGAGGACGTAGGCTCCGCTTGTCTCTGCTTCGATAATCGGACTGTCTGCTCCGTTATTCCAGGAGTAAGTGCTTCCGGGCACGATATCGGCCGGACCAATCATCACATTATTTCCATAACATGTTTCCACATCCGCGCCGGCATTTAAATCGGGAGAAAAAACAACGGTGATGTAAGCAGAATCGGAGCGCATGCAACCATTCATTGTTTCGACAGTTAAAGAATACAGTCCTGTTTCATAAACGGTAATTTGCGGGGTTGTCTCTCCGGTATTCCATACAAATAAGCACCCCGGATTTTCAGTGCTTAATATAACACTGTTGCAAACTGCGCTGTCGGCTAGACCTGGATCTTCGGGCAGTTCATAAAAAATAGCATGCTGTGCTTCTGAAACAGTTGTACACCCCCCCTCGCCTGTCACCGTTACAAAGTAATCGCCAATTTCGGTTACTGAAATTACCGGGGTTGATGCTCCCGTGTTCCATAAAAGAGTGTACTCCGGAAAATCCGCTGAAAATAAAATTGTATCCCCAAAACAAGCTTCTTCAGTTATTTCATTCATTTGTGCGGGAGAATGGTATATGGTTACAAATAAACTGTCAAAATCAACACAGCCATTGATATCTGTGACGGTAACTGAGTAATTTCCACCTTCCTCAATCACATTTACCTGATCGGTAGCGCCATTGTTCCAGAGATAATCGGCAAAAAAACCTGCATCAATCAAGGCAGAATCGCAGGAAGTCAAATCTGCTCCCAGATCAATGAGTTCTTCAGAATTCAGTTCAAGTGTAAAATCGAGCAAGCTTTTGCATGCGTTTGTCGTTTCAGCCACCAGCACCCAGTAATTACCATTTTCATTGAGGGTAACCGATTGTGACGATTCACCCGTTGACCAAAGGAAAACCGCGCCGGGGTTGCCCGCATCTGCAACGATGCTGCTGGTGCAGGTAACCAGGTTTTCGTTTATAGGAATCACAGGATTGGCAACTACAATTGCTGTTGAAAAAGTTTCAAAGACACAACCATTTTGTGCAGTTACTGTAAGTTCCACTTCATAAACTCCGGGGTCAGAATAACAATGAGTTATTCCGGGCAGATACGGTTGTGAAACCTGATTGCCGTCACCAAAATCCCATAAAAACAAATTTTCTGATTCGGCCGTTCCGCAACTGAATGTGGCAGTATCGCCGTGACAGACATTTTCGCCGGTGAGTATCACTTCGGGCAATTCGTAAACTTCATAATTTATTGCAGAGGATGCTGAGCATCCGTTTATTCCGTCAACGGAATGAGTTACCAGAAAAAATCCGGGCTCACCGAATAAATGTTCAGGCTCTCCTTCGACAGAAGTATTGCCATCACCGAAATCCCATACAGATGAGACAATCTCAACCTCTGAGGATAATGGCGTAAAAACTGAATTTTCGCCAAGGCATGCATTTCCGGCTGTAAATTCTGCAACAGGTAAATCTTTGATTAAAATTGCTGTAAACGCAGTATCGCTGCAATAACCCGGAGCAGAGCAAATCACCGAAACTGAAAAATTTCCTGTAAACTCATAAGGGTGACCAATTATATTATCGTCAAAGGCAAAATATTCATCCGAACCATCGCCAAAATCCCAGGAAAAGTTAAAATATCCCGTTTCAATTGATAATTCAATCAAAGACGTGTCGCCCAGACAGACATTTTCTGAAGTGATTGTCAGGTGAATTTTCTCATTGATGGTTTTGAGCTCCGAGTAGGAATCGGTGCATCCCTGATTGGTGGTTACAGAAAACAAAATCTCATACTCACCCGAACCGGTGTACACATGGTTTATAGTTTCGGGAGATCCTGAAAATGAGGCTGTTTGGCCATCGCCGAAATCAATCTCAGTCTGATAAAATGAAATATCTCCTGACTCCGTTTCCAAAAACGAGGTGTTTGTCATTAAAACGTTTTCTCCTGTGCAGTTTCCATTAATTTCAAGTGCAGCAACGGGGTTTTGAAAAATGCGCAGAACCTTCGTATAACTACCCTGACAACCGTTGCTGTCGACAATAAGCGTGACGGGGAAGTTGCCCGAAACAGAAAAGTTTTGAGAAAAGGAACCGTGAGTATTGAGTATTTCATCGTTCATTGTCCATTCATAGGTATCCATTCCGGGAGGTCCGGAAAAATTCACCGGTTCATTCTGGCAAAATCCATACTGGGAAAAAGAGAAAGTGGCATCTGGACGTTTTCTAATATCCAGAATTACTGAGTCGGTATTTTCGCACCCTTTGGTATCGGTAATTGTTAGATAAACAACAGCCTCATGGCTCTCGGCAATCTCTTCCCAGCTAAAATCAAGTTCCCACTGATCATTTTCCGTAATAGGCAAGTCGGGCGAATACCAATGATAAAATCTTTTTCCGACGGGAGTTTCAGAGGCAAACAGCTGAACGGGATCTCCTTCACAAATCACATTATCTCCAAAAATATTGCAAGCCGGGGGAATCCTGCATTTTTCATCACTTATGGTATATAATCCGGGCATCAGGCTTGTATTTTCGGAATAAACGAATCCAGGGGACCAGGTGCTGGTTATTTTCTGAAAGCTCGTCCCCTCATCATCAGAGTACCAGAGACGAAAATCCTCTTCGGTGGTATGCAATTCTTCAAATTCATCGGAATGATAATTCAGTTTTAGGGAGTTGAGATCTGCAAAAGAAAATGACCCGCCTGAAACAGTAAAACTTCTGTAAATCCCGCTATCTGCTGCAGCGCCCTGACGTTCATGACTGCGAAGAAGATCAAGCCCGACAATGGTCTGGTCCGAATTGACAGTAAAACCCATTCCCGCCACATTGGTCGTTCCCGGGAATATGACATAATCGCTTGCCCGCAGACTGCAATCCAGTCCGGATACCCTTGAATTATCAGTTTCATTTGCCAGTGCACCCAAACTGGTTACTCCCATAATTGTATATCTTTCAAAAGTTATTTGGTTTGAGCCCGGAAAAAGACTGCCCATAAAAAACCCGAGGGAGTCATTAGCATAAACCGGAATCTGAGCATAAACTCCCGAGAGGTTTGACACTGTTGCCCTGGTAAATTTTACGGGAGCGTTTCCTGAAATTATTTGCGGCAGATTTCCGAGGAAGACGATATTTCCGCGGTGGTTTTGAAAAGATTGCCAAAAAAGCGGTTGGGTTGATTGGTTATCAAGATTACCGTAAAGATAAATTGTTCCCGCATTATATATATTGCCTCCCGGCATGTTGGAAACAGCTCCTTTGCAGGTAAGGGATGTGTTTACATATACCGTAAGCAATCCGCTATTTGCCAAACCACTTTGTCCTTTGGTTTTGGCAAAGAAAATCAGCAACAATATGACAGCAATCCATTTCATCTCACCCTCATTATAAATGCAAGCACGTAATATGGCGGACGGTTTTCGTGAGCCACGCTGCCCAGTCCGTCGGTTGAGCCATTTCCCGACATGCCTTCAATGGTGTGGGTGTGGGAACCACCATCGTAAACAATTGTCACAGATTCATTTCCTGTCAAACCTTGCTGCGTGATAACTGTTTTATTTGCCCCACTTTCATCGCCATCGGTTTTACTGTAATCATAACTATAGGTATGAGAATGCTCCCCGGCCCCAAGAACAGCATAAGTTCCTTTTTCGTGCCGATGTTGAGGGACATTTTCCTTTTGTAGGGTGACCGATTGTGCTCCGCCTGTATTTCCTGGATTTACTCCGGTTGTGCTGAGATTTCCGGGATTTGAGTAATCAGTAACTGATGCGGCATAGCTGACGATAAATTTCCCGCTCAGGTCGGGGGTTTTGTACCCGTTGACTGTTTGTCCGTTGCAGATTGCCCATCCTTCGGGTGCGGTGGTTCCCGACCACATGATAATTCCGCCCATAGGAATGGTACCATATCCTTCGAATCGTCCGGTATTTTCAACCCTTATATTCCCGGTAGATTTGATATTTCCGTTAACCTGAAGACTTTCGGGTGAAGCATCCGGATCGGTATTGATGCCCACTTTTCCCGAATAGGTAATGTTTGCGGATGATGCGGATGATTTCCATGGATTCATCACGTGCCATTTTGATTGAGAAAATGTTTTAAAGGAATGTGAACTTTCGTCGTAAATGAGCAAGCCCTCGGCAATTGAAGTGCTGCCGCTTTCAACGGCGGCGGTACCCGTAACTGTAGGCATGAGAAATCCTTTGTTCTCGCTTTCAACCTGTAGCATGGCAGAATTGTGGATTGAAACAGTTCCAACCCCGACCTGTGCAGTTGCCGATATATAAAAAATGGCAAAAATAATCTGTAAAATAACTTTCATCATAAATATATTATGTTACTTTAAAATGCAATTATAAAAATATTTTTTTAAACATTGAAATATTTTTTGTTAAATTTTAATTATTTATTTTATGATTTCCAATTTAGTTGATAGATGTACCCTTTGCACAAAGAATTAATAAATTAATGATGTTATAAATAAGGATTATTTTGCTTATTATTTTATATATTCGACAGCAAAACTGATAAACAACAAAGCCTGCCAATAGTGATTTATAAGCAAAAAATAATTTATTTTGTTAAATTTTTATTGAAATATTCTAAAATTTTAATTATTTAACTTTTAATTTTTATGGTATAATATAGAGATGAAATATTAAATAGTCCATTGATTAGTATTGTACATGACAAAAAATTATCCAATTACAAATATAAAACTGGATTCCAGATAGTTACAAAAGATTTCTCCCTTCGGTCGAAATGACAAGATTAGTGTGTAGGTTGCAGAGGGAGGTGGTTAGGCGGCAAGCCGCCTAACCACCTCCCTCTGCGAGTCCCCAAATTACCTTGTCATTTCGACCATCGGGAGAAATCTTTTGTTTTACTACCTTTAGTTATTGGTTCATAAAGTTTTGTCGTGTTCACAAATTGATTAGTTATTTTATTACACATTTCGAGTATAAATGCCGAATAAAAATTCGGACACATACTGTCATTGTAAAATTACAAAACAGTTTGTTTTTAAAACCCTCGTTTATTGGGGTACTGTTTTATAATTACAATTGGTACAATATAAACTTTGATGAAATAAAAAAACAAATAAAAAAATATTGGACTTGTTCTTCTCTGTAAAATAAGAACTCTCTTAATAAATATAGATTCAAGAATATTATTGAATAAAAACACTGTCCAAAACATAAAAAATCACAGCCCCAGCTGCAAACCAACAACCACCAACACCCCTACCTCTTCATATTCCTGTTGGCAATTTTATCTCCCCTGGTTATAGGGCTTTTATGTTTTTTCTTTTTGCGGCGGTACGAGCCTCCCTGGTTGGTTTTTTGATTTTTCAGGCTCTTATTGTGAAAAGCATCCCCTTTGGATTGGTCCTTTTTCTTTTGTGCAAGTATCTTGGTTGGGATTTCGGGGCGCTCTTCGGCAATCAACTCATTGGAAATTTCTACTTCATCGGGGATATTTACAAGCGGAATGGAATAATCCATCATTTTTTCAATGGCTTCTTTGTCTTTTCGCTCCTTCTCTGTGAAAAACAGTATTGATTTGCCCTTTTCTTCTGCCCTGCCCGTGCGGCCTATCCTGTGAATATAGTTTTCGGCATAGGCCGGTGTGTCGAAATTGATAACATGCGATATTTTGTTAAAGTCCAATCCCCTTGCCAAAACATCGGTGGCTATAAGTATGCGGTGCTTTTCTGCTTCAAATTGCTTAATGGACTTTATACGGTAATTCTGGCTTTTATTTCCGTGTATCACGCTTACCACTCCCGGAAACCGTTCCTGCATAATTTCAAATAACCGGTCGGCCATATTCTTTCCCGATACAAATACCAGAACTTTGCTAAACTCATTCTTATCGGCAACCAGCTCCGACAACAGGTTAACCTTGGTGTGGAAATTGGGAACGAGGAAACTTTGTTGCTCAATATTGGCCAGGGGCGTGCCGCTTATTGCCATGGAAATTCTGGTCGGCACAATAAAATAATCGTCAATAATAACATCCACTTCATCGGTCATGGTTGCCGAAAACATAATATTCTGCCTGTTTTTTGGCAGAAGCTCCAGAATGTTTTTTAATTGTGTCCGAAATCCTTCATCCAGCATGATATCTACCTCGTCAATTACCAGCTTTTTCACGGTTTTAAGCTGCAAAATACCGCTTACAGCTATATCAAACAAACGGCCCGGAGTTGCAACCAGAATATCAGTGCCTTCAGAAACCGCCAGCTTTTGAACATTGATGTTTTTACCGCCAAAAACACCCAGCACTCTTACATTCATATATTTTGTAACACTCTCGGTCATTTCAACCACCTGCAAAACAAGTTCGCGGGTAGGAACAAGAATAACAACGCGTGGAGGTATTTGATTTGAAAATTTCAAATCCTTCAGAATGGGAAGAATATACGCCAGTGTTTTTCCAGTACCCGTTTGCGCAATGCCAACCATATCCTTGCCCGAACGAATTACATTAAATGCTTTCTCCTGCATGGGAGTGGGACTGTCAAAGCCCAAATCAGCAATTGCATTTTTTATGGGTTTGGGCAGGTCAAACTGGTCAAAGGAATTCATTTGGAACAGGTTTATTGGTTTGAAAATTTATTCGTTTTTTTGTCAGAACATTTTGTTTCCGTTTATCTGAAACATCATCTGCATAACAAATTGCCCACAAAGATAATAAAACTCATGATTTTAATTCTATTACAAATTCTTATTATAAAACTTCCCCCTTGCCCACTTTCCCCGATTTTTGTAAATTGCATGAAAAATAAAAACATGAAAATACTTCTGCTCTTTATCCTGTCTGTTTTTATGGTCTGTTATTCCATCTCACAAAACAACTTCCCGAAAATGGAATTGAATAACATTACAAAAAACGCGCTGAATTATATGGATAGAACCTTTTCAAAAGAAATTTCAGATGACAATAATAATGCGGTCAATGGCCCCGGGGATTTCATCTCCCGTTTCAACAAAAGATCAGCCGGACTAAACCATCATCCAAACGCAAATAAAAGCGGTGACACGCTATTTATTGGTCTGGTTCCCGGTGATTCTCTCTATATCACAGGTGAATATTCATACGATGGAACCGTCGTGGTGTGGGGCGATGGAAAATTGGTGTTCGAAAATGCCAATGCCACCATTTTTGGCGATTTGCTGGTTTTTGGAAATACGGCCCATGTGTGGATAAGCAATTCGGTAATGCATTTTCCCCAAAGTTTTGTTTATGAAAGGGGAATTATTGCGGGAATGAACGGCATCATCGAAGTTTACAATTCCACTTTCGATTATTACGGATTGTCGCACGATTTAACACTCACCGACAGTGCCCTGATAACCTGGAACAATGTTACCAATATTGGATTTACTACCTGCGGATTGAGTCTGAACTCGCAAATCATCATAGATTCCACCAACCAGGCAGGCGAATATATCATGAAAGACAATGCCACAGCCTCCTTTTCAAACGCCCACACTTTATTGGTATGGCACCACATTCCCGAAACAGGAATTTTAAACTTTACTTTTCCTGATGGCACAAGTATCGCCAGTCTCGATTTCGATGGTTCCCTGCCCGGATTGACCAACATCAACTATTCATATCAGATCAGCAATGTGGAAGATGTGATGTGGGGATTGATGCCCGAGCCGGGAAGCTCGGTGGAAATAACCGATTCGGAATTGCGCACCGTGGGTGTTTGGTTCAAAAACCTGCCCGATTATCAGGTTTCGGGGTTGGTGAACAACTCACATTATACCGATTTCACCGCGCCCATCAGCAGCCACAACATTCATTTAATAAATACCGATGTGCAAACATGGAGTCTGTATATGTTTGACGATGCTTTTGGTGAAGTTGACAATTGCATTCTGGGCGAAGTGGGCACCATGGTCAACAGCACCTGCACCATGAACAACTCACTGGTTGACGGTTCGGGCGGATATCTGTTTGCCAATGACAACACTATTCTGACTTCGGCTTTTTCCTATCTCAACTGTAATTTTCAATCAGGCGGAAACGCATTCGGAATCATGGCTTACGGAGGGCAGAACATGGGCCGGTGCATTGCTTTCGACAAATCGGTGATGATGATCATACAGGCAAATCTCATTTACAACCCCGAGATTTATGGAGACGCCATGGTTTATTATCTGAAACTCGAGGGAAACTCAACGGAATATGCAAACTCGATTGTTCCCGTCAGCGGAGCCGCTTACATCGAGCATGCCTCAGATTATTATTCCAATGATGTGGGATGGTATTTTCTGGAATATTGTGTGGGAAGCTCTGAAATTTGGTTTCCAGCCAGCGACACGGTTTATGGAAACGAGGTTTTTTCGGGGCATCTGTGCGACTGGAATACCGAAGGACTTGCAGCAGGCAATTACACCCTGAAACTTACCATGTGCGACAATACACCCGAACAAAATAAAGTTGAAGCAGTAAGGCAGTACAATTTAATTCCCCTAGGAACGGGAATCAGTCAGGTTGATGAAAAAAGCTTTAACATTTTTCCAAATCCTGTCAAAAAAGGTAGCGAACTTTCCCTGACCATTGAAAATGCACAATTTGTAAGAATTTTCTGTGAGGATGGAAAACTTGTTTCGGAACAGAGAATAATAAGCGGACTGAATACAATTAAAGCTGACTTTCAACAAGGAATATACATGGTAGAATTCCTTGACAGAGATCACCATGGAGTATATTCCTGCAGGGTGGTTGTGGAGTGAGGATAATGAAATCAACTGACTGTATATTCGACTGCAATTAAAAAGAGGTCATTAAAAACTCCCGAAGTTGCAAATGATAAATGCCCTTTTCGTTATCAAACTTAATGGGATCCATGGTTACAACGTACTTTGGAAAGTTATCTTTAATACTTAACAAATTACCGAACTCCCTTTGAATTGTCTTTTCGTTTTCGAGCAAATATGCGGCTTGTATATAAATCCGCTGCTGGTTTTTATCACAAACAAAATCAATTTCTTTGTCACCCTGTTCCCCGGTGTAAACAGCAAATCCCTGCTGCCTCATGTGGAGGAGAATGACATTTTCTATCAGTTTGCCAATATCTTCTCTTTTAAAGCCCAAAATGGAATTGCGTAACCCCAGATCCTCAAAGTAAAATTTATCTCCTATTTCAAGGATTCTTTTTCCTTTTAAATCTGCACGACGGGTCCGGATCAGGAAAAATGCATTTTCAAGGTATTTAAGGTATTCCAATACTCTGATTGATGGAATATTAATACGTTGGGATTTCAAAAAGTCGCTGATTTTTTTTGCTGAAACAATGGAACCGGTGTTGTCTGCAAGAAACAAAACCAGTTTATCGAGAAAATGAGTATTTCGAATGCCTTCTCTCGAAACCACATCCTTGTATAAAATGGTAGAGTAGATATTTTTGAGATAATCAAAGACAATATTGTCATTCAATTCAAGATTAATCAAATAGGGTAGTCCCCCATATCGCATATAAAGACCTACGGTCTGGTCATTGTCAGGATAGTTATGGAATTTCTGGAACTCAGCGTAACAAAGTCCATGAACAGAAATTTCAATGGTTCGTCCGCTCATCAGTCCGACAATATCCTGAGATAATAATTCGGCATTACTGCCGGTACACCAAAGGTCCCATTTTCTTTCAGCCAGCAAACTCCTGAGCGCTTTTTCAAAAGACAAAATTTCCTGAACTTCATCGATAAACAAAAAATTATCCTTGCTTTTTAATAAGGGTTTTACATATTCAAGCAAGTCACTATCGTTGATGATTTGTGAAAATTCCGGCAGTTCTTTTCCGACAAAAACAATATTGGCTTTTTTGTTCTTTTTATGGATAAAATCCATCATCTGGAACAGCAAATAAGTTTTGCCTACCCTTCGCTGACCGGTAAAAACTTTAACGATGTCTTTTCCTATGAACGGCTCTGCTTTTTTAATATAATCAGGCCTTTCAATGAAGGTTTCTGGCAGATAATTTTTAAAACTCATAATTTTTATACGTAAAACTTATGCGCAAATATACAAAAGTTTTACATATATGTAAAACATTTCACAAAAAGTATATTTATTTTACGTGTATATAAATGTTTTATTCGCATAAAAACAACGTCATTTTTTAATTATATAATATTTCTATTATTTTTACCCAAAAAAGTCGGTGAATTCACTTTACAGATATTTAATAATAACGGTCCTGTTGTTTGGTACAGTTGCCGTGCATAGTCAGGACACAGCCCGAATCAGGATCAGGCCAATGGTTGAGGCGGGGTATGTATTCGGCGGAATGGTTTACAACTACAATTATGTGTACAATCCCGGCGGTTATTTCAATGTGGCGGCCATGTGGTTCCTTACCGAAAAAGAAGCCATCAGTCTGAGCGGCGGCTATGCCGGACTGCAGAAGAACGACCGGTTTTTTCCTATTAAACTTTCACTCACAGGGTTCACAAAAAAGCAAAAAGACGGCATGTATTACAGTTTTGCCACGGGCTATAGTTTTGCTGATGATCTGGACCTCAACAAAATTGAAGGATACAACCTCAGGGGCGGATTTCTTTTTGAATCGGGAATTGGTCGCAGAATTTTCATTGGTGACTACAGCATCATGATGGGAATATCCTATTGGCATCAGCTTACACAGATTATTTATGACATTCCGGGCAATACCGTAAATGAAAATGTCAATTACGACAATTTCAAGTTTGAACTGAAATTAATTTTCTGACACAATGAAAGCCGGTCTATTAGTTTTTCTTCTTTTTGCATCAATGGCGGCCTTTTCCCAAAATCCGGTCATCAATGAAGTTTGCTATGTGAACCGATTGTCATTGACAAGCATCGAAGGAAAAAGTCCCGACTGGATAGAAATTTACAATCCCGGTCCGGGCACCATCAACATGAATGGCTTTTACCTTTCGGATAAAAGCGACAATCCATTAAAATGGCGTTTTCCTGAATATTTAATTGAACCGGGCAGTTTCCTGATTGTTTTCGCTTCGGATGACGACAAAGTCGAAAACGGTGAAATGCACACCAATTTTTCATTAAGTCTGATGGAAGACAACCTCTATTTGTTTTCCTCATCAACCTGGTCGTTTGTAGATTCAGTGGTTGCCGAATGTGCTCCGGCAGATCATTCACTCGGTTGCATTGCAGATGGTTCCTTTCCGCGGGGAGTTTTTACCGCTCCAACCCCGGGCAGATCAAATACCGGAGCCGATACCACAATCATTGATTTTCATCCCGATTCACTTTCTTTATCCCACATCGGTGGATTTTATGAAGATCCTTTTTATTTGCAGCTTTTCAATTCAAATTCCGAAAACAGCATTTATTACACCCTTGATTGCAACGAGCCCGACGACAGGGCAAATTTGTATGACAGTCCGGTTTACATTTACGATCGTTCTCCTGAGCCATTCAGTTATTCCGGGATTGAGACCGGATTAAACTGGAAGGAGCCAACCAGCAATATGTTTAAAGCCTCCGTTATCAGAGCTGTTGTGATGTCGGGCGGATGTCCCGCTTCACCATCAATTACCTGTACATTTTTTGTAAACAAAGAAATGAAGTCCAGATATCCGGTTTATGTTTTTTCGCTTTCCATGAACCCAAAAGATCTTTTTGGAAATGATGAAGGGATGTATGTTTATGGTAATAATGAAAATTGTTTTAAAAAAAGTAAGAAATACGAGAAAGACGCACATGTTGAGGTTTTTTCTCCAACAGGTGAAATAATAATATCCCAGAACGTTACCTCAAAAATTCAGGGACGTGGTTCACGCAGCAGGCCACAAAAGTCAGTCAGAATATATGCAAAAGAAAAATACGGAACAGATTATTTCAATCATGCTTTTTTCCCGGATAAAAGTATTGACCGTTATAAACGACTGGCATTAAGAGGAGTTTTTGGTGATCACGGGCGCACACTTTTTACTGATGACATTTGCCATACACTTTCATCAGGGTTAAACATTGATTACATGGCAACCACTCCGGTCGTGGTTTTTCTTGAAGGAGAATACTGGGGAATTCATAATCTAAGGGAAATAAACGACCGCTATTACATCGAAGCAAATCATGGAATAACTGATGAAATCATTGATATTATTTCCCATGAAGGGATCGATTACCTGTTTGCTGATGACGGCAATCTGGATTCCTACAACGAATTGATCAGCATACTTGAAACCCTTGATATGTCTGACAGTGCTTCCTATTCGCAGATAAACGAAATAATAGATATTGACAATTCCATTGACTTTTTTATTACACAAATATATTTTTCAAACACCGATTTTCCTGCAGCAAACAGTAAGCTGTGGAAACCCAGAAATGACAACAGCAAATGGAGGTGGTTTCTTTTTGATTTTGATGCCGTCATGGTGCGGCCAAATTTCAATCAGATTTTCGAATACATTAATGATGACCGCTCTGTTGATATTTCTCCGGAATGGTCATTGTTTGTTTTTAAAAAATTACTGAAAAATTCAGCGTATAAGAATAAATTTTATCTTAGATTTCTGCAATTACTGGGCAGTACATTTTCGACACAGAATGTGCTAAATAAAATCGACGAGTTCGAAAAAAAATACGAGCCTCTTGTTGCGGAACACGTTGTAAGATGGCATTACCCGGCTGATGTTAACACCTGGAAATATCATGTAAGTCAGATGAAAAATGCCGCCCTGCAAAGAGCCCACGAAATTGCCGAACAATTAAATGCTTCTTTTGGAAATCCCTTCATCATTTGTCCAAATCCTTCGTCGGTTTTTTTTACTGTTAGTTTTTTCGATAAAATCTACGACTATTGCAGGATAAAAATCTATTCGGTAAAAGGCGAGCCGGTTTTTTATGGGGTATTTACACCGGATGACGACAGCTCAATGAGAATTGAACATGGGTTGGGACCCGGAATCTATATTGTTGAAGTCGAATTGTACGGCAGGCTTTATCACGAAAGAATTATTGTTGTCTGATGAAAAAACTGCTGATCATTATATTGACCGTTTCTTTTGTTTCAGGGTTTTGCCAGGAATTCAGAACAGGCATCTCAATTACAAATAAGTTTTCTAAGAAAACGGAGGCTGGAATAAAATACCAGTCAAGGTTTTACACCCGAAGTCCAATGAGCAAGTACGCCGATGTACTGCAATTGTCGGGAAAGCACGAGATTTTTAAAAACCTTGGCGTAACCGGAGCAGTAAGATATTCGCGTTATCGCACCGAACAAGGACTCAGCGATTTGATGCCCGATTATCCCGACCGACTGAAGTTTTACATCGGAACATTCTACCAGTCAAAACGAATGGGCGGATACAGACACAGCGCAAAACTCCAATATCTTCATTCTGATTATTTCAGCGATAAACAAAAAAATTTCCTGAATTTGGAGTATAATCTAAATTATAAAGCAGGCGAAACGATCAGGTTCCTTTTTGGATCAGAATTGATCATGGATTTTGCAGAACCCAGATATCCCGATCTGAGGGGATTCTTCGGTGGCATCATCACTTATGGCCGGACAGAACTCGAAATTTCCTATATGGCAGAATGTAAAAACATGGTTCCGCCTGTTACTTATACCAGTTATATTCAGGTGATGATCGGGTTTGAGTTTGGGAAATAATGAAAATTAATTGTCAGTTAGCTCGATGTGGTAAATTTAAACATTGACAATACAAAAAAGTTAGCATTTATGCATGGATATACAGAATAATAAAGAAATTATGAAGAATGAAATAATAAAGAAAATTGATTTAAGAATTTTACTTCTTATAAGTTTATTAATTATTTTCTACTCGATTATAATTAATTATTTAATAAAAATTAATTTTTTTGAACCACTTATTATAGGAACTTACTATCTTATTCAGCCAGAACTGATTTCAGGCTTGATTTGGATTGTTATTTTTTCAATACTTATCTTTTATGTTGGTAAGTTAAAAATCAAGGATTTATTATTGGATAGAAAGAGAATAAAACTGGGATTAAAGTGGACACTAATACTATGGATAATTACTAATTTATTTTCTATAATTTATTTAATAATTACAAAAGATGAATTAAAAATAACAGATAGTATAAATGTGTCGATAGGTGAATTTATTGGACAACTATTTGGCAATGCCGCATTAGAAGAAATGCTATTTAGAGGATTATTTTTTATACAGTTCTACTTATTATTTGGGCAAAAGGTCAATAATAAATTTGCAATTATTTTAGCAATATTGGTTTCACAAGTTTTTTGGTCTGTAGTGCATATTCCCAATAGATTACTAAATAGACAAATTGAACATTTGATACTTGAACTTATAAGACTATTTATATATGGAGTAATCTTGACAATAATTTTTATAAAAACAAAAAATTTGATTTTATTAGTAGGAGCTCATTCATTGTTAAATGTTCCTTTTAATTTAATAGAGATTGACTTTCCTTTACCTATAGTTGTTTTGATGCTCATAGTCATAATTTCACTTTTTTGGAATATTTTAGAGAATGAAGAAAAAAGATCCTTTTTTAATGTAGGATTAATCACGGAAAAAAAAGCACAAAATGCTAACACGCGGTAAAAAACATTGTGCGGACAATGGAACGGTGCGCTGCACATTGCCGTCAGGTTAATAATTGTAATTAGCATGATTATAGATAGTTTTAATGATTTTTTACCTCTACCTGAGACGATGGCTTTAATATACAAAATTTTAGAAAAGTTGAATATTCTTGCCTGCAGCAAGCAGGGAACAAGGAACACCGATTTTTGATTTATGAACTTAATAAAACTTCTCAAATCGAATATCGATGTTCCTTGTTCTTAAATCATTATCATTTTATAGCCGTCAGGTTAAAGTTTTTAAAAATTAAATATCGGTAATTACAAAGAGATCCCTCACCACTTTAGGGTGGTTCGGGATGACAATGGTCATTTTGGAATAAGGGTGGGGAGGTTGAGGAAGGCAAGCCTTCCTCAACCTCCCCACCCAAAACATAATACGAGATGTCATCCCGAACGCAGTGAGGGATCCCTTTGTTATAACTTGATAATCATTTTGTTGCAAAATAAACCTGACGGCTATGTGCTCTGCACCATACCCTCTGTAGAAATTGTGGTTTAAGTGAAGAAACCGCCAACCGGGATTCTTTTAGAAAGATACTTTTTGTTACAGCGGAAATGAAAATGATTTTTATGCCTGGATAAATGAAGAATTAATAATAATACCTTGCATTTAATTTGTTGCCTTACGCACTTAACATACACTATTTAAAATATATAGAAGTTTTTTACCAGATCCTAATTAATTGTCAGTTATCCTCAATGAAGTAAATTTAAACATTGACAATACAAATGTTCTGTCAATTTAATTATTGACTAATATTTCACTGCATCGCCCCCCGCATCTTCAAAATGAACTTTGATTCGTCGAGCGGACTGATTCCCCGGTACGATCTTTCCACACCATGTTCCTGGTTGCATTTTATGTATCCGTGAAAACGGGTGGAGATTTTGGCTTTCCCTCCCGAGCGGGAGCTTAGTCGTACAGGAAAATCAAGCGAGGTGGCAACGGGGACGGTTCCCCTGAGCAGGAACTTACCGTTTTCTATTTCGGGATTGCCAATCTGACCGCGCATCTGATTGATGTCCCCGGCTATTTTTCCCAGCAGTTCTTCATTTGCGGTAATCTTATATGAAACGTGTGGCTCAAGAAAATCGGTGCCGGTGTTCACCAGTCCGTTCATGATTCCCATGTATGTGGCGATGATGAAATCGCCCGGACGGCTGTGCATCTCATGGTCCTCGCCATCAATGAGCGTGATTTTTATATCGGTAACTTCCCAACCTTTGATGCCTTGTTTCAAGGCAAGCGGAATGGTTCTTTCAACTTCGTTCTGGTATTTCTGATGGATTTTATCCACGCTCACTTTCGATTGGTACACTACGCCGCTGCCCTGCTCCAGCGGTTCAATAAGGAACTTCACAATAGCCCAGCAGGGTTTGGGCATCCAGTAACGGGCATAACCTTCGCCCTGTTTTTTGGGCGTTTCCTTATAAATAACGGTTGGTTCCTCAAATTTGGCTTTCACGCCGAATCTGTTATCCAGTAAGTATTCCAGAATTTCAATCTGAATCCAGCCCATCAATTGCAGGTGCATCTCCTCGTTTTCGCGATTCCAGTCAAAATTCAGCGCCGGATCCTCGGCAGAAAGCTCGGTAAGCGCAGCCGCCAGTCTGGCATAATCTTTTCCATCCACAGCTTTCACCTGAACAGTGAGCAGCGGGTCTTTGATCCTGTGATGTTCGGGAATGTATTTTTCCGAGCCAAGTATGTCGCCAATTTGTGTTTCTGACAGTCCGCTGACAGCCCCGATTTCTCCGGCCATCAAAACCTCAACCGGTTCCAGTTTGCCCCCGCGGTATTTTCGCAATTGCGCCACCTTTTGGTCTTTTTCTTTGGTGATGTTTTTTATGAGATCGCGTGCTTTGATTGTGCCACTAAAAATCCTTATTCCGGCCAGCTTTCCCAGAGTTTTATCGTGATCCATACGAAAAACCAGGGCAGATAAATCTTCATCTGATTTGTCCTGTTCCTGAACAAGAAAGGAAGCCAGTCCGGTCAACAGTTCGCGGATACCTTTTTCATTTTTTGCAGAGCCGGCAAAGACCGGAAAAAGTTTTCCCTGAGCAATGCTTGATGAGAATGAGGAAATCAGATCCTGATTTGCTATTTCCTTACCCGAAAAATACAAATCGAGCAGTGTTGAGTCCGGCTCGATAATGTTTTCGACCAGACGGGTATCAAATGCCGAGTCTGCAAAAAGAGGGACAATATCTGCAGCATCGGTTCCTTCACCGGTGACATCCTGCATAAAAACCAGCCGGTTTGTAAGTTCTTTTCGCATTTCTTCGAGCACCAGTTCACAATCGGCCCCGGTGCGATCAATTTTATTGATGAAAAAGAAAACCGGAATGTTACATTCTTTCAGTGTTTGCCAGATGGTTTCGGTGTGCGACTGAACGCCCTCAACGGCAGAAACCACCAGAACAACGGCGTCCGAAATGCTGATGGCGCGTTCCACTTCGGCTGAAAAATCAACGTGACCGGGGGTATCAACCAGATTGATGGTGATAGTGTCCCATGAAAAAGTATTAACCGCAGCACGGACAGAAATTCCCCTTTCCTTTTCAATATCGAGAAAATCGGTGGAGGCGGTTCCTTTGTCAACGCTTCCTTTTTGTTTTATGGCATTTCCGATAAAAAGGAGGTTTTCGGTAAGCGATGTTTTGCCCGCATCAGCATGAGCCAGAATACCTATGTTGATTGTTTTATCTGTCATTTGAGGGACGAAGGTAGTAAATTTGAAAACATTTTTTTGTAAGGAAATATTTATATACCGGTTTTTTTCTTTAAGTGGAGAAAATTGTTGACAGTGTTCAGGAAAGCGGATAAATTTGAAATTAAAAACGATCAATTTTTTTTACGATATTTGTTCAGCGATTCATAAATTTTCATTCTAAAAATCCGGTATGATCGAAAAACTGGTCGAAAAATTAAAAGCAGATAAAGAAAATTGGGAGAAATTCAGACTCTTTTTTTGTGAAAAGAAAATTCCTGCAAAAACTGTGCTCCTTAAAGAAGGTGAGATAGCCGACACTTTGTTTTTTATTAAAAAAGGCTGTCTCAGAATGTGGTTTAATAACGATGGAAAAGACATCACTTTTCAGTTCTTTTTCGAAGGACAGGCCGTGGCATCCATTGATAGTTTTATTGAAAGCCAGCCAACTCTGTTTACCATCGAAAGTATTGAGCCCACCGTTTTGTTTTCACTTAGCAGAGAGAACTTTAATTTTATATTGAACCATTATCCCGAAATGAAGGAAGGGTTTAATAAAATTCTGTACACCCGTTTTAGAAACTATGCCCAATTATTCCTTTCGCGCATTAAAGACAATCCCCGAAAGCGTTATGAAGATTTACTTAAAAACCATCCCGAAATAATTCAGCGGGTTCCTCAGCATTATATTGCATCATATCTGGGAATCACACCGATTTCCTTAAGCAGAATCAGAAATAAAAAATAGCTGCATTTCTTAACAATTGTTATCGTTGCATGAGCCATCACATGAATATTTTTGTGATAATTGATTACTCATGCGACGAAAATCAAACAGGCAAAACAAAAGGCAATCGAGGTTTCTGAACCTTGACACAAGAATTTGCTGTGCCTGCTGGAAATGCATTCCAGAATGCTCTCATAATGTAATTGGCCGGGTAAATCTTCCATGTCACAAACATGCGGTAATAAAAAAAGGAACCCAATGCACAGGATGCTTTAAATGTCTGAAAGTGTGCAAAACACAGTCGCTATCAAAAAGAACTGATCATGAAACGGACTGAAAAGAAAAAAATCAACAGCACAACATTTGCAATTAATCTGGGGTTGCTGTTAACCGGTTTAATAATGGTTTTCTCAGGATTGATCATTCAGTTTTCTTATCATATGGGAAATCATGGAGAAATAAAATTCAATCATCCGGCACTTGGATTTACTTATTATGAATGGTCAGACCTCCATAAAATTATGATTGTGATGGTGTCCAGTTTCATGATTTTTCATATCAAACAACACTGGAAATGGTACAAAATCGTGATTCGAAAAAACCTTATTGCCAAAAACAGGCAGGTTATTATTTTATCTGTCTTGTTTATACTGGTTGCATTAACAGGATACATTCCATGGTTTGTTCATCTTTCGAACGAATCAGAAATTTTCAGAAAAACTGTAATTGAAATCCATGACAAACTGGCCTTGATTTTGACTGTCTATCTGGTGCTGCATCTGATAAAACGGATTGGGTGGTTTTTTGGCAGAAAGGCAAAATGTCGCACTGATAAAATTGTGGAGTAAAAGACATTGAGTAATTTTACTCAATATACTGCGTAAAATTAATAAACACGCTTCAATAGCATCATTTACAGTTTATTAGAAAGACATTGTTGGTATATATTGGCTTTGTGTTTGTAATGCTGATATGGTCAATGATAAATCTCTTGACCAATCGTTTTAATAATCAACATTTCGTTTCGCAAATCTTCAATGCCCTTGAACAGATCATCAGCCATTCCCTCATTGAGCATCTGCTCTTCAGGAAGATTTTTATCCAACAAATCTTTTATTGAAAAAAGTTATTCAATAACAATCCTCTCAACCCCCAAACCCTGATGATCGCAAAATACCGAAACAAAATAAACACCGTTCGGTAAATTGCCTTTTTGGATTGTTATGGTTGAGTTCTTATTAAATGACTCTTTTCTTACCACCTGCCCGGCTTCATTGTAAATAAATATATCAATTTCACCATAGGTCTTATCAAAACTTATATTGGTACTGCTCGAAAACGGATTGGGAAATAATTTGAAATACTGATTGCTTTTTTCATCGTTGGCCAGTCCGGTTTGCTTAGTCGGTCCCCAATGCAAAGCGTAAAGTGTACCCGATGAATTGTCATACTTCAACTCAATAATGTTTTCGGGGAGTGGAACCTGAGGGAACAACGGACTGTAAACGATACCTGCCGTTAAAGCATCAAGGGTGTACAAATGGGCAGCCATGTCGGGCCCGTATGCATAGAAAGTGTATCGGTGATTGATTTCATCAAAGGTTGAGAAATGCGGACTTGTGGCTATTCCCGAAATGCCGGGAATGCTGTCGATGTGCGTGTAAACAGTTGTTACCGGGTCGAAGGTTGTTAAAAAAAGTGACCCTATTGTATAATCCCTGTGCAACCCGTATAAAATATCTGTCGAATTATCATAATGCAGTTCAATAATATCGTCGGGCATAGCAGGAAAAACCGGACTTGATATTGTAAGTCCTGTAGTAGCATCGATCGTATATAAATGAGTAACTCCCGAGAAATCAATTCCCTTGAAAATATACCGGTGATGGTTTTTATCAAAAGTGGTAAAATTTGGTCCGATTGCAATGTAATTAACACCCGGAATACTGTCGATAATTGTGAAAAAACCGGTTTCGGGATCAACAGAAACGAAGTACTCGCGGTTCTCTGAACTGTCCCAGTGCAAGCCATAAAGTTTATCAGCTGAATTGTCATACTGAAGCTCTATGATGTTGTCGGATGGGTCTGATAATGTCGGGAAAGTCGGACTGTATATTATTTCCCCGGTAATTGCATCAACGGTGTATAAAAAATAATTCATCAGACTGTCAGATCCCTTGAAAATAAAACGCTGGTTAATTTCATCAAACACCGTATAACTTGGTCCGGTTACAATCCAGTTTACTCCGGGCAGACTGTCAATAATGGTGTATGAACCGACTTCAGGATTTACTGTAACAAGAAACTCCGTTTGGGCTTTTGAATTAGCAAAAAACAGCAAGAAAAGTAAAGTTAAGAGAGTAGTTTTTTTAATGCGATTTGCCATGATCTAAAAATAGTTAAGACATAAATGGATTGCCATTGTAAATTTAGTGAAAAATTTGTGCAATGCCTCGATAAAAAGAATAATTTTAAATTATTAATGGGATGGTATGCAGACGGTATCATTCGTCAATCTCTAACTCTCCTCCTTATAATAAACCTTATAAAATTTACCCTTATTGTCCTCTCCATGCTCAATCATATTGCGGTTTCCATGAATATAGATATGAAAATTCTTATCCAGCTTGATGACGCTTTTAAATGAGCGGGCCTGCTTTTTTACAGCACTTTCAGATATCTCGAAATCATCGGCAATCTCCACATCATAATCGCGCTGATAGGCCGATTTGTATTCATTAAAACTGGAAATTATCTCGGGCTGGACCATTACTTCATCGGCAAACTCATTCATATTGAAATTGTCGTTTTCCTTGAAAAACTTCACCGATTTGTTCAGGAATTCCACCTGATCGGCTTTTGAAATTTCAAATTTTTGTGGCAGCTCGTTTTTTACAAAGTTTTTACAAAGTGTCAATACATTTTCGGTGCAGTGGTATTCGTCTTTGCGCGGACGGATCTGAAGAAAATCATCAGTCCAGTAAAGCGCTTCGGCACCTTTTCCGCTTTGGTCAACAATCTGCAACAGGTATCCTTTGTCTTTTTCAGTGTTGAAAATAAGACAGCCTTTATCCAGTTTGTTGATGTTGATGCCCCAGTCGTTGTTTATTTCGTAATTGTTTTCGTGGGGATATACCTTAAGAAATGTTTCTTTGTTTTCAGATTTGAACAAACCCACTACTTCGATTTTTTCTCCGTCTAAAACACAGTCCTCAAAATACACAGTATAAAACTCACCGGCTTTAACTTTCGGATGGCTGCTGTGTTCATACAGGTGTTTGACCAGGTTTGCCGATTGCTCATGCAAACAGCCCGGGTCATCAAAAATGCTTCCTACACAACGGAACACCTCATTCATGTCAAGGTTTATTTCATGGTGCAGATTGAAATATTCGTGTTTATTGATAAACGAACCGGTAAAATATTTGACCAGCAATTCCTTTGTTTTTTCATTCAAATCAGGCGCTTTGTCTGAACACCTCATTGGCTCATCATTGCTTTTATTACCCACGTAATGGACTGCCAGACTGTTTATTGTTGTTGCATCAAACTGTATCATTTTATTTCCAAATTTGATTTCAAATATACGGAAAGTTAAAACATTTGCAGGCTGCAGACATAATTAACTGTTGGAAAATGGTGAATGTTAATCTGCTTCACAAACCAAGTAAAGAAGTGAGCCGTTGAAATTATGAAAAGGGGTTGTAGTATTAAACAACTCATCGTACAACAAAATCATTTTTTTTCTTTTCTTCACATATTCGATTGAAAAATTGATCGCGCCATATTGCCAAAGAAGCCTGTTGTTCATAATAAGATTGCTCAGCGTTATCCTGTTTGGCCCGTTACTTTCGGCATTTTCATCGCAATCTTCATCCTGGGGCCACGGACTGGCAAAGTATTCAATGGCATAAACAAATTCTGAATCAAGAGTATCATCGGCAAATTCAAAATAAAAATGTCCTGTGCCATCCTTTCTGAACTCAATGTATCCGGGCGAGGTCAGAAGAGGTTCTGTCTTGCCGCCTTCAACCGCCTCCATAATTTTCCACTTAATTGCAAAATATTTTTCTCCGGCATAATCCTTCTTGCCACAACCAGTCATCAGAATGACCGCTGCAAGCAATGTCAGTAAACCCGAAATAATATTTCTATCTTGTTTTTTCAACATAAAGTATTTCGTTTCCGCCTCCCTCAATATTTAATGAATAATCAGCATACCAGACCTGATCTCTTTTGCCAAAATCAATTATCTGAATATATTTATACCAGGTTCCGCCTCCCTCAGGGTAAAGATAAAAAACCACACTTGTTTTTAAATCGGTCAATTCAAAAGTACCGCTCATCGGGGCAACAACATGGCCCATACCAATTGGCCTGTTCTCGCTTGAAGGGGTAAAGGTAAATGTGCCGCCATATTCATCAACTTGCTGGAACTCAAATTCTCCGGTTTCATATAAAGTGGTATCGCAGGATACTTCATTATACTGACCTGTAAAATAAGTGAACTTGTGGAGGGTTACTTTCCATTTTCCTTCCATTATTTTTAGCTCTTTGCCGTTTACACTAAACCAATTACATGAACTGATGCTCAATATTAACAGCAGCAACAACGGTAAAATAATGCCCCTATATTTTATTGAAATGTACATGGAACAAAAATAGGTATAATATTTAAAAGGGGGAAATGTTTTTTGTCATGAATAATTTAAATGGCCTTCGGAAAAGACGAATAATTTTTTCCTAGCTATTCATATTTGTTTTTTACAATTTGTGATTTTTCATAAATAGCAAAAAAACAAACAATTAACCTGCCCTTCAGATCGGGATAGATGGGGGTAAAATATTTTGAGTTCTAAACCACCTTTTCCAATTTCAATTTTCTTTATCAGACAGAAAACCTGGTTGTTTCAATATTTCCGGCTTCCTTGATAGAATTAATAATTCAGAGATAAATAACGGAATAATAGATTTATTAAAAAATATTAAATTTTATAAACAATAATGTATTTTATATATATTTGAAACCAAAAAACATTCCGATTGAAAACATTTGCAATTGACTCTTCCGCCCTGAAAGGGCAAGTCAATTCAGCCCAGGGCAAAGCCCTGGGTTAAATAAAGCGAATATTAATGCGCCCTAAAAGGGCAGGTAAAAAAAACAAATATGTCACAGTCATTATCAAAATTATTTATTCATATAGTTTATCATATTAAAAACAAAAATATTTATATAAGAAAAGAAGATAAAGATGCTTTATACTCCTATTTAGGAAGTATTATTAAAGATAATGATTCAATCCCAATTTTAATAAATGGGATTGAAAATCACGTACATATTCTATGTGTAATGTCAAAAAATATAGCCCTTTCAAAATTTGTTGAAGAAATAAAGGGCAATAGTAGCAGGTGGATAAAAAAACTGGACGTACATTATTCTAATTTTGCATGGCAAGGAGGATATGGTGGCTTTTCGGTTAGTCCGTCGGTTTGTGAGAAAACAAGAAAATATATAGAAGATCAGGAAAAGTGGCACAAAAAGATGACCTTTGAGGAAGAGTATATAATGTTTTTAAAGGAATATGGGATTGAGTATAATGAAAAATATTTGTGGACGGATTGAAAAACGCATTTTGTTTAAATTATATTTTTTGACCTGCCCTTTCAGGGCGCTTTTTTTAACCGGAACATATTACCCCGGCCTAAACGCCGGGGCTGAATTGACCTGCCCTTTCAGGGCGGGGTTTTGGATTATGTTTAACTGCTTATTTAAATTTCTACATCTTATTCCATTCCCTCCATCGTCCGCCAAGTAGCCCCGGCCGAGCCGCTAATGTAGCTGCGCGAAATGTCAGAAGCTGATTGCAGAAATTCATGCTTACCCAAAAGTTTTTCAACTATATTTTCAAATTCAATATAGTCCTTTACCGCAAAACCGCCGCCCAACTTGATCAAATCATAAGCCTCCTGAAACTTCCGGAATTTGGGACCGAAAATAACAGGACGACCATAAGCCGCTGGCTCAAGAATATTGTGAATTCCGTCGTTGAATCCGCCACCGATCAACACAACATGCCCAAACCTATACAGGGAGGCCAGCATGCCCACATTGTCAATGATCAACACCTCTTTATCAGCCACGTTGTTCTCGTCGGTCTTTGAATATCTGACCACCGGCTTTCTGATTTTTGAAATGAGCCTTTCAATTTTTGCCTCATTGATTTCGTGGGGTGCAATGATGAATTTCAGCTTACGGTCTGTTTTGTTGATGTACTCAGCCATAAAATCGCCCTCAGTTTCCCAGGCACTTCCTGCAATAAAAACTGTGCTGCCGGCAACAAATTTTTCGACAACGGGATAGTTTACCGGAGTAGCGACAATCTGCATTACCCGGTCACACCGGGTGTCACCGGTAAGGGTGACATTTGAAAAACCTGCACCTTTCAGTATTTCCAATGATTCGGTGTTTTGCACAAAAAAATGGTCAAACTTCAACAGGGCTTTGCGGTACCATCCTCCGTACCATTTGAAAAATAGCTGGTCTTTTCTGAAAATTCCGCTTACAAGGTATGTTTTGACACCTCTTTTTTTCAGTTCAGCCAAATAGTTCAGCCAAAACTCATATTTGATAAACACCGCAACATCGGGTTTAATCAAATCGATAAATTTCTTTGCATTGCTTTTGAAATCAAAGGGCAGGTATGTTACCACATCGGCCTTGTCGTAATTTTTTCGTAGATCATATCCCGAAGGTGAGTAAAAAGTTACAACGATTTTGTAATCAGGATATTTTTTGCGGTATTCTTCAATCAGCGGCCTGCCTTGCTCAAACTCACCCAATGATGAAGCGTGGAACCAGATTTTTTTGGACCCTGAAAAATCGTTTTTCGCGAGTTTTTCAAAGAGGCCTTTTCTTCCTGCAACCCATCTTTTTGCCCGGGCGTTGAAGAGCGAGGCAAATTGGATCAGCAGATAGTAAAGAAAAATTCCTGCGTTATATATCATGGATTAAAAATAGTAATACACGTTATCGACGGAACGCTTATACAAAGGGATAATCCAGCCAACCCTGAAAGAGTACAGATAGTCTTTTTTCTTTTCAGTATCGGGGGCCATTACATCAAAATTGATGTTGCGGCGGCATTGTGTCCATGCCTGATAAAATTCAAAACCAAAATAAAAATTGGCAATCTGCGATTTTCCTATATACTGATATCCGACAAACTCTGAAATACACAAACCATTTGTAAGCCGGTCATAGCCCTTTTTGTAGTCATTTAGTATTTGTGGAACATTATTTCCGTCATTGTCAATCCGTGTTTTGTACTGAAGCAGTCCGGCCGTTGCCTGTAAAAGAATACCCGAATTTTTACCGTGCTTGAAAACCGGAATTACCTTCCCTATCTCTCCGGCAAAATAAAAACCTCTTTCAGAAACTATAACAGAAGCTTCTTCCCCGAAAATATTTATAAACCGGCCACCTGAGGGAAGAATGTGCTGAAAAAGCGTGGAGTCGTTCACTTTTCCCCCGAAAAGGTATTGCCCGCGGAAACCCAGCATAAGATTCGACTTTAATTTCACTCGGAATGAAGCACCAATTGTTGAGTTTGCATCATATCTCTCGTTGATGCTGCCTCTTGGAATCTGTATCGAGTAATCAATGGTGAACATGGGTATAAAAGCAGATGAATCAGATTTTGTCTGTGCGTTTGAGTGGCTTGCCAGCATACTTGCCAGCATTACCAAAATCATGGTTTTTATTCCTGCTTTCATGAATTTTTTAAATAATAAGTTTTCAAAATTAGCAATAAACTATATAAAACTGATTATTTTTATAAAAATTGTGGCAACATGAAAATTCTGCATGATAATGCAGGCAATATAAGACCAGATTTGTTGTTATTAGAACCAGAGTAACGGAAAGTGAAATTATTTTTATTGGCTATATTGACATTGCTCATTGATGTTCTGGTAAATGCCCAGGAAATCAATAATTTAAGAATTCGGGAGATCCCTGTATCTGCCGACACCATCCGCATTGATTCCCTTAGTATTATTCCCGGAACACTTCAAATAAAAGGAAATGGCCGCCTGCTTGAGGCCGGAGAATATTTTGTTGATCATGCCGGGGCACGCATATATATTAAAACAACCAGATTGGAAAAAATTTCGGTTTCTTACAGGGTTCTTTCCCTGGATCTTTCAAAACCCTTTTTTCATAAGGACAAAAATCTTCTGAACAAACCGGGAGATACTGTCGAATACCACTTTGCTGCCGAAAAAAAATTCAACCGGTACGAATATGACAACAGCCAGTTGAAAAAAAACGGAAGCATTTCCAGGGGTGTGTCATTCGGAAATAACCAGGATGTTATTGTCAATTCAAATCTCAACCTGCAACTGTCGGGTAAACTTTCCAACGATCTGGATATCGAAGCTGCCATCACCGACAACAATATTCCCGTTCAACCCGATGGCAATACCCAGCAGATCCAGGAGTTCGACAAAGTGTACATTTCGGTTTTCAACAAAAAAAACCGCCTTACAGTTGGAGATTATGAAATCAAAAGGCCAACCGGAAATTTTATGCAGTTGAACAAAAAAGTGCAGGGAGCCATGTTTTCGACCATTGTTCCGTTAGAAAAAAACGGTGTAAAAGCTTTTAAAACAACTGTAAGCGGGGCCGTCGCCAAAGGCAAGTACTGCAGAATGAATATTACGGGACAGGAAGGAAACCAGGGACCCTATAAACTTAAAGGTGCCGAAAACGAAACATTCATCATCGTTTTGGCCGGCAGCGAAAAAATTTATATTGACGGCAAATTGCTGACTCGTGGCGAAGAGAATGATTATGTGATTGATTATAACACGGGTGAGCTGACTTTTACACCAAATTTTCCGGTAACAAAAGACAAACGCATTGTTGCTGAATTTGAATATTCTGAACGCAGCTATGCGCGATTTATGGTTTATAATTCTAATGAATATATCACAAAAAACAGTAAATCATGGCTTAATATTTACTCGGAACAGGATGCCCGAAACCAGCCAGTCCAGCAGGAATTGAGTGACGTACAGAAACAACTCCTTTCGGGAATCGGCGACAGCCTGAATCTGGCGCTTGTGCCAAATATTGACAGCATTGGCTTTAACAACGACTATGTTTTGTACAAAAAAACAGACACCTTGGTTGGCACCGACCTTTACACCGGAGTATTTGTTTTCAGCACCGATCCCGATTCGGCAGTGTACAGACTGGGATTTACGCAATTGGGCGAAAACAAAGGGAATTATGTGCAGGTACAAAGCTCTGCAAACGGCAAGGTTTACCGATGGGTGGCTCCCGTTCTTGGCATTCCGCAAGGAAGTTATGAGCCCGTGGTGCTGCTTGTTACCCCGAAAAAGAAACAGATGATTTCGGCGGGAACTGATTATAAAATAGGAAAAAACACATCGGCCGGAGCCGAGATCGGCATCACCAACAACGACCTCAACACCTTTTCATCACTCAATGCAGAGGATAATACCGGTTATGCCGTAACACTGTCGCTGAAACAAAACATCCCCCTTCGCGATACATTGAGAAAAATGACTGCCGGAGCAGGATATCAGCTCATAAATGAAAATTTTGAACCCGTTGAAAGATTTAGAAATGTGGAGTTTGAGCGCGACTGGAATTTAAGCAGTGAAAAATCAGGCGAACATTTTCTGAATTTTAATCTGGGATATATTAACAGGAATATTAACCGCGCTGCATATAAACTTGAATGGCTCACAAAAGAAAATATTTTTGAAGCCTGGAGAAATAATGCTGAGTTTTTCCTGGATAAAAAGGGATTTAAAATTGATGCATCAGGAAGTCTGCTCAACTCAACAGCCGGATTACAAACGACTGCCTTTGCGCGACACAAAGCATCTCTTTCAAAGGCAATTTCGTTTATAACTATCGGAGCCGCCGAAAGCAGCGAAAACAACAAATGGAATTATAACGGCAGCGACAGTCTGATGAACAACAGCTTTTCATTTTTTACCTGGGAACTTTTTGCAAATAATACCGATACCACCAAATCAAAATATTATGTCGGCTATAAAAACCGTAAAGACCTTTTGCCTTTAAACAACCAATTAAACGACGCCACTCTTGGAGAGGATTTCTCGGCAGGATTAAATCTGGCCGGCAGCGAAATCCATTCCTTCAGAACATCCATAAATTACCGCAACCTTGAAATAATCAATGACAGTTTAACCACAAACAAACCCGACAACAACATAACCGGCAGATTTGAATATGGAATAAGGCTACTTAAAAACACCATCTCTTCTTCTACTTTTTATGAAACCGGATCGGGCATGGAGGTTAAAAAAGAGTTTTCTTATCTCGAAGTTGCTCCGGGTCAGGGTGTGTTCCAGTGGACCGATTACAATGGTAACGGAGTGAAGGAACTTGATGAATTCGAGGTGGCCGTTTTTCAGGATCAGGCCTCGTACATCAGGGTTTTTACCCCCACCAGCGAATACATCCGAACAGCAAACAACCAGTTTAACCAGCTTTTTAATATCATGCCCGAAAGGCTCTGGAAAAACAAAAAGGGCGTGCGAAAAATATTGTCGCATTTTTCTGATCAGTTTGCCTATCGAATCAACAGTAAAAAAATATCGGGCGAACTCATGGACGACCTCAATCCATTTGCTTCCGGACTTAGCGATACCATGCTCATGAGTTTTGGAAATACCGTGCGCAACACTTTTTCACTTAACCGGACAAGTGCGGTGGCCGGATTGGATTACATCTATCAGGCAAACAGCAACAGGATAATCCTTACCAATGGCGCCGACACGCGCAGGCAGTTTTTCAACGGATTGCAGTTCAGATGGAATGTCACCAAAAAAATTATGGTTTTGGATAAAGTGAACAGGGGAGAAAAAACCTATGAATCGGAATACTTTCCGGGGAAAAATTACGAAATCCCCTACACCGACAATGAAGCAACATTGAGATTTCAGCCGGGAAATACCCTTCGCATCAGCATCTCACATAAATATTCGGGAAAATCAAATACCCTGGGGACAGAAAAATCTGTTGAAAACAATATGGGTGTCGAATTCAGATATAATGTGCTTTCAACCAGCAACCTCTCGGTAAATTTCAACTACATACTTATTGACTATAATGCTTCTGCCGGCACTCCGGTAGCCTATACCATGCTCGACGGACTGCAACCGGGCAAGAATGCCACCTGGGTAGTGCTTTACCAACGCAATCTTTCTAAATCCCTGCAAATGAACCTTACCTATAACGGACGAAAGTCAGAGGATCTGAAAACCGTTCATACAGGTGGCGTGCAGCTTAGGGCGTATTTTTAAACCACTGTATTTAACAAATCCAATCAACATAACTTTTATATAACAATTTATCCCCCAATGATAAGTTTATATCCTTCAGTAATATGTAATCATCCTTCGCGCATAAGTAACTATCGTTCCCGTATAATAAAATATCGTTCCCGCATAATGAAATATCGAATGCGGATAAACAATTATCTTCTTTATATAACAAAATATTCTTTTGTAATACATTATCGTTCATTATAAAAAACTAATAATCAGAATTAGATAACAAAAAGTCATTAAAAGATAAATGTTTATCATTTTTATATAAATAAACATCAGATTTAGATAAATAATAGTTGTGTTTTGAAAACTACCTGTTTTCCTGTTATAACAACTCATATTTTATTAATATAATTTAGTTTTATATTGCTGAAAACAAGTCATAATAACCCCGACACCCCCTAACCACGAAGTGGTTCCCCAATCATAACTGCGGATTTCAATCCGTAGATAATCAAAAACCCTCATCATTAACCCAAAAACGAAAAACCTTAATTAGTGCCCAAATCTCACTGCAAAATACTCCATAACCTTATCTTTTCGATTCGCCGGCTAACTAAAAGAAATCTTTTATAACCATCTGGAATCCTGATTTATATTTGTAATATGATAGTTTTTTGTCATATACAATACTGATTGTTATAAAAAGTTAAATCCCCCATACTTTTTCCATCTAAACCATTTTAGTTTCTATAAATAAATTCAAATAGTTATCTTTGCACTTTATTTTTCAGATGGAGAAAAAGAAAAAAAAGAAAAAATGGATTACAAAATTAAAACGCAGGTTCAAACTTGCCGTTATTAATGCTGAAACCTATAAGGAAAACTGGTCAGTTAAAATTAACCGCATCCATCTAATAATATTTTTTCTTGTTTTTATCGGCACCATCGTTGCCATTACCGTAGTCATTATCGGATACACGCCTCTGAATCGTTATGTACACGGATATCCATCCGGCACCGAACGTGAGTTGCTTGTGCAAAATCACGAGAAAATTTCCTCCCTGTATGAAAAAATGATGCAATACGAACAATGGGCAGGCAATATTAATGATATTCTTAACGGAAAAATTGACCTTCCAAACATGAAGGGAAATTCAGATGTCGTTCCGGTTGATTCATCAGATTACTCCGATCTTGATTTTTCACTCTCTCCCGAAGAATCTGACATGCGAAATAAAATTGAAGTGGAAGACAGGACCCGGCTTTCGGTTGAGGATGAAATTGGCTATGCCGATGACATCAGCCATATTCTGTTTTTTCCTCCCATCAAAGGCTTGATCACCAAAAAATTTGACGCGGCAAACAGCCATTACGGAACCGATGTTGTTGCTGCCCAAACCAATGTTATCTCTGCTGTATTGGATGGAACAGTTATCATGGATACATGGACTTTGGAAACCGGATACGTTATCCAGATTCAACACGAAAACAATCTTATTTCGGTTTATAAACACAATGCCGAGTTGCTTAAAACTACCGGCACACACGTAAAGGCGGGCGAGGCCATTGCCATTTTCGGCAATACCGGCGAGTATTCATCGGGGCCACACCTGCATTTTGAACTATGGCACAACGGAACGCCTGTTGATCCTGAAAAATTTATATTATTCTGATTTTAATTGTGAAGAAAAAAATTGCCATACTGGGATCAACGGGTTCAATAGGCCATCAGGCGCTTGAAGTAATCGAGGCACACCCCGAAATTTTTGTGGCAGAAATCCTTACCGCCAATAACAATGCCGAATTGCTTGTTGCTCAGGCAAAAAAATTCAACCCCAACATCGTCGTTATCGGAAACGAAGAAAAGTATGGCTTTGTTTCTGAAGCGCTTAAAGATACTGATGTTAAGGTTTTCGCCGGACAGGATGCCGTTGCTCAGGTTGCTGCCATGGAAACCGTCGATATGGTGCTTACTGCCATGGTGGGGTTTTCGGGACTGATTCCCACCATCCGGGCCATCGAAGCCGGTCGCAATATTGCTCTGGCCAACAAAGAAACCCTGGTGGTGGCCGGAGAAATTATCCGCAATCTGGCCCTGGAGAAAAAAGTTAACATATTGCCCGTTGACTCCGAACATTCGGCCATTTTTCAATGTCTTACCGGAGAATATGGCAACATTGAAAAAATATATCTGACTGCTTCGGGCGGACCGTTCAGAACGTTTTCAGAAGAAGATCTGACAAAAGTTACCCGGGATCAGGCTCTAAAGCATCCCAATTGGGAAATGGGCGAAAAAATTACCATCGACTCGGCTACTCTTATGAACAAAGGATTTGAGGCCATCGAAGCCAAATGGCTTTTTGACCTTACCCCTGAGCAAATCGAAGTGGTGATTCACCCGCAATCAATAATCCACTCAATTGTGCAGTTCGAAGACGGCTCCATGAAAGCGCAGATGGGACTGCCCGACATGAAATTGCCCATTCAGTATGCACTGGGATTTCCTCACAGACTAAAATCTGATTTTCCCCGTTTTGATTTCCTGAAATTTCCAAATCTGACATTTGAACAACCAGATATAAAAAAATTCCGTAACCTTGCACTGGCATTTGAGGCTATGAAAACAGGGGGCAACACTCCCTGCATACTCAACGCAGCCAACGAGGTGGTGGTAAACGGTTTTCTCAACGGCATGACCGGTTTTTCGGATATGCCCGAAATAATTGAAAAAACCATCTCTAAGGTGAGCTTTTGCGAAAAACCTTCGCTCAACGACCTTATTGACACCGACCGCGAGGCACGAATTATTGCTAATGAATTAATGAAAAGACAAAAATAATGGATGGATTAATTATGGCTGCCCAACTGATTCTGGGCTTATCGATTTTAGTGCTGTTGCACGAACTTGGTCACTACCTTGCTGCAAGGGCTTTCGGCATTAGAGTCGAAAAATTTTACCTGTTTTTTGATGCCTGGGGGTTTAAATTCTTCAAGTTCAAAAAAGGTGATTGCGAATATGGTATCGGATGGCTGCCTTTGGGCGGATACGTGAAAATATCAGGTATGATCGACGAATCCATGGACAAAGAAGCCATGAAACTGCCTCCCCAACCCCATGAATTCAGATCAAAACCCGCATGGCAAAGGTTGATCGTTATGGTGGCCGGAGTTTTCATGAACCTGATCCTGGGTATTCTCATCTATACCTTTGTCCTTCTCGGATATCATAAAGAATATATCCCCGTTTCCGAAATTAATAAAACCGGCATCTATGCTTATCCCCTCGGAAGGGATATTGGATTTCAAACCGGTGATAAAATCATTGCGGTTAACGGCAATGAAGTGGAACGTTTTAAGGACGTGTTCAGCATTATCAACCTTTTCGGGTCTACCATCACCGTTGAAAGAAACGGAAAACAAATGGATGTGGTGATTCCCGATACCCTTTACAAAATGTTCAAAAAGACTAAACCCGATTTTGTTGAACCTCACAATTTTGAGTTTTCCATCGATTCGGTGGTCGAAGGATTGGGGGTTGATAAGGCCGGACTAAAAAAAGGTGATAAAATTTTAGCCATCAACGATACGGCAGTCAGTTCATTCGGACTGTGCCGGGAAATTCTTTCAAATAATTCAAACAAAAAAATTGAACTTGTTTTTGCCCGAAACAGCGTACAGGACACTGTAACCGTTGAGGTGGATTCATTGGGCAGAATCGGGTTTGTAAACGATATTCCCCCTTACAGCACAAAGCCATATACATTATGGAATTCATTCAGATATGGCATGAAAGAAGCATACGAAATTCTGTATGCCAATATAAAAGGATTGGGTAAAGTTGTGAGCGGACAGGAAAATGCACGGGAATCGGTAGCAGGACCAATAAAAATTGCCACGATGTACGGTTCGGTATGGGATTGGGCAAGGTTCTGGTCGTTTACAGGATTGTTGTCGCTTATTCTTGCTTTCATGAACATACTGCCCATTCCGGCACTCGACGGAGGCCATGTTATTTTCCTGATCATCGAATCCGTTACGGGAAGAAAATTCTCCGACAAATTCATGGAAAAAGTCCAGTTGGTTGGGATGATTCTCCTGCTTACGCTGATGGTGCTGGTTATTGGAAATGATATTTTTGGGTTATTCAAGTAATAAGCATTATCCAATTAACAAAATACCGTTAAAAACTTTTCCTTTTTCCGAAAGATTAACGCAGGTAAAATAGCGATATTAGACGCCATATTAATTAACTATAATTATGGGCAAAAAATCGCTGTTACTTTTTTTATCGACTTTTCAGGCTTTGTTGCTGTGTGCGGCAGACAACAATACCGACTCGGTAAAAACCATTCCGCCTGCCGACCCCATTTCCTCTGTCATTGACAGTCTGGATAACTTTAATTTTTTCGTTACCGAAGAAATTACCGATGTTTATAGCGTTTACGATTTCCCCGCCGATTCGGTGCCCGCATACTCTGATCTGGTTTATGAATACCGCATGAAAAAACTGGACAACATCACTCCCATACAGCTCGACTACAACAGCGTGGTTCAAAATTATATCGAACTTTATACCGTCAGAAAAAGATACCTGGCCTCTAAAATGATTGGTCTGGCCAAACTGTATTTCCCCATATTCGAGGAAAAACTCGATAAATACGACCTCCCCCTTGAACTCAAATATCTGGCCATCGTCGAATCGGCTTTAAACCCTATGGCTAAATCCAAATCGGGGGCAACCGGACTGTGGCAATTTATGCTCAATTCAGGGAAAATGCTCGATCTGAAAATAGATTCTTACGTTGATGAACGCCGCGATCCATACAAGTCAACCGAAGCAGCATGCCGCTATCTTGAATACCTGTACAAAACCTTTAACGACTGGCAACTTGCTTTGGCTGCATACAACGGGGGACCCGGAATGGTGCGCAACGCCATTGAACGCTCGGGGGGCAAATCCACTTTCTGGGAAATCAGACCGTTTCTTCCTGCCGAAACTCAAAATTATGTGCCTGCATTTATTGCCGTCGTTTATGTAATGAACCATACAGCCGAACACAACATCAAACCCATTAAACCAAGATTTACCTATTTCGATACCGACACCGTTCAAATCAGCCAGTCAACCTATTTTTCGCAAATCACAAAATTTGTGAGTGTTGACACCGAAACACTGAAATTTCTCAACCCGTCTTATAAAGCCAATTACATTCCTGTTTACGACAAACCCGAAATATTGGTGCTTCCTGCTGATAAAGTAAAAGAGTTTATCGCAAAGGAAAATGATATCCTCAGCTATGTCATGCCCAAAGACGATTTCGGCACCCATCTGGCAAATGCAGGTGAAAAATCGGGAAAGGTAAAAGTAATCCATACCGTTGAAAAAGGTGAATATTTTCATAAGATTGCTCTCAAATATGGCTGCTCCATTGACAACCTGAAAGCATGGAACAACCAAACCGAAAACGATGTTCATACCGGTCAGCAACTCGAAGTGTGGCTCGATCCGGCCAGCATTTACAGATATAATATCTCAAAAAAAGATGTGTCCTATACTCCCGCTTCTGAAAAGAATGCATTTTTTTATTATGTGATACAACAGGGCGATTCACTTGAAAGTATTGCCGGCAAATTCAAATGCGAGTCAGCCGATCAACTCAGAGCACTTAACAGTATTGTTGACGACAATGAAGTGGTTCCCGGGAAAAAAATAAAAATATCAGGCGCACAAAACTAGTTTGGAACTAATTTTGCAGTGTTTTTTTCAACCTTAATATTATTACCATGAAAAAAATCAGAACTTATTACAGAAATACCTTTGCCGGCTTTTTGCTGCTTTTGGCATCATTTCTGTTCCAGTCATGCGCCGATACCGGTGATAGTTGGCTGCCAATGATGCAGGGAAGACCGGGCGAAGTGGTTCTGGTCATCAACAGTGCTTTATATAGTGGTCCGATTGGTACCGAATTCCAGAAAATACTGAAATCACCGCAGGTTGGCCTTCCACAACCCGAACCCTTATTTGATATCTCAGTGCTTCCTCCCGGGGCCGTTACCGATGTGATCAAGCAGCAGCGAAACCTGATACTTGTCAATGTGGGATCTGAAGTTAAAAAGACCGAAATAGTCATTAAAAATGATGTTTGGGCAAAAAAACAATTGGTTATTACCGTATCAGCTCCCAATCAGGAAAAAATGGTGGCGCTTTTAAAGGAAAGCGGACAAAAAATTGTGGATATAATCAACTCCACTGAAAGAAAAAGAATCATTGATTCCTATAAAAGTTTACAGGACAATAGTATTGATAAAAGACTCCGGAAAAAACACAATATATCATTGGTAATTCCCGGTGGATTTAATTATTACCACGACACAACAAATTTTGCCTGGATAACCCGTACCGATCCCCACGACATCCGCCAGGTTATTCTTGTATATTATTACGATTATGCAGGTCCGGATGCCTTCAAGCTCGACAGCCTGATAAAAATGCGCGATGAAATTCTCCAGAAATACCTCCTTGGTCCGCGCGACGGAAGCTATATGTCCACTGAAAAGCGCGAACCATGTTATCTGAAAGAGTTTAATATGGATGGAAAATATACCGCCGAATTGCGCGGCCGGTGGATGCTTGTCAACGACTTCATGGGCGGTCCGTTCATGAGCCTCAGCAGGGTTGATGAGAAAAGAAACAGGGTGGTGACTGTCGAGGCACATGTTTATGCGCCGCAATTTGACAAACGCGAATATCTGAGGCAGATTGAAGCCATTGTATATTCAATGAAAATTGTGGAATAGCATTACTGGAAACAAGCCGTCATTTTCTTAAAAACATTCCGGATTCCCAACTAAAACTAAAATAACTTTTTTAACTTTGCATGTTTCAAAAATTAATATCAGATGGACAGCAAAATAAAAGTAGGAATCAGTCACGGCGACATAAACGGTGTAGGATATGAAGTGATTATTAAAGCACTGATGGATACCCGACTGGTTGAAGCATGCACTCCCATAGTTTACGGATCATCAAAAGTAGCGGCTTACCACAGAAAAGCACTGAATATAAATAATTTCAGTTTTAATAACATCAATAAAGCTGAAGAAGCCAATTCAAAACGCGCCAATATTATCAATTGTATTGATGAGAATACCCGTGTTGAACTTGGAAAAGCAACTGATTATGCCGGCGAATCCTCTTTTCTGGCTCTCAAAGCTGCCACCAAAGATCTGAAAGATGGAAAAATCGATGTGCTGGTAACAGCCCCAATAAACAAGAAAAACATACAACTCCCGGATTTTCAGTTTCCCGGACATTCCGAGTATCTTGCCAGTGAATTCGGAGTAAAGGAACACCTTATGCTTATGGTTTGCGATTCGCTTAAAGTGGGTATAGTTACCGGCCATATTCCTGTTTCAAAAATTTCATCCGAAATCACTGTTGAAAAAATTCTTACCAAACTGGAGATTTTTAATAAATCCCTGAAAAACGATTTCGCCATCAGAAAACCACGCATTGCAGTGCTTGGATTAAATCCGCATTCGGGAGATGAGGGCGTTATTGGGAACGAAGAAATTGATGTTATCATTCCTGCCATTGAGAAAGCTAAATCAAAAGATATTCTTGCCTTTGGCCCGTTTGCAGCAGATGGCTTCTTTGGCTCAAGCAATTTTGCAAAATTTGACGGAATCCTTGCCATGTACCACGATCAGGGACTGGCTCCCTTTAAAGCACTTGTTTTTGACCGCGGGGTGAATTTTACAGCCGGATTGCCGGTTGTCAGAACTTCTCCGGCACACGGCACAGCCTATGAACTGGCCGGAAAAAACGAAGCGGGTGAAGAGTCATTTCGCAATGCCATGTACCTTGCCATGGATATTTTTACCAATCGTAAAAATCATGCCGAATTAAATAAAAATCCGCTCCCGAAACACGATACTTCAAATATTTAACAGAGTTTCATATTGTCACTTCTCTGCTGTAAAACATACCTGTTTGCTGCTGAGAAACAATCCCTTCCCGTGTCTTTAAATTGACAATCTGGTCAAAAAGATGGTATATTTACCTTCCTATTTTCAACCCAATAAATTACTGAACTAAATGGAAAAACTAAAACTTGACCTGTCAAACCTCAGGAAAGCATTTCCCGACGACTTTACTCAGGAACAAATTGCTAAAGCACAGACTGTCTTTTTAAAAAAATTAGCCGAAACTGCCCATAAATTTTATGGTGGCAAAATTGAAACCGTTCCGAAAGCTCCGGTTTACGGATTCAACTGGTTCAATGTGTGGTACACCCCCGGTGTTTCAAAAGTTTCAACAACAATCCGCGACAACAACAATGCCTCGCTTGAGTTATCTAACAGAGGTAATCTGGTAGCCGTGGTAAGTGATTCAACAAGGGTTCTGGGTGATGGCGACTGCACTCCTCCCGGCGGACTCGGTGTTATGGAAGGAAAAGCTTTCCTGATGAAATATTTGGGTGGCGTTGACGGTGTTGCCCTTTGTGTTGACAGCAGAGGCAAAGACGGAAAAAACGATCCCGAAAAAATTATTGAATTCGTAAAAATGTGCCAGCACAGTTTTGGCGCAATCAACCTCGAAGATATCTCCCAACCAAACTGTTTCAGAGTTTTGGACGTTTTAAGGGAAGAATGTGAAATTCCTGTGTGGCATGACGATGCTCAGGGAACGGCTTGTGTTACTTTGGCCGGACTGATCAACGCGCTGAAAATTGCAGGTAAAAAAATCGGCGAAGCAAAAATTGTATTAATAGGTGCTGGAGCATCGAACACAACAATTGCCCGTCTTATTATCACCGATGGCGGAGATCCTAAAAAAATAATCATTTTTGACTCCAAAGGAACCCTCCACAGCGGAAGAACAGATATTCAAAAGGACACCCGCTATTACAGAAAATGGGAACTTTGTGAACAAACAAACCCCAACAAAATCGAAAAAATTGAAGACGCAATGAAAGACGCCGATGTGCTCATCGCCCTTTCAAAACCGGGTCCCGACGAGGTTAAACCCGCCTGGGTTTCACTGATGGCCAACAAATCCATCGTCTTCGCCTGCGCCAACCCTGTGCCCGAAATTTATCCCTATGCTGCTAAAGAAGCAGGCGCATATATTGTAGCAACAGGCCGTGGCGATTTCCCAAATCAGGTTAACAATTCTATTGGTTTCCCGGGAATTCTTAAAGGTGCTTTGCTTGTCAGAGCCAGTAAAATTACCGATAACATGGCAATTGCTGCAGCTCACTCACTTGCCAATTATGCCGAAAAACGCGGAATCAATGCCGAAAATATCGTGCCAACCATGGACGAGGCAGATGTATTCCCTGTTGAAGCAGCCGATGTTGCCATGCAGGCAATAAAAGACGGTGTGGCTAGAGTAAAAATGACCTGGCAGGAAGCTTATGATATTGCCAAGCGCGACATCGAGCATGCCCGCAGCATGACCAAAATGGTTACCGAACAGGGCTTCATAAAAGAACCGCCGGCAGGATTACTCGAAGAAGCAATTCAGTTTGCTATCCATGAAGTAAAAAAATAAAAAAGAAAAGGCACTTTCGGGTGCCTTTTTTATTTCTTATAAATTGATTTTGTCATATGGATAATATTAGTATCAAAATAATATTCTCCATAAAAGCCACAGTTTAAAAACTCTTTTCCGAAAACATAATTATTGAACACCTGTTTTTTACTTGCCAAATTAAGTTCTTCAGAAGAAAAATCTTTCTCAATATGATTTGTTGCAGTATGATCAAAAACTGTTTTAAAATATACACAATTGGATCCTGAAATGCAGGAACTATACGATGATCCAGGCAAATTATTTGCAATAACATTCAATCCCAAATCTAAAAGTAAATTTCCTGTACTAACATAAATCCCTACTTGTGGTTTCGCCATGATTATGGGCTTGAACGATCCAATAATTATTTCATAATTATCATTTATTCTATTTACTGAAAGCTCTAAACTACTTAGCTTTTTCAAAAATATCTGAGAATTAATCAGGTCGGTTTTTTTAATGCCTTTTTTATCGTTCTTTTCAGATATAAAAGCTGAGTTCTGGATAAAATATTTTTCTTCGTTTTTGCTAATAAAGCTATACACTATTGAATTTGTTTCGAAATTATAAATCTGGAATTTTAAATTTGTTTCATTGCTTTCTACCTGAAATAATTTTTTGTCATAAACACAGGAATTGTAAATTGTGTTTGAAAATTCAGGTTTGGGCAGGCTTCCTCTTATTACATTTTTAAATCCGGATAAAGTATCGTTTAAACCAAGAGTTAGAATTTCGGTACAGTCAAGGCTTTCGCATGTTATCATAAGACTGTCTTCGAAAAGGTATATTTTATTTTTATTTTTATTATTAGCAAGACTATAAGCATAATCACCATAGTAAACACTAAAGCCCGGAAATTTAGTGTCGCATGAATAGTTCTTAAAATCTTTTAAAAGCCATGGTATTTTGTCGGGCTTATAAGAAATTAATTGTTTGGCAGTGTCATTAAACCATTTGTATAAATGCAGTGAATCAGATTTTTCCTGCTCAATTGTTAAAATATTTATACTCTCTCCTGTTTCATAAACTGAAACAATTTTTTCATCATCAAAGTCAAAAACTTTTGAATATTTGAATTCTTTTGTTTTTTTATTTATTACACAACAATATAAGTCATACAGTGGCCCGGCTTTTACACGATCTAAAAAAAATAAATATATAAAGTCCTTCTCTATCAATCCCCCAATTGAAAAACAATTAATATCCAATTTATCAATGAAACCAGACATTCTATCATCAACAAGCATATTTGAATCAAGACAAAACACATGAATATTTTTATAGTTTACTATAAATATTGAAAATAAATTATTTTTGGAGTTATAGGCATAATCTATGTACGATATATTTGCCAGGTCAATAATTGGATTTGTGCTGATTTCAGAAGTTATTTGTTCTGAATTGTTTAAAAGGATTTTTGATTTTGGAATGATGTTTTTCACTTTAGCTCTTTCAACACCATAAAATGTTTCCTCGTCTAACCCTTTAGTTTTATATAGTATTTGATAATCACCCAATATTACCGAATCGCAAACCACAGGGCTTTCTTTTCCTTCAATTATTAAAATTTGCGGATAAGCCAATAATGCTGAAAACAAAAAAGGAATTATGGTGAAAATTTTCATATAATGACATGATTTTGGTAACCAAAAGTAAAAAAAATTACATTAACACACTATTTATGGCTAATATAAGATAAAAAAATCACCTGACTGCATGTCAATTATGTATTTTTTAGCATTTCACGAACGATAAACTTAAAGCGACCAAAAAGTAACGTGTAACTGATACATTTTGCTGATTAATTCCAAAATTAATTTTTTGGGGTTGGTGCCGAGCACCAAAATATCAATAGGGTTTAGAATAAACCCCATAAAACCACCGCCCGGGAACAAATCAGAAGAATAGCTGTTTTTGCGGTGGAAATGAAAACAGATTTTAATTTGAAGGAAAAATGCGATTGTTTGATAATGCGATTACTATACCCTGCCTCATTCAATATCGGACGACTATCAACCTTTAGTATAAATGCTAAATGCACTTAATGCGAGAAAACTAAAATTAATAAAAAAACAGAATATTTAAGCACATATTTTACATTCCCCATTTTTTGTGTATTTTTGCCCTTTCGTAATTGAAAACAAGTTAATTCAATGTTTGAATATATACAGGGAAAAATAACCGAAGCCACACCAACGTACATCGTGCTTGAAAATAACGGAATAGGTTATTTTATCAATATTTCCGTGAATACCTATGCTTCATTTAAAACCAATGAAACAATAAAAATATTTATTCACCAGGTTATTCGTGAAGATGCACACCTTTTTTACGGTTTTATCTCGAAAAAGGAAAGAGAAATATTCAGATCACTGATTTCAGTTAGCGGCGTTGGCGCTGCAACAGCAAGAATGATTCTTTCCTCCATGACCCCCGATCAAATTCAAAAAGCCATTATGTCTGGTAACGTTGCTGCCCTTCAGGCGGTTAAAGGCATTGGGGCAAAATCGGCACAAAGAATTATAATTGACTTGCGCGACAAGGTGGGCGGACTGGCTGATGAAGCAGACCTCGATTTATATCCGCAAAGTGAAAATCGCAAGGAAGCTCTCTCCGCCCTTACCATGCTTGGATTTCAGAAAAATGCTGTGGAAAAAGTTCTTGAAAAAATTATCGCTGAAGACAATAATTTGTCCGTTGAGGAGTTAGTGAAGAAAGCTTTAAAAAAACTTTAACTGTTTGAGGAATTTTTTTAAATATTTTATTTCCGGTGTGATGATCGTCATCATGGCAACGGCTATTTTACCTTCTACTGCCGGAGCAGATTATCACACTTATACTGCTGTCCCACCCGATTCTATACCCGGAAGGGACACAACTCCGGTTTCGGGCGATCCCGTTGACCTGCCTTTTCCCATTGAAAATACCGGCGGTTATCCTTTCAGCAATTCAGGAAAAACCTCTGTCATGTACCTCAATGATCCGGCCATCCTGGAAAATGACGTCGAATATGATCCTGAAACCGGCGAATATATATTTACCGAAAAAATTGGTGAACGCGATAACTCTGTTCCGGTTGTCATGTCGTCCGAAGAATACAGAAAATATGACTTCGACAGGTCTATCAACGACTATTTCAGACAAAGATTCAGATCGGAGAATTTTGGCATGTCGGGCGGACTGATTCCCAAGCTCCAGGTTCCCGGTGATGCATTCGCCGATATTTTCGGATCCAATACCATTGATATCCGTCCCCAGGGATCTGCCGAACTGATTTTCGGACTGCAGATTAACAAAATTGAAAACCCGGTGCTGCCCATTCGCCTGCAAAGAACTACCACCTTTGACTTCCAGGAGAAAATCCAGATGAACGTTACCGGCTCCATCGGCGACAAACTGAAACTCAGCACAAACTATAATACCGAAGCAACCTTCGACTTTGAAAACAAAATGAACCTAAAGTATGAGGGAAAAGAAGACGAAATTATCCAGCTGATCGAAGCTGGAGATGTCAATCTGCCTCTTTCAGGTTCTCTGATCACCGGTAGCCAGAGTCTTTTTGGTATCAAAACCGAACTTAAATTCGGTAAACTTACCGCCACCACAGTTTTTTCACAACAAAAAGGAAAAACTCAGGTTATCGAGGTTGAGGGCGGTGCCCAAACAAGCGAATTCGAAGTGTATGCCGATGAATACGAAGGAAATAAACACTTCTTCCTTTCACAATATTTCAGGGAACGATACGATGACAATCTTTCAAGCCTGCCTAAAGTGAGCTCCGATTTTAAAATTAAAAGGGTTGAGGTATGGGTAACCAACAAAACCGGAAATTATGAGGAATCAAGAAACATCCTTGCCCTCATGGACCTTGGCGAAGAATTCAGCGTGAATACCGGCGAATCTAATATTTATGCTTCCGATTTTGTTTTTCCCGCAGCAGGAATAGACTTTATTCCTTATAATGATCAGAATAACCTGTATAACCTGATGACAACCACCTACGCAGCCATCAGGGAAATAAGCAGTATATCCAGCACACTCGGACCACTGGCATCAGATTCCACTGGCTTTACCGTTGGACGGGATTATGAAAAAATTGAAAATGCCCGCAAGCTAAAAGAAACAGAATATACCCTTAACCGCGAACTTGGCTATGTTTCGCTGAACTCGGCACTCAATGCCGACGAAGTCCTTGCCGTTGCTTATGAATATACAACCCGCGGAGGCACATTCCGCGTTGGTGAATTCTCCAACGGCGACATCGGAGCACCAAAGGTTTTGATCGTAAAATTACTTCGCGGAACTTCATTTACTCCTAAATTCCCGACATGGAAGCTGATGATGAAAAATGTGTATGCCCTTGGCGCTTACCAGATCAGTCCGCAGGATTTTCAGCTCAACGTCATGTACCAGAATGATAAAACCGGTCGCGAAATAAACTACCTCCCCGAAGGTGGTATTGCAAACGAAATCCTCATTAAAGTATTGAACCTCGACCGGGTAAACTCCAACATGGATCCTTCTCCCGACGGAGTTTATGACTTTATGGAAGGTATTACCATCAATTCATCCAACGGAAGAATATATTTTCCAATGCTCGAACCTTTTGGCGGTTACCTCCGAGAAAAAATCACCAACGGAAACCCTGCCGACGAAGAACTTAGCGCCGTTGCAGATTTCTATGTTTTCCAGGAGTTGTACGACTCCACGCAAAGCGCTGCCCGGCAGATAGCAGTAAAAAATAAGTTTGTGCTTCGGGGCAGATACCAGTCATCCTCCAGCTCCGAAATTGCACTCAATGCCTATAATATCCCGCAGGGATCTGTAAAGGTAACGGCCGGGGGTATTGAAATGACCGAAAATATTGACTATACCGTGGATTATAATCTGGGAAGGGTTAAAATTCTTAATCAGGGCTACCTTGAAAGCGGCGTTCCCATTAAAATATCACTGGAAAGCAACACCATGTTTAATATTCAGAGTAAAACCCTTATGGGCACTCATCTGAATTATAAATTTTCTGACAATTTCAATGTGGGGGCAACCATCCTCAACCTTACAGAAAGACCACTTACCCAGAAAACAAACATTGGCGACGAACCCATCTCCAACACCATCTGGGGCATAAACACCGATTACCGTACCGAGTCACCATTCCTAACAAAAATGGTTGATAAACTTCCATTTATCGAAACTAAAGCCAAGTCAAACATCACCGTAAGTGCTGAATTTGCCCATCTGATACCCGGACATCCTAAGATCAAAGGCATAGATAAAAACGGCGTTTCTTACATCGATGATTTTGAGGGAAGTAAAACATCCATCGACATTAAATCATTTGCAGCATGGCATATTGCAAGTGTTCCCACCGGTAATTTCGAAGAAGGTCTCTTTAACGACTCTGTCTGGTATGGATACAACCGCGCCAAACTTGCCTGGTATGTTATTGATCCGATCCTGAACAGAAAAGGATCCAACAGGCCATCACACCTCACCGACGATCAGCTTTCAAACCACCTGACAAGAGAGGTTTATGAAAATGAAATCTTTCCGAAAAAGGAAAACGAACACGGCATTCCAACCAATATTGCAGTTCTAAACCTTGCTTTTTACCCTGATCAAAAGGGACCATATAACTTTGATGCAGCCCCGACGACAGTTTCAGCTGGTATAAATGCCAGCGGTAAACTTTTAAGCCCCGGCTCTCGTTGGGGTGGTATCATGCGTGATATCCAGACAAATGATTTCGAAGCTGCAAATATTGAGTTTATAGAATTCTGGGTTATGGATCCTTTCGTTTATGACTCCACACATAATGGAGGTGAATTGTATTTCAATCTGGGAAATATTTCGGAGGATATCCTGAAAGATTCAAGAAAAGCTTTTGAAAACGGATTACCCACCACAGCCACCCCCGATTCAGGAATGGTTACTGCCACTTCCTGGGGTAATGTTCCTACCCAACAGTCACTGGTACAAGCATTCGATAACAACCCTGAAGCCAGACAGTTTCAGGATGTGGGACTTGACGGACTGGGTACCGAGGAGGAGAAACTCAGATTCAATTATTATCTCGAAACAATCAAAGCTTTGTACGGGGAAACTTCAGCCGCCTATATCGAAGCACTTTCTGATCCGGGAAATGACAATTACCATTATTTCAGGGGAACCGATTTTGACGATGCCGAAACCGGAATTCTCGACAGATATAAAAAATATAACGGACTGGAAGGCAACTCGCCTACCTCTGAACAATCGCCCGAATCTTATCCAACATCGGCTACAACCATTCCTGATATCGAAGATATTAACAGGGATAACACGCTGAGTGAGGCAGAAAGCTATTTCCAGTATAAGATTGATTTGAGACCTGAAACAATGGATGTGGGACAGAATTACATTTACGATAAAATAGAGGCATCCGTAAAACTTGAAAACGGCGAAACAGAAAAAGTCAACTGGTATCAGTTTAAAATTCCAATCGAAAGCTGGGAAAAAGTTGTAGGTACCATCAGCGATTTTAAATCCATACGTTTTGTGAGGATGTTTATGACCGGATTTGATGAAGAAATTGTTTTACGTTTTGCATCAATTGACCTGGTCAGGGGAGAATGGAGAAAGTATAATTTCGCAATGCGCGAACCCGGTCTGTACCCCGCTCCGACTGAAGGTGAAGGAACTGAGTTTGACATTTCAGCTGTAAATATCGAGGAAAACGGTAACAGGTCACCTATTAATTACCAGCTTCCTCCCGGCGTTACCAGGGTTATTGACCCCACAAACCCGCAGTTGCGTCAGTTAAATGAGCAATCAATTGTTTTGCGTGTTTGCAACCTTGAAGATGGCGATGCCCGTGCTGCATATAAAAATGTTGATATGGACGTCAGACAATACCGCCAGCTTGAACTGGAAATCCATGCCGAAGAATACTCTGATTATGATCTCGAAGATGGCGAATTAAGAGCTTTCATCCGCATTGGTTCTGATTACCAGAACAACTTCTATGAATATGAAGTCCCGCTATCTGTAACCCCTCCCGGTTTTTACGAAGACAATGATGTGGACAGGGAAATCCTTTGGCCGGATGAAAACAGAATAGATTTTGAATTTGACCTGCTACAGGAGGTTAAACAAAAACGAAATGATTTGATGCGGCTTGGTCAGATTGAGCTGACCGAAATATATGAAATGTTTGAAGGCAATGCCCGTATTCGGATCCGCGGTAACCCCAACCTCAGCAACATCAAAACAATTATGATCGGGGTGCGCAATCCCAACTCCCAGACCAATTCTGTTGATGATGATGGTTATCCCATCTGCGGCGAGGTATGGATGAACGAATTGCGCCTGTCTGATTTTGATGAAGGTGGTGGATGGGCCGCTATTGGTAGGGTGAATGCCCGTTTAGCTGATTTCGGAAGTGTGAATGTGGCCGGACAAACCAGCAAGCCGGGATTCGGAAGTATAGAAAAGAAAGTCCAGGAAAGAACCCAGGTAGAAACCTATCAGTATGATGTGGCCAGTTCACTTGAATTAGGTAAATTCTTCCCTGAAAAAACCGGAATCAAAGTCCCTATGCACGTTGGTTTCTCTCAGGGAGTTGTCAACCCAAAATACAACCCGCTTGACCCTGATATTCCATTGCGTGTAGCTCTTGAAGATCCAAATATTACAAAGGGTGCAAGAGACACTATTAAATATAATGCCCAGGATTTCACTCAGCGCAAAAGCTTGAACTTTACCAATGTTAAGGTTAACAAGATGAAAGGTAAGCCCAAAGTTTACGACATTGCAAACTGGTCGGCCAACTATTCGTTTTCAGAAGTTTTCATGAGAAACCCCAATACCGAGAAAAACCTGACCAAAAACTATCGCGGAGGTATTGCATATTTATATAATACCACTCCAAAGAATGTAATGCCTTTCCAGCAAAGTAAACTGCTCAAGGCAAAATCGCTCAAGCTCATCAAGGAATTTAATTTCTATTACGTGCCCCAGCAAATGTCATTCCGCACCGATATCGACAGAATGTACAACGAAGTGCAACTGCGTAACATTACCAATCCTGATGTTGAAATGATTATTGATCCCACATACAACAAAAACTTCACCTGGAGCCGTTTGTATGACCTCAAATACAATCTTACCAAATCGCTTAAATTTGATTTTTCTGCCACCAACTATGCCCGTATTGATGAACCCGATGGAAGAGTTGATAAGGAAAATTACCGCTCTGAATATGACTCGTGGAAAGACTCTGTCATGACCAGTCTGCGCGATTTTGGCCGCACAACCCAATACCATCAGGAATTGAACGCAACCTATTCGCTGCCTATTAACAAGATTCCATTGTTTAACTGGATTTCGGCATCTACCGGTTACAATACAACCTATGACTGGAGAACTTCTCCGATCATGCCCGATTCATTGGACTTTGACCCGGGAAATACCATTGAAAATACCCGGAATCTTTCTGCAAACCTGCAGTTTAATATGCTTAACCTGTATAATAAAATAGGGTATCTTGAAAAGGTAAATAAAAAATACAGGAAAAAAGGCGCCACAAATAAAAAGGAAAAGAAATTTGAAGATGTTCAATGGCCTGAAAAAGGAGCAGAAAAAGCTTATGTCAGACTCACCGCGAATGTTCCCAGATCAGTCAATCACAAACTTGGAACCGAAGATGTGGATGTGAAAATGTACGACACACTGGGCGTGGAAATTAAAGGTATTTCAAAAGTGATAAACGAAAACCGTGCTACATTCACCGCCGACAAGGATTATGCTGTGGCTGAAGTTCGGGTAACCGGAAAACGAGAGGTAAAGGAGAGTATAATTATTCTGGTTGTGGATAATACCTTAAGAGTGCTCATGGGAATTAAAAACATCAATGTCAATTATAACAGCACCGACGGAACCTATTTGCCCGGCTACAAACCCTCTACCCTGTTCCTTGGTAATTCAAATTATAACGGGTCATTGGCTCCGGGAATTCCCTTTGTTTTTGGAGCACAGGATAAAAACTTCGGAGAAAATGCCGGAGATATTTACGGCTGGCTTTCGAGAGATACCACCATTGAAGACCAGTACCTGATGACGCACAATGAAAACTGGCGTTTTAAGGTAACGGTTGAACCAATTAACGATATGCGAATTGATATCGATGCTTCAAGAGTAAAATCAAAGCGGACTACTCAGAACATTTATTATTACCCGACAGATGATGACTATAAGGTGGTCAACAGTGAAGAGGGAGGAAATTATACTATCTCTATTATTACCTGGGGAACTGCATTTGAAAAACTGTCAGACGAGGATAATTACAGGTCCGAAGCATTTGAAAATTTCAAAAATTACCGATATTCTATTGCCAGACAACTGTCACAAGACCGATTAGATGCCATGGGAACAGGTACCTTTACAGGTTACGATCCTTTTGGAAATGTCGACTCGCTTACCGGATTCCCTGATGGCTACAGCCGCACTTCACAGGATGTGCTTATACCGGCGTTCCTTGCTGCTTACACAAAATCAAACCCCGATAACAATCTCAGCAAAAATCCCAATATGCCGGCTATTCCCAAGCCGAACTGGCGAATCAATTATGACGGATTGTCGAAAGTGAAATTTGTGAAGAAATATTTGAAAACACTTACTTTAAGCCATGCCTATGCATCAAGTTACAATGTGAGTTCCTATATTACCAATTTGAACTACAAAGAAGATGAATATGGAGATGGTTTGAACTGGGTAAGAGAATCCCTTTCTGAAAATTCCGACTTTATATCGAAGGAAGAAATTGCAAGGGTTGCCATCAGTGAACGGTTTAGCCCGCTTTTCATGGTCGACATGACCTGGAACAACAGTTTGATCACCAAAATTGAAGTCAAGAAAACACGCAACCTGTCGCTCAGTTTTTCAAACAACCAGTTAATGGATGTGCGCGACGACGAGTTTGTTATCGGAACCGGGTACACAGTGCCCAAACTTGAACTTAAGCTAAACGGAAAAACCGTAACCAGCGATTTGGTGCTGCGTCTTGATTTTTCACTGAGAAAAAACCTTACCGTGATCAGAAAGCTTGAAGAAAATGTTGATCAGGCAACAAACGGAGCAAGTATTTTGGCAATTAACTTTAAGGCAGAATATGTGCTGAACCAAAGGTTTAACGTATCTATATTCTATGACCGCACCGTAAATAAACCAAAAATTGCACTCAGCTTCCCACAGGCAAATACAAAATTTGGCGTTAGCGTGCGATTTACCCTGGCATCATAGGAAAACGGGGTATTTATGTTTAAAATCATTAATTTATAATCAAAATATCCTGTCTTTTTCTGTTTTAAACTGATCTTTTTTATAATTTTGGCATGTTTATAAAAAATACCTGTTAAACCAATTAAAGAATAATATCATGAATGTACCCCAAAATCTGAAGTATACAAAAGATCACGAATGGATCAAAGTAGAAGGCGATGAAGCTATTATCGGAATTACCGATTTTGCACAGGGAGAATTGGGCGATATCGTTTTTATTGAAATAGAAACCCAGGGCGAAACACTTGCCAAAGAAGAAACCTTCGGAACCATCGAAGCAGTAAAAACCGTTTCTGACATGTACATGCCTGTTGGCGGCGAAGTTCTTGAAGTAAATCCTGAACTTGAAGCTTCACCTGACGTGGTTAACAAAGATCCATTCGGAAAAGGATGGATGGTAAAAATCAAAATTAGCAATCCCGCTGAACTTGAAGAGCTTTTAAGCCCTGAAAAATATAAAGAATTGATTTCATAAAAAAAGCCCCGGAATTTCCGGGGCTTTTTTATTAGTCAGGGGGTGGCTTTGAGTCACCCCCTGACTATTATCATTCAATCGGTAAATCCCGAGTAAACCCTTCCTGAAGGGAAATATATGTTTCGGTACTCACCACCTCAACAATGGATTGTATCTTTTCAACGATTACATTTTTAAGATGCTCATTGCTTTTTGTTATCACTTTCAATAAAAGGGAATATTTTCCCGAAGTATGATGACATTCAACAACCTCCGGGATTTGTTTTATCCTGTCAAAAACATAATCGTGCGACCGCACTGATGTCAGGTTTACCTGCACGCCAATAAATGCACAGGTATTATATCCCATACCTTTTGGCTCAATTTTAAATTTTGATCCGGAAATTACGCCCTCATCTTTCATTTTTTGAACCCGCTGGTGTATAGCCGAACCGGTTACATTGCACATCCTGGCAACCTCGAGAAAAGGCATACGTGCATCCTTCGAGAGTATAGTAAGAATTTTTTTATCAAGGGCATCAATCTGAAAGTGCTTTTCCATTTTTTAGTTGTGTTGATTTCAATATTTACAAATATATATAATAATACTTTCAGTTTTTATTTATTTGACAAATATTACTGTCAATCATGGGCAGTATTAAACAATTCGCATGTCAATCAGGTAAATTTGTAAAATAATTAATTTAAAATATTCATTATAATGATGCATGATCCCGCAACCAGAATTCAGGAACTGAAGCAGTTTGGCGAATTCGGAGATGTTAACCCGTCAATCACAGATTCATCTACTTACACATTTTTAGAAGCTAAAACCATGACCGATACTTTTGAAGGTCAGGCTCCCGGTTGCTTTTTATACTCGCGTCACTGGAATCCCACCAATAAATATCTGGCCGATGCCATGGCTGCACTCGAAGGGACAGAAACAGCATGGGTCACTGCCTCAGGTATGGCAGCCATTACATGCACCATGTTACAGCTTTGCAATTCGGGCGATCATATTGTAACAAGTGTGACAACCTATGGTGGTACTTATGCCTTTTTGAAAAATTACCTTCCAAAATTCAATATTGAAGTCAGTTTTGTTGATATTTCTGATTTGAATGCCGTTAAAAAAGCCATCAGACCAAACACAAAACTGATTTACACCGAAACCATGACCAATCCGATGCTTCAGATTTCTGATATTCCCGCTTTATCAAAAATTGCCCATGAAAACAATGCGAAATTGGTGGTTGACAACACCTTTACTCCCATGATTGTTTCACCGGCAAAACTGGGTGCAGATATTGTTGTTTACAGCATGACAAAATTCATTAACGGTAAAAATGACTGTGTGGCGGGCGCCATTTGTGGATCAGAGGAATTTATCAGTTCCCTTTCTTCGGTAAACGACGGCACGGCAATGCTGTTGGGCCCGGTTTTAGATCCGCAACGCTCATCGGGTATTCTTAAAAACCTGCATACACTGCATTTGAGGATGAAGCAACACAGCCACAATGCCATGTATCTGGCACAACAGATGACAGAATACGGTATGTCGGTAAATTATCCCGGATTACCAAACCACAAAGGGCACGAACTTCTCAAATCAATGATGAATCCCGGGTTTGGCTTTGGAGGGATGATTGCCATTGAAGTTGAAACTTCTGCAAAAGCAAACAGATTGATGGAAATGATGCAACAGGAAGGGGTTGGTTATCTGGCTGTAAGTCTGGGCTATTTTAAAACACTCTTCAGCAATTCGGGTAAAAGCACATCTTCCGAGGTTCCCGAAAATATTCAGCGCGAAATGGGCTTGACGCAAGGACTGATAAGGTTTTCTGTGGGACTGGATAATGACATCGAAAACACTTTTACAAAAATCAGATTGTGTCTGGAGAAAATTAAGTAGAACCTGATAATTTAATTACCATTGACATTAACTCCGGGGTCTCGTCTCTCGAAGAAATATTGAAGCTGTGTGTTTTACCGATTCTTTAACCGGAATAAATGCTATTCCTGTTTTGTTAATGATTTTTTCGGCAGAATACTGAAGCTTTTTCATTGAAATCCGTGCGGTTTCGTGGGTAATAACGGGACTTTTTCCGGTCATCAATGTTCTCAGATGTTCCAAAAAGCAAGCCAATTTGGCCATTGCAGGGTTAACTTTAATAATGGGTGGCTTTTTCCCAAGAGCCAGGGCCATTTCTGTAAACAGCGTTAAGTAGTCGGTATTTTGACTGTTGATAATGAATTTCTGATTTACGGTATTTCCTTCCATCAGGTCAATAGCACAGCGTGCCACATCGCGCACATCAACAAAGCCGGTTGTTCCTTCGGTGTAAAATTTTAGTCCGCGGTCAACCGTCTTAAACAATGCGCAGCTGGAGCGGTTCCAGTCGCCCGGACCAATTATCACCGAGGGGTTTAAAATCACGGCATCAAGTCCTTCAGCAATTCCGCGCCACACTTCCAGTTCGGCTCTGAATTTTCCGGATGAGTATGCAGAATTTCGTCCGGTCATATCATAAGACGTTTCCTCCGTGATCAACTTATCCTGATCGCCAAGTGCAGCAATCGAGCTGATGTGGCATAGTCGCCGGACCTTATTAGATTGGCAGGCGTTTACAACATTCTGTGCCATCAGGGTATTTTCTGAGATAATCCGGCCACGGTCACTTTTTTTATAAGACACGATGGCGGCAGTATGAAAAACTTCCTCAATACCGGCAGTCATTTCCTTAACATCTTCATAGTTAAGCAGGTCGCCATGCAACCATGTGATTTTGCTTAAATATTTGCCGGGTTCATCAGTATAATAAGAAAAAACCTTTTCGATTTGCCTGATGGATTTCTCAGATCTGATTACCGCTTTAATCTCTTTACCCCGGCTGGCGAGGGCAAAAAGAAGGTGTGAGCCGAGCAACCCGGAACTTCCGGTGACTAAAATCATTTCTTTTGTTTGAAAATATGGGTAAAAATAGTGTTTTTTCCTGATGTGCTGAATTATACTTTTACCTTTTATTAACGGGCAAATTTTGATCTCATAACATAATTGTCCTGACTCATGCCCTTTTTAACTTAATTTACCAAAATAGTCCCGACCGGAAAGCTTATTTTTTATACTTTTGCCAAAATTTACTCTGAGATGGATAAAAATTATTATTGTGTGATCATGGCCGGTGGTATCGGAAGCAGATTCTGGCCAATGAGCAAATCTTCAAAGCCCAAGCAGTTTCTGGACATTATGGGAACCGGAAAAACATTCATTCAGATGACTTATGACAGGTTTTTAAAAATCTGTCCCCAAGACAATATCTATATTGTTACCAACAAAGAAAATATCGATCTGGTTAAGGAACAGCTTCACGGAATTAAAGATGAAATGATTTTGCTTGAGCCATACAGACGCAACACAGCACCCTGTATTGCTTATGCGAATTACAAAATCAAAAAAAGAAACACCGAAGCTTTGATTGTCGTTGCTCCTTCGGACCATTTGATCGTTAACGAAGATCTTTTCATTAGTTATATAAAACAAGGTTTTGAATTTGTGGGTGAAAACGATGCCCTGATGACATTGGGGATTGTACCTAACAGACCGGATACAGGGTATGGTTATATCCAGATCAACAATGAGCTCAAGGTGACCGAAAATGCCAAACTCAAAAAAGTAAAGACATTCACCGAAAAGCCAAATCTTGAAATGGCAAAATTCTTTGTGCAAACCGGAGAATTTTTATGGAATTCGGGGATTTTTATCTGGTCACTCAAATCAATCCATAAAGCTTTTCAAAAAAGTCTTCCCGACGTAAATTCTTTATTTAGAGAAGCATACAAACATTTCGATACCGAAAACGAAGAAAAGGAAACAAGAAAAACTTACGCCGCCTGTACAAATATTTCCATTGATTATGGAATCATGGAAAAAGCCGACAATGTGTATTCACTTTGCACCGATTTTGGCTGGTCTGATCTGGGAACCTGGGGATCGCTTTATGAAAACAGCGAAAAAGACGAATTCAGTAATGTTATTAAGGGTGCTAACGTAATGGCTTATAAATCTACAGGTAATATAATAAAAACATCAAAAGACAAACTGGTTGTACTTCAGGGATTGGATGGTTTTATTGTGGTCGATACCGGCGAAGTACTTTTAATTTGTAAAAAGGAACAGGAACAGCAAATCAGGCAAATTGTCAATGATGTTAAACTGGAAAAAGGAGAGGAATTTGTTTAAAAGCTGGTAGTTAGTAGCAAGTAGCGAGTAGCAAGTAACAAGTAACAAGTAGTTAGTAGCTAGTAAAATGGATATGTAGCAGGTAAAGCTAAAAAGCGATCAAAAAATTTATTTTTTCTTGTCCAGATCAACCAAAACATATTTCTTGTTCCCCAGTCCGAGCTTATAAGCATATTCAATCTGTCTTTTCCCGCTTACTGAGTTTTCCTTAAGAAAGGTGTCTTTGCATTTATGTGCTTTGTCAACAAGATCGTGACTGGCTTTTTCAACAGCTACAATGTCGGTGCCGGCAACAATGCCGATGTCTTTCATGAAGGGTTTGCGTGCATTTTTGGCACAATCGCAGTCCGGTGAGATATTGGCCAAAACGTTGATGTAAACCACATTTCTGTTTTTGATTATTCCCAGCGTGTATTCAACCAGTCGTTCCATAAAAGTGTTGTTGTCGGTGCTGCTCCAGGGAACTCCGTAAACACGGTCTTTGTAACAGACTCCAATGCACTGACCGCAGCCAATACACTTGCTGGTATCAATTTTCACTTCGGGGTCGATGGTGATGGCGCCGGCAGGACATTTTTTTTCACATGCTCCGCATTTGGTACATTTTTCCTTGGCAACAGTTGGAAATGATGATGAGTGCTGCGCCATTTTTCCGGCTACCGAGGCCAGTCCCATGCCCACATTTTTGATCGCTCCGCCAAAACCCGACATGCCGTGGCCTTTGAAATGTGAAAAAATGATGTAGCTGTCATAATTATCGAGGTGACTGCCGGCTTTGACCTCCTTATAATGTTTTCCCCCTTCAATGGGAATGACCGTTTCGCCTTCGGAGTCGAGGATGTCGATGGGACAAAAATCAAATCCATGCTCAATGGCAAGCTGAATGTGGCTTTCGGTGTACCTTCGTTTGCTCACATAAAGCACATTGGTTTCGACCAGCGTGGCATTCAGTTTCACGGCCAGATCCTTGATTAGCTCAGGTTTGAGGAAATTCTGGTTGCCTTCTTCGCCAAAATGAACCTTGATGGCAATTTTCTTACCGGTAACATCGCCTTTGATCATCTCATACACCTTTTGCACTCCGGCCGATGAAATATCAGCAGTAAAATAAACTTTGGGTTTTTCCTTTGCAAACAGCGATACGGCAAACGCCAACAAGAGCGTAAAAAGCAACAGTTTTTTCATACAGAATTATTATTTGATTTCGGGAACAACTTTTCCTTCGCGGATGCTGTAAAAAGCAACCTCGGTTTTATTTCTTCCCTCAAGATATTTACGATATTTTTCGCCAAAATCAATGCGGCATTTGATGGTTTCCTCAAAATTTCCCATGAAAGCACAAACAAGTTCTGAAATTTCGCGGATGGCATGGTTTCCGCCATCGTTTGCCGAGATGTAATCACACAAATCGTTGGTTTTGACAAATTCCCTGAACAGCGGATTGCTTTTCCTTCCCGGCATAAAACGCAAAGAAGCTTTGGATGCAATGCTCAGATCGAGCACATCGTCATAAACAAAAGCAATTTGTTTTCCGGTGATCTTATATTGTTTTTCAAGATGTTCGAGGGCGTCCTTTTTATTCAGAAAACCCGAATAAACCGCATCAAAATGTTCTCTTTTTGCAAGATGCACAGCGGTGGGATTGTTTTGTCCGGTGATAATCCCCACAAAAGGAAATTTACCATTCTTAAGCCAATAGCTTAACCGGATCAGATTGAGTCCCATGGAATCAACTTCCGAAAACGGACTTCCGGATTCCTGGGTTTTTATTCCTGCATTAAAAACACCATCCCAGTCGAATAAAAAAGCTTTAACATGATTAACTTTTTCTGAAAGTTCATCAACAGAGCGCAGAAATCTGCCTCCGTTTTCGGTAAAGATTTTTTCGATCCGGCCGGTCATTTTATCCCCAGAGGTTAAGTTTTATGAGGTCCTGAACATCAATCATGCCGCAGGGTTTGCCGTTGGCTGTAACAATGATGTTGTCGATTTTCTTATCCTTGAATATTTTAACCGCTTCATTGAGCAGGGCATCCTGGTCGATGGTAACGGGCATTTTAAACTGAAATTCGGCCATGGTTTTCTGCAGGATGGCTTTTCCATTTTCCTTAATGTTTCTTCTCAGATCTCCGTCAGTAAAAATTCCTTTCAGACTGCCATTTTCATCAACCACGGTAACAGCGCCAAAGCCCGACTCGGTCATGCCGAGAATGGCGTCCAACACTGTTGTTTCGGGTAGAACTATCGGATTTTCAGTTGAGATAATATCTTTTACTTTAACAGTCATGAGTTTGGTATGCTCAAAAAACTGCTGTGTTCCCAGTTCGGTAAAATTATTTTCGGTGAGGGCTTTCATCACTTTCCAGGGAACGGTACAAGTGTGAACTCCCATGTTGATTGCGTTTCTAACATGTTCGGCATGCCTTACAGATGAAAACATGATTTTGGTATCATATCCGTAAATCTCAACAGCGTCAACGCATTGTTCAACCAGAGCAAGGGCGTCGTGACCCTGATCCTGGAGGCGGCCGACGAGCGGACAAACATAGGTTGCCCCGGCAGCCATAGCCATATACGCCTGTTGCAGGGTGTAAACCAAATGGACATTCACTTTAAAACCTTCATTGGTGAGCATTTTGCAGGCGCGTACACCTTCGAGGGAAACCGGAATTTTATAAACGGTTTTTTCCTTATCCAGTCCGAGCTTATCCAGGCGGTGGGCCTCTTTATAGATTTCGTCAGCCGTTTCGCCGAGGGCTTCGATCTGGAGTACCGGAACGATTTTTGCCAGCTTGAGGATCATTCCGTCAACATCGGTAATACCGTGGCGGTGCATAAAAGTGGGGGTGGTTGTTAAACCAGCGAGAAAACCAAGTTTTCCAAATGCCTCTTCAATTTCATTGATGTCGGCCGAATCGAGATATAATTCCATTAGTTGTTTTTTTCAAAGAGCGTAAAGATACGTAATAATAGTTTTTTGAGCAATAGAGCGAAGGGATTAGTTGGAAAAACGCCGAAAATGAGTTGGGAAACACATAAAAAGCTTTGGAATTCCGTTGCCGTTTTATTCTGGTCAAAAACCATTAATCCCTTCTATAGCATAAACAAATCATGTTCATCAGGCAAATCAGTCCCATCAGTTTCCCAAGCGTTTTCTCTGTAATACAGTAAGCAGTTTTCTTAGGTCTTTCGCTTCCCTCATGGGATCGCCTTAGTCATGGTTCTTAACCGAAACGGTTTTTTTATAAGTAAAGGATATTTACCGTTTAACAATTTTTTCGGAGTGAACCCCGTCTTTGTTTTTTATGGTAATGTAGTAAATGCCCGGGCCGAAACCTGAAAAAGTAATTGTTGCAGTATGGTCTCCGGTAATGTTTTCATATACCGTCCTGCCTGAAAAATCATAGATCCTTATTTCATTCATAATATCAGGCGCTATGATGTAAACCATATCTGAAACAGGGTTGGGAAATATTTTTATTTCTGCAATTTCTTTGGTCCCCGGAACATGGACATCGCCCGGCATAATGGCCCAGTCATATACTTCGAGCATTGAGGAGGTCTCTGTAATGATTGAGTACATTTGCAACCAACCGTACAGTGTATCGGCGCCCGAAAAAACCCTGAACCCCAGATAACCCTGGCTTGACAGCCAATTGCCGCTTACGATATATGCCGGTTCCATATATATACCGCCCAGTTCATAATAATCTTGTTCATTGTCATGCCAGTAAGAGCATTTTGAAATACTGTCGCCAAAAGCCAGGCAATTGGACTGGAGGGTATCGGTCATTATCTCGATTTTGTTATGCTGCAGTTGTACATAGGTCCTGCTGTTGAATCCCATTCCAAAGTTTGAATATTCGGCTGTAAGCATTATGTCGTTTGACCCGTCGGAGTTCAAATCCAGATAAAGGTCATCATCGGGCAGGTTGCCGTAAAGGGTCTGGTTAACCGTATGGTAATCCATGTCACTGTAAATACCGGCTTTTACAACAGGGTCGCATTCTCCCTGTGCGCATAACAGATGTGCTGACCCGATCAGAAAAGCAATGATAAAAACACTTTTGATTTTCATAATGTTTGTTTTTTGGTTAATAGACTGATGGAACGCTTTTTGGTTGCCTTTATTGTTAAAAAAACGAGTTGTTTGGTTTTTAGGGCAATAACAGAAATAAAACATAATGCTTTGACATAATCAGCATGCTATAAAAAACCGATTGTCTTTCCCTTAGACCAAACAAATCAGGTTCATCAGACAAAACAATCCCATCAGTGTTCAATCCTTTTCACTGTATTGCAGAAAACAGTTTATTGACCTTTCCCGGGAGCCTTTTAAATTATCATCAAAAATATTATTTATCAATGCAAAATTTATTATCATTGTATTTTATTTACATAAGATATTATTTTGAACAGTATAGCCATGAAAAAAAGTTTTCTCATTTCTCTTTTTCTGATTTGTTTTTTCAATATAACCAGGGCACAGGTTAACGTGTGGGAGCGCATTTTCACCAATGCCGGCAACATTGTGGAAATTTATTCGTCCCTCACCGACAGCGCGCTTGTTTCTGAAATCGAAACATACAAAGAGTCATCCGGACTTAACATATACACACAGGCTTTTATTCAGGATTCAGGAATTTTAGCTGATTTTGTCAACCTTTTATCTGAAAATAAGTATTCTGATTTTCAGGAGCCATACCTTATTTTTAAAGCAACGTTTTCTCCTCCGTCTTCAGGAAATCTTTTTACTGTTTCGGTCTCCATTGAACCCAGTCCGGATATGCAGCACATGTCAGAGGCCCTTTCTCAGGTCAATGTCATGATTAACGACCTGCTCAGGGACGCTTTCAACCCCGGCGAAAACCGCTCGCTGGCCCGGGCAATCATTGATGCCCTGCATGCGCTTTTTGGTCCGCCCGAGCAGAATATCTTCACTCCGGTTACCATTTCGTTTTTTCCGCCATCTCCACAAAACTTCGGTTTTGACAGTCTGCAGTTTTCTGCTTTATCAGGAAAATACGATAAAATCCGCATCAACAAACAGGATTATTTTGTTCCATGGAAATCTGTTGAGGTTGGATCTGCCGATCATCTGGCTTTTAATTTCATTGCAAATACTGATTCGGTGTTTTCGGGATTTTCCAGTGATTCTGTTTTCTTTGAGCGCTTATTTACCGGCGAACGAGTTCCGATAATAAATACCGGACAGGAAAAAAAGCTGCAGATTACCGGCTCGGGCAACAATGATGAGGAATATCTCACAGCCATGTACACCGACAGGTCTGACCCTGATTCTCCAAAGGAAATCCAGCTTGGCAAAGCAAACCTGATATCCTACGAAAAGGAAGTGCGCCAGGTAATTCTTGTTTCGGTTAACGATGCGCCCATTCCTTCTGCATCAAATGTCCAGTGGGAACTTAACAATATCTACAAACAGGCGGTGGCGGAGTTTTCTGTCAGCAGCATCAACGATTTCACGGTTTCATTTGACCTGAATGCCAACGGTCTTTTTGACAACACCGATGCCGATAATTCTTTAAACTATACGCCCGAGATGAAAGAAATAATCTCGGCATTCATTGAAAATCCCCAGTATTCTGAGGACGTTTATTACCTGTTTTTCGTTTCGAACCCCGCCGACGCTTCCCTTTCGGGATACATGCCTTTTAAAAAACAGTTCGGGTTTATCTTTTCGCAGGATGCGCGTACCATAGCGCATGAGCTTGGACATGGCGTGTTCAGGTTAAAACATACCTATGCAGATTACCCTTCTCTTTCATCCGGTTCAACCGAAAATCTTATGGATTACGGAGACGGAACATCCCTGTGGAAATATCAGTGGGACGATATCCACGATCCACCCTGGATTCTCAATTGGCTCGAAGATGAAGAAGATGCGGAGCTTAACATGGTTCTGGTTGATTTCACCGACATCACCGGGAACCTGGCCACCGATTATGCTGCCACGGCTACGGCATATTTTACGCCCTCGTGTCTGCCCGTTGTCATTGAAAATCTTACGGAGCCAAAGTTCAGGTGCGGCTATCTGATGGCCTTCAAATTACAGGGTACGCAGTATGTGATGATCAACACCAAATCGCACGATTTTCACGGCTATTATCCTTACGATGAATATCTCGTATTAAAGGAAACCCTGCCCGAAGAGGAAAAGATGAAGCTGACACATCTTAACCCTGCCCGGTTTTTGACCAATACTTATTACCGCTTTGCCATTCCGGGCGACCAGCTCTACACCAACGAATGGGTTTTTAACGACGGGCAGCTTTGCCAGTTCGATTACCGGTGGACCAACAGCAGTGATTATTCGGGCCGCACCGACATCAAAGGTCCGGTGATGATGGCCGATCCGCCAAGCGATGCTGTGCGCACGCAGGCAGGCGATTGCCAGAACATCAACTTCATGAACAACGAGCCGCTGATGACCGAAAGTTTTGAGTATTCGGGAAACAGCATCACGTCTGTAACAGCTGAGGAAATGGAGGTGTATGTAAATTCCACCGTTGAATATCTGGGCACGGAGCTCGATCGCGTGTTGTACGACTATCCCACCGACACCAACCAGCTTTATGGCGACAATAAATACCACATCCTCAACTACGGCTGCATTGCCAACCAGGAGCACACCGAGCGCTATAAGATCATGGAGCACAAGCTTGAATATCTTAAGGAGCAGACAGGCATAGGTTTTTACGTGCTGTACATCGGGGTGAATTTCATGCTGGATGCAGACCAGAACGTCCGCAACAATTTTGCCCGCGACATCTACAACAAATCGGACTATCTCAAATCGCATCCCAACAGCATTTTGCTGGTGATTCCCTATGTGCGCATCGAGGGCGGATACGGTACGGCACCCAAGCAGTACCTAATGCCCGGCATTTGTGACAACCGCAACCATGTATCGGGCGATATATTTGTCCAGGCCCCGTTCAGCGGTTCATTCGATCTGATCCTCGGTGTTTACAAGTACATCAACAAGCCCTGCCGTGTGTATTCCGCCTTTTTGTTTGCCGACGGGTCCATTTCCTACAAGTACAAAAATCTGGGAAACCAGTCGGGAAGATCCTATATCAACGGGGTGAATTTTTACATGGAGCCGGAGTTTGAGGAGATGAAAGATCTGGAAAAGCCTTCGCCGGTTTATAACGTTTATGGCGGTACCGGATCAGCTTCGACCGGCAAACCCGAAGAGCAATACGCACTCGAGCTATACCAATTCGAGCTTGCCCGTGAAGATATCCTTGCCCGGGCAGCGCAGAACAGTGAATGGACAGCCATAGAATCGAAGCAGTTCATGGAGAAATACATTCCGGAGCACTACAAGTGTTACGCCGAACACCAGGCATTTGAGTTCAACGGGCTGCGCGAGTGGCTCAATCTCTGGAACATCATGTGGTTCGACGGGTACGGGGAGGATCAGAAATACATGAATCTCGATGATGTGTGTTATGAATACGGGTACATGCCGTTGATCAGTCCGGTTGTTTTAGGCATATGCGATATGCCTTTTAGTGCCCTTATAGTGCCTTAATAGTGCCTTGATAGTGCCTTAATAGTGCCTTGATAGTGCCTTGGGAGGTGGGTGGATAGGTTGATGGTTACGAAAATGAAATTTTCGATATCCTCGAACTATCAAACCCTCAAACTATCCTTTTTTACTTACTCAAAAAGTCTTTAATAACTTTCGCCTATTTTCAACCTATATTAAATAATATGTTACACATTTCAACAAACATGCTTTAAAACACCCGCCTTACAACCCTGTAACAGCAATCGTTTGAGAAATTAAAAAAGCTTTTTTAAAAACATTCCTGTTTTTAGTGACTACTTTTTTAGGGGTGCTGTATCTTATTTGGGGGATAGTGGTGAAAGAAACAAACAATAACAAACATGACAAAGACAAGAAAATAAATCGTGTCGGCCTATAGCTTTTTAGTGACTTCTGCACTAAACGATTTAATTTTTTTGTAATATTGTGATGGGGAATAATTTAACAGTAGGAACAAAAACTTGAAGATATATGGGTGTTTTTGGGGTGGATAGGGGTGTGTTTTTGTGAGTATATTATTTTACCGCCAAGTGTAAGAGACAGACAACGACATAGAAAATTGAAAAGTAAACCATTGTGAAAGGACAGAAAAACGAAATATTGACAAGACCAGAAAGCCGACACTCAAGCCGACCCAATGTTTTTTATTTTTTGCCCACCGCACATTTTTTAAAACAATTGCCGACCCACATTGCACACAACCTGTCCCGAATTTGCTTCGGGATTGCCAAAGCCCCACAAGCCAACGCTGAGACCAAAGCTTGCAATCTTGCCGACACTTTAAAACTAAAACAATGAAACCAATAATAAAATTCAATACAATTGTTCTTAGCTTGACAACAACTGCTGTTTTTGGAATTTGGTTATTTATTTCGCAGTTAATATTGACTTACCCAGATTGGTTTAAAGAGCCATCAAATGATAAATATAATTTGCTAGGTATAATATTGATGGGTTTGATTTCTATTGGGGTTTATAGATTAGTTTTTTTAATCACTTCATATTTTGTAAACAATTGCCAATGGATAAAAAAACAAGTATTTTCTTCTTATTACCTTGAAGGAACTTGGGTTGGTTTTTATATAGGGGTTTTAGGTAACGTAAGATATTTGATTGAAACATTTGAACAAAATATTGATGGATTGGTAATCAAAGGAACATCTTACGATGAAAATAAAAACTTACATAGTTTTTGGACTTCTGAATCAATAAATTTGGATTCGGAGAAAGGTGAATTATCATATCAGTATAAAGTTAGAACAACTAGAGAAAAACCAGACCCGAATGGCATAGCATATTTTAGTATGATCAGAGAAAACAATCGAAAACCAGCAAGTATGCTAGTCGGATTCTCAGCTGATTCACATTTAACTAAAAAGTGTAAAGCTGTTGAATATAGATTGAATGAAAAGACTAATTATGATATTAATAAAGCACTTAAAAAGGCTGAGGAATTTTATCAGACAAAAAAGGACATAGTTTTTAATTATAAAAAAGAATAAATGGCAAATTTTCATGACCCAATTAAGCATATAAAGTTCTTGCGACAAACACTCTCGCAAGATAAAAAACCTTTAGGTTATTTTATTTCAGCAGGATGCCCTTTAGCAGTCAACTTGCCAAAAGAAGAGTGGCCATTGATTGCAGATGTAGCAGGTCTTACAAAATATATAAAGGAAGAACTTGGCTCTAAAGGGGGAGACAAGAATTTGTTTGATAAATTAATCGACGAGGTTGGTTTGTTGGTCATACAGAGGCATTAAAAAATAAAGAAATAATAAAGCGGGAAGGAAATACGAGAGGCCGATGGATAATACTAATAGAGTTATAAACACTCAGGACATTAGTCAGAATTTTTGAACAACAGCAAGTTAATGACAGAAAGACCAAACATATTAGTAGTATGCGGACGAAATAAAAAGCGCAGCAGGACAGCGGAGCATATTTTTAAAAACGACAACCGTTTCAATATTCGTTCTGCCGGACTAAGCCCCAAAAGCAACAGGAAAATTTCAGAAAATGATTTGAATTGGGCCGACCTGGTTTTTGTAATGGAAACAGGACAACGGGCAAAAATATGGGGACTATACAGACATATAGATTTGCCAACAATTGAGGTTCTTAACATTCCGGACGAATATGAGTTTATGAACGAAGAACTTGTTGAGATTCTTTCAGACAGAATTAATGACACGCTAAGAATTGTATATAAAATTTGAACTTTTAATAATGAAAAAGAGGTTTAAAGATAAACCGGAAAAGCACCATTATGCATAAAGACCTAAATCACTATTGTTCCTTTTTCGAAAAAACGCACAGGGTTTTTAAAAACAGTAGTACACCGCACAAGCCAATTTTGCTGATAAGTTTAATACAATCATTTCAACAGAATATTTATAAAACAAATCATACTTATCTTTTTGCTTTGCCATTTTATCATATTATCATATCTTGTGGTCAATAAAATAGCAGATTATGAATAATCTAAAAGGCCTTATAGTTTACAGCATTACCATGATGCTCGAACGCATGAGTTTTTACGCTATGATGTCCATATTGATTCTTTCATTCATGGAACAAAGAGGAAACAGCGGCGATGAAGCCGGGTATAACTATGCCGTTTTTTATTTTTCTATCTATGTTTCTATGCTTATCATGGGTTTGGTTGGAGATATTGTTAACCGGAGAAAAATAATTATCGCCGGATTGCTTATCATGGCCATAGGATACATTTTGTACTTTATGATGTCAAAGGAAAGTGAAATATCTTTGATTATCTCCGGTGTCTTTATTGTTCTTGGCTTAGGGGCCTTTTATACGAACCTGCAGGTTCAGGTGGGCGATCTTTACAAGAACAGTTTTAAGAATGGGGCAATGGGCTATTTGATATTTTACATGTTTATTAATGTTGGCGCCCTTATTGCTCCCTATGCATCAATCTACATTAAAAAGGAATTTGGAGTTGAAGCGGTGTTTTTGTTTTGTGGCTGTGCTACATTCCTGGCTTTGGCCTTGTATTATTTAGTGCCGGTTTCAATGGAAACAGAAGATGAATTTAGAAATAAACAAAGAAAAGCAGTAACAGATGATATTATAGATGTTCCGGATATTGTTCCAATAAAAGAAAACCCGGTAAATACAGGATACGGGACAGATAAAATAACAGGGTTGATTTTTCTTGCACTGCTGGTGCCATTTTTATGGTCGGCCTTTCATCAGACGGGTTTGATCTTCACTTTTTATATGCGCGATTTTATTGAAATGAACGGTCAATCTGCAGAAGTTGTTCAGTCATATAATCCCGTTTTAATTGTTTTGTTTTCTCTGATAGGTGTGGCCCTCATGTACTTTTTTGTGAAGATGAAGAAGATTCATTCCATCTTTCTTTTTATCGGGACAGGCATAATTATCGTTGCTGCCGGTTATTCTATTCCGGCTTATGGCTTAGCAAATATCACCGATAAACTTTCATATAGTTATGCCATAATACCAATGGTGCTTTTTAGTCTGGGAGAGCTTTTTATCACTCCGTTTATATTTCTCGGGTACTACCATTTTTCACCCGCCAGGGTCAGGGGACTTTTCATGGGACTTTTTATAATACTTTCGGCAGCGGGAAATCAATTATTGTTCCTGTATGCGGCCGACTATGAGGTTTTCGGAGCACCTTATGCATTTAATAAAATAGTGATACATATTTTGATTTGTGCTGCTGCAGTCTTTTTGGTTTGGTATTTGGTCAAACGGTTAGGCAGCCGGAGAAAGAACCTTGAAGGCGGGAATTAATTATCCTGAAGGAAAAAAACCATCATCTTTCAGATTTTATCAGCCGGGTCAAAAATAAAAGTATTACATCAAAGTGAAAATAATCTCCTGAAACGAATTATAGGGGCACAGCATAAGGTCTGGACAAATAATTATAAAATAATTTTTTGTTTAATAATTATTTCTTATTATTGTGCCGAATTTTAATACATATATAAAATACTATGTTATGTTTTTTGACAAACATGTTTTAAAGCACTTGTTTCGCAGACCTTTGATAGCAATACATTCAGGAGTTTAGAACATGTTTTGAAAAAATATCCGGGTTTTTACTGAATACTTTTTGGGGGGTACTGTATCTTATATATGTGGGGAATGGTGGAGAAGAAAATAAACATTACAAAACATTATAATAATCTAAAATTTGCGGATATACAGAAATTATTTATAGCGGATATGTGGCAGTATTTGATGATATATAATAAAAAAAATGAAAAATGAAAAAATCAATTCAGCTTTTATTAGCATTCTTACCCCTGTTTGTTAATTGTCAAACAACTAACACTTTCAATGCCAATCTTTTTGATAATCCGGATTATAAAATAATAGTTAGCAATAAACCCGACGGGTTTATTATTAAAATATCAATAGATACTACAACCACAACCGATTCAATTTTTGATTGGACCGAAACAATGGTCAAAAGTGTATTAATAAAAAGGTTTGCTGAGAAGGATACTAATAATATTATTGATAACGAAGCCATTAAAATATATCACCAATACTCATTATTCAAATCACTGTCAGACAATACCGGCAGCTTGCGTACCGCCGGAACCATAGGGTTTGAAAATTCGACTGTTTTCTTGTTGCGCGGTGAGAAAATTGAAAAACAATATCTTATTGACTTAAAGCAAGCCAAAAGAAAATACAAAAGAAATGAAAAAGATAGTTTGAGCCAGTTTCGTTTCATATCGAAAAATAAAATCATGGATGACATTTATGACTCAAATAACCCGCACTCCAAACATAAGCTAAAAAGAAAGGGAGTAGAAGCAAAAAAGGAAGAGCTTAAAAAAATATTGGGTGTTTTTTATGAGAATTTCACAAAGGACCTGAAAAAATGTGAAAAAGAACAATTGCAATTGAAAACAGCACAAAATAAATTAAAGGCTGATTCAATAAGATGTGCAGGCTATATGACAATACTTGACAGCATCACAATATTTAAATTAACCAACATATTGCAGAAAAATGAATTTGGCGCATACCTATACAGGCACAAATCTGATTTAAAAAAGAAAGAATACACTTGCGAGAGCGATACGATAATCAGTTCAATGATAAGTCTTCTCCAAAAAATTGAAATGTGGAACGTTAATGCCTCTTTGGATGAAATAATAGATAAAAAGAAATATGAAGATTGTTGCGATCCATTATCTGAAAAAATCCGCAAAGCATCAAAAAAGTACATGTTACAGTTAAATATCGAGCTTAATAAAATAAATAGTTCCCTTTCGAATGTAAATAAAAAACAAGCGGAGATATCAGGTAAATTAAACTACCTGTCCAAAACAAATAAAGCATACAACGACTATTTGCTTAAATTCAAAATAGATTCCATTAGTATAGAGGTAAACAAAACGTTTATCGAGAACTTGGTTGTTTTTGGTCAAGTTGAGCCCCTTGAATATCAGCAAAGCGATTTCACAAAGAACCTGCCAAAATATGTTACCTTACGCAATGCCTTTCCGATTGGCATATCAACTTTAAATGCACAGGACTTTAGCATGAACAGGCAAAAACTCTATGCAAAAATAAATAATGAAAAGTATGCCGTAGCTTTGCGTGATGTGATGGCTTTTTACCGACCCGGGATCGAAAACAACCGGCGTGATTACAGTCCGTCCGACACCACCTTTACCATTGTTAAAGATAAAACCCTGCAAACAAGCACATTAAAAAGAGAATCTACGGATAAAATATTCGAATACACATTGTTTAGTGATTTCATGGGAATAGATGGCAACTCATCCAACGGATTGATACAAGCAGAGTTTTCAAAAGAAATGTATTTGAACTCCTATCGTTTGTTGTTTGGTAAAAACCAGAAGGGCAGTTCCCACCATGGCTTTGTATCGTACATCAAGCCCGGTTTTACCTGGTCGAAAATTGAAAAAACCAATAAGTATTTCAAAATGAATTACGATTCAGCCAATATAGCATACATCCCCACGCTTGCACTTCAACAATATGAAATATACAATGTTGGTTTTGATCTTAATTTATGGTTGTTGGCTATACCATTCGTTAAAAGCCATTTGTATATCGACCCGGGGGTCTGTTTTGGAAAGACTGGAGTTGTTGATTCCACTCATTCCGGAAATGACAGTGTGGTATATTTTAACGAGCAGGGATTGAACAATTTTAGCATGAAAGCGAGCTTAAGGTATGTTGTCCAGACCGATGAGCATTACTTTTTAGAAGTTAAAGGGTTTTTCCTGTGCAAAAAATTAATAAACAGCGATATTGTGCAAACTGCAACAATAAAAGATTTTGAGAAAGCCACCGGGAAAGGGAACAAAATGTGTGGCATGGAACTGTTCGCCGGGTATGCCCCCAATAAAAACACAGATGGAAAGCTGTTTGTCAGATACCGTTATACCCATTCAATTGGCAGCAAAGATGGTTACAGTCAGTTTCAAATAGGATATTCGCATTATTTGAAGAAGAAAAAATGATGAGGAGAAGTCAGCAAGTGCAATGCCCTGGGATTGTAACCGCATGGGGTGTAATGAAATGCAACCCTATGCATAAAAAGAAATTATATTCGAAATGAAAAATGCTTTTTCCACAGGTTGCACTGTGTTTCACCCTGTGGTGTTACAAATCGGTCTTTCAGACCTTATATTCAGATGCAGCAAGGGCAGAGTGCAATTAATCAGCTTTTCTCCCTGTGCGGATGGTTAAGCAGTTTTTAAACACAAACAAAACCAACATGCGGAGCGTTAGCCCGATCAAAACCCATTCATCCCTCCCTTAGACTAAACAAATCATTTACATCAGTGTCTCATTCCTTTTCACAGTAAAACAGTGGGCAGTTTTGTTAACACTGAAAAAAACTGATTGTACTGATCAACATGATTTTTTTGTAATATTGTATGGTGAATCAGAAAAGATATAGTAAGAAAGTTGTGGATATATTCAAATTACCCGACCACCATAATGATTTGATTTATGAGCACAAGTAATGCAAAATTCAAAGATGTTGACAAGGGCATTCTTTCTTACAACAGTAAGCAGGCAACATCCGACAAAAACATTTGCAATTTGTTGCTGCAGGAAATTAGCAATGGCTTGCCCAAGTCGGAAAGCAAAATTTGGCATGGACACCCTGTGTGGTTTTTAGACGGCAACCCCATTGTGGGATATAGCAGGCAGAAAGCGGGTATTCGCTTGATGTTTTGGAGTGGAGCAAGTTTTGATGAACAGGGATTGAAAGTGCGAGGCGATAAATTTAAAGACGCTTCTGTTTTTTACAATACAATACCAGACATTAACACCAAAGACCTGAAACGCTGGCTTAAAAAATCAGTGGAAATTCAGTGGGATTATAAAAATATTGTGAAACGAAAAGGCGTTTTGGAACGACTGAAATAGTAAACGAAGAAACTATGGGAAAAATAGTAATAGCCGAAGGCATTTTGCACGAAGTACCCGATGATTTGAAAAAGGCATTATATGCCGATATAGAAATTTTGGAACATTGGAACAAGTTAACTTCTATTCAACGCAATGAATGGATTTGTTGGGTTACGATTGTCAAAAAAGCGGAGACGAGAAAAGATCATATTCAGCGTATGGTGGAAGAATTATCAGAAGGAAAACGGCAACCTTGTTGCTGGCCGGGTTGCCCGCACCGCAAACCTTCGGCAAAAAAATGGTTTAGAAAACCTGACAAATGAAAACTGCACCCGAATAAATTTATATAAAAATCATAGATATGTTTTTTTTATTTCACTCCTGTGTTTAAAATATTTTTTTGAAAAATATATCGGCAAAACATCAGTCCCATCTCCCCAATAACCAAAACCAGTTATTTTCATTAATTGAGCCAAACTAACATTTATTGAATCAACGTTAATAAAAGGAAAAACAAGAGGGTGTATTTTATTATAAATGGCTCTGGCAGAATCAAGGTTATTAGTTTTTTCGATGGAATCACTAAGAATGTTCCATGAGTGTTCAAAATCAGAAGGATGTTTTCTTTCTTGCACAAGACTTCTACTAAAATAATCTTTAAATGATATTATTGAATCAATTGGAATTTGCCAGTTATTTAAAGGATCAACCAAAAGTATTAATTCGTTTTGGCAGTATATTCTTAGGTTATATTTTAAACTTACATTTCGCTTTTCAGCATTTTGGTTACAACTATTCAAAAGGAGAATTACTATTATGAATAACGTAAACTTCATATGCTTCAGTATAACTTGTTTAAAATGACCGCCTAAATGGTTTGGTTTAGCATTAATTAGGGCTGGCCAAACTGAATTAATCCACTTTGTCCGAGTATCCAACCCTTAATGCTTTATACAAAAAAAATGCTTTTCCAATGCAAATAGTATTGTTGATTATATCAAATATAGTAACACAGATTGCTTTGTTTTTTATATGGACTTTCCAAACAGACGGTGGACCTTATAAAATTAACGTGCGGTGGGTGGACCTTTTATTTGTCTAATTCTGTATTCTTTTTTCCGACAAGCTGTTTTGCATTATCTTTTGTTACTATTTTCTTTCCAGATTTTGCTTCAATTTCTTTTCGAGTATTGCCTGCGATTTTTCCACCTTGTTTTGCAATTTTCTGGCTTTCTTTAAATGTTTTCGGTTACTTTTCCTTAGATATTTCCGTGGTTGTTGCTTCTGCGAGCATGTTTAGAACTAATTCAAGGTTAGTCATATGGTCTCGCAAATTTTCTTTCTTAAGGTCTTTGAAATTCTTGTATTGTTTCGTTGTAAATCCGCTCCATGCTTGTGTTATTTCATCGGTAAGAATTGCAAACTCTTGTCCTTTCATTATTCCCCGATTTTCCCACTCATCGGTAAGTCCCTTACGTACTTCTATGCTTTTAAGTCGCTGGTTAATCCATGATGTTGAGTAGCCTTTTCGTAAGTACGTTTCCATTAATCGGTCAATACCTATTTCATGGTCTTCTATTTCATCAACTAGTTCTCTGCCTGTTTTTGCCAACCAAAGCATAAAAGGTTCGTCTTTTGGGGATGGGATAGATTTAATAAAACGAAAGAGTTGCTCGGTGACTGCCACATTTGTCTTGTAGTATTTTCCTTCATATGAAAGCATTTTCAGTTGACTACAGTTTGTAACCAACTGACTACCCTCTGCCTTAAGTCTGGTTTTTTTAAACACTCCAGTATTTACGAGGATTGGGCTTTCAGTTAAAATGCCCACAACGTCAACTATAGAGAAGAGCCATTTTCCCCGGTCGTCATCCCATAGTGTTCTTATTTGCCTGTCCTTGAATAGTTTTATTGCTGTGTCCTGCGTCATATTATTCAAGTTATTAAGCAAAAATAACCCTTTAATTCAAATTTTGGTCTGCAGCCCTATGATATTTAAAAATGAGATATAAAAGGGGCCTGTTGCTCGATCACACGAGGCTTAATTATCTATTGTTTATCTATAAACTATCTATTTGGAGTTGGTTTTGTATTTGCACTAATGTACTTGGCCTTTGGATTCGGACGGGTTTCGGAGCAAAAAGCCCTAAGTTTACACATAAGCCCGCCTGATGAAAAATCTGTTTTGGTAACTGTGTTTATAGATATAGTTTTCTCAAATATTATCTCTAATTATTTAATTTATTGAGATAAAATCTTTTCATTGGCAGTTGATAGTATTTCCCTTGTGAATCAATTGCAATAATATCTGAAAAATTTATTGGATAACCATGAAATAAATACTTATAGTTCAATGCATCTTTAACTTCATTGGTAATTTTATGAGATTTAACTTTTATTTCCGTAAATCCATTGCCGGCATAATAGCTGAAGATATAGCTAACTATTTTAAGGGAATCTCCGACAATTGGAATATCGTCGGATGATAATAAATAATCTAATTTTAACCATTGTTTTTCACTGTCTGCTAAGAAAATATTTGAAGTACTGCATATCCTTTTATTATTTTTATTACGGTTTCCGAACTTTAAGTGAATATTATTTACATTTATAGTATCGCCAAGTTTATTATTAATCAACTTAATGTTAACTATAAAGAGTTCATTTCCCAGATTGTTTTTTAAAACCCCTTTACGGTCGTAAACTTCTAACTCTGAATTCTTCACATATTCAATATAATATGTTTGGGCAATCCACTCAAGAGTATATGAAAGCACATTATAGTCTTTATTAATGCCCTTTTCATCATATATAACAAAGTCATTCTTCTTTTTAAGAAATCTTTTTTCTCGAATGCCTCCGTCTATTACATTATTAAAAGTAACATAAAGGTTTTTAGAATTCTGAGCATTTAATGTATAAGAAAACAAGATTATAAAAAAACACATCATTGAGTTTTTACACATAGGAATTCTGGTTAATTTTTAAATTTATTCTATATTTCAATAATGGGCAAACATTCTATTTTAAATGGGCATTTTTCCCATCAGCGTCCTTTGTTTTAAGCATTATGTAATTTTCATTATTGTACTTAATTTCATCGTAATAACTGATTTCGTCTTCTAATTTGTACAAGTCAATTTTATCTTCACATAAATAGCAATGCAATTTAAATATTTTATCAGACACAAGCATACCAGTTTTGTCGTTGTATATTTTAAAATGAACGGTCATCGCCGTTTTATTTATACTTTCAATTAAAAACCAATGTCCTACAGTGCCTTTTCCTGCCCAAAACGCTTCCTCTGGAACTCCAGGAAGTTTGTCTGGAGCACTCGGATTGCAATTTGTCAAAAAGTTGAATACTATAAGAAGAAACATTATTCGTTTTATCATAATGTCATTGATAGATTGTAGGTTATTCTCCTATTTGCTAAAACTCATTTACAACCCAACCCCCACTACTTCTTCAGCACAATCTCCCGATATTTTTTATTGTTCCACAAAGCCATCAGTTTTTTAAAGTCTTTGTATTCTGATGGCTTAATTACGGGTTTTGTCAATTCGATTTCTCTTACAAGCTTCAGTTTCCCGTCTTTTTCCGAGATGGTTATTTTTACTTTTCCTGCTTTGTTTTCAATTTTTTCATCAACGCCCGTAACAATGGTTTTCATGCCTTCGGGCAATTCAATTTCATAATCATATTTTTCAATGATCGTTTTGGGCAATACAAGATCGCCGGTTCTTTCCAAACCCAGACGGGTCATGTACCAACTGTCAACTCCTCCTGTTGCCATGGGAAAATTAATAAAGAAATAACCACTCTGCTCTTTGGCAAAACCGTCACTCAAAATTTCAAAATCAACTTTTGAAAAGGGCTTTTTATTCTCGGTGAGCGTGGCTTTTGAACTTAACGAAAACAAAGTGCTCGCCGAATTTTCATCCTTCAACAAAGCATAATACGGATGACACAGTCCTTCGAACAATCCGGTAAGCTTGCCGGTGAGTTTTGTGCCGGTGAGTTTAATGTTTCCGCTTATAATGATGGCATTGCCGGGCAATACTTTGTCAACAATTTCCTGATTGCCGTAATTCTCAATGGGAACAAATCCTGCTTCCAGATCAAATTCATAGTCGGCGCGGTTGGAATATAACGGACTCAAATAAAAGATCTCTTCGGGTGTTTTGATTTTTACCACATATTCATTAAAAATCAGGAGGTTTCCGACTTTGTGGTCAAAAAATTCATTTTCACAAATCCCTTCAACGGAAGCATCAAATCCGGCCCAGATAAGCATATCTTTTAACAGAATGGCCAGTTCAAGTGTTGTTCCGCCATTGCTTTTCCAAACCTCCTCTGCTGTTCGCATATTGTTGATCATATGCTCGGCGGGTATATGATACTGGTTAAACTGTGTGCTTACAAAATTCTGTATTTCAAGGGCAAGCGGAATGTCTTTTTTTCCTCCTTTGACGAATTCTTCAACTTTTGCGGCGATTTTTCCATCAAGTCGGTTTATATATCCGGGCTCGGCTTTCAGATTATTAATGGCCACGCTCATTTCGCGGGCTCCAAAACTTAAAACAATGCCTTTTCCACCTTCATAAAGGTCTTTTTGCGATGGCTTAACATCTTTGAATGTCCAGGTATATACTTTGTATCCGTCTGACTCGCTTACTGCAGGTTTAATATCCGAATTGACCAGTTTATAATTCAGTTCCTGGTTTTCGGGAACTTTCACAACGTATGTCATTTCCTTTACCGGTGAACCCTGTGTAATGCGATCTAGGCCCATAAAAACAGGCATAAATTTTTTATCCGAATTGATTTCATATTCCAGATCCACAATAGCCCCTTTTTCAAGGGCTGTATGGGTGATGACCATCTCCCTGAAATGGTTGTAAAACGGGAAATTGGTTGCAAATTCGGGCAACACCTCGTTAAAGGCGTTTTTTGGTGTTTCCACTTGCTTGCCGTCGGCCATGGTGGTTAAACATTTGTTGATTTTCAGTTTCTGAACTTTTGGATTGTACACCACGAATGTTTCTCCGTAAAATCTGTTAAACGACAAAAACGTGATGTATTTTAACCTGTGTGAGTATCTGAAATCAATACTGCCATCATTGTTGAGGGTGTATTCTTTTTTCATGCTGATGTAAACCGCATCGGCATCGGGATAATTGTCGGTGTTGTCATTATTGGTTTTTTCGTCATCTGAACCGCATGAGAAAATAACTATTGACAACAGGGATAATATAATATATTGTAGCTTTTTCATGGCTTCTTTTTTACTTGATTTTTAAAATGATTTTTTCACCGGCAAGTTTTTTCTGTGCTGCCACGGCATTTCTGAATGATTCCCAATCTGCCGGCTGGTAAACTCTCTTTTTATAGGATGCTTTTTCAGAAAATTCAATGACCTTTCCGTTCACTGTATATCCTCCTTCATAATCGGCTCCGGTTCCGCTCACCGCTTCGGTTTCGGGAACATATACCTTTTCTTTAAATGCAGGAAGCGTAATGGTTTCCTTTATCTCAACCTGCTGGCTGCAGCTTGATTTGAATTCGTATTTCCTCTCTTTCATTGAAGTATCAAAACTGAGGTTCCATTGTGCCGAAAAAACATTTTGTGCCAACAACGGGACAAAAATAATTTCTTCTTCGGTAACCAAAGCGTAATCGGGAATAGAATACCTGACCTTGATCTGAATTGGTCCGGCCTGATGGTTATAAGGATCCTCAGGATACTCAACCTTTTCGATTTTTGCCAGCGGGTTTATGGCCAGTAATTCTTCTTCAATAACTTTGGGCCATCTTTCCTTGAAATTTCGGGTAAACAGACTTCTTACTGAAGCATCGGACTGTCCTTCGGCGTCAACAACAAACTCACCATTAAGGGTTCCATTGGCCATTATTTCAGATTTTCCTGTAAATCTCAGATAATGATTTTCGGGCGGCGAAATGGGTGTTTCCATCAGGTCGGCGCCTTCGGGCAAACCCATCAGATAATTTTGTTGCTGTTCACGGCTCGACCATAATTCCCGTACAAAAGGTACCCAGGTGGGATCGAGCAATTGGTATTCGCCGTTTCTTCTTCTCACAACGGTTACGCTGTGGTTGAACTGGTCAGCCGGAATGCGGTCGATGCGTGTGCCGGCCATAGTCATGGCGGCGTATGATTCAAATCCGGCTGCCCTGAGCATGGCAATAAGCAGGGATGCTTTGTCTTTGCAAACACCGCAGCGATCGGTGAAGTTCATTTTGGCATTGTGAAGGGTAAATCCCTCGCCCTCGCCCATGGAAATTCCTGAATATCTCATGTTATCGGCCACCCAGTGGGTCAGACGGGAAATGGAATCGAGTTCGTCTTTGGCTCCAACAAGAATCTCCTTAACTTTTTTATCCATTTCGGGATAATTATCAAAACTTCCGTAATCTTCATTTACTCCGTAAAACCAGGTTGATTTAGCTTCCCAGTTCGGACTGGTGGATATCAGCAGTTTGGGGGCCATGTCGTCCGGACCAACAGATCTGGGTTCGCCGTGCACGGGCATCATTTCCTTTTTTGAAAACGCATATTTCATTTTCTCACCTTTGAAATTAATAAGCGAATCCACACTGCCATTATAGAACTTATAGAGCACTGTTTTTCCGTTGGGGATCAGCACTTCATAATATTTCAGTTTTATGGGGTAATCACCAAAAAATCTGACGATATCGTAAAAATGACCTTTCATTGGCGGAATATATTTGTCGTCGTCATCGGCTTTCAGCAGGGCATAGGTAAATCCCTTCCTGTAAACGTTGACCTCGACAGCATCACCCGGTTCCAGTCGTCCGGTCTCAATCATAAGCTGACGGGCGCCCCAGTATATCATGCGGGCCGGAGCGGGATAGTCCATGGCTTTTTTCACGTCAAGTTCTTCAACCGTGCCGTCGTTCCGGTAAATTTTTGCAGATTTGAGTTCCACATAAGCCGATAGGGGATCGTAATCAAATTTGATCACATTAAAATGTTTGGCACCTTCGGGAGTCAGGATCTTGTAAAGAACCCTGTTTTTTACGTGGCTCAGTCCTGATACTTCCATATCAACATAAGTACTGTCGAAAATCACCACAGCTCCATGTCCGTCGTAATTTCCCGAGGACTTGATGAGCGATTCGATTTTCTGGGATTGGCTGCAAAAAGCCGTTAAGATAAGCAGAGAGAGAAAAATGGTTTTCAGTTTCATATAAACATGATTTTATTGGGATAAAGATAATAATTTATGTCAAAAAGGAAGTTTTTAGACCGGGGTTTTAGTATTGTGAACATAAACAAACTATTTCTTTAAAATTCTCAGTAATCGGGGAAGGCTATTTTTCTTTACCGAATAATAGACTTTTTTTTCTGATCCGAAACTTGAATAAAACCGTGCCAGTCCGGGCTCATTGGATCCCTCAAAATCGAGCACAAGTGGTTTTCCTGCGTTGGTTTTTATATGCGAATCGATAAGAAGGTGCATGGCGCCGTTTGACCTTGCCTCACTGTTTGTGGATGAAAAAAGAAAAATCGTTTTAAGGTGGCTGGTCACAAAAAATGCTCCGGCACACAAATCTCCGGCAGATGTAAACACCCCTTTAACCACTGCTTTTTTGCGGGCATCGCATTCTTTTATTACCTTTTCAAGTGTTTTATATTCGGTGTTCGGATGGTTTAATTTTACACCCTGATTGCTCCGGTAAAGATTAATTACCAGGCGTGGATCAATGTTTTCTCTGATTTCAAGATTTCCGGAATGGGCTTTTTTAATATTTCTTTTTACGTTGTCGGAATATTTTGCGGATATTTCCTCATATTTTTTACCCAGGAACATCTCATATGTATGATTTTCTTTTATTGCGAATCCGTTTGGTTCAGGAATATTTGAGATGTTTAATTTGATGTCCGTGTATTTAAATTTTTCAGGAATTTCGCTTAGAAACCTGTTTACAGATATTGTTTCTGAAAATTTTTCGAACATTCCCAATTGCTGGCAGGCAGAGGGCTGTATGAGGTAATTGATTCCGGCTTTTTTTCGTTGTGTGAGGGGAAAAACAGCCACATAATCTCCCAGTACCAGCGCATCCCAACTTGGAGAAACTATATCCAAATACCATGCATAGGGATAGATGGTTTCGGCCGGAGATTGTGCAATGCACAAATCCCATTTGGTTCGGTCAATATCACTATTTTTTAGGTACCCTGTCATTATTATATCAATAATACAAATGTAATATAAGTTTTTGAGGGAAATAAAAATATTCATGAATAATGATAATCAAGGCTATGCAAAGCAATATACAGAATCACCCTGCGTCTGTAAATTGATAAAACGCATACAATATCCATAAAATGTCATGCGGCTTGAATATGTGTTTGCATAAAAATGACAAACTGCTTTTATAATAAACAAACTGCATTCCGGAAACGGCAACTAATCTGTAATTTAGCGTCTATCATTGCAAAAAGCAACATTGTCATGAAACAATTATTTTTCGGATTACTCTTTGGTCTTTCCATTGGGTTTTCATATTCCCAACAGTTTGATATCGCAGGAGCGGCAACTGATGCCGGCGGACTGTGTTACAACCTGACCACTACAACAGGCCAGTCGGGGGCTGTGTGGAACCAGAACACCATTGATCTCACGCAACCTTTTGATATTTCTGTAACCCTGAACTTTGGCAATAATGACGCTGATAACTATCCCGATCCGCTGTGCGGTGCCGATGGCATTTCCTTTATTCTGCAGCCAAACGGAACAGGCATTTCCAGTACAGGCGCCGGTGTTGGTTTTGAGTGGATTGTGCCGTCATTTGGTGTGCTTATGGATACCTATTCAGCGAATCCCACCGATCCGCTTGGCGATCATATTTCGATTCATCAGAACGGTGATCCCCTGCACGGGACCGCCAATGAACTTATGCCGCACACATCAGCAGTGGGGTTTCCCTACAATGTGGAAGACGGAGCTGATCATACTTTCAGGTTTGTCTGGACTCCGGGCGGCACCGCTCAGGTATATTTTGACGGAGTGCTCTCATTAACTTATACAGGAGATATTGTAACCAATATTTTTGGCGGGAATACCCATGTTTTTTGGGGATTCAGCTCTTCAACAGGGGGCTGCTGGAACATCCAGACTGTTTGTTTTGACATTATGGCCGATTTTATTACTGCATCAGATGCCTGTGTTAATGAAACGGTTTCGTTTACCGATCAGAGTCAGAGCACCACAGCCATCACGACATGGAACTGGAATTTTGGCGATGGTTCAACTTCAACACTTCAAAACCCAAGTCACACCTACACTGTTTCAGGAATTTACAATGTAACTTTAGAAGTGATTGATATGGGAGGATTCAGTCTGACCACAACCATTCCCATTGAAATTTTTGCCCTTCCATCTGTTACAGCAAACGCAAATGAAAATCCGCTTTGCGAAGGGCAACAGGTAATCCTCTCCGGTGGCGGCGCGGCCACATATATCTGGGATGGAGGTGTCACCAACGGAACAGCATTTTTGCCTGCTATGGGCACAACAGAATACAACGTTACAGGAACCGATGCTAATGGCTGCACCAACACCTCAACCATAGATATCATTGTAAACAGCAATCCCTCTCCTGACATTACGGGCATTTTGGACTTCTGCACAGGATCTAACACCACGCTTGATGCCGGATCTTTCAGCACTTACGCATGGAGTCCCTCGGGAACAACGCAAACCATCACTTTAACAACCGGAGGAAATTATTCTGTGACAGTTACAGATATCAACGGTTGTACAGGAACTGATTTGGTGACAGTTACTCAAAATACCGGACTTTCTCCATCAATATCCGGCACATTGAATATCTGTCCGGGTAACACCACCACTTTAAATGCCGGTTCGGGCTATGCCTTATATTACTGGTCAACCACTGACGTGTCACAAACCATAGATGTTGTTGTTGCCGGAACTTATTCGGTTACCGTTTCAGATGCAAATGGTTGTACCGGCAATGCTTCGGTTACTGTCAATGTATTTTCAAATCCTTCTCCGGTTATTACAGGCGACACACAAATTTGCCCGGGAACCACAACAACACTTGATGCGGGGGCAGGATTTGCCGCTTATCTCTGGTCAACTACAGACATGACACAGTCTGTTTCAGAATTATCATCCGGAAATTATTCCGTAACTGTGGCAGACGCCAATGGATGCACCGGGACTAATAACATTATTGTAACAGAACTTACAAATCCGGTTCCCGTTATTACCGGAAACCCGGAGTTTTGCGCAGGGAGCTCGGCAATCATAAATGCAGGTTTGTTTACTTCTTATATCTGGAGTACCTCACAGGTAACACAATCCATTACGGTTACAACAAGCGGCATTTATTCTGTTACGGTTACGGATGCGAACGGGTGCACCGGAACAGATAATATTTCAATCACCGCCAATCCGCTTCCTGTTGTCAGTGCCGGACCAGATCAATCAGCCTGTAATGGAGCAAGCATCAACCTGACAGCATCAGGAGGAAATTTCTATTTATGGAACACGGGGGATCCTACCGCCACCATCACAGTTTCACCATCGTCGACTACAACCTTTTACGTAACTGTTACCGACCTGAATGGCTGTACAGGAACCGATAATGTAACTGTAAATATCGGAGACATCTATCTTGATTTGGGAAGCGACCGCCTTGTATGCAAAGGAGAAAGTGTAATTCTAACAGCATCAGTTTCCATGGGTACATTGCCGATCAGCTATATCTGGAGCACAGGAGGCACTTCTGCTTCGATAGGACTTGACGTTGATTCAGATGCAACCTATTTTGTAACCATCGTTGACGCCACCGGCTGTTCGGCTACAGATCAGGTTTCTGTTGAAACGCATCCCGAGCTGAGTTTCAATCTTTTTGTTTCTGAAAATGAAATTTGCGAAGGAGAAACAGTTTCTTTCAATGGGAATATCACAGGTGGACCGGGAGCGCCGTATTACGTTTTCCATGATGAAAATATTGTTGCGCTTCCATACACGGTAAGTCCAGCAACAGGAAACACTTATACATTTACTGCACAGGATTTATGTGGTCAGGAAGTTGAGCAGACCATTGCTGTGACGGTCAATCCCATTCCTCAATTTACCATTCAGTCGGATATTAGCGCCTCATGTCCGCCAGCCGAAATAAGCTTTTCAGCTAATCCGGAAACCGGCTCACCATACAGCAGTTATACATGGTCGTTTAACGATCCCAACCATGGGTTTTCAAACTCTTCGGATCCGACGTATAATTTTGAGGAAGCCGGTGTTTTTGATGTTAGTCTGGCCGTTACCTCAACCAAAGGTTGTTCCAACACCATAGTATTCGAAGATCTCATCACCATATATCAGCAGCCCACAGCCAATTTCTTTCCCGATCCACAGATAACCAGTTTTGTGAATGCAGATGTTTATTTTGGCAATTATTCAGCGTTTGGTGATTATTTTTACTGGGATTTTCGGGATGGAGACTCCTCAACGGCAGCCAGTCCAATGCATCATTTTGATGATATCGGGTTATATAATGTGGAATTGGTTGTGAGCACCATTCATGGCTGTACAGATACCGTTTACCAGCTTATTGAGATTACCGATGAATACACCTTTTTTGCTCCGGATGCTTTTACCCCCAACGGAGACCAGTTGAACGACAAATTTTTTGTAACCGGCAATGGTATTGATCCGTCGACGTTCACTATGTTGATATACGACAGATGGGGAGAGCTGATATACGAGACCAATGAATATGATATTAATGAGCCCTCCTTGTCGGGATGGGACGGAAAGGTTCAGGGAAGCAGAAAGCTGAGTGAAACTGGCGTTTATACCTGGCTGGTGATGTTCAGGCATAATAATGGAATCATGCATGAGTATTCGGGAGCTGTGACGGTGATGTGGTAGAGTTGATAGAAAAAGAGTTTTTTTCAATTTTTATTTTGCAGATTAAAAAAACCCTTATATATTTGCACTCCCAAATAGAAAGGGACGTTCTTAAAAAAGGGAGCTTAGCTCAGCTGGTTCAGAGCACCTGCCTTACAAGCAGGGGGTCGACGGTTCGAATCCGCCAGTTCCCACAAAGCCTCACAAAAGTGAGGTTTTTTTTTGCCCTGAAGTTTGTGTTTTACACGATATAATCGAAATCATTAGAGGAATACTGACATGGTCATTGCATCAGGTCGACGGTTCGTCCCGATTGCTATCGGGACCGCCAGTTCCCACAAAGCCTCACAAAAGTGAGGTTTTTTTTTGCCCTGAAGTTTGTGTTTTACACGATATAATCGAAATCATTAGAGGAATACTGACATGGTCATTGCATCAGGTCGACGGTTCGTCCCGATAGCTATCGGGGCCGCCAGTTCCCACAAAGCCTCACAAAAGTGAGGTTTTTTTTTGCCATGAAATTTGTGTTTTACATAATCTATTCGAAAACAATTGATAAATACTACATTGGGCATAGTTCCAATATAGAAGAAAGGTTGTGCAAACACAACACAAATCACAAAGGTTTTACGGGCAAATTAAAAGATTGGGCAATTGTTTATACAGAAAATTTTAATTCTAAAGAGGACGCCTATGCACGTGAACGACAGGTAAAAAAATGGAAAAACAGGAAACGACTGGAGGAGCTGATCGCCAAGGGTTCAGAGCATCCCGACTGAAAAGTCGGGAGGGTCGACTGTTCGCTCCGATAGCTATCGGAGCCGCTAGTTTCCGCTTGAAAATGAAAAAGGATTACAAACTTAAAAATTTGTAGCCCTTTTTCATTTGCACAAAAGTTGTTTAATATGTTCTTGCTTGCCGTTGGTTTTAATCTTAAATGAACTACTCCGTTGCAAGCAAACGGGGTATCAACTTAGGATTTATTACATATCCGCCCCAAGGGGCGAGGAACCGAGTTTACGAGCTCGGCGAAGCTAATAAAACCTTAGAAATCCCTTGGCTTCCCTCGGGATCATTTCGACTAAATAATTTCAGTTCACTATCGTTCCTGAAATTATAGTCTCAATGATTTAAGAAGAAAACGAATTAATTAAAACCGTAAAACCAATCCTAATCCCGAGTTTGTTTGCTGAAACATTAATGCTGTATTATTTTTTTCGCCTGCCTTCATTAAATAAACCCCTGCTTTTCCTATTTGAAAAATAGAACTAATGTAATAAACAGCACCAGTTAATGAAACAGCGGATCCAACAAATAATCCAAAATCCTGAGGGTATCCAATAATTAATAAGCTACCTCCTAATGTTAAGCCAAATCCAATTAAAACTCTGTTCATGGATTTCTTTAAATGCAACCCCGCAAGTTGAAAATTATTTAAAGAATCTTTTTTGAAGATGATTTTGGAATTATACAATTCATCTGAATAATAATCTTTAGATCCAACATGCACAACCTCATTATTGTATTTATAACTTGTTATTGACGTTTTTAAGATGTTTACTTTGCGGTTTTCGTTTAAATACCATAAATATTTTGGTGTAATTCCGGTGATTTTGCAAAAAACAGTATCCCCTGCTTTATTAATAAAATAATCTTGACCTTTTATTGAAATAGCTGCAAAACAAATAAATACCATTAATAAAAACACTTTTCTCATTTGCTGAATAGGATTAGTTTGTTTAGCAAATATAATATAAAACTGTAAAAACGGTTTTATATCTTCGCTTTTCTTCAATTATTTCAATTGTTCAGATTAATTTATGAAATAAAAAAAACTAAAACTATTGCTTTTTGTAAATATATTGCAACCCATAAAAATCAAAGCCCCTCAACTTCAAATAGTTAAGAGGCTTTTCTTGTAGCGGGGACAGGATTGCACATAAAAAATAAAAATTGTTGTATATCAGATAAATAACTATTGAAAAACTGATCAAAAGTTTGTATTGCACCAAAATAATTGCTCAATTAAAACTCATTTTTTCCTTTTTATATTACCGTATTTTATTTTAACCATAATTCGTCCAAGTTCTTCATCAGCTAAAGGTTCTTTTAATTCTTTATATTCTCTTTCAAGGTATTCGCTTTCATTATTATATTCTAAATAAACTAACCCTTTACCGTTAATTGCATTTTTCACTATTTCAGTAGATAATGAATCAATATTGTCAATATCTGCATTTTCATAATAATATGACAACTTTTCCTTATATTCACGAAGCTGTTTTTCTAATCTTTGATTTATTTTCTTTTGCTCCGCAAGTTCTTCATTAAGACTTTTAATTCTATTAATTGATATACTATTTGATTCAAAAAACTCTGTTATATCAACATTTAATGTTTCTGCAATTTTTTCAATAACGGATATTTTAAAATCATTTGTTTTTAACATCCGATGAAAACTTACTTCAGGCATATTTGCTTTGGCACATAATTCTTTTATGCCTATGTTTTTGTTTTTTAATACATTGCGAACGCTTCCTGATATGTCCATGATATTTTATTATATTTTATTTGATAATTCAAATATCATTTAATATATTTGTAATGATATTTTATTATATCGTTTTGTATGTTTGTAATTATATTTTTATATATACGTTTTTTAAAATTAGTAATTAAAAGTTTAAAGATATGGAAAAATTACATGAAATAATACAGAAAAATGAAAGGAAAAATTTCCCTTTTGTGCCAGATAAGGATTTTTACAATGTTGTACAGATAAATGCGAAAAGATGGGCAAAGATATACAGAAATGAAGTTTCTCCCACTCTCGATGAAGCTAAGAGAATAGCAGACTTTTTCAATGTAGAAATAACCGAACTTATATAATAACCGCTGCCAGGCTATTAATGAGCATTTTTTAATTTAAATTTTTATACTATGAGTAAAAAAGAAGTCGGCTCATTATCAAATGAGCAACCAGACCCCATCAAAAAAAGGTGGCAAGTCAAAACAAAAGGTTTTACAAGAACCTATGCCAGTGAAGAACAGGCAAAAAAGGATTTTGAAAAAATCCGTGAACAGAAAATCCGTAATGAAGAAACTTTCTCAATTACTTTAAAGAGTAGGGATAGTGAAGAATTACCCTGGATTTTGATTGATGAAGCAAAAGTTACGGAATCTTATTATGTTAGTGACTAATGCAAAAAAAAGCCCGGAATTCCGGGCTTTTAATGTTATGAAAGACTTCAGTTAATAATTTAATTTACAACACAAAGATATGAAAAATTCTTATTATGATACCACAAACAAACTGAATATTGCAAAAAATAATATCTATTCCATATTCAGAATTTATTATGAATCAGTAATAACCGAGGAACTTAATCTGCTTTCGCTTTTTGAAATGGACTTTTTACTTAATGCATACGAGAACATTGTGTTAGTAGAAAGCGAATATATTGAAGATGCAGACGAGGTGGATGGCTCAATTATTGAATTTCGCTTTTTAGGGTTAAATTCACAAGAAGCAAAAGACTTGCTGTTTTTGCAAATAATTGCTTATTGTAAGGAAGTCATTCAATATGAAGGCAAAGAAATAAATTTTTTATTTGATAATTACATTAAAATACTGGAAGACCAAAAAATTGATTGGAAGGGTTTAAAAGAAAAGCATTCCATAAAATACTTTTATCCAAATAAATAATTAGACCTTAAAGATATGAAAATGATACAAGTTTCATTTTATAAGGACATCTTCGACAAAACCCCACAACAAACCCCAATAACAACTATCTGTGACGAGATAAAGGCCGGGAAATATGCTGCCCTGGTTAACAGGATTCAAGCCGAACCCGATAAAAAGGAAAAGCTTAAACTAAAACAGGAATTACCGGCCTTTACCGTTTCAGGTATTTTTAAAAACGGCCACAAATCCGATGATTTATTGAGTCATTCCGGTTGCGTTCAAATTGATATTGATAATATTGATAGTGTAGAGGAAACAAGAGAAAAACTTATTGCAGATAAACACACCTATGTTTGTTTTAAGTCACCTTCAGGAACCGGATTGAAAGTAATATTTAAAATTCCGCCTGAAAAGGAAAATCATAAAAACTACTTTACTTCAATAGTTGAATATTTTAAAAAAACCTATAAAATAGACATTGACATAAAAACGAAGGATATAGGCCGTTTATGTTTCGTTTCTTCAGATGAAAAGCTATTTTATAATGAAATCCCGGAAATATTTTCAGAAATAAATACAGATGCAGGCAAAAAAGCTAAGGATTCTGCATTAGGAAACAATGTTTTAACTGATATTGAAAATGTCATTCAGCAAATACAGGAAAGAAAAATTGATCTTACTGATTCTTATCAGGACTGGATAAATATTGGTTTTGCTTTCGCTGATCAATTTGGTGAACAAGGCAGAGTGTTTTTTCATCAAATAAGTGAACAGAACCCGAATTATAATAATTTCGATTGCAATACTCAGTTTGATAAGTGCCTAAAATCAGGAAAAAGCGGAATATCTATCAGGACATTTTTTAAAATGGCAAAACAGCAGGGAGTTGATATCAGAAGCCCAAAAATCAAAAAACAAGTCCAATCCTTACCGGAACAAAAACATACCGGTCCGCCGGTAACAAATCCTGAAATAAAAGTAAGCCCGGACCAGGACCACAAAAAAAATGATGACCTGGTTTATACCATATACCATAAAATAGAGGATTTCCTGATAAAGCGATATGATTTTCGTTATAACGTGGTTTTGAACCGATTTGAAAACAAGGAAAAGGACTTAGATGAATATTCAGAATTAAATGAAAGCAGGATATACATTGAACTTAAGAAAAACTCTTACAAGGTTTCAAAAAGCGATTTGATCGATATTTTAAAATGTGGTTTCGTCCCGGATTACAATCCTTTTATTGAATACTTCTCAAAGCTGCCAAAGTGGGATGGTACAGATCACATTGATAAATTAGCGAACCATATTGAGTTAAAAGACAGAACCAGGTTTAATAATCAATTTAAAAAATGGCTTGTTCGGGCTGTTAAAACGGCCTGTATAGATGCTTATTTCAACAAACAGGCCATTGTACTTGTGCATGATAAACAGAACTCAGGAAAAAGTACCTTTTGCCGCTTTATTTGTCCCCCGGCTTTGAAAGATTATATAAAAGACAATATTGCCGATAATAAAGACGCAAAAATTGATTTGACCAGGAATCTGATCATTAACCTTGATGAACTTGCAAACCTTTATAAAAAGGAACTAAACAGCCTTAAATCATTGTTTAGTCTTGACAGGATAAACGAAAGGTTGCCGTATGCTTCAAAAAACTCAATTATTCCCCGTAGGTGCAGCTTTATTGGCTCTGTAAACCAAACCGAGTTTTTAACAGATGAAACCGGCTCTGTCAGGTGGCTTGTTTTTGAAATTGACGGAATAAACTGGAATTATAAAAAGGCTGTTGATATTGATATGGTTTGGTCTCAGGCCGTTCATTTAGCAAAAGAAAAGAATTTTAACCCGGAATTGACACCAAATGAAATTAGGGAAAATGAGTATGTGAACAAAAATTATCAGGTTGTCACACTTGAAGGCGACTTAATAAGAAAATACCTTGCTCATGGTGACGAAATAAACGGAAAATTTATGACCAGTACCGATATAATGGAATTATTGAACAGCAGAAGCGGAAACGCCTATAATAATAAAATAAACAAAATAAATATTGGCAAAGAACTAAAGTTTTTGGGCTACCCAACAAAACAGCAAAGGATAAATGATATTCCCATTAAGGGGTATATTGTGAAGGAAAACTAATTAGCTAAACAGTAACAATACAGTAACAAAACATGACCAAAAAGGCAATAAATTATAAGGAATCAGTAATAAAACCGTAAAAAATTTCAGTAAGAAATCAGTAAATGAGAGTATAGCAGTAAATCAATATATAACTAATTAATTACAACTATGGAAAATCAAAATGACTTAAAAGAAATTGAAAATTCTATGTGCGTTGAATGCGGAAAAGAATTTGAACCAAGGAAAGGAAAACTATATTGTTCTGATGCTTGTAAGCAAAAAGCTTATGGGAGAAAAAAAACAACTAATGAAAAAGAAAAAACCAAAATGGAAGAAAAAATGAATATCCCAATATTGTATAAAGTAAAATACAGCGAGTTTTTAGAGTATAACACTAAATATAAAGATGAAATGAGTATTGAACTCTTTTCCTTTTTAAGAACTAAAATAACTGGAAATTATACAGTTGAGTTATTTAGTAGTTATTATAGCAGTCTATATGATACAGGAAGCATAGATAGAATGTATAATGACACAACTTCTGTTTTTTATAAAAAATTTCAAGAATTTCTATCACTGTTTCATGGGGGAAATATTGAAATAGTGATGTGAAGCCGGGAAAACCGGAACGTTCTTTTTATTTATTGCATTGTAAAACCGGGAATTTGTCCCGGTTTTTTCTTATTCTTTTATATTTAAATAAATTTTTTCTTGCCTACCTTGCGTAATCTATCTGATTCAAAATGAGCAAGGTTAATCACTTACTTCTCTAAGAGTCATAGTATCTGTTTTTTTTCCTTTTGTTTCAATTGTTAAAACTCTACAATGTTTATTTGCGGGATTCTCAACAAGCGAAATTTCCTCTAAATCTATTTCCGTAATTATGCGACAACATAATTCCCCTTTATATAATTTCCCTTTAATATGATCACAGTTTTTAAAAGTCTGCTTACAAATCGAACAGTGGTTTTTTTTTATGATACCACCAACACTATGAAAAAATTGTTTTGGGAATAATAGTTTCTCATAGGATGCTAATCTTTCAATGTATCCGTTTTGTGATAAAAGGCCACTTGGACAAGCTGTTAAAACATTTCTATATGTTCCCTGAGCATCAACTAAATTACTCCATGCTTCATTCATTTTTCCTTCCTTTATATTTACAAGCATTTTAATTTCATATTGAACAGCAAGTAAAGAATTATCAATGCAATAGACAAGGTTTGCTTCATTCTCCATGTTTTTTTTGATAAACGCCTTTTTTATTTTCTTAAGATCTTTTCTATAATTATTGAGTATTTCAATTTCTTCCTTTTGAATCTCCACCCCAACGGTAATATATGCTTTCATTTGAGAAATGGCAGCCATTTCATTAAACTCTTTAATTAAAAGATTTGGGTTTTCTAAAAACACTTTCATTTCGATGCTTTTATTACTTTTTCTAAACCTTTTAATCCTTCAATATCTCCTTCATAGCTTATTTTTGTTATTTTTCCTTTTTCTTTTTCTATTAAAAACTCAATCCGTGTATTCTTTTTCTCAGTACCGCCTTTTAGGCGATCATAAACGTAATTTGATAGAATATTCAATGAAACAGAAATAATATGAGGGTTTTCTAATAAGATAGATAGACTGAAAAAGATTGTTGGCAGATAAATATCAGCATCCTTTCTACATCTATAAAGTTCAGTGTCTTCACCAAAAATATTTGCACTAATCTTTTCTTGGCGAAATAATTTGTTTAGATCAACTATGCTTTCTGTAAAAACAAAGTCGTCTTTTGTATTTGCGGTTTCAAAGTTTTCGGGGAAAAAAGAAAGGTCTTCAGGAAAAACTAAATTTAATACCTCAAGTCTTTCTTTATAGTTGTAATCTTCAACCTTATAGTTTGTTGACATATTTTTTGAATTAGCATGTGTAACAAATACAAAGGTACAAAGAACATCATGTTTTTCATCATTTTTTAAATAATTACTTACTACATCTTACTACAAATCACCAAGCCCATATAAACACAGTTAAATTCATGTAGTAAGAATAAAAGATTCATCTTACTACAAGTTACTACATCTTACTACATAAATTGTTTTTTGTAGTAAGATTAACATCAATTTTTGTTTTGTAGTAAGATTGTAGTAAGATGGTGCTTCCGGGTTTTAGCAGGTTAATTTAATGGTATTCTGTATTATACAGTGGTTTTGTAGTAAGTAGTAAGAATAGTAAGATGTTTTTCAAAATATATAAAAATAAATAAATTTGTTTTATATTTGATAAATAAAACATACAGCTATGGCATTAGATAAAAAGTTAATCTCTACACTTTTCAAAAGTATAAAAAAGACAAATATTGATAATTTAGCAAGTAATATAAATCATTTACTGGATCATATAAAAAGAGAGGTTGTTAAAAATCATGCCTATAATAAATATGAAAAAAACCTTAAAAAATGGGAGACCTTAAGAAAGGACAATCATTTTATTTTTCCAAAAGAAATTGAAGACGCTAAATCATATGTTTATTATATGTATGTTAGTATTTCACAATGCGAATCTTTTTTTGGGGTTGATGCTTTGCTTAAGAGTTACTTAAAAGGAACATTTGCAAAACAACAATTAAAAACCTTTAATGATTTATATCTGAATTACTTTGAAATAGTAATAAATGAAATTGTTAATGCAAATATCAAACAAAAAAAATATTTACCAGTTGATTGATAATAAAATATTTCATATGAGAAAAAGACATATTAAGCACATTAATGACTTAATATTCAATGATTCAGTAAAAACTATTGAATTAAATTTAGAAAAGTCATTAAAGCACTTTAAAACCAACGAGATTGTTTTAAATGTAAAGTTTGGATATAACGAAAACCTTGTACCGGAAAACATTGAATATACAATAGTATATAGAGAATTAAAGACAAACAAAAAACTTGTTGATATAAAGGTACTTGAAAATATTCATTCAGATATTTATAAAGTTGATTATTGGAAAATGCCTTTTGAAAAACAAGTTGGAGGACTAATTGCAGACAGATTAATTATTTCAATCAAACCTCATGAAAATAAAAGTTTTATAATAGCTGCAAACGAATTGCATTTGTTAAAAAAGTAATTCAATATAAGTTCTAAAAAAATTACAATTCAGGAAAATTTTGAATAAACTCATTACTCGTACTCCCCTGAAAAGCCCTTAAATAAATCTCAGTAGTATTAATGTTTGTGTGTCTTAAATGTAGCTGTACATCCCTGATATTTGCACCGTTTTTAATACTTAATCCTGCTCCGGTGTGTTTTAATTCGTATAATTTACGGTCAAGACCAATTTTATTACATTCTTCTCTAAATTGCTCTGCTATCCTGGTAGGCCATATTTTTATTTCACCTGGTCGCAAATCCTTTGAGATTAAATAGAATTCATCCGGGTACTTCTTTAGATCAAGAGTAATCAAATATTCATAAAAGGGAATAGGCATTCTAATAGTATTGGTCTGCCTTGTTTTTGAAATATATCCAGGAACTAAGATTGTTTTTGTAACCAGATCAAAATGTTTAATTTTTAGCTGTACAATTTCGTTTGGCCTTATTGCACAATAAAAGATTAATTGAATAACTAACCAAAGCTCCGGGTTATTTTTTGGAAAATGATTTTTAAGTAATTCTAATTCCTGATTTGTATAGGCAAATATCCTGCGATCTCCTTCAGGCAGTTTTTTGATTTTAGTAAATGGATTTCTTAAAAGGTACTCCCTTTTTACGAGTTCATTAAAAAGTGTGCTAAAATGCTCTACATAGTTATTATAAGTCCGGTTTGTGACTTTCTTTTCAGTTAACAGATAATCCGCAAATTGTTGAGCATATTGATAATTAAAGGATTCAACGGTAATTTTTGTCAGGTTTGCCGATTTAAGCCAAATGATGAAGTTGTTTAAATAGCATTTATACGTTAATGCTGTTCTATGCCTTGTGTATTGCTTTTTTAATGAAACTATCTTTTCTAATGCTTCAATTAAGCAAGTAAATGAAATATTTTCATGCTGAAACGGATTATAACCGTTTAAAAGCTTGTTATTAATGTTTTCAGTTAATTCCCTTGCTTTCCGGTATAATGCAGCTTTAGTTTTAAACCGGGTACTTAACCAGGCTTTAAACAAAACCATTTTACCATTTTCGGGATGCTTGAAATAGTACCCGACAAACCAACGCTTTGTCAGATCACCTTTTTGGTCATAGACCTTTGCAAGTTTGTAATTGTTCATCGCTCCGTTTTTCTTTTTGCTGCCAGGCTATTAACGGTGCAATTTTTTGATCAATTTTTCTCAACAAACTTTATTTTTAAATAATAAAACCCTGATAAACAGGGCTTTATTATTTTCTTGTAGCGGGGACAGGACTTGAACCTATGACCTTCGGGTTATGAGCCCGACGAGCTACCAACTGCTCCACCCCGCAATGTGGGTGCAAAGATACTTCAAGTTTTCCGTTTTCCAAAACAATGTACTATTTAATTTTTAATGCCTTAATAATAGGATTGTCATTGCGAAGAGATTGACAAATTAATAGGTTATAACAGAGGTTAATGCGATGAAGCAATCTCCTAATTTAAACCAAGAAATTTATTAGGAGATTATTTTCTGTGTTCATGAAATCGTTTCACTTTGCTGCTTCATTGCATCGATTTTTCATATTACAGGAATTTTTTCTGTGCGCTTCACATCAGACAGACGCTGTTGGATGACAGTCATCCGTCGGATCAACCAGAGTTGGTTTAACAAATAAGCCCCTCATTTCTGAAGGGCTTGTTTTTCCTGGCTCCCTCTCCTGGTCCCGATAGCCATCGGGATGAAGCAGGGACCCCATGATTAACAGTCATGTCCCTTTATTATCAACAATTTTTCATTTATTTTCTTATATCTGATAATTAATAACATATGTAAATGTCTTTTCATTATTTTTCAGTTTTTTGTTACATATTTGCGTATTTTATTTATATTTGTATGCAAATTGTATGCAAATTTATTTATTATGAAACCACTGACACAGATAATTTTAGACTCAAGAAGAGCCAAGTTTAATGACCGTTTTCCTGTAAAACTCCGAATAACCTTCCTCAGAAAGCAAAAATATTTCAGCACTGACATTGACCTGACTAAAGAGGAATATGATAAAGTACGAAGTGAAAAACCACGGGGGGATTTCAAGGAAATTCAAATAAAACTGAATAAAATTGAAGAGAAAGCCCTTATGATCATTGATTCACTTAAAAAATTCAGTTTTGAAAAATTCGAATCGCTGTTTTATGATATTCCTGCATTAAAAAAGATAACCCTGACTGATTATTATAATGATTACATAAATACACTTAAAGCTGAAGGGAGAATCAATACGGCGCAAAATTACAATGTCAGCTTAAAGTCCTTACAGGATTTTTATCCGAAAGTCGATTTTGAAAACATCACTCCCGATTTTTTGAACAGATATGAATCATGGATGCTATCAAACAACAAATCCATTTCAACAGTCGGTTTTTATTTACGTCCGTTAAGGACTATCATTAATGAAGGTATTGAAAACAAGGTATTTCAACGCGAAGATTATCCTTTTATCAAAAAGAAGTATCAGATTCCTGCAAGCAAAAACATCAAAAAAGCTCTTAACAGGGATGAAGTAAAAAAAGTGCTTAATTATATCCCCGAACCAAATTCTCCCGAAGAGAAAGCCAAAGACTTTTGGGTTTTCAGTTATTTATGCAATGGCATTAATTTTAAAGACATTTCGTTTTTAAGATGGAAGGATATTAAGGATGATCAAATAATCTTTATACGGGAAAAGACCAAGAGGACAAAAAAACACAATATTCAGCCGATAATAATTCCTCTTCTTAATGAAGCAGAAAAAATAATCGACAAATGGGGGAGCAAAAATGGCACTTCTGATGATTATATTTTTAATATCATTGACAAAGAAATGTCTCCTGAAACTATTGAAAAGAAAATACACCAGTTTATCAAAACAACCAACTACTGGAACAGGAAATTAGCCGGCAAACTTGAAATTAAAGCCGATATGACCACCTATTATGCCAGACATACTTTCAGCACCATGATGAAACGTATGGGCGCATCAACAGAGTTGATCAGGGAACAACTCGGACAAAGCAGTACCAAGGTTACAGAAAATTACCTTGATAGTTTTGAAGATGATGTAAAAAGAGAATTTGCCGGTAAACTGATTAATTTCTAAAGAAAATTAATTTTATCTAACCACTGACATTTAATGTGTAAAGATACTTCATTGATTAAAAAACATTTTTTTCTTTCCTTTGAAAAAACGACCTCGTACCTTTGCCATATATTTTTAAGAATCACTTATTTAGTGATTATTTATTAACTTGTATTAAACTAAAATTTATGGACAATTTTCTAAAACAACTTAATGAAAAACTGGACGAGATTATCAATCGTCAGAAGAAAATCGAAAAACTGCTCGTTTATCATGGCGTTTCCGGAAAAGATATGCTTGATTTTAATGAAGCTCTTGATTACCTGAAAATCAGTAAAAGCAAGCTCTACAAATTAACGCACAAGCGCAGGATTGAGTTTTTTAAACCCGAAGGCAAAAAGCTATATTTTAGTAAAGCTACCCTTGATAAATTTCTGCAAAAAAATAAATTCAAAGCTCAAAAGGATAATCTGGATGATAGTAATTTGGAGACAAACATCCCTGATTTTGATTTATAATTTGATGATATTCTGCCTGATTTTCCGTGTGAACAGTAAAATGTTTATTAAAAATACTGTGTTTTTGATACAGTAAAATATTAAAGCGTTAGCTTATTTCTTGTATCTGAAATCTGGTAAATTCTCATGCACACAAGAAATACCAATGCTCACGTTATGGCGTGGACTGTACTGTTGTGTGCAGGGTTTACCAGAACCTCAGATACAATCAGCTACAGTTCCACGCTTTTTCATTTATAACCCGCTTTTTGGAACCGGATGCATTAATTATTTAATATGAAAAAAGTTATTGTCTTTACATTGACAGTTGTTATCTACCAATCTTGTTACACCAGAATCGGTGACCTGAATATGGCCTCAAACAGGAATGTTGAAAGCTCAGTCAATTATGTCCTGAAGGAAAAATATGTGATTGCCAAAGGCAAAAGCAAAACCGGTGATGCTCTGGAAGTGGCTCTGGACAATGCCGTCAAAAAAATTGATGGCGGTGAGTTTATGAAAAACGTGAAAATCTCTGTTAAGAACAACGGACGTAAAGTGAAGGTTGAAGGGGACTTTGGGGGGTTGTAACTTCTCTCTGAACAATAAGTATAATGTGATTTACCAAAGTTTGGTAATCAATCTTCTTTTCATAATATTCCAGTAAACGGAATCAAACCCCTTTCTATCTTTCCCCTCGAAAGTTATGAATTAACAATCAATTCCTTTTCTTTCATGTTTCACCAAAGAAATGACTATGAAAAAAAGGGAAACTCAACAGCTTACAGGTGAGGAAAACTCAACAGGGATGCTTATTACAAAAAACCCGCAAAAATTAATATACACCGGAAAACATGTGACCATTGAGGTACTTGGTGCGTTGCCAATGGACATGAGTAATATGAAGGTCACTGTTTGTATGTTCAAGATGCACCGTATATTTTACTTTTTCTATATTTATTTACACTTTTTACTAAACAAATATGGCTAAAATTATTAAATTCTAACATATTGAGAGTTTATCAGCATGCCCTATACAGCAAATCCCAATATTCCTAATACCTCTTGTAAGTATTGACTTTACTACACAAATTCAATTTGTACTGCTATAACTTTGTTATTTTTGTCATATAAACATTTCCATCAAGAACAATTTTTAAAATGTATAGTCCTGATGGAATATTTGATATATCAATTTGATCTTTTGTTAGTTCTATATTTTTTTCGAAGAATTTTACTCCGCTCAATGACAACAACTCCAATTTTGCTGAAATTTCATTGTTTGATGAGAAGTTTATTATTCCATCGGACGGATTTGGAAAAACAGATAAGCCAATGTCTTCAACAGAATGGATAAAATCATAGTTTTTGATTGTCAGAGTAAAAGATTCCTGTGTCTGATTCTCTGCAGCATCTGTAACGGTCCAGGTTATCAATGTTGTCCCAGCAACAAAAATTTCTCCGGCTAGTGTACTTAGTCCATTATAATCATTTACAACTTCAGTATTATCACAATTATCCAGTACTCCTTTCGGATCAAATTCATCCCCCTGAATAAAATAAACCCAAATCCCAAAGTCCAGTTCAATTGTTTCATCTCCTATTGTATCCATTACCGGAGATGAATTATCATCAATAATTATATTTTGATTTTGTTCAAATGACCCACCATACCCGTTATTGTAATTCCAGTTAATTATAAAGCTGCCTTGCTCATTATATACTAAAGGATCGTCTGTAGTAGCAATTAAAATTTCCTCTGAACAAATAACCGCAGTTGGAAATTCTATAATTTCAATTCCGCATTCTCCTGATAGAACTGGCAGATCAATTACTGTTGGTACAATAAGTGTGCTATCTACCCAAAGAACTGCTGTATCAGAATATAATGTATCAGATAAATAATAAATCTGACACCTGTATTCATTACCTGTCATGCTGATTTCAACATCGGATATATATAGGACATTTGTGTTTACTCCTGAATAATGGGCATCATCTATTATATCAATAAAACCATCACCCTGATTAATCTGCCACTTTATTGAATCACTAATGTTTGTTGTAAAAATAAAATTAACATCGGAGAAAGGACAAACTAATTTACTTTGTGGTTGTGTTAGTATTTTAACGGAATTACACCTATACCAACATACTCTGTCAAAATCATTCTGTGTTATAATAATCTCATTGTCAACATCATTGTCAATATCTCCTTTCTCAATTGCTATTGCTGAAAACGGAAGAATATCAATTTCATAATTCAGACCAAAATTACCGAGTCCGTCAGAATTCTCTATCCACATGAGTTGACACTCCGAGTCATCCTTATAGCAATATATCAGGTCCTGATCATTGTCATTGTCAACATCGTCAGGAATAAATGTTGTCTGATAGTTTAGATAGGTTATAAGTCTTTCTTCAAATAATGCTCCCCCTAGGTTTTCATATAAAAGAATTCCTTCATTTGTCTGAATAACAAAATCGTTTTTATTATCTGAATTAAAATCTGCAATTTGAACGGATACAGAAGTCGCTTCATCATCAATCACAGCATAATCACTAAAAATGCCCGATTCCATGTTCTCATACCAAACTACACTTTCATCAGTAGTTGACAATAAATCAAGATCCGTATCACAATCAATGTCGATTAACCCTATGGCTTTTGATGTGTTATTTTTAACGCCGCCAATAATAAATGTACCGGCACCATCTGTATTAATATGCCATGAAACTTTTATATCTGTGGAATAAACCATGTCTATATCACCATCGTTATCAACATCTCCGGCAGTAAATGCATTTACAGGAGAACCTATGTCAAAAACCGGATGTTTGATAAAAATATCGCCTTCATTTTCAAACCAGGTCAAAACATATGCATAAAACTCCGTTATTGATATTCCAGCAATATCCATGTCACCATCGTTATCAATATCAACTATCTCAAGAAATTTAGCTCCTTGAAAATCAATAATATGTTCATTATCAAAGGTGCCTGATCCATCAACGTTTTCGAACCATGTTATTTTTCCTGAAGTTCCGGTAATAATATCATTATCTCCATCATTATCAATATCTGCACACTTAGTCACATTTGGAAAATCAGTGTTCATTCCGGTATAAGTGTACTCGGCAAACGTCCCAATCCCGTCCTGATTTTTTACGCTGAAAATATTTTCATTCGATGTAAAAACAATATCAAAATCTATATCATTATCAAAATCACCGCAAAAAATATTACCAATATCAATGTTCTGAATATTAAATATTTCTGTACCTAATACAAAATTACCTAAACCATCAGCATTTTCCCATAAATAAATTGTCCCATTATCGGAAGTTATAACATCAATATCATCATCTCCGTCAATATCGCCAACACTAAGTGACCTGACGTAATATGTACTTCCTTCATTAATTGTTTGTTTTTCAATAAACAACCCCAATCCGTCAGAATTTTCATACCAGACTATCTTTTCATCAGTATTGTTGAAGGCAATGGCATCATTATCTCCATCTCCATCCACGTCACAACCTTCAATAAATGTACCCTGCTCAATTGCATCAGAAATAATTTGCTGTGGACCAAACAAACCTAGTCCATCAGAATTATTATACCAACTATAATTGTTTTCTGAAGCTATCAGGATATCCAAATCACCATCATTATCAACATCGCTGAGAGAAGAATATACAGGATGAGGCGTTTCTGTATAATCTGAAATATTTACAACTGGTCCGAATGAGCCATCTCCTAAATTTGCAAACCAGCAGACTTTGGAATCCCCTAAAGAAGTTACGATTACATCTTTAAATCCATCCATAGTAAGATCTGCAGTAAATATCTGAACAGGAACTTCAATGTCATCAGCAATTACCGTTTTATTTCCAAAGAATGCATCTGTATTTTCATACCATACAATTTCATTTGAAACACAGGATCCTGAAATAATATCAAAATCACCGTCGTTATCAATATCATCAGAAAATATGGTTCTTACATCTGAGATATTATTATCAACAACTATTTCTGGTCCAAATTTACCTGTACCATCAATGTTTCTGTACCAGGATATCTTGTTTTCATTTCTTGAAGAGGTCAACAGGTCTTTGTCTCCATCACCGTCAAGATCGGCAATATATATGGAACTGTAACCATCCAATCCGTCTGTAACAATATTCGGTCCTGTATAATTCGTCTGGGCAGTGGTACAATTAAAAAGCAGTATTAATAAGAATGATACCTGAATGAAATTTCTAATCATTTGCTTTTGATTTTTAGTTTTTTGCTACTTTAATAAAAACAGTTTCTGTTTCAGTTACTATTTCGAGAATGTAAATACCTTCCGAAAGTGAACTAATATCAATTGAATCCCCTCCGTTAAAACGTGTTATGCAAAGTAAAATGTTGCCAGCTACATCAAAGCAAGTGACCGCCTTAATCTTTGATTTTTCACATTTAATGTAAACCAAACCATTTGTTGGGTTTGGAAATACTTTTATTTTAGGGTTATATGTTTCAGTTACTGAATTTTCAGCTATCACCTCAACTTCAAAGCTGCACTCTGACTGATTGCCTGCCATATCTGTCACAGTCCAAACAACTGTGATAATTGTATCAATAGCAGGAAATTCTGAGCAAACAAGAGAGGATAATCCGTTATAACTGTTAGATAAGGTTTCTACAGTACAGTTTTCAATTAAAGATAATGGGTCAAATTCAAAACCGGGAACTATGTAAACTGAATCTGAAACATCAACAAAAATTTTCTGGTTTTCAGGGCAAATTATTTGAGGTGTAATAGTATCAAAAACATTTATAGTCTGTGTTTGTGATGAAATGTTTCCGTTATCATCATTAAAATACCAGGTAATCAAATAGGTTCCTTCTATGAAATATTCAATAGGGTCATTGGTTGTTCCGGTAATTGTATCATAACAATTATCGGTTGCCTGAGGAAAAGAAATTGATTGCCCGCACGAAATTGTCAATTCGGGGAGTGTTTCAATTACAGGTATAGGAAATGTATTATCACTCAGGATTACTGGTTGGGTTTGGTATGACTGGTTTCCTTGATCATCTGTAAAGGCCCAGTGTATCAAATAATACCCATCCTCATGGTACTCTAAGGGATCGCCAGTGGTTGCTGAAATTATCCCATCACAATTATCAGTCGCGCCGGGTAAATCTTCAATTATAATTCCACACTCTGCATTAATTAAAGGTAATTCTGCAACAACAGGAACAGGAGGAGTAACATCATTGAGGATAATTGTTTGAGGATAGATATAAATTTCACCTGAAGAATTTTCAAACTCCCAGTCAACCGAATATTCACCCTGAATGTCATAATATAATGTATCTGAAGTTACTCCCCAAATTGTGTCAGTCCCTGAACAGTTAATTGCAAAAGGTATTTCAGTTACATTGATGCTGCATTCTGAGTAAAGCACCGGCAAGTCTTCAGAGAAAAGAAATTCATCTGTAACAAAAAGAAAAACAGAATCTGAAAATTCCTGATTAACATCATTGTAGGTTACACACCTGAATTTGAATCCATTCATTGAATAATCGGGGGCAACTATTTTTAAAGTTTCGGTATTTGTACCCTGAAAAGAAGATGATTCATAAATATTTGCAAAACCTGAACCGTTATTCATCTGCCATCTGAGGCTGTCCATGTCTTTAGTGCCAATTGAAAAAAGTGCATCACTAAACGGACAGGTAAACACATTTTCAGGTTGTTCGGTTATATCGGGAATTCGATTGTAAAAAACACATATATTATTGTTATTACCTGACAGCAAATCAACATCTCCATCTAAATCAAAATCAACACCAGTAATCAATGTAGAAAAATACAACTCATCTGAAATTAAAATACCCGAGCTGAATGTTCCATCATAATCTGTATTTTTATACCAGAAAATATCATTACTGCCTGAACATATAAGAAAAACATCGTTATCCCCATCGTTTTCAGCGTCAAATGAGCAAACGTCCAGTCCATTTGTAAATGTTGAAGGAATTCCATAGGCTGTCCATGGTGTAACAGATCCTATCAGGTTTTTATACCATCTTAACACACTATATTCAAGAGAAATAACATCAGGTTTGTTGTCACCATTCAGATCAGCAATAAAAATATTCTCCCTGCTGCCTGAGTTGTTGTCAATTATCTGAGGAGAAAGAAAATTTCCGGCACCATTATTTTTATACCATACAATTTTCATATCTGAGGAAGCTACAATGTCCTTTTTCCCATCACCATCTAAATCCTTCACTTTTATTGACTCAATAATTATTTCATCATCAATTAAGTGAACACTGTTAAAGGATGATATCCCAATTTCATTTTCAAACCAAACCAATTGACCTTCAACCAGAGATGCAGCAACGATGTCATTATCACCATCCTGATCAACATCAAATGATAACAAAGCATTTTTGGGGTTTATCTGAAGGAAAGGTAACATTTGAATTGGCCCATATTCTCCCGTTTCGCTGTCATATAAATAGTACACAATTCCATCTTTGACAACAATAAGGTCCTGAAAATTGTCATTGTTCAAATCTGAAGTTATAAATGATTCAGGGTTATTGCATTCGAATTGGTCTGCCAAGAAAAAGGTGCTTTTGTAATTATCAAGGTAAAAAACTTCTCCCGAGGAACAACCTGCAATTTCAATATTTTCGTCGGTGTCAAAATTTCCTGCAGCAAACCAGTTACATGTATTCCTGTAATGAGCATATATACAAACAGGAAAAGTTAATGACCCATCATCACAATACCATTTATTATAAAAATAAATGTCAGGTCTGCTATCATTATTGATATCTGAAAAACTTAATTTAGTGCATGTTACATTTAACAGGGTATCCTCCATTAAAAACATTCCGGTCAAATTATCTCTTTCAAACCAGGAAATAAATCCATCAACATCATGGCTGACAACAATATCCATATCTCCATCAATATCCATGTCCGCAACCTTTGCCTGACAGATATTGCCTTCTATTCCACCTAAAATCACAGGTGAATTAAAATTTCCGGTCCCATCCGGATTATAATAGATGCATACATTTTCATCAGCAACAGCAATTACATCATTATCACCATCTGAATCTACATCATAAACATCCACACTTTCTGTCGAGCCTGCAACATCAATTATTTGTTCAGGACCAAAAATACCTGTTCCGGTGGTGTTCTCAAACCAGACAATTTTCCCACCTAAGGATGTAACAATATCAGAATCCCCATCACCATCAATATCTCCTGTAACAAGGTCATTCAAAGAAGAAATTTCAGTTGAAATAATAAAACTGTCAAAAGTTCCGTCACCATTATTTTTAAGTCTATAAAGATTATTTCCACTTTGTCTGATTATTAAGTCAATATCATTATCATTGTCTATATCAGCAGGATACATTTGATTAAAATAATCAGTAAAGAATAATATCTCCGGATTATTGAAAATGCAGCTTCCATTATTTCGAATGATATATAAATTATCAAAATCTGTATACACAATATCTAAGTCACTATCAGAATCAATATCAAAAACTGCGTAGTCAGCAGCATCGATACCCTCGGCTATTACTTTTTTTTCTGAAAATATTAAAGAACTGTCCATGTTTTCGAACCAATAAAGGAAACCATCAATGATCCCGGTTGCATCAAGATCTCCATCGTTGTCCATATCGGCAGCGAAAGTTTTTTCCATTGATCCTTCATACATAACAGGCTTATAATCACTAAAATGTTGCTGTCCAATTATTGGGTTAACGATAAAATAAATAACAAAAAAGGTCGTAAAGTACTTCATCTGACTTAAATGAATGGTTTGAGTTCAAATATATTAATAATTTTGAGAAAAACTCAGTAATTTCTTAATTGAAAGGATTGGTTTTGTCATTTATCTGAATATTTCATATTTTTGCCATGTAGAACACAAAAATCTTTTTTATGAAAAAACATTTTCTTCTTTCAGTAATATTGACAGGTTTATTTTTCAGCAATTATATTTATTCACAACTCCCCCAGCTCGAATGGGTGAACCAGATTGGTGGTACGGGAGAGGAAGATGCAGAAGAAGTAATTACGGATGAAGAGGGCAACATAATTACATTGGGAGGTTTTTTTAATACTGTTGATTTTGATCCTTCATCAACCGGAACAGCCATATTAAACTCCCCGGGGCTTGAAAGTACTTATCTGGCAAAATATTCACCTGATGGGGAATTTATATGGGTAAAGGGGTTTACCGGCTCTTCTAATTGTGATGCAAAATCATTATTTCAAGATAATGAAAACAATTTTTACATTACAGGATTCTTTAAGGGTACAATAGATTTTGACCCTTCCTCCGGAGTTAGTAATTTGGTTTCAACTGGTAATTACAGCATATTTGTTGTTAAGCTAAACTCAAATGGAAATTTTATCTGGGCAAAGAAAATTATCGGTCCTGAAACAGAAATAGCATGGGGCGTTTTCGTAGATTCTACATTAAATGTTTATTTGACTGGAAATTTTAGGGGTAAAGTGGATTTTGACCCTGGTACTGAAGTTGCGGATACCTTTTATGTCACGACCGATGACACAAAGGATATTTTTATCCTTAAATTAGACAGCAATGGTGATTTCCTATGGGTAAATACTTATGACCCTGAGGATGATTCAAATACCGGCTGTCAAATTTATGTTGATTCAGAAGGAAATATTCTTGCTTCAGGGACATTTGATGACATAATAGATTTCAACCCGTCTTCGCCCTATATAATTGATGTTGCCGGAACAGCGGCTTATTTATTAAAACTTGATCCTGATGGTAATTTTATTTGGGCAAAATGTTATGGAAAGACAGGAGCGGATGTTTATCCCTGGAAGTTCATTATTAAAGATGATGCAGTATATATGACCGGATATTTTATCGGCAATGTAGATTTTAGTCCATCCTCATCTGAAATAATCAATTTTGTCTCTGATAATGTGGACATTTTTATTGCAAAACTCGACCTGAATGGGAATATAATCTGGGTTAAAGCAATTAGTGGTACTGAAGCTGACTATGGTCAGGGAGTTTGTATTGATAACAGCGGAAACTTGTATATTACAGGAACTTATATGGAAACGGCTGATTTTGACCCCTCTGAATCAGAGGAATATTACTTAACTTCAAATGGAAACGGTGAATCATTTTTGCTTAAACTTGATAATGATGGCAACTTTATTTATGCTTATAGTTTTGGAGGTATTGGAGAAGACGGTGGATCTGACATTTTAAATGATGATTCAGAAAACATTATAATGACTGGCCGATTCTCTGAAGAAGTTGACTTCAATCCTGCTGTTGCCTATACAACATTATTGAATTCTGAAGGATCTTATGATTCATATCTAATGAAACTGAACCAAAACGGAACATCTGTTTCTGAAATAAAAGCAACGGGTATCAACGTTTATCCAAACCCTGTTTTGGATGAAGCTGTTATATCTTCAAATGAGTTGCTTAATGATGCAACTGTTACCCTAAAAGACTTACATGGCAGAACATGTACTGAAATTAAAAACATAAACGGACATCAATACAAATTATCAATGATTGATAGGATTTCCGGAATATACTTTGTGGAAATAATTAATGGGGGGAATGTTTACCAGTGTAAAATTGTTAGGGCTGGAAGGTAATTTTATGCCTTATAATCAACTATTTAATAGTGGTTTAGTTTCCTTCACTATAAAATTATTGTCTCATAAATTTACGGTTATTCTTATAATCCTTAACCTTTTTTTATTTCCTGAAAATAAATTGCTCCATTGTTTTTCTTTGATATAATCTCTCAGACCATTTTGAATCCCTGGATCATTCATCTGAAATATTTTTTTTGTCCATCTACCATCCAATAATAATTCTTAAAAGTACATAATTTGATTATTATTACTACCTAACTTGAAAAAATGCTTTTTATTTCTGTAAATTTAAAAGAGCTAATTTTATAATTAATATTTCTTTTTAGTTCTTTAATGAAATGGCTTTTAGTTACTCCACGCACACTATATTTTTCAGCCACTGGATCCTTTTGAATAGAACCATAGGTATACCCAGCATGATATCCACTTAGCTTAACAATAAGAAAAACATGCCCCAGCTCATAAGTATTCACTAACATGTATTCATCAATTTTTGGTGTTTTTACCATTTCTGATTTATCAATTAGGACAAATCTACTTCCAACTAATATAAATTTCTTTTTCATCATTTTACTATAATATTATGATCAGTCTGTGGACCGTCTTTCTTTTTTCCACCAAAATCTACTGAACCCTGATGTTCTCCTTTCCTATTGCAAACTTCGAAGTGCCCATGTTGGGTATCTAATGAATAATGCTTACCATCTTTCGGGTCAGTATATATTTCATATTTTCCCCCATTTTTTTTAATAAGCTTATTATTTTTTATCCATCCATTTTGTTTGGTAACCTCTCTGCCAAACTCCAAATATTTGGCCTTCCTCTCTGCAAAAGATAGATTAGTAACAGCTTTATAAAAATCATCAATATTATCGACATATTTTCCAGACAGCTTTACTCCATATTTAACCCCCAAAGATGCAACACCAAAAAGAGGAACCATCCCGGCAAGACTAAGTGATCCATTTAGTACATCACCCTCTGCATAGTACCAAACCGCATTTATTCCATCAAATACTTCTCCCACAACAGGTACTGCTCCAGCCAAATCAAGAACATCATGTCCAATATCTGCGATAAATTCTCCAAATTTGGCCCATGTCAAACACTCACCAACTTCTTCTCTAAAAGACTTCGGTATTGTTGGAGTAAAATCAATCCAACTTTCTAAAGCAAAATTGTAATATTTGTATTTATCTCTTCCTTCTGGGTTAACATATGCATAGACTAACCATCCATCTGCTCTATATATTGCTGCCTGCTCACCGTTATTTGCCCATCTCCAATTAGTTATTTTCCATAAGTACTCAGGTCTTGTTGGTTCAGCTCCCTCTAGCTCAATCATATCTATTACACGATTTCCAGAAAATGAATACGGACTATAAAATGGATACTTAGCTGCCAACGGGTCAACCGCAAAGAACCGTCCAATCCTATTGTCAGAGATTCGATATTTGAAAAATGAATGGCTGCCGGTTTGGCCAGCAATTTCGTTTTCAGCTTCCTGTCCTTGAAACCCGAATCGGTACGTATTAGCACTGTAATTTCGAATTGGCTGGAGCGAACCGAATGGATCATAATCAGATGCAGACATAACCAATGAAGAATAATAATCAACATCTCCATCAGTATCTGAATCAACAGGATATTTAACATCTGAAACAGTTGTGAGAACGTTCCCGAGATGGTTAGCTATCTCATATTGTCTGTACTGCAACAATTGGGTTACCAACGGAGTACTTACACCATGAACAATTTCAAGTTCAGGCATAACAACTGCTGTACCCCCTCCATATAATGACACAGATTTTTCGTTGGCATCACCGGTATTTTCATTGGTATAGAACTTAATATAAACCGTATCACCAGAAATGGAATCAATTTCTGATTTATAATCTATAGGTGATGAAACATAATTGTTTACAGCATTGACCAGTGCCTGGCTGCCCGAGGTTTTATTGAGCCATGAAACACCATTGCCTGAAATACTTGTGCCATCAACTTTTAAAACTACCGAAGGATTCTGAACAGTACCCGTGGCTACAATTTCGAGTTGACATGAGCCCTGAGCTGCTTTTTCAAACTCATAATTATCATATCCCATGAATTGTTCTTCAGTACTCATTTCTTTGTTTACGGCAATCATTCCCAAACGGGATGAACCGTAAATATAATAAGAATTTAAATATGGATAGGTCTGTTCACTTGTTTTTGTGTAATCGGCAAGAATATTTCCCTGTGCATCAAGAACATAATATGTTGTTTCGTCAGTAACCGGGTAGTCACATAACTTTTTGACCCTGTTTCCAAAGGCATCGTATTTAAACTGCAGGTCTGGTAAGCTTGTTGATGTCTGAGTTACTGATCTTACCTTTTTATCAATAGTCCAGTCAATAGTAGTGGTTTCAGAATTTTCAGTTTTTGTTACCAGATTTCCTATATCATCATAGCTGTATGCCTGATCATAAACAATATCGCCTAATGAACCTGATGTTGAAACTGTTTCATCAAGGGACATCAGCAGGTTTGTGCCAGAAACAGTGTAATTGTATGTGAAATTATCCATGTTTCCATAGGTTGAGCTGTTTGTGTAATCGTTTCTTTTCAGCCATTTGATATTTCCGTTTCTGTCATAATCAAGATTGAGTCCATAGCTCTTTGTTTCAGAACTGTTGTCCCATGAATTGGCAGCCCTGTCAACATCATACTGATGGGTTTTTCTTATCCTGTTTAACTGGTCATGTTCATATGTTGTTCCTTTTATGTCGGTTTTTCCTTCATCAAAATAATTGATGGCGGTTACCATTTGCCCGATATTGCCATTGTAAAGGTTATGATTAGAAACTTCGAGGGTGTTTTGAGCAAGGAAAAAATCTGAGGCACTGATATTTCTTATGGATTTATAATCACCACCATTATCATTAAAATAGTCAAGGGAGAATCCCACTTCATCTTTAGCAATTCTTGAATGAATGTTGTTTGCGTTTGTACCCAAAAGTTCATTTGTGGGGTTTCCGTCCTTACCAATATCCCTGCCTGAATATAATGTATTGGAATTCATTCCCATCATCCATCCAAACTGGTTGTAAGCATAATCAAGCCCCTGTACTTTGTAATTTCCAATTTCAACCCTGGCCAACGTTCCATGTAAATAATAGTAATATTTAGCATCCTGAGACCAGATTGCATTATCTTCGGAAGTGTAAACATTGGTAAGCCGGTTATCAGCATCATATTCGTACTTATGGAAAAACTGATCAGTATTCCCGGTCTGGTAAGCAAGTTCTGTAACTTTCCCACTGACAAGGTCATATTTGTACTCAAGTTTCTTTTTGCCGATGCCATCTTCGGTAAGGTCCGCCTGCACAAGTTCCTCAACATTTCCATGAAGGTCATAGCTGAACAATGATGCAAACTCGGGTTCATAATCGCCGTTTTCATCTTTTTCAGCACTGACAACCCTTCCCCTGAGATTTTTTTGTTCATTGTCCCTGAAAAGCAGATCAATTGTATTATCAAACTGATCATCATAATATGTTTTTACAATATCTGCACGATCACCATTTACGTCTTCCTGACCGGCTTCAATAGTTCTACCCTGGTTATCGTAATAAATATATGAAAATCCACCATCGTTGATCTGATTTTGGTTTTTTGACTGTATAATCCTGCCCAGTTCATCAAAGGTCATTTTTGAAGTTCCAAGGTCCGGGGCTTGTGATTCAGCAACCTGGTTAATGGCGTTATAAGTATATGTGGTTAAAAAATCGTGAGCAGTGGTAAGGTTGTTATTTGCAATCTGGGTTGGTGTGAGAATATGCACTCCCTGAGGCATTACAGACTGAACAAGGTTTCCGGCCTGATCATAGTAGTACAGTTCAATGTATTGGTCAGGGAAAGTATAAACATAAGAAAAGTCTTCATCAAAGCCCGAGCAACCACTTTCAAATGAATTAAGAAAACTGTTTACAATTTCCATTTCAATTTGGTGCATTGCCTGATCAAAGTTGTACATGGTGGCATCAATCATTTGATCAACACAATCGTTATGATATTCGGTGGGATCAAGGTCATATCCCCATGATTCAACCGGCTGATAATAGGAACATTCTTTGGCAATAACACAAGGAGGTGCGGTATTTGCAGACCCGGTAACGTAGCAGTCAAAAGCTTCAATTTCAGGAGTTCCTCCATTATCAACTTCGATATCCACTTTCAGTTTAATTTCTTTAAAGTTTGAAATTCCGTCGGGAGCAAAGGCGGTATGGGTTGGTCTGTAAATTCTCTCAATATCTGCAATATTGAGCTTTTGGAATCCGGTTCCCAAATCGGCCCAGAATTCAAAAATAATATCAGAAGAACCCGGTGTTGCATCATATTTTCCGATAATTGCATCAGTTGTAGCAGAAAAATGATAATTGTTCATTATTGTACCGGTGTATATCCAATTGGAGTTTTCTTCAATAATGATATCCTGATTTATAAAATCCAATAAATCACGATAATCATGACAAATGCAGTAATAATCATATTCACCGGTACCAGTGGAATACTGTTCGTAATTGGTTGCGGCTGATGAGGCAATATCAGACAAATCCCATGAGTAACTCTGAGAACTGAGATGGCTCTGAACATAAGACAATGGTTCCGATGACAGGTCTTCACTTAAAATAAGATATAAGGGGTTTTCATGCTGACAAATTTGATCACAATATTGGAGCAAAAATTCCCTGATATAAGCTGAGTCTGTTGGAGTAAGCCATTCATCCGAAAAATTAAAATACATATCCTGATACCAGCTGTCAACGGTTATCTGGCAGTCGTGCTCACCGTTGATCAGATCGTATTGATCCAGATACCACTGACTATCAAAAGAGCCACCATAGCCACCGTCTTGAGGCGGGGTTGAAGTATGTAAATCATTCACAATAGTATTTTCATCATCAAAGGTCTCGCAGTTAAATACTTCAAGTATCCTTTGTTCCTTTAACCCAAGATAAATACTTCTGAAGACCTGCCATTTAAGCTGATCGAGTTCCAGTAAGGTAAGAGTGGGATAAGTAGTTGTGTTATAATTGTTCTCAATATATTCCCAAAGGGATTCAGATTCAGAGTAATTGTATAAAAGAATACGGTCGGTTAAAATATCAACATCATTATTTGGATATTCAACATTATATTCAACACAATACCAAGGATCAAGGTTTATATCAGGTGTCCCTGTACAGTCGTATGTGTCATCAAAAATTACATCTTCTGTAGTAGTAGTTAAACCTGAAGCATCAAGAATAGTTACCTGGTAATCAACTTCAACATTAAAGGGATTAAGGTAACCGTTGTTATAGGCATCTGTCCAGGTATTTACATAAGATAATTCCATGGCAAAAACTTCAGATTCTTCAGAAGCCAAACATTTTCTATATTGGCAATATTCACGGTGTACAGTAATAAGTGATTCAGCCCATTCATCCCGCCAATTATCAAGGTTTTTTATATCCATAACATTTTCAGCTGCAATAAGGGTTATACCATCAGGATAATAAAACTGGAAAGTGTTATCAGCAATTTTTGCCTTAACACGATACCAGAAATTGTCAGGGTTAGAAATATAAGATTCTGCAAAATGGAAGCCGTCATCATCAATTCCTTCACCATTTGGACTTACATCTTTAATCATTCTGTCGTATATGATGCTACATCCTTCACCGGTTACCTCAGGGAGAATTCCATCAAGTTCTGCCCAACCACAACTTTCTGAAACACAAATTTCAAGTTGTGCCTCAAAATAATCTGTCTGCTCAGTGTTCCAGGAGCAATTCGGATAGCAACTGTAATAATCTGAAATATCTGGAACATTTTGCTGTTGATTTAAATCCTGGATATTTTCATTTATTACATTGGTAATGCAAGTTTGTTCACAGGTAATATCACAACTGCTTGAGTCAATGGAATTCAGATAATCACCTTCAAGTCCACTTGCGTAACCGCCAAATGGTGTTGATGAAAAAACACTTCCCACAATACCTTCAATATCTTGTTCTATATCATCAGTGGCAACGATTAGCTTCTTAACAATTGTGAAAGTTCCTATATCTTCAATATCAAAAACAATATTATAGCTTTTGTTTGCTGTATAACCACCGGGGCATGTATAAGGGGGAATTGGAATTGCATCGGCTGCGCTTAGATGGTCAGTGAAAATACCGTTACTATAATTGGTACTGTTAACAGTTATTGAAACAGGATCATTATTAACATCAAGCACACTGATTTCAAGGTCATATTCACAAGTATAACATGAAGTATGCACATTTGATCCACCATCAGTATATGAAAACTCAAAATCATCTCCACTTTTAAATTCATAATTGAATTCATAATATGCATTTTCCTTATCATTAAACAACCTGCACTCTGATATGCTTGATTTTCCATCAGGGCTTACAATGTTGTTTCCGTTAAGAGAAAAAGTATACTCATCATCAGTTGCTTCAGGATTAAGAGTGATAAGATTTAAAGGCACATTGCCAATTAGCATTTTGGCAATCATATTGCCGGCCATATCATAATAAAGAGCTGTATATTGGCTGTTTGGATCTTTTTCTATGACTTTTTTATAATGAGTTGCATTTCCCACATTGCCTCCAAACAGAATATTCAATTCGGTTTGAGTGGGTGTCGCATAATAATAACGAATCTCTTGATCGCTATCTTTTTTGTACAAGGATCCCGGAGCATTAGTTCTGACAACCCTGCCCGTATTATCGCTTGTATATTCAACCTGAGAGTAAACATATCCGTCAGCATCCGGCGTATAATCCCGGTTATGAACAACCTGTGAATGTTCATCAGTAAAATCATTTGATGGACTGTAATACTTTGCTGCTCCATAGGATTCATTTAATGGCAACGTTGTTGATTTGCCATCAAAGTAATTCTTTTCGAAATTTTTTATTTCTCCTCCATCAGTAATCATATTAAAATTCTGTTTGTACAACAGATTGTTTGAGTTTACCGGAGCGGGCATTACTGTTACCACAGGCCTGCCTTCATAGTCATATTTCGTTTCCTGCACTAAAGTATTGTTATCGGTACTCAGATTAATTTGTTCCTGTCTGCTTCTTAATGAACCGTCCATATAGGAAGCGGTTCTCTTGCTTTTTCCATCCTCAGTGTAAACGGCAGAGAAACTGATGTTCTTATCGGCAAAAGGAGTAGTGGAAATTGCATGTGATGTTTGACAATAAACCCAGTCGCCAGACTTTAAGAAATCGTTTTCGAAATATTTTCCCACCCCTCTGACCCTATAGTAAAAAACTCCCTTTGGATAATTTAAATCTATGAAATATACATTTGATCTCACATTAACCCTTACAGGTTCAATTGATATAAACGCTTCTGCCGGGCCGGCAGGGGTTATTCCCGAATAATCATCAATAAATACCCATTCCAGTTCATATTCTTCTGCGCCGGGAAGCACATCCCATGAAATATAATTTGCTGATATTGGATCAATCCCGATGGTGAATTCCAGATAATCATAATTTAACTCCCTAAAGTATTCATTTTCCATTACAAACTCAAGACCAATTTCATCAGGGATTAACAGAGACCCATCAGGGTCTTCAACAGGTGTTCCATCAACAAGAACTTCAACATCAACAATCTCAATCAACAGATTGTCATAATCGTAGTGATGAATGTTAATGGCTTCATATTCCTTAAGGTTCTCCAAATCATTTATTTCGAGGGTTTCCAAAGTAGGAAACTGAACATATTCACCAGCTACGTCGTCAAAGTACGAAATCCTGTATTGAATTTTGTAAGACCACTCATCATCATATTTTAATGATGTTCTTTCAAAATCCCAAAATAATCTGACTTTTTGAATTCTGCTGTACTCAAAATCCACAGAACTGGTTGTCCAGTTATTAAAAACTGCCTCCATTGGATCAGAAATTACCAGATAGCCCGTAAAAGCCATATCGGGTTTCCACAAAACTGATGACACACTGTTCTTTCCTGAGAAACCGTTAAAAGCTATCAATATCAGGATTAAAAGAGTATATATTCGTTTTATGTTGAAGGATTTCATAAAGTAAAGTTTTAATTGTTTATAAATACTTTGTAATCTGAATAATTCGAGGATGGAACTATTTTATCCTGTTTATACAATATGAACTTATTTTCAGAAAAAGTGCCGGTATCAAAAGCAGGAGCAGTATTAAGTAATGTAAATTCGATAATCACCTTATTATTTTTTGAAAACATTTTATTATCATAGTAATAGATCAGCTTTTTAACGAGCATTGTCTTTGTATCAATAAATAACTCAGTTCTTTTAATAACGCTTTTGGATGAATAAACCGAATATTGGATAAAGTCAGTGTTTTTCTTTCTAAATATTACTGAATCTGCCATCCTTACCAAACTGTCTGGATTAAAATTCATCCCATTGTAGACACTGTTATTCATTGTTTGGTTATTTACAGATACAGTTATAGATTTTTCAGACTTATCAATGAACAAAACAGAGCTTTTATTTGAGAGAAAAATAAAACCGTCATAAACAGACAAATAATTTCCATTTTCAATTTTAACAGAGGCTTTTTTTTCATCCACAGGATTAATCGAGTTATGTTCTTCAAAAGTCCTGATTACTATTTCACCATGAAATTTATCAAGCTTTTTCAATGCTTCATTCATCTTCACCAAATCCTGCTTATAGTTTTGGGACAGTGAAAAAGTCGAACACAAAACACAGAAAACCAATATAAAAAATAATACTCTTCTCATTACAATTAATTTATGGCAGTTTCTTTAAAATAAGACCTTGATTCCTTTATGGTTTTTATACCTCTTTCGGTTTCTTTTTTCACCAGGAACAGGTTTCCTTCAGAATCATAATAATAAAAGCTTGCAAAATGATTGTTGTCCAATGAAGCCATTAATCTGAAATTAATACTGTTATAAACATAGGTGACCATATTGGCATCAGCGGGTAAAATCCTGATATCATCAATATAAGTAGATTCACCGGCGGGAGAGCCCAATTGAACTGATACCGATCCGGAGTTGGGTACAAATTCAACCTGAACAAGCTGCCAGCCCTCAATCAACTGTGTCTGATATTTAACCGATTGGCTGCTTACATTGTTCATCGTAATTGTTCGTCCGGTGCCTTCCCATGTTGGTTTATCTGTTTCACTTCCTTTTATCCAAAGGTTCATAATATATTTTTCACCTTCAATAAGTTTCAGGAATTTCTGCTGGAAAGTAACACTTTGGCCTCCTTTAAGCTGCATTGATTTTTTTCCTGAATGCGAAACATCATCAACAATTTCAAAATTTGAAAGTGTATAGGAGGTTCCGGTAGCCGGAATATTGTTTTTTATTGCAACTTTTCCATGCCATGGTCTAAAAGTTGTACTTGTCCCCGAAGATTGTGTTAACAAAGGCAACTCGCAACCATCATAGGGTGATGAGATAGTCAATCTTGTTAATCCATTCAAGGCATATCCGCATGATGTAACCTTAAAAATTGAAAAATCTGATGTCCTTTTTAATGTATTTGCCGAATTATCAGTAGTATTAAATTCGCCTGCAATAATAGATGCCTTAATATATGAGTTTACAATTGATGAAGCATCGGCACTGTTCCATTTTTTATTAATTATTACATTGCTTCCAACACCAATAACCACGTCAAAAGCATCATATTTTTCCAAAGCACCATCAGTATGGAAAACATCAATGTTGCCTTCTGTTTCACCACGGACAATTAATGACCCATCTTCAAAGTTTTCAAAGCTTTCAAACCCGGTTTCATTAAATTGTGCGTTAGTTGAAACGGCAGTTGCCAGATTATCGGAATAACCATAAAGAGCTGCTGAGAATATTCCCAATAAGTTTACACTTTCAGTTTCATAACCTTTCGGATTGTATCTTGTAGCACAGTTAGGCGACTTAAACTGATTCTTTGCCCCTGATGCAAGGCCGTCAACACTGTTAAAAGTTTTAAACCCTGTTTCCAGATGCTGCCAGTCAAACAGACACAAATAGTCGTTTTTATCTTTTTCATAGAAGATACCTGATTCTTTTAGCTCCAGATTTTCATCGTTGTAATTTTGATAATTGGACTCATTGAAATCAGGTCCTTTTCTTTTTAATTCATTAATAATATAATTTTCAACAACTCTCCAAACACCACGTTCACCAGTTTTATAGGGATTGTAAATAAAGTCATTACCTGAACTTAGTAAAGTTCTTTCATTAATAAAAATATCAGAATAAGTTACAGCTTTTACATCTAATACTTTATTACTTGTAACGAGGTTAATTTTTGAGCTTTCTCCGCTTATTACCTTTTTACCATGATAATTGGACGAAGACGCTGTTGCGGTTATTGTTGTTGAAATTCCGGCAGGTAGAGTACCATTAGCCACAATGGTATTTATTTCTGTAGGCTTGCCTTTTTCAGTAACGACAAGATTTGTACCACTTTCACCGGAGAGATCGAAGAAGTTTATTTCATTTACATTCATCCATTGAACGGGAGCTGATGTACTAACAGTAAATGAACCGGAGGTGCCCTGAATTGTAAGTTGATTTCCTTTACAACCTAAAATGAAATAAATTCCGGTGCCAATTGTGAATTTATTATCTCCATGATTTCTGACATATTTCTTAATCCCATCTATTAACTCGTAATATGCTGAAAAGCCAGAGGTGCTAAACAAAAGGGGCTTAGTTTCATCGTCAATTTCATATGAATCAGCCGAAGCAACATCATTATTCAGATACGGGAAGTATGAATTATTAGGGTCACTGTCGTTATCCAATGTAACGAGTGATCCACAAACGGCATCAAGCATATTTTTATTACCAGACTGAATTACTTTCAAAGTTGGATAAGTACATGGGAGGGGTTCAAGGTCAACAAATGCTATTCCCGTATCATCATCAGAATAAAGAACATGGATCAAATTTCCAAGACCATCCTTTCTTTTCCCAATATAAGTGGCAACTTTTTCATTGTTTATTGAAACAATATCTCCCGGAACGAGAAGATCCTCAATATTAGTATAATTTATTCCATTGTAATTGCAGTCATTACAAAGTTCCATTTCATAAAGGTTCGTTTGTTGTCCGAGTGTTGTTTCAATGGGAAGAATATTTCTTGCATGAAATGACAATTTCCAGTTTTTATATGCATGCCCCATATTTCCATATTCATAATATGCCGGCGTTTCAAGAGTATAAACTTTTTCATCAAAGGAGTTTTGAACCGAAGTTAAAACTGGCTTACCTGTCATTAAATCAAAAATTTCATTTGTCTGTGTAATTACAGATTGTCCGTCTGATACACGTGTGCCGGTCATAATACCTGATTTATGAATTATCTTATTTGTACAGGCTGTCCTAAGGTCTTTTTTATTGTATTGGAAAGAGGGGATAATAATAGGAAAAGGAATAGGTGTAACCATTTCCACATTACCTGCTAATCCCCACATGTTGTTTGTTGAACGTGAGCTTTTTAAATCTGTAAAAAATTCATACTCCACTCCAATTAATTTTTTATCCTCAACATCATCATTTACAATAACCTGATTATTACTTCCAATGTCATATTGATCATCCAAAAGTTTAATGTTTTCATTATCAGGAATACTGACTGTTTTACCATCATATATTATGTCTTTTTTAGCATAATAGTATTCCTGACTTGAAACAATGCCAGTGGTATTGTCAATAATGTTTCCCTCACTGTCCTGCCCATAATTTTTTACTGATTTTGGCTTGCCATGCATATCATTTAATATAACCGAATATCCCTGACTGGCTGATAATTTGAAATCAGTAACCTGGCCGATAAATGGTATAATCAATAAGTAATCACTTGGTTTCTTTTCAATCGGGGTTTCATTGACAATGACCGGAAAGTCCTTGCAAGTATAAAATTCATTTACAGTCTGTCCAGTAGTTCGGGGAGTTGTGGCAAAAACAGTTCCTTTTAGCACCTCATCTGTGACCAGTGACCTCACTGTCACTTTGCTGTAGCCAACCGATGGCCCGGGAAAATATGATTCATTTACCGGGTGTTCAAAAAACAACTGATTTGGTGTTCTGAAAGGAATATGTTCGGGATACTGTTTTGCATATCTGAAAGGATTCTCACTACCTCCGATCATTGGTTCATAAGTTGCCACTCCGCTGCTTATTTTTTCCCCAGTAATTTCGTGTTTTGTTGTGTAATCATAAACTGTCCCATATTGGCTTGATGAACCATTAGAACCAAAATTCTGCCAGTTATCGTTTACAACAATTTTTTTCACCCTTGTGCCTCCACCATATTTTTTGAAATCGGGGCTTCCAAGTCTGATAAAAGATTTATTAAGAACAATTTCATCACCCCATTCCTTTTCGTAACAAGTTTTAACAAAATCTTTAAATAGCAATCTCATTGAATTGAAAATGCTTAAAAAACTTCTTGCACTTGCCACCCGGTCAATATCATTTGAATCTTCTTCCCTGTCCCTGAATTCTGGTCTGACCAAAACATCAGGAGCAGCAGTCCTCATATACTGCCAGGCTGCGGCAGCAAATGGATGAAAATATCTGTGAGTTCCTCCTTTTTTCTCTAAATCTATTGATTTAACCTTTATAAAGCCCATTGTATAACAAGACACTGCGGTTCCTCCATCAATAGAAATATTGCTTGTACTTGCCGGATCATAGTCGTAACTACCTGTTTCAACATCAATGTTGCAATATCCATCTATGCTTTCATATATTTCTTCTTTCAGATTATTCCGGATATTGAAGTACAGCTGGTAATTTTCATCATCAATTTTACATGCATCCAGATATTTGGTTTTTATTTCCTCGGGACTGGAACCTTCAACTGGAACAGGGTTTTCAAGCTTAAAAAATATTTTATAAGTCTGCTCTTCTTCATATTCTGTTTGATCATTAAAAATCTCATTTTCATTTATTGTTTCTATCCCCTCTACCATAAACATTTGCATTGCCTGTTTATGCTGAACATATCCGTAATCGTCCGATTCATAGGTAACTTCAATACTGCCCCCTGAAGGCAAAACGACTTCGGTCAATAACCAGGAAGAAGCTTCCATATCTTTATCTTCTTGAAAATGTATTTTTTCACTATATGTTTGATTGGCAATACGATTAAATTGTGTAACATATGGAAATAGCTTATTATTGGGATAACCATGATCTTCTTCTGACTTATACCCCCCCCACCTGTCATAATTGTTAGGATTATAAGCAGGATTGTACTCATTGTAATTAAAAGTATAAGGATTATATTGGCCTCTGGTATCATTTTCATAAGTATAATAAATTTTTCTAAGAGTTAGTTTACCAGCAGTATTTGTTCCTACTGTTTCTTCGTTATTTATAACCCCCGGGCATAATGAATAATCATATTCAAAATGAATTGTTTTAATTGGTATAGCATTTGGATTTTCTCTAAAATCCTTTTTTGAATATATTTTTATTTTATCTAATTTATATAAAGAGTCTGCTTCATACAACAATTCACTTTGTCCTGAATGATTCCAAATTGATGAAGCACCATACCCGTCTTTTCTTTTAGAAATTTCAAAAACTGCAATATGGGTATTGGTTTCTACGGTTGCTAATGTCCATAATTCTTTCATTCCAAATGTAAACGAACCCTTATCATCTGCTGCAGTATATTCTTTACCTGAAAGATAAATAGCATCTTTAAAAGGTGCTCTCCAATGATATTCGTCATTTGTTCGCACATAATTGAATTTTATCCAATATCCATAATCACCGTCAGACGGGCCGGGAATTTCATCCGCATCAACAAAATCTGTTCCTAAAATAGATGTAAGCAAATAAGAGTATGCATATTCTGGAGTTTTTGTACTACTGAAAAACTTATCAGTTTTTTTAACCTTATAATTATTACTATTAAGAATGTTTTCTTCATTTACAACAAATAAATCCTCATTTGAAGCACCTGCTTCTTTCTTATCTATTGTAAATAAATAATCAGTAGATTCACGGTTAATTGCGGGAATACCATATACATATTTCATCCCATTGGTATTTACTGCAGTAATCCCTCTTACATGATGATCGGCTGTCATGTAATTACTTACTCTTTGTGACTGACCTAAAGTAAGCGGATCAACTTTGTAGTCATCACCGGGTAAATAAAATGCAATATTATATTCTCCAAGAAGTTCCTGATAATATCCATAATTATCTGACCCCAGGTCTTTGTGAGTATATTCCTGAATGGAAAGGTTTCGTATCATTCTGTCACGTTCTGCCCTTGAATTATTATGGTAATTTCCATAATAATCCATTTTATCAATTTCTAATGTTTCTCCTTCTGGCTGAATAAAATTGTGATTTAATGTAATATTTGTACTTGAGGAAAAATCTTCAAGTTCGCCCGATTTCCTTATTTTCATTCTCATTGGGTCTTCATTTCCGATATATGCCATTTCATCAGCATCCATTACTGAAAAATCCCCTCTGGACTTAAAATAATATTTTTCATAGTCAAGGTCATTTAAAATTCTCCCCTTATTGTTGCTGCCAAAGCAATAAAAATCATGATAGGTAACATCCCCCTCTCCAGATGGGTACCAGTCTCCAACTGTTGTTTTACCTTTAGTGTAATTTCCAGCAACTCCAAAGTGGTTATTAGGTGTACCTGCACCTATTTCAATCCCTAATGACCCACCAAAAAATCTGGACTCAGAGGATGCATCATGCACATGCCCAATATCAGATCTAAACGGCCTGTAAACACCTCCAATTCCCTGTCCCTGTACATTGTAGTAATCATAGGTAAGGTTTGGAGCAGGTAAATTAGGGGATTTTTTTGTAATCAAATATTCTTCACCACGGGTAAAGTCTAATAAATATTTATCCTTGTTTTCATTTTCACCATTTTCAAAGGGTTCATCCAGGTTAAGGTATCCATACGTCTTTATTTCCTGTTCCTCTCCTCTTCCTTTTATATAATTCCAGTTATAAAAACCACCAATACTCGTATTAGGAAACCATCCAAATATATCACCGCCTGGTTTTATGCTGAAATTTAACGATCGTCCTTCTGTTTCCATGTCAATAACAGGACTAAATGATTTATCGGCAAAAGATATTGAAGATGACGCCCCCCAAATACTTCCCTCATATTTAATCCCATCTTTACCATATGAACCAAGGTTATCTTTCTTTAAACTCGTCATAAAATCTAATCCTCTTTGGGAATTAATACCAGCACCTAAAGTCATCTCTGTTTCCTTGCTTTTGTGAGTAGCGGATAGTGAAATATTTGAATTTAGCCCTGCGCCATTTTGGGTATCCATACTTAACCCTAATCCCAATCCGGCATCAGCCTTGCTACCAAGACCCATATCAAAGTCAAATCCCAAACTTATTCCTAATCCAATGCCTTTATAGCTGTTATGATAAAGAGAAATCCCCAACCCTAAAGCACCACAACTTGAACCTGGCGGGCATTCACCTGAATCGAAGCCCCACAATTCATAGCTTGCCCCAACGTTTAACCCAAAAGTTGTATTATTGTTCATATCAACAACTTTTGTAATTTCATCGCCTTTAAAATCATCAGGTATCCCCCTTACATCCCTGTTAATTGAGCCGGGAAATAGATTCCAACCCAAACCAACCCAACTGGCTTCTTCGTCCATTGAAACCCCGCTATGATAAGCAATGTTAAATGGGTAGATTCCTTCTGAACCCGGCAATTCAAAAAGAGGTATGTTATAAGTGAAATCACCTGTAAACAGGTCAACCATCTGGTTTGTTCCTACCGGTTCAAAGCTCTGAACTTCAGGCATGGAAGGTCCGCCGGTCAAAGCAAAAGCTTTGTTAATATATATCACATCCTTGAAAAAAGTTATTACCAAAAAAATTGCTATAACCTTTACTGCTTTACTTTTTCTGATTTTGTTTAACATATTCTCAATTTATTAATTCAGGAATGCTTTCAATTGCTTCTTTTTTTATAGTCAATTTTATTATTCCGTTGTTAAAAACTATATCATTAAAAATTATGGTCTTATCGCAAACATTATTTTTATTCTCAAAGCCAATCATTAAATTTATATATGGTGCTGACCCATAATATCTTTCAAAATGACTCATAATGCAGGGAAGGGTGTCGTTTCCTTCAACAAGGCAAAAATCATTTTTCACAAGAAATGAATAGTACTCTACCCTTTTTTGATATTCAACCTGATCGCGAACGTTGAACACCATTGGATCTTTGTTTTTGTTTTTCAGCTCAATTCTAAAAACATAACATTGCATTTCACTTTGCTTTTGAATTTCATCTTTAAAATTGGTTCCATTAGTGTTTTTTGATTTTAATGACAAAATATCATTTGGGAGATATTTAACCTTGAATGTAAATTCACTTATGGTCTTAGAACAATTCAGAGACTCCTGATTTTTATTATACCAATTCTGATATTCTTCAGAAGTAAGTTTTTCCTTATTACAATCTGAAAAAACTATAATAATAAAAACAAATGATAGTAATTTAATTTTATACATTATTTTCCTGAATATTTATTATTGATATATGAGAGCACTTCATCTGTAATATCTTCACTTTCTTTTGAGTACATAATTGATCCGTCATTATTTGCCCCAAAAATGTAATCATAGTTATTTTCCTCACCATATTCGGCAACATACTGATTTAATTGTTTAATTATCTGAGCGTTATATTCATTTGAAAGAGAAGAATATTCCTCATTGAATTGTTTTTCTTTTAACAAATATGCCTGCTGAAGTCTTTTTAATTCATTTAATTGACTTTCTGACAGATCATTTTCATTAACAGCTCCCTTTGAAGCAATCCTCATTTGCATTTTTAAACTGTCCAAAACATTTTGCTGGTTTGCCTGAAGGTTTTTTAATTTCACCTCCATTTCAAGCTTATAGTCAAATTCTCCGTATAGAACTGAAATGTTTATATAGGCTGTTTTTTCATCGTTTCCCTTAATAAAAACTGAAAAAACCAATGATCCAATTGCAATAATTATTGCAGCTATTATTAATACTTTATTTTTCACTTTTTTATATTTCTTAATTAAACTTTAAACTTCAAATACCATTTTTCACTTTTTTCGTTCTCAACTTCAAGAATGTAATCTCCTGATGCTAATCCCTGTATGTCGATAACAAATCTATTATCCCCGATATTAACAATACCAATTGGATCGTATGTGCTTTCCATTTCATTGGTGCCTGCGTATTTAGCAGGATAAATTCTGTAGGTAATCTGCTTTGATTCTTCAGGATAATATTCCTCTAAATATTTAAAAAACAATTCTGTGCTGTTTGTTAAATGAAACCCACCGTCAAGTTCCTTTTTCAATACTGCATAAATATCATTTGTTGGAAAACAATTAAATGAACATTGTGAATTGTAAACAGCTGAACCAGCCCTGGCAATTATAACTTTTGATTTTAACTCACCCGAATATCCATTGTCAATGGTGGCAATTTCCTTTAAATCATTATCAACATAAAAGGTATAATCATTTGAAGCGTCTCTTTCAACTCTTAATACTATATTATTATTTAAATGAGAAATAAACGAGCTGTTGGATGCTATTTCATAAATTACAGGCCCGGCAACTTCATTGACTATTGTACTTACCTTGCAGTTATACAAATTAGTTTCTGAGGTAAACATAGCCGCAATCTCAATTTTAAATCCATATGAAATTCTGTTAACTTCAATTGTCGAATTTTTGCTTAAGCCACAGGAAATAATCTTTTCACCATAAGTGTAAGGGTTAAAATTACTACAAATTTCCTCAATTTCATCTTTAAGATTAACTGTATAATTCACAACTCCTTCCTGGTTCTCATAAAGTTTCGTTTTAGAATATGTGCCACCAATTTCAGTTACTTCAAATTCCCCATCCCATTCAGGATTGTAATGAACAGCATTTACTGTGCATGAAGTATAAACTCCCAGACAGCTATATGTTCCACAGGGATGAATCAACACATTCACAGGATTATACCATTCCACATAATTTCCCATCCATGTTTCATACGTTCTTGTTAAAGGAGTTGATCCAATAGTTGTGGTTGCAGAAACGGTTATTGTGTAATGTCCTGAAGGTAATCCTGCTGAGGTCGGCCCGCTATAAGGAAAACTTGAGTGTGTTAAACTGTTATAAATAGTACTCGTTTCTTCATGGGTAACCTGAATATTTGTAATGGAAGCTTCGTGAGTAACAAAATCAAAATCAAGTGCGCCGTTTTGCTGATCAGAACATGTGTTTCCTCCGGCACTGTTGTAAACTATTTGAACACCAGGTATTTCTTCAAGCTCCATGACTAATACACCACCATTGCTATGTCCGGGAACATTTGACCTTGTTTCTCTGCCTTGAGTATGGATCAGGTAATCTACATAATATATTTCTCCGGTTGCTGCTGTTTCAGAATATACCAGAGTTCCGTTATGAAAGAATCTAACGAGTCGATTACTGGCAATTTCAATTACAAAAACATCTCCGGGCAATACCAAATCTGTAGGTGAATATCTGGTGCCTTTATGCATAACAGAATATGACTCACCCGTAATATAAAAACCGTAATCAAGGTCATCAAAATCTGGTGCCTGACTGTCGTTCACATCCCTGAATCCGATTGCACAATTCGTTCCGACATCCTGAATCACAATACCCAGCTTTCCGGTTGAATCTGACCTGTACACCTTTTTGGATGTTCCCCTTCCGGTGGTCCATCCGGGCTGGCCGGTTTTTATCAGGGCATTTTCATCGTTCAGGGTCAATCCGTTTACATCTGAAAGTGTAATTTGGGTACCGACCATAAATTTCAGGTCACCTTCATTTCCTAGTGTGTCAATGACATTCATGTCATATTCGCCGTAATCCAGAAAGTTAATACTGTCATTTTTATACAGATTTAATAATGTGTCCAAATATTCCTCTGCGTCGTAAAGCGAATCCAAAGCCGGAATGGTATCAATCCAGTTTTGCACGTCTGTAAGGGTAGGCACTGTCATTCCGTCGGCAAGTATATAAAATGGTTCTGTCCCAATTAATGGGCTGATTTTTACACTTCCTAACTGGTCGGGTTGTTTTGGATATGATCTTACTGATGATAAAACATAATCAATTTCACTGATGTAAGCTTTCCAACCGGAAGCATTTCCACTTGAATTCGAATAAAACTTAAATGTCAATGAACCGGTTTCATGGGTTGAAATAATATTGTCAATTGTATCCCCTCCACAATATCTGTCAATTAAATCGGCCTGAACATTTGGTCCATCATAGATTTCAAGGTAATCGTTTGAAGTCCCGCATGTTTCCAGACTGAATGAAGAAAAGAAGAATTTTAATCTTTTTCCGTCTGTACATGGGTAAAAAGTTTGAGTATAGCTCAGGTTATTACCATAATTTGAAGAGGTTCCCCCATCATCATAATATGTTCCGCCTTCGACGTAATAAGTTAAGTTATTTGAACATGTATAAGTGTGATTAGAACTACTTACATATACAACAACAGTGCCCGAACTTGATACCAGTCCGGTATAATCAGTTACCGTCACTGTATATGTTGTTGTAGTTGTTGGAGAAGCAACTGGATTTGCAATGGTTGTTGAGCTTAATCCTGTGGCAGGGGACCATGCATATGTATACACACCCGTGCCGCCGGTAGCAGTTGGGCTGCCACCAATGGTAACATTGTCTCCATTACATATTGATTTATCGCTTAAACTTAGTGCAATTGGGGGGACGTAGGCGACTTTAACATACGGTCTGTTGGCTTCAGTTGTGGCATCGCTTGAATTAAAATTCATTGCGCCAACCGTTGTTTCTGACACTAATTGCATAATAAATCCATAATTTGAATATGATCCGTTCCACCAGTTAGTTGTCCAGTCAGTAATATTTAATAAAAATTCCTGAGTTGAACTGGTGCTTGGCCCAAATTGTATTTGACCTGTTGTTGTGCTTTGAGGCTGATTGTTCCATGTAACGCTTCCAGTCCCTGATTCAATCCAACTTCCCATCAATTGTTTTAAATAGGTATTATTGGGGGTCACATGTGAATAACCTTTTAATCTAAGGACGGCACTTGTTATTACTGAATTTTGAGGAACAGTTGAAGTAGGTATTTCAAATTGCATTAAGCTCCGTTGTATATAACTTGGAAAGCCATTATATCTTTTTGCTATAAATGATTTATTTATACTATCACTCACGGTGGGTGTACTTGATTTAACTACTGCATCTTTATTTGGATAAATAGTTGTAATAGTTGGAACAATATATGTAATTTCAAGTTTCGGGACTTTTGTAGGGTCTGTGGTATAATCACTTGAATAAAATCTCTTTCTTGCAACCGTTGTGCTTGAACCATCAAGGTACCATTGAAACATTACCCCATTGTTAACATAAACATAATTGATCCAGTCATTGACCATTGAAGTGAAATCAATTTCAAAATCCTGTGTAGTGCTTGTTGCATTTGCCAGAGTGTCATAGTTTGTTGTTGAAGTTGTTGGTTTGTTTGTCCATGTAACAGTGCTTTCATCCCAAGTCGAAGTGATCATCTTAACATAAGTTGAGTTATCAGAGGTTGTTAGGTGACTCCATCCGTACAAAGTAAGTTTTGCATCTGTAATAACCGCATATTCAGGAATCGTTGAAAGGTCAAATTTTATCAAATATCTGACATAAAGTGGTCCTCTGTTGTCATAACCTGCTTCAAGATTTGTCTCTGTGCCATAGTTTGTTCCTGATGAACCGCTTTTAATATTGGCATCAATATTTGGGTAAAGTGTAACCGTTGTTTGTGAATTTCCAAAAAATATGCAAAACAGAAATAAAACAAAAAATGTTATCTTGATTCTCATTGTTGTCATGGTTATTTATAAATTAATTATCTTCTGGAATTATCAAATTACCGGGATTTGATAACTGTCCCTGTGAATTTTCAAGAATAACTTCATAAGCTAATTCATTTGGAACATAATTTCCAATAGTAATAAAAATGTTATTCCCAATAATTTCATAACTAGTTCCTTCAGGTGTTTGTGAATTAGTATTATTTTCAAATCTATTTTCAATTAATACCTCTGCATCAATGGTTTGGGTTTTCCATATTTTAACATGCACATCAGACAAACCTGCCAATCCCGATTTATCCAATACTATCTTAACTGTATATATTGTATCTGCATATATTGTATCCATTTCATTTTGAACTTGACCAGTATTAATATAATCAAGTGAATAGTTAAATCCTTGCTCTAAATAAACCTGAGACTTAATTCCAGAAGTAAGTAGTTGCAAAAAAACAATTAGTAATATTATTCTTCTCATTTTAATCTATTTTAAATAGTTCTATTATTGTCTTTCAATTTATTATTGCGTTTATTTCTATGCAATACTTTTATCAAAAAAAATTTAACGCAAAAATTCAACGTTAAACGTAAAAATCCGACGTTAAACGCAGAATTTCGACGTTCAGCCTTTTTGGGTTTTTTGAGTTTCTTTAACATAAAAATGAAAAAGAAATCAGTAATTGATTACCTGAATTGGTTTTTTTAACTTTTTTTAGGATTTTTATCGGGTATCGGTGCGATAATGCTCAAAAGAAGGTTTTCCCGGACAGTTTTCAATTCCCCACCGTCGTGCTCAGCTTAAACATCGGTAGATACATGGAAACGAGGATGATGGCCACAAAAAGCCCCACAAAAATAATCATCACCGGTTCAAGAAATGAACTCATGACCCCAACCCGGTGTTCAACTTCTTCGGAATATTGCTTGTTGAGCCTTTCAAAGACCGAGTCAAGCTTATTTACTTCTTCCGCTACTTTGATCAGTGAAATGGTTCGCTTGTCAAAAATGGGGAACTGTTTCATGCTCTCGTGAAGCGACATCCCGTTCATGATGTCTTTCTGCATCTTTTCCAGGGCAATCTCATAGGGGTAAAATGAGATCATTTTCCGCACCAGTTCAATGGCATTGATAATGGGCGTGCGGGCTGAGATCAGCAGTGACATTGACTGGCAAAAACGTGCTAAATATACTTTGTTTATAATATCGCCAAACAAGGGTGTCTTCAAAATTATTGTTGAAACTGCCTTTCTGTACCATATCTGCTTTCGCTGGGTGTACATTAAAATAACGGCAGCGATGATCACAAATGTGATCCATCCGATATTCTGCCCAAAGGCTCTTGATGTGTCCACAACCAGCTTGGTCAGGGCAGGCAGTTCGCCTCCAAAACGTTTGAAAATATCCATGAACATGGGGACTACAAAATTCATCATGAAAACTACCGCTGCTATGGCTACAAAAAGTGTCATCACCGGATAACTGAATGCCGATACCAACTGCCTTTTTTGCTTAATTTTTTTGTTGAAATATTTTGCCAGTTCCGACAGCACTTCGGTTACCCGTCCGGTTTCCTCACCGATCTGAAGTGAATGGAACTCATAGGCCGAGAATTTTCCTGTTTTTAATATTGATTCGGCCAGACTTAACCCGTTTATTACATCTCCCATTACCTTTTCAAACATAGCCCTGTCTTCTTTTTTCTTCTGGTCATCCACAATGAGTTCAAGGGCTGTTTTGATGTCAATGCCCGAGGTAAGAAGTATCCCGAGGTCAGTGTAAAACCTTTCCTTTTTCTTGTCGTTGAGCTTTGATGGAAACAGCTTAATGTCCCTGCTGAGAAACTCAGACAACCCACCGGGCTTTTCTTTTTTGGCAGTTGTGCCGGACTGTTTGATATTTTTAAGGTCTATTGCCAATGTGATTGTAGGTTTAATTGTTTGACCGCATTTTCAAACCGGACATCCCGGGGATATTCTTTTACAACAGTAAGATTGACATTCTTGTTTTCGGATGACAGCACCATTGACACTCTGCACACCGGACCGTCATTTATTTTTTGGACTTCAATATTCTTTACCTCTAAATAAAAAGTATCAGTGCGCAGGTCTGTTTCTCTGAGTATATATTTCTGCGAAAAAAGATATTTGTTCTGTTTTACTGCAGAAATACATACCAGTTCATTTTCTGTATAACTTAACTCCTGTGATTTTTCCATGTCGCTTTTCAACAATTGTTGGAACTCCAGTACATCGTTCAGGTATATGTTTTCTTCTGTTTTTTTGCTGTAGTATCTGTTGATGTTAATATAGATCCACATGGCCATTGAAACGACCGTTGCGGTAATCAGCATGGTTACGGTTATTTCAACCAGGGTGAAGGATGGTATTTTGTTGTTGTTTTTCAATTTTTTTATGTCATTCTCGTTTCATTCCGCCGCAAAATCGCTTTTGATTTCTAATATGGTTCCGGTGCGGCGGTTTTAACCCGGACTTATTATCCGGGGGCGCTGCCCCCGGCTGAATTATGTCGCCCTTTCAGGGCTTTTGTTTACGTTCTTAAATACATGTTGCCATAACTTGTGTTATTATAATCATCGAAGACATCAAACCAAAAAATATCAGCGTAGCTAAACATCGCCAAAGGCAAATATCAGCGAAGCGAGTTTTCGTCCTTTCTTAAAATCTCCTTTCGTTCATTCAATACTCTTCCGGTTTTGTCCATTATCACGATCTCAAGAACAAACAAGTTTTCTCCCTGTGAGTAGTCATAAACCTTTTTGATTATCCGCATATTTTCGGTTTCGAACTCCTCGTCGATAAAAGAGAGATCGTCCTTTGTCTGCTGTACTGTCTCCTCAAGTTTCAGATAAGCCAACAGGTCGTGCTTGGGACTGTAGGTTGTGTTGA